>LNFM01000042.1_pt1 | contig 265607 bp, 255 predicted proteins | sample 596031 | NCBI WGS metagenome assembly LNFM01 (sample SAMN04254537, study PRJNA301005) | activated carbon metagenome | isolation source: dual media filters at the Ann Arbor, Michigan drinking water treatment plant | place: USA: Ann Arbor | reverse complement strand
ATTACTCGATGATTCCGGCGACGACGCCGGCACCGACCGTGCGGCCGCCTTCACGGATGGCGAAGCGCAGCTTCTCTTCCATCGCGATCGGAACGATCAACGTCACTTCCATCGCGATGTTGTCGCCCGGCATCACCATCTCGGTGCCCTCCGGAAGCGTCACCACGCCCGTCACGTCCGTCGTGCGGAAATAGAACTGCGGACGGTAGTTGCCGAAGAACGGCGTGTGACGGCCGCCCTCTTCCTTCGTCAGGATGTAAGCCTCGGCCTTGAACTTCGTGTGCGGCTTCACCGAACCCGGCTTGCACAGAACCTGACCGCGCTCGACGTCCTCGCGCTTGGTGCCGCGCAGAAGAGCACCGATGTTGTCGCCCGCCTGGCCCTGATCGAGCAGCTTGCGGAACATCTCGACGCCCGTAACCGTCGTCTTCTGCGTCGCGCGGATGCCGACAATCTCGATTTCCTCGCCGACCTTCACGATCCCGCGCTCGACGCGGCCCGTGCACACCGTGCCGCGGCCCGAAATCGAGAACACGTCCTCGACCGGCATCAGGAACGGCTGGTCAACCGGACGCTCCGGCTGCGGAATGTAGGCGTCAACCGCCTCCATCAGCTTCAGGATCGCGTCGTGGCCAAGCTCCTTCGAGCTGTCCTCGAGAGCCGCAAGCGCCGAACCCTTGACGATCGGAATGTCGTCGCCCGGGAAATCGTACTTCGACAGAAGCTCGCGAACCTCAAGCTCGACCAGTTCCAGAAGCTCCGGATCGTCGACCATGTCGCACTTGTTCAGGAACACAACCAGCGCCGGAACGCCGACCTGGCGCGCCAGAAGGATGTGCTCGCGCGTCTGCGGCATCGGGCCGTCAGCCGCCGACACAACCAGGATCGCGCCGTCCATCTGCGCCGCGCCTGTGATCATGTTCTTCACATAGTCCGCGTGACCAGGGCAGTCGACGTGCGCGTAATGGCGGTTCGCCGTCTCGTACTCGACATGCGCCGTCGAGATCGTGATCCCGCGCGCCTTCTCCTCAGGAGCCTTGTCGATCTGGTCGTACGCCGTAAACTTCGCGCCGCCCGTCTCCGCAAGAATCTTCGTGATCGCGCCGTCAGCGACGTCTTGCCGTGGTCAACATGGCCAATCGTGCCGATGTTGCAGTGCGGCTTGTTGCGTTCAAATTTCTCTTTGGCCATGGCGACCCAAGTCCTCGTTCAGATTTGTGAGGGAATTCGGCGCGGTTCGATAAGGGTTTTCGGCGCGCGCCGCAAGATGTCTGAGCGGAAAGCTGCATCAACCGCCCCGCCCAGTTGCCGCAGATATGGTGACGATTGGATGAAATTGGTAGTGAGGCGGCCTCCACCTGGTCGCTCGGCCCCAAGCTATGCGCGCACGCCATCCAGGGGAACGGCAGTATCCTTCGACACGGCTCGCCGGTTCACCGCGAGTCCGGCTCAAGATGAGATCCGTAAAAGGTTCAAGGCTGGAGGATGGAGCGGGTGAAGGGAATCGAACCCTCGTATTCAGCTTGGAAGGCTGCTGCTCTACCATTGAGCTACACCCGCGCGCCTGTTCGGCGAGCCCGTTTCTCACTCGGCACCGGCCGTCGCGTCAAGTGCCGCGAGAGCTTTACGCCTTCCCTGCCCCTTTCTTGAGCCAACGGTCGAGCAGGTCCGGCCAGCCCGCCGTCGGCGTGCCCGGAAAGCCCATGCCGAATCCGTGCCCGCCGGCCGGCAGTTCGTGGAACTCGACGGGAACCCCGGCCGCCTCGCACGCGATCCGCATGATGTGTCCGTTGATCGGATGTGCGATCGGATCATTGGCCGTCTCGACGAGAAAAACGGGCGCGCAATCGCGGCCGACATGGGTCTGGACCGACCATTCGCGTGTTTTCTCAGGTGTCGGGTTTTCCCCGATCAGCACACGGCGCGTGGATGTATTGTCATAGGGCCGCTCGAGCGTGATGACCGGATAGGCCAGCGCCGTGAAATCGGGCCGTGCCGAAAGCTCATCCACCGCATCGAGCGGCGTGTAGGACCGGAAGGCCGAGCGTGCCGACGCCATCGCGCACAGATGGCCGCCGGCGGAAAAGCCGAGCACACCGATTCGGGCGGGGTGTATTTTGTAAGCGGCGGCGCGGCTGCGGATCATGCGCACCGAGCGCTGTGCGTCCTGCAACGGTGCATGAGGCCCGGCCGTCCATCCTTCGCCGGGCAATCTGTAGGCCAGAACAAACGCCGTAATGCCGCGCGCATTGAGCCAGGCAGCCGGCGCGTAGGCCTCCCACTCGACCTGAATCGAGCGGTACCCGCCTCCTCCCGCGATCACGACGCCGATGCCGTTCGAATACGACGGCGCGAAAACCTCCAGATACGGATTTGCGATGTTGGTGATGCCGCCGCCGCGCCCCCGGGCCACAGGCCCGGTCGGTCCACCGCCGCCCGGAGGAGCATCGGGCCACAGCGGCACGAGCGCTCTTTGCGCGGCCCACGGCCTGGAGGACGCCAGAGCCGCGCCACCTGCACCGGCCAACAGACCTCTGCGCGTCAGCATGAGCAACCTTTCGCCGCCCGCCCCATTCCAAAGCTAGGAACGCACAGCGCCGCGCTCAACTCAACTTTAGGCCGTAGCGCATCGCGCCGCTTCTTGGTTTTCCGATTGACACCGGGGAGCCCCCTGACCATAAAGCCCGCCACAAAAGGCGCTGGCCGAGGCCGTGTCTTTTGCTGTCACGCCGCTTCAAGAGTTGCGTTTGACGGGGGAGTGTCCCGAGCGGCAAAGGGGGCGGACTGTAAATCCGCTGGCTATGCCTTCGCAGGTTCGAGTCCTGCCTCCCCCACCACCTTCCGTCTTTCTGAAATCCGAATTGCGTGTTTCCCGCGTTGCCTTGGGAGCGCCGTCATGACAAGAACCGGCGAATGAACCGCCCTCCCCGACGCCCGACATCCCGACCCGTCTTCAAAGGGCGCGGTGGGCGCCCGCTCGGCACCGGCGGCGAACGGCCGATTCTTTACGGCTGGCATCCCGTGGTCGAGGCGCTGCGCAATCCCGAACGCAAGATCCGCAAATTCCTTGCGACCGAGAATGCGCTGAAAAAGCTGCACGAAGAGGGCGTTCCGGTGCGGGTGGAGCCCGAACAGGTGCGTCCCGGCGATCTCGACCGCCTCCTGACGCCCGACGCCGTGCACCAGGGCCTCTACATGGAAGCCGACGCGCTGGACGCGCCGGATATTTTCGACCTGCCGGACAACGGGCTGGTTCTCGTTCTCGACCAGATCACCGATCCGCACAATGTCGGCGCCATCGTACGCACGGCGGCAGCGTTTGCGGTGGATGCCATCGTAACGACAAACCGCCATTCGCCGGCGGCCACGGGCGTGCTGGCGAAATCGGCCTCGGGCGGGCTCGAACATGTGCCCGTCATCAGCGTGCGCAACCTCTCCGACAGCCTCGATGAGCTGAAGGAGCGCGGATATCTGTGCATCGGGCTCGATTCGGAGGCGGCTGAAAATCTCGACGACATCGCGATGCGGCGCCCGCTTGCCCTTGTCATGGGCGCGGAAGGCAAAGGCCTTCGCATGAAGACCCGCGAATATTGCAGCGTGCTGGCGCGCATGGACATGCCCGGCGCCATCAAGAGCCTCAACGTCTCGAACGCCGCCGCCATCGCTCTTTACGCCGCCAGCCGGGCGACGAAGGGCTAAACGTCAGGTCTGGGGGATTCGCTCGATCGCCGGTTTCGGCCTGCCGTAGCGCGGGATGGGTCCCGGATCTGCGGGAGGAACGGCCTTCAGCTTTGGCCGGACGGGCTGCGGCGCACGGGGTATATAGGACGGATCAGACGCCCGCGGGATGCGCGAGGCGCGGTTGTTCTCGACGCCCGAGCGTATGCCGCCAACGGCGGGAGGTGCGGCGACGGCTGGAGCCGCCATCAAGCAGGCCAGGGCCAAGACAAGAAATCCGTCTTTCATCGACTGAATATGGGGCCGCAAGCGGCGAAAGCCTAGAGCCCGATCCTGATGGCATTTGCAACCGCAGGCGCCGACAGCAAAGCCACACCCGCAAGCCAGATCCACATCGAGACATTGCCTGTTTCCGCCTGCCGCGTCGCACGCTCGTAAATGGCCGCGGGAATGCCCCCCGCGATCACAGTCGCCGTGGCCAGAATGAGGCTGGCGCTCATGAAACGCAGAGGCAGGATCTCTCCCACGAACGGCGGCAGAACCAGCGGAGCAAACAGGAAGGAAAGCCCAATGAGCGGCGAAAAAATGCCGTTCAGAATCGCAAAGCCGAGGAGCGGGACGAGAAAGGAACGTGGCGTCACGGATTTGCTCCTCCGATCGAGGGCGCTATTCCGGCCGCCGCGAAGACCATCAGAAGGCCGATCCGCAGGATCAGCGTCCAGACGAAGGCGAGGATGACGAGCACCGCTCCGTCGGCAAGGCGGGGCGTCACCAGTGCCGTCGCGGCAACGGCCGGTCGCGTGATCCTGACAAAAAACCGCTGAATGAAATTGGGGCTATCGTCGCCGATGACGAGCCCAAGGACGAGCCTTGCAAGAAGCGTGTAGCCCAACGCGGCAAGAATGAAATTCGGCAGATGGTAATACCACTGCGCGAGGAATGGATTTTCCATGGAGCCCCTGTAAAGACGAAAAAGGGGGCCGTCCAGCGGCCCCCTTCCCGTTTACGGACGTATCAGGTGGTCTTTTCCTGCATCAGCGTTTCACCGCGCGGACGCCGGACCGCATCGATGAAGTCCTGCATTTCCCGCGACGGGGCGGGAGTGACAAGACTGACGAGGATCATCACCGCAAACCCGATCGGAACACCGAACAGGGCAGACGAGATGTTGGTGACATCGAACCAGCCGACCTTGGACGCCAAGACAGCGCCCACCGTCTCCGGATTGGCCAGAGCTGCCGCAACATCGACAACCGGCGCGCCGGTTATCGGATTGAGGAGCGAGGTCATGCCGAAGCTTTCGACGCCCAGCGCCGGATAGTAACGGGTAACGACAAGGTAGAAGATCGTTATGCCGAAACCGGCCGCGATCCCGGCGAGTGCGCCCGCTGTTGTGGTTCGCTTCCACCAGATCCCGAGCACGAGCGCCGGGAACAGGCCCGCCGCAGCGAGACTGAAGGCCCAGGACACCATTGCCAGAATGTCGGCAGGACGCGTGGCCGCCGTCGCCGCCGCCGCTATGGCGACAACGACCAGCAGAACGCGCGCCACGATGAGCCGGCGTGCCGAAGGCGCGCTCGGATCGACCATCTTGTAGTAGATGTCGTGGCTGAGCGCGTTGGCTATGGCGAGCAGCAGACCGTCCGCGGTGGACAACGCTGCCGCAAGACCACCCGCGGCCACAAGGCCCGCGATGACATACGGAAGCCCCGCAATCTCCGGCGTGGAGATCACGATAACGTCCGCATTGATCGCCAGATCCTGCACGCGCAGCGTTCCGGGATGACCCGCAACCTGCCCGCACGCCGCCGCAACATCGGCTACTGACTTGGCATCGACGCCGCACACCTTCATCAGGCCGATATTGCCGTAGGTGTAGACCCATTGAGGCAGTGCCTCGAGGCTCGCACCAATGACGTTCTGATAGACTTCCAGCTTGGCGAAAGCCGCATAAGCAGGCGCCGTGAAGTAGAGCAGGAAGATGAAGAACAGCGACCACGCCACCGATTTACGCGCGTCACGAACGCTTGGCGTCGTGAAGTAGCGCATGAGGATGTGCGGCAGGGACGCCGTACCCAGCATCAGACAGAAAATGAGCGCGAAGTAGTTCAGCGGCGAATAGCTCGTAAAGGGCTGCGTGTGAGCCTTCAACGTGCTGCCGGCCGCCACGAGCTGCTGCTCGAGGGACGCGATTTCCTGCAGTGCCTGTCCGTAAGTCAGCTGCGGCACGGGAATGCCGTATTGCTTCGTGGACAGCCAGACGACCGGGATCAGGTAGGCAATGATCAGGACGATGTATTGCGCCACCTGCGTCCAGGTCACCGCCCGCATGCCGCCAAGCATGGAACACAGCAGAATGCCCAGCAAACCGACGAACACCGCGATCTCGAATGAGATGCCGATGAAGCGCGATGCGATGATGCCCGTGGCGTAGATCTGCGCCACCACATAGGTGAAGGAGCAGCAGAACAGAACGACGATGCCGAAGAACCGCGCAAAATTGCCGCCATATCGAGACGACAGGAAGTCTGGAACCGTGTAGGCACCGAACTTGCGCAGGTAGGGCGCGACGAGAACGGCGACGAGCACATAACCGCCGGTCCAGCCGAGCACGAAGGCAAGGCCATCGTAACCCAAGAGGTACAGCGTACCCGCCATGCCGACGAAACTGGCGCCGGACATCCAGTCCGCGCCCGTGGCCATACCGTTGTAAACGGCCGGAACACGCCGGCCGGCGACGTAATATTCCGACACCTGCATGGTGCGGGACAGAACGCCGATGCCGGCATAGACCGCCAGCGTAAAGAAAACGAACAGATAGCCGATGATCGAGTTCGGCACGCCCATCCATTCAAGGAAGGCGAGGAACAGGACGAACACAACAAAGCCGCCGGTATACAGACCATAGACCTTGTTGAGATTGTCGGTGAATTCGGTGCCCCCGGTTCGGGGGATTGATGTCGACGACATGATTCCCCTCCCCTTAATCTTCAGCCACGCCGCATTCGCGATCTATCGAATCCTGGCGCTTGGCGAACCAGAACAGCATGACGACGAACGCAATCAGCGAGCCCTGCGCGGCCATGTAAAAGCCGAGCGGGAAGCCCAAGATGACGATGCTGTTGAGCGCGTTTACAAAGAAATGGACGATGAATGAGAAGAAAAACCACAAGCCCAGCATGATGAACATGAGCCTGCGGGTTTTCTCCCAATGCAACTCTGCATTCGGAGTTTTCATGGTGCGGTCCTCCCGAGCAGGCGCTTTATTTTGGCGCCTTGCGATAAAGTCCCGAACCAGCCGGCGCATCCCCTTCGCCGATCAGAACTCGGGAACACAACGTCAGGTTAGCTGCGAAATGTCGCGGGGGGGAGCCACGCCCGTCAAGAAAACACCGCAATTCTATAAGACTTATGTACAATAGGGCAATTTTTCCTATTGCTGTCGGAATGTGCCTGACGCGGCAGACTGGCATAATGCGGGTGAATCAGCCGCTCCGACGGGATTTATGGGAATGAGCTTGAAAATCTTCGGCACCAGGCCTGCGCCCCTTTGCGACAGGGCCGCCGCGCAGGACTTCCTTGATCGTAACGCCGCTTTCGTGAGCCAGAAAGCGATTTTCGAGTATTCGCGCGCGGCCGCCGGTTATCTGTGGCAGCCGCTCTTTTCGGAAGTTCAGTTCAAGGAAGCTCTGGAGCGATCGCGTTGGCTGGCCTATCCGCGCGGCGTCGTGCTTGTGGCCGAGGTCATGGAAGGCATTCTTCGTCCCGACGCTTCCGATCAAGCCGCGCTTTTATCCGGATTTCAGCACATCGCTCAGGCGGTTTTTGCCGCGCACGAGCCCCGTGGCGTGACGCCCGAGGAATGGAGCGAACTGACCTCCGCCAGCGTGGAGCAGATCGGGCGGTTTCAGGTGCGGCCCGTGCAGGCCGTCAAGGACATTCCTTCGAGCCTTGCGGAGGAAATCTTTGCCATCCTGCCGCTTCACGAAAAAGTACGAGGCCGTGACCCCGTACTTCTCCGTAACAACATAATTGCAAATCTTCTGCAGGTTCACGAGGATTTCGACAAACAGGCCGTCAAGCGCGAGCTTGCGCTGGCCATCGCCGCCCTCACCTGACGTCAGTCGATCTTTACACCGCCTTCCCCGACGCTGATGTCGAGCGTGTTCTGATCCCGCTCGTAAGCCTGATAGGCGAAAAAGCCCACAACGGCGGCAAGTACGATGATGATGACGACAAGGGTGTTACGGTTCATAAGGGAAAACCTCCAGAAAAGGGTAATCCCCAACGCGGCTTTCGGTTCCCCGCTGCGGACGATGAGCAGGCTCTAAAAGACCACCTCACCGCGCAGCGTCCGGACCTTCTGATTTTAGCCTGTCAGTGCTGGTAATTGACCCACTTCGACTGGTCAAATTTTGCAATGTCGGGCATGCACACAGATCCTAAAAACTGCGGATTTACGAAAACCAGGTCGACCTGGTAAAGGGTCCTGTCGTAATAACAAAGATCTACAAGCTCGAAGAGCTGGAATCCTTCGGCACGAACGGCCGCCATGCGATCCGGTGCAGTCCGGAGCGTCGCCTCGATTACAACAACGCTGCATCTTTCAAGGGTCTTCTTGGCCCCACGCAAGACGTCCAGTTCGACTCCGTCGACATCAATTTTCAGAAGAAACGGACCCTCCTCGCTACGGTCCTCAAGAACCGCGTCTATGGTCGTTGCCGGAACCTCGCGCTGCCCCATGCCATCTTTTGGATCCTTTACGATGTAAGCATGTGAAATCTCCATTCCGGACATGATCGAGGCCGTCGCAAGCTTCACCACACCCACATGGTCCGTAACCGCAACATTCAGTATTTCATGCGGAACGTGGTGATAGTTCTGCTCTATCGTGCTGTTCCATTCGACGATTGGTTCGAAAAGAAGATGCTTGCAGGCTCCAAACGCCGATATGAGATCGGGAGTGGCACTCAGGACGCCAACGTCGAGGATGGTTTTGACCGGGATGCCCAAAGACTTTATCCGCTCAAGAGCATGAAGCTTGTTTGGATGGCGTAGTGGTTCGGCTGCTGGCTCACGTTGGGTTTGCTTTTTTTTAGGAAACAATTTTTCGAAAAATTTTCTCATGATTACCAGTAGCCCGGCACGACAATACTGCCCGCGCGCGGCGGGGACAATCTGGATCGAATGTATTACTTACAGTTCGCGGTTATGAGCAGGCCGGCTTCGAGCAAGGTCTGTTTTCACGAAGAGCAATCCATCCACCGAAGCGGCCACGCGCAAGCCTTGGCGAATGAGAAAGATGGTGCCGGATGAGGGGATTGAACCCCCGACCTTCGGTTTACAAAACCGCTGCTCTACCGCTGAGCTAATCCGGCGCCGTGCGGAGGGTTAGCCGAGACGCGGCCCGGCTTCAAGCCGATCCTGCTAGAAGAAGCTGAACCCTGCCATGATGGCGACGTAGCGGATGAATTTTCCGAGGGCCGTCAGCAGGAAGAAGATGCCGAAGGGGGTGCGCAGGAGACCTGCGATCACCGTGATGACGTCGCCGATTCCCGGCAGCCAGGTCAGCAGCAGCACCCAGACCCCATAGCGGTTGAAATAGTTCGAGGACCGGGCAAGCTGCGCTTCGGTGATTGGAAACCATTTGCGGTCCGTGAGCCCCGACAGATAGCGGGCGGCGACATAATTGATGATCGCGCCCAGCACATTGCCGATGGTCGCTGAGAGAACGAGCAACCACGGCTCACCATTCCCGGACGCCAGAAGACCCGCCATGACCACTTCGGACGAGCCCGGCATGAAGGGCAGAAACGTCCCCGCGATCAGGGCCGCCAGAAACATCCAGGAATAGACTGAGAACTCGGCCAAGACGTATCTGCAGGTTTGCGTCCGCTGGACGCCGGAGAAAACGCTGGGAGCTTATCAGGAAACCGGATTGAGGACTTCGCCGCTCTTGGCGGTCTGAAGAACCGACACGACCTGCTCGGAGAGTTCAGCGTCCCGGAATGGCTTGTGCAGGATCGGTTCAGACGCAAATTCGCCAAGGGCGGTCAGGTCGGCGTAGCCGGTGAGGAAGAACAGCGGAATATCCGGACGCCTTTTGCGGGCGGCACGCGCGACTTCCGCGCCGTTCATGCCGGGCATTGCGAAGTCGAGGATGAGGAGATCGATCTCCGGGTCTTGCTCGAGTTCCAGCAGCGCCGACGGGCCGTTGCCGGCCTGCTTCACGTCATAGCCCAGCTCCTCCAGCCTCTGCCCGGTGACATCGCGCACGAGATCGTCGTCATCGACGAGCAGGATCCGCGGAATGGTCTTCGGCTCTGGGGCCGGCACAGGCACCATTCCCGATTGCTCTCTCTCCAGCACCCCGGATGCGCGCGGCACAAAGACATTCACGACCGTTCCCCGGCCCTCCGAGGTTTCGAGGCGCACGCCTCCGCCCGATTGCTTGGCGAAGCCGAGCACCTGGCTGAGCCCGAGACCCGAGCCTTTGCCCACTTCCTTGGTGGTGAAAAAGGGCTCGAAGACACGCGCCCTCACCTCTTCGTTCATGCCCGAACCGGAATCCGCCACGGACACCACGACATAATCGCCGGGCGCGGGCTCTTCCGGTCGCAAAGGCTGATCCTTCAGCGAGACATTCGCGGTGGAGACCTTGAGAAGCCCGCCGACATCCATCGCATCGCGGGCATTGATCGCCAGGTTGAGAATGATGAGCTCGATCTGCGTCAGGTCGACGAGCGCCGGCCACAGATCCTCTTCCATATGAATTTCGACAGCGACGCTGCCTCCCATCGAGCTCTGCAAAAGCTCGCGCATATTGCCGACGGTCTCGCTGAGATTGACGATCTTCGGCTCGAGCCGCTGACGACGCGAGAAGGCGAGAAGCTGCGCCACGAGAGAGGCGCCCCGCTCGGCGGCCATGCGCATGTTCGCCAGACGCTTTCGGACCGGTGCCTCGGTGGCGGTGCGCTCGATGAAGGTGAGGTTGCCGAGAACCACCGTCAGCAGATTGTTGAAATCGTGCGCAACGCCCGACGTCAACTGGCCCACGGCCTCCAGCCGCTGCACCTGCCGCAGCGTTTCCTCGACGCGCTCGCGCTCTTCGATCTGGGCAAGAAGCTGCCGGTTCGCGGCGGCGAGTTCGCTCGTTCGTTCGTCAATACGGCGCTCGAGCGCATCGGCGGCAAGCTTGCTCTGTGTGATGTCGACATTGCAACCGACGTAGCCGAGAAAATCGGTGACCGGCCCGTTCTTGCGTGGCGCCCCCTCGCACAGGAGCCAGCGTGTCGACCCGGCGCCGTCACGCACCCGCACACCGCGGCGGAAAGGCTGCCGGCGGTCAAAGGCCGTTTCGAGTTCTGCGGTGAAATCGGCAAGGTCTTCCGGCTCGATGAGGCTTGCCCAGCCACCCTTGAGAATCTGCTCGGCGTTGAGACCGAAAAAGCTTTCGTGATAGCGGTTTGCGAAAATCAGGCGCCCGTCGCTGTCGGTCATCCAGATGAGGGCGGGCGCCGAATCCGCCATGGAGCGGAAACGCTCCTCGCTTTCCCGCAGACTGTCCTCGCTCCGGCGACGTTCGGTGAGATCGAACATGGTGCCGCTGGCGCGCAGAGGATTTTGCTCGCCGTCCAGCAGAAGGCGTCCCGAGACGTTGACCCATCGCTCCTGATTGTTGTCGGCGCGGCATATGCGGAATTCAGCTTCATAGAAACCGGCCGTCACACCGCGCAGAAAATCGGTGTAGCGGCGCGTTACCCAGGACCGGTCCTCGGGATGTATGCATCTGAGGAAGGCGTCCATACTGGCATCGCTCTCGGGCGGCAAACCAAGGATCGTGTAGAACTCGGGAGACCAGGTTCGCTGTCCGGTGAGGACATCGACGTCCCAGATGCCGAGACCTGTGGCCTGCACGGCCAGCCGCAAACGCGACTCGCTTGAACGCAGATCGACGGTGCGCGCCGCGAGATCGTCGGCCGCGCCGCGCAGCCCCTCGGCGACGGCCCTGACCTCCCGGATGGACGTATCGGGAGGGTCTGCTTCCTTGCCTTGTCCGAGAAGCCGCGCCGTCTCGACCAGCCCCTCGACGGGCCTCGAAATGCTGCGCGCAACGAAGGCGGACAGGATGGTTCCGAAAACCAGAATTCCCAGACCGCCGACCGCCGCGAGGAACAGATTGCGCGTGATCGCGCTCGTCAGCTGATCCCGGGGAACCGAAACCGCAAAGGTCCATCGATAGGCGGGCGAGCGGCTGTGGGCGACGATGGTAGGCAAGCCGTCGAAGGACACGCTCTCGACAACGCCGGCTTCGGTTTGCTTGATGGCGTCATTCACAGGACCGCTCGGCTTGCGCCCGATCAGCGAAGCCCCGCCTGTGCTGCGGGCAACGAGGTTCTGATCCCGGTCGAAAATGTTGCCGTTCCACCCCGACGGCAGATCCTGCTCGGCCAGCGTGCGACCGAAAACCTTGGGCCGCATGGCGAAGGACAGCGCATACCGGATATCGGGGCCTACCAGAACGGGCGAGTGAACCATGATGACAGGCTCGGCCTCGCCTGGAATTTCCGTCAGGTTCGACACGACGGTGTCGCCTTGCTGAAGCTGGCGCCAGAGATTCGGGTTTTCACCCAGCGAAGCAGGCAACGGTGCACCCGCCGGGGCGGATGTGTTTACAAGCTGCCTACCGCTCTCGTCGGTCAGGATGACCCATGTGTCCTCATCCCGCTCGATCTGGCGGGCCTGCCGGTCGAAGGCCGTAAAATCACCCTCGGTTACATATGGAGAGGTCGACAGCGCGCGATTGAGCGCGGCGGCTTGCCCAAGTTCCCGGTCAACGACCAGCGACAGCGCACGCGCGGTTTCGCTCAACTGCCGCTCGAAGGCGGCGCGGGAATTGTTGTAGCTGTCCCACAGAAGATAGGCGCCGATCAGAAATCCCGGGATCAGCATCCCGAGAGTCATCAGAACAAGGCGCCCCCGGATGGTCGCAATCATCGGTTCCCGCCGCCCCACCCCGTAAGCCCCCCGCCTTCTGCTAACTTTCGGGAGAGTCACGAAGACTCGCCGGAAGGTCAATGCCGCAAAGCGGTACGCTAGTTTTTCTCGGCCCTGTTCGCAAAACGAGCGTTGCCGAGACCCGTTCCGATTGTAAACACTCCCCAGCGCTTCACATCCAGCATGTTCGGCAGTTCGCTAAGACCCTGAACGACCGCATCGTTGTGCATGACCACGACCGTCTCATGGCCTTCGATTTTCGGAATGCCCTCGCGGATGAGCGTCGGCAGATGGAATTTCTCCGACGTCCAGTCTCCGGGAAGATTCTGCGAACCTCGCTCGATCGAGCCGTCGGCGTTGATGAGACCCGGGCAGCCGATGCCGATGAACGGGGCGAGACTGATCTTGTTCTTGCCGGCATGGGCGATGAGCCCTTCCAGCATCGAAATGAGCTTTTTCACCGACTCGCTGCGGCTCGGTTTTTCGTCGCGATGGCGCCACAGCTCCGATTCGACGACCTCGATGCGCGACAGGTCCGAACCGCGGCCGTTCATCTGGACAATGCCGGCGCGGATATTCGTGCCGCCGATATCGACGCCGAGAATGGCATCGTAGCCTTTGAACAGCCATGAGGGTGCCAAATGGACCGCTCCGACCAGCCCGGCTTCATCGGGGTCGTAGCGGATCGGCTTCAATTCGACCTTCAATCCCTCCGATTTGAGAATGACCGACGCACGCCCGATCGCGAGTTCGCCGACACGACTGCCGCGCAGGCCACCGCCGATCGCGATGCGTTCGGTGCCCTTCCAATCCTTCAGCTTCAGAAAACGGCCAATGACCTTGGCCAGCGCCTGGGCGAATTCCTCGACGGTGCCAAGGACGAGGCCGGCGGCCTCGATGTCTTCTCCCACAAGAGCCTTGTCGAGTTTCTTTTTCGAGATTTCGGCGCTCGAATCCTCTCCCAGAGGGTCATCGCCATATTTGCGGACGGTCTTTCGCCACTCATCGAGAATGGAGCGAAAGGCGCGGTTCGAGGCGCGGTCTCCAAGGAAACCGTCTCCGTCTTTGGCTTCCACATTGTAGCTGTCGACAATGACTGAAGGCAGTTGGTCCGCACCATGTGCGGCAATAACCGAGGTCTGGGACTGGTCGTTCACGTTCTTTGATGTCTCTCAATGGCCGGAGGAGACCGGCAGGTCTTCGAACGACAGATTGAGCCTCAACGGCACGTCGTCGGAATCCGAGGATGATGTCTGGTAGTCTATTCCGATGACAAGGCTGCGCCGGGCGACCTCCCGCAGAAGAAGATCAAGTTCGCCGGTGCGCAGGCGGCTGGTAACTGCCCGTTTGAGCTGATCGTTTGTGAGTTCACCCACATTCATTCCGCTCTCCCTCCGGACGCATTTTCTGGTTCTGCATCAACGCCGGAGGCGGAGGCGCGTTCCTTGCCCTGAAAAAGAAAGTCTGGGAGAACAGCCGACGAAAGTGGCGGAGCGTCACGAAGACGTGACGCCCGTCTCTCGCAGATCGGGGCATGTTGCGCCCATCACGGGATGAACGCATCGAGAAGGACGCTCAGCGATGACCGAACTGACACGCCGCGCCGCGTTCGGCGCCCTCGCCGCAACCGCCGCGCTTCCTGCCCTGAAGATCGCGCCGGCCGCCGCAGCGGCGCCCGCCGCCGGCCGCCAGGTGCCCGGGATCTACCGCTACAAGATCGGGGAATTCGAGGTCACCGCAATCAATGACGGTGTCGGCTCGCGTCCGGTCGATGAGAGTTTCGTCAAGAACGCATCGCTCGATGACGTCAAGGCCGCCCTCGAAACAGCTTTTCTGCCAACGGACAAGCTCGCCATTCCGTACACACAGCTTATCGTCAATACGGGACACCGGGTTGTTCTCATCGACACCGGGACGGGCGGTCAGCTTTCGCCGACGGCTGGCCATCTGGTCGAGAATATGGAAGCGGCCGGACTGGACAACAAGGCCGTGGATGCGGTGGTCATCTCGCATTTTCACGGCGATCACATCATGGGCCTCATGACCAAGGACGGCAAAAAAGCCTTCCCGAACGCCGAGGTTATGGTGCCCGAGGCCGAATGGGCATACTGGATGGACGAAGGCGAAGCGAGCCGCGCGCCCGAAGGCCGCAAAGGCGCCTTTGCCGCCGCACGCAAAATATTCCAGCCGATCGCCAAGGACATCGCGCAGTACGGCGCCGAAAAGGAGATCGTGCCCGGCATCACCTCGATCGCCGCCTATGGCCATACGCCGGGGCACATGGCCTTCCGCGTGGCTTCGGGCGCCGACCAGGTGCTCGTGCTGTCGGACACGTCAAACCATCCAGCGCTGTTTGTGCGCAATCCGGGCTGGCACGTGACCTTCGACATGGACGCGGCAACGGCCGAAGAAAGCCGCCGCACTCTGTTCGACATGGCGGCCGCCGACCGGCTTCGCGTGCAAGGTTATCACTTCCCCTTCCCGGCCACGGGCCATATCGCCAAGGCTGGCGACAAATATGATTTCGTGCCCGCCTTCTGGAATCCGGCGATCTAGGCGTCAGGACGCGGTTTCGGCGAAGACACACGCGAGGTAGCGTGGGTCCATGCCCGCAACCGCCACTTCCACGATGGCCGGAACGTCGTACGGGTGGATCGCTCGGACGGCGTCCATCAGTGCGCCGACCTTCTCTTTGCGGGTCTTGAGGATCATCACAGCCTCCTCCGCCCGCTCGAGACTGCCCTGCCAAGCGTAGACGGACACCATGCCCGGAAGAATATTGACGCAGGCGCAGAGCTTTTCCTCGACAAAGCCGCGCCCTGCGGCCTCCGCTTGATGCATTGAAGGCCAGGTGGTGTAGACGAAAGCCGCTTCCTGCATGTAAGCCTCGCGTTAAGCTCGCCCTTACGGCTTGTCCGTTAGGGTGTTTTCCAGTGCATTCGCTCCGGTGATACCTCGTGCCGACGACAACGTCATTTGATGGATTGGTGGTCGACGGGCTGCATCCGGAACCGGAGCCGCTGGCACCGCCGCGCTTCAGCAAGATCGCCTTCGTCGCCTCTGGAGCGGACGAAGCCCGAACGGCCGCTCGGCGCCTGTCACACGCCTATGGAAATGTCCCCCTTGATGAGGCCGATGTCGTTGTCGCGCTTGGCGGCGATGGCCTCATGCTGGAGGCGCTGCACCGCCTGATGGACAAGGGCACGCCAATCTACGGCATGCATCGCGGCACGGTCGGTTTCCTGATGAACGATTATCGCGAGGAAGGCCTGCGCGAGCGTCTCGAAGCGGCCGTTCCGACGCGCATCCGTCCGCTCGTCATGCATGTCCTCGACATCGAGGGAAACCGGCATTTCGCCCGTGCGATCAATGAGGTCTCGATCTACCGCCAGAGCTTTCAGGCGGCGAAGCTCGAAATCTGGGTCGACGGGACGATCCGCATGAAGGAGTTGATCGGCGACGGGGCGCTGGTTGCGACCCCCGCCGGGTCGACAGCCTACAACCATTCGGCCTATGGCCCGATCGTTCCCCTCAACGCCAATCTCCTGGCGTTGACGCCGCTGAACCCGTTCCGGCCAAAGCGCTGGCGCGGCGCGCTGCTTCCCGACAGTTCCGAAGTGCGGCTCGGCGTGCTCGATCCGGTCAAGCGCCCGGCATCGGCTGTCGCCGACCACACCGAATTCCGCAATGCCGTCGAGGTCATCATCCGCCTCGACCGGGACCGCGGCATGGTGATGCTTCACGATCCCGACCACGGAATGGAAGAACGCATCATCGCCGAGCAGTTCTCGGGGCGCTGAGCGCAACCGAACCTTGTGTTAACCGAATTGTGGCAAGGTGATAACGGCTGCCGAAGGCTCCGTTAGAACATGATCCGCGTCGACTTCAACAAATTGCGTTTCCTCGTCATCGACGACAACGCCCATATGCGACGCATCCTGCGAACGCTGCTCCACAGCTTCGGCGCGCGCGAGGTCTATGAGGCCGAAGACGGTGCGGCCGGCCTCGAAGCCTACACGACCTATCTTCCCGACATCGTCATCACGGACTGGGCCATGCCCATCTTCGACGGGCTCGAACTGACGGCGATGATCCGCAAGCCGGGCGCCAATGCGAACCCGTACGCACCGATCATCATGCTGACCGGCCATTCGGAGAAAAGCCGCGTTCTGCGCGCCCGCGATGCCGGCGTCACCGAGTTCCTCTGCAAGCCGATCTCAGCCAAATCGCTGTATCAGCGCATTCTCAACGTCGTCGTCAATCCACGTCCGTTCGTACAGACGCGCGATTATTTCGGCCCCGATCGCCGGCGTACGTCGAGCAGCAATTACGGAGGCCAGGAACGGCGCGGGCCCGGCGCCGCCGGTGCGGAAATCATCGAACAGCAGCCCCTCTACAACAAAGCGCGGGGGGCGATGTGAGCGGCGCCATGAGACGTCTGGAAAAAAAGCCGGAGACCATCGTCCACAAGGACCACTCCATCATCATTCCTCCGACCACTTTGCGCGACCGCGCAATGGCGATCGGCGGGACGGGCGCGACCAAAGACGGGTTCGATGCGGACGCGCTGGAGCGTGCCGAAAAGGCGCTCGCCCAGCTCGAAACCAATTTCGTGGCGTGGATGTCGGACGAGACAACCAAGCTCGAGGCCGCGCGCGAAAAATTCAAGACCGCGCCAAAAGACGTCGACAATCAGCAGGTTCTCTACCGCGCCTCGCACGACATCCGTGGCCAGGGCCGCACGTTCGGCTATCCGCTTGCCGGCGAAATCGCCGACGGTCTTTGCGATCTGATCGATGGTGTCGAAGCCATCGAACGCCAGATCATCGAACTGATCGACGCGCATGTGGATGCAATCCGAGCGATCGTGCGCGATGAAATGCGCGAGGACAATTCGATCGCGCGCAGCGTCATCGCTGAATTGCGCACGGCGCGCGAAGCGATCATCGGCGTCGACCGCTTCGTCAAAATCAACAGCGAAGTCTACTGATCAGGCTGCCGTGAGGCGGGGCTGCGTGTAGGGACGAAGAGCGTCCATCGCCTCCTCGCGCGCCGCATCCGTCACCATGCGACGGAACAGTTCGGCAGGCCCGGCGATATCTCCCGTATCGGTCTTTGCAAGTGCACGCTCGGCAACGTGCCGACGCGCAGGCGCTCCCGAAATGTCGCAGGCGCGAAGTTCGACCCAGGCCGCCAGGCCCTCGGCGAACGGATCGGCGGCAGACAGCGGAAGGCCGGCATCCCGGTACAGCGCGCGGAAGCCGGCACGATGCGGCTCGGCCAGAAGCTGGCGCACCCGTTCGGCGCCAAGACCCGTCAGTTCTACAAACGCGGCCTCGATGAAATCGAGGTCGCCGTTCACCAGGGCCCGCAGGAGCAGCGCGGTGGTCAACTGACCGCTTTGGCGCAGATGACTGAGAAGCGCACCCAACGTGGACGGCGAAACTTCAGCGAGGAGAAGCGTCGCGCGTTCGCATGCGTCCTGCGTCATCTGACGGACGCGCTCTTCGTTGAGGCTGAAGCGGTTGACCGCCGTCTGCCCGAGCATTCCCGCGAGTTCGACGAGAAGGCTCTGGCGGATGGAAATCGGCAGATCCCGACGCTCCAGCAATGCATCGCGCACGCTCGGGTCCGCGCCGTGACGCTCCGCGAGCCGGGCAAAGGTGCGCCGGGTCAATGCGGCGCCCAGATTGCAGACGAGGATAGCGCAGGCCATCGGCGTGCCGATCTCGGCAATGACGGCGGACACGGCCGGAGACAACGGATCGCGCGCAGCAATGGCCGCCTGCTCTTCTTCACCTCGTGTCGGAATGAGATTGATAAGCTCGTTGTCGTCCAGCACCGGCGACATGATGAGAACCGGAATCGCGACCTCCGGAACATCGTGGGCCAAAGCGCGGATGATGTGACGCGGCGCGAAGGGGCTCGGGGCCAGTGCCTCGGCGATGCAGCGGCGCACGTCGCGCGAGTCGTCGTCGAGGAGCATGGTGAGCGCCGCTTCGGCAGCCTGGAAGTCCTGACGCGACAGTCCGGAATAAAGATAGGCCCTGGCGAGAGCGCCAGCAGCCTCGGCGCGCTGCGGTGCAGGCGCTGTCGGTGCCCAGGCAAGAAAACGCTGTACGATCATCAGATGTCTTTAGCCCCCCGCTGGAGTTCGGGCTTCATGAAGCCCGAAAGATCCAGTGGCTCAGTCGAACCCACAGCGGAACGTGTCTGCACGACCCGTCCCGCCCCCGTTGCGGAAGCCGGGGCGAGATCCGCCCAGATTCCCTGTACATATGATGAGACCGGCGGACGCCGCGCGGTCTGAAACATGGAATGAAAAACCGGCCTGTCTTCGGCGTAGGCCAAAGTCGGCGTGGACGGCTCAAGGTCCGTGAACAGGCCCGGCGCGCTGCTTGCCCTCGTCGCGGGGGACGCAGACGCTGTCATGGTCGCCGGCACGGACATCTTGTCGTGCTTGCCGGTGACCGTCGCGAGCACATCGGCCGCGCTGCGTGCCTTGCCCCCGCTGTAGAAAATTGAGCGGTTCGCGCTTGCGGCCTCTGGAAAATAGGAAGCCGCTTTCGCCTCGGGCGCGGCGCCTGCAAGGCGGATGAGATCGGTCGCGCCCTGCGCGCCGAGAAAATGCGCTGCGTAAAGCTCGCCCTCGCTGGGCGGCCGGCGCAGCGCCGATGTCATGACCGCATTGTTGCGCCCGGTGAACTCGCCCGCCATGAGCGCGGCGGTCTCCGCGTCAAAACGAAGATCGAGAATCTGCTGGCGCGCTTTGGGATCGGCGACGCTGTAACGGCCATTGGCCGATTTGGTGATGGCGGCGGCTTCTTTGTCGAGGCCATGCTTCGGTCCCGCTTCCTTGACCGTCTGCAGCCAGGTCTGTTCCACGAACTGGAACATCCCCGCTGCGGAAGAGGTCTTGGCCTTTGCGGACGGGTCCATACTGGACTCGCGCATCGCCGTCTTGACGAGATAATCGAAGCCCGCGCCAGTTGCGCTCGCAGCCTTGCGGAGCGTTCCCGCAATGCCTTGCGTCACATCGCTGACGGACCAGACACTCATCGAGGCAGAACCGATCGGTTGGAATCACCCCTTTCCGGGACAAATCACCATCGACCGAACGTGGTAAATGAAGAGTTAATGCCGAGCTTTTGCGTCATTTCCGATGGAGTGTCACGAGACTGGAAACCTCCGCGTAATCCGAAAGATAGCCGCAGCGCGCGAGCGGCGATGCACGGGCCGTGTCGAACAGGCCTTCGGGTGTCAGGAAGGCGCTGTCGATGTGCACACCGACGACCTGACCGAGGATCAAAAACCGGCCGAGCGGCACGCCATCGAGATCCTTGAGCTCGATGATCTCGATCAGGCGGCATTCCAGCGCTGCCGGACTTTCGGCAACGCGCGCAGCCTTCACAAGACGGCACGGCGCGGGCGTGAGGCCCGCGGCCAGCATTTCGTCTTCACCCTCCGGCAGCGCCGCGCCGGTGCGGTTCATCTGATCCGCAAGCGCGCTCGTTGCGAGATTGAAGACAAACTCGCGCGTCGCCGCGACGTTTGCGGCCGAGTGCTTCCAGCCTTCGCTCGAAAAGCCGATGATCGGCGGCACCGAGGAGAACGCGTTGAAGAAACTGTAGGGCGCGAGATTGCCGCGTCCTGCCTTATCGACGGTCGAAATCCAGCCGATGGGCCGCGGCGCAATGATGGCCTTGAACGGGTCGTGCGACAGGCCGTGCCCCTTCGACGGCTCGTAGAAGTGCACGACGCTCACCCCTGCCACCGCACCGCGATCTCATCGAGCGGCGGGCGCGGGCGATCGGGCGGCACCTGGTCGGAGGAGCCGATATAAATGAGGCCGGCAATGCGCTCCTCATGGGCCAGCCCGAGCAGGTCCATCGAGGCCCGGTCATAGGCCGGGCGGCCGGTGAGCCAGTTCGCCTTGAAGCCAAGCGCATGGGCCGCGACGATGAGGTTCATGCAGACGGCTCCTGCCGACAGCACCTGTTCCCATTCGGGAATCGTCACATGCGGCCCGGCGCGGCTCACAACGATGACCGTGAGCGGCGCATCGAGCTTCTTCTTGTCTTCCTCGACCTTTTTCGGATCCGCGCCCTCGGCGAGATGGAGCCTCGCAAAGGCCTCGGCCAATTTCGCGCGGGCCGCGCCCTCGACGAGGATAAAGCGCCAGGGCGTCAGCTTGCCATGATCCGGCACGCGGCTCGCCGCTGTGAGCAAGGTCTCGATCTGTGTGGCGTCGGGGCCAGGTTCATGCAGCATGAAGGCTGGCACGGAACGGCGGCTGAGAAGAAGGTCTTTGGTGTCGGTCATGATCCAATCCGCGTGGGGCTCCTGTTTCGCAAATGGCGGGCAAAGCGGCAATTGCCAAAGCGCCGTCTTGCAAATGCCCCGTTTTTCGGGAACACGGATGACATGACGAGGTTCATCGCCCGTGCATCGGCCTGTGCCCTTGGCGCCGCATTTCTGCTCGCGGTCGCGCCGGGTGCTCGCGCCCAGTTCGGCGGAGCAACATCGCTTGCACCGCAGGACGGCATGCCGATGGGCTTGCCCTCACCGCTCGAGCTGCAACCGGATATGCGGCGCAATCTTGCTCCCGTAAGCCCCGGCTCCCTCACGAAGACGGTGCTCAGCCTGAGCGCATTGTTTTTTGCCGATTCGACGCCCATCGACAGCGGGCTTCGCTGGCGCATCTTCGCCGACCAGGCGGACGTCAACGGAAATTATCCGCTCGTTCTCGAATCGACCGACGCAAAACCTTTCGTGACGCTCGATCCGGGCGGCTACATCCTGCACGTCGCCTACGGCCTTGCCGCCGAGACGCAACATGTGGTTGTCGGCACCGAATCGGTTTCCCTGCAAATTGCACTCGATGTCGGAGCGCTGCGCTTCAAGGGTATGATCGGGGAAAAACAGATCCCCCCGGATGAACTTGAGTTCGAGATTCACCGGACGGACGGCACGGACGAAGAACTCGTTGCGCGCGTCAAATCCGGCGTTCTGCTGCGCTTGAAGGCCGGGCTTTACCAGATCACGTCGACCTATGGTCAGGCGAACGCCAAGATCATTTCGGAAATCCGCGTCGAGCCGGGCAAGCTGACGGAAGCCAATGTTCTTCACAAAGCAGGCCGGATCGACCTCAGGCTGCTCGGCACGAGCGGCAGCGCCATTTCCGATGCCGTCTGGAGCATTCTGACGCCCGGCGGGGACATCGTGTCGGAGAACCTGCCCTCGCCCAACGACGTCATTCTGGCCGAAGGCGAATACATCGCCGTCGCCCGCTATGAGGGACAGATTTTCCAAAAGCCCTTCGACGTCCATTCCGGCCGCGTCGCCAATGTCGACGTCGCGGCCGTGAACTGATCAGCCGCGCAAATCGGGCGGCAGGGCCTCGGCCTTCAACAGCTCGATCGCCTGATCGAGCGACACCGAGGTCTGGTCGGGCGACCCGAGACGGCGGATCGACAACAGACGCTCTGCCGCTTCCTTGCGTCCCGCGACAGCCAGAACCGGGACCTTGGCCAGCGAGTGTTCGCGCACCTTGTAATTGATCTTCTCGTTGCGAAGATCCGTCTGCACGCGCAACCCGGCCTTGCTGAAAGTTTCCGCGACCTCCTGTGCATACCCGTCGGCGTCGGATGTGATCGTTGCGACCACCGCCTGAACCGGCGCGAGCCAGAGCGGAAACGCTCCGGCGTAATGCTCAATGAGAATGCCGAGGAAGCGCTCCATGGAGCCGCAGATCGCGCGGTGCACCATGACCGGCACCTTCTTCTCGCCGTCCGCGCCAATGTAAAATGCACCAAAACGTTCCGGCAGATTGAAGTCGACTTGCGTCGTTCCGCACTGCCAGTCGCGCCCGATGGCATCGCGCAGAACATACTCGAATTTCGGACCGTAGAACGCGCCCTCGCCCGGATTAACCGAGGTCTTGATGCGGTTGCCGGAGCGGCGCGAAATTTCCTGAAGCACGTCGGCCATCACGCTTTCGGCATGGTCCCATGCCGCGTCCGTACCGACACGCTTGTCGGGACGGGTCGAGAGCTTGACCACGATCTCCTCGAACCCGAAATGCGCGTAGGTCGACAGGATGAGATCGTTGATCTTCAGGCATTCCTCGGCGAGTTGCTCCTCGGTGCAGAAGATGTGGGCATCGTCTTGGGTGAAGCCGCGCACCCGCATCAGGCCATGCAGGGCGCCCGAAGGTTCATAGCGATGAACCGAACCAAATTCCGCAAGCCTCAGAGGCAGATCGCGGTAACTCTTCAGGCCATGCTTGAAAATCTGCACATGGCCGGGACAATTCATCGGCTTGATGGCGAAGACGCGCTCGTCTTCGGTATCGTCGCCCGCCGACTGCGCCGCGAACATGTTCTCCTTGTACCAGCCCCAATGGCCGGAAATCTCCCAAAGAGACTTGTCGAGGAGCTGCGGGGCATTGACCTCCTGATAGCCGAGCGGGCGCAGGCGCCGCCTCATATAGGCGATCAGTTCCTGGAACATGGTCCAGCCGTTCGGATGCCAGAAAACGGTGCCCGGCCCCTCCTCCTGGAAATGAAACAGATCCATCTCGCGGCCGAGGCGGCGGTGATCGCGCTTTTCGGCTTCTTCGAGCTGGTGCAGATAGAGATCCAGCTCATCCTGCTTGGCGAACGCCGTTCCGTAAATACGCTGGAGCTGCGGATTGTTCGAATCGCCGCGCCAGTACGCGCCCGCGACCTTCATGAGCTTGAAGGCATTGCCGACCTTGCCGGTCGAGGTCATGTGCGGACCGCGGCACAGATCGAGCCAATCGCCCTGCTTGTAGATTTTCAGCGTTTCGCCCGCCGGGATGGCATCGACGAGCTCGACCTTGAAGCTCTCGCCCTTCGCGCCGAAAAACTCCTTGGCCTCGTCCCGCGACCATTCTTCCTTCGTGAACGGCGCATCCCTGGCGATGATCTCGCGCATGCGCTTTTCGATGGCCGCGAGGTCGTCCGTCGAGAACGGCTCGTTGCGGAAGAAATCGTAATAGAAACCGTTCTCGATCACCGGTCCGATCGTGACCTGCGTGCCCGGGAACAGGCTCTGCACGGCCTCGGCGAGAACATGCGCCGCATCGTGCCGGATCAGTTCCAGCGCGCGCGGGTCTTCGCGATTGAGCAACTCGATCTTCGCGTCTGCGTGGATGATGTCGGAGAGATCATGCAGCGTGCCATCGAGCGCCACCGCGACGGTGCGCTTGGCAAGCGAAGGCGAAATGGCTTTGGCGACGTCGAGGCCGGTGGTGCCGGCAGGATATTCACGAGCGGCACCGTCGGGAAAGGTCAGAATGGGCATGAAAAAAACCTCGTGCTCACCCCTGCGAACCAAGCAGGTAAGCGGTTTCAGTTAGCTAGAACGGCGCGACCTCTCGTCGAAGCGGTGCACCATGTGGCGGCCGGTCCATCGGCCATAGCGCCACGGCATATACCAGCGGCCGTTAACGGGCAATTTTTCAGGAACGGCATCGAATCCGGCCGGGCCAAGGGGATGGCAGCGGCACAGGCGTGCCGTCATCATCCAGCCGCCGGCCCACGGACCGTGACGCTTGACCGCCTCCTCCGCATAGGCCGAGCACGTCGGCATGTAGCGGCAGTTTGCTCCCAGCATCGGCGAGATGAAGAGACGGTAGACCCGGACCGGCAGGAGAACGAGGGCACCCAAGGCAGAAATGGCGCTTACTCCGCCGCCTTCTTGCGGCTTTCGATCTGATCGAGCGCGTCCACCACCGCATCGAAGGTCAGAAGTGTGGAGGCATGCCGGGCCTTGTAGTCCCGCACTGGTTCCAGAACCTTCAGGTCCGCCCAGCGCCCGTTCGGCGGCGCGCCGCCTTCTTTCAGCATGGCGCGCATGTCCTCCCGCACCTTGCGGAGTTCGTCCGGAGTGGACCCGATGACCTGTGCGCCCATGATTGACGATGAGGCCTGCCCCAGGGCGCACGCTTTCACGTCATGGGCAAAATCCGAGACCTTGCCGTCTTCCAGCCGCAGATCGACCGTCACGGTCGAGCCGCACAGCTTGGAATGGGCGGTGGCGGATGCATCCGGGTTCTCCAGGCGACCGATATGCGGAATGCCGGCCGCCAGTTCCAGGATGCGTCTGTTATAGATGTCGTCGAGCATTTTCTGATCCTGCCGCTTACGTCCGGGTTCACCACGTCCTATATGGGCGGGTGGCCGTAACCCTTTTTGCGGCTTTCGGGTTGAAGATTATATAGGTGGACGGCGCGCGGTGCGATATGCACCCGGCTCACTTTAGGGCGGCAGGCCATGCGGGGCTGGCCGGAAGGTTACATGGACGCAATCATCAAGCACCCTGCCGCCAAAGCCGTGGCCCTCGAAAGCAGGCGCCCCTCGCGCGAGGAGGCGGAGGACGCCGTTCGCACCCTCATTTCGTATCTTGGCGACGATCCGGACCGTGAAGGCCTGATCGACACCCCCAAGCGCGTGGTGAACGCCTACAGCGAGCTGTTCGGCGGCTACAAGCAGAACCCCGCCCACGTTCTGGAGCGCGTGTTCGAAGAGGTCGGGGGCTACAAGGATGTCGTCCTCGTCGAGGGCATCCCCTTCCATTCTCATTGCGAACACCACATGGTTCCTTTCCTTGGAAAGGTCCACGTCGCCTATTACCCCACAGACGGCGTGGTCGGCCTCTCGAAGATCGCCCGTGTCGTAGACGTCTTTGCCCGCCGCCTGCAGACCCAGGAAAACCTGACCTCGCAGATCATCCAGGCGATCGACGCGGAACTGAACCCGCGCGGCGTCGCCGTAATGATCGAGGCTGAACACATGTGCATGGCCATGCGCGGCATCCGCAAATCCGGCGTGACCACCACGACGACCCGCTTTACCGGTGTCTTCGCCAAGGATCCTGCCGAACAGGTGCGTTTCATCACGCTCGTCCGCGGCGCCCAGCGCTGACCCGATGACCGTGACTTTCCCCGCTCCCACCTCCCCGCACGATGCCGAAGAGGGCCTGACTTTGGCGCCCCGTTTCGACGGTGATGGCCTCGTGACGGCCGTCGTGACGGATGCCGATTCCGGCGCGGTGCTGATGCTGGCGCATATGAACGCGGAGGCGCTAGCCCGGACCATCGAAACCGCGCAGGCGCATTACTATTCGCGCTCGCGCCGCAAGCTCTGGAAGAAGGGCGAGGAATCCGGGCACGTGCAGACCGTGACGGAAATGCGCGTCGACTGCGATCAGGACGCGATCCTGCTGAAAGTGCGCGTTGCCGGGACTGGTGCATCCTGCCACACCGGCCGCGTGTCGTGCTTTTACCGCGCGGTTCCGCTGGGAAAGCCCGGCGCAGAGCTCGAATTTATCGAGGCCGACCGGGCTTTCGATCCGTCGGACATCTACAAGAAGTAGCGCCGTTCAAGCCGAGGCAATGTAATCGCGCATCGCGCTCGCTTCGGCTTCGAGTTCGCCGAGGCGCGATTTCACGACGTCGCCGATCGAGATGATTCCGCAAAGCCGGCCGTTTTCCACGACCGGCATGTGGCGGAAGCGCCCTTCCGTCATGCGCTCCATGAGCGAACGCACCCGGTCGGATTTCACGACCGTCTTCACCGCTTTCGTCATGTGCTCCGAAATCTGTGCATCGAGCGCGGAGGCCCCGAGCTTGCTTACCGCACGCACAATATCGCGCTCCGAAAGGATGCCCAGAATGATGTCGTCACCGGAGGTAACTACGACAGTACCAATACCACGGTCGACCAGCAGGTGCGCGGCGTCGGCAAGCGTGTTGTTCGGCTTCAGCGTAACGACGCTATATCCCTTGGTGTCGAGTATTTCCGCAACATGCATATGCATCTTCTCCCAAATGTTTCCCTAGCCGCCTTCTGAAAACCGGGCAGCTTTACAAGGATGATTGCGCCGAAAGGCCGGACGATCAAGCGCGCCGGTGCAGTTCGTCGAATCCGAAGGGAAGTTTGGGATCGAAAAGCGGAAAAAGAAGGAGCCCGCCGATAAAACCGCCGATGTGAGCCTCCCAGGCAACCGGCGAAGGCTCGCCGCTCAGGAGAGCGCCCAGAGCATAGACGATGTTGATTGCAAACCAGATCGCCACGAAGCCAAGGATTTGGGGCGAGCGCATGATCCGGCTGAGGGGAGCTGCGGGAATCGCGAAGGCCGCCCGCCCCCGGCGGCGAAACGCGCCGAGTGGTCCGCCCGCCTCGAAAATGAAACGAACCGCCGCGGCTGTAAGGCCGGATATTGCGGCCGAAGCGCCGATCATCGGTGTGATTTCACCGAAATGCAGTAGAAGGTGCACCCCCGCGCCGAGCGCAGCCGTCGCCGCCATGAACAGCAGGAAACGGGTTGAGCCGAAACGCCAGGCCACTGCGCTGCCGAAGGCGAGGAGCCAGATGCTGTTCACTCCCAGATGCATCAGATCGCCGTGCAACCCCGCATAGGTCACGAACGTCCAGATATCGCCAAGCACCCCGCCCGGAAAAATGGCTTGCGTGAACGAGGGATCGTAGCGCGCCGGTATGAAGGCGAACATGAGCAGCATCTGCACTTCGCCGTTGCCGTCCAGAAAGCTACGCGCGACGTGGATGGCAACGAGGGCCGCGATTGTCCACCCAACCACCGGAGGCGTGTTGAAGACAGGCTCGCGAGTGGGCGGGTCGGAGAGGCGCATTTCAGATCACAGCAAATGGATCGGCGTTCGGGGAAAAGCAAGATCGAAGGCCGAAATATGGCAGGCCATCACACATCATTAACTGCGCTTGCCTATCGTCCTGACAAGATATTTGGAATCGGTTTTTCCGGTTCGCCTGCGGATACTTGCCTTGGCCCTTACGCAACCGGTCCCGAAACAGCGTCCCCAGGAGCGCCGACGCCATTCCCGCGTCAAGGTGGCGCTGATCGGCCGCTATATGCTGAGCGACCGGTGCGAGTATCCCTGCCAGACGCTCGACATTTCGCCCGGCGGCCTTGCCGTCGTGGCGCCGGTCATCGGACGTCCCGGCGAGAAGGTCATAGCCTATTTCGACCATATCGGCCGGATCGAGGGCGTCCTTGTCCGTACGATCCAGAACGGCTTTGCGATGACCATCGCGGCCACGCCTCGCAAGCGCGAGAAGCTTGCTGATCAATTGACCTGGCTCGCGAATCGCCAGGTGCTCGGCCTGCCCGAAGACCGGCGCCACGACCGCCTTCCGCCGACGAAAACACGCACGCTTCTCGTCATGCAGGACGGGCGTGAGATCCCCTGCCGGGTCACCGATATTTCGCTGTCCGGCGCGGCGGTGCAGATCGATATTCAGCCGCCCCTGGGCACGCCGGTGACCCTTGGCCGTACGGCCGCCAAGGTCGTCCGCCATTTCGAAACAGGCATCGCAGTCGAATTCATGCGCCCGCAGAACCTCGATCTGCTGCGCGAAGAATTCGGCGAATAGAGCCCGCTCCGACGGCGCTTCCTTCAAAATCAGAGCGTTGTGAAGCCTGCAGGTAAACGCAGCTTCATGCCTAATGAATACTTACTTAAATGGTTAGATTTTAAAACCCAGACTTAGACTGGGATCAAAGTATATCTGCCATATTGAACCTCGACGGGCAAGGAGGGGTTCATGACTTTGAGTAGATATACTTCCCAAACGAACAGACTTGCAGCATTCTTCGCAGCCTTTGCATTTTTTGTTTCTGCAGATGCAGCGAATGCTACAGGTATCTATGGTTCTTCTTCAATGAAAGAGCTGGGTCGCGCGCGAGCGCCGATCGGCCACGTGGAATTTTGCACGCGACTGCCGTCCGAGTGCGAGGGCACCGGCCGCAAAGGTTCGCGGATTGCAATGAATGCGGTGCGCTTCGATGAACTCGAGCGCGTGAACCGCTCCATCAACGCACAGATCGCTCCGGTCACCGACCTCGAACTGTATGGCGTCGAGGAACACTGGACCTACCCGGTCGATCGCGGCGATTGCGAGGATTACGTGCTGCTGAAGCGCCGCACGCTGATTTCTCTCGGCTGGAACGCCTCGGCACTGCTCGTGACCGTCGTGCGCGATCTGAAGGGCGCGGGACACGCCGTCCTGACCGTCGCGACCGACCGTGGCGACCTCGTCCTGGACAATCAGCAGGAGGGTGTCATGCCCTGGCAGCTGACCGGATACGAATACATCAAGCGCCAGTCCCAGACCTCTCCGAAGGACTGGGTCTATGTCGGCCCTGCCCGCAGCGATGTGGGCGTCGCGTCGACCCGCAACAGATGACCTGAAAACGCTCCCTGGGTCGCAACCCCTCCCCGTCCCCACGACCAGGCAGCGGAGGGCCGGTTTCCCACCCCGGAACCGGCCCTCATCTTTTTGAAGATCAGCTCTTTGACGGCCAGCGCGCCACACGGCACAAAGAACCCTCGATTCAGCAGGGACATATGACGTGATAGGGCTTAAAGGCGCAGGATTGTTTGCGGTGCTGTTTGCGGCTCTTGCCGCGACCGTGATGAACGGTCATCTGCAGAGCTTCGACCGTTCCCTGATGCTGGCCCTCCGAACCGGCGACAAGCATGATCCGGCAGGCCCGCTCTGGGTCGAGACAATGTTTCTCGACATCACCGCTCTCGGCAGCAACACCGTCGTCATTCTGGTGACGCTCGCAGCCGCCGGGTTTCTGGCCGTTGCGGGAAAACGCGGAACCGCATGGCTCGTTCTGGCGTCGGTCATCGGCGGCACGATCCTCAACAATCTGCTGAAGCTGCTTTTCGACCGGGCCCGTCCGGACCTCGTGGCCCATTCGGTCGAAGTGCATACACTGAGCTTTCCGAGCGGACACGCAATGTTGTCGGCGATCGCTTATCTGACGCTCGGTGCGCTCATCGCACGCACGCAGGGAACGCTGCGGACAAAAGCGTATATACTTGGCTTTGCGGCCGTCATTACCGCGATGATCGGAATGAGCCGCGTCTATCTCGGTGTCCACTGGCCGACCGACGTTATCGCCGGGTGGCTCGCCGGTCTGGCCTGGGCAATGATGTGCTGGGAAGTAGCACGCCGGCTGCAGGAGCGCGGAGATATCGAGAAGGCAGAGAATTAATCGTCCAGATCTTCGGCCAGGATGGCCATCTGGAAATTGTAGGACAGTTCGCCATCCTCTTCGTCGCGGAACAGAACGCCGATAAATTCTTCGCCAAGATAGACCTCGGCTGAATCCATTTTCTTCGGGCGCCCCACCGTACGCAAATTCGTGTTGCCGAAGGTACGGCGCAGGTAAGCCTGCACTTTTTCAAGTTCTTTCTTGTCCACGCGATTTTCTCCAAATCTGTTCGGGCCGGGGTGTCGCATCCCCTGCCGCCGGGCGCAAGCGCGTCAGATGACGGGATCGAAAATTTCAGCGTCCATCAGCATATGGTCCATGCTGCGCGAAGGATCCGCGCACGGCGCGCGACCGACGACACGCGCAGGAACGCCCGCCACAGTGGTGCAGGGTGGAACCGATTTTAGAACCACCGACCCGGCCGCGACGCGTGAACCCGCTCCCACTTCGATATTGCCCAGAATCTTGGCACCGGCGCCAAGCAGAACGCCGCGTCGAATCTTCGGATGGCGGTCGCCCGTTTCCTTGCCGGTGCCGCCGAGCGTCACATTCTGCAGGATCGAAACATCATCCTCGATAACGGCCGTCGCACCGACGATGACACCCGTGCCGTGGTCGATGAAGACGCCCTTTCCGACCGGAACCGCCGGATGGATGTCGACCTGAAGGGCGCTCGAAACGAGGCTTTGCAGGTACAACGCCATGTCCTTACGGCCATCGAGCCAGAGGCGATGGGCAAAGCGCTGCGCTTCGAGGGCGTGGAAGCCCTTGAAATAGAGAGCCGGCTCAAGAAACCGGTCTGCGACCGGATCGCGATCGATCACGGCCGCAAGATCGGCGCGGATCGCAAGCCCGATCTGCGGATCGGCCATGATGGCGTCTTCGAACGCCTGACGGATGATGCCATCGCCGAGTTCGTCCGCATCGAGGCGGGCGGCGATGCGGTGCGCTATCGCTGATTCAAGAGTGTCGTGATGAAGGATGGCCGAATGCAACAACCCGGCGAGCTGAGGCTCGCGCGCAACGACCTCTTCCGCCTCGGCGCGAAGCTGTTGCCAGACCGGATCGACGGCCACGAGCGCGGTCCTGCCGCGAGGCTGCTGGGTTTGGGACATGCAATCGCTTCCTGCCGGACCAATACCGGCACTATCTAGTGCCGATCAGCCTCCGGTAAAAGCCCTTCTTCAGGCGACTTCGCGCCAATCCGGCAGGCGGCTGGAAAAATCGGCGGGCGACATCGCGCGGCCGAAAAGGAAACCCTGCCCCAAGGAGCAGCCAAGCGACAGAAGCCGGTCGTGCTGCTCGAGTGTTTCGACGCCTTCGGCAACCACTTTGAAGCGGAAACTGCGGCCAAGATGCAGGATCGCCTCGACCACCGCCGCGTCGGCGGAATTGCTACAAAGACCGGCGACAAAGCTTTGATCTATCTTCAGTTTCGTCAGCGGGAACGACTTCAGATGACTCAGCGACGCAAAACCCGTTCCGAAGTCGTCGAACGAAATGCCGACACCCTTTTTCCGGAGCTGGTGAAGCTGGGCGATCATCGCGGCCTCTCGGCGCAAGATGATGTTCTCGGTGATTTCGAGCTCAAGCCCACCGGGCGACAGATCGGCCAGTTGCAGTGCCCTGTCCACGACGCCGACAAGGTCGGCCTTGCGATCGAGCTGCGAGGCAAAAAGATTGACCGCAACCTGAATGGGTGATCCGGCGTCGGACCATTCCTTCGACTGACGGCAGGCGGTTTCAATGATCCAGGTGCCCACATCCACCGCCAAAGGCATGGATTCAAGCACGGAAATGAAGTCAGACGGGCTTAGGACGCCCCGCTCCGGATGACGCCATCTGAGCAGCGCTTCTGCGCCCACAAGCGAGCTGTCGGAAAGCTTTACCTGCGGCTGATAGACGATTTCGAGTTCACCGTTTTCGTAAGCGCGTTTCAGCTCGATCTCGATCGACCGTTTCGACTGCAGGGCCTGCCGAAGAGCCGGCGTGAACACTTCCACGCGACCTCGGCCTTCCAGCCTTGCCTCCTGAAGCGCGAGATCGGCGCTCGCGAGGAGTTCCTGCGCCGACACGCCGTGCTGCGGAGCGATCGCGATGCCGATGCTGACCTCGATTTCATGCCAGCGGCCGTCGACCTGGAAAGGCGCGGAGATATCCGCGAGAATTTCGCGGCACAGCCGCTCGAATGCGCCGCTGGTCATATCGCCCTCGACGACGATCGCAAATTCATCTCCGCTCGGGCGCGCGACGAACATGGATTTCGGGACGACGGCACGGATCCGCCGCGCGACATGCTTCAGGATTTCGTCGCCGTGCAATTGGCCAAGCGCATCATTGCCTTCCTTGAAGTTGTCGATGTCGGCCATGAGGACATTAACCGGCAGTCCCTGCGCCAGAAGACTGTCGATGTGCATCCACAAGGACGCCCTGTTCGGCAGGCCGGTCAGGGAATCGAAATGTGCGAGATGTTCGAGACGCTGCTCATTGCGGCAACGCTGCAGATTGAGACGGCGAACCTCAAGGCGATCGACCACCAGCGAGGCGAGATCGCGCAGCGTCCGCATCTGATCGGCTGTGAAGTCGGGGCGCGGCTCCGTGTCCATGATGCTCAGGCTGCCGATCGCATGTCCGGACGGCGTGATGAGAGGGGCGCCTGCATAAAAGCGGGCCTGAGGATTTCCCGTCACGAACAGGTTTTGTTCAAAACGCGGATCCTGGGTCGCATCCGCCAGATACAGAACGTCGTTCTGCAAAATCGTGTAGGTGCAGAACGAGGCATCCCGCCCGGCATCGCCCGCTTCCATGCCGATGTGAGCCTTGATGAACTGACGCGTATCGTCCACGAGAGCGATATAGGCCACGGGGCACGAAAAGATCCGGCTCGCCAGGCTGACGAGACTGTCGAACTCGCGCTCGGGCGGCGTATCGACGATCTGATACGACCACAAAGCCTCGAGACGCCCCGCTTCGCTTGCAGGAACAGGATAAGGACGTTGCCGCAGATCCATCAGGTTTTCCCCTTCACCAAGGGACAGCCTAAACAGCACTCCGCTAAATCACCGTGTTCATGACACTTAAAATTGAATCAAAGCGTCAGGTGCGCTCGGCAAGGAATCCGACGACGGCCTCCTTGAACACCTTGTCGCCGACGCAGCGGTTGTGATCGCGTCCCTCGACCTCGACCGCCCGTGCTCCGGGGATGGCCTCGGCCAGAACCTTGGGATCGCCGGCGACGACATCTTCCGTGCCCACTACGACCAGAACCGGCGACGAGATCGTGCCCAGCATCTCCCGCGTCAACGGCAGGCGCGGCGAGCGGATGACGGCCGCCAGCGCCTTGAGATCGCCCTTTGTGGCCTCGGCGAAGACACGGAACGTGCGGGCATAGGAATCCGTGACATCGTCGCGGCTCGGGGCCTCGAGGGCCTTGGCGATCTCGTCGGATTTTGGCGCTCCCTCGAACAGGCGCCCGCCCATGCCGCCGATCACCAGACTGCGGACCCGATCCGGATGCTCGATGGCCAACAGGGCGCCGACGCGCGCGCCCATGGAATAGCCGACCACATCGGCCCGGGCGATGCCGAGACTGTCGAGCAGGGCCAAGGCATCGGCCGCCATGTCGCGGATGGTGTAGCGGGCCGGATCGTAGAGCTTCTCGCTCTGGCCGTGCCCGCGATGATCGAAGGCGATGACCCGGTAGCCGGCCTTCACCAGCGTATCGACCCATTGGGTGCCGACCCAGTTGACCTGAAGATTGGAGGCAAAACCATGAATCAGGAGAACGGGATCGCCCTCGCCCCGGTCGAGATAGTTCAGTGTGAGGCCGTCGGAGGAAAAGCTCGGCATTTCAGGACCATGTTAAGAGACGCAGGCGGGACGAATAGCCGCTCGCCATCGCTGGGTGAAGCCGTTAGATTGCGCTCCGGTTCAACTTAAACATGGGAACAGCCGCCGTGGCCGACATCCGCACACCGCATTTCCAGAACTCCGCCGGGCACCGTTCGGTGGCTATCGGAGTGCGGGAATTCATGTGCATCGGGGCCGAACCGCCCTACGACCACCCGCACGTTTTCCTCGATATGGGCGACGACAACGAGATCGTGTGCCCCTATTGCTCGACGCTCTATCGCCACGACCCGGCGCTGAAGGCCGGCCAGACAGAGCCCGCCGGTTGCCTCTGGGACGCCAACAGCGCTCTCGCCATCTGAACTCATGAGCTTTACGCGCCCGATTCTCATCGCGGGCGCCGGGATCGGCGGCCTTTCGCTGGCACTCCTTCTGGCGCGCAAGGGCGTCAGCACCGTCCTCGTCGAGCGGGCGCTGCGCATCGAAGAGGTCGGGGCCGGCATACAGCTCTCGCCCAATGCCTCGCGCATTCTTGACCGTCTGGGCCTCGGACCGGCGTTGGACGAAGCCGGCGTGCAGCCTGCGCGAATCCGGTTGATCGACGGCAAGACCGGCACGCCCCTCACCCAGATCCCGCTTGGATTCGACGCCGAGCGGCGCTGGGGAGCGCCTTATCGGCTGATTCACCGCGCTGCGCTGCAGCAGATTCTCGCGAGCGCGGTTCAAAAGGCCGACATCGACCTCAGGCTCGGGACCGAGCTTGTCGATTGCGCCGCCACGGCAAAGGGGGTCGTCGCCCATCTGCGCAGCCCGAACATCGACGAGAGCTTTGGCGCCGGTGCACTTGTCGGCGCCGATGGCGTGCGTTCCAGCGTGCGTACTGGCATGGGCGATGCCAATGTCGGCTTCAGCGGGCAGATCGCCTGGCGGGCGACCGTGCATCTGCCAACCGCGCTCGAAGCCAATGTCTGGCTGGGCCCGGGCGCGCATCTTGTGACCTACCCGATCGACCGCAACGGCATGCTCAATATGGTCGCCGTGACTCGCGGAAACGAGGCCTCTGGCGGATGGTCGCAAACCGGCAGCCGGGCGGAGCTGATGTCCTGGTTCGCAAGCTGGTCTCCACAGGTCCGCCGGCTTCTTGAGGCGGCCGACACCTGGCTGACCTGGCCGCTTTATAACGGCCGCCCGGCAAAGATCGGCGAGGGGCGCGTCACCCTTATCGGCGATGCCGCACATCCCGTGCTGCCGCACTTGGCGCAGGGCGCGGGACTTGCCATCGAGGATGCCGCCGTTCTGGCAGCGCGGCTTGAGGAGTTTCCGGACGATCCGGCAACGGCCTTTCGTGCCTATGAGAACGAGCGCGCCTCACGCACGGCCGCCGTTCAAAACGCCTCGCGCCGAAATGGCGAGATCTTCAGGCTTTCCGGTGCCGCCGCTTTCGCGCGCGACACCGTGCTTCGTGTCCTCGGACCGGAGCGGCTGATGGCGCGCTACGACTGGGTGTATGGCTACCGGGCCCGCTGATAGGCCCGCATCAAGCCGAGAGTTTAGCCGCGATCCGCGCGACATGGGCGCCCTGATAGCGCGCACCGTCCAGCTCGACGGCCGAGGGGAAACGGCTGCCATCGCCTCCGGTGATCGTTGAAGCGCCATAGGGCGAGCCACCCTTGATCTCATCGAGACCCGACTGCCCCTGAAACGCGTAAGGCAGGCCGGCGATGACCATACCGTGGTGCATGAGCGTGGGCAGGAAGGTCAGAATGGTCGATTCCTGACCGCCATGCTGCGTCGCGCTGGATGTGAAGACCGAGCCGACCTTGCCGACAAGAGCGCCGGTGAACCACAGGCCACCCGTCTGATCGATGAAGTTTCGCATCTGCGAAGCGACCGTGCCGAAGCGCGTGCCGGCACCGAAAATAATGGCGTCGTACTGAGGCAGTTCATCGACGATCGCGATCGGCGCCTTCTGGTCGAGCTTGAAGCCGGAGGCCTTGGCGACGTCCTCCGGCACCAATTCCGGCACGCGCTTGATGACGGCCTCGGCCCCCGCCTCGCGCACGCCTTCGGCAACGGCGTCCGCCATCTTCTCGATATGGCCATATGCGGAATAGTAAAGAACAAGAACCTTGGTCATCTGAACGCTCCATCCGGTTGCCCAAGACTTGCGCCCTTAGCAGGCCGTGGACAATGCGCGACGCTGCACGAGCGTTTTTGCACGAATGCAAGAAACCGGGCCGCGTTTGACTTTCTGGTGAGAAACGGGCACATGCTGCACCCATCGCTTCGGCGATCTTTGGCGATCAGGCCGCGTGAACAGGACACCTCTCAGGTCCTTGTCCGCCAGACGCCCCCGGAATCATCCGATAGCCCAGACACGCGGGGCTCTCTCTTAAGACCCCCGCACTTTCTGCGACCGGCAATGGCCGGGCTCGCACGCTGCGGCTTTTTGAAAGCAGACATCACACGTGACTTCTTTTTCCGATCTCGGCCTTAACCCGTCGATCCTGAAGGCGCTTGCCGCCGAAAACTACACCAGCCCGACGCCCATCCAGGCGCAGGCGATCCCCCATCTCCTCACCGGCCGCGACCTTCTCGGCATCGCCCAGACGGGCACCGGCAAGACCGCGGCGTTCGCGCTGCCGATCCTCAACCGCCTCGCCGCAGACCGCAAACCGGCCCAGCGCCGTTCCTGCCGCGTGCTCGTTCTGTCGCCGACCCGCGAGCTTGCGAGCCAGATCGCCGCGAGCTTCCGTACGTATGGAAAGAATCTCGGCCTGTCCGTCGCCGTCGTGTTCGGCGGCGTGTCGGCCGGTCCGCAGGTCCGCGCGCTGGCTGGCGGCATCGACATTCTCGTTGCAACGCCCGGCCGCCTGCTCGATCACCTCAATGGCGGCATGCTGAAGCTCGACCCGGTCGAGATCTTCGTGCTCGACGAGGCCGATCAGATGCTCGACATGGGCTTCATCCGCGACATCCGGAAGATCGTTCCCAAGCTTCCGAAGCAGCGCCAGAACCTGTTCTTCTCCGCGACCATGCCGAAGGAAATCGGCACGCTTGCCGCCGAGCTTCTGCAAAATCCCGTCGAAGTAAAGGTGACCCCGGTCGCCAAGACCGCCGACCGCGTGGTCCAGCATGTGGCCTTTGTGGACAGCGCGCAGAAGCGCGTGCTTCTTGCCAAGCTTCTCGGCGAACGCGGCATGAGCCGCGTGCTTGTCTTCTCGCGCACGAAACACGGTGCGGACAAGATCTCCAAGCATCTTGAAGCTGCGGGCATTCAGGCCGCCGCGATCCACGGCAACAAATCTCAGGGAGCGCGCGAACGCGCCCTCGCCTCCTTCAAGTCCGGCCAGACGCGGGCGCTCGTTGCGACCGACATTGCTGCGCGCGGCATCGACGTCGACGGCGTCAGCCATGTCGTCAATTTCGATCTGCCGAACGTGCCGGAAAGCTATGTCCATCGCATTGGCCGTACGGCCCGCGCGGGCAATGAGGGAATTGCGATTTCCTTCTGCGCGCCGGACGAACGTGGACTTCTGCGCGACATCGAAAGGCTGATCCAGATGCAGGTGCCGGCTCTCGAGGGCTATGACGCGCCGCGCGATCCGGTTCGCCCGAATGCGGAGCCTCACCGTCGCGGCGGACAGCCTCATGCACACGGCAAGCCGCGTCATCGCGGTGCGGCGCCCGGCGGTCCCGGCGGCAACGGCCAAAGGCTCGATCAGCGCAACGGCGAACAAAGGCCGGCAGGAGGCTTCCGGAAGCCTTTCCGCAAACCGGCTCAGCGTTCGAACTCGCCAGCCTAACGAAGAAAAAGGCGCCGCAAGGCGCCTTTTTTCATGTCAGGCGGCGTTGAACTTCCACCAGAGGAACACCGCCGCAACAGCGGGAACCGCGAAAACCACGACCAGAATGGGCATCTCCTCGGCCACCGTGTATCCTGCCGTACTGACGCCGACATAGAGATTGTAGACCGACGCGAGAAACCAGACCGGGACGAAACCGAGCGCAGCGCTGGACAGCGAAAAATTGCCAAGGCGCGCCGCGACCGCGAACGCAGCGAGAAGAACGAACCCTCCACCGATCACCATCAGCGTGTGCATCCTGCACCTCCTTCCAGCGGCGGGCAGGCTAGCACGAAAAAAGGGCGCTCAAAGCGCCCCTTTTGCCGAATTAAACCCTGCTCTCAGCGCAGCCCGAAGAAGCTGAGCACCGCGATAATGACGACCACAAGACCAACCAGATAAATGATACCGTTCATGTCCCTCTCCCTGTGTCCCCCGGAAAGGAACGTTGCAACGGGACAGAGGTTCCCTCGGCTTGCAGGCATGGAGCGCACTCCTTAGGGTGCGCCGGCCGCGCGGACGTGGCGGAACTGGTAGACGCAAGGGACTTAAAATCCCTCGCCCGAAAGGGAGTGTGGGTTCGATTCCCACCGTCCGCACCATCAGGCAGGCTGAAACCGGCCTTTTATGCCGAGACCGTCACCTTCACATGTTCCAGCATGGTCTCGACCTCGGCCCGTGCGGCCGCCAGCGCGTCGGCGCTGCGGGAGCGGATGACGAGATTGGTGTTGTAGCCCTTCTCGTCCTGGAACGGATACGAACCGATCGACACGTCCGGGTGCCGCTTCTGTATCTCGCCGAGCGGCGTTCCGACATCGCCCTCCTTGGCGTTGGCGAGAATGGTTTCGGACAGCATTTTCGGCCCCGTCTCGAGCAGCGGGGCGACGGCCCGGAACATGCTCTGCATGACCTTGGGCACGCCCGCCAGCACATGGACATTGCCGATGCGGAAGCCCGGCGCCTTCGAGGCCTCGTTGACGATCAGATCCGCCGTGAAAGGAATGCGCGCCATGCGCAGGCGCGCTTCGTTCAGCCGGTCGCCGTGGAAAATCTCCCGCAGCGCGGCCACCGCCTCCGGATGATAATCGATGCCGACGCCGAATGCCTTCGCCACCGCATCGGCGGTAATGTCGTCATGGGTCGGGCCGATGCCGCCGGTGGTGAAGATGTAGGTGTAGCGGGCGCGCAGCGCGTTCAGCGCGTCGACGATGACCGGCTCGTCATCGGGCACGACGCGGATTTCCTTCAGGTCGATGCCCATCTCCGTCAGCCGCTCGGCGATCCAGCCGGAATTAGCGTCCTTGGTGCGGCCGGAGAGGATTTCATCGCCGATGAGAAGAACGGCGGCAGTCACGATCTTGCTGTTGTCCATGGCGTCATTTTGAACCTCGCCCAGCGCGGCGGCAAGGCGGAACGTTTGGGGACGGCCGAACGTTTGTCGTGATCGCAGAAATATCGGGAGATGGGCCATGCCTGCAAAATCCCAGGCACAGCAGAAGGCCGCGGGCGCCGCGCTGGCGGTTAAACGCGGCGACATGCCGAAATCAAAACTGCGCGGCGCGTCCAAGGACATGGCCGAGAGCATGAGCGAGAAGGAACTCGACGAGATGGCCTCGACCAAGCGCAAGGGAAAGCCGGAACACGTCAGCAAAAAACACTAAGAAGGGAAGCGGCAATGGACAACAACGAACTCATCCGACTGCGTGCTTACGAAATATGGGTCCGCGAGGGCCAGCCGGAAGGCCGGGAGCTGGAACACTGGCTCCAGGCGCGGCGCGACATTCTCGGCACCCGTGCCGAACAGCGCGACGAAAACCTGCCGCCGCAGGCCGGTCAGGATGAGCCGAAGAAGGACGCGAAAACGCTGAAGGAATCGACCGAACTCGGCTGAGGCGTCGAGGACGGACGACGCGAAATGCCCGGTCCCCCGCCCGGGCATTTTTTTATGATGCGAGACTTTCCCTGATTGCACATACCCGGTTGCGGCCGTTGTGCTTTGCCCGATACAGAGCGTCGTCGGCGTTTGCGAAAACCTCATCGAAGGACAGGCCGGCTCTCCATTCCGCAACGCCGATGCTGGCCGTAATGTTCTGGCCATCGGGCAGGAAGATCGATGCGGATATGGCTTCCAGAAGGCGTTCGGACAGGCGAAGACCGCCTTCCAGCCCCACATTTCGCATCACCACCACAAACTCCTCACCGCCATACCGCGCGGAAATATCGCTGTCGCGAAGGCAGTTGGAGAGAACTCCGGCGACGTTTTTCAGAACGTCGTCGCCCACAGCGTGGCCGAATGTGTCGTTCACGTCTTTGAAATTGTCGATGTCGACCACGGCGACGACCGTGAATGCTTCATACGAAACCACAGCATCGAACGAACGCCTGTTGCGCAGACCCGTCAGCGGGTCGGTCTCGGCGAGATCGCGCATGGACCTCAGATCGGCCACGAGACGGCTCGTGTGCTCCAGCGTCGCGCGGTGCAGACGCTCTTCGACGCCCAGACGCTGAAGCAACGCACGCAGCGAGACCGACAGGGTGCTGATCTCTTCCGACCCACGATAGAGCGCCGTAAGGCCCTGGAACGGGCCGGAACCGATCTCGTCGGCCTCCGCAGCGAGGGCACGCAGGGGTCGCGAGAGATGCATTGCCAGCGGATATGCGGCAACAAAGCCGAGGACTGCCGTGACAAGACCGATCAGGACGATGACGCGCGTCATGTAGGACACTTCGGCCAGCGCGACCGCCTTTGGCTGGCGTGTCAGCACGATCCAGCCGAGATGCGCACCGGCCCGCCCGCGCATGACGGAATAGGCCGCCAGATGGACGTCGTCTTCGACCACCCCGCGCCCGCGCCGGTAGGCCTCCTCGGCCATTTCCGCCGACAGGATGCCGACGCCATAGGGCGCGCCCATGATGGCGGTGCCGTCACGCCGCAGAACGATGATCTCTCCGTCCGCCTCGCGGTCGGCCATGAGGAAGGCATCTCGGATCTCCGCCATCCAGGCCCAGTGAACATTGGCGCCGAGAACGCCGACGATCTCGCCGGTGGACGACCGGATCGGCATCGACACGTCGAAGACTTCGGGCCACCGCGCACCCGGCTTGGCGCGCAGGTGCGGGGCGCGATAGACGTCGCCGACATAGCCGTCCTTCTGGCCGTTCTGGAACCAGGGACTGTCCGCGACGGAGACGCCTTCCATCAGGCGGTCGGTTGCGGCGATCACCCTGCCCTGCGCGTCGGCGAAGCCGAGCCAGGCGTAGATGCGGGTGCCCTGCTTGGCGAGTTCGAGCACATCGCGCACGCTTTGCGGATCGGCGATCCAGTGGCCGCGGGACGGTTCGAGGCTGGCGATGAGCGACAGATCGCGGATGCGCGCCTCGACGCCACGGCCGATGCGGTCGGCCATGACGGCGGCGACGGCGCTGATGTCGTCCTGGACGATGCGGATGGCCTGCGTACGGCTGATGAGCGCAGCCCCCGTGCCGACGCTGGCGGCCACCGCGATTGCGATGGCTCCGCACAGCAGCGCGATCTGGGTGCTGAGAGGGCGTGCCGCGAGGGGCCGGAGAAGTCTGAAGGGCATTTCAGCGCAACTCATGCGCGCGGAACCGAAATTATCCCTTAACGTCTTGAGACAGCGGCCTTAACCGCCCGAAGATGGTGAAGGCGCGCTTAAGGCGGACCTGCACTTTCAGTAATGCGGCGGCGGGGCTTCTTCCGCGGGGTCCGCGCCGAGGGATTGCTCCGCGGTGGCCAGGCGCTCGGAGAGCTTTTCGACCTCGCGCTTCAGGCGGTCGATCTCGGCCCATTGCCGGGTGACGGCCTGGTTCAGCTCCTCGATGGTCTCGTCCTGATAGGCGATGCGGGTTTCGAGGGCTTCGAGGCGGGCGGACATGGTGTCGGTCATGCGGGCTTTCTAGCGGTGCGTGCGGCAAGAGGGAATGCGGCGCCCTCTCCCTCCCCTTTCATGGGGAGGGTCGAGTCGGCGCAGCCGACCGGGGTGGGGTTGCCGCCGCGCGCCCCACCCGACCTCGCTGCGCGAGGCCACCCTCCCCATCAAGGGGAGGGAGATGGCGCTCTGGAATCTGGATGCGCGAAAACGTCTTCCGGGGAAGGTTTGCGTGCGCGAGCCATCGGCTCGGCGGACTTTCCTTTCGCCAAACACGGGAACACCCGGTTTGGCGTGTCCTCGTCCCCTTTGGAGGGGCGCGCGGGACGCCGGGAGATTGACCGCTCCCGCGGCGGCGTTGGCTGTGTTTTGTAATGCCAACACCAATTGTTTTAGTCACCGTGGGGCATCGCTCTCACGACGTCCCGCGCGCGGTGTTCTGCGCCTCCGGTGCGCCGTTCCGTAAGCACCCTCTTTCAAGGCACCTACAGCGGCTTCATCCGACAAGGGCTTCGCTCTCGGAAGCCTACACCCTTGCCGCCGACGTGTTGCACGGCCATCGACCCGGCCGGAACAACGCACCTTCAGCCTCCGGCGACCAAAGGGAACGTTACTCCCCGGCCACCAGCCACCGCCCCCTTCCCCGCAATCCTGGACGGTCCGGAACCGCCCCCTCCGTGGAAAAGAGTGAGATGGGTTTAGCAGGGAATAGGAATATTGTCAATATCTAGATGGTTGTGAATCCCGAGATTTTTGAAATACTGCCTTTGGGAGAGAAAATGATCGATAGCAACTACGAACGCACTCGCAAAAATAACATCGAGGCGTACGGTCTTCTTTTTGACCTTGAAAACATACTTCGTGAGCTAATCGCGGCACGCCTACGGACCGAGCATAAAGGCTCGTGGCAAAAGCGCGGCTTACCCCCGGATATCCGAGACAAGGTTTCTTCCACCATCCGGCATGAAAGGTCGATTCCCTGGTCTCGGCTGACACCACATCACCCCCTTTACTATACCGATTTTCCGGACCTAAGAAAAATCGTTACGAACGGTACGAACTGGCCTTTATTCACGGAGTTTTTCCACGCGAAGTCAGGGACCGACATATCGCTGAGTGATGTCGAGTCGGTTAGGAACAAGGTCGCGCATAATCGCCTAGTCAGCGATGGCGATCTTTCTGTCCTTAAAGGTACATACACTAAAGTATTGGACAGCCTCGACTCGTTGAGCCTTGAGGCAGCAAAAAATGCGATCTGTTCGATCTTATCGATATCTGAATGTCTATCCGATATTCAAAATTCATTCTCGCACGCGTTGGAGGTAATGCCGAGCGGACATATTCTATCCGCCGACCGCATTACTTCTCTGAAATTGCTCGACGAATGGTGGTTCGATGACGATTACCTTGGTGAAGGCACGAGCCAACTTCGACATTTTTCTGGCATTTGTAAGCAATACTCCGATTTGCCCTCTGGGATAGGCCAAGCAGTTGCAAGACGCGAATGGGTAAAACGCAATCAAGCAGCGGATCTCGCGTCCCAATCCACAGCATTAATCGAAAGCATGATAAAGAAGGCTAGCAAAACTTATGCTTGAGAAGATTAAAACGCTCCACAACCCTTACGACTTTGCCAACCCAGTGTCAGATGAACGGCTTTTTTTCGGTCGAAAAACAGAGATTGCCGACGTTATTTATTATTTAAATCATGCAAAAGGAACCAACAAGCCTATTCACCTAGCATTTGTAGGTGCCCGCGCATCAGGAAAAACGAGCTTCCTGAACATGGCGGAGGTAGAGGCTAAACGGCGAGATTTTTGTGTTGTACGCATCAACTTAAACGAAGGGGACGTCCAAAACGACTTAGATTTCTTTCGAAAGTTATTTCACTCTGTGGTTATGGCTGCCTTCAACCATGGGGCCTTCGGCGGCCGTGCAAGTCCGACCTATTTTTCTTATCTTGAACTGACTGCTACGGGAGAAATCACCGATAAAGAACAGATGCCCTTAGTTTTTGCCATACTCTTGGGAAGGGCATTGAAAGCTAATAAAAATATCAATGCTCCTGATGACATCTTAGCAGAAGATCTCAGCGCTATTTCAACTGAAATCCGTATGCCAATTTTGATACTAATTGACGAATGTAATGTCTTGCGGGCCAATCGAGTCATTCTCGAAAAGCTCCGCAACATTTTCATGAACATGTCGGGGTACATGCTAGCATTGGCGGCAACTCCAGATTTTTTTCCCATAATGGATGAAATATTTTCGCCTATCATCCGCCAATTCAAACGTATTGACATTGGCCCGTTCAGGTCCGAAGACGACGTAGCCGACTGCATACGGACGCCCCTTGCGAATCTAGGATTGGAACAACGGGCAGTGAGGATGCTAGCTCCGTCGTTGTTCATCAAAGAGATGGACGCGCTATCAGGCCGCCGCCCGTATGAAATTCAACTCATATGCCACACGCTTTTCAGACGCAGCCAAGACAACGCGACGCGACGCTTTACGCTAGATCTTACCACGCTAGACAGCATCCAAAAGGAATTGGCCTCCGGCCAAAATGTCGACGACCGCCCGATCCTTCAGAAGGCCCAGTCGCTGAGAAGGAAATTATTTATCGCTTTAGATGCTGTCCTGAGCAGCAAGGAGACACTCCATAGCAAGGACTTGTGGCGCTTGGAGTACTTGTTCCATGGCAACACTCGATGGGTGGAGACTGCTTTTTACGAAGCAATTGACGATCTTATAAGGATGGAAATTATCGAACAAAATCCACAAGGATTAACATTCAAAGGGGATGAATTCGAGCGTATCTACCTAAAATATTTTGCGAGATCAAAACGAGCAAACGTTGGCTTCAGTCAGGCTCCGCTAGAAAGAACTGTGTTTTTAACTTTTATTCGCATGTACCAGGACTTTGATAGCATCAAACCTTTGACGGGACAGCTAGCTGCTGATTATGCGGACGATATCTCTCAATTTATTGAAATTGTAAACGATTGTGAAGACATTGATTACAACAACATTGTTGTTACACGGCTACTCATCGACCTGCTCAATTCACTCATCAAAAGCGAAACAGGTCGAACCGTCCGACTTTATGAAATATACTACACTTCTGATTTATGCTCGGGGCAATTCTGGTTTGTATGGTCCGCGCCCGAGCACATTGCTGGAATTCGCAAGCTAAATAAACGCTTAGAAGAGCTGTGCGCGCGGGGCGTCGACATCCAATTCAACATTGAACGAAAATACTGGGATATAACTGTACCTAGCGTGGCCACCGTCGTGTCCAGAATTCAAAAAATTGCGGATGAACTGCTTTCGACACAACTCGCAACAACCCTAATGGATATGATGCGTGGTTATTACGTCGATGAGAAAGATAAAATAAAGGCGAAAGAAATGGCGGAAGCCGCGTTTATACTCGTCGAAAGCAGACTCCATCCCGAAGCCAACGATGTCGGCTACCTATTTTTAGATGCTGGAGATCTTCCAGAGGCAGACCTGTGGTTTCAAGCTGCACTAAAATACGATGATGAATGCCCACGGCTCTTACATTACAATATTGGTATACTTAAAGCTCTACAGAATAACTATGAAGAAGCGAGAAAACATCTTGATATCGCTCTCAAGTCACCTGATATGGCCGCCTCATGTGTACATACTATAGAAGTTAATGGGGACGATATTGCCACCAAAGAGTTAGACAATCCAACAACTCTAGAACCGTTGATTCAGCAAGCATTGACGGCGCTAAAAACTCTATCAAAGTCAGAAGGATTGGCTCACACCTCCATCACCGAATAGGGCTTTCCGCCCTCCTTCTCGATGCCGACCGCCACGTTGAAGACCGGCACACCCTTCGGGGTGGCGCCACGAAAAGTTCCGCGGTGGGCGTGGCCGTGGACGACGGCTGTGATGTCGTAGCGGTCAATCGTTTCGGCGAGGCGGGAGCAGCCGAGAAAAGGGAAGATTTGTTCGGGCTCGCCCACCACCGTCGCCTCGACGGGGGCGTAATGCAGGACGACGATCTTCTTTTCGGTGTGCAGGCTGCGCAGCGCGATTTCGAGCTTGTGGCACTCGTCGATCGTTTCCTGCACGAAGGCCTTTACGGCCCCCTCTCCGAAGGCGCCGAGCATGCGGCGGCCGAAGCCGCCTCCGAAACCTTTCACGCCTGCAAAGCCGATGCCGTGATGTATGTGCGTGCTTTCGCCCAGCATGCACACGCCCGCCTGGCGCAGGATGCGCGAGACTTCTTCCGGCTGTCCGCATTCGTGATCGTGATTGCCGAGCACGGCGACGACCGGGATTTTCAGGTTCCGCAGGTCTTCGGCGAGGTTTTCGGCTTCCTTGGTGCGGCCGAAATCGGTGAGGTCTCCGGCAAGGCACAGGATGTCGGCCTCGTCGTTCAGTTCGAGGAAGAGGTTTTTGTAATAACCCGCCGCGTCCTCCTTCATGTGGAGGTCTCCGAGGGCGGCGACGCGCACGCTCTGCCCCGCCGCGACCTCATCGTTCGCGGGGCGTGCCGCCGCCTCGACGGAACGCGGCCTGCGGGTCTCTGTCTTCACGGCGTCCTGCATAAGGGGCTCCTTTCAGAAGGAATGTGCGGGGATGCGGGAGGGTTCCCGCCTCTCCCCTTGTGGGAGAGGCCGAGTCGCCGAAGGCGACCGGGTGAGGGGTTGAGAAGCCCAATACCCCTCACCCGGCCATCGCTTCGCGCTGTGCCGACCTCTCCCAAAGAAGTCGGGTGTTCCCGACTTCGTCACTTTTGAATCCCATCCCGGGAACACCCGGGTTGGGTGGGCGAGGTGTGCGGCGGAGCCGCGCTTTTGCGCTGGGTCCCGGATCGGCGCGCGGTTTCTCCGCGCTTGTCCGGGACGCGGGGCTCTTCAGCCGACGATGTCGGCGAAGCCCCATTCGGCGATGTCGATGAGGTAATCGGGCGGCGAGAACAGGCGGCCGCGGCAGACGCGCGTGTTTCCCATGGGCATGGCCCGCTGGTTCTGCAGGCGCGTCATCAGCTCGTCGAACAGCCAGTCGGGCACGCATTTGCGCTCTGTGGGGTAGACGAAGCGGAAATTGAGCAGGTGGATGAGCAGCACCTCCCAGTATTGCTCCATGTAGCCGAGCAGGCGTTTCCAATCGATCTGCTGGTGCTGCTTGAGGATGACATGGGCGATGTCCGCGCCGTCATAACGCTCGCGGTTCTGGACGAAGACCTTCGACCAGACCAGCTCCGTCGGCGCGATGAGCTGCACCTCGATGCCGTAAATGCGGGTGGTGTGCTTTTCCTCGAACCATGAGTCCGTGATGGGCGTCGCGGCGGTGCGGGAATTGAAGATGACGTCGAAGATCTGGCCGCCCTTTTTCACCTTCGCGATCCAGCGCTCGTCCTCCACCACCGTCTTGTGGCCGAGATCCTGGAAATAGCGCAGGATGCGCGGGTAATCGCCCGCGCGGCAGAAGACGTCGAGGTCTTTCGTGGGGCGCCGGATTCCGGTGTAGCTCGACACCGCGTAGGTGCCCGCGACCATGAACGGCACGCCGCATTTCTTCAGGTGCTTGAGGCTGTCGGCATAAAACGCCTCGGCCTTCGGCGGCACCGGCATGCTCTTCATCGCCACATGCTGCGAACTCATCGGTCCCGTCGTCCTCCGTGCGCCCCGCAGGCGTGCGGGGGAGAAGGCGAAACACGGCAGGATCAGGGAAGGTTCCGGGAGGACGTTGCGCGGATGGGAGGCGTGCCGCGCGGCGGCGGGAATGTATGCACATCTGGGGCGCCCGGCCGGTGCGGCTCCGCCCGCGGGAGAGAGCGTCAGGAGGGGCCGGATGACGGCCCGAGGCCGCGCCCCTGCCCGGCCGCAGGTTAAGCTGTTGCGCGGCAAGAACTAATCGCGCCCGCGTGTCACATGACGTTTTCATGACAGCCTAAAGTATTCCCCCTCTTTCGAATTCTGGGGCTTGGCGGACGACGCGTTTTGGGTTTGTCTTGCTCCCAATAAGAACACAAGGGAGAAACGCGATGCTGAAATACCTCACGGCCGCCGGCGCGGTGGCCGCCGGGCTTGCCTTTTCGGGCGCGGCCTTTGCGCAGGAATGCCCCAACCGCGGCCATCTCGACGACCGCTATTGCGACGCCAACAACGACCTCGTCGCCGACATCCCCAAGGAAACGCGCGACCCCAGCACGATCGTCTTCGCCTACACGCCGGTCGAAGACCCCGCCGTGTACGAAAACGCGTTCGCGCCCTTCACCAAGCACCTCTCCGAATGCACGGGAAAGAAGGTCGTCTACTATCCGGTGCAGTCGAACTCCGCCGAGATCGAGGCCATGCGTTCGGGACGTCTGCACGTCGCGGGCTTCTCGACCGGGCCGACGGGCTTTGCCGTCAACATGGCGGGCGCCATCCCCTTCGCCGCGAAGGGCACCGAAAAGGGCTATCAGGGCTATCAGCTTCTGATGCTGGTGAAGGCGGACAGCCCCTTCCAGACGCTCGCCGACCTGAAAGGCAAGCGCGTCGCCCATACGGCGCCGTCCTCGAATTCCGGGCATCTGGCGCCGCTCGTTCTGTTCCCCGACGAGGGACTGAAGCCGAACGAGGACTACAAGCCGGTGTTCTCCGGCGGTCATGACAAGACGGCGCTCGGTGTCGGCGCGGGCGATTACGACGGCGGGCCCGTCGCGTCCGACGTCTTCAACCGCATGGTCGACCGCGGCACGATCAAGGCCGAGGATTATCGCATCATCTACAAGAGCGAGATTTTCCCGACCTCCTCGTTTGCCTACGCGCACGATCTGAAACCCGAACTCGCCGAGAAGCTCAAGCAGTGCTTCTACGATTTCCGCTTCCCGCCGGAAATGCAGAAGGAATTCAACGGCGACGACCGCTTCTTCCCGATCACCTACCAGAAGGATTGGGCGGTGGTGCGCAATGTCGCGGAGAAATCCGGCACGCCCTACAACAAGGCGGCCTACGAACGCGAAGCGGCCCGCGAGGCCGAGGCGGCCAAGAAGAAGGCCGAAGAGAAGCAGAAGAAGCCGCAGTGAAGATGACGGCTGTGACGCCGACAGGGAGCGGGCATGACGCCCGCTCCCTCGTCATCCGCAACCTCGTGAAGGAATACCGGCGCGGGACGCCGGTGCTGCGCGGGATCAATCTTGCCATACCGGGACGCGGGCTGACGGCGATCATCGGCCCGTCCGGCACCGGAAAGAGCACGCTGATCCGCTGCATCAACCGCCTCGTCGAACCCACGTCCGGCGAAATCCTGTTCATGGGCAAGGATCTCGCGCGCCTGCGCGGCGGCGACCTGCGCGCGGCGCGGCGGCGCATCGGCATGGTGTTCCAGGAGTACAATCTCGTCGAACGCCTGACGGTGATGGAAAATCTCCTGTCAGGACGGCTCGGCTATGTGCCGGTCTGGCGGGCGTGGCTGCGGAAATTTCCGCAGAAGGACATCGACCGCGCGTTCGAGCTTCTGGATGCCGTCGGGCTCGGCAGTTTCGCGACGCAGCGTGCGGATGCGCTCTCCGGCGGCCAGAGGCAGCGTGTCGGCATCGCCCGCGCGATCATGCAGGAACCGGACCTCATCCTTGCGGACGAGCCCACGTCCTCGCTCGATCCGAAAACCTCGGTCGAGATCATGGAAATTCTCACCAAGCTCGCCGGCGAGCGCGACATTCCTGTCATCGTGAACATCCACGATGTCGAACTCGCGCGGCGTTTCGCGCAACGCATCATTGGCATGACCGAGGGACAGGTCGTTTACGACGGCCCGCCGGACGGCCTCACCGACGATCATCTGCGGACCATCTACGGCGGGGAGAACTGGCTCAATGAGCGCTCCGGCACCTGACGCGATCTCCCGGCAACCGTTCCGCACCAATTGGGGCGGACGCTTCGCGATGCTGGCTGTCGTGCTGTACACGATCTACGCGGCCTCGCATCTCGGCTTTTCCTGGGATCGCTTCGTCTCGGGTCTCGGACAGGGCGGCACCTTCCTCGCCCGCATGTTCCCGCCGAGCTTCGAGCGGTGGGAGCTGCTTCGCGACGGCATGATCGAAAGCCTTCAGATCGCGATCCTCGCCAGCTTCTTCGGCGTGCTCCTGTCGCTTCCAATCGGCCTTCTCGCGGCACGCAACCTGATGCCGGTCTGGGTGACGTGGCCCGCGCGCCTCCTCATCGCGCTCTGCCGCTCGTTCCATCCGATCATCATCGCCATTCTGTTTGTGAAGGCGGTGGGCTTCGGGGCGCTTGCGGGCGTGCTGGCGCTGATCGTCGGATCGATCGGCTTTGTCGGCAAATTGTTCGCCGAGGCCATCGAGGAAATATCGCTGAAGCAGGTCGAAGCCGTGCGCGCGACCGGCGCAAGCTTCTTTGGCGTCCTCATCATGGCCGTGCAGCCTCAGGTGCTGCCGCGCTTCATCGGGTTCGCGACCTACCAGCTCGATTCGAATTTGCGGAACTCCACGATGGTCGGCATTGTCGGCGGGGGTGGCATCGGCGCGACATTGTTCACGGCCTATCAGAGGTTCGATTTCGATTTCGTATTGACGATCCTGATCGTCACGATCGCGATGATCATGGTCGCGGAAGTGCTGTCGGGCTGGATCCGGAAGACATTCCAATGAGCGCGGCGACGGCCTCTCTGCACCACGAATGGCACCGCTTCTCGCTGCCGCAGAAGCTGGCGCGCTATGCGCTGTATCTTCTGACGGTGATCGCGGTCGTCTGGTCTTTCCGCACGATCGAGATCATCCCCGAGTTCCTCTACGATTCCCCGGCCCAGATCGCCGACCTGTTCGTGCGCATGTGGCCCATGGACTGGAATTACTTCTTCGCGGAGGTCTGGAAAGCGCTTGTCGAGACGCTTCACATCGCAACGCTCGGCACGATCCTGTCGCTGGCCTTCGCCATCCCGCTCGGCTTCATGGCCGCACGGAACCTGACGCCGTTGCCCGCGCTCAACCTGCTCGGTCATTTCCTGTTCGTCACCTCGCGCTCGGTGAACTCGCTCGTCTGGGCGCTGCTGTTCGTGGCGATCTTCGGCCCGGGGCCGCTTGCGGGCACGCTTGCCATTGCGTTCCGCTCGATCGGCTTCGTCGGCAAACTTTTCGCGGAAGCCATCGAGGAAGCGCATCGCGGCCCGATCGAAGCGCTGACGGCGGCGGGTGCGCCCGTGCCGAGCCAGATCGTGATGGGATACTGGCCGCAGGTGCGCCCGGCATTCTGGTCCATCGTGCTGTTCCGCTGGGACATCAACATCCGCGAATCCGCAGTGCTCGGCCTTGTCGGCGCGGGCGGCATCGGCGTCGCGCTCGACAGTGCCCTCAGCCTTCTCTACTGGGACCAGGTTTCGGTCGTGCTGCTGACGATCTTCGTGGTCGTGATCCTCGCGGAACTCGTCGTTACGACGATCCGCAAGCGTGTCCTCTGAATGTCGACTGCCGATATCATCTTTCTGACAGTCGTTCATTTCTGCACCTCGTCATTGACCGCTGTGATCGGCGCAGGCGGCGGCACGGCGCTCATCGCCATCATGCTGCAGATCATGCCGCCGGCTGCGGCCATCCCGATCCACGGTGCGGTCATCCTCGCCTCGAACAGCTGGCGGACGTGGCTGCTGCGGGACAAGCTCGCCTGGCCGATCATCATCCGTTTCTCGGCGCTGATGCCGTTCGGTGTGGCGCTTGGCCTGTTTCTGTTTCAGGGCCTGCCGACCGCCGTCATCCAGATCCTGATCGGGCTGTTCGTTCTCGCCTCGCTGGTGACACGCCAGTTGAAGCAGATGAACGACAAGGAACTTCCGCTCTGGGCGTTCGTGCCGGTGGGATTCGTGACCGGCTTTCTGAACATGATCGTCGGCGTCATCGCGCCGATCCTCGGCGTTCTGGTGATCCGCAAGGACCTCTCGAAAGAGCAGATGGTCGGCACGCTCGGCTTTTTCAGCGTCATCGGAAACCTGCTGAAAGTCGCCGGGTTCACGCTGGTCGGCTTCAGTTTCGCCGAATACGGGCTTCTGCTTCTGTGCATGATCCCGGCAGGCATGATCGGCACGAGCATCGGCCACGCGGTCCTTGGACGAATGGACGAAAAATACTTCCTTCCGGCGTTCCAGGTGATGCTGACCGCACTGGCGCTGAAGCTCATCGTCTATGACGGGCTGCGCCAGCTCATCGGCTGATCGCAATCCGTCGGGCGTCTGACGCAAGACCGACCCTGGCGTCGATCTCAACGAGGAGCAGCAGCGCGAGAGCGCCGTGCGTCTTTAGTCCCATCGGGCTGGCGGATCGGCCCGGCAGGGACTATTTCGAGTTCATTCACTCATGAAGGACGTGCCGCGGCTTCTGCCGCGGCTTTTTTTGCTCAATGAAGCCGCAGGACTATTCGACCACGCCGCCGACGCCCGTTCATCCCGGACTGGGATTTCGGGAATTCGTGCTGTTCGTTGCCGCCATCATGGCGATGAACGCCGTGTCGATCGATTCCATGCTGCCCGCGCTGCCGCAGATCGCCGATTCGCTCGGGATCACGCAGGACAACCAGATCCAGTGGGTCATTACGGCCTATCTTCTGGGCTTCGGCGGCGCGCAGATCATCTATGGCCCCATCGCCGACCGCTTCGGGCGCAAGCCCGTGCTGTTGGTCGGCATTGCGATCTACACGGCGGCGAGCGTGTGGGTCGCGCTGTCGGCCTCGCTCGAGACCATGCTGGCCGCGCGCGTGCTGCAGGGGGTCGGTGCGGCGGCAACACGCGTTCTGGCCGTCTCCATCGTCCGCGACTGCTATTCCGGTGCCGTGATGGCGCGCGTGATGTCGCTCGTCTTCATCGTGTTCCTTGCCGCGCCCATCATCGCGCCGTCGATCGGGCAGATCATCATCCTGTTCGTTTCCTGGCACTGGATCTTCGGATTTCTGGCCGTTTACGGATTTGCGACCCTGATCTGGGGCATCACCCGCCTGCCGGAGACGCTGCACCCCGAGGACCGGAGGCCGATCTCCGTCAAGTCGGTTTCCAGCGCTTTCGCGCAGACCGTGACGACCCGCCAGTCGATCTTCTATGCGCTCGCCGCGACGCTTCTGATGGGCTGCCTGTTCGCCTTCATCAATACGGCGCAGCAGATCTTCGCCGACGTGTTCGGCGCCGCGCATCTGTTCACGACGATTTTTGCCGCCATCGCCGCCTTCATGGCGGTCTCGAACTTCCTGAATTCGCGCGTTGTCGTGAAGGCCGGTCCGCGCGTCGTCTCGCACACCGCTCTGTTGGGGTTCACGGCCTTCGCCATCCTGCACATGGTCAGCGCGATGACGGGCTATGAAAGCCTTCTCGTGTTCTCGCTGCTGCAGGGCGGCCTGATGTTCTGTTTCGGCTTGATGGTGTCGAATTTCAATTCGCTCGCCATGGAGCCGATGGGGCATGTGGCGGGCACGGCTGCGTCCGTTCAGGGCTTCATCACGACGACCGGCGGCGCCCTTCTCGGCTTTCTCGTCGGCCAGCAATTCGACATGACCACCGTGCCGCTCGGCATCGGCTTCAGCGTCTATTCGGTGCTGGCCATCGGCTGCGTGCTGATTGCGGAAAAGGGCCGAATGTTCGGACGCGCCCCGAAATATCAGAGCGAAGGCTGACGGCTTTCACCTTTTCGGAAAGCCCGGCGAAAAATTTTTGAACCCATGTCGAAATTGGCCGCTCTCGTTCGTCATACAGCGCATGACAGAACAAGGAGAGCTTCACCATGCGTTCGATCTTCGTGAATCTGCCGGTCAACGACCTCGAAAAGTCGAAGGCCTTTTTCGGTGCCCTCGGCTTTTCCATCAACCCGCAATTCAGCGACGACAAAGCGGCCTGCGTTGTCGTGGACGAATATATCTATTGCATGCTGCACACGCATGAGCGGTTCCGCGATTTCATCACGGGCGAGATCAGCGATGCCTTCAAGGCAACCGAAGTGCTGAACGCGCTCTCGGCCGAAAGCCGCGAGGAAGTCGATGCCTTCCTTGCCAAGGCGGTGAAAGCCGGTGGGCGCGAATGGAAGCCGCCGCAGGATCACGGCTTCATGTATCAGACCAGCTTTCAGGATCTCGACGGCCATGTCTGGGAGATTGTGTGGATGGACCCGGCCGCGGTTCAGGGCTGACGCAGGCACAGGGAGCCGTCCATCATGTACGATGGACGGCCCCATTTGCCGTTCGCTTGCTGGGCTGCATGGAACTCCCCTCCCCGCCCGCTCGTTCTCCAAAGAGATTTTCCCCTCATGGAGGACGCTATGACAAACGAGCTGAAAGGCCGCCGCGTTGCCGTGCTTGCAACAGACGGCTTCGAACAATCCGAGCTTATCGAGCCCGTAAAGGCACTGAAGGATGCGGGTGCGGAGGTCGAGGTGATCTCGCCCAAGAGCGGCGAAATCCAGGGCATGAAGCATTCGGAAAAGGGTGACATGGTGAAGGTCGACCGCACGCTCGACCAGGCCAAGCCCGACGATTATTCCAGCCTTGTGCTGCCCGGCGGCGTGGCTAATCCGGACTCGCTGCGAATCGCGCCGAAGGCCGTCGACTTCATCAAGCACTTCGTGACGACCGGCAAACCCATCGCCGCCATCTGCCACGGGCCGTGGCCGCTGATCGATGCAGGCGGCGTGAATGGCCGGAAGGTCACGAGCTGGCCGAGCCTGAAGGCGGACCTGACGAACGCCGGCGCGCTGTGGGAAGACAGCGAAGTCGTCAACGATCAGGGCTTGGTGACTTCGCGCAAGCCCGACGACATTCCGGCGTTCAACCGCAAGATGATCGAGGAATTCGCGGAAGGCCGCCACGACAAACGCGCCGCGGAATAATACGCGATGTTGTATTCGGGCGGCGGTCGAAAGACCGCCGCCTTTTGCGTGCTTAGTTGCGGGCCGGCGGGTCGATCGGCGCTACCAGAATCGCGTTCGTGCCGGGGTAATTGTCCTGGAATTCAAACGTTCCGCCGAGCTGGGAGACGAGAGCATCCATCATGCGGGTGCCGAACCCCTTGCGATCGCCTGAGCGACCCACGCCTTCGTCGCAGACGACGAGGCGAAATTTGTTGCGGTCTTCGAGCAATGTTATTTTCACGCGGCCCGGCTCACCGTCATAGGCGTATTTGTTGGCGTTGATGACGAGTTCCGTCAATACCAGGCCCAGCGCCACGGCGCGGTCCGTCGGAAGCATGACGGGCTGAAGATCGCGCTGTATATGCGCCTCCCATTCGGGACCGAAGGACGCAACGAGATCGTCCAGAAGCTCGTCCACATAGCGGGCCGCGTCGATGGCGTCGATCTGGTCCGCCCTGTACAGACGGCGATGGACGAGGGAGACGGCCGCGAGGCGGCGCCGCGCCTCATCGAGAGCGCCGCGGAGCTTCGGGTCTTCGGAGGCGCGGGCCTGGAGCATGAGAAAGCTCGACACAAGCTGGAGGCTGTTCTGGACGCGGTGATTGACCTCGCCGATCAGGAATTCCTTCTGCTTGATCAGCATATCCTTCTCATCCAGCGTGTTGAGAAGCTGACGGTTGAGATCGCGCAGGCGCCGCGTCTGCCAGACATTCGTCACCGCAACGCGCAGACGGCCGGCCGCCTCGATCTCGGGAATGGTCCAGCGCCGGGCGCGATCCCGAACCGTTTCCGACCATGCATCGAAGCTGGCGCGGGGATTGAGCAGGCCGTTTTCGCCGGGGGTCATGTTCTTGTGCGGATTGCCCGCCCATTTGACGACCTCGGTCGCTTCGGCGCGGAACCACAGCACAATCCACGGATCGGAAGCCGACAATGTAATGGCAAGAAGACCCGCCGCCCCCGCACGCTCGCCTTCCGGCAGATCGTAATGCAAGGACAGGCGGTCCGTCGCATAGACCTTTTCGCTGCTGCGCGGGACGGCCCATGCGGCGAGTTTACGGACCTGCTCCTCGGCCGGGCAATGGCCGCCGACGATGAGATCGGAGCCGCGCAGGATCGCGACGCCATCCGCCGCGAGCATGCGCATGATCTCGCCGAGATGGTTCGAAATGGCGGTGTCGAGCGAGCCTTCGCGCGAGAGCAGCGAGACGATGTGATCCTCGAAGGAGCGCAGGCGTACGCGCTCGCGATAGGCGTCGGTTTCCTCGCGCGCCTTGATCTGACGCGCTAGGCCGCCCGCAAGCGCCCGGCAGGCCGAGCGCGTCTCGGACGATATTTCGAGCGGTTGCGGATTGTGGCAGGCGATGAGCCCCCAAAGAATGCCATCCCGGACGATGGACATCGAGGCGGAAGCGCCGACGCCCATGTTCTGGAGATACTGGATGTGAACGGGCGAAACGCTGCGCAGAATGCTGTCGCTGAGATCGAGCGGAGCTTCGGCCGTCCAGGCTGGGCGCAGCGGCGCGGGCTCGTAACCGACATCCGGAATGACGCGCACGAGGTTTCGCACATACAGCGCGCGCGCCTGCCTGGGTATGTCGGACGCCGGGAAATGGTGGTTCATGAAGGAGGCCTCGCCCTCCGCCACGTCCTCGCCCACGACAACGCCCGCATCGTCGTCGAGGAAGCGATAGACCATCACGCGCGCATAGCCGGTGAGACGACGGAATTCGACGGCCGCGGCCTCGAACAGCGCCTCAAGGCTGGGGGTCTTCTCGAAGCCCGCCGCCGCCGCCTCAATTTGCGGCAGGACGTGGACGAGCCCGGCGTCGGACGAGGCTTCGAGTTCAAGGACGAGGACACCGCTCATCATCTGAAGGGTGACGTCGAATATGTCGGAGGCGAAGGGCGGCTGTATGCGGCTCAAAAATCCGCGCGACGCGCCCGCGATGACGCGCATGGATTCGGCCAGGGCACGCTCGCCGAGAAGTTCCGTGAGGGCCTGCCCCTCCCAGTCGGTGCGGCCAAGCCACTCTTCGACATCGCCCGCAACATGCGTGATGGAGAGCGTTTCCGGATCGACGATCAGCATCAGCCCATGCGGCTGGATCGAGCCCGGAATGTGGATGGGCTCTCTCTCACAGATCTTCAGATCGATGTTCTGATCGTGCAAACGGCGTCCAAACGTGGATGGGAGGTCAGGCAAAGGCGGGGACCGAGCCTTGCCGTGACGTCAAAGTCCACATTCGGGCTGTCCAATTCACCTTGCCAACTCTGGCCCCCGGCGTCGAGTTCCTCAAATGGCGAGGGTTTCTGTGGAGAATTCAGGCCGCGCGCAATGTGGATATGAAGCGGGCCGTGCGCGGCTGGGACGGCGCGGTGAAAATTCGAGCTGGCTCACCCTTTTCCACCACATGCCCTGCCTCAAGGAAGACGACCTCGTTCGCGACCTTCGAGGCCAGGCGCAGATCGTGGGTGGCCATGACCATCGTCGTTCCCTCGCCCGCAAGCTGGCTGAGGACCTCGACCACCTCCTCCGCGAGTTCCGGATCTAGCGCCGAGGTCGGCTCGTCGCAGAGCAGGACTTTGGGAGACGGCGCGAGCGCGCGGGCGATGGCAACACGCTGCTGCTGGCCGCCCGACAAGGTCGCGGGCCAGGCATCGGCCTTTTCGGAAAGGCCGACCTTGGAAAGAAGATCGAGCGCCCGGGTGCGGGCTTTCTCCCGCGACCACTTCTGCACCGTGACGAGACCTTCCATGACGTTCTCGACCGCCGTGCGATGCGGGAAGAGCTGGAAGTTCTGGAACACCATGCCGGTCTGACGGCGCAGCGTAAGGACTGCTTTGCGATCCACCCGCCCGCCGGGCGTGAAAGCGACGCGCGTCTCGCCGACCGTGACCGCACCCGATGTCGGGATTTCGAGCAGGTTGATGGTTCGCAAGAGAGTGGACTTGCCGCCACCGGACGGGCCAATGATGGCGGTGACGGAGCGCTCCGCGAAATCGAGGCTGATGCCGGAGAGGACCTCCGTTGTGCCGAAGCGTTTGACGATGTTCTCCAGCGCGATCATGCCCGCGCCCCGACATAGCCGCCGGAGCGGTTGAGACGTTCTTCCAGCCAGTTCTGAAGCTGCGACAGCACCGAGCTGAGAACGAGGTAGATGAGCGCAGCCTCGATGTAGAGAATGAGCGGCTCATAGGTCGTCGCGACAATGCGCTGGGTGGCCTGAAACATTTCCGGCACCGTAATGACAGCGGCCAGAGACGTGTCCTTGACGAGCGCGATGAAGGTGTTCGACAGCGGCGGCACGGCGATGCGCGCCGCCTGCGGCAGCACCGTGCGGGTCATGGCCTGACGCCACGTCATGCCGATTGAATAGGCCGCCTCCCACTGCCCCTTCGGAACGCTCGTAATGACGGCGCGCAGAATTTCAGAGGAATAGGCGCCGACATTCAGCGTGAAGCCGATCAGCGCGGCAACGAACGCATCGAGCACGATGCCCGCGCTCGGCAGGCCGTAGAAGATAAGGAAAAGCTGAACCAGAAGCGGCGTGCCGCGGAAGATCCAGACATAGAACCGCGCGGCGGCCGCCACCGGCCAGGGCGCGAACAGGCGCACCAGCGCCGTCGCGAGGCCGAGCGTGATGCCGAAAATGAAGGAGAGGATCGCAAGCGGGATCGTGAACCAGAGCGCGGCCCACAAAAGCGGGCCGATCGAGTCGATCATCAACTGGAGCCAGTAAGGCAAGAGACCCCCCACAGAAAAACCGGCCGACACAAGGTCCGGCCGGTTTTCGATCCTAATCAGTTCGAGACGTTCGCGCCGAAATATTTCTGCGAGATCGCCTCGTAGGTGCCGTCGGCCTTGATGTCGGCCAGAGCCTTGTCGAGTGCGGCTTTCAGCTCCGGCTGGTTCTTCGCGAAGATGATGCCCGAGACTTCGGCGTCGTCCTTGGTGGCCGCGATCTTCACATTGGCGTCGGGCTTTTTCTTCTTGAAATCGAGGAAGGACAGGCTGTCGTTGACAGTGGCGTCCGCACGGCCCTGAAGGACGAGCGCGATGGACTGATCGAAGCCCTCCGTGCCGACGATCTCCGCGCCCGCGGCCTGAGCGAGCTTGCCGAAATTGGAGGTGAGCGTCTGCGCGGATTTCTTGCCCTTCAGATCGTCGAAGCTTTTGATGCTGTCGTCGTCGCCCTTCACGATCAGCACGGCCTTCGAGGCGATGTAGGGCTCCGAGAAATCGTATTTCGCCTTGCGGGCGTCTGTGATGCCGACCTGATTGATGACGACATTGTAGCGGCCGGCATCGAGGCCCGCGATCAGGCCGTCCCATTTGCCTTCGAGAAACTCGGCCTTCACGCCGAGCTTTTCGGCAACCGCCCGGCCGATCTCGACGTCAAAGCCGACAAGCTGGTTCGCTCCGTCATGGAAGGTGAATGGCGGATACGTGCCCTCGGTGCCGATCTTGAGGACGCCGGCGTCCTTGATGCCCTTGAGATCCTGCTGGGCGACGGCCGATGTGGCCGTCGCGAGGCCGAGGACAGTGGCCACGGCGAAAGATGCGATGCGTTTCATCTGAAAACTCCCTCCGGCGCCGAAACGGCTTCATCCGGATTATGTGGCGCGCCCTCCCCGTTTCGAGAAGACATCGATATGTGGGGAGCCTAAACGTATTTTACAGAAACAATAAACATAATTTTTTATATATCATATAATTTCTGTTATTCAATAAGTCCGGCTTGTCCGGACGCTTCCAGAGCCGGTTTCACCGCCATGAGCGCGATGAAGACGATCGCCAGAAGCAACACGATTGTCGGGGCGGGCGCGCTGTCGAGGAAGAACGACAGATAGACACCCAGCAAGGCTGCCGACACCGAGACGCCGACGCCGACCAACAGCATTGTTCCGAAACTGCGCGTCACGAGGAACGCGATGGCACCCGGCGCGATGAGCAGCGCGATGGACAGGATGATGCCGACGGAGGTCAGCGCGCCGACGACGGTCAGCGAGATCATCGCCAGCAGCCCGTAATGCAAAAGCCCGGTGTTGAGGCCCGAGGTCTGCGCCTGCACGGGATCGAAGGCGTGCAGCAGAAAATCGCGCCATTTGACGGCAATCACCGCCGCAACAAGCGCTGTGATCGCGGCCGTTTCCGCGATGTCGCGCCAGGAGATGCCGAGCATATCCCCGAAAAGGATGTGATCGAGATGCACCTCGCTCTGGATTTTCACATAGAGAACGAGGCCGACGCCGAACATTCCGGAGAAGACGACGCCCATCACCGTGTCCTGCTTGATGCGGCTGTTTTCTTTCAGATAACCCGTCGCGATCGCGCAGAACATGCCCGCCGCGAACGCGCCGAGCGCATACGGAAAGCCGACAATGTAGGCGATGACGACGCCCGGAAAGACAGCGTGGCTGATGGCATCTCCCATCAGCGACCAGCCCTTCAGAACCATGTAGCAGGACAAAAGAGCCGTCGGTACGGCGATGAGCCCGGAAATGACGAGCGCATTGACCATGAACTCGAACTGGAACGGCTGAAGCAGAATTTCCATCATGCTCATGCCTCCGCTTCCAGCGCGGCGCTGGCACGACGTCGAGCGGCGAGGATGCCGTGCTTCGGCGCGAAGACGAAGGCGATGAGGAAGATCAGCGTCTGCAGCACGACGATGATACCGCCGGTCGCTCCATCGAGGAAATAGGAGATGTAGGCACCGAAAAGGCTCGTCAGCGAGCCGATGAGGACGGCGATTATCAGAAGGCGGGGAAAACGGTCGGTGAGCAGATAGGCCGTCGCGCCGGGTGTCACGACGAGGCAGATGACGAGGAACGCGCCGACCGTCTGCAGAGCCGCGACCGTGCAGGCCGACAGCAGCGTGAAGAACAGGATTTTCAGCGCCGTGGGCCTCAGCCCGATCGTGCGCGCATGGCTCTCATCGAAGAAGACGACCATGAGGTCTTTCCACTTCGCAAGGAGGATCGCCAGCGATACGAAGCCGATGAGCGCAAGCTGGAGCGTGTCTTCCGGCGTGATGGCGAGGATGTTGCCGAGGATGATCGTCTGTATGTTCACCGAAGCCGGCGACAGCGAGATCATGAACAGGCCGAGCGCGAAGAAGGACGAGAAGATGAGGCCGATGATGGCGTCTTCCTTCAGCCGCGTGCGCTGGTTGAGAAACAGCATCGCGGCCGCCGCAAGCCCGCCGGAAAAGAAGGCGCCGAGGGAGAACGGCAGGCCCAGCATATAGGCCCCGGCGACGCCCGGAACGATGGAATGGGACAGCGCGTCGCCGATCAGCGACCAGCCCTTCAGCATCAGATAGGCCGACAGGAACGCGCAGACGCCGCCGACAAGCGCCGACACCCAGATGGCGTTGATCATGTACTGATAGTTGAACGGTTCGAGGAGAAGGCTCATGTCGTGCCCTCCTCCCTCTTCTTGTGGGCATAGACCATCAACGGCTTTTCATCGTCGGTAATGATGCCAACCGGATGCGTGGCGCCCTCCTCGGTGTCGAAGGAGAAGCGCCGCAGCGCGCCGCCGAACGTCTTTTCAAGATTTTCCTGCGTGAAGACGTCTTCCGTCGGGCCGTAGGCCAGCACGGTGCGCTTCAGCAGGACCGTGCGGTCGCAGAATTCCGGCACGCTGCCGAGATCGTGCGTTGAGACCAGCATCACCCGCCCCTCTTCGCGCAGGTCTTTCAGCAGCGCGATGATGGTCTGTTCCGTCGTCACGTCGACGCCGGTGAAAGGCTCGTCGAGCAGGATGACGCGGCTGTCCTGCGCGAGCGCGCGGGCGAGAAAGACGCGCTTCTTCTGGCCGCCGGACAGTTCGCCGATCTGGCGCTTGCGGTATTCTTCCATGCCGACACGGGCGAGCGCGGCAGTGACGGCGTCGCGGTCCGTGGCCTTCGGGATGCGCAGCATGCCCATGCGGCCATAACGGCCCATCATCACCACGTCTTCGACGAGCACCGGGAAATTCCAGTCGACGTCCTCGCTCTGCGGCACATAGGCGACCAAGTTCTTCTTCAGTGCCTCCGGCACCGGCATTCCGAGGATGGAGATGGAGCCGGACGCCAGACGCACGAAACCCATGATGGCCTTGAAGAGCGTGGATTTGCCCGAACCGTTCACCCCGACCAGCGCCGTGATGGTGCCGTTCGGGATCTCGAAGCTCGCATCGCGCAGCGCCGTGAAGCCGTTGCGGTAGGTCACGGCCGCGTCCACGACACGAATGCCCGCGCCCCCTGCGGTGGTCGTTACATCGGCCTTGAGATTGACGGGCGCATTCATTGCTGTGTCCATTCCATGTACGGGCAATTTCAGGAGGCGGCGAGACCTTTTGCGATCGTGTCGGAGGTGACGCGCAGCAGATCGAGATAGGTCGGCACAGGGCCGTCCGCTTCGCTGAGCGAGTCGACGTAGAGCACGCCGCCATATGTCGCGCCGGTCTCGCGGGCGACCTGTTGGGCGGGCTTTGGCGAGATCGTGCTTTCGGAGAAGATGACGCCGATCTTGTGCTCGCGCACCGCGTCGATGACCTGGCGCACCTGCTGGGGCGTGCCCTGCTGGTCGGCGTTGATCGGCCAGAGGTACAACTCCTTCAGCCCGAAATCGCGCGCCAGATAGGAGAACGCGCCTTCGCTTGTCACGAGCCAGCGCTTCTCCTCCGGGATGGCGGCAAGCTCGGCCTTGATGGGGGCGATGGCGGCATTGATCTTCGCCTTGTAGGCCTCGGCGTTGGCCTTGTAGGCCTCGGCGTTCGCGGGATCGTATTTGGCGAAGGCGTCGCGGATGTTGTCGACGTAGATCAGCGCGACACTCGGCGACATCCAGGCATGGGGGTTCGGCTTGCCGCTGTAGGGACCGTCCGCAATGCCGATCGGCTCGACGCCGTCGGAGACGACGACGCTCGGCACCTCTTTCAGATTGCCGAAGAACTTTTCGAACCAGAGTTCGAGATTGAGGCCGTTCCAGAGCACGAGTTGCGCCCCTTGAGCCTTGCGGATGTCGCCCGGCGTCGGCTGGTAATTGTGGATCTCGGCGCCCGGCCTGGTGATGCTTTCGACTGCCGCCGCCTCCCCGGCGACGTTGCGGGCGATGTCGGCGATGACGGTGAAGGTGGTGACGGCCTTGAACTTTTCCTGAGCCAAGGCCGCGCCTGTCCAAAGCCCCGTCGCGAGCACCGCCGCGCCAAGGGCCATGATCCCCCGTCTCGTCACATCCCGCATGCGAATGATCTCCTAATTGCGAATTACTCGCATTAAGGTGGCATCGGGAGGATGAGATTGCAACTCATTCTTAAAAATGGGCCGTTCGCATTGGGATGGCTGCGGATGATGGATAGGCGCTCAGGAGTGGCTGGGCCCTCTCCCTCCCCTTTATGGGGAGGGTCGAGTCGGCGGAGCCGTCCGGGGTGGGGTTGCCGCCGCGCGCCCCACCCGACCTCGCTGCGCGAGGCCACCCTCCCCATCAAGGGGAGGGAGAGGCGCACGTTCCTTGGCGTGCCGATGCGCGAAAGCGTCTTCCGGGGGAAGATTGGAATGCGCGAGCCGGTCGGCTCGGCGGGCACTCGTTCCGTTGCCCCTTTGGAGGGGCGCGCGGGACGCCGGGAGATTGACCGCTCCCGCGGCGGCGTTGGCTGTTTGTTTGTAATGCCAACACCAATTCGTACTCACCTCGGGGAAGTCGATCTCTCGACGTCCCGCGCGCGGTGGATTTTTGACCTCGGACTGTTTCCGCCGCGAAGGCCGACCTCGGGGCCTTCCTTGGGGTCTGGCACGCGATGGGGCCAGACGCTCCCGTGGCGGGTGGTTTTCCGCCGGCTTTCACACTCCTCAGCTTCCATCGGATCGGGGCAACGTTACTCCCCGGCCCTTTGGCCACCGCACCCTTCCCCGCGATCTGGACGGTCCGGAACCGCCCCCTCCGTGGAAAAGAGTGACGGGAGGAAAGCACAAAATAGGAATATTGTCAAGATGCGTCTTCAACGCGATCTTCATGTTTTTCATGTGGAATGCGCGCCCATCAGGGAGATGAGTGATGACAACGCCGTGCAAGGGCTGCCGCGAAGATGCGCCCAAGATCGATTTCACCATGGCGTTCCAGCCCATCGTGGATGCTGCCTCAGGGCGCGTCTGGGGCTATGAGGCGCTGGTGCGCGGGCTGAACGGCGAAGGCGCAGCCCATGTGCTGTCGCAGGTGACGGACGAAAACCGCTACCGCTTCGACCAGGACTGCCGCGTCAAGGCGATCTCGCTGGCGGCCCGGCTGTTTCCGGCCGGGGGCGCGGAAATGCTGTCGATCAATTTCATGCCGAACGCGGTCTATGAGCCCTCGGCCTGCATCCGCGCGACGCTTGCTGCCGCGAAGAATGCGCGGTTTTCGCTCGAACGCATCATGTTCGAATTCACCGAGGACGAGCGCATCGCGGACACCCGGCACATCGAAAACATCGTCGCCGCCTATCGGGAGCTGGGCTTCACCGTGGCGTTCGACGATTTCGGCGCGGGCTATGCGGGGCTGAACCTTCTGGCCTCCTTCCAGCCCGATCTCATCAAGCTGGACATGGGCCTCATCCGCGATGTGCAGACATCCCATGCGCGGCAGGTCATCATCAGCGGCATCGCCGCCATGGCGCGCGAGCTGAACATCCGCCTCCTGGCCGAAGGCGTCGAAAGCGCCGACGAAGTGTGCGTTCTGCGCGCCTCCGGCATCAATTTGTTTCAGGGCTATCTGTTCGCAAAACCCGCTCTCGAAGCCCTGCCCGCTCTGGGGTTTGATGTGAGCAAGGCGGCCTGAAGGACGGGAGCATAGGTGGAAACCGCGCGGCAATGCGCGATCTCCCTCTAGTGACTCCAGGGTGATATACTCTACACTCATGCTGACACAAAGCTTTGCTTACATAACGCGAAGTTTACTGTCCCCAATAGGTTAGGCACTTATTGGTGATTACATATTCATAGTTGATACCTATTCGGACCCGACCAATGGCGCAGTTACTGTTTACGTGTGGATATGAGGGATTGACGCTAGAGACGTTCATTGAACGGCTTACGCGAAATGCAATACGTACTGTTGTCGACGTACGTGCCAACCCCATCTCCCGGAAAAAGGGGTTCTCTAAAAACGCCTTCTCCGAAGCTTTACAGGCAGCAGGGATCGCCTACCTTCACGCGCCCGCGCTAGGCTGCCCAAAGCCCATCAGAGATAGATACAAACAGGATCAGAACTGGTCAGTGTACACTCAAGGGTTTCTCGCTTACGTAAAGAAGCAATCAGATCCTTTGACACAACTGGCGAGCCTATCCATACGGTCAAATACGTGTCTTGTGTGCTTTGAAGCGGACTTCAACCTTTGCCATCGCACTTACGTCGCACGGGCCGTTACCAAGCTGAATCAGCAATCTGTCGCGCATCTCACAAATCAAGGAAAAGTTGTCGAGTCGACAGCTGCTCCTGCTGCAGCTTAGGTGGGTAAATTAAACTAACGATCAGCCACTGATCAGGAAAACGATGGATATTGCCCATCAAAAAAATGAGATCAGCGGCTGGTAACTGTTTTTCGAGCATGTCCCTGAAAGCGGCGCCCCATTCGTTTCCATGTCTACGCTGACAGTTCCAAAACAGCGCACCAATTTCCCAGTCGACGACCTTGTGTCGGTACTCGCTCACAACGCCATTCACATTACAAGCGTAACGATAGTGAAAGTCGTATGGCAGCTTTCTCAGTCGAGCGATTGATTTTTCATCTTTGTCGTTGAACAGTCCCCCCTGCCTTTCATGCTGGACCAATTTTTCAAGCTCTTCTTTGGTCCATTCCGGTTTTTCCGAACGGGTAATATCCAAACCAAGAATTCGTGAGGGGCGAACCAATCCCAATGTTTGCCCGGTGGACTGTCTGGACAATTCTAGTGTCATGAAATCCGCTAGCGTCGGTATTTTTTCAATTTCAACGCGTCGATCACGCCATTTTTTCTTTGTTGATAATGGAGGCTCCTCACATTGAATCGTATCGACAAATACCTTGTGGCTTTCCCGACGCTGATCCCCCGGAGGTCGATCGACTCGAACCTGAACCCATTGCCACTTCTTAAATTGCTGATCATCCCCGATCAGGCGAAAAGGAACGGGGAACAGTCGAATTAGCGTACCGTCCTCTTCCATGCCGGCTACGCACGACGTCTCGATATGTTTCCCGCTGGGAGACGGGTAAGTCTTGCAGAGGATCAAGACGCGCGTTTTTCGAGAAGCCATTTGCCCGCCTAGCGAATTGCACAACTTACGCGGAAAACATTCGTCGGCCTTTACGCAGAGGTTGTTCGAAGCTTTTTCCGATATCCAGAGGTCCCCGCCGTTATCCTCAGCCTCTACTCGCACTTGCCCCCCGCTCTGCTCCCGCCTAAACCCTCTTCCACCATGTCCCACAACACGTTCGGCCATCTTTTCCGCGTCACGACCTTCGGCGAGAGCCATGGGGTGGCGCTTGGCTGTGTGGTGGATGGGTGCCCGCCTCTGATCGAGCTGAAGCTCTCGGAGATTCAGGGCTTTCTGGACAAGAGGAAGCCCGGCCAGTCGAAATTCACCACCCAGCGCCGCGAGGCCGACGTGGTGAAAATCCTTTCCGGGGTGATGGAGCAGGACGGCAAGCTGCTGACGACGGGAACGCCGATCGCCCTCATGATCGAGAACACCGACCAGCGCTCCAAGGATTATTCGGAGATCGAGGCGAAGTATCGGCCCGGCCATGCCGATTACACCTATGACGCCAAATACGGCATCCGCGACCATCGCGGCGGGGGGCGCTCTTCCGCCCGCGAGACGGCGGCGCGCGTGGCGGCGGGAGCCGTGGCAAGGCAGGTCATCCCCGGCGTGTCGATCCGCGCGGCGCTGATCCAGATGGGCAATATCCGCGTGGACCGCGCCCGCTGGGACTGGAGCGAGGTGGACCAGAACCCCTTCTTCTGCCCGGACGCCGAGGCCGCCAAGGAGATGGAGACCTATCTCGACGGCATCCGCAAATCCGGCTCCAGCATCGGGGCCGTGATCGAGGTGGTGGCCGAGGGCGTGCCCGCCGGCTGGGGCGCGCCGATCTATGGCAAGCTCGATTCCGACATCGCCTCCGCCTTCATGAGCATCAACGCCGTGAAGGGCGTCGAGATCGGCGACGGGATGGGCGTCGCGGAACTGACCGGCGAGGCCAATGCCGACGAAATGCGCATTGGCAATGACGGCCGCCCGGTGTTTCTGGCGAACCATGCCGGGGGCATTCTCGGCGGGATTTCCAACGGGGCGCCGGTTGTGGCGCGGTTTGCGGTGAAGCCGACCTCCTCGATCCTGACGCCGCGCAAGAGCATCGACCGCGCGGGGAACGAGGTGGACGTTTCGACCAAGGGCCGCCACGACCCCTGCGTCGGAATTCGCGCCGTGCCCATCGGCGAGGCCATGATGGCCTGCGTGCTGGCCGACCACTTCCTGCGCCATCGCGGCCAGGTGGGGTAGCGTGGCCTCATCCTGAGCCGGATGCGTCAGCATCCGTGTCGAAGGATGGCGGCGAGCTCTGAGTTTGTGAACATCCTTCGACGCGGCTCGCTTCGCGAGTCCGGCTCAGGATGAGGATGTAGAAAGAAAGCATGACCAAAGACCCCCTCGCCCATGTGCGCACAACCATCGAAGCCTTCGCGAACGGCGCGATGGTGGTGGTGACCGACGACGACGACCGCGAGAACGAGGGCGACATCATTTTCGCCGCCGTGCACGCGACCCCGGAAAAGCTGGCCTTCACCATCCGCCACACATCCGGCATCGTCTGCGCGCCGCTGACCTCCGGCGAGGCCAAACGCCTCAACCTGACCCCCATGGTGTCCAACAACGACGCGCCGATGCAGACCGCCTTCACCGTTTCGGTGGATGTGCGCCACGGCACGACGACGGGCATCTCCGCCGAGGAGCGCACCGCGACCGTGCGCGCGCTCGCCAACGGCAATATGGGCGCGGGCGATTTCGTGCGGCCGGGCCACATCTTCCCGCTCATCGCCAAGGACGGCGGCGTGCTGATGCGCTCGGGCCATACGGAAGCGGCGGTGGATCTGTGCCAGCTTGCCAACCTGCCGCCGGTCGGCGTCATCGCCGAACTCGTCAACGACGACGGCACGGTGATGCGCGGCCCGCAGGTTTCCGACTTCGCACAGCAGCACAAGCTGCCGGTGATCTCGGTGGCGGACCTCATCGCCTACCGCCAGTCACGCGAGAAGCTGGTGACGCGCGTTGCGGAATTTCCGGTCGAGACCGAGATCGGCGTGCTGAAGGGCTATGCGTACATCACGCCGTTCGACGCGGTGCACCACATCGCGCTCGTGCATGGCGACATTTCGAGCGGCAAGAACGTGCCGGTGCGCCTGCACCGCGCGGACGCGCTGCGCGATGTGTTCGGCGGCTCCAAATCGATCCGCTGCGCGTTCCGCGCCTTCGGCAAGGCCGGGAACGGCGTCATGGTCTATCTGCGCGACGGCACCGCGGGCGTTCCCGTGACGCCGCTCGACCAGAGCCGCAGCCAGGCCCGGCGCGACGAGGAATGGCACGAAGTGGGCCTCGGCGCGCAGATCCTGCGCGATCTCGGCGTGTCCTCGATCAAGCTGCTGGCCTCCAAGGAGCGCCATTACGTGGGCCTTGCGGGCTTCGGCGTCGAAATCGAAGAAACGGAGAAGCTGGAAGGGTGAGCAAGCTCGAAGGCCTGAACACAGCAGGCCAGTGGGCCGTTCTTCTTCTTTGCTCCGCGCTCGTCGTCGGCCTTCTTGAGCTGATCGGCGCGCCCGGGGTGTTTCTCATCGGGCCGATGCTGGCCGGGATCGTTGTCGGCACGAATGGCGGCGCGATCCGCCCGCCGCGCTTCGCCTACCGCGTGGCGCAGATCCTGATCGCGCTGATGATCGCATCGAGCCTGACGCCCAGCACGCTGAGCATCTTTCGCGACCAAGGCATCCTGTTCGTCGCCGTCATTGTGGGCGTGCTTATCGCCAGCAACCTGCTCGGCATCCTGCTGACGCGCCTGAAGGTTTTGCCCGGCACAACCGCCATCTGGGGCTGCGCGCCGGGCGGCGCATCGGCCATGGTGATCCTGTCGGAGAGCTTCGGCGGCGATGTGCGGCTTGTCGCCTTCATGCAATATCTGCGCGTCGTGCTGGTCTCGATCGTGGCCGCGCTCGTCGTCATCGTCTGGACGGGGCACATGTCCGAGACGAGCTCCGTGGCGGGCTGGGCCGCACCCGTGGAATGGGTGTCGCTGGCGCAGACACTGGGACTTGGCGTGCTGTGCCTCGTCGTCACGACGTTGGTGCGCATTCCGGGCGGAAGCTTCCTGCTGCCGCTGGTTGTCGGCTCCATCCTGCAATCGACGGGGCTGATCGACATCGAAATGCCCCTCTGGCTGGCGGCGGCGTCCTACATCGTGCTCGGCTGGTATATCGGCCTCGGCTTCACCAGCGAGAGCCTCCAGCATGCGCGCCGTGCGCTGCCGAGCGTGACGCTTGCCATCCTCGCGCTGATCGCGATCTGCGGCGGCTTTGCCTGGCTGCTGCACGTCTTTGCCGGCGTCGACCCGCTGACGGCCTATCTCGCCGCAAGCCCGGGCGGGCTCGACACGGTGGCCATCCTGGCCATGTCGAGCCATGCGGATGTGCCCTTCGTGCTCGCGATGCAGACCTTCCGGCTGGTCGCCGTCATGCTGGTCGGCCCCTACATCGCGCGTTTCGTCGGGCGGCGTCAGACGACCAAGACCGAGGAAACGCCGACGACCCCGCTCGACTGAGCCGCCCGCCACCGCAACCTTTCCGACAATGGCTTCGTTTGAAGTCAGGAGGTCCCCATGTCCGAGAAACACAAATCGATCCTGCTGAAGGCCAATGCGGCGATTGCCGAGGGCGATTACGAGGGATTTCTGGCGTTCTGCACGGAGGACACGGTGTGGAACTTCGTCGGCGACGAGGTGCTGGAGGGAAAGGACGCCGTGCGCGAATGGATGGAGGACACCTATTTCGCGCCGCCGAAGATCGAGGTCGACACCCTGATCGCGGAGGGCGAGTATCTGACCGCGATCGGCACCGTGACCATCAAGGACGAAGACGGTACGGACACCGACTACGCGTATTGCGATGTCTGGCGCTTTCGCGGCGACAAGCTTTTTGAACTGAAGGCGTTCGTCATCGAAAGCGACGACGAGTGATCACGTGCACATACACGCCGGTCGATCACGAAATTGTTAGAAGCCGGAATCCTCTTATGTTTTAGGATGATGGTGGGATTATCAAGATTCGGGGGAATCGGGATGAACGCAAAAACCGCGACGAGACTGACCAAGGCCGAGCGGGTGCGCTTTACCGTCATCGACCTTGCGGAGACCGCCGGCATTCCGATGGCCAAAGCCCGAAGGCTTATCAAGGACTTGGGGAACGACGCGGAGATTTTGCTCCAGGCTTGCAGCAAACCCGAAGCGCCACGGCAGGCGGCGCGCTAGCCTCTTCCCTCAGGACACATTCTTCTCGAAAAGATTGCCCGCGACCTCGCGGAGCGTCGGCGCGGGCCGGGCCACGAAGGGCAGCGGCCGGCAGACGGCGATGGCAGCCAGGCCGATCCGCGCCGTAAGAATGCCGTTGATGACGCCCTCGCCAAGCCGGGCGGAGAGTTTCGCGGCGACGCCGTGGCCAACGATCTGATCGATAAATCCCTCCCCTGCCGCCATGCCGCCGGTGACCGCCAGATGCGTCAGCACGTGACGCAGGAGCCGGAAAAAGCCGAGCGTGCCGGGGCGCCCGCCATAGACATCGGCGATCTTGCGAATGAGCGCGATGGATGTCGCCGCGACGACCGCCACATCGATGACCGCACGCGGCGCCACCGCCGTAATGACGGACACGCGCTTGGAGGCCCCCGTGACGAGACGCCGGGCTTCGAGATCGAGCGACGTCATCAGCTCGCGCTCGGCGAGCTGGACGAGATCGGACCCGTCGATGATGTCGCGCTTCGCATCCGCCAGGGATGCGCGGGCGCGGGCCGTACGGGCATTCTGTGCGTACAAAGATTGCAGGTCGGAAACGACATCGAGCGCCAGCGCGCGGTCGTCCCGCACGATGGCATCCTGCGCCTTCGCGCGCAGGCCATCGATCTTGCCAAGACGGCGCAGCGCCAGAGCCTCGCGCCCGACCAGCACCAGAAATGCGAACAGGAACAGGGTCGCCAAGCCGACGCCGATCCAGCCGAGCGCGGCGCTGCGCGCAAACAGATCCTCGACAAGATTGGTGACGGCGAGACCGAAGCCGAAGGAAATGAGACCGCCGAGCGAGGCCCAGAACAGAGTGCCGATGGTCGAGCGCTTCGGCGGAGGCGCCGTGACCGTCGCCGCTTCCGCGATCTCGCCGGACGAGGTCGGCGGCTCGACAAGGATATCGGCGACCTCGGCCTTCGGCTCGGGAAAGACGAGTTCCGGATCGTCGAGGCGGAAAGTGGCGGGCTTGCGGGGGCGTGTGGACATCGCAGCAGATGTAAGGGCTAGGCTCGACGGATGCAAATTGGTTTGTTCTTGTTATGTTCTTGGCGTCGAGCTTCTGAGGAGTTTTGGGGATGGCTTCGCCGTAGAGTTCTTTCGCTGGGTTCCGGATCGCATTCCGCGCTGCGCGCTGCATGCGTCCGGAAAACGGGAGGGAGGAATACGTGATGTACTGGGTTTACATTCTTGCCAGCCAACGAAATGGCACGCTCTACACCGGCGTGACGAACGACCTTGTGCGGCGCGTGCACGAACATCGCGAAGGATACGTACAGAGCTTCACACGAAAGTACGGTGTGACGCGTCTCGTTTTCGTGGAGTCTTTTGATTCAATCCTTCAGGCGCGCGAGGTGGAAGCGCGGCTGAAGAAATGGCGGCGTGACTGGAAGCTGGCCTTGATCGAGAAAGACAATCCCGGCTGGCACGATCTTTACGAGGATATCACGTTCCCCGGACAAGCCGCGCACAGCGCGGCGCAGATCCGGGGTCCAGCGGAAGATGCGGCGGCGCGGCCGCCCGTTTGAACCTGCAAAGGCATTAAGGGAGGAACGGCTTCGCCGCGATTCTTGCGCTGGATTCCGGATCACATTCCGCGCTGTGCGCTGCATGCGTCCGGAACACGCCCGCCGAAGCATCAGACCAGTTTATCTCCAAGCAGGAATTCCAGAACGCGGTCCATGCGTATGTGCGGGAGCTGTTTCTTCTCCCACGGGCCGTTTTCGATCTTCGGCGGGCGGAACTTGAGGATGCCGACATCGCCCTCCCCGCCATCCGCGCGGCCCTTGTAGCCCCCGGGCGAGAGCGCGACTTCCGGGTCGGCCGGGAGGTCGCCGGGGAAGACGCCGATCTCTTCGGTGCCGGTAAAGACCTGATCGCCCGAGCGCTCGCCCTTTTCAGGTGTGCCCGCAATGACGGGAAGCTCGTGGCGGCCCTGCTTTGCCAGAGCCTCGCGCGTGGCGCGGACGGCGGAGATGGCCAGCACATCGACCTTGGCGCCCGCGAACTGCGCCCTTTCGCGTGCGCGCTGGACGAGGCGGCCGAGGATCGCTTCCAGCCGGTCATGGCTCGAATGATGGAGGTGATCGGCCTTGGTGGCAGCAAACAGGATGCGCTCGACGCGCGGACGAAACAGGGTCGAGAGCCAGGAATTGCGGCCGTGGCGGAAGGCATCGAGCACATCCGTCAGCGCGGATTCGAGATCGGCCACGGCGTCCGGTCCGGCATCGAGCGCGGCCAGCACGTCGACGAGAACGATCTGGCGGTCGAGCCGCGCGAAATGATCGCGGAAAAAGGGCCGCACGATCTCGCGCACATAGGCGTCGTACCGACGCGCCATCATGGCATGGAGCGAGCCCGGCTGCGGGATGCCGTCGGCCGCGACATCGAGCGGCGCGAAGGTGAGCATGGGCGAGCCCTCAAGATCGCCCGGCATGAGGAAGCGGCCCGGGGGCAGCGCCGAGAGCGTGTCGCGCGAGGTGCGCGCCTCACGCAGATAGGCGGTGAAGAGATCCGCCGATGTCTTGGCGGCGCTCTCGTTTTCGGGCGCGTTCGGATCGAGCGTTGCAAGATGGGTGTGCCAGGCGGCGGCAAACGCCTTGCGCGCGCCCTTTCGGCTCATCGCGACGGTCTCGGCGGACCATTGGGCGTAGCTCTTTCCCATCAGGCCGAGATCGAGCAGCCATTCGCCGGGATAGTCCACGATGTCGAGCGTCAGGAAGGTCGAGCCGCGGCGCCGGCCGAGAAAGGTCTCGGACTGGAATTCGAGGACGAGGCGAAGCTCGGCGATGCGGCGGGTCGATTCCGGCCAGCGGCGCTCGTCGAGCAGCGCCTTCATATGCGTCTCGATGTCGAAGCGCGGCACGCTGTCGTCGGGCTGCGGCGACAGGCGCGCGCCGATGAGGCGGCCATCGGCGTAGGCACGAAACAGCGGCAGCCGCCCGCCATTGACCAGAGTATTGACAAGCGCGGTGATGAAGACGGTCTTGCCGGCCCGCGACAGGCCGGTGACGCCGAGCCGCACGGTGGGATGCAGGGCCTCGGCCGCCGCATCGAACACGCTCGCCGCCGCGATCCTGGCTTCATGGGTGATGTCGGAGAGTTTCATGCCCGCCCTCTGTGGGGGCGTGCACCCCCCACTCCGCTCGAAGCTTTCAGCTTCGAGTCGGCCCTCTCCCACAAGGGAAGAGGGGAAGCGGCAGAACCCGGCTCGGAATGGATCAATCGTTCAGCCCCAGATGTTTCGGCGTCTCGAACGTGTAGAGCCAGGCCTGTTTCTCCTCGATCGCCGCCCAGGGCATGTCCTCGAAATCGAGGACAGCGATCGCGCCTGTCGGGAATTTTTTCTCAAACCGTTCCGCGACTTCCGGCTCGGCACTTTCGGCCAGCATGAGCGCAAGAGATTCCATGGAGGGGTTGTGGCCGACGACGAGAAGGGTTTGCACATCGCCCTCCGAATTGCGCACCACTTCGAGAACTTCCTCTGCCGTGGCGTCGTACAGGCCGTCCTCATATAGGACCTCCGGCGCAGGTTCGAAGGCCTTGGCGGCGGCATCCCAGGTCTGCCGGGTGCGGAGCGCGGGCGAGCACAGAACCAGATCCGGCACGATGCCCTGCCCTTCCAGCCATTCGCCCATGCCCCGCGCGGCCGCAATTCCGCCCTCGGTCAGATCGCGCTCACGGTCGTGATCGTAATGGTCGGGCCTCTCGGCCTTGGCGTGGCGAAACAGGATCAGTCTGCGCATGGAAGAGTGTGTCTTTCTGACAATGGTGTGACGAATTCTGAACTATGCGAGCACAAGCCACGCACAAGCCCCGGCCCGTTAAACTCTTGTATGGCCAATTCGCCTTAAATTCGACATCGGCGCTGGGAAGAAGTGAACCCGTCGCCGTGGGGAAGCGACGAAACAGAAGGTTCACAAGGAAACAGGTCCGATGTTGGTTGCACAACGAGTTGAGTTCGAAGCTGACAGTCCTCTCGACTTCTCCCATCTTTCCCGTCAGACCGCCGGTGATCGCAAGCTCGAACGCGAGGTTCTCACGATCTTCCGTCGGCAGGCTTCACAAGTTCTCTTCCAGCTCGAGGCGATGCACGACCCGATGAACCGGCTCGAAATCGCCCAGACGCTCAACGGTTCCGCCACCGGCATCGGCGCCTGGCGCGTCGCCACCGCAGCGCAGGCTCTCGAAGCCGCCGCGCGCGCCGGACGGCCCGCGGGCGAACAGGTCGCGATCCTCGCCGAATGCATCTCCGAAGTCGTCGACACGATCGACGATCTGATGGCAGAGGCTTGAGCCTGGTTCCAGTCTGGAGCTATTACAGGCTCTAGCGCATCCGGCCGATTCAGCTTACATGCGGCTTTGAGTTTTCGAAGGGCGGCCTTGCCGCCCTTCGCTTATATTCGTGAGACATCATGCCCAGCATCACCTTCATCTCCTCCTCCGGCGAAGCCCGCACCGTCGATGCCACCAACGGCTCCACTGTCATGGAGACGGCGCTTCAGAACGGCATTCCCGAGATCGAGGCCGAGTGCGGCGGTGCCTGCTCATGCGCGACGTGCCATGTCTATGTCGATGCGGAATGGACCGAGAAGGTCGGCGGCCCCTCGCCCATGGAAGAGGACATGCTGGACTTCGCCTTCGAGGTGAAGCCCGAGAGCCGCCTGTCTTGCCAGATCAAAGTGTCGGACACGCTCGACGGCCTCAAAGTGCACACGCCGGCCCGCCAAGGCTAATTTATCATTTTCGATGCGTGTTTATTTTTATACTGCGTCCAATCATCGCAAATAGTACAAGGGTGCCGGGCCGTGCGGGATAGAACCGCCGTCCGGCCTTCTTTTTAGAGCTATTCCGGAGTGTGGCGCAGGGCTTCCCCTTCGTCGTCCGGCGGTCTAATAAGCCGCGACCTTTCAGCTGGCGCATGCGGGCGCCGCCAACACACGATAAAGATGCCATGACCGAGACGATCAAGACCGATGCAGTCATCATCGGTGCCGGCCCCTGCGGCCTGTTTGCGGTGTTCGAACTGGGCCTGCTCGACATCAAGGCCCATGTCGTCGACATTCTGGACAAGGTTGGCGGCCAGTGCGCCGAGCTCTACCCGGAAAAGCCGATCTACGACATTCCGGGCCTGCCGGAAGTGACCGGCCAGCAGCTCACCGAAAATCTGATGGCGCAGATCAAGCCATTCGAGCCGACCTTCCATCTGTCGGAGATGATCGAAAGCCTCGAAAAGCTGCCCGACGGCTCATTCCGCCTCGGCACCAATGCCGGCACGGTTTTCGAGACCAAGGTCGTCATCATCGCGGCGGGCGGCGGCTCCTTCCAGCCGAAGAAGCCCCCGATCTCCAATGTCGACGAATATGAGGGCCAGTCGGTCTTCTACGCCGTGCGCAAGATGGAGGCCTTCCGCGGCCGCGACATCCTGGTCGCCGGCGGCGGCGACAGCGCGCTCGACTGGCTGCTGAACCTGCAGCCGCTGGCCAACAGCATGACCATCGTTCACCGCCGCGACGATTTCCGCGCCGCGCCCGACAGCGTGAACAAGATGCGCGCGCTCGTTGCCGAAGGTAAGGTCAACCTCGTCATCGGCCAGATCGGCGAACTCAAGGGTCCGGGCGGCAAGCTCGAAGCCGCTGCCGTGAAGCTCCCTGACGGCACGGTCAGCGAGATCAAGTGCGACGCGCTCCTGCCTTTCTTCGGCCTGACGATGAAGCTCGGCCCGCTGGCCGAATGGGGCATCAACCTCGAGCAGAACCTCATCCCCGTCGACACCGAGAAGTTCGAGACCTCCGAGCCCGGCATCTACGCGATCGGCGACATCAACACCTATCCGGGCAAGCTGAAGCTGATCCTTTCGGGCTTCCACGAGGCGGCCCTGATGGCGCAGTCGGCCATTCGCCGCATCAACCCGGACAAGAAAGTCGTGTTCCAGTACACGACCTCCTCCACCAATCTGCAGAAGAAACTCGGCGTCGCCTGAGGCTTCGTTCACCATCCAAAGACCAAGGGCCGCTTTGCAGGAAGCGGCCCTTATCTTGTTGGTTTTTCATAAAGAAACAGCCGCAATAATGAGCGGTGACGCCATATTTCCGACGCGGGTTTGGAGCAAATTCGACGTTTGAAATTGCACACAGGTTTTTCCACAGCGCTTGGCGGCGGCGAAGCCTGTGTCACTGCTGGCGGTTTCGGGTATAGTAAAAAAGCCGTTAACGACGTTTGGTAAATCTTTAACCTTCGGATTGAATCAAGACGGGCCGAGGTTAGGATCAGAGGGCGGCGTACTATGAAGCTCTCGCGCGATGGGGCCACCACGCAAAGGAGCCGGGGGATCAAGGACCTGTTGTATTAGGTCTGAGGCGGGGGATGAAGATCGTGCCTTTCGGCGCGGTCGCTTCTTCAATGTCACCTCCTATAGCGCGCGCGGCCGAATGTAGTGCGGTACGGCAGCGAGGCTTTGAGTTAAATGGCGAACCTTCCCGGTGCAGCGCAGAATCCGTCCGATGCGGCCTTGTCCGCGATCGAAGAGGCGCTGAAGCTCGACGAACCTGCCGGCGACGAAGATCTTTTCAGACAGGAAGGCCCCCGCAAGGGCACGCTGACCGCCAACCGCCCCGCCAACGACGACGCCCGCTCGTTCGGCCATGTGCTGCACAATCTGCAGCGCCGTTCCTCCTCGCTTCCCTACGTTCTGGCGGGCATCAGCTCGGCGGCGTGGATCGTGCTCGGTCTCGTCTACGCCAACACCCAGATGCCGGGCGGCTTCACCTCGCCCGACAATCTCGTCCAGACCCTGATGCTGGCCTTCGTGATCGCGGCGCCGGTCGTCTTCTTTTTCACCCTCGCCGCCCTCGCCAACCGCGCGCAGGAGATGAAGCTCGTCGCCTCGTCCATGACGCAGGTCGCGATCCGCCTCGCCGAGCCCGCCCGGACCTCGTCAGAGGCCGTCGCCACTTTGGGCGATGCCGTGCGCCGCGAAGTTGCGGCCATGGACGCGAGCATCGACCGCGTGATTTCCCGCGCGGGCGAACTCGAAGCCTCCGTGCGCGGCGAGGTCATGACGCTCGACCGCACCTACCGCGACAACGAGGAGCGCATGCGCGGCCTCGTCGACGGCCTGCGCAACGAGCGCGAAGAACTCGAAAAGAACGCCTCCGAGCTGTCGAGCTCCATCGCCCAGGCGCACAGCGGCCTTGCGCGCGAGCTGGCCGTCGCCAGCGAAAGCATGACGTCCTCGATCACCGAAGCGGGCAACCGCGTGACGTCGACGCTCAACGAAAAGAGCCTTCAGATCACCGACGCCTTCGGCACCGCCGGCGACACGCTGATCCAGGCCGTCTCGAACCAGAGCCACGATGTCATCGACCGCCTCAACGAGACGGGCGTGGCCTTCAACCGCAATCTTGCCGAAACCTCGGACCGCCTCTCGGCGGAACTCGGCGCCCGCGCGGTCTCGATCCAGGACACGCTGCTCACGACCTCGAGCGACATCGCGAAAACCTTCGACGACCGCTCGCGCGCCGTTGCCGACAGCTTCGTGGCGACGAGCAACCGCATTTCGGACTCGCTGGAAGAACGCGCCGAAGCCATCGGCTCGACCCTGACGCAGACGACCGCCGCCCTGACCCAGACCCTCGCCGAGCGCGGCGAAACCGTGTCCCGCGCCCTCGCCGAAAGCTCGACTTTGGTCACGACGACCCTGTCGCAGCGCGCTCAGGAAATCGCCCATACGCTGATGTCGACCGGCACATCGCTCACCGACACGCTGACCGAACGCGCCCGCGACATGACGGATTCGCTCTCGCAGACCGGCGCGCACATCGCCGACACGATCTCGACGCGCGGTGCCATCGTCAACGACACGCTGGAGCAGTCCGGCAAGACCATCGCCACGACCTTCGCCGAGCGCGCCGAAAGCCTCACCCAGACCCTGATGGCGACCAGCACCGACATCGCCGCGACCATCACAGAGCGCGTCTCCGATGTGAACGAGACGCTGAAGCTGACCGGCGAAGGCCTCGTCCACGATCTGGCGCTGCGCGGCAATGAAGTGCAGCAGAAGCTCGACGAAACCGGCACCCGCATCACCGAAACGCTGTCCTCGCGCGGCGAAACGCTTGCCGAGCGCCTCGACATCGCAAGCGTACGTATTCACGACGCGGTCGTCGGCCGCGGCGACGCACTTGAGCACACCTTGCGCGAAGTCGGCTCGCGGATCGTCGAGGACATCGACACGCATGTCCTCGCCGCGCGCGATGCCATGGAATCGGGCGTTCGCGGCTTCGAGGACCTGCTTTCCGAGCGCACAGAAGGCGTGCAGCAGACCTTCATCGCCACGGCCGAACGCGCCGCTGCGACCATCGCCGACCGCGGCGACACGCTGACCGCCAAGCTGAACGCGACCACCGACCGTATGCACGACATCATCGCGGTGCGCGGCGACGATCTGGAAGTGCGCGTTGCCTCCATGATCGCCGGCATCAGCGACACGCTTGTCAGCGGCGCCGACACCTTCCACGAGAAGCTGGCCGACCGCGTCAACGACAGCGTGATGCATGTTCGCGACTCGCTCGACAGCGCCGCGACCAGCCTTGCCGACCAGATCAGCATGCGCGGCAGCGAGGCCGTTCGCCAGCTGACGCTCGCCGGTACCGACATCGTCGAGACGCTCGCCGAGCGCACCGAAAAGGTGAACAACGAGATGGCCGACACCGCCGAGGCGCTGACGACCACGCTCATCAGCCACGGCTCGCTCGTCACCGAGAGCCTCGCCTCTTCGCTCACGCAGCTTGAAGGGCTGGTCGGCGACCGCGCCCAGGCCATCGCCGACAAGATCAGCACTGATGCCGCGCATCTCGACGAAACCCTGACGGCACGCATGCGCGACATCGAGAACGTGTTCGATGTCCGTGCGCCGGAGCTTGTCCGTACCTTCACCAGCCGCGCCGGCGAACTCGAAGCGGCCATCGCCCACGGCACCGAAGCGCTCGACGGCAAGATTTCGCACCACGCCGAAACCTTTGCCGGGCTCATCGAGCGGCATGCGCTGGAACTCGATTCCAGCATCGGATCGCGCATGCGCGACGTCGCGGATGTGTTCGACGTGCGCGCCCCGGAGCTGGTCCGCAGCTTCGCCGAACGCGCGGGCGCCCTCGAGGCGGCCCTCGCCTCGGGCACCGAAACGCTGGACGGCAAGATCTCGCGCCACACCGAAAGCTTTGCCGGCCTCATCCAGCAGCGCACGCAGGAACTCGACGCCATCGTCTCGGCGCAGCTCGAGAACTTCCAGACCACATCCGGCGAGCGGATCGGCGAAATCGGCACGCAGATCGAAGGCCGGATGCAGCGCGTGGGCGACGGCCTCGACGCCCGCGTCGAGAGCTTCAACGACATGCTCGCCAACCGCACGATCGAAATGTCGCGCACCCTGTCCGACGGCGGCCGCGAACTCACGGACGCGCTCGACGACCGCGCGCAGAAATTCGCCGCCGAAGTCGAGGCCCGCGCGAACGCGGTCGTCGCTTCGCTCGAACAGCGTGCGGACTATGTGAACTCGGCGCTCGGCAACAAGGCCAACGAGGTGGCCGAGACGCTGGACACGCGCATCGAGCGCTTTGAATCGGCGGTCGTCGATCGTCTGGACGCCGTCACGTCGACGCTGGACGAGCGCGGCGCGCATCTGACCCAGCGCCTGTCGGCGGGCGTCGAGTCGGTGACGGACACGCTGATCGTCGCGGCGTCCGAAGTCGAGACGACGCTCGAAAAGCTGACCAAGGAAAGCATCGAAACCCTGCGGGAGCGCACGATCGGCCTTGCCGACACGCTCGGCGAACGGAGCGCGGAAATCGCCCGCGTTCTCGACCAGAACGGCGGCAGCTTCCTGCAGAACATGCAGACCCAGCGCGCGGAACTCGCCGCGCAGATGGCGAGCAGCAGCGACGAGGTTACGCGCGCCATTGCCGAACAGGCCGAGCGTGTTTCCCACGCCTTCTCCACCTCGATCGAGCGCATCCGCGGCGAAGTCGCCGAAAGCGTCACCGGCGTCACTCAGCACATCACGGGCGAAACGCAGCGCGCGACCGAAGACCTGCGCGGCGCGGGCGAAACCCTGCGCGGCTCCATCGTCGGCTCGCTGTCGGGCCTGCAGACGGCCTCCTCGGCGGTCCGCGAACTCGTCGGCCATGCCTCGCAGACGGTGGACGAACTCGCCCAGCTCACCGGCGAAAAGAACGTCGCCCTCGCCGACCAGGTCGAGCAGCTCCGCAGCATCGGCAAAGGCGTGCTGCAGGATATCGGCGGCCTGACCGAGCGCTTCGACCGCCAGGGCCAGGCGCTGACGATGACCGTGAACGCGCTCGACGGCGCCCAGGCGCAGATGGAAGGCTCGCTCGACAACCGCCGCCGCGCGCTGGAGCTGCTGACCGAGACCATCGACGGCCGCGCGGCCGAACTTGACACCGTTCTGAAGGGCTTCGCGCGGATGGTCGGCGAATCCCTCGCCGGTGCCGAGCAGCGCGCCCGCGAGGCAAGCGCCGCGCTGGCCCAGAACACCGAGGCCGCCACCCGCACCATGCAGGAGCAGTTCGGCACGCTGCGCACCATCTCGACCGAGGAGCGCGAACGCACCGTCCGCGAACTGCGCTCGACCTATGACGACGCGCTGAACGAGATGAACTCGATCCTCAAGAACGCCTCGACGGGCCTCGGCCTCGTCGCCAAGGACGTCCGCGAGATCACCACCTCGATCAAGACCGACCTCGACACGACGCGCGAGGAAGTGCGCCGCGGCATGGCCGCCATGCCCAAGGAGACCGAGGAAAACACCAAGGCGATCCGCCGTGTGGTCTCCGACCAGCTCAAGGCGCTCGAAACCCTCTCGGACATCGCCTCGCGCGGCGCGCACGACACCGCCGAGCCCCGGCAGGTCGAGTATGCGTACAGCAGCGAGCCGGTCCGTCCGCGCCCCGAGGCACGTCCCGAGCCCCGCCGCGAAGCCTCGCGTCCGGCGCGCCGCGACGAAGCCGCCCCGCCCTCCAACGACAGCGGCTGGCTGAGCGGTCTTCTGGCCCGCGCCTCCGATGAGGAACCGCTCGGCTCGCAGGTGCAGCGCCGCATGGGCCCTGTGGAGACGCGCCGCGAACAGGCCCCGCCTGCTCCGCCCCGCGCGCCGCGCACGGCTCCCGCCTCGCTCGACCATCTGGCGCGCGACATCGACCGCCTCGTCGACACCGACACGCTGCTCGACGCCTGGGAACGCTATCGCCGTGGCGAGCGCAATTCCTTCTCGCGCCGCGTGTACACACAGGATGGCGTGCTGGCGTTCGAAGACATGCGCCGCCGCTACGACCAGAACCGCGACTTCCGCCAGACGGCCGACCGCTACATCGCGGAATTCGAGCGCCTGCTGGACGAGGTCTCCCGCAACGAGCGCGATCCATCGGTCGCACGCGGCTATCTGTCGTCCGACACCGGCAAGGTCTACACGCTGATCGCCCATGCGGCCGGACGCTTCGACGACGTCGTCTGATCGGCTCTGGATCGAATGCTTAAAGGGCGCCGAGAGGCGCCCTTTTCTTTTGGGAAGATTGTGTCCTGGCCCCGGGAGGCAACAGGGCAATGCGCGGATACGACAAGGCCGATCGAAGGCCTGCCGGTTGCGTTTTGATCCAAGCGCAACTTTTCGCCGGGCTCAATCGATGAACCGCGCGACCTTCAGGTCAGGCTGTATGCGAATGATCGGCGGCTGAAGGCGCTATTAGCGCGCGCTCCCGGCGGACAGAAACGGCGCTCACGCGCCGGGAAGAAGCCGCTCAGACGTGTCCGGAGGCCCAGCCGACGAGCTCGACGAGAACCTGGCCGAGCGCCTGATCGAGCGACTGGGAGGCCGACGGCCCCGTCACCGGGCCCGCAGGCACTTCCGCCTGGAAGACGCGGCCGGACAGGACTTTGCCGCCATGACGGTTCGAGACGATCTTGGCCGCGATCTCGACGCGGGCGACGGTGCTGCCGCCACGCACATCAAGCTCAAAGGCGCGGATGTCGGTGATGAGCTGGTAGTCTCCGGCGACGCGGTCACCCGAACGGGAGACCGAACCGATGCGGCCAGCATTTTCGAAGCTCTGGACCATGCGCGTCTGCACGAGGCTCGGCAGCCGGTCGGTCCACTGGGCGGCCGGGACGTAGGAGATCTGGCCGCCGGAGCGGGCCACCATGCGGTTGGAATCGACGGTCTTGATCGCGGTCGGCTCGAACACGACAAGCGCCCCACGGCCCGCCGCAGCGCGCCCCGTAAAGCTCTGGGGAGCGGACAGATCGTAAGTCGCGATCGGCGCTTCGCGCAGCATGCCGCCGACACACCCGCCGAGCACCAGGGCCACGACCGATACGGCCGCGACGCGACGCAGCGGCGCAAGATTCGAAAATGTCCGCAACCTCAGACTCCCAGCCCGATATGCGGTCACGGCCTTGCCCCCAACGCCGGTACCGTCCGCCTCAGCGTGTACGACCATACTCCGGAACCCCGCCTCCGCCAAAGAGGAACCTTTGGGGATTCTGCTCGAGGCTGCGGACAACCCGATCCACGCTTGTAAGAGTTTCCCTGCCGGAGGCGATAAGTCCACTGAGATCACGCAGTCCGCGACCAGTAAAATCGGACATGTCACTTGAAAGTGACGCTGTGCGCTTGTCGAGGTTGTCGGCAAGGATGCGGATCGATTCCGCAGTCTTCTTCACTTCGTCGAACAGACCGCTGTCCTGCCCGTTGCCCAGCAGCGAATCGGCCTTGGCGAGGACGCCGTCGACACGGGCCGACGCCTCGTTGAGGCGAGAGATCATGGATTTGGCGTCGGCGACGATGACGTCGATGTTCTCGCTGTTGCGCGCAAGCGCTGCCGAGAACGTCGTGGCATTGTCCACGATCTGGCGGACCTTTTCCGGGTCGATCTGGCTGAGGCCCTCGGAGAACGTACGGATGTTGCCGACCGCCTCGGTGAGCTGCGGCTTGCTCTCGACCACGAACTGCTCGACCTGGAACAGAATGCCGTCGGCGCGCGCCATCATCTTCTGGGCGGCTTCCATAAGGTTCTGCGTCGTGCCCGGCATCGCCACGATGATGGGCGAACCGCCGTCCGGCGCGGCGGGAAGCTCGGCCGCACCCGCCTGCCCGCCTTCGAGCATGAGCGAGGAGACGCCCGTGAAGCCGGCCTGTTCGAGCTTGGCCTTCGTATCCTGGCGGACCGGCACATCGCCGTTGACCGCGATGACCGCGACGGATTTTCCGGGATCTGTCGGCGACATTGTGAGGCTCTTCACCTCGCCCACCGACAGGCCGTTGAACAGGACCATCGACCCCGCCGTGAGGCCCGACACCGAATCCGAGAACACCACCCGGTATTCCTGCCGGTTGGTGTTGAAATTGCCGCCGAACCACCAGACGAAGGCGAAGGCGCCCGCCGTTACCGCCAGCGTGAACAGGCCGATGATGATGTGATTTGCACGAGTCTCCATCGCGTCCTCAAACTCCTGCCGCAGCCCGCGCGCGGGGGCCCTGGAAATAGGCTTTCAGCCAAGGATGGTCGGCCCTGCGCATTTCGGAAATCGGGCCTTCCTTCAGAACCTTCTTGTTTCCGAGAGCCGCAATCCGGTCGCAGGCCTGCGCGAGACTGTCGAGGTCATGGGTTACCATGAAAACGGTCAGCCCCAAAGTACGCCGCAGCGTCAGGATCAGCTCGTCGAAGTCCTGCGCGCCGATGGGATCGAGGCCCGAGGTCGGCTCGTCGAGGAAGATGAGTTCCGGATCGAGCGCCAGCGCGCGGGCGAGCGCGGCGCGCTTGATCATGCCGCCCGAAAGCTCGGACGGGTACAGATCGGCCGCGCTGGGCTTGAGGCCCACGAGATCGAGCTTCAGCATCGCGATCTCTTCCATGAGGCGCGGCGAGAATTTGGAGTGCTCGCGCAGCGGCACCTGGATGTTCTGCTTGACCGTGAGCGAGGAGAACAGCGCGCCGTGCTGGAACAGGACGCCCCAGCGCCGCTCCATCGCCAGCTCCTGCTCGTGACTCTGGGTGTCGCGGTCGACGCCGAACACCTCGATGGTTCCGGCGATTTTAGGCACGAGGCCGATGACGCAGCGCGTCAGCACGGATTTGCCGGTACCCGACGCCCCGACAACGCCGAGAATTTCACCGCGCCAGACATCCAGGTCGAGACCGTCGATGATGAGGCGCTCGCCGAAACCGGCTTTCAGCCCGCGCACGCGGATGACCGCATCGCGGTGCGGTGGCGCTGCGCCCTTGTCGACGTATGAGCCGTTGGTTTCCATCACATGTTTATCGCAGAGAAGAAGATGGCGAAGATGCCATCGAGAACGATGACCATGAAGATCGATTTCACCACCGAGGCCGTGGTGCGGATGCCGAGCGATTCCGCCGAGCCTTCCACATTCATGCCCTCGATGGTCGCGATGAGGCCGATGACCAGCGCCATGAACGGTGCCTTGATCATGCCGACCATGAAGCTGTCGAGCGTCAGCATGTAGTCGACGCGGCCGATGAAGACTTCCAGCGAAATGCCGCCATAGATAAGCGAGACCAGCGCCGCGCCGCCGAGGCAGGCCATCGTCGACAGGAAGGCCAGCAGCGTCATGCCCACGATGAGCGCCAGCATGCGCGGCAGAACCAGCACCTCGATCTCGTCGAGCGCCATGACACGGATGGCGTCGATCTCCTCGCGCATCTTCATCGAGCCGATTTCGGCGGTGAAGGCCGAGCCCGAACGGCCCGCGATCATGATGGCGGCCAGAAGCACGCCCATTTCGCGCACGGCGAGAATGGAGATGAGGTCGGCCGCGAAGATCGTCGCGCCGAAATAACGAAGCTGAAAGATCGACTGCTGGGCGATGATGCCGCCGACGAGGAAGGCAATGAGGCAGACGATCGGCACCGCGCGCAGGCCAACGAGTTCCAGATGGTGGACGAAGCTCGTGTACCGGAACTTCCGTGGGTTGAGGACGACGCGGCCTGCGGCGGCGATGACCGCGCCGAGGAAGGCGGCCCAGCTGGTCAGATCCTTGCCGGCCGATTCCATGCCGCGGCCGATATCGGCAACGAGCGCGAGCGCGGGGTTGAGGCGGCGCGCCGGTGTGGCCTTCGACTTGGTGCTTTCCGTCGCGATGGCGTCGATGAGAATGCGCTGTTCGGGCCGCCCGCCCTGTATGGTCGCCGACCCGCCGCGCGCGGCGATCTCATGCTGAAGACGGTCGAGCAGATGCGCGCCGACCGTATCGACACGCGAGACCTCGCCGATGTCGAGCGTGACCTTACGCCCGGCGAGCGAAGCTGCCGTTTCCTCGACAAGCGATTCGAGATTCGTCGCATGGCGCGCCGTCCATTCGCCCGACAGGCGAAGATGGTAGGAGCCCCCGTTCGGAGAATCAGGGAAAACAGGACTGTCGGCCGTGAACGCAGTCACTTCAGGTATCCGTGTGGCGCAAGCACGCGCTGCGTGTTGTAGCTGACAGCCCGCGCCGAGAGAAGCGACCGGACCGAAAGAAAGACGGGATATGACACGCGCGCTCAAAGTGTTGCAGGAAAGTTGGCCCATTGCCGGACGCTTCACCATTGCGCGCGGCTCGCGGACACAAGCCCGGGTGATTGTGGCGGAAATTACGGACGGCGTGCATACCGGCCGCGGCGAATGCGTTCCCTATGCCCGCTACGGCGAGAGCATGGAGAGCGTCGAGGCCGCCATCCGGAGTGTTTCGGCCGACATCAAAAACGGGCTTCAACGCGCTGAACTGCAAAAGCTTTTGAAGCCGGGTGCCGCGCGCAACGCGCTGGATTGCGCGCTCTGGGATCTGGAGGCGAAGGCCACGGGGCGGCGCGCCTGGGAGATCGCCGGCCTGCCCGCGCCGACGCCCGTCACCACGGCCTTCACGATCAGCCTCGGCACGCCGGAGGAGATGGCCGCGGCGACGAAAGCCGCCGCCCAACGCCCTCTCCTCAAGATCAAACTTGGCGCGGACAAGGATGTGGACCGTCTTGCGGCCGTGCGCGCCGCGGCACCGCTCGCGCGCCTCATCGTCGATGCCAATGAAGGCTGGACCGCTGAAAACCTCGCGACGCATATGCACGCCTGCGCGGCGGCGCATGTGGAACTTGTTGAACAACCTTTGCCAAGCGCGAACGATGGCGCGCTGGACGGCATCGCGCGGCCGATCCCGATCTGTGCGGACGAAAGTGTCCATGACCGCGCCGGGCTGGCTGCGCTTCGAAGCCGTTACGACGCCATCAACGTCAAGCTCGACAAGACCGGCGGCCTCACCGAAGCCATTGCACTGACTGAAGAAGCGGAGCGGCTCGGCTTTTCGATCATGATCGGCTGCATGGTCGGGACCTCGCTTGCGATGGCCCCAGCTCTGCTGCTGGCCGGGCGTGCGCAGGCGGTCGATCTCGACGGTCCGCTTCTTCTGGCGCAGGACCGTGCGGACGCGCTGGCCTATGACGGCTCGACCGTTTATCCGCCGGGCCGAAACCTGTGGGGCTGAAAGCAGCAGGCTTTCCGGGCATTTGCCCGACTCGCGGTTTTTCTTAAGAGTGCGGAAATGTCTGTCGGCGAACCTTCGACGTCAAAGGTTCGACAAACAGGGCCATCAGGGAAGACATGAGCAGCCCTCCACCCGCGTTGCCTGAAGAGGACTACGAGGCCATCGAAGCCGCGGTGATGGAAACCGCACGCGGCCGCTGGTTTCTCGCGGAGTTCGCGCGGCGCAACCGCTCTGCCGACACGACGGTGCTGCTCGCCGCGATCGACCGTCTGGAAAAGCTGATCGAACCCGGCCCGGGCAATGCGGTGTCGAAACCGCACGAGCCGGTCGCCACCGGCCTTGCGACCAGCGCATCGTCCGAACTCTTTGCCATCGACAGCCAGCCGATCGCGCCGCACATCCCGATGGCGGGGCTGCCCGATGACGGGGATGCATCCTGGGTCATCGAGGACCGGGTGACGCCGCCTGCGCTTCCGAAGCCGCTCGAAATTGTCGAGATCGACGATGCGGACCTGATCTGGCCCTGCGCGGACAGCACGGTTGAGGCGGAGAACTGGAAGCCGGAGGCCTCCGAGGCGGCCGAGGCCGAGGCACCGGCGGGTACGCCCAGCCTCGAACCGGACATGGACGACCTCGACAGCGAGGTCGCGCCGCCGACCACCCAGAACCTGATGCTGACGAGCGCCCTTGCCGCCGCGCACGACACCGTGGCGCGCGCAAGCGAAACGCCGCCGCCTGCGCCGCCGGGTGGCATCTCGCCGAACAGCGTCGATCCCATCGTGCTCGACGGGCTGAGTTTCGAGGAAAAGATCGTCTACTTCGCTTAGGAGCCGGAAAGCGCGACGCTGGGCGTCTTAGCCTTCGGCCTTCGCGCGTTCCATCTCGTCGATGAACATGCGGGCGCAGACCTGCCAGGAATGCTTGAGCGCCAGATCCCGCGCGTCCTCGCTTTTCAGATCGAGCGCCCGCAGGGCCGCCGCGCGCAGATCCTCATCGAGCGCCCCGGCTTTGGTGCCCGACAGGACGTCGAACGGGCCGGTCACCGGAAAGGCCGCGACCGGAACGCCCGAGGCCAGAGCTTCGAGGATGACGATGCCGAACGTGTCGGTCAGGCTCGGAAAGACGAAGACATCGGCCGACGCGTAGGTACGTGCAAGATCCTCACCCGTCTTTTCGCCGAGAAAGACAGCCTCCGGATATTTCGCTTGCAGCGCGGCGCGGGCCGGACCGTCGCCCACGATGACCTTGGTTCCCGGCAGATCGAGTTTCAGGAACGCATCGATGTTCTTTTCGACCGCCACGCGCCCGACCGACAGGAAGATCGGCCCCGGATAATCGAGCACCTTTTCGGCGCGCGGGCGATAAAGCTCGCTGTCGACGCCGCGCGTCCAAGGCCGGATCTTGGTGAAGCCGCGCGCGGTGAGATCATCCGCCAGCGATTTCGTGGCCACCAGCGTGCCGCGCCCCGCATTGTGAAAATTGCGCAGCCACGCATAGGACCAGCTTTCCGGGATCGGCAGCCGCGCGCGCAGATATTCCGGGAACTTGGTGTGGTAGCTCGTCGTGAAGCTCCAGCCGCGGTTGATCGAGGCGCGCCGCGCCGCCTGCCCCAGCGGACCTTCCGTCGCGATGTGCAGGTGATCGGGCCCGAACGCGGTGATCTTCTGCGCGACCGCGCCGGGCGGTGTCACCGCCAGACGAATCTGCGGATAGCTCGGCATCGGCACCGTGAAGAACTGGTCGGGCGTGAGAAACAGGATGTCGTGGCCGAGCCGGCGCAGCTCCTCGGCGACGCGCTCAAGCGTGCGCACGACGCCGTTGACCTGGGGGTGCCAGGCGTCGGTGACGATCAGGATGCGCATGAAGACTTTCGTGTCGCGGGATCAGGCGGCGCTGCGTGCGGCATCGGAAAGAGCGGCTTCCTCCCGCTCGATGTCGTCCTGGAGAAGACGGACCGAACGTGTCCAACGGATGATTTCGAACGTACCGTCGAAATTCTCGGCCACCGCGGTGCAGCTTTCAACCCAGTCGCCTGTGTTGATGTAACGAACGCCGTGCATATCGTGCATGGCCGCATGATGGATGTGGCCGCAAATGACGCCGTCGCAGCCGAGCCGCTGCGCCTCGCCCGAAAGGGCTTCTTCGAACTCGGAAATGAAATTGACCGCGTTCTTGACCTTGAGCTTGGCCCAGGCGGACAGCGACCAATAGGTGAGCCCCAGTTTGCGGCGCACCACATTGATATAGGTGCTGACGCCGAGCGCGCTGACATAGGCCCAGTCGCCGAGGAAAGCGAGCCATTTGGCGTGGCGCACCACCATGTCGAAGAAATCGCCGTGAATGACGAGATAGCGCCGCCCGTCCGCGCCTTCGTGGATCGCCTGCTCGACGACCTCGATGCCGCCGAAATGCGACCCGTAATAATCGCGCAGGAATTCGTCGTGATTGCCGGGAATGTAGAGGATCCGCGTGCCCTGACGGGCCTTGCGGAGCATTTTCTGCACGACGTCGTTGTGGAGCTGCGGCCAGTACCAGCCGGACCTGAGGCGCCAGCCATCGACGATGTCGCCGACTAGGTAGATCGTGTCGGCGTCGTGAACCCGCAGAAAATCGAGGAAAAGCTGCGCCTGGCACCCTTTGGTGCCAAGATGGATGTCGGAGATGAAAAGGCTCCGAACGCGGCGATTCTCGGGTCGGACAGTCGTCATGCGGTCAGAAAGCATGGCCGCATAACGCTATTGTGACAGTCGTCCGGGGCTCACGCCCAGAGGGCGTGGAAATGGTGGACGGGGCCGTGGCCGTGGCCGACCGACAGATCGTCCGAGGCCGCGATGGCGGCGCTGATATAGGCCTTGGCATCCGAGACCGCCGTGCGCAGCGGCTTGCCGTGCGCGAGGCCCGCAGCAATGGCCGAGGACAACGTGCACCCGGTGCCGTGGGTGTTCTGCGTGGCGACGCGGCGCGCGGTGAAGCGGCTGAGGCCGGTCTCGTCGATCAGGATGTCGGTGCTTTCGCCGCCGTGCCCATGCCCGCCCTTCAGAAGCACCGCGCGCGGGCCAAGGGCCAGAAGCGCCTCCGCCTGGCGGATCATGTCAGCTTCGTTTTCCGCCATGTCCTCGCCGAGCAGGACGGCGGCTTCCGGCATGTTCGGCGTAATGACGAGTGCCTTGGGGATGAGCAATGTGCGCAGCGCATCGACCGCTTCGGGAACAAGCAGGCTGTCGCCGGACGCCGCGACCATGACGGGATCGAGCACGATGGTTTTCGCCCGATAGCGCTCGAGCGAGGCTGCCACCGTCTCGATGACGGCGGGCTGCGAAAGCATGCCGATCTTCACGGCCTTGACGTCGAGATCGTCGAACACCGAGGCAAGCTGTTCGGCGATGAAGGGCGGCGGCACGTCGTGGATCGAGCGCACGCCCATCGTGTTCTGGGCGACGAGCGCCGTAATGACGGTCGCTGCATAGACGCCGAGCGCCGAAAAGGTTTTCAGATCGGCCTGAATGCCAGCGCCGCCCGACGGATCGGTGCCCGCAATCGTGAGTGCAATCGGTATCGTGGAAGAGGTCTGTGCCATCGTCCCGCTTTCCTCCGCCGGCATGACCCGGATCAGGTTCGTGGGTTGGCGTCGGACCGGGATGGCCCATGCCTCTCAGCGCGCCTTCGGACAGGAAAACGCGCACCCCAAGCAGATGCGCGTCACATAAAGGTCACGGCGCAGACACGCAAGATGCGCGGGGCGGGCCCAGCTAGACTTCTGTGTCCGCCTGACGGGCGCGGGCCCGCTCGATGCCCCGGCGACGCTCGTCGCGGATGACGAGGATGCCCGACAGGATGACGACGATGCCGCCCGCCAGCGCAAACCAGTCCGGAAGGTCGCTGAACGCGAACCAGCCGATGGAAAGCGCCCAGATGAGGCTGGTGTATTCAAAGGGCGCGATGACGGAGGCCTCCGCATAGCGGTAACCCGAGGTCAGGAAGATCTGGCCGATGCCGCCGAAAATGCCGATTGCGACCAGAGCGGCCGCCATGGCCGGATCGGGCCAGACCCAGCCCCACGGCAAGGTGGCCAGACCGATCGCCGCCGAAATGATCGTGAACCAGAAGACGATGGAGGCCGTGGTCTCGGTCTGCACAAGACGCCGGATCTGGATCATCGCGCAGGCCGTGGTGAAGGCGCCAGCCAGCGCAAACAGCATGCCTTCCGTGACGCGGTCCGCCTCCCCGCCTCCGGATGCCAGCACGCGCAGCAACGTGCCATCGGCCAGATGCGGCCACAGCATGAGCGCGACCCCGGCGAGGCCGAGAAACACCGCCACCATGCGCGGCAGCCGCAGAGGCTCCCCCAGCACGGCCGCGGCGATCAGAACCGTTATCAGCGGGCTCGTGTAGTGGATCATGGTCGCGTCCGGCAGGGACAGGCGCGACAGCGCCGAGAACATGCAGAACATGGACACGGTGCCGATCGACGAGCGCAGGACATGGCCGCCGAGACGGGAGGTGCGGACGGCGCCGATCTGCCGCTGCGCGGCCAGCCACAGCATCAAAGGCAGCAGGGCAAAGAAGCTGCGCGCGAACAGGATCTGGCCCGTCGGGGCATCCTCGCCGACCCAGCGGATCAAGGCCGCCATCAGCGTGAAGCAGAAGGCCGAAATGATCTTGAAGAGGATGCCCCTCAGCATGAGCCGCGCTCAGGCACCGCGACCGAGAGGCAGCGCCGCCCCGAGCGGGGGGACGCTTCCGGGGATTTCCCAAAAGGGGCCAGTGGCCGGAAAAAACTAATCATAAGAATGTGATGGAACTTCCAGATGGTCCGCGTGTTCGGCAAGCGCGGCGCAATATCGGCCTGTCATATTGCTCCGCTACGAGAGTTTCCGGAAACCGGAGTAGACCCATGTCGGACGTTTACGTGATCGAAGTCGGCGGCAACGCGGTTGGCATCGTGGCGCGCGACGAAGATGGCAAGAGCTACCGCTTTCACGCGGCCATACCCCGCGCCTTCGGGCTGGATGGCCGCCGATTCGCGACCCCGGACGACGCCCACAAGGCGATCCGCAAGGCGCTGAACGCGCCCCCTGCGGAGGCTGGGCGCAGCGACCTTCCCGTACTTGGCAGGGCCGCCTGAACATTTGTTTTCTCCCCGTTAGGATGGACGTCAGTTCTACACGAAGAACCCCTTGATCTTGGTGTGATACTTTGTGCTAGGCTGACGTCCAGGAGAGCATCCAAGCTCTTCAAACTAAAGAGCATCAAAAAGCTCTTCTTAGGGGGAAACGCGAATTATGCAGAAATTTAAGCTCGCTTCGCTTGTCGCTTTGTCTCTGGCGGTGGGTGGGACCTGCGCCTTTGCCCAGGACAAGAAGGAAGAAATGCCCAGCCCCGCGGTCGAGAAATACGCCCGCGACTTCCTGGCAAAATGGGGCAATGACCCCAAGCTGATCGAAGCCGTCAAAGCCTCGACCGCCAAGACCAAGAAGTATTCGTTCGACGACGTCACGGTGATCGACAGCCAGTGGCGTGTGGCCAAGAGCGGCGCCGACAAGGAAAAGAAGGCGGCCGACTCGCTCGTCGAACTGACCACGGACTCGCCGGAAGAAAACCTGAAAAAGGGTGAAGCCCTGATCAAGGCAACTCGCGAGAGCGCGGCCTCGAAGTTCCTCATCGAGCAGATGGAGAAGGCCGAGCCAAAGGGCGCCGTGACCGAAATCTTCGTGATGGACGGCTGGGGCTGGAACGTCGGCCAGACCGGCGGCACCTCCGACTATTATCAGGGCGATGAAGGCAAGTGGCAGAAGACCTTCGCTTCGGGCGATCCGAACGAGGTCGAAGTGCTGCCGATCGTCGAGGAAGACGGCGTGCGTTACTCGCACGTGTCGCTGCCGATCAAGGACGGCGACAAGAACATCGGCGCGGTTACGATCGGCGTCGATGTCAGCAAGGTGAAGTGATTTTCACAAACAACCTGTCACAGTGACTTACAAGGGCGGCTTCGGCCGCCCTTTTCTTCTTGACGTCTGGACTACGGGGACACGCATGAGACTGGCCGCAGCTTTCATCATTACATTTGCCAGCCTTACATCTGCGGGCGCCCAGACACAGCCGCAAGCCGGGATGGAGCACGCGCAACGCGCCGAAGCCTATGCGCGCAGCTTCGTTGCCGGTTTCGCATCCGATGCGATGCTGCATTCGGTTCTTCGCGAATCGACGAAATCGCACAGCCGCCTCGACTGGAACGAACAGCGCGCGCTCGACCGCCGCTGGCGCGACGAAGCCGCCGACCGCACGAAAGGCGGCCTTGTCGAGGCCATTACGCAGAACGCCGTTTCAGACTGGCTGGAGGAACGCAGAGCCGAGGCGCCGGGCGGCGCCATTACGGAAATCCTGGTGATCGACGGACTTGGCTGGAATGTCGGGCAGACGGCGATGACCGCCGATTTTTTCCAGGGCGATGAGCTTCAGTGGCAGGACATTCTGCCGAACACGGAAGATGCGGTGATCGTCTCGGAGTTGGAAGAAAACGCCGATGGCTCGGGCCGCGACCTCGCGGTCGTGTCGCTTCCGATCGTCAGCGGACCGGTCAATATCGGCGTGATCACGCTCGGCGTGGATATGCGGAAGATTCCGTAAAACGGCGCATCTGGTGGCACGCTGCGGAGAGGCCGCCTGTGCCCTTCGGCACGGCGAGGTCAACACCTTCATCTTCGGTATTGGGGAAGATTTGGTGGGCGCACTAGGGCTCGAACCTAGGACCCGCTGATTAAGAGTCAGCTGCTCTACCAACTGAGCTATGCGCCCGCCGTGTGCGAAGCTTTGAACTTCGCGCGGGTCGTGGAGGTAACAGACACCGCAGGGCGTGTCTACCCCTTCCCTCCACTCATGCGACAAAGAAAAAGGCCGCTTCAGGAAGGGCGGCCTTTTGAATTCCCGAGCCTTAGCGGCAGGGATGACGATAGCCGTCATGCCCCAGATAGGTGCCCGTGCGCGGATCGTAGGATCTGTATTTCGAGAAGCAGTATTCGTCCCATTCGCGATCCGCGTAATAGCGCTCGCGGTCACGCTCCGCGGCACCGGCTGCGATGGCTGCGCCCGATAATGCCGGCCGCTGCTGCGGCGCCGCCATATCCGCGATGGCGGTGGCGATGACCATGGTGGCGGTGGTGGCGGCGATGCTGCGCCTGCTCGGCCACGGGCGCATCGGCCCTGGAGGCCCCCCAGATGGTCGGCATGGCGCCGTTGGCGGACGCCGGGACAACAATGCTCGAAACAGCCAGCGAACAGCCCAGAAGCGTGGATATGAACATCTTCATACGGTTGATTCCCTTGATCAATCGGTCCCACGCCCCGGCGCAAGCTATGATAATCTGTCCTAATGGGCAATCTTCTCGCACTGCGCCCTGCGCTGCGCACGAAAAAGGCCGCCCCCGAAGGAGCGGCCTGAAGAAACGCCCGAAGTGTTACGGGCAGGCGTGACGGTAGCCGTCATAGCCCAGATAGGTCCCCGACCGCGGGTCGTAGGAGCGGAAGCGAGACGCGCAATAGGAGTGGCTGTCCGAATAACCGCGATTTGCGCCAGCCGCGATGGCTGCGCCCGCCGCGAGGCCCAGAACGCCCGCCGCGACCGCTGCGCCGTTGTTGTGGCGGCGATAACCATAATAACGGCGCGGGCCGTGATAGCGGCCGCGATAATGCCCGCGATGGCCTCTGTAGTGGCGGCGGTGCTGGACCTGCTCCGTCCGCGCCGTGTCAGACTGGCTCGAAGACCAGATCGTCGGCATTGAGGGGGCCTGCGCAAAGGCAGGCGCTGCCATTCCCATTCCTGTGAAAACAAGCGCGCAGCTGAGGGCAGTCGATATCAGTCGCTTCATCCCTGAAGGCCTCCAGATTGGAAGTTCGCCCCCCGGCGGCTTCAAAGCACGGATATGGGGTCGAACGGCCCCGCACTCAAGGCGCGGGGCCGTTCAATCTTCCTCGACGAAGACCTCTTCACGCTTCTTGGCCACGCTGGGCAGAAGCACAATGACGAGAGCGATGGCTGCCAGAGTGAGCAGCACGGCGCTGATGGGACGCTCGGAGAAGTTGATGAAGATCATGGGATCGCCGCGCGAAATGATCATTGCGCGCCGCAGATGCTCTTCCAGGAGCGGCCCGAGGACGAAACCGAGCAGCAGCGGCGCGGGCTCGCAATCGAGCTTCAGCAGAAGCCAGCCGACGACGCCGAACAGGGCCACCGCGTACAGATCGAAGGCATTGCTGTTGACCGAATACACGCCGATCGAGGCGAAGGCGATGATGGCCGGAAACAGCGTGTGATAGGGCACCTGGAGCAGCCGCACCCAGATGCCGATCAGCGGCAGGTTCAGGATGACGAGCATGAGATTGCCGAGCCACATCGAGGCGATGATGCCCCAGAACAGTTCCGGCTGATCGCGCGCCACGTTCGGACCGGGCACGATGCCCTGAATGATCATCGCGCCGATCATCAGCGCCATCACGGGATTGGACGGGATGCCCAGCGTGAGCATCGGAATGAAGCTCGTCTGAGCGCCGGCATTGTTCGCGCTTTCCGGGCCCGCAACGCCCTCGATGGCGCCCTTGCCGAACTCTTCGGGATATTTCGAAACCTTCTTCTCGACCGTGTAGGCCGCGAAGCTCGCAAGGATGGCGCCGCCGCCCGGCAGAATGCCGAGCGCCGAGCCGAGGAAGGTGCCGCGCAGGATGGGAGCCACCATGCGCCGCCAGTCCTCGCGGCTCGGCCACAGGCTGGTGACCTTCGCGATCACCGCGTCCCGCGTGTTCTCGTTTTCCATATTGCGGAAGATTTCCGCAATACCGAACACGCCCGCCGCCACGGCGACGAAATTGATCCCGTCGGCAAGCTCGAGCCGGTCCAGCGTGAAGCGCGGCGCGCCGGTGTAGATGTCCGTACCGACAAGGCCGAGCATCAGCCCGAGCACGATCATCGCGAGCGCCTTCATCACCGAGCCGTGCGCCAGCGCGACCGAGCAGACGAGGCCCAGAACGACCAGCGAGAAATATTCCGGCGGGCCGAATTGCAGCGCAATCTCCGTCAGCGGCGGCGCGGCCAGCGCGATGACGAAGGTTGCAAATGTGCCCGCGAAGAACGAGCCAATGGCTGCGGCGGCCAGAGCCTGCCCCGCCCGCCCCTGCCGCGCCATCTGATAGCCATCGATGGAGGTGACGGCGGATGAGCTTTCACCCGGCAGGTTGATGAGGATCGCGGTTGTGGAACCGCCATATTGCGCGCCGTAATAGATGCCCGACAGCATGATGAGCGCGGGTGTGGGCGGCAGGACGAAGGTGATGGGAAGCAACATCGCGGTCGTCGCCGTCGGCCCGAGGCCGGGCAGCACACCGACGAGCGTGCCGAGCAGAACGCCGAGGAAACAGTAGAAGATGTTTTCGGGAGCGCCGGCCGTCGCGATGCCGAGCGCAAGATTTGAAAGAAGCTCCATTACCAGAACCTCACCCAGGGACCGATCAATTGAATCGGCAACCCAAGCCCCTTCACGAAGACGAGCGAACAGAAGATCGAGAGCCCCGCCGACAGGAGCACCGCGAGCAAGGGCGTCATTTTGCTGCTGGCGAAACTCGCCGCGAGCGCAACGATGAAAATGCCCGGGACGAGCCCGATGCCACGCACCGCGAAGCCGAAGAAGCACAGCGCCGGAATGATGAGCAGCATCGCCCGCCAGGGAATGCCGCCAATTGCGGCGTCAGGCTGTCCGAAGCTCTTCCCCGCGATGATAAGGCCGAGCAGGATGAGAAGGCCGGCAAGGACCATCGGGAAATAGCCTGGGCCCATGCGCGTCGCCGTTCCCATATCGAGATCGGTGGAGCCGACCGCGAACAGAAGACCGATGACGACGAAAACGAGCCCGCAGATGAGATCTTTGCGGTTGGCGGTCAAGGAAAGGCCTCCCAGCCGTATGTTTCTCTTTGACGGGTGGCCCGCCTGTTCTGCCGACCATGACCATTCACCACAAACGTGGCAACTGGAAAAAAGTGTTGCACGGCCTGCGAAAAGCAGGCCGTGCACAGGTCTTCAGTCGAGTGTCATTCCGAGCGGTTTGACGATTTCGCCCCATTTGTCGATTTCGGACTTCTGGAAGGCGGCGAACTCGTCCGGCGTGTTGCCGGACGGCACGGCGCCGAGATCGCGCAGGAAGGTCTGATTCCGCGGGTCGTGCAGAATGGCCGCGATCTCGGTCTGGAGCTTGTCGACGATGGGGCGCGGCGTGCCGCCCCGGGCGAACAGCCCGTACCAGGCATAGGCTTCATAGCCCTTCACGCCCGCCTCCTGGAGCGTCGGGACGTCGATCGCCGCAGAGCGCTGCGCGCTGCCGACGGCAAGCGCCCGCAACTTGCCCTCCTTGATGTGCGGCGCGACGATCGGCATGTCCGCGATCATCACCGGCACCTGGCCGCCCAGAAGATCGGCAATCGCATTGCCGCTTCCCTTGTAGGGAACATGGGTCATGTCGGCGCCGGTCAGATGCTTGAAGAGCTCTGTCGCCAGATGCTGCGAGGAGCCGTTGCCGCCGGACGCATAGTTCAGCTTGCCGGGGTTTTTCTTCGAATAGTCGATCAGCTCCTGCACGGATTTGATCGGAAGGCTCGGGTGGACGACGACCACGAGATCGACCTTTGCCACGAGGGTGACGGGCTCAAAATCCTTCACCGCGTCGTAGGGCATGTTCTTGTAGAGGAACGGGTTGACCGCGTGCGTGCCGATGGACGCCATGACAAGATTGTAGCCATCGGGTTCCGAGCGCGCGACCGCGAGCCCCCCGAGATTGCCACCGGCACCCGTGCGATTGTCGATGACGACCGGCTGGCGCCATTTCTTTTCCAGATCGCGCCCGACGAGACGCGCCAAAGTGTCGTTCGAGCCACCGGGTGCAAAGGGCACGACGATGGTGAGCGGACCGCTCGGAAATTGCTCCACACTCTCGGCATGCGCGAGGGCGGGAGCCATGGCGAGAAGCCCGGCGAAGCCAAGCCTGGCCAGCGAGAAAAATGACATGGCGTTTCCTTATGCTTTCCCGGCCTTCTGTGGACCGTGGACGTGTCGGTTGGGTGGCGCCGTCGCGGCACCACCCGGCGTATGTCAGTGCGTGCCCTCCAGAATGGCGCCCTGCTCGCGCAGCTTCGACTGAAGGCTCTCGAGCGGGAGCTGGCGAATGTCGGTGTGGCCGGCCGCAATGCTCATGGCCGCCGCCGTGCCCGCCGCGTGGCCCGTGCCGAGGCACTGGCCCATCATGCGGGTCGTGCCGTTGGCCTCGCGGGTCGAGGACATGCAGCGCCCGGCAAGAACGACGTTCGACAGCTTCTGCGGGATCAGCGTGCGCCAGCCGATGTCGTAGGAGCCGCCATCGGGGATCTGGATGCGGACCTGCTTGATGCCATCGCCGTGGATGTCGATGTGGTGGGCGCCCTTCGTAATGACATCGGGGCGCTTGCGGCCTGTCTTGCAGTCCTCTCCGGTGATGATGTCCTCGCCCATGATGCGGCGTGTTTCGCGGATGCCGACGCGCGGCGCAACGCCCGCAAAGCTGGCGTTCTCGAAGCCGGGGCAGCGCTTTTTGAGGAACGACACGGTCTGCCACACCTGCTCCAGCAGGACCGGAACGGCGCGGCTGACCTCGATGGCATGGGTGCCGTCGATGTTCTCGGCGACGCGGGTGGCGTTGACGCAGACTTCCTTACGGGACTTCGAGGTCGGCATGATCATGATGAGCGCGGTCGGCGGCATGTCGCCCCGCTGGATGGCGCCGCCGAGGAACGGGCCATTGCCGCGGAAGAACACGGTGGGCTCGCCCTGGTCGTGGATCAGCTGCGCCAGATCGTCGTCGCTGCGGTCGCCGCGCAGGTAATCGCTTTCGCCGACGGCAAGCGAGGCCGAGTTGTCGCGGACGAAATCGAGGAACGGCTCGTTCTCGACGCCGGACATGCGGAACATCAGCGACACCGGCTGAAGGTCTCCGCTCTCGTCGGAAAACTCGAACGGCGCGCCGGCCATTGCGGCAACGTCTCCATCGCCGGAGGCATCGACGAAATATTTCGCGCTCAGCAGCGTCTTGCGGTTCTTGCTCTGCAGCACGACGCTCGACACGCGGCCGTCCTTCGTCACGACCTCGGTGGCGTGCGTGTACAGCAGCACGGTGACGTTGTGCCGGGCGAGCACGCGGGCGATGGCGATCTTCATCACTTCCGGATCGCAGCAGATGTAGGAGATGAGACGGTAGTCGCAGAGCGGGCCGATGAAGCCGTCCATGGCACGGCATTCCTCGTAGATCTCATCGGAAACGCCCTTCACAACCCATTCGCCGCGCGCGTTTAGGGCGCCGTCGATCGACATGCCGCTGAGAAGCTCGCCGCCCAGCATCGGGCCGGCATCGACCACGATGGTGCTTGCTCCGGTCTTGGCGGCGGCGATGGCCGCTGCAACGCCCGCGGCCCCGCCGCCGATGACCGCCACGTCGTAGTCGAGATGCTGCATAGTTCCTCCAAAGTCCACATTATGGACTATTAAGTCGTGTTCTTGACTGAGCGACCTTAGGAGCAGATGCTTTCGCCGTGTAAGTTGACCATTAGGATGAATTTGAAGTCCGCATGATGGACACAGTAAAATCAGACGCTCCGAGCGGCGCTCAGAGCATTCACCGCACTGCTGCCGTGCTGCGTGCGCTCGCAGCCCATGCCGGCCCCGGAATGCGGCTTTCCGACGTGATGACGATGACCGGGCTGCAAAGACCCACCGCTCATCGCATGTTGCAGGCGCTGATCCTCGAAGGGCTGGCGCGGCAGGACGCGGAGACAAAACGCTACCGGCTGGGACCGGCGCTGTTCGAACTCGGGCTTGCGGCCGCGCCGCGCTTCGACATACGCGGCATCTGCGGGCCGAGCCTCGACCGCCTTGCGGCGGCAACCGAGGACACCGCTTTCCTGACCGTGCGCAGCGGTTACGATTCCGTATGTCTCGACCGCCGCGAAGGCTCCTATCCGATCCGCGTCCTTACGGTCGAAATCGGCGGACGGCGCCCGCTCGGAACCACCGCCGGGAGCCTGGCTCTGTTGTGCGATCTGGATGCGCGCGAATGCGAGGAAGTCATCGCGTTCAACGCCGCGCGGCTGACCGAATATGCACGGCTGAAGGCCGATGGCCTGCGCGCGCTTGCCGAGCGCGGACGCACGCTCGGCTACGCGCTCAACGACAACGATTTCACGCCGGGCATTACCGGCCTTGGCGTGTCGCTGCCGCCGGCGCCGGGACGGCAGCCTATCGCGCTGAGTGTGGTCGCCCTGTCCGGACGTCTGGCGGAGCCCCGGCGTAGCAAGATCGTTGCGATGCTGAAGACCGAGGCCAGGAAGATCGCCGCGGAATTCGGAGGCGGCGCGACGCCGTAGCCCGCAAACAAAAACGGCCCGCTCGCGCGGGCCGTTTTCGGGATGATATCCAGGATCAGTCGGCGTATTCGCCAGCTGCCTCGATGACCGGCTTCCAGCGCGCGATCTCGGTCTCAAGCTTGGTCTTGAGTGCCGCCTGCGTGGCATCCGCCTCGGAAGCCGGCGCCGTGCCGAGCGAGGCGAAGCGCTCGATGACGACCGGATCCTTCAGCGCCTTCTGGAGCGAGGCCGTCAGCTTGTCGAGAGCCGCCTGCGGCGTGCCCTTCGGCGCGTAGACGCCGTGCCAGATGCCGACTTCGAAATTGGCAAGACCGGCTTCGGCCGCTGTCGGGACATCCTTCAGCGCGTCAAGACGCTTGGGCGTCGTCGTCGCATAGGCCTTGATCTTGCCTTCCTTGATCTGGTTGGTCGTGTTGGTGGTCTGGTCGCACATCAGATCGACCTGACCGCCCATCAGATCCGTCAGAGCCGGGCCCGTGCCCTTGTACGGCACCGCGGTCAGCTTGGTCTCGATGGCCGACATGAAGAGCATGCCGCACAGATGCGACGCCGCGCCGATGCCGGCATTGGCGTAGTTCACCTTGTCGGCGTTCGCCTTCACGTAGGTGATGAGTTCCTTGAGGTCTTTCGGCTCGAAATCGGGCTTGGAGACGATCACCATCGGCACGTCGGTGACGAGGCCGACATAATCGAAATCCTCCAGCGGATTGTAGGCGAGCTTGCGGTAGAGCGAGGCGGACGTCGCCATGCCGATATGGTGCAGAAGAAGGGTGTAGCCATCGGCGTCGGCCTTCGCCACACGACCGGCGCCGAGCGTGCCGCCCGCTCCGCCTACGTTTTCGACCACGACCTGCTGGCCGAGATCCTTGCTCATGCTCTCGGCGACGAGGCGCGTGACCGTATCGGTCGGGCCGCCTGCCGCGAACGGCACGATCATCGTGACGGCGCGTTCGGGATATTCCGCCAAAGCCGGTGTTGCGAAAATCGCGGCACCAAGCGCCGCGGCAAGAAGTTTATTCATCAATCGTCTCCCTTGCCGGACATCTGTCGAGGCGCATGGCCGCCGTGTCCTAGCCGTTTGATATTTGGTCGGAATTTCGCCCGGGGCAAGAAAAATGTCCACCCGCGGACGAGAGAGTATTCGGCATCGTTTCCCGAAACCTCTCACAATCTTGGGAAACAGCCGTTTCCTGCCTGAGCCATGGCTACACCCTTGACCGAAGGATTGCCACTTCAGCCCAATTGCCCTCCAGCGCACAAGCAGCTTATGTCTTGTGCAACCAAGACAGGAAACCGGCGGTCCGGCTTTCCGATAATCCAGCCTGGGAGAAGACTCATGCATGTCAATCGTCGCCAGTTCGCAATTGGCGCAGCCGCCCTTGGCGGGGCCGCAGCGCTCGGTTTTCCGGCGCGCGCCAACGTCACATCGCTGGAAATCATCGCGGCGGCAGGCCCTGGCGGCGGCTATGACACGCTCGCCCGCACGGTGCAGGGCATCGCGCAGGAGCTGAAGCTCATCGACAACGCGCAGGTCATCAACGTGCCCGGCGCCGGCGGCACCGTCGGCCTCGCCCAGCTTGTAAACCAGAAGAAGCCGAACGCCCTTCTGACGGCCGGTCTCGGCATGGTGGGCGCGGTGATCCTCAACAAATCGCCGGTCACGCTCGATCAGGTGACGCCCGTCGCGCGCCTTCAGGGCGAATATCAGCCCCTCGTCGTCTCCGCGAAATCGGACATCAAGACGCTCGACGACCTCGTGAAGAAGTACAAGGCCGATCCCGGCTCGGTGAGCTGGGGCGGCTTCGGCATCGGCAGCCCGGACCATCTCGTCAGCGCACTCGTCATCAAGGCGGTCGGCGGCGATGTGAAGAAGATGAACTACATCGTGGTCGGTGCCGGCGGCGAAATGCTGCCCTTCGTCATCTCGAACAAGGTCACGGTCGCAACCGGCGGCTATGCCGAATTCGCCGAGCACATCAAATCCGGCACGCTGCGCGCGATCGGCATTTCCTCGCCGGAGCGCCTGCCCGGCATCGATGTGCCGACCTTCAAGGAACAGGGCGTGGACGCCGAACTCGTCAACTGGCGTGGCCTTGTCGGCTCGCCCGGCATCGACGCGGACACCCTCGCCTCGCTCGACGGCATCCTGACCAAGGTCGCGCAGAGCGATCAGTGGGCCGAGGCCTGCAAGCGCAATGGCTGGCAGAACCTCCATCTCAACGCCGCCGACGTCAAGACCTTCCTCGACAGCGAGAAGAGCCGCATCGGGGCGCTTCTCACCGAGCTCGGCCTCGCCTGAAGCGGGAGTTATCGGATTGGAAAAGGCCGCCTTCGGGCGGCCTTTTTTGTGCCCGGCGGCAGTGTGTTCTGTGGATGCGAGCACGCGGCGCGCGGGGGTTATTAAGAGTTATCCACAGCAATCCACAGGACTTATCCACAGCCCGCAATCGGTGCGATATTGCCCGGTGGGCTAGACGTCCCCGGCCCGGAGGACATGTGCATGCGCAGCACAACTCACACCGAGAGCCATCTCATCCAGCGCATCGGCTGGCTGCGCGCCGCGGTGCTCGGCGCCAATGATGGGATCGTCTCCACGGCAAGCCTCATCGTCGGCGTGGCCGCGGCGGCGCCGGCCCAAAGCGACATCGCGCTTGCCGGCGTTGCGGGGCTCGTGGCCGGGGCAATGTCGATGGCGGCGGGTGAATATGTGTCCGTGAGTTCGCAATCCGACACCGAAAACGCCGACCTTGAACGCGAGCGGCGTGAATTGCTTGAACAGCCGGAATTCGAGCGCGAGGAACTGGCGCGGATCTATGTCGAACGCGGCCTCGATGCCACGCTGGCGCGCACCGTGGCCGAAGCGTTGATGGCGAAGGATGCGCTTGGCGCGCATGCGCGGGACGAACTGGGCATAACCGAGATCACCTCGGCCCGCCCGATCACCGCGGCCTTGGCGTCGGCGGCCTGTTTTGCGATCGGCGCGGCGATGCCCCTGGCAATGGTGTTCGTCGCGCCGCTGTCGCTGATTGTGCCGGTCGTCGCCGGCGCATCGTTGTTGTTTCTGGCTCTGCTCGGCGCCGTCGGTGCGGCTGCGGGCGGCGCGGGAATATGGCGACCGACTTTGCGGGTGACGTTCTGGGGCGCCTTCGCAATGGCGCTTACGGCCGGGATCGGAAAACTGTTCGGTACCGTCCTCTGAGAAACCCAAAAAAGGCCGCCCGAAGGCGGCCTTTTTGACTGTGCGGACAAATTCAATCAGGCGTCAGGCGACGGCCTGGGCGTTCGTCGAATTGCGCTTGATCATGAGCTTGTTGAGGCCCGAGACATAGGCTTTCGCCGACGCAACCAGAGTGTCCGGATCCGCGGCGCGGCCGGTGACGGTCTTGCCGTTCTCGGTGAGCCGTACGGACACCTCGGCCTGCGCGTCGGTGCCTTCCGTTACGGCGTGGACCTGATAGAGCTCCAGCACCGCCTCATTGGGCACGATGGACTTGATCGAATTGAAGATCGCATCAACGGGCCCGTTGCCGGTCGACTGCACCGTTTTGTGCTCGCCCTCGACATCGAGCGTCACCGTTGAGGACTGGGCGCCGAGCGTGCCCGCGATCACCGTCAGCGACAGCACCTTGATGCGGTCATCGGCGTGCGCGATCTCCTCATCGACAAGAGCTTCGATGTCCTCGTCGTAGACATGTTTCTTGCGATCGGCGAGCGCCTTGAAGCGGGTGAAGGCTTCGTTCAGCGCATTATCGCCCAGCTCATAGCCGAGTTCCTTCAGCTTCTCGCGGAAGGCGTGGCGGCCCGAGTGCTTGCCCATGACGAGCGAGGTGGCTTTCACGCCGACGCTTTCGGGCGTCATGATCTCGAAGGTCTGCGCGTTCTTCAGCATGCCGTCCTGATGGATGCCGCTCTCATGCGCGAAGGCGTTCCGGCCGACGATGGCCTTGTTGTACTGGACCGGGAAGTTCGACACCGCCGAAACGAGCTTCGACGCACGCGTCAGATAAGTGGGATCGACCCCTGTCTCGTAAGGCAGGACATCGGCGCGGGTGCGGATCGCCATGACGACCTCTTCAAGCGCCGCATTGCCTGCGCGCTCACCGAGGCCGTTCAGCGTGCATTCGATCTGCCGCGCACCACCCGCGACGCCCGCCAGCGAATTCGCAACCGCGAGGCCGAGATCGTCATGGCAATGGGTCGAGAAGGTCACGTCGGCGGCGCCTTCGACATGCTCGAGCATGTAACGGAAAATGGCGCCGTATTCTTCCGGGGTCGCGTAGCCGACCGTGTCCGGCAGGTTGATGGTCGTCGCACCGGCCTTGATGGCCTGCGCGACGCAGCGCGCCAGATAGGGCAGCGGTGTGCGGGTCGCGTCCATCGCCGACCATTCGACATCGTCGACGAGATTGCGCGCCTGCGCGACCGTGGCCGCGATGATCTCTATGACCTCGTCCTCGCTGCGGCGCATCTGATGCGCGAGATGGATCGGCGAGGTCGAGACGAAGGTGTGGATGCGCGGGCGGCGGGCGATGCGGACCGCTTCGCCGGCGCGGGCGATGTCGCCCGGAATGGCACGCGCGAGGCCTGCGATCACCGCCTTGTCGGCGCGCTTTGCGATTTCCTGAACGCTCTCGAAATCGCCGACGCTGGCGATGGGAAAGCCCGCCTCGATGATGTCGACGCCCATGACCTCAAGCAGTTCGGCCACTTCGAGCTTTTCCTCGAAGGTCATCGTGGCGCCGGGCGATTGCTCGCCGTCACGCAGGGTGGTGTCGAATATGACGACGCGGTCTTTGCCGTTGGAAGTGCTCATCGGGATCTGCCTTCTGAATTCAGGACCGGCCTTGGGCTCGGTATTCCGGGTTTGTTTTCTGAGCGGTCAATCTCCCCTGAGCGCCCAGGCAAAAGCCCGGCCGGCGTTCAGGGGCGGCTAAGAAGGAGCCCGGAAAGAAGGCGCGCGACGCCGGCGGCGAAACGCCGTGCCGTCTTGTCGTCGAATGTGGTGCGGACCAGCATGGTCTCGTTCCCGTTGCGCCTGAAGTCATTCTCTACGCCGGAGCTGACCCAAAGGCAGCCCGGAGGCCGATTTCATAAGCGGTTCCCGGCGCGGCGGCAAGACCCCCCGTGCCGGAACCGGCTGGGCACAGGCGGCCTTCCCGGCTTGCCCGAACGCCGTGGAGACGGCAATTTTACGCCATGACTCGCAGCATCTCTCTCGGGCTCCTGGCCCTGCCCCTCGCCTTCGTCAGTCCGGCTCTGGCCAATTGCAAGACGGATATCTCGACCTTCCAGAAGCTTCTCGACAACGACCTGAAGGTCGGCCATGTCGGCAAGAGCGTTCACGCGAAGGCGTCCGCCGACCTCGCGGCCGCAGGCAAGCTTTGCTCGGCCAGTCAGGATGGCGCCGCTTCAAACGCCGTTCGGGCGGCGCGCAGCCGCTACGGCTACCCGACCAACTGACAAGCCCTGCGCCTTTCGAGGTCAGCCCCGCACCATGTTCCGGCACCATTCTGCCCGCCTTCACGACATGCAGGCAGCCGGAAGGGCATGGACAACCAGGATAATCGACGACGCACGCGGTGGACCTCCCGCCTGCGCACCGGAAAAATTTTCGACCGTGCCAACCGGCTTCTGGGCGAATGCCGCATTGCGGACCGCTCCGAAACCGGCATGCGGCTGCGTCTTCTGAGCGAAGACCGGCCAATGCCCGTTCAACTGCGCCTGTTCGACGATGCCGAGCAGACGCTGACGCCGATCGAAATCGTCTGGATGAAGGATGGAGAGATCGGCGCCCGCACCCTCAAGGCGGAGGAAGACCCGATTCTTCTGTCTCAGGAGCAGATCGGCCAGCTCGGCCGCATGGCCTCCCTTCCGCGCTGAGGGTCAGTCTCCGAGCACATCCCCGACGAGAGCGGCCGTATAGGCCGGCACGTTCAGCCCGGCGAGTTCATCGACCGACCGAACAAGCACCACGTCTTCAAGCTCCGATTTCGCATCGAAGGCGATGCGCGCGCGGCAGATCGACCGAACCTCTTCCGCGGTGAGGCGGGCATCGAGCCGCCGCGCGCAGCAGAACAAAGGCCCGTCCCACGAGATCCAGCGCTGAGGCGAGAGCACGAGATGCTCGCCCGACAAGCCCGTTTCTTCTTCGAGCTCGCGCAGGATCGAGCCGTCGATGTCGACGCTGCCGTCCTTGACGTCCTCAAGATCGGGCGTGCCGCACGGGAAATAGACAAAGCCCGCATTGGCGGTATGGGCCGACATGCGCCCGAGCAGGACGGCGCCGTCGGATGTCACGACAACGCCCGAGCCGAACAGGTTGAAGGCATCGGCGCGCGGAAAACCGAGGGCCCGCCAATAGGTCAGGGCCGCGTAATCGGTTTCGATGTGTGAGGACACGAGGCGCGATTTCTCGATGCCGACGTCGCTCGCGATCAGCACCCGGCCGTTGAACAGAGCGGGCTTGGCCGCTTTGGCCTCGGCCCAGTGCGCGGCGATGGCATCGGCGTTTTCACGCGCCCATTCCCAGATGTCGTCGCGCATCGTGCAATCGAATTCGGTCACGTCGCCGAGGGTCGGCGCGCGGCCCGAGGGGTTCAGAATGCTCATGCGCGGATGATGCCTTCGGAGACCAGAACCGCATCCCCGCCAATGGTCGCACCTTCGAGGCGGCCGCCGAGAACGTCCATACCGAGAATGATCCGGCTCGGGCGGCCCATTTCATAGCCCTGTTCGATGGCGTAGGTGGTCTGGCGCGCGGCGGGCGGCTCGAACTGCATGAGCGCGCCCGCGAAGGCCGCCACGGCAGAACCCGTCGCCGGATCTTCGCCAAGTCCCGGCTCCAGCATACGGGCATGGAACGCGCCGTCCGCCTCGACGCATTCACGGGTGTAGACGAATGCCGAGAAATCGCGCCCGCCACCGCCGAACGCCGCGCTCCACAGATGCGAGCGGACCGCGATGCGCCGGATCGCCGCAAGATCGCGCACCGGCACGAAGACGAAGGGGTTTCCCGCCGAATAGCAGCTCACCTTATGACCGGGAAAACCGATCTCTTCGGCATCGAGGCCGAGAGCCGCGGCGATGGCCTCCACCGACAACTCGCCCTCGATCTCCTGCGGCAGACGCGGCAGCTCGAACCGGGCACGGCCCTTCTCGGCGTCGGCGATGCGCACGGTGCACGGCACCACGCCGACCTCTTCCTCGACCATGAAATTGAGATCCTGGCCCGGGACCGCACAGTTCATCAGCGCAAGCTGCACCGCTGCGCCGACGGTCGGATGACCGGCAAAAGGCAGTTCGCGGTACGGCATGAAGATGCGAAAACGCGCGAGATGGATCGGATCGTCCGGTGGCAGGACGAACACGGTTTCCGACAGATTGAACTCGCGGGCGATGGTCTGCATCGCCTGTGTGTCCAGACCTTCGGCATCGAGAACGACGGCCAGCGGATTGCCGCCGAACCGCTGCGACGTAAAGACATCCAGGGTGACGAAGCGGCGTTTCATATAGCCTCGGCCTCGAAGCGCGTCGTCGGCGTCACGAACTCGTCCTGAGCGGCGACGGAGAGGATTTCGCGCGAACCGGCCTCGGCCGTGCGCTTGAGAAGGCCATAGACCGAAGATGCCGCGCGCGCGAGCGCTTCGGCGGCGTTTTTCGTTTCGAGGTAATGGACGAAAAACAGCGCGGCGATGGCATCCCCTGCCCCGTTGATCGCGACCGGCAGCAGGGGCGTACGCACACGATAGCGCCCCGTCCCGTCCGAGACGGCAAGATCGAGCGCGTCGTCCGGCGTGTCGGCGGTGCGAAGGCTCGTGACCAGCGCGACCTTCGGCCCCTTGGCGTGCAGCATGTCGAACGCCCGCGCGAGGCTGCCGTGATCGGCAATGCGCATGCCTGTCAGAAATTCGAGCTCGAAATGGTTCGGCGTCACGATGTCGGCGGCTGGAACCGCGCGCGTGGCCATAAATTCCGGGATGCCCTCGCGCACGAAAATGCCGCGTCCAACGTCTCCGATGACGGGATCGCAGCAGTAAAGCGCCTGCGGGTTGGCCGCCTTGACGCGCGCAACCGCATCGAGGATCGCCTCTCCGATGGCCGCATCGCCCATATAGCCGGACAGGACGCCATTGCAGGTGCCGAGCACCCCGCGATCGGCCACGCCTTCGACCACCTCGCGGATCGCCTCGCCGGAAAAGACCTGTCCTTTCCAGACGCCGTAGCCGGTGTGGTTTGAAAACTGGACGGTGTTGACCGCCCACACTTCGTGGCCGAGCCGCTGCATCGGAAACATGGCCGATGCATTGCCGACATGCCCGTAGGCGACCCAGGACTGGATGGAAAGAATGTTCATGGCGCTCGTCCCTTAGGACACTGCGCGTTTCCTGCAAAATGAAAAGACGTGATGTCCGTCATCGCTGACGACGATCAGCCGGGATTGCGCCAATGGCGGAACGCGTCGATGACCGGCACGACATCGGCCAGACGGTGAACGACGGTCTCGGCGCCCGCCTCGGTCAAGGCATCGCCCAGACCCAGACGTCCGTGCGCGGTGCCGGTAAAGCCGATGACCCGCATCCCGGCGGCGTGCGCGCCGGTGACGCCCGCGACAGAATCCTCGATGACCACCGTGTCGCCAGGCGCCGTTTCGAGCTGCTGCGCGGCGTGCAGATAGACATCGGGCGCGGGCTTCGGCCTTCCACCGGCGACATCGCGCGCCGAGAACACATAGGGCCGGAAGCGGTCGTACAGGCCCGTCGCCCCGAGCGAGATCTTCAGGCGAGAGGTCGGCGAATTCGAGCAGACGCACCGCGGGTCGTCGAGGCGATCGAGCACCTCCTGCGCGCCGGGGACGGCTTCGACCCGCGCAAGGCGCTCGTCGAGCGCCTCGACGTAAGCGTCCTCGAAGCCGTCCGGCAGCGGCTTTCCGGCTTCGCGCGCCACGGTCTTGAGAACCTCATCATCGGTGAACCCTGCGAACCGGGACAGCAATTCCTCCGCCGAGGCCTCGAAGCCCGCCGCCGAAAGGTGCTCGGCCATCAGGCGAAGGGCGAGCGGTTCGGAATCGACGAGCACGCCGTCGCAATCGAAGATGATCAGCATGTCTTGCTCCTTGAACGACAAAGCCCCGGCGCGATGGCCGGGGCTCTTTTTATTCAGCCGTCAGCGAACTCAGTTGCGCTCTTTGTCGACCAGCTTGTTCTTGCCGATCCACGGCATCATGCCGCGCAGCTTCTCGCCGACCTCTTCGATCTGGTGGGCGTCGTTGACGCGGCGGATGCCTTTGAAGCGGGCGGCGCCGCCCTTGTATTCCATCATCCAGTCGGACGTGAACTTGCCGGTCTGGATGTCCTTCAGGACGCGCTTCATCTCGGCCTTGGTCTCGTCCGTGATGATGCGCGGGCCGGTGACGTATTCGCCCCATTCGGCCGTGTTCGAGATCGAATAGTTCATGTTGGCGATGCCGCCCTCATAGATGAGGTCGACGATGAGCTTGGTTTCGTGAAGGCACTCGAAATAGGCCATTTCCGGCGCGTAGCCGGCTTCCACCAGCGTCTCGAAGCCCGCACGGATGAGCTCGACGAGACCGCCGCACAGCACGACCTGCTCACCGAAAAGATCGGTTTCGCACTCTTCCTTGAAGGTCGTCTCGATGATGCCCGAACGGCCGCCGCCGACGCCCGAGGCGTAGGCGATGCCGAGCTCAAGCGCGTTGCCGGAGGCGTTCTGGTGAACGGCCACGAGGCACGGCACGCCGCCGCCCTTCTGGTATTCGCCGCGCACCGTGTGGCCGGGACCCTTCGGCGCGATCATGATGACGTCGACCGTCGATTTGGGCTCGATGAGGTTGAAATGCACGTTGAGGCCGTGCGCGAAGGCGAGCGCGGCGCCGTCGCGGATGTTCGGGGCGATCTCGTCCTTGTAGATGTCCGCCTGAAGCTCGTCCGGCGTCGCCATCATCATCAGGTCGGCCCATTTGGAAGCCTCGGCGACCGACATGACCTTGAGGCCGTCGGCCTCGACCTTCTTGGCCGTGGAAGAGCCGGGGCGCAGGCCGACAGCGATGTCCTTGATGCCGGATTCCTTGAGGTTCAGCGCATGAGCGCGGCCCTGGGAGCCATAGCCGATAATGGCGACCTTCTTGCTCTTGATGAGATTGAGGTCGGCATCCCGATCGTAATAGACGCGCATAGTTCTTCCCCGTGAAAGCGGATGGCCGCGAAACGCAGCTCTGGAGGGTGGACGTTTCCTCCCGGGCTCATAAGCCCGGAAGGCCGGTGGAACAAGTGGATTACATAGCCTTGGGGCCGCGCGAAATGGCGGCGACGCCCGTCCGCGAAACCTCGACGAGGCCGAGCGGCAGCATGAGGGCGATGAACTGATCGAGCTTGTCGGGCTTTCCCGTCAGCTCGAAGACGAAGCTCTCGATGGTCGCGTCCATGACACGGGCGCGGAACGCCTCGGCAAGACGCAGCGCCTCGGCCCGCATCTCGCCCTTCCCCGCCACCTTGATGAGCGCAAGTTCGCGCTCGACCGAGGGGCCGGAATTGGTGAGATCGACGACCCGGTGGACCGGAACGAGGCGCCCGAGCTGGGCCTCGATCTGATCGACGATGGCCGGCGTTCCCGAGGTCACGATGGTGATCCGGGAAACGTGCTTGTCGTGCTCGGTTTCCGATACGGTGAGGCTCTCGATGTTGTAACCACGGCCGGAAAACAGGCCGACGACGCGGCCGAGGACACCCGGCTCGTTGTCGACGAGTATGGACAGGACGTGACGCGACACGATTTCGTTCTTGGCAAGCATCAGACGAGAACCTTACCCTCTTCATCGATGACCGAGCCGATATCCGCGGCAGCCGCCGCATCGCCCAGGATCATCTCGTTGTGCGCCTTGCCCGACGGAATCATCGGGAAGCAGTTCTCGATCTTCTCGACGCGGCAATCGAACAGGACCGGCGCATCGACCTCGATCATTTCCTTGATCTTGCCGTCGAGCTCGGCCGGATCCTCGCAGCGGATGCCGACGCCGCCATAGGCTTCGGCGAGCTTCACGAAATCGGGCAGCGCTTCCGAATAGGACTGCGAATAGCGCGCGCCGTGCAGCAGCTGCTGCCATTGGCGGACCATGCCCATGTACTCGTTGTTCAATATAAATATCTTGACCGGCAGGCGGTGCTGCACGGCGGTCGACATTTCCTGCATGTTCATCAGCACCGAGGCCTCGCCCGCGATGCAGCAGACGAGCGCGTCGGGATGGGCGACCTGCACGCCGAGGGCTGCCGGCAGGCCATAGCCCATCGTGCCGAGGCCGCCGGACGTCATCCAGCGGTTCGGCTCTTCGAAGCCGTAATATTGCGCCGCCCACATCTGATGCTGGCCGACCTCGGTCGTGATGTAGGTGTTCGGACCCTTGGTCAGCTCGTACAGACGCTCGACCGCGTATTGCGGCTTGATGATCGATTTCGAGTTCTTGTAGCTGAGGCTCTTGCGCGCGCGCCACGTCCCGATCTGCTTCCACCAGCCGGCCAGAGCTTCCTTGTCGGCCGATTTCTTCTCGGCCTTCCAGAGCTTCGTCATCGCCTCGATGACGTTGCCGACATCGCCGACGATCGGGATGTCCACCTTGACGATCTTGTTGATCGAAGACGGATCGATGTCGACGTGGATCTTCTTCGAGTTCGGCGAAAAGGCATCGACGCGGCCGGTGACACGGTCGTCGAAACGCGCGCCCAGACAGATCATCACGTCGCAATCATGCATCGTGTGATTGGCCTCGAAGGTGCCGTGCATGCCGAGCATTCCGAGCCATTGCTTGTCCGAATGCGGATAGGCGCCGAGACCCATCAGGGTCGAGGTGATCGGAAAGCCCGTCAGGCGCACGAGTTCGCGCAGCGCCTCGGAGGCCCTGGTGCCCGAATTGATGACGCCGCCGCCCGTGTAAAACACCGGCTTCTTCGCCGAGGCCATCAGCTCGACGGCCGCGCGGATCTTGTCCGCATCGCCCTCGATGCGCGGCTTGTAAGTGCGGTGCTCGACATGTTCCGGCCCCGTATAGAGGCCGGCTGCGAACTGGATGTCCTTCGGAATGTCGACGAGGACCGGGCCCGGACGGCCCGAGCGCGCGACATAGAACGCCTCGTGCAGGATGCGCGGCAGCTCTTCGACGCTCTTGACCAGATAATTGTGCTTCGTGGCCGGGCGCGTGATGCCGACCGTGTCGCATTCCTGGAACGCGTCCGAACCGATCAAATGGCTCGGCACCTGGCCGGTGATGACAACAAGCGGGATCGAATCCATCAGCGCGTCGACCATGCCGGTGACGGCGTTGGTGGCGCCGGGGCCCGAGGTGACGAGGACAACGCCGACCTTGCCGGTCGAGCGGGCATAGCCTTCGGCCGAATGGGTCGCGCCCTGCTCGTGGCGCACGAGGATGTGCTGCAACTCATTCTGCTGAAACAGGGCATCGTAAATCGGAAGTACGGCGCCGCCGGGATATCCGAAAATGGTGTCCACGCCCTGATCGAGCAGAGCCCTGATGACCATTTCCGCGCCGGTCATCTCAGCGCCAGTCTTCGATCCCTTCGTCATGGCGATCCCTTCCGCCTGCGTTCTTAAAGCTCCCGCGCCTGAACATCAGGTAACCGGGGTGCAGCCCCGGCGCGGGCAATAAAAAAGGGGCCTCGAAGAGCCCCTGCATGCGCCACCGTTCGCGACGGCCCGACTGGCCGTTACGTGGATGGCGCTCCCGATACAAGAATTCGCGTGCCCATGCCCGCTGCTCCCAGTTTAGGTGGAGTTGGGAATAATCCTCTCCCCCGCCCCGGTCAAGGGAAACTCTCGCCCGAAAAGACAAAACCCCGCCTGGTTTCCCAGACGGGGCTCGGTTGCCTCGGTTTCGGCAAGTCTTAGAAGTGGTAAGCAACACCCGCGCGGATGGCGTGAACGTCTTCCACATTGATCTGGTAGGTGGTGGTGTCACCACCCGCGAAGATCGTGCGCTGCTCTTCATCATAGTTGAGGTAGAGGTATTCGAGGCGGGCGGACCAGCCTTCGGCGATCATCATTTCAACGCCGGCGCCGACCGTGAAGCCCTTCAGATAGGCATCTTCATCGCCGAAATCGTTCTCGACATTGACCTTGGCGAGCGAGAAGCCGCCGGCCGCGAAGAGCATGACGTTGTCGAAGGCATAGCCGACGCGCAGACGCGAGGCCGAGAAGAACTCGGTTTCGACAGACGGATCTTCAGGATTGACGATGGCGATGTCACTGTCGATCGCCGCGACCTGGAAGCTGCCGTCGAGGCCGAACACCCAGCTGCCGGACTGCCAGTTGCGGCCCCAATAGACGCCGCCGAAGCCGCCGTCGTAATCGGAGCCGAAGGTCTCAAGATCCGTGTCGTTATCGACGGTGAGGTCCGAGAAGGCATAACCGCCCTGAAGACCGACGTAATAGCCGGCCCATGCGTCCGATTCGACGATCGGCGGAAGGCCGAGATCGGCGGCCGAAGAGACCGAAGTCAGCGCGAACAGCGCGGCGCCGGCGAGAAGAATGCGCTTCATGATGGTGTATCCCCAAAAACCAGTGGCCCTTTTGTACTGGGGATTCGCCTTCCGGCGCTGTAGTTTTGTGGCAACACACGGACCAATTCGTGTCCCGCCCGCCCAAGTCCGGTCACTCTGTTCCCAGAACCATCTGCCGGGCGGCCTCGGGAGACATTTTCGGCCAGTCGGCGAAGCGGTTGCGAAACCACGTGTCCTGACGTTTGGCGTATTGCCCCGACAAGATCACGGCGCGCGCAATTGCGGCCTCAAGCGGTATCTGACCAGCCAGAAATGCGGCGAGCTGCGGCACGCCGATGGCTTTCAGAGCGGGCAGCGCCGGATCGAGGCCCCGCTCGTCAAGACGGCGAACCTCATCGAGCGCGCCCTCCTCCACCATGCGCGCGAACCGGCGCGCGATCCGCGCCCGCAGCTCGGTTCGGTCCACCGACAGGACGATTCGTTTGGCCTCGGCCAGATCGATCAAAGGCGATCCAGCGATGCGCTGCCAGGCGCTGAGGGAAATGCCTGTTGCGTCAATGACTTCCAGCGCGCGAATGAGGCGCTGGGAATCGCTTGGGCGAAGCTGTGCCGCCATATCCGGATCGCGGCGGGAAAGCTCCGCGTGAAGCTCCTCGGGCGGCACCGACGCGGCGTAAGCGCGCCAGCGGGCACGGACCTCGTCCGGCACCTGCGAGACTGTGGACAGGCCACGCGTCAGCGCCTCGAAGTAAAGACCCGTGCCGCCGACGAAAATGAGCGGAAGACCGGGATTTTCCGCCAGCACCCGACCGGCGTCGAGAACGAAGCGGCCCGCCGAATAGGCCTCGGAGGCATCGACATGGCCGTACAGCAGATGCGGCGCCCGGGCCTCGTCTGCCGTGGACGGGCGGGCCGAGACGAGCTTCAGATCGCGATAGACCTGCATGGAATCGGCGTTGACGACCACACCACCCAGCCGCTCGGCCAGATCCAGCGCCAGCGCCGACTTGCCGCTGGCCGTCGGGCCGGCGATCAGGACAGTGCGCGGGCGTACGGCAGCGGGCATGGGGTCTCGACTCCGCGAAGGAAGGATTATAGCCCCCTATGACCGCCGGGGCCGCCATGTCGTCAATGCCTTATCTTCTGTCTTTCATCTCGCCGCCTGCCAGCCGGGCCCTCGACGAGGACCTGGTGCGGCGCATCGCGTCTACCCTCCCCGACGCCGGAGCGCCGGTGTGGCTGGCGCCCGGCGAGGCCGCTGAGGTGCCGTTCGGAACGGAGAAGGCCGATCTCTCGGGACTTCTGGAAAAGCTGCGCGGAGGGCTTGGAGGCCGTCCGGTCGATCTCAATCTTCTGCCCGCGGGCGCACGGCGCAAGAAGCTGCTCGTGGCCGACATGGATTCCACCATGATCGCGCAGGAATGCGTGGACGAACTGGCCGATCTTCTGGGCCTGAAAGAGAAAGTCGCCGCCATTACCGAGCGGACCATGCGCGGCGAACTGGATTTCGAGCCGGCCTTGCGCGCGCGCGTCGCGCTGCTGAAAGGCATCACGCTGGAGGAGATCGGCACTCTCATCCGCGAGCGCATCACCCCGATGGCGGGCGCGCGGGAGCTTGTCGGCACGATGAAGGCACACGGAGCCCACACCGCCCTCGTCTCGGGCGGCTTCACGCTGTTCACGGGCCCGGTGGCGGCACGAATCGGCTTCGAGGAGCATCGTTCGAACGAACTGATTGTGGATGAGGGCAGGCTTGCGGGCACGGTCGCCGAGCCCATTCTTGGCCGCGAAGCGAAACGCGAGGCGCTGATCGAATTGCGCACCCGATTTGGGCTTCAGAGCACCGATACGCTCGGCGTGGGGGATGGCGCGAACGACCTGGCGATGCTGGACGAGGCCGGTCTCGGTGTTGCCTTCCGGGCGAAACCGGCCGTGGCCGAAATGGCCGACGCACGGATCGACCATTGCGATCTTACCGCGCTCCTGTATCTGCAGGGCTACCGACGCGAGGAATTCGCGGTCTGATCGCTCAGTTCAGCGGCAGCCGCACATAGCGCATTTCGCCCGCCGCGTTGGAGACGAACAGGCTGGCGCTCGGCCCGCCCTGCCCCTTCAGCTCCGCAATGCGCTTGTCCAGCTCTTCAGGCGTTGCGACCTTCTTGTTGTCGACGTCCTGAATGATGTCGCCGACGCCGATGTCGAGCGCCTTGAACGGCGAATCCGGCAGGACGGCGACCACGACGACACCCGATTCCACCGTCGGGTCGATGGCGAAGCTCGCCCGCGCCTTGTCGTCGAGCGGGGCCAGATCGAGGCCGAGCACACGGCCCGTCGGCTTCGGCAAATCGTTCAGCTTGTCTTCCGATTTGGGCGGCAGCGCCGCGGCCTGCGGTTCCTCCAGACGCCCGATCCTGACCTTGGTCTTGATCTCCTTGCCATCGCGCCAGATCGTCACCTCGGCCTCGCGGTCGATGCCCGCATCGGCGACGAGACGCTGCAAGGTGCGCGAGGTGGGCACAGGCTTGCCGTCGAAGGAGATGATGACATCGCCCTTGCGGATGCCGGCGGCGGCGGCCGGGCCCTTGTCCACGGTGTCGGCGATCAGGGCGCCTTGCAGGCCCTTCATCGCGATGCGCTTGGCGACTTCTTCGGGAACGTCCTGAATGCGCACGCCGATATAGCCGCGCCGCGCTTCGCCGAACTCCAGAAGCTGGGCCACCACCGGCCGGAAGGTCGAGGTGGGAACCGCAAAGCCGATGCCGACCGAGCCGCCCGTCGGCGACAGAATGGCCGTATTGACGCCGACGACCTCGCCCGAAAGATTGAACAGCGGACCGCCCGAATTGCCCTTGTTGATCGAGGCATCGGTCTGGATGAAATTGTCGTATTTGCCCGTACGCATATCGCGGTTGCGCCCGGACACGATGCCCGATGTCGCCGACAGGCCGATGCCGAACGGATTGCCCATCGCCAGCACCCATTCGCCGACACGCAATATCTCCGGGTCGCCGAAAGCGACGGGCTTGAGAGGCTGGACGGGTTTGACCTTCAGAACCGCGATGTCGATTTCCTTGTCACGGCCGACGACCTGCGCCGGAAGCTTGGTGCCGTCGTTGAAGACGACCTCGACGCGGTCCGATCCATCGACGACGTGAAAATTGGTGACGATGGTTCCGCCCGCATCGATGACGAAGCCGGACCCTTCGCCGAGCTGGCGCTGAAGCGGCTCGCCACCCTGCTGGCGCTTGAAGAAATCGTCGAAGAACTGATCGAGGGGAACGTCGGGCGACAGGTCCGGCACCTGCGGCTGGTCGTCTCCGGCATCGCGGCCGATGTTCTGCTGAGTCGAAATCAGCACGACCGAATCGATCACTTGATCGATGACGTCGGCGATGGCCTCGGGACCGCGCGGCGAAGCCTGGGCCTGCGCCTGGACCGGATGGACCTGCGCTGCGGCCGGCTGCAGCGAGAAACTGCACAGCGCACCGGCGATGACGACGGAGCTGAACCCACGGAAGAATGTTGCTGTCATCTGAGCCTCTGAATGCTCCGATGATATTGGGCGGGTTCGGCCCCGGGGCCAAGGGCCCCGGGCACACATTCGCGCAATCGCGCGCCGCGGCCTAGCCTCGCACCAGCCAGACAATGGCCACGCCGAGCACGGCGGCGCCCACACCGACGATCCGCATGCGCTGGATCGGCGATTGCGCCGCCGCCTGCATGGCGGCCTTGGTCAGGCTCGGAAATGCTGCCGAACACACGCCCTCGATGACGAGAACGAGACCAAGAGCCGCTATGAAGTCTCTCACTGAGGCGGGACCGCAGCGGGTGCCGCCGGGGCATTGCCCATCGGCAGGCGGAAGTAGCGGAAGAACTCCGAATCGGGGCTCAGGACCAACCGCGTGTCGTTCGATCCGAGACCCGTTTCATAGGCCTGCATCGAACGGTAGAACGCAAAGAAATCCTGATCCTGACCATAGGCCTGCGCGAAGATATTGTTGCGCTGGCCATCGCCCTCACCTCGAATGCGCTCCGCCTCGCGGTTCGCCTCGGCGACGACGACCACGACGTCACGGTCGGCGCGGGCCCGGATGCGCTGTGCCGCCTCGGCACCCTGAGCGCGGATTTCCGACGCTTCACGCTGACGCTCCGTCTGCATGCGCGTGTAGATCGCCTGGCTGTTCGCCTCGGGCAGATCGGCACGACGGATGCGCACATCCACGACCGAAATTCCGAGGTTCTTGGCCTGGTCGTTCACGCCGTCACGGATGCGGGCCATGAGCTGGGTGCGCTCATCGCGGACGACCTGCTGGAAGGTCGATTCACCCAGCACACGACGCAGACCCGAGTTCACGAAGGTCGCGAGCTGTTCGTTGGCGCGGTCCACCGAACCGAGCGCCTGATAGAACAGCAGCGGATCGATGACGCGGTAACGCGCGAAGGCATCGACGCGCAGACGCTTCTGGTCGGAGGCGATGACCTCCTGCTCCGGAAGATCGAGCGCGAGGATGCGCTTGTCGATCCGCACGACGCCGTCCACGAAGGGCAGCTTGAAGTACAGACCCGGTTCGCGAACGATGTTGATCGCCTGACCGAAACGCAGGACGAGCGCCTGCTCGGTCTGGTTGACGGTGAAGACGGAGCTGACGCCGAGAAAACCGGCAATCAGCAGCAGAAGGAGCAGAGCTCCGCCGGCGATGCCCTTCATCGCTGAACTCCCGTATTGGTGCGCGGACCGGTGATCTGGGGGATGACCGGCGACTGAGGCTGGGTCTGCGTGGCTGCGGGACGCGGTGTCCGGCCAAGCTCGTTCAGCGGCAGATAAGGCACGATGCCCTGACCGTTCGACGAGGAATCGAGGATGATCTTGTCGGTGCCCGCGAAGATGCGCTCCATGGTTTCGAGGAACATGCGCTCCCGCGTGACATCGGGCGCCTTCTGGTACTCCGTCAGGATCGAGTTGAAGCGGTCGGCGGCACCGCGCGCCTCGTTGATGACGCGCTCGCGATAACCTTCGGCCGACTGGGAAATACGGGCAGCTTCACCGCGCGCTTCCGGCACGACGCGGTTGGCGTAGGACTGCGCCTCGTTCTGCAGACGCTCCTGGTCGGCACGGGCCGCCTGAACGTCGCGGAAGCTGTCGATGACCTGATCCGGCGGATCGACTTTCTGCAGCTGCACCTGAACGATGAGAACGCCCGCCTGATATTCGTCGAGCGTCTTCTGCATCAGATCGTGCACCGAACGCTCGATCTGCTGGCGGCCCTCGGTGAGGACGAGTTGCAGATCGGAACGGCCGATGACCTCGCGCATCGCGCTTTCGGCGACGGCGCGGATCGTGGTTTCCGGCAGCTGGATGTTGAAGAGGAAGTCCGCGGCTCCGCCCGGCTTGATCTGCCAGACGACGGCGAAGTTCACATCGACGATGTTCTCGTCGCCCGTGAGCATCAGGCTTTCCTGCGGAACCTCGCGCACGCCGATATTGCTGCGCTCGGAGCCTTCCATGCGCAGGCCGACTTCGAGACGGCGGTTCTCGGTGACGTTGGCGATGACGACGCTCTCGATCGGGTAAGGCAGATGATAGTGCAGGCCTTCACCCACGGAGCGAATGTGCTTGCCGAAACGCAGCACGACACCCTGCTCGGACGTGTTCACCTGGAACCAGCCCGAGAAGCCCCAGACGACCAGAAGAGCCAGCAGAATAAGGAAGATGCTCTTCTTGCCCGTGAAGAACCCGCCCGGCATCACGCGCCGAAGGCGGTCCTGGCTGCGGCGCAGAAGCTCGTCGATGTCCGGCGGGCGCTGACCACCACCATTGCCGCCGCCGGAGGGGCCACCGCCTCCCCAAGGACCGGGATTGGGGCGCCACGGACCACCGCCGCCGCCACCGCTCTGATTACTCCAGGGCATTCAAATCCTTCCCACCAAACGCCGCATCACGAACAGCGGCGGTCTTATGTGCAGATGCTTGTAGAGGACGGCAAGGTGGAGGATCAACACAAAGCGGTCAAATCTTGGTCAGATGCCGGATAACGCGTCTGCCGCCGCGGAAACTACTGCAGGGCTGACCCGGTCAGGTGACGTCCGCGCTTGCCTTCGGAACATACTGAACAAAGGAGAAAGCGTGGTCGTCCTTTTCGGCCGCCTCGTGGGCTTCGCGGCTTTCTTCCATCCACTGGCCGGGGTCGAGTTCCGGGAAAAGGGCATCGCCGTCGGGCCGCGCATGGATCTCGGTGACGTGGATCCGGTCGGCCTCGGCAAGAAGCTGCCGGAATATCTCGCCGCCGCCGATGACCGCGATTTCGTCGCTGTGCAGGCTGACGGCAAGCTCTCGCGCCTTTTCGACCGCCGCCTCAAGCGAATGGACGATATAGGCGCCTTCCGCACGATAGGCCGGATCCGTCGTGACGACGATGCTTTCGCGCCCCGGAAGCACCCGCCCGATCGATTCGAACGTCTTTCGCCCCATGATCATGGGCTTGCCCCAGGTCAGCGCCTTGAAGCGCTTGAGGTCGGAACGGACGTGCCAGGGCATGACATTGTCCCGGCCGATGACGCGGTTCTCGCCCATGGCCACGACAAAAATGATCTCCGGTTCGTTCAAATCCCGCGCTCCGCAAGCTCTTTCAACGCCACGCCCGACACCCGGCAAACGGTCCACTCGTCCTTCAGTTCCGCGCCCATGGCCTTGTAGAACTCGATCGAGGGTGTGTTCCAGTCGAGCACCGACCATTCGAAGCGTGCCAGACCTTCCTCGACACAGCGTTTCGCAAGCCGCGCGATCAACGCCTTGCCGATGCCCTTGCCGCGCATGTTCTCCTGCACGTACAGATCTTCGAGATAGATGCCGTGCAGCGCCTCGAAGCTCGAAAAATTGTAGAACCAGAGCGCAAGGCCCACCGGTTCGCCGTTCCATTCGGCGATGTCGCCGAAGACGCGCGGGCTTTTGCCGAACAGCGCCGCGTGCATCAGCTCTTCGGTTGCGACGACCTCGTGCTCGAGCCTTTCATAGACCGCGAGCTCGTGCATGAGCGCAAGGACAGTCCCGGCATCGCCGGGCCGGGCCTCGCGAATGGACAGCATCAGACCGCCACCGGAGCCTTGATCGGCGCGTGGGGGTCATAGCCCTCGATCGTGATGTCCTCGTACTGGAAATCGAACAGCGACTTCACTGCCGGATTGAGCTTGAGGACGGGCAGTTTGCGCGGCGCGCGCGACAGCTGCTCGCGGGCCTGATCGAGATGGTTGACGTACAGATGCGCATCGCCGAACGAATGGACGAAATCGCCCGGTTTCAGGCCGGTGACGTGCGCGATCATGTGCGTGAGAAGTGCGTAGGACGCGATGTTGAACGGCACGCCGAGGAAAATGTCGGCCGAACGCTGATAGAGCTGGCACGACAGCCGCCCGTCGGCGACATGGAACTGGAACAGGCAGTGGCACGGTGCGAGCGCCATCTTGTCGAGATCGGCCGGGTTCCACGCCGAGACGATCATGCGGCGCGAATTCGGGTTCGAGCGGATTTCGTTCAGCACCTGCGAAATCTGATCGATCGTGCCGCCGTCCAGGCTGGCCCAGGAACGCCATTGCTTGCCGTAGACCGGGCCGAGATCGCCGCTGGCATCCGCCCATTCGTTCCAGATGGTGACGCCGTTGTCCTGCAGGTAGCGCACATTGGTGTCGCCGGCCAGAAACCACAGAAGCTCGTGCACGATGCTCCTGAGATGCACCTTCTTGGTGGTCACGAGCGGGAAGCCTTCGGACAGATCAAAGCGCAATTGCGCGCCGAAGACCGACAATGTGCCGGTTCCGGTGCGGTCGCCTTTGCGAACGCCCTCCTCCAGCACGCGCTGCACGAGATCGAGATAGGCTTTCATGATTCTCTCTGGCCTGTTCGAGGCCGATTATAGCCGTTCGATCCCGGCCTGTCCGTCCGACATTCGCAATAGCGAACAGGAAAGAGCAGGACCCCGAAAATGAACCCAAACGGCATTTTATCGTTCAGCCTCCGTTCAGACCCGAACCTGTAGGAGAAAGCCATATGCTTTTCTCAGGAGGACCCGAATGAAGAAAATTCTCGCAGGCGCCCTGCTCGCCGCCACGCTCGGCCTCGGCCTTGCCGCAACTTTCGCGCCGGCTCCGGCCTCGGCCCAGGGCATCGTGATCACTCCGCAGGGCGTGCGCGTCTATCCGTGGCAGCCCGATTACAACCGCTACGACCGCCGCTACCGCCGCGACATCGACCGCCGCGACGCGGTGGAAATCGCCCGCCACCACGGCGTCGGCCGCGTCTGGAACGTGGATCGCCGGGGCGCGCGCTGGGTTGTGACCGGCGATGCGCGGCGCGGTGCCGGCGGCCTTCGGGTCGCGATCAATGCCCGCACCGGCAATGTGATTTCGATGGATCGCGTCCGCCGCTGACCGGTAACACTTTGATGAAAAAGGGCGCCCGCCGACGGCGCCCTTTTTTGTTTTGCCGGTTCACAACGCCACAACCTGCATCTGGGGCTTTGATTTGGGCGTGCTCTGCCCCTATATTCGTGGTGCCGGCTTGTCCGGCTATGGTGATAAACGGCCTTCGTAATAAGCCATTCGGACCCGGGGGCAGTACCCGGCGCCTCCACCAGATCCCGTCATTCGTTGGGCGGGCTGCGGCGGGGGCGAAACAGGATCGACGAGGGTGTAAAAGTTGTCCTTTTGCCCGGCATTGTACCGCCGTTATCGGGCTAATTTGTAGTTGCAAACGACAACTATGCTCCGGTGGCCGTCGCTGCGTAATGCAGTGCAGGTACCGATTTAAAGTCCTGGCTGGCTAGCACCTTTCAGGCGGGGTTCGGAGGCACCTGGCAACAGAAGCCTCCACTTATCTTGCTTCGGCTATCCGGAGCGCCCTCTTGAGACTGGGTCCGGGTCGCGGCGGCAGGGAATGAGCACCGATCTTATTCGATACGATCTTCTGGCGCAGGAAGCGCTGCGCGGCGTCGTGCGGCGCGTTCTTCAGGACGTGGCTCGCACCGGCGTTCCCGGCGAGCATCATTTCTACATCTCGTTCAACACCGAATTTCCCGGCGTGCGGATCTCTCCGCGCCTGCGCGAGAAATATCCGGAGGAGATGACGATCATCCTCCAGCATCAGTTCTGGGATCTCATCGTCTCCGATCATGGGTTCGAGGTCGGCCTGTCGTTTTCGAACATCCCGGAAAAGCTGGTTATCCCCTACGACGCCATCACGGGCTTCTTCGACCCGAGCGTGAAATTCGGCCTCAAATTCGAGCCGCTGAGCCAGAACGCCGAGGAAAAGACCGAGAGACTGGTGGCCACACGCGATCAGCCCCGCGGCGCCGGCTCCGAGCCGGAGGAAGAATTGCCGATCCGCTCCACTGCGGAGATCGCGGCCGAGGATGACGGCAAGCCGCCCGTTCCCGAGGAAGGCGCGCAGATCGTCAGCCTCGACAAGTTCCGCAAGAAATAAGCTCCCTGCGAATGGCGTGATGACGCTCCCCCGGATGCGGTGCTAGACAGTGCCGGCCGCCGCAAAGGCGTGCTTTTAAGTCACTGAAAGAGCGAGGAGGACGCCCGTGACCGCGACCCGCACCGAAACCGACACCTTCGGCCCGATCGAGGTCGCCGCCGACCGCTATTGGGGCGCACAGGCCGAACGCTCGCTCGGCAATTTCAAGATCGGCTGGGAAAAACAGCCGCTGCCGGTCGTCCGGGCGCTCGGCATCGTCAAGCGCGCCTCGGCGGAAGCAAACATGGACCTCGGCCGGCTCGATCCGGCCATCGGCAAGGCCGTGGTGCAGGCCGCGCAAGAGGTCATCGAGGGCAAGCTCGACGCTCATTTCCCGCTCGCCGTCTGGCAGACGGGCTCGGGCACGCAGTCGAACATGAACGCCAACGAGGTCATCTCGAACCGCGCCATCGAGATTCTGGGCGGCGAGAAGGGTTCGAAGAAGCCGGTCCATCCGAACGACCACGTCAATATGAGCCAGTCTTCGAACGACACCTATCCGACGGCGATGCACATCGCCTGCGCGGAAGAGATCGTCCAGCGCCTCATCCCTGCCCTTCAGACCCTGCGCAACGCGCTGAACGACAAGGCGCAGAAATGGGCCAAGATCATCAAGATCGGCCGTACGCACACGCAGGATGCGACACCGCTGACCCTCGGCCAGGAATTTTCCGGCTACACGCAGCAGGTGGAAAACGGCATCGAGCGGATCGAGCAGACTTTGCCGAAGCTGATGCAGCTTGCCCAAGGCGGCACCGCGGTCGGCACCGGGCTCAATGCGCCGGTCGGATTCGACAAGGCCGTGGCCGACAAGATCGCCGCCATCACCCAGCTTCCTTTCACCACCGCGCCGAACAAATTCGAGGCGCTCGCGGCCCATGATGCGATGGTCTTCTCGCACGGCGCGATCAACACCGTCGCGGCGAGCCTGTTCAAGATAGCCAACGATATCCGCCTGCTCGGCTCCGGCCCTCGCTCGGGCCTCGGCGAGCTTTCACTGCCGGAAAACGAGCCCGGTTCCTCGATCATGCCGGGCAAGGTGAACCCGACCCAGTGCGAAGCTCTGACACAGGTCTGCGTGCAGGTGTTCGGCAACAACGCCGCCGTCACCTTCGCCGGAAGCCAGGGCCATTTCGAGCTGAACGTCTACAACCCGGTGATGGCCTACAATTTCCTGCAGTCGGTGCGCCTTCTCGCGGACGCGGCTGTGTCCTTCACCGAAAACTGCGTCGTCGGCATCGAGCCGCGCGAGGACAACATCAAGGCCGCGCTCGAGCGCTCGTTGATGCTGGTGACGGCCCTCGCCCCGAAGATCGGCTACGACAACGCCGCCAAGATCGCCAAGACGGCCCACAAGAACGGCACCACCCTTCGCGAAGAGGCAGTCGGCGGCGGATATGTGACCGATGCGGAATTTGACGAAGTCGTTCGTCCGGAGAAGATGATTTCCCCGGGCTGATTGCTGGAGCTTCCGATGGCCGAGATCGTCAACCTCAACCGCTTCCGCAAGGACAAGGCCCGCGCCGAAAAGGCGGACAAGGCCGCCGGGAACCGCGCGGCGCACGGGCGCACGAAGGCCGAGCGCGAGCTTGAGAGCGCACGTACGAAAAAGGCCGAGGAGCTTCTCGACCAGCACCGGCGGGATGACGACAGAACGTGAGCGTGATCGTCAAACGCTCGATCGAAATCGCCGGGCACCGCACTTCGGTGACGCTTGAGGACGCGTTCTGGAATGCGCTGCGCGAAATCGCGGACGCGCGTGGACAGACCCTGCGGGCGCTGATTGCGGAAGTGGATGCCCGGCGCGGGCGGAACAATCTGTCCTCGGCGATCCGGCTCTTCGTTCTCGATTATTACCGCGCCGCGTCCGGCAAGACCGGGCGGGTGTAGAATTCCAGCGGCGACTGGCTGTCGCGCGTCGTGCTGCGCAGGGTCGGCCGCGCTTCCGTTTTCTTCGGCAGGATGTCGACCGGCGGCGGCAGATCGCCGGGAGGCACATCGCCCGTCGCCTCGCGGATCGCCTTGAGGCGGGCGGCCTCGATGGCCTCGGCGGCGCGGCGCTGCTCCTCTATCATGCGGCGCGCTTCTTCCTCGGCGGCTTTGATCGCCCGCTCCTTGCGCTCCGCTTCCATCTGCTCGATGCGCTTTACCTCGCGCTCCACGGCACGGATCGCCAGCACATTCGCGAAGGCTGTGGTCTCGACCTTGCGCTGCGGCGCGGCCCACGGGCCGCCAAGCGAAAGGTCGGCCTGAGGGATCGCGTTCTCCGCGAGATCGGCCAGCATTTTCGGGCGAAGGTCGAGGTCTGCCGTAAGCAGGCGCCGCCCGAGATCGAGCGTGCCCGAAGCCGTCGCCGCCACGAGCGGCGCCTCGATGGCGGCATTGCTGACGCGCACGACGCCCGATGCGATTGTAAAAGCGGAGGACACCTCCCCGACATCGAGATCGGCCATGGCAAGCTCACTGCTGAACCGGGTCGCGATGTCGGCGGCATCCGCCGGCTCGCTGCCGTTTTCGACGGCGATCAAAGTGCGCTCGAACGCGCCCGCATCGACCCCGGCGAGCCGCGCGTCGCGCAATGTGAAGCTGCCGCTGCCCGTGAGCCCGGAAACGATGGCCGACAGGTTGGTGCCCGTTCCCAGCATGTCGGCCGTCAGATCCAGAGTCCCCGTTGCAGGGGGCGCATCCGGGGAGCCCCAGAGGAGATTTTCGACGCGCGCATTTTCAAGCGCCAAGCGACCTGCCAGCGACAGATCGTTCTCCGCACGGCGCAGCGCGAAATTGGCTTTCAGAGTGCCGCCCGCGATTGCCGTTTCCCCGTCCTGCACCGCAAATTCGTTGCGGCCGAGAACGAGCGTGAATTTCGTCTTCCCGCCATCATAGCCCGGCGCGATGGCGAGCGCGTCGGTACGTATCGCGATCCGGCCTTCGAGACCGTCGAACAGACTTGGCGCGGTGGCGCCGGACGGCCAGCCCGCCGCATCGGACTGCGCGATCGCGATCGGCCCGAGCGCAAAGCCCACAATCTCCGACAGGCTGAGCGAGGGTGTCTCGAGAGCACCGCCAAGCCCCTTCGCGCCGATGGAAATAGCTCCACTGACGCTTCGTCCATCGACCGTTCCGGCGAGGCGCGAGAACCCGACGCTTTTGCCGTCCCACGTCAGATCGGCTCCTGCGGTGAGCGGCACTGTCGGCAGCGTTGCGGGCGGCGCGCGACCCAGCAGCACTGCGTAGCGCGCGGCATCTTCGAACGCCACGTCGAGGCGCCCGCGAATTCCGGGAACTGCATCGGCCTTTCCGGTAAAGACAATCTTGTCCCCCCCGGCGGTGAAATGCGCATCGAGCGCCGCGCCCTTCGACACATCGCCATCGAGCCGCGCCTCAACGGATGCGGCGCCGAAGCTGTCGAGCGACACCGCAGGCAGGCCGAGCTGATTGAGAAGGCGCCCGCCATCTTCGGCCGTCGCCACCAGCTTCGCTTTAACGAGGCCCGCGAGAGCAAAGCGCGGCCCGCTCGCCTCCGCCTCGACCTGCGTGCCGCCAAGCGATCCGGAAATTTTGACGCTGGCTCCTCCGCCATCCGCGTTCGACGCAATCACAGCCGTAAGTGCCGCCGGGGCAATGACGGACGCGCGGCTTCCGATCTCGTCGACGATGTCCGAAGGCGCACCGGCCGTCCGCAGAACCGTGACGAGACCGCCCAAATTTGCGGCATCGATCTTGGCGTCGAGGCGCGCGGCGCGGGTGCCTTCGGCGGAACTGAGGCGCCCCGTCGCCGAAATTCTCGCGCCGCCGAGATCGGCGATCGCGAGCTTGCGGATGTCGATGGCCGAGGCATCCGCGCTCAGATCGACATCAACACCGGACCACGGAACCCGGGCATAAGTCAGCTTCTTTGCCTTCAGGACGAGCGCCAGATCGGCGCCCTGCGATGTGCGGACAAATCCGAACAGGCGTTGCGGATCGAGCGCGTCGAGATCGAGGCTTTCGGCGGTCAGGCGTGCTTCCAGCTTGCCGCGGCCCTGCGGCGGATCGGTAAAGGCAAGCCGCCCGCCGATCTCGGCGCCATCGGCGCTGGCCTTCATCTCCTCGAGCGACCAGCGGCTTTGCTGCGCAGCCAGCATCGCGTCCAGACGGAATGTCTTGAGAGCGAGACCCGGACGTTCCTTTGCCAGCCCATCGAGCCAGTGAACGAGGGCCGGAGCGTTGGGCGCATCGAGCTTCAGCGCACCGTCGAAGCGCGGGGCTTCGCCTTCTTTCAGATGAAGTTCTCCTGCTGCATCGAGCGTCGTGCTGCCGGGAAGCTGCGCGTTCAGGCTTTCGAGCGTCCAGCCTTCGGAGGTGGAGACGGCCACCGCTGCAAGGCCCTGAACAAGATCGCCGCCGAGCGCGACGCTTTCGAGATTGGTCTCGACGCGAATGGGCATGCCCGGCCGCGCCGCCCCGGAGAACCGGGAGGCCAGCGCCGACAGAACCTCGGATGGGGCCAGCGGCGGCGCATCCTTCACCCGGCCCATAAGCCGGTCGACATCGACCTGCCGCGCGGCAAGTTTCAGGTCCACCGATGCTTTCGGGCCGAGGACGAGATCGAGCCCGCCCGCAAGCCTGACATCCTGGCCCGGCGCGCCGTATTCGAATTCGATCTTCTCGGCGTGCAGCTTGCGAAGGTCGGAGGTGACAACGCCTTGAACCTTCCAGGGCGTACGGGCGGTTGTGCCCTCTCCGGCCGCCGTCTGCGCCACGATTGCGAGGCCCGCAAAGCGCGGCTTTTCCGCGAGCTGGAGGGTTCCGTCGAAGGAGAGCACGGGGCTTTCCGCACCGGACAGAGACAGCTTGATCTGACCAAGGCCAGTTTCATCGAACCGCCCGGTCGCGCCGCGCAGCGTGTAGCTTTTGCCATCGACCGTGCCCGCGGATTCGATCTTCAGGGGGCCTGCCAGAGACCCCGCCTCCCCGGACAGGGAGACATTCTCGATGACGGTGCTGCGGTTCGCAGCCGGGTCGGCCAATGTGATGCGCGAATTGGTGACGTCGAGATCGGTGATCGCAATCGTGTCGAGATCAGCGCGTGTCATGCCACTGGCAGCAAAGGGCACGGACACTTCGCCGTCGGCCGACAGGCTTGCCTTGAGTTCGGCGCCGTCCACCTTGAGGCGCGAGACCTCATATTCACCGCTCAGAAGCGGTGTCAAAGCAAGGTCGAGTTCGAAACTGTCGGCCGTGAATTTGGAGGCTGCCCATTCATCGCCCGCAACGATCTGGGAAAAACGGATGCGCGGACTGGGCAGCAGACGCACATCGACATCGCCCAGCACCTTGACCGGCACGCCAAGCAGACGGCTCGCCTGAGCCTCGAAGGTGGCGCGATGGCTGCCCCAGTCGATGAACATGGGACCGACGAGGGCTGTCACAAGCGCGACAAGCAGCGCAACGCCGAGTCCGGTCAATGTCGTGTTCAAAACGCCGCCCTAAACCTCTGCGTCCGCCATGATCCGGCGCGTCGGAAACCAGCGTAAGACTATGACGCCAAGATGGTAAGAAAGCGACGGCGGCAACGCCCCTTGCCCCTCACTTTTCGCTTCTTCTCCACCGCCCATCAGCGGTTTCGAATGGCATTGGCGACGTCGAGGATGGATTTCGCGCCGAAAGCGATGAACATGGCGCCGACGCAGCGGGTGATCGGCCGGTGATAGCGCATCATCACATGCCGCACGGGACCCCAACCCGCCATCCAGAGAAGAACCGCGTAAGCCAGAACGAAGCCGACAATCGCCGCCGCCATGAAGCCCGGCGCGTCCGACCAGGTCAGTTCCTTGGCAAAGGGTGCCGTGAGCGCCGTGAACATGGCGACCGCGACCGGATAGGCCTTGGGGTTTGTGAGGCCGAACACGAGACCCGTCCGCGCCGGATGCGCCGCGCCGATGTGTTGCCCAGTGCCGTCGCCCGGCGCGCGCAAGGCCTGCCAGCCGAGCCAGATGAGGAATCCGCCGCACAGCACGCCCAGAATGTCGAACAGCGTGTAGCCAAGCTGGCTGACGCCGACGATGGACATGATGGCGAGGCCGCACCAGAGCGTGTCGCCCAGAAGATGCGCCGTGATGAAGCGCCTGCCATGCGCGCGGCCGGACATCGCCGTGAGGGTGAACAGGGCAAGCACCGCCGGTCCCGGCGCAATGCCGTAGATAAAGCCCGCAGAGAAACTGGCGGCGAGAGCCTGAAGGGTCATGACACGTCTATAGCGCCGGAACAGGCCTTTGCGGGAGAGGATGCGTCATGATTTTTTGTCGGACGGTGCATCACGCTTTGTGAAGCTGCGAATAGACCCCGCCGCGCGCGATAAGATCTCCGTGCGCGCCCTGCTCCGCGATGCCGCTTTCCGTGACGACGACGATGCGGTCGGCGTTGCGGATCGTCGCCAGGCGATGGGCGATGACGAGCGTGGTGCGGCCCTTCGCCAGTTCCTCCAGAGCCGCCTGAATGGCCTGCTCCGTGGCCGTGTCGAGGGCGGAGGTGGCCTCGTCGAGAATGAGGATCGGCGGGTTTTTCAGGAACATCCGCGCAATGGCGAGACGCTGCTTCTGACCGCCGGAGAGCTTCACTCCGCGCTCACCGATGAGCGTGTCCATGCCGAGCGGCAGGCTGGAGATGAGGTCTTCGAGCTGGGCGCGGCGCGCGGCTTCCACGATGGCCTCCTCGCTCGCGTCGAGACGGCCATAGGCGATGTTCTGCCGGATCGTTCCGGCAAACAGGAACACATCCTGCTGGACGATGCCGATCTGCCCGCGCAGCGAGGCGAGCGTCATGTCGCGGATGTCCGTACCGTCGATGAGGATGCGCCCGCCGGTCGGCTCATAGAAGCGCGGCAGCAGCGAGCAGATCGTCGTCTTGCCTGCGCCGGACGGGCCGACGAAGGCGACGGTTTCGCCCGCCCGGACCGACAGGTCGATCGCGTTCAGGACCGGCCGCGCGGGATCGTAGCCGAAGGACACATTTTCGAAGCGGATGTCGCCGTTGAGCGCTCCCGCATCCTTCGCGTCGGGACGGTCCACAATGTCGGGCTCGGTTTCCAGAAGTTCGAGATAACGGCGGAAGCCGGCAATGCCCTTGGGGTAGATTTCGAGAACGGCGTTGATCTTCTCGATGGGCCGGAAAAACACCGTGACCAGCAGAAGGAAGCTGACAAAGCCGCCATAGCTGAGTTCGCCCTTGAGCACGAACCACGTGCCCGCCACCATCACGATGACCTGCGTGAGGCGCATGCCGAGATAGGACAGCGAAGTCGAGGCCGCCATCAGGCGGTAGGCGTTGAGCTTGGTCTCGCGGTAGGCCGCGTTGTCCTTGGCGAACAATGCGCGCTCATAGTCCTCGTTGGCAAAGGCCTGCACGACGCGGATGCCGCCGACATTCTCCTCGATGCGAGCATTGAAATCGCCCACGCGCCCGAACAGCGCGCGAAAGTTCTGCGTCATGCTGTTGCCGTAGCGGGTCGTCACGAAAGCCGCGACGGGCACGATGATACCGGTGATGAGCGCAAGCTCGACATTCACCGTCAGCATCAGCACGAACGCACCGATGAAGGTCATGACGGCGATGAAAACATCCTCGGGGCCGTGATGGGCGACCTCGCCCACTTCTTCGAGATCCTTCGTGACACGCCCGACGAGATGGCCGGTCTTCTGGTTGTCGTAGAAGGAGAAGGACAGCTTCTGCAGATGATCGAAGCTCTTCCGGCGCATCTCGGTCTCGATGTTGATGCCGAGCATGTGGCCCCAATAGGTCACGACCACCATGAAGCCCGTGTTCAGCAGGTAGATCACCAGCAGGCCCAGCGCGGCGAGCAGGATCAGCGACCAATCCTGCTGCGGCAGCAATTCGTCGACGAACAGCTTCACGGCCATGGGGAAGCCGAGTTCGAGCAGCCCGGCCAGGACAGCGCAGGAAAAATCGAGCGCGAACAGCCCCTTATAGGGCGCGTAATAGGCGAAAAAGCGTTTCAGAATATCCATGGTCGTCTGCAGGGCCTTCGCGGCGCCGGATCATATCAATGCCGATCCTCGTCGGTGGCATCCTGATAGCCCCGCCGCCAATAGGCGGCAATAAGGTGGCGGGTTTTGGGGTGGTTTCGTGTCTTTCGGACGTGACGGCGGATGGCGCGGGCCGCCTTGTGTTCGCAACCGACCAGCACATAGGGCGGATCGCTCTCCGGCCAGTCGAGATCGAGGAGCGCCGCCTCCAGAAGGCCGCTCGTGCCCGCCTCCGCACCGTTGCGGTGCAGCCAGACTAGATCGAGGCCCGGACGTGCCGCGATCTGCTGTTCGTCTTCGGGGCCGGCGATCTCGAGGAAAATGCGGATCCGGGAGTTCAGCGGCAATTCCTCGGCCAGCCGCGCAATGGCAGGCAACGCCGTCTCGTCGCCCGCGAGCACATAGCTGTCCGCCGCAACCGCCTCCCCGCCACCCGGCCCCATCAGGCCGACGGGATCGCCCGGCTCGGCGGTCATCGCCCAGACCGAGCCAGGCGATGAACCATGCAGCACCACGTCCACATCCACTTCGCCATCGGCTTCGCGGATCTTGCGGATCGTGTAGATACGGCCTGTCAGCTCATCCTCTCCCTTCGGCCAGATGACGCGGCCATCCGGCCCCGCTTTCGGCCAGACGGGCACGCGACCGCGCGGCGGGATGAGGACGCGGGCGTGGAGCCCGCCTTTCGCGAAATGGGCGGCATCGCCCTTCAGCGTCACGCGGCGCATGTTGGGCGATATCTGCCGCTTGCCGATCACCTGCATAGCGCGAAAATAGGGCACCTCATCCGAGGCGGCGCCATTTCCGGCCCATACAAGGCTCGGGGTTTCCCCTTCCGCGAACATGAAGATGTGTTCGGCGAGCGAGGATTTGACGAGGAAGAGCGCGGGCTCGCTTGGGCATTCGGCGCGCAGATTGAGCGCATCGCCCTCGATTTTCAGCACCGCATTGCCGAGCGGGCTGTCGATGCGCGCGCCGCTTTCGGTCTTCGTGACGGTGCCGTGCTCGACGAAATGATCGCATATTCGCTCGAGCATGGCTTTCGGGTTTGCGAGAACGACGCGCGCCTCGGCGCAGAGTGCTTCAGCGGGCATGAGCCGCCCCCCGGTTCAGAAGCCAGATGAGATAGGGCCCGCCGATCAAGGCCGCGAACAGGCCGACCGGCACCTGATATGGGAATGCAATGATACGCGACAGCCAGTCGGCGGCAATCATGATGGCACAGCCGAGAAGCACCGCCGCGGCAAGCTGGTCACGCCCGCGCGCAAAGCCGATGAGCCGCGCAAGATGAGGCGCGACGAGGCCGATCATCGAGAGCGGGCCGATGAGAAAGGAAGACACAGCCGTCAATACAGACGCAAAGACGGCCAGAACGAGCCGCGCGCGCCGCACCGGAAGGCCGAGGCTTCGGCTCGTCGCCTCCCCGAGCGGAAGCACGTCGAGCCAGCGCCAGAACATGAAAAGAGGCAGGATCATCGCGACAGCCGCAACAGTCCCCGTCCATGCCTCCACCGAGCTGGCATTGTTGGTCGAGCCCGACATCCAGACGAGCAGCGTGAAAGCGCGGATGTCGCCCTGCGCGAGAACGGTCGAAATGATCGCCATGCAGAGCGCGCCCATCGCAAGCCCCGCCAGCAACAGCCGCTCGGGTCCGAAGCCCGACCGCCCGGCAACCAGCAGCATGACGATCAGCGTTGTGAGTGCACCGCCCGCCAGACCCGCGATCAGGAATTGCGGGGCCATGCTCGGCGCCAGATAAAGCGCGACGGTGAGGCCGACACCCGCGCCGGCGCTGACGCCGAGAATTTCCGGCCCGGCGAGCGGGTTTCCCGTCATGCGCTGCATCAAGGTGCCCGCCGCGCCAAGCATGGCGCCGGCCGCACCGGCTGCGACGATGCGCGGCCCGCGAAACGGCAGGAGATCAGACAGAAGAACACCCGTCGCGAGAGACCAGCCATGCGGCCCCTGCCCGATCATGAGCGCCGCAAGCCCCGCCGCGAGGATCGCCGCCGCAAGGCCGATCATCATCCAGTACGGACGATGCAGGCGTTTTTGTGCAAGTGGGTTGGTGCCCGGGCGCATATGGGCCTTGAGACGCGGCAGGAGCCAGATCAGAAGCGGGCCGCCGAACAGGGCCGTCACCGCGCCGGTGGGCGCGAGATCGGCAAAGCCCGAGCCAAGCAATTGCACGGCGCTGTCGGTCACGGAAAGAAGCAGCGCGCCGATCAGCGGCGCTGCGATGAGAACATCGCGCGGGGTGCGCGCGCCGCTCGCGCGCGCGAGTGTCGGCGCGGCAAGGCCGATGAAACCGATGACGCCGATTTCGGCCGTCACGCTTGCCGCGAGCCAGACGGCGACGACGAGAACTGCGATGCGCATGGCATGCAGCGCGATGCCGAGGCTTTTCGCGGCGCTGTCATCGAGCCCGAGGACCGCCAGCGGACGCAGCAGCAGAAAAGCCGCCAGCGCACCGAACGCAAAGCGCGGCAGCAGGGCAAGAGGGGCGTCCCAGCTCTGCTGCGCCAGCGAACCGGCGCCCCAGATGTAGAGCGACATGACATACTCGCCCTTCGCCAGCACGATGGTCGTACTGACAGCGGCAGCGACGAGGGAGATGACCGAGCCGGACAGCACCACCGTCACCGGATCGAGCCCACGCCGCCAGCCGAGCAGGAAAACGACAAGAATGGCCGACGCGCCTCCCGTGAACGCCACCGCTTCGCGCGAAACCTCGATCAAAAGCGGCGCATAGGCCGTCGCGGCGGTGAGCGCGAGCTGCGCGCCGGAGGCGATGCCGAGCGTCGAGGGATCGGCAATCGGATTGCGCAAAACGCGCTGAAGCAGCGCGCCCGACAGGCCGAGCATGGCCCCGCAGATCAGCGCCGAGACCGCGCGCGGCAAAAGACTCTGCCACAGCAGGATCTGGCCGAGCGCCGCCGACACATCCGCGGGCCCCGGCACGAGCGGACGCGTGGCGAGGACCGCCGCAAAAAGCACGGCGGCGAGAAGCGCAAGCGCGCCCCATGACGCAAATGCCTTTCGGGACGCGCTAACCACGCGCCCGCTCCGCAGAGGGCAAGGCCTGAACGAGCAGGCGCGCAAAACGGCGCGCCGCCGGCAGAGCGCCGAACGGATTGATCGGGTCGAGCCAGATCACACGTCCCTCGCGCACCGCCGGAAGCGCGTTCCAGAACGCGCTTTGCGACAGAACCCGTGCGGCATCCGGGGGGATCGGCGGAATGATCGCGATCCACGCATCCGGGGTCAGCGCCAGAGCTTCGAGGCCGACCGGCGCCATGGCCGAATAGCTTGTGTTGTCACGCCATGCGTTTTCGAGGCCGAGGCGCTTCAGAACTTCGCCGAACATGCTGTCCGTACCGAAGACACGGAAATGGCGGGGATCGCCGAGATTGATGGGGATGATCGCGCGGCCATCCCCTGCCCGCAGCCGCCCCTTCAGGGCGGCGATCTCGGCATCGGTCCCGGCAAGGAACGCTTCCGCACGATCGGAGATTGCGAGCCGTGCGCCGATGCTGCGCGTCATGCCCACGCATGCGTCGAACGGCAATATTCCGGGCGCGTAGATGGTGAAGCTCTCGACCGGCGCGATGCGTTGAAGGCGTTCTTCGGACGCGCGGTAGAAGTTCGACGAGAAGATGAGATCCGGCGCGGCAAGCTGCAGAACTTCGAGATTGATCGTGCCGCGCAGGCCAAGATCCGCCGTCTGCGGCGGTACGGGAGGTTCGACGGCGACTTCGGAGAATTGCAGAAGCTCCGTTGCGGCGACCGGCGTGATGCCCAGCGCAAGCAGCGTTTCGAGCACCGACCAGTCGACGGTCGCAACCCGCTCCGGCACGGCGGCGCGCACCGGCAGAGCCATCGCGGCGAAGGCCGCGCCCGCACCGAATAGATCGCGCCGCGTGAGCTTCACAGCACATATCCGATGGGATCGCCGCGTGTCGGATGTGGCAGCACGCCCATCGGCACGCCGTAGATACGGCCAAGCACCTCCGGCGTCATGACATCCGCCGCGCGGCCCTGCGCGATGAGGCGCCCTTCCCGCAGCGCCACGATGTCATCACACACGCGTGCAGCGAGATTGATGTCGTGGAGCACGACGATGACGGTGACGCCGCGCTCGCGGCTGACGGCCTGCACGAGATCGAGCATCTGCCCTTCATGGGCGATGTCGAGCGCAGACGTCGGCTCATCGAGCAAGATGCATTTCGTGTCCTGCGCCAGCATCAGCGCAAACCAGGCGCGCTGGCGCTCGCCCCCCGACAGCGTGTCGACCTGACGTTCCGCAAACCCGACCAGTCCCGTGCGCGCGAGCGCGCTTTCGACCTTCTCTTCGTCTGTCCTCGAAAAGCGCCCCAGTGCGCCGTGCCAGGGAAAGCGACCAAGCGCCACGAGTTCGCGGACATTCATGCCGTCCGCACCCGGCGTGAATTGCGGCATGTAGGCGATGTGGCGCGCGAGTTCGCGGTCGTGCCAGTCACCGAGCGGCCGCCCCGCAAAGGCGATGCGCCCGCCGTCCGGCGCGAGCTGGCGTGCGAGGAGTTTCACAAGGGTCGATTTGCCCGAGCCGTTCGGGCCGATGAGGCCATGAACGCGGCCCGACTCCAGAACCAGATCGAGCGGCTGCAGAATATCGCGGCCGGGCACAGAAAACCGTGCGCCGTCAATCTGGAAGCCGAATTCGTTCACGTGGAATGGTCCCGAAACAACGGACAAGGCCGCGCAATGGCATGCGCGGCCCTCATCCTCAAGCCTTCTCTCTTACCATTTGTAGTGGGCGGAGAGCGTGATTTGACGCGCGGCTCCCCAGCTGCAGGTGCTGACGCCCTGACAGCCCTGGACATATTCCTTGTCCAGCAGATTGTTGACGTTGAGCGCCAGACCCCAATCGTCCCGCTCGTAGCGAATGGCGGCGTCGACCAGAACGGCATCGGGCACCTTCAACAGGTTCTCGTTGTCCGCCCAGGACTCGCCATTGTAGCGCAGGCCCGCACCGAAGCTGACGCCCTCGAAGGATCCGCGCGTGACCTTGTAATCCGCCCAGAGCGAGGCCGTCATCTCGGGGATGAGGAAAGGCGAATTGCCGATGATCGCGGGGTTCGCGTCCTCGGTGATCTCCATGTCCAGAGCCGTGAAGGCCGCGATGATCTTGAGGTTCTCGTTCACATTGGCTTTCGCTTCGAATTCGAAGCCCTTCGACGTGACTTCGCCGATCTGAATGTTGACGCCAAGGGCGCCGGGGCCTCTGGTCACGACGTTCTGCCGCGTGATGTCGAACACCGACGCCGTGATGATCGCATCGACGAAGGTCGGCGCGTATTTCACCCCGGCCTCGAACTGATGGCCCGTCTCGGGCTCGAAGGGCGTACCGCTGGTGCCAATGAGCGGATTGAAGAAGGTCGCGGCGCTGACATAGGGGGTCAGGCCGTTGGCGAATTCATAGGCAAGGCCCACCCGGCCGCTCGCCTCGCCGTCATCCGAAGAATAGGGGGTCGAAAAACCGCCGCGTACTTCCTGATCGGTCTCGACGATGTCGTACCGGCCATTGAACGTGGCAAGCCAGCCGCTTCCGAAACGGATCTGGTCTTGCAAATAGATGCCGACCTGATGCTGCGTAACGACATCGTCCAGATAGGGGATAGAGAAGGTGGCGGGTCCCGTATATTGCGGATCGGTCGCGCTGATGGGATCGAGCGTGCCAGAGTATTGTACGTGGTCGATCTTGAAATATTTGTAGTCGACGCCGAACAGCACCGAGTGCTCCAGACCGCCGGTCATAAAATCGCGCGAGGCGCGGTTGTCGACAGTGAAGGTGTCCACCTCGGTATCGTGGAGGAAGCCGATACGATGGAGCATACCGGTGGACGGGTCGTCATTTCCATTCAGATCGACCATCCAGTTGTAGGGCGCGTAACCGAACGTGTAAGGCGCGTTTTCCTTGTTGTGCAGACGCCCATAGCGGGCGTTCTGCTGGATGGTCCAGTCATTGTCGAATGTGTGTTCGAACTCATAGCCGATGAGGAACTGGCTGCGGTCCTGATCGTCCTCGGAACGCTCACCGAAATAGGCCTTCCGGTCGATCTTGCCGAAGGGCGCATCCCGGACCGTGCCGTAATACGGCAGGAAGCTGCCGCCGGAATGAAACTGGTCGAGCGTGGCATATTCGGCATAGGCCGTGATGCGGGTCGCGTCCGTCGGCTGATAAGTGATCTGGGGCAGCACCGCGCCCCGGAAATCCTCCGAATAATCGGTGTACTGGTCGCCGCCCGCGACGCGACCCGTGAACCGGTAGGACCATTCATTGCCCGCACCCGCCACGCCGCCGGCATCGAGCCCGAAATAGGCATTGCCCCAATTGTTCACGCCAGCCTCGGCGTAGGCGAAGGTCTCGCCGTTGGGCCTCTTGCTGACGAGATTGATGATGCCGCCCGGGTTGGCGCCGCCGTAGAGAACGGACGCAGGCCCCTTGAGCACGTCCACGCGCTCGAGAAAGAAGGGGTCCGTCTGGAAGCCGCCGAAGCCGTACGCATAGAGCTGAAGCCCGTCGCGGAAGACGCCCTTCTGCGTGGCGTCGAAACCTCGAATGTAGAACCAGTCGGTGTCCGGATCCTGGCCGAAGGGTTGCGCGGTGACGCCTGCGGTGTAGCGCAGGATCTCGTCCACTTTCGTTGCCTTGCGGTCGTCGATTTCCTCGCGTCCGACGACGGACACCGCCTGAGGGATTTCGGTGATCGGCGTGTCGGATTTCGAACCCGTTCCGGATTTCGTCGCGACATAGCCGTTCACCGGGCCGGTCGTGGTCTCGGGCGTCTGCGCTTCACCTTCCACCGAGATCGTTTCGAGTTCGATCTGCTGGCCGCCCGCGGGAGCCTGCGCGAGACCCGGCGTTGCGGCGCACAGCGCGACGCCGCACATCAGAATGAATCTAAATTTCGCCGATGAAAAATCATGCATAGTACAGTCACCCCGATAACCGGCAGGGCAGTTAAGAAGAATTCAAAACAACTCTTCTTATCGGACCAAGCCATCCCTCATCGCGGCGCTGATATCAACTCGACTTAAGACTTTATTGCTCGATCCTGCTGCGCATTGAATATTCTTGGTGTAGGGTGTGATTATTGCGATATCTGCTGTGTTTTGTGTGGTTTCGCACACAGTATAGATTGGAACGATTACAGGTTTGCCATGACTTTTCATCCGCGCATGACGTCGATCCGCGAGGGCATCTCCGTTCTCGACACGCTGAAATGGCGCAGCTGGAACGGCGTGGTTGCGGATGTGTGGAACGCGCAGTGCGGACGCGGCGCGCGCGGCGAATATGTCTCGCCCTATCCGCGTCTGTTCATCGTGCTCGACAAGCAGGGCGGCGATTTTTCGGCGCGGCTTTCACCCGACGGACCGGCCCACCGCGCGGAGGGAGGCTCGATCAGTTTTCTTCCGGCAAATGTGGCCGTATGGACGGAGTGCGAAGAGATCGAGAGCCTGCGTCATCTCGATCTGCATTTCGACCCGGCGGTTCTTTCCGAACGCCTGATCGAGGACATCGACGAGGAGCGCCTTTCCAAGCCGCGCCTGTGCGTCGACGACGCGCGCGTGATGGCGCTTGCCCGGCTCATCGCCGCCGAATGCGAAGGCCCCGATGCGCGGCACGATCTTTACGGCGACAGCCTGACGCTTGCCCTCATCATCGACGTGCTGAAGCTCGGCCGCCGCCAGGACAGCGCGAAAAAGCGCACGCCCCTCTCCGCCCGTCAGCTCCGCCGCGTGACCGACTTCATCACCGAGAACTGCACGCGCAGCATACGCCTGCAGGAACTGGCCGAACTGACGGAGCTTTCGCAATCCTATTTCAGCCATGCCTTCAAGGCCGCGACCGGCGTGCCGCCGCATCAATGGCAGATGAATGCGCGCATCCGGCGCGTGCAGAACCTGCTGCTGCGGGGCGATGTGCCACTCACCGAGATTGCCGCCGAAACCGGATTTTCCGATCAGGCGCATTTCACCCGCACCTTCCGCCGCTTTGTCGGCGACACTCCGGCAGCGTGGCAGAAGGCACGGCGGAACTAGCCTCCCGCGCGTGGGAAGGCCGCAGACCTCGCAATCTGCCCTTCGGAATGCCATTTTGTTCTCAGATAGCGAATCGCGACGTTGCGCGCGCGACCTCCCTTTGCCGTTCCGAGGATGAGTTTTGGCCGATCCGAACGCCGTTCCGTTTTTCGACGACGACGAGCCCCCGACCCCGCGCCCCAGCGGGATTGCCGCGCGCGCGATGGCGGGCGTCATGCAGGCGCGCACCGGGGCCGCCGGCAATTATCTCGAAGGGCTGAACCCCGAGCAGCGCGAAGCGGTCGAGACCACCGAAGGCCCCCTCCTCGTCCTTGCGGGCGCGGGCACGGGCAAGACGCGCGTTCTGACGACCCGCATCGCCCATATTCTGGCGACCGGCCGGGCGCGGCCCTCCGAAATCCTGGCCGTCACCTTCACCAACAAGGCCGCGCGGGAGATGAAAAACCGCGTGGCATCTCTCGTCGGCGATGTTGCCGAGGGCATGCCCTGGCTCGGCACCTTTCACTCCATCGGCACCAAGATCCTGCGCCGCCATGCGGAGCTGGCCGAGCTGAAATCCTCCTTCACCATTCTCGACACCGACGACCAGATCCGCCTCCTCAAGCAGATCCTTTCCGCCGAAAACATCGACGAGAAGCGCTGGCCCGCGCGCAGCCTCGCCTGGGCGATCGACGGCTGGAAGAACCGCGGCCTTGCGCCGAAAGACGTGCCGCCCGGCGACGGCGCCGCGATCGCCAACGGGCGCGGCAAGGATTTGTACGCACTTTATCAGGAACGCCTGAAGACGCTGAACGCATCGGATTTCGGCGATCTTCTGCTGGAGCCGATCCGTATTTTCCGCGAACACCCGGATGTGCTGGAGCAGTATCACAGGCGTTTTCGCTACATGCTGGTGGACGAATATCAGGACACCAATGTCGCCCAATATCTGTGGCTGCGGCTGCTGGCGCAGGGGCCGCGCAATCTGTGCTGCGTCGGGGACGACGACCAGTCGATCTATGGCTGGCGCGGCGCGGAGGTCGACAACATCCTGCGTTTCGAGAAGGATTTTCCGGGCGCGAAGGTGATCCGGCTGGAGCGTAATTACCGCTCGGATGCCCACATTCTCGGCGCGGCCTCCCATCTCATCGCCCACAACGAAGGACGCCTCGGCAAGACGCTGCGCCCGCAGGGCGAGGACGGCGAGAAGGTGACGGTGACGGGATCCTGGGACAGCGGCGAGGAAGCGCGCTCGATCGCCGATGAGATCGAGACCGTGCACCGCAAAGGCGGGCAGCTCAACGACATCGCAATCCTCGTCCGCGCCTCCTTCCAGATGCGCGAATTCGAGGACCGTTTCGTCAATCTCGGCATCGACTACCGCGTGGTCGGCGGGCCGCGCTTCTATGAGCGGCAGGAAATCCGCGACGCGCTGGCCTATCTGCGCTGCGTGAATTCGGCGTCCGACGATCTGGCGTTCGAGCGTATCGTCAATGTGCCCAAGCGCGGGCTTGGCGATGTGACCGTACAGGCGCTGCAGAGGTTCGCGCGCTCGACCCGCATTCCGCTGCTTCAGGCCGCGCAGGAGATGGCAGACACGAGCGAGTTCAAGCCGAAGCCCCGCGAGGCGCTGAAGACCCTGACGCAGAATTTCGCGCGCTGGACCAAGGCCAGCGAGGAGATGAAACACACCGAGCTTGCCGAAATGGTGCTCGACGAAAGCGGCTACACCGAGATGTGGCGGCAGGACCGCTCGGCGGATGCCTCGGGCCGCCTCGAAAACCTGAAGGAGCTTGTGCGCTCCATGGACGGGTTCGAAAACCTTCAGGGCTTTCTTGAACATGTCTCGCTCGTCATGGACACCGAAAGCGGCGCGAACGACGACAAGGTGACCTTGATGACGCTCCATGCCGCCAAGGGCCTCGAATACGATGTCGTGTTCCTGCCCGGCTGGGAGGAAGGCCTGTTTCCGCATCAAAGATCGCTGGACGAGAGCGGCCGCGCGGGCCTCGAAGAAGAACGCCGTCTGGCCTATGTCGGCCTTACGCGGGCCAAGAAGCGGGCGAAGATCTATTTCGCCTCCAACCGCCGCATCCACGGAATGTGGCAATCCTCGCTGCCGTCGCGCTTTCTCGATGAATTGCCGAACAAGCATGTCGAGGTGACGGAGGCGCCCGCCGCGTTTTCCAATCGCGGCTTCGGCGAAAGCCGGTTCGACCGCCTCGAACCCTTCCAAGCCTCGACCTACAACACGCCGGGCTGGCAGCGCGCGCAGGCGCGCAAGGACAGCGGCTTTGCCGAACCACGCGCGGGTGGCTTCAACCGCCGTGGCGGGCCGGTGGTGATCGAGGGCGAGCTTGTCGCCAAATCCACCGCCAATGCCGCGAGCTATGTCGTCGGCGAGCGCGTGTTTCACGACAAGTTCGGCTATGGCGAGGTGATCGAGGTCGAGGGCAACAAGCTGATGGTGGCTTTTGAGAAAGCCGACACCAAGCGGGTCATCGACAGCTTCGTGAAGCGGGTTTAACTACACCCTCGTCCTGAGCCGGGCCGCAGGCCCGTGTCGAAGGATGGCCGCACGCTCTGAATTTCCCAAACATCCTTCGACACGTGAGCTTCGCTCACGGCTCAGGATAAGGCTGCCGGAAGCCGCCCGCTTCGAGGATCTGAACCATGCCCACATCCGTCGTCCGCATCTTCACCTCCCAGCAGCAGGCCGAGCATCTCGGACAGATTGCCGGAGAGCTTCTGCCGCTCGACGAGATGTCGGTCGCATTGTCCGAGACGGCGCCGGACGATCCTGTGTGGCGGGTCGATATCTATGCCGGGCCGAACACGCCGCCGGACGAACTCGAACGCGAGGTGCGTTCGGTTCTGGGCGCGGAAATCGAGGGATTGAGGATCGAGGCCGAAAGCATCGAGGACGCCGATTGGGTCGCCGCTTCGCTGGCGGGCCTCGACCCGGTGCCCGCTGGGCGCTTTCTGGTGCATGGGGCGCATGACGCGGACCGCGTGCCGGAGGGCGTGATCGCCATTCAGGTCGAGGCGGCGCTTGCGTTCGGCACCGGCCATCACGGCACGACGAAAGGCTGCCTGATCGCCTTCGACACTCTGGTGCAGCAGACGACGCCCGCGCGCGTGCTTGATCTCGGCACCGGCACGGGCGTGCTGGCCATCGCGGCGGCGAAACTGCTCGGCATAAATGTCCTTGCGAGCGACATCGACACGACCTCCGTCGGCATCGCGCAGGCGAATGTCGAGATCAACGGAGTCGAAGATCGGGTGAAGGTCATCGAGGCGGATGGTTTCGGCCATCCCGACATCGCCGCGCGCGCGCCGTTCGATCTCATCTTCGCGAACATACTCGCCGGGCCGCTGATCGCGCTCGCGCCGGAGATCGCCAAAGCCGCCGCGCCGGGCGGCCATGTCATCCTCTCCGGCCTTATGAGCGAACAGGCGGATGCCGTGCGCGACGCCTATCTGGCCTCGGGCTTCGGCGTCGTGCGGGAAAGCGTGCTCGACAATTGGGTGACGATGACGCTCGCGGCGGCCTGAAGCCGCCGCGTCATTCAGCCAGGCAGATCAGAAACCGCGGAAGCGGGCGTGATACAGCGCCAGATCGCGCCCGAATTCGCCATGTGCCTCAGTCGACGCAAAACGGTCGAGCCAGGCGAAGAGGCGCGAAAACAGCGAAGGAGTGCGGGCCGAGCCGGCGGCGAGAGTTGCAGTGGCCATTGTTCTTGTTCCTTTCATGTTGTGGTATTCTGTATACCACGGACGGAATATAGAACCTGGTCAGTGACTTGACCCCTGCTCGTTTCGCATGGCTGGTCCACGACTTGGATCGAGCGCCGTCACCAGGAGGCCATCTTCTTTGGCGCTTCCCAGTTGGCCCTTCCGTCCGGCGAAGCTGGCCGACTAGACTGGCCGCCATGTCCGAATCTCTTTTCCAGACCTTCGAGGACGATGCCGACGGCTCGCGCGCCAAAGCGCGGATCGACGTGCTGCGCGCCGACCTCCGGCGTCTCGGCCTTTATGGCTTCATCGTCCCGCGCGCCGATGCCCATCAAAACGAATATGTGCCGCCCGCCGAAGAGCGGCTGGCCTGGCTGACCGGGTTCACCGGCTCCGCCGGGACCGCAATCGTGACGCTCGATGAGGCGGCGATCTTCGTCGACGGCCGCTACACCGTTCAGGTGCGCGAACAGGTCGACACGAAGCTCATCACACCCGTCAACAGCATGGACACAGCGCCGGGCGCGTGGATACGCACGCACATACCGGCGGGGCAAAAGCTCGGCTTCGATCCGTGGCTGCACACGGTGGACGGCGTTGCCGGGCTGAAAAAGGCCGCGACGGAGGCCGGGGCGGAGCTTGTGCCAGTTTCCGAAAACCCGATTGACCTCATCTGGACGGACCGCCCCGCCCCGCCGCTCGCGCCCGTGGTGGAGCACCCGGCGAAACATGCGGGCGAAAGCGCGCCGAAGAAAATCGCGCGCCTCACGGCAGAGCTTGGACGCATCAAGGCCGATGCCATGGTGCTGACGGACCCGCACGAGATCGCCTGGCTGTTCAACATTCGCGGCGGCGATGTTGCCCATACGCCCCTTCCGCTCGCCTGGGCGGTGGTTCCCGCGGAAGGCCGCCCTGCCCTTCTGGTCGACGGCCGCAAGCTCTCGAACGCGCTGCGCGACCGGCTGGAAGAGCTGGCCGATATCGGCGAGCCGCGCGATTTCGCATCCGCGCTTGCTGTCCTCAGCGGCAAGAATGTCGTGCTCGATGGAGGCGCTGCGGCCGAGCAGGTAAGGACCGATCTCGAAAGCGCGGGCGCCAAAGTGCTCAAGGCGACGAGCCCCATTGCGCACATGAAGGCGGTGAAGAACGCCACGGAAATTCGCGGCACGCGCGCGGCGCATCTGCGCGACGGGGTGGCCGTGACGCGCTTTCTGCACTGGTTCGACACTGCGGTGAAACGCGGCAAGCTCGATGAGATAACCGCAGCCGAGGCGCTGGAAAGCTTCCGCCGCGAAACCGGCGCGCTGAAGGACATTTCCTTCCCGACGATTTCAGCCGCCGGGCCGAATGCCGCTCTGCCGCATTACCGCGTCACGCGCGCCTCGAACCGCACGATCACGCCGGGTCTTTATCTCGTCGATTCCGGCGCCCAATATCTCGACGGCACGACCGACATCACCCGCACGATCGCCGTCGGCAAGACGACAAAGGACATGAAGGACCGCTACACGCGCGTTCTCAAGGGCCACATCGCCGTCGCGACCGCCATCTTCCCGAAAGGCATTACCGGCGCGCAGCTCGATCCGTTCGCCCGCCGCGCGCTGTGGGACATCGGAACCGATTTCGACCACGGCACAGGGCATGGCGTCGGCTCCTACCTGTCCGTACATGAAGGTCCGCAGCGAATATCCCGTCTCGGCCACACCGTGCTGGAAACCGGGATGATCCTCTCGAACGAGCCCGGCTATTACCGCGAAGGCGCGTTCGGCATCCGCATCGAAAATCTCATTCTCGTCGAGAAGGCGCAGCTCGCAAAAACCGAACGGCCCTGCCTGTCGTTCGAAACGCTGACGCTTGCGCCGATCGACACCCGGCCGCTGGACCTGAAACTTCTGACCAGGCAGGAACGCGCCTGGCTCAACGCCTATCACAAGCGTGTCCTGAAAGAGATCGGGCCGAAACTCGACACGAAAGCCCGCGCCTGGCTGAAAAAAGCCTGCGCGCCAATCTGAGGAAATGCCCATGCTGAAAATCTGGGGTCGCGTGAATTCCAACAATGTCCGCAAGGTCCTCTGGATCGCGGAGGAACTGGGTCTCGACTACGAAAACATCCAGCTTGGCGGCGCGTTCGGCGGTCTGGACGATCCCGCCTTCCGCGCACTCAATCCGAACGGTCTGGTTCCCTGCATCGACGATGACGGGTTCATCCTGTGGGAATCGAACGCCATCGTCCGTTACCTCGCGGCCAAAAACGGCCGGTTCTGGCCACAGGATCCGGCAGTACGTGCTGTCGGCGACAAATGGATGGACTGGTCGAATGCGAGCTTCCTGCCCGCCTTCCGTGGCGCATTTTTCGGCCTCATCCGCACGCCGCCCGAAAACCGCGACAGGGCTGCGATCGCCGCGAGTTTCGATGCAAGCGTCGTCCAGCTCCGACGGCTGGAAGCCGAGCTGGAGAAAACTCCGTATCTGTCGGGCGACGAACTCGGCATCGGCGATTTCGCCTTTGGCGGGTTTGCCTATTGCTGGTTCGAGCTTCCGGTGGAACGCCCGGACCTGCCGGCCCTTGAGGACTGGTATGGACGCATGACGGCCCGCCCGGCCTTCCGCAAAGCCATCATGACGCCGATGACCTGATGCGGGGCCCCGGAACATCGTCCCAAGGCCCCGGTGCGGTCAGGAGCGCAGATTGAGCAGGGAGGCTATTTCCTGGTTGCCCGGCACACGCCCGCCGGGCGTCGCCTTGTCCACGATGCCGGGCAGCACCTGCGAAAGCTGGCGCAGCAATTCCTGCTCGCTCACGCCCGCCTGCCGCGCAATATCGCTGATGGTCTGGTTGCCGATGGCCGAGCCGAGCTGATCGGGCTCGATCGGCTTGTTGGCGCCGGGCTTCACCCAGCTGTCGGCCACATCGCCCTGCCCGGCCTTTTGAAGCTTCTCCAGCAGACCGCCGAGACCGCCCATGAGGCCGCCATCATTGTCGACCTGATCGGGCGCCGGGGCGCCCGCGCCTTCCGGCGCCTTGTTGGCGAACACGCGGCTGACCAGCAGCGCGCCGAGCGCAATGAGAATTGGTTTGGATATGCTGCCGCCCGGAACGGCATCGTCGAAAAGGCCCATGGGCACCTCCTGCCACACAAAGCCACCCGCCCGGCCGGAACCTTTGCGCCTCGTGTCGAGTTTGGCAATCCTACCCTTCGCGAGAAGGTTGCGGTTTTGCAGCCTGCGCGATGCGGCCCAAGGAGAAAACGCATGTCTGTCATCGGATGGATCATTCTCGGGCTTATTGCCGGCTGGCTGGCAAGCAAGATCATGGGCACAAGCGGCACCCAGGGCGTTCTGATGGATATCGTGCTCGGAATTGTCGGCGCGCTCGTCGGCGGCTTCGTTTTCAGCCTGTTCGGAACGGCCGGCGTCACAGGCTTCAACATCTGGAGCCTGATCGTCGCGACGATCGGCGCCGTGATCGTCATCTGGCTTTACCACAAGCTGTCCGGGCCGCGGACGGCCTAACCGAAAGCTAGACGCAGCAACACAACGCTGACGACACCGACCGCCACCACGGCAAGTATTGGCAGCCGAAACGCTGCCAATACCGTGATGGCGGCGGCAAGAGTTTCGGCCGGTCCTGTCGCCAGCGCCATCGGCGCGACGACAGACGTCAATACGGCCGCGGGCAAGGCCTCAAGCGCCGCGCGCACGCGGCCCGTCTGCGGTATGTGCTCCGCGATAAGAAGCCCCGCGAGACGAACGCCGTACGTCGCCACGGCCATCGCGACAATCGCAAGGAAATTGGCAAGGGTGATGCTCATGCGGCGCGCACCTGCTTCTGCGGAAGCAGAACCGCAACCGCCATTCCCGCGAATGCGCCCGCAATGACATACCAGGCCCCGTCGACCACGACAGACACCAGCGCCGCCGTGACCGCGCTGGCCGCCATGACAACACCCGTGCGCGAGCCCTTCCAGAACGCCATTGCGAGCCCCAGAAACAGCGCCGTAAAGGCAAAATCGAAACCGTACGCCGCCGGATTTTCGAAGGCTTCACCGATGGCTGTACCCAGCACCGTCCAGAACAGCCAGTTCGCATAAAAAAACGGGATCATGCCGAGCAGGAACGGCCAGGTGAGCAAAGTTTCCGCCGCCCGCTTTTCGGCGACGGCCCAGTTCTCGTCGGCCATGAAGAAGACGATGATCGCCTTCTCCCATTCGGCGAAATGCGTGAGCTTTCCCGCCAGCGACGCCGTCATCAGCACAAAGCGCAGATTGACCAGAAAAGCCGCGAAGCCGAGCGCAAGCCAAGGTGCGGGATTGGTCCACAGATCGACGGCGACGAATTGCGAGCCTCCGGCGAAAACAAGCGAGCTCATCAGCCCGATCTCAAGGGGCGTCAGTCCCTTCTGAGCGGCCATGGCGCCCAGAATGAGCGCGAACGGCACACAGGCGACAGCGGCGGGAAGAATGAGGAGGAAGCCGGCGCGTGCGTCGGAAAAGCGCGTGTCTGCACGCATCGGAATCTCGCGCGGCTTCTTCATAGGGGGAACTTTATCCTTTTGCCCGCGTTCCACTAACCGGCAGGATCAAGGAGGCAATTCATGTCCACACTACTTATCATCATTCTCATTCTTCTTCTCGTCGGCGCCCTGCCGAGCTGGGGCTATAGCCGTTCGTGGGGCTATGGACCCGGCGGTATTGTCGGCGTTCTTCTCATCATCGTCATCGTCCTTGCGTTGACCGGACGGCTGTAAAACAGGCTCCGCACAGTCTGGCCGGGATATCCGGTCAGGCTGTGCGCCGCATGTACAGGCCGAACAGGTAAAGCCCGATCATGGGCAAGGCCCAGTAAAGCGGCTGCAGCGCCGCTTCGCCCGACGGCAGGACTTTCGGCGTTACATTGAAGATGAGCGCCAGCAAAACGACGAAGCCGAAATAGTTTGCCTGGTATTGAACGACATGGCGCTTGCGGAACGGAAACGCGCCCCGTTCTCCGCGCTCGAACAGAAAAAGCAGCCCAAGGCCGACGAGAACCGGCAGCACATAGACCGAGAGCCCGGCCGCATAAGATGCTGCATAGACGGCCAGACACAGCGCCATCGCGCCCCACCAGATCAGCCGTTCCTTTTCCATAAATCCCCCCTTCAGGATATTGCGGCCTAGCCGATCAAGGCGAGCCATTCGTCTTCTGTCATGACCTTGACGCCAAGCTCCGTCGCCTGCTTGAGTTTCGAGCCCGCGCCGGGACCTGCAACGACGATGTCGGTTTTTTTCGACACGGAGCCCGAGACCTTCGCCCCAAGCCGTTCCGCCCCAGCCTTGGCCTCATCGCGCGTCATGCGTTCCAGAGTGCCTGTGAAGACAACGGTCTTTCCGGCGACCGGGGTGTTCCTGGCGGCCTCTTCCATCGGCGCCGGGCGCACTTCCTTCAGAAGGGCATCGAGTGCAGTCTCGTTGCGGGGTTCGCGGAAAAACTCGACAACCGCCCCGGCCACGATCGAGCCGATGCCCGACACGTCGACCATTTCCTGCCAGGCTTCATTGCCTTTGTCGGCACGATTTCCTTCCTCGGGCATGCGCGCGGCTAGGGCCGCATCGCGAAGCGCATCGACGGTCTTGTAATGGCGCATGAGGCGCTTGGCGTTGATGTCGCCGATATGGCGGATGCCGAGCGCGAACAGGAAGCGGTGAACGGGGCGCGTCCGGGCCTCCTCAATCGCGGCGAAGAGGTTCTTTGCGGAAAGCTCGCCCCAGCCTTCGCGGTTTTTCAGGCGCGCAAGCTGGCCCTCTTCTTCGCGCTCGATGCGGAAAATATCGGACGGCTCTTTCACCAGCCCCCATTCGTAGAACGCGCGGATCTGTTTTTCACCGAGGCCTTCGATGTCCATGGCATTGCGCGAAACGAAATGGCGAAGCCGCTCGACGGCCTGAGCCGGACAGATGAGACCGCCTGTGCAGCGCCGGTCGGATTCGCCCTCCTCGCGCACGGCGTGGCTGCCGCAGGCGGGGCATGTGGCGGGAAATTCGTAGGGCTTCGACTGCGCCGCGCGCTTCTCGATCACGACACGCACGATCTGCGGAATGACATCGCCCGCGCGCTGCACAACGACCGTATCCCCGACACGGATGTCATTGCCGTCGCGCACCGTGTTTCCGTGGGAATCGACGCCCCGGATGAAATCCTCGTTGTGGAGCGTCGCGTTGGACACGACGACACCGCCCACCGTGACGGGTTCGAGCTTTGCCACCGGCGTCAGCTTGCCGGTTCGCCCGACCTGAATTTCGATGTCGTTGAGTACGGTGAAGGCCTGCTCCGCCGCGAATTTGTGGGCGATGGCCCAGCGCGGCGAGCGCGAGACGAACCCGAGGCGGCGCTGCAGATCGATGCGGTCGACCTTGTAGACGACGCCGTCGATGTCATAGCCGAGGCTCGCGCGGATTTCGCCGATCTCGCGGTGATAGGCTGCCATCTCCTCGACAGTATGGACGCGGCGCATCAGCGGGTTGGTGCGAAAGCCCCATTGCTGAAACGCCTCGACCACACCCAATTGCGTCTCTGCCGGAAGATCGGGAGCCTCGCCCCAGGCATAGGCGAAGAAATGCAGATTGCGCGCCCTAGTGATCGCGGAATCGAGCTGCCGGAGCGAGCCGCCTGCCGAATTGCGCGGATTGGCGTAGACCGGCTTGCCTTCCTTTTCCTGACGCTCGTTCAGGGCACGGAAATCCGCATGCGACATATAGATTTCGCCACGGATTTCGATGAGATCGGGAACGTTCTTTCCCTTCAGCGTCTGCGGTATTTCCGAGATCGTGCGTATGTTCGCGGTGACGTCTTCGCCGGTCTCGCCATCGCCACGCGTCGCACCGAGAACGAGCTTTCCCTTCTCGTAGCGCAGATTGGCCGACAGACCGTCGATCTTCGGCTCGGCCGTAAAGGCGATTGCCTCGTCCTTGAGGTTCAGGAAACGGCGCACGCGGCCGACAAAATCCGCCACATCCTCCTCGTCGAACGCATTGTCGAGCGAGAGCATGGGCACGCCGTGGCGGGCCTTCGCGAATTTCTCGGAGACGCCGCCCGAAACCTTCTGCGTCGGGCTTTCGGCGGTGACGAGGTCCGGAAACCGGGCCTCGATGGCGATCAGCCTTTTGCGGAGCGCATCGTAATCCGCATCCGAAACGCTGGGGGCGTCTTCCTGATAGTAAAGCGCGTCGTGCGCACGTATCTCCTCGACAAGACGCGCGTGCTCGGCCTGCGCCTCAAGCGGGGTCTCGGGGATCGGATGCAAGTCGGTCATTCGAGGCTGCGCGATCTTCCTTCAGGAAGTCACGCCGCACCTTTCATCAGGCGCTCGGCGGCAGCGCGGGCTTCGTCTGTGATGGCCGCGCCCGCGAGCATGCGGGCAATTTCCTCGCGGCGATGGGCGGATTCGAGCGGTGTCACGCGTGTCGCCACCCTCTCCTCGCCCTTCACATCATCCTTTGCGATCAGAAGATGGGAATCGGCCCGCGCAGCGACCTGCGGCGCATGCGTGACGGCCAGAACCTGCGTGCGCTGCCCAAGCCGCGATAGGCGCGCACCGATCGCATCCGCAACCGCCCCGCCCACACCGGTGTCGATTTCATCGAAGATCAAAGTGGGCGCCGAACCGCGATCCGCCAGCGCGACCTTGAGCGCGAGCAGGAAGCGCGCAAGCTCGCCGCCCGAAGCAACTTTGAGAATGGGTCCGGCCTTGGTGCCCGGATTTGTCTGCACCCAAAATTCCACGCGATCCGAGCCTTCCGGCCCCGGCGTTCCGTCCGTTGTGACTTCGGCGGTGAAACGGGCGCGTTCCAGTTTCAGGTCCGGCAGTTCGGCCATCACCGCCTTGGCGAGCGCATCGGAGGCTTTCCTGCGCTTTTTCGACAAAGCCTCGGCCGCCTTGCGGTAGGCGGCTTCCGCCTCCGCTGTCTCGGCGTAAAGACGTTTCAGGAGGCCCTCGCCGTTTGCGAGCGCGTTCAGTTCCTCGGTGAAGCGCGTCGCGGTCTGCGGCAGGCTGGCGACGGTCGTGTTGTATTTACGGGCGGCCGCGCGCAGTGCAAACAGCCGTTCTTCGGAGCGCTCAAGCTCCTTGGGATCGAAGGCCGCCGCATCGATCGCGCGTTCGAGATGCTCACGCGCCTCTTCGAGCTGGACGAGCGCGGCGTCGAGCGCCTTCATCGCAGGCTCGACATAGGCCGGAAGCGCGCCGGCACGGCGCTCAAGCCTGCGGACCGCGGACGCCAGGGCCGGAACCGGCGAACTCGCCCCGGCAAGCGTCTGATGAACCTCGTCGAGATCGCCCGCGATCTTCTCGGACTGCATCATCAATGCCCGCTTGGCGGCCAGCAAATCCTCCTCACCCTCTTCCGGTGCAAGGGCGGAAAGTTCCTGATGGGCGTGCTTCAGATAATCGGCTTCCGCGCGCACGCGCGCGACGAGGACTTCCTGATCCTCACGCGCCCGTTCCTTGTCGCGCCAGACCGCCCAGAGGCGGGATATCGTCCTGACATCAGCATCGAGGCCGCCGAACGCATCGAGCAGCGCGCGATGCTGGGCCGGATCGACCAGAGCCCGATCGTCGTGCTGGCCGTGGATCTCGACAAGGGCCGCGCCGAGCCCGCGAAGGATATGCACGCCGACCGGCTGGTCGTTGACGAAGGCACGGGTGCGCCCGTCGGCAAGCTGTACACGGCGCAGGATCAGATCCTCGCCCTCGTCGGCGAGATCGTTTTCGATGAGGACCGCACGCGCGGGATGACCCGCGGGGACGTCGAAGACGGCCGTGACCTGGCCCTGCGTCGCACCGCTGCGGACCAGGCCGGAATCGCCGCGCCCGCCGAGCGCGAGCGCGAGAGAATCGAGAAGAATGCTCTTGCCCGCGCCGGTCTCGCCGGTGAGCACGGTCAGTCCTTTCGATGCGGCGAGGTCAAGCCGATCGATAAGAACAATGTCGCGGATCGAAAGCTGAAGGAGCATGGACCCGCAGTCTATATCAGCTTGTGATTCCCTTGAATGCTTTCGAAATCCACGAAGCATTGTCCTCGCGCGGCGCAAGCCCCTTCGAGGAGATCAAGTTGTGGGTGTCCTTGTACCACTGGCTCTGCGGAAAATTGTGGCCAAGTACAGCCGCGGCCGTCTGCGCCTCGTTCACGATGCCCATGGCCATATAGACCTCGGCAACGCGCGCCAGGGCTTCTTCGACGTGGCGGGTTGTCTGGTATTGCGTGACGACCGTCTTGAAGCGGTTCGCCGCAGCAACATAGTTGCGATCCTTCAGGTAGAAACGGCCGACTTCCATCTCTTTGCCGGCGAGCTGGTCACGGGCGACCTGCACGCGCTGCTGGGCGGGATCGGCGTATTCGGACTTTGGATATTTGCGGACGACCTCGTCGAGCTCGCGCAGCGCCTGCTCGGTGATCTTCTGGTCGCGTGAGACGTCGGCGATCTGATTGTAATAAGACATGCCGACGAGATATTGCGCATAGGCCGCATCGCTGCTTGCCGGATGAAGGGCGATGTAGCGCTTACCTTCTCCAGCAGCTTCCGTGTACTCGCCCTGCTTATACTTCGAGAAGACACTCATCATATTGGCCTTGCGCGCCCACTCCGTATAGGGGTGCTGCTGATCAAGTTCCTTGAACTTCTCGTCGGCCTTTTTGTACTCGCCTTGTTCCAGGTGGTAGAGGCCCTGATTGTAGAGCTTGTCCGCCGGATCGGTGCTGTAAACGATCTCGTCGTCGGTCTTCTTCTTGAAAAGACCGAACAAAGCGTGAGCCGGAGGCACCGACGAGGTGAGCGCGAAGGCCGCGAGCACGCAGGTGCTCAATACGGGCAGCGAACCCTTCATCCACGACATCATGCGAACCCTCTGAACGAAGCTTGGACGGAACAGCCTTCTACATCAAACGCGGATTAACCGCCATGATGTGGCAAAGTCGAGGCTGCGGATCGTTCCTCAGTTCATATCCGGGGAAAAAACCGGCTGCAACGCGCCGACGAATTCGCCACCCGCGACGGCCGGAACCGGGGTCTCGACAGTCCAGGCCGTCGGGTCGGCGTACAGGGCACGCACCATCGCAACATTCAACTTGTGGCCCCCGCAATACGAACGGTAGAGCCCCTGAATGGGCAGCCCAGCCAGAGCCAGATCGCCCACGGCATCGAGCGTCTTGTGACGCACGAATTCATCGCGCCCGCGCGCCCCGTCGGGGTTCAGCACGCGCTCCTCGTCGAGAACAACCGTGTTGTCGAGGCTCGACCCCTTGGCGAGCCCGATCTTCGACAGCTTTTCGAAATCCTTCATGAAGCCGAACGTGCGCGCGAATGCGAGTTCGCGGCGGAACGCCTTCGGCGTCAGATCGAGCGCAATGGACTGGCGCCCGATCGCGACGTGGTCAAAATCGATCTCGACTTCGAGCCGGAAACCCTTGGAATGCGGAAGAAGCTCGCCCCAGGCGCGGCCGTTCTCGACACGAACCGGCTTCAGAACCTTGAGCACGCTTCGCGGAGCGGACAGCTTGACGACGCCGACGGCATCGATCGCCTCGACGAAATGCTGCGCGCTGCCGTCCATGATCGGCATTTCTTCGCTGTCGACCGAGATGACGGCATTGTCGACGCCGAGGCCACGCAGGGCGGCCATCAGATGCTCGACGGTCGAGACCTGCCCCCGCTCGGCATCGCCAAGCACGGTGCACAGCTCGGTCTGGCCGACATGATCGACATGGGCGCGATAGGTGCGCGTGACGCCATTGGGGAGATTGGTGCGGCGGAACTGGATGCCGTTGCCGGCAGGCGCCGGGAAAAGCGTGATACGGACGGGGGAGCCGCTGTGGACACCGATTCCGGCGATCGACATCGATCCGCCAAGAGTGGTCTGCTCAAACCCCATAATCTTTTACCCCTCACGCGTCCGCCAGGCGGATGCTGATCTACTCAAATCGCGGAGTCCCCGTCCGCGTGTCTGACCATGAGAGTAAGATTCGGCCCTAGGCGGGACAAATCACGCTTGATGACGGACTGTTACACTTCGAGCGAAGTTTAACCCTCCATTCACTTTCCTGATTTCCATTTTTAACATCGAAAACAAACAGATGCGGGCGGTTTTTCAACCGCCCGCCGAGGTGTTGCAAAAGCATCACCTTGTCTGTTGATCACGCCTCAGTTGGCCTGACGGCGCAGGAAAGCCGGGATTTCCAGCTCATCTTCGACCGCACGGGCCGGCTGCTGGCGGCCATGCGAATCAAGCTGGCCACGCGCGCCGCGCTGCTGTTCGCGGGGCTGGCGGCGGTAATCGGCCTGCGGCTCCGGGGCCTGGTTCATCACCGGCTCGTGGGTGTGCGGCTCCTGCTCGTCGTCGCGGCGGCCGAGACCAACCGAAGCGAGGCGCTGGAGAAGCGTCGCGCGCTTTTTCTCCGGGTGATGATCGGCAACCGGATAAGAGCCGTCGCGCTGCAGGATCTGGTTCTGCGCCGGGATCGGCAGTTCGTCGAGACGCGGCATGCGGGCCGGACGCACCGCACGTTCGGGGGCCGGAGGAATGAACGCGGCCGGCTCTTCCATCTGCTCCTCGTAAACGGGCTCTTCCTGGACCGGCTGCTCGTAATAGTTCGGGCGCGGAGCGAGCGGGCGAATGGTGACATCCTCCGCGAGCGTCTCTTCGAAGGCAGCCTCCTCGTAGACGGGCTCTTCTTCCTCGACGATCGGGCGGAAGGCCGGAATTTGCGAGGTGGCGGCGGTGGCAGCCGCGGCCGCGGCGACCGCGGCGGCGGAGGTCTCGACAGAGACGGTGCGTCCCTGCGGCTTCAGGCGCGCGGCGAGATCCGCCAGATGTTCTTCGCTGTAGACCGGAGCGACCATGCCCGTGTTGTCGATGCCGGTGGCGACGACCGACACGCGGATCGTGCCTTCGAGCTTCGGATCGAACGTGGCACCGAGAATGATGTTGGCCTCGGGATCGACCTCTTCGCGAATGCGGGTCGCCGCTTCGTCGACTTCGTACAGCGTCAGATCATTTCCGCCGGTGATCGAGATGAGAAGGCCGCGCGCGCCGCGCATGGACACATCGTCCAGCAGCGGGTTGGCGATGGCCGCTTCGGCGGCCGTAATGGCACGCTTCTCGCCCTGCGCCTCGCCGGTGCCCATCATCGCCTTGCCCATCTCACGCATCACGGCGCGAACGTCGGCGAAATCGAGATTGATGAGACCTTCCTTGACCATCAGATCGGTGATGCAGGCAACGCCCGAATACAGCACCTGGTCGGCCATCGCGAAGGCGTCCGCGAAGGTCGTGCGCTCGTTGGCGATGCGGAACAGGTTCTGGTTCGGAATGACGAGCAGCGTATCGACGTGCTTGGTCAGTTCGTTGATGCCTGCTTCCGCCATCCGCATGCGGCGATGGCCCTCGAAATGGAATGGCTTCGTCACGACACCGACCGTGAGAATGCCGAGTTCTTTTGCCGTACGGGCAACGACCGCCGCAGCGCCCGTGCCGGTGCCGCCGCCCATGCCCGCCGTGATGAAGGCCATGTGCGCGCCCGCGAGCTGATCGCGGATTTCGTCCATGACCTCTTCGGCGGCTGCGCGGCCGACTTCCGGCTGCGAGCCGGCGCCGAGACCTTCGGTGACCTGAAGACCCATCTGGATGATGCGGTCGGCCTTGGTGAGGGAGAGCGCCTGGGCGTCGGTGTTGCCGACGACGAAGTCCACCCCCTGAAGGCCGGCTTCGATCATGTTGTTGACCGCGTTGCCACCGGCACCGCCGACACCGAACACTGTGATACGCGGCCGCAGCTCCCGAATGTCGGGCAGTTTCAGATTAATGGACATGTCTTGCCTCTCGGGTTTCGTACGCGCGCGGGTCGCGTTTTTCGATGTCAGTTCCGCGGCAGGTTTCTTGCCGGCCATCAGAAGCTCTCCTTCAGCCACTGCCCCACACGGGACAGATAGCCATGTGTACCGGTGGCGCGCAGTGGAGAGCGCGCCGCCTCGAAATGTTCTTCTCCCGCACGCTGCGGGTAGACCAGAAGTCCGACCGACGCGGCAAAGCTCGGCCCCTTTGCGTATTCGGGCAGGCTGCGGATGCCGAGGGGACGGCCGATTCGCACCTGGCGCCCGAGAATCTTCGCGGCAAGATCCGCAAGACCGGTAAGCTGGCACGCACCGCCTGTCAATACAACGCGCTTGCCCGCCTCCATCGCATGGCCGGACGCGCGCAACCTGTCGCGCACGAGCTCAAGCGTCTCTTCGACACGCGGCTTCACGATGCGCACAAGCTGGGATTTCGGCACATGATGCAGCACGGCGGCGTCCTCGTCTCCGACAGGCATGATGCCGATCATCTCATGATCGTCCGTCACGCCCGAGAAGACCGAAGCATGCAGTGTTTTCAGCCGCTCCGCATCATCCACCTTGATGGACAGTCCGCGCGCGATGTCGAGCGTGACATGATGACCACCAAGGGCAATCGAATCCGTATGGACGAAGCGACCGCCGGAGAACACGCCGACGCTCGTTGTTCCTGCGCCCATATCGACAACGCTGACGCCGATCTCGGCTTCATCGTCCGCGAGCGCCGCAAGGCCCGCCGTGTACGGCGCGGCAACGACGGTCTTCACCGACAGATGGCAGCGCTCGACGCACAAAACCAGATTTCGCACCGTCGCCGAATCAGCGGTCACGACATGCATGTCGAGACCAAGCTCCTCGCCGACCATGCCACGCGGATCGTGCACGCCGCGCGTTGCGTCGAGCGAGAAGCCCATCGGCATGGAATGAACAACGCTGCGATCTGCTCGCACCGAATGGTCGGAGCCCGTGCGCAGAACGCGCTGGATGTCGCCGTCATGCACCGGCCGGCCGGAAACGGGGACCGTCGCGCTGTAATGCTCGCTCATCAGGCGGCCCGCCGAGACGGACACGATGACGCTTTCGACACGTGCTTCGGCCATGCGTTCGGCGGCATCGACCGCCACGCGGATCGAATGCTCCGCCGCTTCCATGTCCACGACCGCACCGGCCTTGATGCCGCGCGAACGTTGATGCCCGACGCCGAGAATTTCGACTTTGTGCGTACGACCCGGAAGAAACTGATCGGTGTCGACGGGGCGCAGGCGCCCGATCAGGCAGACGATCTTGCTGGTGCCGATGTCCAGCACCGAAAAATCAAGCGCCCTCCTCGTGGGAAGCGGCCTCAGGCGCGGCGTGACGGCATGCGGGAAAGACTTCATGTGCCTGCCGCCTTGCTTTTCGCTTTCGCTTGCTCGGCAAGCTTGGCGGCAGCCTCATCCGACAGGCGGACGGTGGCGCGGCCCGGCAGACGCAGATCGACCTCCGTGATGTCGCGGTCGCTGAGCTGGCTCGACGCATCGAGCTTCACGAAAGCGGCCAGCGCCTTTTCCATGCCGTCCTGCGGCAGCTTGACGTCCATACCGTTGGTGAGACGCAGATTCCAGCGGCGGTCGCCGACGCGCACCACAGCATAGATGTTCTTGCGCAGATCCGGATAGGGCTCCAGCGCCGAAAGAATGGATTTCGCCGAGGCCTCCGCCCCCGCGCCGACAAGCATAGGCAGGTCGATGAAGCGCCCGCCTTCGGCGCCCTCGATGACGGTTCCGTCCTGGGCGATGACGGACATTTTCTCGCCGTGCTGCCACAGCGCGTAAGGCTCGCGCTCCTTGACCGAAACGGCCACGCGATCCGGATAAAGCTTGCGGACGCTTGCTTCGATGACGAGCGGGTTCTGCATCAGGCGCTCGCGCGCCGCCGTGACATCGAGGAACACCAGCGACTGCCCCGGGCGCGTGCCGAGCGCATCGAGAATTTCGCCGTCCGTCAGGATTTTTCGGCCATCGACATCGACGCCGGCCAGCACGAAGCCCGAACCGAACGCCTGCGGCAGCGCCGCGGTCAGATCGCCCATCTCCTGCCAGCGATTGCCGATGGTGGCGCCGTAAAGGCCCGTACAGACGAACAGAAGCGCAACTCCCGCCCAGCCCATTCCCGGACGCGTGAGGCGCGCGAAGAACGAGGACATGGCCGCCGCATTACGGGGTCTGGCGGCGGGCATGGAAAAGCGCTGCGGTGCGGGAGGCACGCCATCGCGATGGACGGCGAGCTCGGCACGGGGGCTGCGGGTTTTGACCGGACGGCTGGAATAAACGACGCGCGTCTGCCCGGCTGCAAAGCCGCCGGGGCCGCCAACGGCCCGCAGAGGGCCGTCTAGCGATCTAAGCTTGCGTCTTCCACCATCCATTGCACGAGCTCATCAAACGCATAACCGGCGTACGCCGCCAATTCGGGCACCAGGCTCGTCTGCGTCATTCCGGGTTGCGTGTTGACTTCGAGACAGACGATCTCGCCGGAACCACCCGGCCGATCGTCGTATCGGAAGTCGGCACGACTGACCCCGCGGCAGCCGAGCGCGTGATGCGCCTTAAGGGTTGATGATTGAACGAAATGGTAAACAGACGGTGAAATTTCGGCCGGAAGGATGTGTTTTGATCCTCCGTGGGCATATTTCGCATGATAGTCGTACCAGCCCTCGGCCGATACGATGTCGATGACATCGGTCGGCTTGCCGTCGACCACCGCGCAGGTCAGCTCCCTGCCCGCTATGTATTTCTCAGCCAACAACAATTCGCCGTGAGGCCAATCCGGGCGCGTCAGCTCCTGCGGCGGATGCTCCTGGTCTTCGCGGACGATCAGGATGCCCACGGAGGAGCCTTCGGCGACCGGTTTCAAAACATAAGGAGGAGTTAACGCGTGCTTTAAAGCCGCCTGTTGCCTGTTAACCACTTTTCCCTCGGCAACGGGCACCCCGGCGGCCTTCATGACCTCCTTGGCGCGCTCCTTGTGCATGGCCAGGGCCGACGCCAGAACGCCCGAATGGGTGTAGGGAATCTGCAGAAGCTCGAGCACGCCCTGGAGGGTGCCGTCCTCTCCGAACTTGCCGTGGAGCGCGTTGAAGGCGACATCCGGCTTCAGCTTCGACAGCACCTCCGCAATGTCGCGTCCGACATCGATCTCGGTGACGTGGTAGCCCGCCTTGCGCAGATTCTCGGCGCAGGCCTTACCCGAATTCAGCGAGACCTCGCGCTCGGCCGACCAGCCGCCCTTCAGAACCGCGACGTGCTTGGACATCAGACTGCTCCCGTGAAGACGTCACCGTCGAGAAATTCGCGCACCTCGCGCCCCGGCACGAAATGGCCCATGCGGCGGATCTCCCAGCGCAATGCGATCCCTGAATCCGCCCGGACACGATTGCGGACCGTCTCGCCCAAAAGCTCGATGTCGTGCGCGGAGGCTTCGCCGGTGTTCAGCAGGAAATTGCAGTGCAATTCGGAGACCTGCGCATCGCCGATTTTCAAGCCGCGGCAACCGGCTGCATCAATCAGTTTCCAGCTCGAGTGACCGTCGGGATTCTTGAACGTGGAGCCGCCGGTTTTCGAGCGGATCGGCTGGCTCTGTTCGCGGCGCTCGGTGATCTCGCGCATCCGCGTCTTGATCTCCTCCGGCTCGCCCGGCGTCCCCTGATAGACCGCCGACACGAACACCGCGCCAGGCGGCCCGTTCGATTTGCGGTAGAGATAGGCCATCTCGGCGTTCGTCAGCGTGACGATTTCGCCCGAGCGGAGCACCGCGCGCAGTTCGACCATGCGGTCGCGCGTTTCGGTGCCGTAGCAGCCCGCGTTCATGTAGAGCGCGCCGCCGATGCCGCCGGGTATGCCGGAATAGAAGGTCAGTCCGTCGATCCCCGCTTCGGCGGCCGCCGTCGCGACACGCGCGTCGGGCAGCGCGGTGCCGACGCGGATCTTGCTGTCGCCCAGCACCGTCACATCGCCGAAGCCGCGTGCGGACAGGCGGATAACGACGCCGTTCAACCCGCCGTCGCGGATCAGGAGATTGGAGCCGAGACCGATGGTGGTGACGCGAATATCGTCCGGCAAGTTGCTGAGGAAGAAGGAAAGATCCTCCTCATCCGCAGGCTGGAAGAAAAGCTGTGCCGGGCCTCCCACGCGAAACCATGTGATTTCGGACAGAAGCTGGTTCGGCGTCAGGCGGCCACGGATTTTCGAGGTCCAGTCGCCAAGCTTCAGTTCGGGAAAGCTCACTTTCCGCCCCCGACAACCTCAAGCTCGCCCGGCAGCGCATAGGCCCATTGGGTGATCGAGCCGGCGCCGAGGCAGATGACGTAATCGCCAGGCCGCGCGAGGCCCGCGACATGGTTGGCAAGCTGTTCGGGAGCCGAAAGCGCAACCACATTGCGGTGACCGCGCGCTTTCAGCGCCGCGACGAGGTGGTCCTTGTCCGCCCCGTCGATGGGCTGTTCCCCTGCCGCGTACACATCCGCGACGATGACGGCGTCCGCGTCGTTGAAACAGGTCGAGAAGCCGTCGAACAAAGCCTGAAGGCGCGTGTAGCGATGCGGCTGAACGACCGCGATGACCTTGGCGTCAGTCGAGGCGCGCGCGGCGCGCAGCACGGCGGCGATCTCGACGGGGTGGTGGCCGTAATCGTCGAAGATCGACACGCCTTTCCATTCGCCGGTCTTGGTGAAGCGCCGTTTCACGCCGCCGAAGCGCGACAGACCCTCGCGGATCTTTTCCGGCGGAATGCCGAGATTGTGCGCGACTGCAATGGCGGCGGTGGCGTTGAGCGCGTTGTGATGGCCGGGCATCGGCAGTTCGAGGCCGTCGATGCTGGTCTGCCCGCCTTCGAGATCGCGGATGAGAACATCGAACCGGCAGCGGCCGCCCTTCAGGTCGATGTTCAGCAGACGCACATCGGCCTGAGGATTTTCGCCATATGTCACGACGCGGCGGTCTTCGATCTTGCCGACAAGATCCTGCACGACAGGATGGTCGAGGCACATCACGGCAAAGCCGTAGAACGGCACGTTCTCGACGAAGCTTTTGAACGCCGCCTTGATGGCGTCGTAGGTGTGGAAGTGGTCGAGATGTTCGGGGTCGATGTTCGTCACGACCGCGATGTCGGCGGGCAGTTTCAGGAAGGTGCCGTCGGATTCGTCGGCCTCCACCACCATCCAGTCCGACGCGCCCATGCGCGCATTGGTTCCGTAAGCGTTGATGATGCCGCCATTGATGACGGTGGGGTCGAAATTGCCCGCATCCAGAAGCGTCGCGACGAGCGATGTCGTCGTCGTCTTGCCATGCGTGCCGCCGATGGCGACGCAGGTCTTCAGACGCATCAGTTCGGCCAGCATTTCCGCGCGGCGCACGACCGGCAGACGCTTGCCGCGCGCGGCGATGAGTTCCGGATTGTCGCGCTTGATGGCGGAGGACACGACGAGAACCGCCGCCTCCCCGAGATTTTCGGCTTTGTGGCCGACCGTGACCGGGATGCCCTTGTCGCGCAGGCGCTTCACGTTGGCGTTCTCGGCGACGTCAGAGCCCTGCACGCGATAGCCCTGATTGGCCAGAACCTCGGCGATGCCGGACATGCCGATGCCGCCAATACCGACAAAATGGATCGCACCGATATCGACGGGCAGCTTCATGGCAGGACTCTCAAATCTCAGTAGGACGTGGCGCCCGTCTCGACGACCAGATCGGCCAGCCGCGCGGCGGCATCGGGGCGGGCGAAAGCGGAAGCTGCTTTCGCCTGTGCGGCCAGTGTTTGGGGTGTTGCAAGCAGGTCCGTCAACAGGCGGGTCAAGAAGGTGGGCGTGAACTGGTCCTGCAGGACCAGAGTGGAGCCCCCCGCTTCCGACAACAATTTGGCATTTTCAAGCTGATCGTTGTCGAGCGAATGCGGCAGCGGAACGAGAATCGAGGGCCGTCCGATCACCGCAAGCTCGGCGACCGTGGAGGCGCCCGAGCGCGCGATGACGAGATGGGCGTCGGCCATGCGCTGTGGCAGATCGCGGAAAAACGGCGTGGTCTCGGCCTGGATGCCCGCCTTCAGATAGGTCGCGGTGGCATTGTCCACGTCTTCCGCGCGTGCCTGCTGGACGACCTTGATGCGGGAACGAAGACCACGATCGAGCGCCGCGAGCGCGGGCGGGACCGTGACCGACATGACCCGTGCGCCCTGGCTGCCGCCGAAAGCGAGAATGCGAATCTCGCCGTGCTCATCCGGCGGAACATACGGGCAAGCCGCATCGAGCACGGCGGCGCGGACGGGATTGCCGATGTGCACGGCTTTTGCGGCGATCGCGGGCTTGACGTTGGTGAGCTTGGGAAAGCCGGTGGCGATGCGCGTGGCCCGCGCCGCCAGCAACCGGTTGGCGCGCCCCATCACCGCGTTCTGCTCGTGGATGATGTTCGGCACGCCGAGAAGCTGGGCCGCCGCGAGCGGCGGCAGGCTGGGATAGCCGCCGAACCCGACGATGCAGCGCGGGTTGATGCGCTTGATGAGAGCCATGCTCTCGCCGAGCCCACGCCCGAGCTTGATCGCCGTGCGGAAGACGGCGAGCGGCGATTTCGACCCGAAGGTCGCCGATTCGACCGCATGCACTGCGCGCGCCGGAAACGTGCCGGCATATTCGCGCGCGCGCGGATCGGTCACGAGTTCGACCGGAATGCCGCGCTTGTTGAGTTCCGCCGCGAGCGCCTCCGCGGGGAAGAGATGTCCTCCCGTTCCTCCGGCTGCCAGGAGAACGGGGCGTTGCGTGTCCATCAGGCGAACTGTCCCACCGGAAGCGGATTTGCCCCCGCCTCAAGCTTCGCACGCGGACGGCGCCGTGTCAGCGCGATCAGTGCGCCCATGCCGATGGCCAGCGAAATCAGCGAAGAGCCGCCATAGGACACGAAAGGAAGCGTCATGCCCTTGGCAGGCATGAGCTGGACGTTCACCGCCATATTGATCGCGGACTGGAGGCCGAACAGCATCGTCAGACCCGCAATGGCGAGGCGGCGGAACGGATCGTCCTGCTGCGAGGCATGCCAGAGCCCGCGCAGCACGACGAAGGCGAACAGGCCGACGATGATGAGGCAAAAGAAGATGCCGAATTCCTCGCCCGTCACCGCGAAGATGAAGTCCGTATGCGCGTCGGGCAGGATGCGCTTGACCGTGCCCTCGCCCGGCCCTTTGCCGAACCAGCCGCCGGACACGAAACTCTCGAACGCGCGCTCGCTCTGGAAATTCTCGCCCGCTTCGGGATCGAGGAATTTCACGATGCGGTCGCGCACATGCGGCACGAGTTCATACGCGACGAAAATTCCCGCGACGCCGACGCCCGCAAGGCCGCCCATCCAGACCCAGCGCAGGCCCGCGAGGAAAAACAGCGCGCCCCATACGATCCCGATCAGCATGGTCTGTCCGAAGTCCGGCTGGAGCACGAGAACGCCGATCGTCATGCCGAACAGCATGATCGCCATCAGATGCCCCGGCACGTCGTCGCGCCGCGCGCCTTCGGAAAACAGCCAGGCGGCCAGAATGACGAATCCGGGCTTCACGAATTCCGACGGCTGCAGGCCGACAGGACCGACCTGAAGCCAGCGATGCGCGCCCTTGATCTCCGGGCCGATGAACAGCGCCAGGATCATGGCCGGCCAGAAGATGCAGAAAACGATGAGCGCCATGCGGCGAATGCCGCGCGGATTGAGCAGCGAGACGCCGAACATGATCGCCGCGGCCGGGACGAGGAACATCACCTGCCGGTTCACGAAGTGAAACAGATCGAGGCCGAGGCGGTCGGCGACGCCCGGGCTCGCCGCAAGCGACAGCACGATGCCCGAGAGCATCAGTGTGATGACCGCAAACAGGAGCGGCTTGTCGACGGTCCACCACCATTCACTGAGAGGCGTCCGTTCCGCGCGCGAGATCATCGGCACATGTCCTTGGCGAGAATCCTGAGAGGCGGCCGGGCCGCCGTATACGAATCATTTTCCATGATGGGGGTTATCGAACCGTCACCACGCCGCGAGTTCTCAGCCCGCCTTGATGCGCTCCTGCACGAGGCGCCGGAAATCGTCTCCACGTACCTCGAAATTCGGATATTGGTCGAAACTCGCGCAGGCGGGCGACAGGAGAACGACCGGCTCCGCCGCAGCGGATGTGCGGGCGTCTTCGGCGGCGCGCGCAACCGCGCGGTCCATCGTCTCGCAGACTTCGTGCGGCACGGCGCCGAGCGTCTCGGCGAATTCCTGCGACGCCTCTCCGATGAGATAGGCTTTCGCGACGCGCGGAAAGAAACGGACAAGACCCGTAATGCCGCCCGATTTCGGCTTGCCGCCGAGAACCCAGAAGATGCCGGTTTCGAAACTCGCGAGCGCCTGTTCGGCCGAGTCGGCGTTGGTTGCCTTCGAGTCGTTGACGAAGAGAACATGGCCGAGATGGCCGACCTGTTCCATGCGGTGGGCGAGACCCGGAAAGGTCTGAAGACCCCGGGCGATGACATCCGGGTCGAGATCGAGCGCGAGACAGGTCGCGAAGGCCGCCGCCGCGTTCTGCGCGTTGTGACGCCCGCGCAGGGAGCCGACGCCTTTCAGATCGGCAAGCTCTTCCCCGCCCGGTGCGCGGACAAGCCGCGAGCCTTGCGCAACGATGCCCGCCTTTACGGCATGGGAATGCGAAATGCGTTCGACCTTCACGCCGCCGGCTTCCAGGCGATCGGCGATGGCGGCGGAAATGTCGTCGTCCGTACCCACAACCGCCGTGTCCGCGCCGCGCACGAGGCGTTCCTTGATGGCGGAGTAATTTTCCATCGTGCCGTGGCGCTCCAGATGATCCTCCGAGAGGTTCATCAGCACGCCGACCGTGGGGTTCAGCGAGGGCGCCAGATCGATCTGGTAGGAGGAGCATTCGATGACATGCACCCTGCCCGCGTTCGGCGGATCGAGATCGAGAATGGGCGTGCCGATATTGCCGCCGATTTCCGCATCGAGGCCCGCCTGCCGCAGGATGTGGCCGATCAGAGCCGTTGTGGTGGATTTCCCGTTTGTGCCGGTGATGGCGACGAAGGGCGCATCCGGATCGAGCAGCGCGCGCTCGCGGCAGAAGATCTCGATGTCGCCGATGATCTCGACGCCTGCGGCCTTCGCCTTCTCGACCGTCCAGTGCGGAACGGGATGGGTCAGCGGGACACCCGGCGCCAGCACGAGCGCGTCGCAATCCGCAAAATCGATCTCGCGCAAATCGGCCGTCGCGATGCCCGCCGCTCTGGCCTTTTCGACGCTTTTTTCGGAATCGTCCCAGGCGAGCACATCCGCGCCTCCGGCGACGAGCGCCTTTGCGGTCGACAGGCCCGAGCCGCCGAGACCGAACAGCGCGACGCGCTGCCCGCGGAAAAAGGTCGCCGGTGTCATCGAAGCTTCAGCGTCGACAGGCCGATCAGCGCCAATACGACTGCGATGATCCAGAACCGGATCACGACCTGAGGCTCCGTCCAGCCGAGCTGTTCGAAATGGTGGTGGATCGGCGCCATCTTGAAGACGCGCTTTCCGGTGAGCTTGTAGGACACGACCTGGATGATGACGGACGCGGCTTCCAGGACGAACAGCCCGCCGATGATCGCAAGGACGATCTCATGCTTGGTCGCGACCGCGATCGAGCCGAGAAGGCCGCCGAGCGCAAGCGATCCGGTGTCGCCCATGAAGACCTGTGCAGGCGGTGCGTTGAACCAGAGGAAACCGAGGCCCGCGCCGAGGATGGCGCCGCACATCACAGCAAGCTCGCCGGTGCCCGGCGTCAGGTTGATCTGCAAATATTCCGCAAAGACGGAATTGCCCGCCAGATAGGCGATCATCGCGAAGCTCATCACCGCCACCATGACCGGCACGATGGCCAGACCGTCGAGACCGTCGGTGAGGTTCACCGCATTGCCGGCCCCGACGATGACGAACGCACCGAAGATGACGAAGAACCAGCTGAGATGGAGGAGGAAATCCTTCAGGAACGGAAAAGCGAGCGAATAGGCGAGCGGATCGGGACTGACGATCTGCATGATGATGACGGCCGTACCGGCGATCAGAAATTCAAGCGCGAGCCGCAGCCGTCCGGAAAAACCCTTGTCGCTCTGCTTCGTGATTTTCAGGTAATCGTCGTAGAAGCCGATCGCGCCGAAGCCGAGCGTCACGCCGAGGACGACCCAGACATACGGGTTGCGCAGATTGCCCCACAGCAGCGTCGAGACGACCAGGCCGATGATGATCATCAGCCCGCCCATCGTGGGCGTGCCCTTCTTGGTCAGAAGATGGGTCGGCGGTCCGTCCGCGCGGATCGGCTGTCCCTTGCCCTGCGTGAGGCGCAGATAGGAAATGATCGCGGGCCCGAACATGAAGACGAACAGCAGCGCCGTAATGACGGCGCCACCGGTGCGGAACGTGATGTAGCGGAAGACGTTCAGAAACGGGAACGTGCCCGAGAAGTCGGCGAGAAAAGTCAGCATCGGTCGTCCTCAGGCCGGAGCATTGCCGGCGGAAAAACGGGCATTCAGGGCTTTCACGATCAGGCTCATCCGGCTGCCGTTCGATCCCTTGACCATGATCGCATCGTTGGGGCGGATCGCGCCGAGAACGCGCGGCTCCAGATCGGTGGAAACTTCCGCCCAGCCGCCGCGGCGCTTTTCGGGCAGTTCATCATACAGCGCGCGCATATGCGGCCCGGCGCAGAACAACAGATCGATCCGCGCCTTTTCCAGCGCCCAGAGAAGATCGCGGTGCATGTCGTCGGCCTTTTCGCCCAGTTCCAGCATGTCTCCCAGAACCGCGATGCGGCGTGTGGCCTTGGTCTGGCCGAGCAGCGCGATGGCCGCGCGCATGCTTGCGGGATTGGCGTTGTAGCTCTCATCGAGGAGCGTCGCACGGCCGCCGTTGACGGTCAGCACATGTCGTTCGCCGCGTCCGGTCGAAGGTTTGAAATCGGCCAGAGCTGCCGCGCCTGCCTTGACGTCGAGTTCCATCAGCCGCGCCGCCAGAAGCGCCGCGAGACTGTTGAGGACGAGATGGCTGCCCGGCGCGCCGAGATGATAGGCCACGTCCTTGCCGAGAACAGATGCGGTGATCGCCGTGCGGTCCGACAGCACGCTGTGCATCAGAAGGCGCGCATTCGCATCCTTGGCCTGGCCGAACGACATGACCTGCGCACCCGATTTGAGCGCGACCAGCGACAGGCGCTCGAAATGCGGGTTGTCGGCGTTCAGCACCGCGAAATAACCGCCCGGTTCAAGCCCGGCGAATATCTCGGCCTTCGCATCGGCGATGGCCTCGACCGACGGGAAATGTTCGAGATGGACCGGCTCGACATTCGTCACGATGGCGATGTGCGGACGCACCATCTTCGTCAGCGGCGTGATCTCGCCCGCATGGTTCATGCCGATCTCGAACACGCCGAAATCGGCGTCCGGCGGCAACCGCGCGAGGGTGAGCGGCACGCCCCAATGATTGTTGAAGCTGGCGACCGAGGCATGGACGCTGCCGGATGCCGACAGAACGAGCCGCAGCATTTCCTTCGTGCTGGTCTTGCCGACGCTGCCGGTGACGGCGATGATCTTGCCCTTCGCGCGCGCGCGTGCCGCAACGGCAAGACGCTCCAGCGCCTTCAGCACATCGTCGACGACAATGGCGGGCTGTACACGGCTGAAGCGGCCGAGCTTGCTTTCCTCGACCACAACGACCGACGCGTGATTGTCGAGCGCATCGCGCACATAATCATGCCCGTCGACCCGATCGCCCTTGATCGCGAAGAAGGCCTCGCCCGGCATGAGCGAACGGCTGTCGATGGAAATGCCGGACACCGCCGACGGCGCCGAGCCGACGACACGGCCGCCGACCGCCTTCAGAAACTCTTCCCCCGTCCACAGCACCCCGGTCATTCTCAGCCCTTCAGCGCGGCGAGGATCGCCTCATGGTCGGAGAACGGCAAAGTCTGTCCGCCGACGATCTGCCCCGTCTCGTGACCCTTTCCGGCCACGAGCAGGATATCGCCCGGCTGAAGTTCTCCGATCGCGGTGGCAATGGCTGCTCCGCGATCTCCGATCTCTCGTGCGCCGGGCGCGGCCGCAAGGATCTGGTGTCGGATTGTCCCCGGCTCTTCCGAGCGCGGATTGTCGTCGGTGACAATGACGGCATCCGCTTTGTCACGAGCGACGGCGCCCATCAAGGGGCGCTTGCCGGGATCGCGGTCGCCGCCCGCGCCGAACAGCGCGATGAGACGGCCTGTCGCATAGGGCCGCAGGGCATCCAGCGCGTTCGCCAGAGCATCGGGCGTGTGGGCGTAATCGACCACGATCACCGCCCCGTTCGTTTCTCCGACCCGCTCGAGGCGGCCTTTGGCGCCTTTCAGATTTTCAAGCGCCGCGAAGACTTTGGCGGGCTTTCCTCCGGTGGCGATGGCAAGCCCCGCCGCAACGAGCGCGTTTTCCATCTGGAACGCGCCCGCGAGCGGCAGCAGCAGGTCATAGTCTTCTTCAGCATGGCGCACAGTGAGGCGCTGGGCAAAACCGTCACGCTCGCTTTTCAGAAGGTGGATTCCCAGACCGTGAGCCCCGACCGTCAGGAGCCTGAGGCCCCGCTCCTTCGCCGCCACAACGAAATCGGCTGCGCCCGGACCGTCTGCACAAATGACGGCGCCGGCTTTCGGCTGAAGAAGCCCCGTGAACAGTTTCAGCTTGGCATCGCGATAGGCGTCGAACGTCGCGTGATAATCCAGGTGATCGCGCGTGATGTTGGTGAAGCCGCCGGCCGAAAATTTCAGCCCGTCGAGACGGTGCTGGTCGAGGCCATGGGACGAGGCTTCGAGTGCAAGATGGGTGACGCCCTCTCCCGCAAGGCGATCCACGATGCGGTGCAGCGCGATCGGATCGGGTGTCGTCAGATTGGAGTATTCCTCACCTTTCGGCGACACGAGGCCGACCGTGCCGAGGCTTGCGGCCGCAAACCCGAGTTCCGCCCAGATCTGGCGGACGAAACTCGCAACCGAGGTTTTGCCGTTCGTTCCCGTGACCGCGATGATCGTCTTCGGCTGGCGCGGGTAAAAACGCGCGGCGATCTTCGCGAGCGCGACACGTGCGTCCGGCACAAGAACGACGGGAATGCCGGGATCGCTCTCGGGTGCGCTCTGGCCAATGATGACGGCCGCGCCCTTCTCGGCTGCCGTGCGCGCATAGATAATGCCGTCGGCTTTGACGCCCGGCAAAGCGGCGAAGAGAAAATCCTTTTCGACGGCACGGCTGTCCGAGGTGATGCCGCAAATGCGAATCTGGCTCAGGCCGGGATCGAGCCGGGCCTCGGGCAGAAGCTCACCGAGCGCAAGCGCACCCGGCTGCGAGGGTTGGTTCACCTGATTTCACCGAGCGCCGCAGCGGCGATGCCGGGCGGCGTGGCCGGAGGCGTGTCAAAATCCGGCTTGATGCCGAGCAGCGGTGCGATGCGGGCAACGATCTTTCCGGTGGTCGGGGCTGCGTTCCAGCCCGAGGTGCGGAAGCCGTGCGTGTCCTTGGTGGGTTTGGGTTCGTCGAGCATGACGAGCAGAGCGTAGCGCGGCGCATCGGTCGGGAAAACAGCCGTGAAGAAGTTCATCACCTTCTCGCCGGAATAGCGCCCGTTGACGACCTTCTCGGCCGTGCCGGTTTTTCCGCCGACGCGATAGCCCGGAATGTCCGCCTTCTTGGCCGAGCCCTTTTCGGCGTTCAGCCGAAACAGATACCGCATCTGCTCACTGGTGAACGGCTTGATGACCTGCGTGCCGAGCGTTCGCGCCTCGTCCTTGGAGCGTTTGAGGAAAGTCGGCGGGATAAGCACGCCGCCATTCATCAACGCGGCCGTCGCCATCAGACCCTGAAGCGGCGCCACCGCAATGCCGTGGCCGTAGGATACCGTGACGGTGTTCAGTTCGCCCCAGTTGCGCGGCAGGATGGGATGGGCGCTTTCCGCAAGTTCGGTCCGCAGCCGATCCATCACGCCGAGCTTCTTGAGGAACGCCTTGTGGCCCTCGACGCCGATCTTGAGCGCGATCTTCGCCGTGCCGATGTTCGAGGAGTGGACGAAAACCTCCGGCACGGAAAGCACGCGGTTCGTGCCGTGATAATCCGTAATGCGGAAACGTCCGTACTGAAGCGGCCGGGTCGCGTCGAAACGGTCGGTCAGCCGAACCAGGCCACTGTCGAGCGCCATTGCGAGCGTGAGCGCCTTGAAGGTCGACCCCATCTCGTAGACGCCGACGGCAAGGCGGTTGATGTTGTCGGGCTTCAGCGCATCCGTCGGCACGTTCGGATCGAAATCGGGAAGCGACACGAACGACACGATCTCGCCCGTCTCGACATCGAGCACGACGCCGGACGCGGCGATCGCCTGGAATTCGGCCTTGGCCTTCACCAGTTCGTCGCGCACCGCGTGCTGCACGTTGAGGTCGAGCGCAAGCTCGACCGGCTTCAGCACGTCCTTGCCGGTCTTGGATATATTGCCGGACTTGTCGAGATATTGCTCGATGCCGGAAATGCCGTTGTTGTCCACATCGACCGCGCCGATGGCGTGCGAGACGATGTTGCCGTTCGGATAGACCCGCCTTTGCTCGCGCAGGAAGCCGACGCCCGGAATGCCGAGCCGGTGCACCATGGCCTGATCGCGCGGCGAGATTTCGCGCTTCACCCAGACGAAGCCACGGTCGCGGCTGAACCGTTTGCGCAGTTCGTTGGGATCGAGTTCGGGAACGACTTCGATGAGCGCCTCGGCGGCCTCGTCCGTATCGAGCATGCGACGCGGCTCGGCGAAGATCGAGCTTGTCTCGATATCGGTGGCAAGCTGTTTGCCGTTGCGGTCGAGAATGCGCGGACGCGTCTGCGCAAGAGCGGCCTCGGCGTCAATACGCTCCTTGACCTGGAGGTCGGGCTCGATGCCGAACCAGACGAGCTTTCCGCCGATGGCGAGGAAAACCGCGCCGAACGCGATCATCGCAAGACGGACACGCCCTGCGGCGCGGCGCGGCGTCACTGGGCGCCTCCCCGTTCGATGCCAAATTCGCGCATGGTGCGATCCACGCGCTCGTCCGCACTCGGCATGGCAAGACCCATGCTCTCGATGGTACGGCCGATCAGGTCCACGCCGCCGGAAGAGGCCGGCTCATCGGCAATCGGCGCCTGCAAGGCACCGAGCGAGGCAATGGTGTCGGCAATCGAATCCACGCGCGCCGGACGCATCGGAATGTCGGCCAGCGCGATGCGCTGCCGGGAATCCCCAACCTTCAGATCGAGATGCCGCTCAGCGAGAGTCTGGATTCGATCGGGACGCGTCAGGTGCGCCCATTCGGCCTCAAGCACATTGATCGCGGATTTCTCGCGCAGGATCTGGCGGTTGAGGCGCTCGATTTCCACGGTCTGCCACGTCGCCTGATATTTGAGCTGGTAGACCCAGACGGCGGAGCCGATCAGAAGACAGACCGCCAGAATGTTGATCAAACGCATGAAGCTCATTTGCGCGCCATGAACTGGGTCAGCGCCGCGAGCTGCGGCACACCATAGGCCAGAGGATCGCCTTCGGGACGCGCCGCGGCATGCGTACGCTCGGCGGCACGAAGCCGTGCCGAGCGGGCGCGCGGGTTCTGCGCCATTTCCTCATCGCCCGGCGTCGCGGAACGCACGATGGGAATGAAGGTCGGCGCGGCGGCGAAGGTCGCGGGAGCGTGACGCGAGACATTGGGCGTCGTGCGCGTGCGCTCGGCGAGGAATGTCTTGACGATGCGGTCTTCCAGAGAATGGAAGCTGACGACGGCAAGGCGGCCGCCCGGCGCAAGCACTTCTTCGGCGGCAAACAGCGCGCGCAAAAGCTCGCCCAGTTCATCGTTCACCGCGATGCGCAGCGCCTGGAAGGTGCGCGTCGCGGGGTTGATCATGTCGGGAGAGCGGCCAAGCACGCTCTCGCAGATTTTCGCAAGCTTCTGCGTGGAATCGATGCGCGCATTCGCACGCTCCGCAACAATGGCCTTGGCGATGGCGCCGGCCCGGCGCTCCTCGCCGAAGGTGCGGATCAGGGCCGCGAGATCCTTCTCGGCGAACTCGTTCACGAGGTCTTCGGCGCTCGGCCCGTCGCCGCCCATGCGCATGTCGAGCGGTCCGTCGAACCGGAAGGAGAAGCCGCGCTCGGCCGTGTCGAGCTGCATGCTCGACACACCAACATCGAGAACCACGCCCTCAACGCGCTCGATGCCGAGATCATGGACGATCGTCTTCAGATCGCCGAAGCGGCCCTCAATTATTGCAAGGCGACCTTCCGCCTCCTCCACCAATGTCGCGGCACCGGCAATGGCCTGCCGGTCGCGGTCGATGCCGACGACGCGCGCATCGGCGATGTCGAGAATGGCGCGGCTGTAGCCGCCGGCGCCGAAGGTTCCGTCAATGTATGTGCCGCCGTCGACGGGCGCGAGCGCGGCCACCGCCTCCTCGCGCATCACCGAAATGTGGCGCTGGGCCTGTGCGGGCGTGGCTGTGTCGAGGAGCGCCATCATTGCAGCGTCTCCTTGCCCTTTGCGCCGGCCGTGCGGCGCAGGTCGCGCGCCTTTGCGCGTGCGGCGTCGAGATGGACGCGAAATGTCTCCGGCTCCCAAATCTGGAATTTGTGTCCGTGGCCGACGAAGGTCACCTGATCCCGGATGCCCGCAAAGGACTTCAGGCTCTCGGTGAGGATGATGCGGCCCTCGGCGTCCGTTTTGAGCACTTCGCTCGTGCCAAGCAAGGCCGAAGACAAAGTATCCCGCTCCTCCGAATAGGGCGGATAGCTCTCGATGAGCTGGTTGATCTCCGAAAGAAGCGCGTTTCCACCGGCGTCCAGCGCCTGGGAATCGAGCGACGGCAGGACGCACAGGCCCTCGTATCCATCCCGCGCCAGGACAGCACGAAACGAGGCAGGGATCGACACCCGCCCCTTGGCGTCCAGCCGGTTTGTGAAATTGGACACGAAGCGGTCCATGGGTCCCCTCGCATCCCTCAGCCCGGCCCCGCCTATCCTCGCTCCTTGGCCCCTCCAGCCTTGGAACAGGTACTCGCGACGAGCGCTCCCCGAGGGATGCCTTGGGATAACATGGGATAGGATGGGAGGTCAAACCATATTTAGCCACAATTAACCATTTTTCACGTCAGTCGCGCTGCCATTAATCAAGCTAAGTAGCTGAAAAAAATAAGGCATCAGAGTTAACGAGAGGTTTGTGGGGCGCGATCCCACCGCAAAGCGTCGCCGCCCTCATCTTCTGTTAATCCGCGCGGCGTTTGCTCGGGCCAAAGAGGCGGTCCATGAGCTATTCCCTGAGGCACACGCATTCGCGGCTGGCCCATCCCCGGCTTCGCGCGCAACCGGCGCCCCGGTCCTGGGCGTCGTGGCGGGTTCTGATCGTGCTTGCCGCTTTCGGCGGCTATTACGCGCTCGCGAACGACACGACCGACCGGGCCCAAAGCCTGTGGGACAGGACCCGCCAGATCGCCGGCTATTCGACCTCACCTGCGGCGCTCCCGGCCGGCAAGGCGCCCGCACCGACGATCTCGTTCGGCATCTGTGCCTTCGCCCCGCACAGCAATTGCGTGATCGACGGCGACACCTTCTATCTGGGCAACGACCCGATCCGGATCGCCGACATCGATGCGCCGGAGACCCATCCCTCGCGTTGCACCCGGGAGGCCGCGCTTGGCGAGCGCGCCACGCAGCGCCTTCAGCAGCTTCTGAATTCCGGGCGCTTCGTCATCCGCCCCTATGAGCGCGACACCGACCAATACGGGCGCAAACTGCGCGTCCTCGAACGCGACGGACGCTCCCTCGGCGGCGCGCTGGTGTCGGAAGGCCTTGCTCGTCCCTGGGAAGGCCGCCGCCAGCCCTGGTGCTGACGCCCGTCTTCAAACTGCCCCAATCCGGGAGGCCGAATAGCTCTTCTACACCGCTGGAATGACAGAGCATGGCATCCGAACACCTCGCTTCACCTCGCACGCATGAGCGCGTGGTTTTTCCAGCCGCGCTCGTTACCCTCGCATTCGCGGTCGCCTATCTCTCCGGCGCACAGACCCAGGAGGCCTTCGGCAAGACCGCTGAGGATGTTCTTCAAGGCATCAGCATTTTCATCGCGTCCTGCGGCGTTCTGGTTCGCCTCTATGTCGCGGGCAGCGACACCTCGAGCCTTCGCGCGGGCCCTTATTCGGCCATGCGCCATCCAAAGCTGCTGGGCGATCTGATGATCGTTCTGGGCGTTGCGCTCGGCACCTATGTCTGGTGGTTTTCACTCGTCGCGCTGGCCGGCTTTGCGTTCTATTACGCCCGCGCCGCGTCCCGCGAAGATTCACGCCTGCGCGCGCTGCACGGCGAGCGCCACGCCGCATGGACGGCACGCACGCCCGCATTCCTTCCGTCCGCACGGCTGTGGCGGAATGCCGAAACACCGTTCGACTGGAAGACGGCGTTCCGCGCGGAATTCGGCGCGCTGTATTTCGTCGTCGCCTATTCGGTGCTGATGGAGATCGGCATCGATCTTCGGACCGGCCACGCGACGACGGACGCATGGCCCGCGGACTGGGCCTATTATCTCGGCGCGCTTGCCATCGTCTCGCTGCTTGGCCTGTGCCTGCTCGTGCTCGCGCAGCCCGCCAGACTGCGCACCGCCGTCGCGACCCCCGACCTCATCGGCGAAGGCATTCCGCAAACGCGCGGCCTGCGCGTCGATGGCCGCGCGGGCCTTGTCGATACGCTGGAAAACCTCATCAGCGGCGGGCAGCAGGAAGCCATCCTCCAGGCGACATTGCGTGCTGCACGCGTCTGCAAGGGAGATCATCTTCTCGACATCGGCTGCGGCACCGGAAAGCTCGTCATCGCGGCGGCCCGTCAGGCCGGCCGAGCGGGCTCGGCAACCGGCATCGACGCAACGCCCGCGATGATCGAGCTTGCCGGAAAGCGCGCACGCGAGCACAGCTCGGACGCCCGCTTCCGTGTCGGCGTGGCGGAAGCCCTGCCCTTCGCGGATGCGTCACTCGATGCGGTGACGAGCTCCTATTTCTTCCACCATCTGCCGAGCGACGTAAAAGCCGAGGCCTTGCGCGAAATGTGGCGCGTTCTGAAGCCGGGCGGACGGCTTGTCATTACCGATTACGGCAAGCCGCGCAGCCTGCTCGGCTATGCCGCGAGCATTCCGATGCGCTTCGATTTCCACGAATATGTACGGCCGCAACTGAACGGCGAACTCGACCGGCTGGTTCGCGAGGCGGGGCTCGGAGAACCCGAAATCCTGGAAAGCTTCCTCGGCTATATCGGCGTGCTGCGGCTTGTGAAGGGGGCTTAGTCTCCGACCAACACGGCCTCTGCATTCTGATCGAGAAGTATCGAGAATAAAGACGTGGCGAAGCTATCGAGGCTGGAATAATCGACGACGAATCTAAGAACCGAGTGCTGAGGCAGGTCGTCGGGTTGAAATTGGGAGTTCAGCTCGATCCCGACGGATAGTTTGCCCAAATTGCCCCATGCAGAAATGACGATGCTGACATTGCCGGCCGAATCCGCAAGTGCCAACTCGACTGTCATCGGCAACTGCGTAGTGCCGTTTCGAATCTGGTCGGCGAATTCCTGAATTGTCGCGCGATTGAAATACGCGGAGCTGCTGCCAACAAACCCGGCAACTTCCGCATGCGCGTGAAGTTCGCCATGGAACTCATCTTCAGGTTCGTAAGTCAGGCGAACAAAGTTCGTACTCACTTCACCTTTGCTCGTCGATGAGGTCCGCGAACCTCTTGAACAGGTAATGACTGTCCTGCGGGCCGGGGCTCGCCTCGGGGTGGTATTGCACCGAGAAGGCCGGACGGTCGGTCAGGCGGATGCCGCAGTTCGAGCCGTCGAACAGCGAGACATGGGTTTCCTCGGCGTTTGACGGCAAGGTTTCACGATCCACCGCAAAGCCATGATTCATAGAGGTAATCTCGACTTTTCCGGTGGTGAAATCCTTGACCGGATGGTTCGCGCCGTGGTGGCCCTGATGCATTTTCTGCGTCTTCGCGCCGATGGCGAGGCCGAGAAGCTGGTGGCCGAGGCAGATGCCGAAGGTCGGGACCTTCTTGTCGAGAATGGCGCGGATGACCGGCACCGCATATTCGCCCGTCGCCGCCGGATCTCCCGGTCCGTTCGACAGGAACACGCCGTCCGGCTTCAGGGCCAGAATGTCCTCGGCGCTCGCGGTTGCGGGCACGACGACGACTTCGTTGCCCTGCTCGGCCAGAAGGCGAAGAATGTTGCGCTTGGCACCGAAGTCGATCGCCACGACGCGGCGCTTGCCCTCACCGAGTTTCTGGTAGCCGCCTTCGAACGTCCAGGCCGTCTCGTCCCAGTCGAAACGCTGGGCGGAGGTGACGCCGGGCACGAGGTCGACGCCCTCCATATCGGGAATGGCGGCAGCCGTCTGGCGCAGCGCATCCACGTCGAAATGCCCGTCCGGATGATGGGCGATGACCGCGTTGGGCATGCCCTTCTCGCGGATGAGCGCGGTGAGCGCGCGTGTGTCGACGCCGGTGATGCCGGAAATGCCGCGCGCCTTCAGCCAGGCATCGAGCCCGCGGCTGGCGCGCCAGTTCGACGGATCGGTGATCGGCGCGGCCAGAACGACGCCCCGCACGCCCGCCGAGGCCGCCAGATTGACCGTCTCGATGTCGTCGTCGTTGGTGCCGACATTGCCGATGTGCGGGAACGTGAACGTGACGATCTGCCCGGCATAAGAGGGGTCCGTCAGGATTTCCTGATAGCCCGTCATCGCGGTGTTGAAACAGACCTCGCCGGTGGCGGAGCCTTCGGCGCCGATGCCCTGCCCTTCGAGAATGGTGCCATCGGCCAGCACAAGTAAGGCCGTGGGTCTTTCTTCGGTCCAGGCATCGCCCGAACCCCGGGGGGCTTGTTCGCTCGTCATGTCTGCCTTAGGTCTGGCCGCGCTATCATCATCCGCGCGAGTCAGGGGGCTAGCTAAGGCTCATAACTTCGCGGGTCAACACCACCGCCCTTTTTCTCCGGAGCAAATCTGCCATGTCGACCCTTCGCGAGGCGATCAACACCGCACTCAAGGACGCCATGAAATCGGGCGACAAGACCAGGCTTGGCACGATGCGTCTCATCAACGCCGCCCTGAAGGACAAGGACATCGAGGCACGCGGCGCCGGCAAGGGACCGCTCTCCGACGACGAGGCGCTCCAGCTTCTCCAGAAAATGGTCAAGCAGCGCGAGGATTCGGCGAAAATCTACGAAGACAATGCCCGCCCCGAACTCGCCGCGCAGGAGCGTGCCGAGATCGCGCACATCACGGCCTTCATGCCCAAGCAGATGGACGAGGCCGAAGCCAAGGCCGCCGTGGATGCGCTGGTCGCGGAGCTTGGCGCATCCGGCATGAAGGACATGGGCAAGGTGATGGGCGAGCTGAAGGCCCGCTACGCCGGCAAGATGGATTTCGGCAAGGCAAACGGCCTCGTCAAAGCCGCGCTCGGCTGAGTTCATAGATCGCGCATATCGTCAGATACGCCCGCGCCTCTTAAAGTAAACGCAAGATTTTGATGTGATTTTGCCTCCGGAAAATATCCCGGGAGGCTGGTCCCATGCTGCGTTGGAAACCGCGTCTGAGCGCGAAGGCTCAATTTTTCGTCCTCGCCCTTCTCACCGTGAACACACTCGCGATTGGCGCCTTCATGCTCTACGGCCTGCGGGCGGAGATGCTAGAGAACGCCGCAGGCAATCAGGAACTCAACTCCCGCGTCGCGGCGAACGCTCTCTCCGACCTGCTGGGGGACGCGCGCGTCGAATACACGGGTGAGCAGATCTCCACCGTTGTCGGTCCGGCGATCCCCGATTTCCAAAGCCACGAGCTGATCGACAAGATCGGCCGCACCACCGGCCAGTCCGCCACCTTCTTCGCCTATGATGCCGCGAGCGACGATTTCTGGCGCCGCACCACCAACATCATGAAAGCGGACGGCACGCGCGCCATCGGCACGCCGCTCGGCAAGGACGGCGCGGTCTGGAAGGCGATGAAGGCAGGCGAGGTCTATCGCGGCGAAGCCGATATTCTCGGCAAGCCCTATTTCACCCAGTACACCCCCATAAAGACCGAAGCCGGGGACGTGATCGGCATCGTCTTCGTCGGCCTCGATCGCTCGGCGCTCGACACCACGCTCTGGGAAACCGCGCGCAATGTGCTGATCGGTGCGGTCGGCGTCTGCGTCCTTCTTCTTCTCGCCGCCGGTCTCGGCATCCGGCGCGGTTTGCGTCCCCTGATCGCGGTCACCGAAGCGGTCCGGGAACTGGCCGGAGGCAAACTCGACATCGCCATCCCCAGCACATCGCGCAGCGACGAGGTCGGCGATATTGCCCGCGCGCTCGAAACGTTCCGCGAAAGCGCCCACCGCCAGCAGGAGCTGGAAGATGCAACGCGCACGGACGGCGACCGCCATCGCATGCGCGGTGAGCGCCTCGCGCGTATCGCCGCCGAGTTCGAGCAGTCCGTGAGCGCCGTACTTGCAACCGTCTCGGATGCGACCGAGCAACTCAGCCGCACCGCGGAGGATTTGACCGGCGTCTCCCACGTCACCCGCGATCGCGTCGGCGAGGCAACGTCCGCATCCGACCAGGCCAGCGAAAACGCCGCCGAGGTCTCCGGCGCGGCCGAGGAATTGTCGGCTTCCGTCAACGAAATCGGACGTCAGGTCGAGCAGTGCTCGGCGGTGTCCGCCCGCGCGGTCGGTGAAGCGCAGGAAAGCGCGCGCCAGAGCGCGGAGCTTGCGGCCTCCGCAAGCGAAATCGGCAAGATCGTCACACTGATCACCGACATCGCCGCGCAGACCAATCTTCTTGCGCTCAACGCCACCATCGAAGCCGCCCGCGCCGGTGAGGCCGGCAGGGGTTTTGCGGTCGTCGCATCGGAAGTGAAGATGCTCGCCAGCCAGACGGCGAAAGCGACCGAGGAAATCAGCGCCCAGATCGACCGCATGCACCGCACCACCGAAACCGCAACGGCCAGCATCGACAACGTCTCGAAGACGATCGGCGAACTCGACGTGGTTCTCACCGCCATCTCCTCGGCGGTGGAAGAGCAGAATGCCGCGACGAAGGAAATCTCCTCCTCCATCACCAGCGCTGCCGCCCGCACCGGCGAGGCGCGCGGCAGTATGGAAAGCGTCAGCGAAGCAGCCGACAATGCCGCCCGTGCCTCGGGCGACGTCGCCGCCGCCGTCGGGGCGCTGAAGGACCAGACGGCGACCATGTCGGCGACCGTCCGCTCCTTCCTCGAAGGAATGCGCGCGGCCTGAACGGCGCTTGATCGACACCGGCGCATCGTAAACGCAGCCTTAACCTAAAGCCCCGCATTTTAGCGGGCGATGAAGACCCGTGTTGCGTTCGGTCTTGTAGGTGCGTCTCTCGCCGTGTTGCTGGCAGGTTGCGGAAAGTTCGACCTGTTCGGCGAACCCCGCGAAGCCTGGCGGGACGCGGAAGAACAGCGCTGCCTGCGCGCGGGGGAACTCGTTCCTTCCGCCTTCGCGGAACGGCTTCCGGCGATCAACCAGAAATATTCCTGCGGCCTCGAACATCCGTTTCGCGTGTCGGCGCTGAGCGGCGGCGAAGTCGCGATCCAACCTTCGGCGCGGATCGGCTGCCCGATGAATTCGGCGCTGAACCGCTGGATGCGTGAAAGCGTGCAGCCCGCCGCCTACGGCAATTTCGGCCAGCCTGTCGTCGGCATCAAGAACATCGCCTCGTATGGATGCCGCACGCGTAACAACAAGCGCGGGGCCAAGCTCTCCGAGCACTCGTTCGGAAACGCGCTCGACATCAAGGCATTTTACCTTGCCGATGGCCGCGAGATCACGGTCCAGGGCGGCTGGCGCGGTTCACCCGATCAACGGGCCTTTCTGAGGCAGGTGCATGCGGGCGCGTGCGGCACGTTCAAGACGGTGCTCGGCCCCGGCAGCGACGGCTATCACGAGGATCATTTCCACATGGATCTGGCGCGGCACAATTCCAACTGGACGGCCTATTGCCGTCCGCACCCGAAAAACGTTCCGAGCGCGCCGCAATTCCAGCAGCAGCCGCATTACTACCCGCCCGCGGGTCAGGCATATCCGCCGCAACAGCAGCCCTATTCCTATCCGAACGGGCCGGTCTCCGACAATGTGCCGATGTCCTACGCACCGCACAGCCGCTGGCCGATTGCGCGCGTACCGACACCCTACAACGGGACGACCGGCAGCGTGGGCGAAGACGCCCTCGACGACTGATCAGTTGCCGCGGACGTCGATGGGCGCTCCCGATCCCATGATGTTGCTTGTGCCAAGGCTGGAGCCGCTGCCCCCGCTGCCGGTGGCGCAGTTCGATGTCGTTGCGCTGGTCGATCCGCTGCCGGAGCTTGACCGCGTGCCCGTACCCGAACAATCGGTGCTGCTTGAGCGTGTCGAGGACTCATCGATCGAGCCGGAGACGCTCGGCACGGAGCCATCGCGTGTGCCCCAGACGGGGACGGACGTTCCGGCGCCCGATCCCGGCGACGAGGGCACCTGGCTTGCGCCTCCCGGCATTCCCGCCGCGCTCGGCGCGACCTGACTGTTCGGGGCGGCGGCCGGGTTCGGCACATCGACGCTTGTTGCCCCCCGTCCACCGGACACGCCCGTCGCCGGCGCTGCCGTGCCGCCGATCGTCGAACCAGACGGTGAAGACGGTGAGGACGACGGCGCGGATGATATCTGCGCCAGAGCGGGCCCGGCGAGGAGCGAGGCTCCCACACAGGCCATGAGGTGAAAACGGGTCATAGGGGCCTCCCCTTGGGGTATCGGTCAAAGCCTCAACGCCCCGGGAAGGTGGCTGTTCCTTGCGAACGTGCCCCGGCATGTGGCACGGCTTCCTTCATGTCATTTCAAGCCGATACGCCGCTCGTCTCCATCGTCTCCCCCTCCCCGAGCCATGACGCGCGGGACGAGGAGATCGACATCCTCCTTCTGCACTACACCGGCATGGTCTCGGCCGATGAGGCGGTGGCCCGGCTCTGCGATCCGGCGAGCAAGGTATCCTGCCATTACCTCGTCCACGAGGACGGGCGGATCGTGCAGATGGTGCCGGAGGAACGGCGGGCCTGGCATGCGGGCCTGTCGAACTGGGAGGGCGAGACGGACGTCAATTCCCGCTCCATCGGCATCGAGATCCAAAATCCCGGCCATGAGCATGGCTACCGCGATTTCCCCGACGCCCAGATCGAGGCGGTGATCGCGCTCGGTCTCGATATCTGCGCGCGCCACAACATCCCGCGCAACCGGGTTCTGGCCCATTCCGATGTGGCGCCGCGCCGGAAAGACGATCCGGGCGAGAAATTCCCGTGGGACCGGCTTTCTGCGGCCAAACTCGGCCATTGGCAGAAGCCTGCGCCGCTGACGACGACCGGAGACACCTTTTTCGAGGGCGATGAGGGCGAGCCGGTCGAGGAGATCCAGACCCTGTTCTCGATCTACGGCTATGGGATCGAGATTTCGGGCGTGTTCGACGCCCAGACCAAGGCGGTCGCCACCGCTTTCCAGCGTCATTTCCGTCAGGAAAAGGTCGATGGGACAGTCGATCCATCGACCATCGCAACGATGCGAAGGCTGTTAAAGGCTTTGCCGAAAGTATGACGGAACAAGTGTTGCGTCACGGAATGGTCATAAAATAGACAATTCAGGTCCCTTCCTGTCCTCATCACGGCCTGATTTCGCGGCGACTTCCACGGCTGTTCGAGTAATCGTGGAGTTTCTTCTGATGTATCGCACTCTCCTTTGCGGCGCCCTTGCCGCGACGACCCTCGCTTTTGCCACTCCGGCTTCGGCTGAATCCGCGATTGAATTTCTTCAGAAGGAGGCCGCCGAAAAAGCGCCCGCGAAATCGGTGTCCCGCACATCGGCGAAGGTCGACCGCAAGGCGAAGACGGAGCGTGCGGATCGCAAGGAGCGTGAAGAGCTGCGCGAAGGCCGCGCCTCGGCGTCGACGGAAGCGCTGCCGCGCGGTGGAAACCTCGCGAGCCTCGTTCAGCATTACGCCGCAAAGCACGGCGTGCCGCAGCATCTCGCCCACGGCGTCGTCATGGTCGAAAGCCGCTACCGCGCCAACGCCACGGGACCCGGCGGCTATATCGGCCTGATGCAGCTCTCCTACCGCACGGCACAGGGCATGGGTTACAAGGGAAGCCGCAAGGCGCTCTACGAGCCGGCGACCAATCTCGATTACGGCATGCGCTATCTGGCCGAAGCAAACCGGCAGGCGGGCGGCAATATGTGCGGCGCCGTCTCGAAATATCAGGGCGGACACGGCGTGCGCGGCGTGACGAAGGCCGGGGCCGTCTATTGCGGCAAGGTCAAGAAATACATGGCGCAGAAGGCGCCGTCCTATGCGGCGCCGGTTCAGGTCGCCGAGAACGAAAAAAGCCGCTCGTAAGGACTTGAAAAACTCCCGCTCAGGCGGGAGTTTTTTTAGGCTTTGGCCCGCGTGACGAGTGCGACCCCGAACGCCGTCAGGACCATGCCGCCGATCTGCAGCATGTTCAGCGTTTCGCCGAAAATGGCCCACGCCATCAGCGCGGTGACCGCGGGCACGAGATAAAGAAGGCTCGCCGTCTGTACGACCGCGCCGCGGCGGATCATCAGCAGAAGCAGCACGATCGCGCCGATCGACAGGCCGAACACCGCCCATAGCAGCCCGATCCACAGTTCGGGCGCGAAATCGAACTTGCCCTCCTCCGTCAGGAAGGCAACGAGCGCCGTCGGCACGAAGGCGGCCGAAAACTGCACGACATTGCCGGTGCGAAGATCCATCTGCCCGCCGGTCCGCTTCTGCCAGATGGTTCCGGCCGTGAACGCCAGCACCGCGATGAACCCGACAAGCAGCGCGACCGGCGGCACCGCATCCGCCCCCGTGCCGAGCTTGGGCAGCAGCACCAGCACCGCCCCGACAAAACCAAGCGCGATGCCGACCCATTTCAGAAGACCGACCCGCTCCCCGAGCAGGGGCGCCGCGACCAGTGCCGTCAGAAGCGGCTGAAGCCCCGCCAGAAGCCCGGCGAAACCGGCCGGGAGCCCGTGCCGCACGCTCCAGAAAATGCCGCCGAGATAAACTCCGTGGAGAAGGAGCCCCGCAACGGCCAGGCGCCCGGCGTCGCGCCAGCTTTTGGGCCAAGGCGCGCTCTGGACGACGGCGAGCGCGGCCAGAAACGCGATCGCCAGAACATAGCGCACCGACAGGAAGGTCAGCGGATCGGCATGTGGCGCCACAAGGCGCGCAACGATGAAGCCCGTTGCCCAGATGACAATGAACAGAAAAGGCGCGGCGCGGAAGAAGGCCTTCGTGGCGGGCGAGTCGGGCGTGCTCATGCTCGGTGACTAGACCCCGCCACGAAGGTCCACAAGCCAGACCTCCGGCGAAAGGCGGCTCTTGCGCATCACCTGCCCTAGCCCCTAATGAGACCTGCCAGTCGGCTGGACGGCCGCTCCGCAAGGAGAGGAAAGTCCGGGCTCCATGGAGGCACGGTGCCGGATAACGTCCGGCGAGGGCGACCTCAGGGAAAGTGCCACAGAAAGTAAACCGCCTGCGGCTTGCCGCAGGTAAGGGTGAAAGGGTGCGGTAAGAGCGCACCGCGCGACTGGCAACAGGAGCGGCATGGCAAACCCCACCGGGAGCAAAACCGAATAGGGACGGCGCGGGCTCTGCCCAGATCCCGCCTCCAGAGAGCCGTCCGGGTTGGTTGCTTGAGATGTCCGGCAACGGATGTCCCAGAGGAATGGCCGTCACGTCGCAGCTTTCGGGCTGCGGCCCTACAGAACCCGGCTTACAGGCCGGCTGGCATTGATCTTTTCGGGACCGTTCATACGGCGGGCCCACGCGCGTCAGGGCGCCCGCGCTCTGCTCATCACCTTCAGGGAGAGCGCGATTGCGAAAATGGCCGCGACCAGGCATCCGCAGAAGGCCACGACCGCAGGCCACAACCCCTCATACCAGAACCAGCCGCCCACGGAGCCGAGCACGCTCGATCCGAGATAATAGGCCAGCAGATAAAGCGAGGATGCGTGGCTCTTGTTCTGCGCCGCGAGCCCGCCCACCCAGCCGCTCGCGACCGCATGCATGGCGAAGAATCCCATCGTAATGACGCAGATCCCCGCAATGACCACCGCAAGCGGCGTCATAAGGGTGAGCAGCAGCCCTGCAAACGTCACCGCGGCACCGGCAATGACGACATTTGCCCGCCCGAAACGGTCGGCCATCGCACCGGCCAGCGAGGACGCGACCATCCCCAGCGTGTAGGCGAGGAAGATCAGCCCGATCTCCGTCTGGTTGAGATTGTAAGGGGCCTCGATGAGCCGAAAGCCGGCGTAATTATAGACGGTGACGAAGGCCCCCATCGCCAGAAACGCGATGAGGAAAAGCCAGGGCATGTCGCGGTTCTTCAGATGCCCTGCCCAGGCGCTCGTGTGGAAGGCGAGGCTGACGTCACGCCGCCGCGTGAAATTCCGCGAGCGCGGCAGAAGAAAGAAGAACAGGATGGCGATCACCAGATCGGCGCAGGCCATGGTGCCGAGCGCGATGCGCCAGGACGTGATCTCCGTCAACGCGCCGATGGCGACGCGCCCGATCATGCCGCCGAACGCCGTTCCGCTCACATAGAGCCCCATCGCGAAGCCGAGCCGGTTCCTGGGGATTTCCTCGGCCAGATAGGCCATCGCGACCGCCGGAACACCGCCAAGCACGATCCCCTCCAGCGCGCGCGTGACCAAAAGTGCATTCCAGCTCGGCGCGACGGAGGAAATAAGGTTCAGGATCGCGGCGCCCGCCATGCACACGAACATCAGCCCGCGCCGCCCCAGCGTTTCCGACAGCGCCCCGGCCAGAAGAATCGAAACGGCAAGTCCGCCGGTCGTCAGCGAGAGCGCCAGAGAGCTTGCCGCCGGCGTGACACCGAACTCGGCCGCGAATTCCGGAAGCAGCGGCTGGGTGCAATAGATCAGCGAGAATGTTGCAAAACCGGCCATGAACAGCGCAAGGCCGATGCGCCGCGTGCCGGGATGGGAGCCTTCGGACAAATCTTCCGCCCTCGTGAACCCCTGCCCTTACCCTGTTTTGCCGCGGCATCAACCGGCAATTGGGCTAAGCCGCGTGGTCGACACCTGTCCGGCATCGCCACATATCACGCCCGACGCGCCGAAGCGCGTAGGGACGTGATGGCAATGCCGAACGTCCGCGTCAGACTGGCATTCAGGCCGTGCCCGGCGCGGCCATGCCGTTCCCGAGGCCGGGGACTTCGAGAAGCTTGCGATCGACCGCAAATCGCGTTCGCGGCAAAGCGTGCGGATATTCGGAGCGCAGCCACTCGATCATCTTTTCGCGCACATAGCAGCGCAGATCGAAGGCGCTGCCGGCATTGCGCGCGCTCATCAGCGCCCGGATTTCGACCGTGTTTTCCTTGCAGTCCGTCACCTGCAACGCGCAGGCGCGGCCATCCCAAAGCTTTGTGCCGCGCAGCACGGTCTGCAGTTGCGTGCGCATTTCCTCGACCGGCACGGAATAATCCACATAGAACATCGACGTGCCGAGTATCTGCGGGTTCTCGCGCGTCCAGTTCTGGAACGGTTTTTCGAGGAAATAGGACAGCGGCAGGATGAGCCGCCTCTGGTCCCAGACATTGACGACGACATAGGTGGAGGTGATGTCCTCGACCGTGCCCCATTCGCCTTCGAGCACCACCTGATCGCCGATCCGGATCGGCTCGGTGAACGCGATCTGGATGCCCGCCAGCAGGTTTGAAATCGCCGGACGGGCGGCAAGACCGATGGCGATACCGGCAACACCCGCCGAGGCGAACAGGCTGACGCCGAGTGTTCGCAGGGCCGGAAGCGACATGAAGACCAGCGCAATGGTCGCGACCGCGACCGTGACCGTCGCAAGACGGCGCAGCAGGTTCAGCCGCGTCTGGCGACGCCGCACGTGAACGTCCTCCGACAGGTCCACCCCGTCGTGCCGCCGTGCATAAATGTCGAAGCCGAGCTGCGTCAGACGGTAAGCTGCCAGACCAAACGCGAGCGTACCGACGACGACGGCACCGCGCGCAAGCCCGATCTGCGCGGGAGCCGGATAGCCCGTCGCCGGAATCAGGGCCGCAAAGACGAAGACCCCGACGAGAATGGCCACCGACGGCTGAACACGCCGCATCACAAGACGGAGCATCGTCGTGCGGCGCATGTGTTCGAGGCGACGAACAATGAAGCGCAAAAGGTGATGGGCGAAAACACCCGCAAGGCTTGCAAAAGTGACCGCCACGAGCAGCCATGCCCAGGAGGGCATGGCAAGGAGCCATGAAGGCAGGCTGATATCCATTCAATCAGACGTCCGGAATGGTGGTGGGTTTCAGGAAACGCTGTCTCGTTTCCCATGAGAGCAACGTTCGTGCGCCCGGATCGTTTCAAATCCGGAGGAATGCGGGTTCACCCGCGCGTCACGCGTCCATACGAACACACCGCCAATACCGAAACCGGCGTTATGCGATGAATTTAAGCAATGTCCACACGATCCCTGCCCAGAAGGCGGTGCAAAAAAGAACCGCCGCCCAGCGCCACAAGACGCGCGTCGAGACATATTCTGAATGCACATCCGGCACGCTTGGCGTGTCGCGCATGTGCCGGCCCATGCTGTTTGTTTGCACGGCTCCCTCCCCCGGACCGATTCTCATCAAGATCGATCTCTTCTGTTCTTGGAATTTCAATCATGACTGGACATGAGTCCAGCGAATTTCAGCCGGGAAGTGAACGCGCCACGATCACACTTCCGCCGTTCCGGCCATCAATTCTCATGCGCGTACTGCAGGTTAGGATCACATCTGCGGCATAGCTCGATTTTGAGACTGGGGTAAGCTCTCTGTCGTGGGGGCGTATGGAAGGGTTGACCATGGGTCAAACTGCCTTGGCGACCGGTATCGCCTCCGACGAAATCCACCTGCGCCGACTCATCGTTGCCCTGCTCGCAGCACTCCGGCGTCAGATCCGGCTCATCGGCGCGCTGGTTCTGGCGTTCCTTCTCCTCGGCATCGCCTACATCGTCGCCACACCATCTGCCTATACGGCCCGCACCTCGGTCCTTATCGATCTCAAACAACCCAATCTGTACAACGGCAATCAGGGCCTTGCGCTTGCGCTCGTGGATCCGGCCGCGGTGGACAGCCAGGTTGAAATCCTCAAATCGGAAGCGCTTGCGTTGCAGGTCATCCGCAAGCTTGACCTTACGGGGCGCGAGGACGAGATCGCCAGTCCGTCGATTCTAAAAATGCCGATACGCTGGATTTTCTCTCTGCTGAGCTCCTCGGACCCGAGCGAGTACAGCCAGGAACGCGCGCTCGTTTCGGCGGTCATGTCCCAGACAAGTGTCCAGCGGCAGGGAACCACCTATCTCGTCCATATCGATTTCGAAGCGCTCAACCCGGCACTCGCGGCCGAAATCTCCAACGGCATCGCCGAGGCCTATATGGCCGGGCAGATCGATGCGAGGTACGAGACGACGCGCCAGGCAAATGTCTGGCTCGAGCAGCGCGTGGAAGAACTGCGCGAACGCGTGCTGAAAGCGGAGCAATCGGTTTCCGATTACCGCACCGACAACAATCTCGTTCAATCTGAAGGCGTGTTTCTCAACGAGCGCGAGCTGTCCGAACTGAATTCGCAACTTCTGATCGCCCGCGCCGCGACAGCCGAAAAGCGGGCCCGCGTCGAACAGATCAACACTCTCATCGAGACCGAGAACCCGGACGCGCTCTCGGCGGACACGCTCGAAAGCCCCATCCTCGCCGATCTTCGCAAGCAATACTCCAAGCTCGGCCTGCGCGAACTCATGCTGACCCGGCGCCTCAACGGCGACCAGTCGGGCCTCGACCTCACAAAGCGCGAAAAGCAGGATCTGACGCGTCAGATGATGACGGAGCTGCGCCGCGTCGGCGATGCGGCGCGCAGTGATCTTGTCGTCGCGCAGAGCCGGCAGGCCTCGCTTGAAGAGAGCCTTCAGGCGGTCAAGAAGGACAATGCCAGCGACAACGAGAAAATGGTTCGCCTGCGCGAACTCGACCGACAGGCCGCGGCAACGCGCACGCTCTATGAAAACTTCCTCGGCCGCCTGCGCCAGACCGACCAGGATGCAAGCTTCCCCATCGCCGAGGCACGCGTCGTTACGCCCGCGACACGGCCGCTGCGCGCGAGCAGCCCGCGCATTCTGCGGGTTCTCGCCTTCGCCGGCGGGCTGGGCGCGCTTCTCGGCATCGGCATTGCGCTGGTGCGCGACCGCTTCGACAATGTCGTCCGGAGCAGCTGGGAACTGGAAAACCTGACGGGCCTTCCGATGCTCGGCATCATCCCGGTCCTTAGCGGCCAACGGCCCGTCGCGGCCCGCGGCGTGCCGTTCGCCAGAAAGATCGTGCCGACGCTTGTCGGCAGAGGCGAAGAGGGACGCAAAGCCGATTTCACCAAGGGGGCATATCCCATATCGCGCGATCCGATGTTGCGCGCGAACGAGACCATGCGCGTCATCAAGGCCGCGTTGCAGGGCCACGGCGACGGCGCGCCGCCGAAAGTCATCTGCGCCGTCTCCGCGCTGCCGCAGGAAGGAAAATCCCTCACCAATCTCCTGCTTGCAAAGCATCTTGCCTGTACCGGCAAGCGCGTGGCGCTGATCGACGCCGATTTCCGCCGCTCGAGCCTCACCCGCGAGGGCGAACGCGCAAGGTCCGGTCTGGTGCAGGTCGTGCGTGGCGAAGCCGCTTTGCCGAGCGTGATGCGTGCCGACGAAGCGACGGGACTGCATGTGCTCCCGGCCGGACGCGTCGACAGTTCCGTCCAGTCGGACGAGCTTCTGCGCTCGGCCGATTTCCGGGCTCTGATCGAGACCATGGTGCGAGCTTATGATTACGTCATCGTGGATCTTCCGCCTCTGCTTGCCGCCGTGGACGCGCGCGTCGCGGCCAGCGTCATCGACCGTTTCATCTATGTCGTGGAATGGGAACAGACGCCGCGCGACGCCATCCTGCAGGCGCTGCACATCTCCCCGCTCGTCACCAGCAAGATGGTCGGCGCGGTGATGAACAAGGTCCAGCTCGACATGCTGCATCTTTACGACGATGCCGCCGTCTACGCCGAGCCGTATGGGCAGATGCCGGCTCTCCCCGCCAACGAGGTTGCCTGACGGGAGCGCGGCCCGATGTATCCCACACGACGCAGTGTCCTCGGCGGCGGTCTTGCTCTTCTCGGAGCGCCGCGCCTTGCGATGTCTCAGGATGAGGCAAGCCTTGCGCGCATTGCGCGCTTGAGCGGGCTGTTCTACGGCGCGGCCGTCACCTCATCCCAGCTCATGGCGGGTGACTTCACCACCGCGCTCAAACATGAGGCCGAATACATCGTTCCCGAATGGGAAATGAAATGGGGCGCCCTCGAGCGTGAACGCGACCGGCGCCAATACGGCACCGCCCAGAAATTCGTCGATTTCGCCAATGCCAACAGAATGTCCGTGCGCGGGCACACTCTGGTGTGGCACCGCAACATTCCCGCCTGGGCCATCACGGCGCTGAAGAACAAGGAATACGGGCTCATGCAGCGGCATGTCCGCAGCACGGTGAGCAATTTCGGCTCCATACAGGATTGGGATGTCGTCAACGAAGCGATCGAACCGACGCATGGCCGGTCCGACAATCTGCGGACATCGCCGTTCCTCGACGCACTTGGGCCGGGCTATATCGGCGAAGCGTTCCGGGCCGCGCGGTTTGCGGCGCCCGGCGCCCGGCTCGTCTACAACGATTACGGCTTCGAATACGAACTCGAAACCCACCGCACCCGCCGCCGCGCGCTGATCCGGCTTCTCGAACGGCTGAAGGCGACGTCGGTGCCCGTGGATGCCGTCGGCCTTCAGGCGCATCTCGTGACGCGCGACATCAAGTTCGATCCGGTCGCCTACACCTCGTTCCTCGGGAAGATTGCCGATCTCGGGCTGAAGATCATCATCACCGAGCTCGACATTCAGGACACCAATCTGCCCGCCGACATCCCGGAGCGCGACGGCATTCTGGCCGATCACATCGCGCGCTATCTGGATGCGGCACTGTCCGAGCCTGCCGTGATAGGTGTCATGACATGGGGATTGTCGGACCGTTACACCTGGCTGAACTCCGATCCGTCCGCCAAGCGGCCCGACGGCCTGCCCAGCCGGCCATTGCCTCTCGACGTGGACATGAAACGAAAACCGATGTGGGATGCCATCGCCAACGCCATGCGCAACGCACCGGAGCGCAGCGCATGAGGCAGCTCCTGACCGCCATTCTGCTCGTACTCGCGGGCGCACCTTCCGCGCTTGCACAGAATTGCGGCGCAGGAACGCTCGGCACATCGCGCGTCCAGAGCATCGCGCCCGGCGAGATGGTGGGCAGCTTCCATTACGCCTCGCCCCCCTTCGCTCCGAAAGAGATCGCCCTCACCTTCGACGACGGCCCGAACCCGAAATCCACCGAGCGGATCCTCGACACGCTGAAACGCGAATGCATCCGCGCGACGTTCTTCGTGGTGGGCCGCCGTGCCAAGCAGGCGCCGGAACTTCTTCGCCGCATCGCCGCCGAAGGCCACACGATCGGCACCCACACCTGGTCGCATCGCGATCTGAAAAAAGTGTCCCCAGAGGTCGGCAAGGACGACATCGAACAGACGATCGACTTCGTCCGCACGACGACCGGCCGCACGCAGGATGCCCGCCTGTTCCGCTATCCCAATCTCAGCCAGACACCGGAAATGAACCGTCTTCTTGCCGAGGGCGGGCAGATCGTGATGAGCACCGACATCAGCCCCAAGGACTGGAAGGGCGATCCCCCTGCCGAGACCCTGGAGCGGCTGAAACGTCTGGTCAAAAACCGTGGACGCGGCATCGTCATGCTCCACGACGCGCAGGCCCATACGGCGGATTTCCTGCCCGATTTTCTCGCCTTCCTGAAGGCGGAGGGCTACCGCATTGTTGCGCTTGAGGCGGCGGTTAACACGCCGCGGGAGGGGCCATGAATCGCGCCCTCTCCCTGTTCCGTTTCGACGAAAGCTGGATCCTCGGTCTGCTGATCGCGCTGTGGCTTGCGGGCATTGCGGCCGCGCTCACGCAGGCCGATCTTGTCGTGTTCGGCGCACTCGCCGGCATTCCGGTGGTCGCCATTGCAATCGCCTTCATGCTGCGGGTGATCTCCGGAAACCGCGCCGCGACGCTTGTGCTGTTCACGCTTTCACTGATCATGCTCGCCGCCGTCTTCCGCATCCGTGAATACGAAGACAAGAGCCTCGATTTTCAGGTGCTCATGAAGCTCGGCTCATGGGCCCTGCTCGCGGGTGTGATCTTCGCGCGATTCCGCACCCACTTCGCCGTCTATCTCAACGGCAGCGCCGGGCTGTGGCTGCTGCTCTATCTTTGGATGGCGCTGACGGCCGCCTATTCGCCCGCTCCCGTGCCGAACGCGGTCGCGGTGTTCTCGCTTGCCGTGTTCCACATGTTCACGGTCTACACGCTCTCCTTCAACAGCGAGCGGTCCATCGCCTTCACCATTATTCTCGCCGCGCTGTTTCTGTGCGCGGTGTCGATCGTTGTCTATTTCGTCAATCCGAGCTTCGGGCGCATGTGGGAATGGGTGAACGGCGTTCGCATCCCGCAAAACCGCATGCGCGGCATCACCGGAAGCCCGAACGCGATCGGCGGTGTCGCCGCGTTCGGCATTCTTCTGATCTCGATCTTCTGGCGCGAGTTCGGCCCGCGAATGCGGCTGATCTCACTCGCGGCCGTTGTCGTATTTGCGGCCTCGATCTTCTTCAGCCAGAGCCGCAGCCCGATTGCTGCGGCTCTCGTCATTCTCATCGGTTATCATCTCTTCCGGCCGGGGCGCGGACCGCTCGTCATCATCTGCGGCGTGTTCGGTGGGGCGTTGCTCCTTGCACTCATTCCGTTCATGGACAACATCCTGTCCCTGCTCTCGCGCAGCGGCCGGGTGGAGGAAATCCTCACCGCCACCGGGCGCAGCTATATCTGGGAGACGGTGCTGAGATTATGGTCGGAAAAGCCGCTGACCGGCTGGGGCTATGGCGCGATGCTGTATGTCCTGCCGTCCCAGCCCGGTCTTTTCGATGCTGCCGCGCACGCCCACAACCTTTTCCTCGAAGTCCTCGTCGGCACTGGCCTGATCGGCTTCGTGATCCTCATCATGGCGGTTGTCAGCACATTGTTCTGGGGTTTCCGGCTGGGCGAAGCGCGCGGTCTTGCGCTGGTGTTCTTCATCCTGCTGCGCGGGCTCACCGAGGCGGCCCCGTTCAGCGGCGTTGCCGGCTTTACCTATATTTCGCTGTGTCTCGGAGTTGCGATCATCTCGCGCCGCCAGACCGAACACCGGTACGCGGCGGCACAAAATGTCAGGCCGCGGCGTGTGCCCGGACTGTTGTCTCGAGCCTGAGCACGAGTTCGCCGACCGCACGCTGCCAGGCATCGTCACGGCTGAGATAGGAGCGCCCCCGCGCGGCCTGGGAAAGAGCCGTCGCGGCACGGTCGAGACGGCGCTCGTCCATCGCGCTCCTCATGCCTGCCAAAGGTGCCGAACCGAACAGCGGGAGCAGCCCCCGCTTGTAAATTCCGTGGCCGGCATTGCGCCGCAACGGCCAGGTGCGCGAGGCCTTGCGCGCGCGGTCCTTGCGGTAATGCGCCAGAACGCTGTCCACCGAACGGTTCTTCAGCGCAAAATCGTAGGCATAGAGCGCAAGCGTTGCGCTGCGCACGCTTTCGGCCGTCGTGCTTTGCGGCAGCGCGACCGGGTCGTAGGGCATGTCGAGAGACAACGTCCAGTCCAGCCATTTGAACGTGCTGATCTCGCGCGATGTGGTGACGGGAATCCACGGCACACGCAGGGCATCGGCCGTGATCGCGGCATGCATCGCGTCCGCCACGACGAGCTTTGCCGAACGGATGCGCTCCAAAGTTGCCCGGCTGTCGGCACGCGGATCGAGATATTCGATCCCCGCGCGGGCGCAGACCTCCTGCCACGCGCCGGTGTAAAGCGCGTGATGATGCGGCATGAACACCACGCCGTGGCGTTCGCTGTCCGGCAAGGGCTCCAGCCCCGGCACCTGCGACAACAGCATCGCGCCATCGGACACGACAAGCTTGCTGTCGAGCGAAAGAACCTTGGCGGTAAGCGGCCCCCGCACGCAGACGAGATTCCAGCCGCTCTGGCCGAAACCGGACGGCGCCGGTCCGTATCCCGCGCCGCTCGAGAAGACCACCCAGGATTTGGCTTGCGGCATGGTCGGGCCGATGATCGTGCCGATGCCGCTGAAATTCGTCGGGGCGTTCTCGTTCCAGATGCCGGGGGCCAGCGCCTCCCAGATCCAGCCGTTGAGGTCATCGCCGAAATTTCCGGCAGGGTCCTTGTAGTAGAAAATCTTCATGGCACTTTCACCGCAACTTCCTGAGGGCGCACGATGTCCCGCGCGATACCGACAAGGCCGCGAATATGGCGCGGCCACAGACGCGCGAAATCGCCCGCGAGCAGCACCGTCCCGTAGATCACAGCGCCCAGCGCGATGTCCCCCGCAAGCCCCATCCACACATCCGGCACCGCATAGAAATTCTGGCGGGCCAGAACGCAGGCCGCCATGGCCACCGAAGCGCAGAACGCGGGAACGAGGGTTCGCATCACATCGCGCACCGGCAGATCGCACTGGCGTTTCAGGGCCGCAATGTTGAAACCACTCATGATGTAGGCACGCAACACATGCGCGGCGAGAACGGCACGCAGGCCGATCTGCGCCGCGAGGACCGAAAGCCCGACCGTCAGAACGAACTGAAGCAGCGCCTGACGGAACACGGTGCGTGTCGCGCCGACAGCAATCATCGCAGGCGCGAAGAAATAATTGATGGGCGCGGCGAGCGAGACCAGAACGAGGATCTGGAACAACGGCACCGCCGGCCGCCACTGCTCGCCGAGCATGAGATCGAAGATCGGCTCCGCGATCAGCGCGAGCCCGACGAAGATCGGGATGGTCGCAAGTGCGCTGATCTGGACGAAGCGCAGGAACGCCCGGCGGACCGCCGCCTTGTCATGCTGGAGACGGCTGAGGGACGACAGCGCGACCGCCAGAACCGGCTGGAACGTGAGCTGATTGACGAAGTCCACGATGCGCCATGCAATGCGCAGCTGGCCGAGAAGCGCGACGCCGAGGAAAAGCCCGACAACCGCATCGACCATACGCGGCCCGATCATGTTCATCACCGTCGCGGACATGATGTCGAGGCCGGTCAGCAACAGGCGCTTCGCCTCTCCCGGATTGAAACGCAATCCCGGCAGCCAGCGATAGCTGGCCCAGACCATCGCGGTCATCGCAAGGACAAGGACGAGCCGCTGGGCGACCAGCGCATAGATCCCGAAGCCGAGGCCCGCAAGCGCCGCAGCGGCCAGCGAGCCCGCGAGCGAGGCGCCGAAGGTACGCACGGCAAGCGCACGGTATCCGAAATCGCGCCGCAGCCACGCCTCGTGCACACCGCCGAGGCATTGCAGGAAGCAGATCGGCGCCAGCAAGTGCAGCACGGATGCAAGGTGCGGCGCCGCAAACAGGCGCTCCATCGGCTCGGCCAGCAGGAAGACGGCGACGGAAAACGCAAGGCCGGTGCCCTGCAGCAGCCAGAATGCGGTGCTGGCGGTCTCGCGATCCAGCTCCGCCCGCTGCTGCAGGGCTTCCACCTGACCGAGCCTTCCGAGCTGGGTCAGGATATCCGTCACCACATAGGCCAGCGCGATCGTGCCGAAATCCGCAGGCGTCAGCACACGCGCAAGATAGACGAACACCAGAAAGCCGAAGATCTGCTGTCCGGCATTTCCGGCCATCATCCAGAACGAGGAGCGCCCGGCGGCGCGGCGCAGCGTCATGATGCGCGGCCCTCCCCCGTGACAGGCCCGCGCTGAAACCGGCGGCGCCCGACATCCACCAATTCGCGGCCGAGCGCGGCCAGCGCCACCGGCTCCCGGGCCAGCAAAGCCGCGGCGCCCCGCGGATCGCGCGCGCGCAGCCTGTCGGCAAGATCGAGTGCCTGCGCGCGGCGGTGCAGAATGCCGACGCGCTCCTTGAGGGCCTGCTGCGCCGATGGCGAAAGCTCACCGCCATGACGTTCCAGAATCTCGCGGCTCATGCCCGCAAGCACGCGCAGGGTCCAGCCTCCCGAACGGGTGAGCGAGCTTAAGCGTTTCGTATAGACATAGAGAGGCTCGTCCGTGATGCCGAAACGGGCACCCTTGAGCAAGGCGTCGACATACAGCAGGAAATCCTCTCCCACCGAATAGCGCGTGTCGTAGCGCAGGCCATGATTGTTGAGGAATGTCCGGCGCATGATGGGTTTGAGATAGCCGAGGGAATACTCACCCCGGACCGGAACGCTTCCCGCAAGGAAGCGCGTCAGATCGATTTCGGTTCGGTCGCGCTCGAAGCGGAACGCAGGTCCCAGCCCGCGCCCGTCATCTTCGGCGACAACCATCTGGTTGTCGGCCATGAAATCGGCGTCCGCATCATCGGCCAGTTCAACAAGCCTTGCGAGCCGCGAAGGATGAAAACTGTCATCGGAGTCGAGCACTGCGATGAACTCTCCGCGCGCGGCATCGATGGCCGCATTGCGCGCGGCGCTTGGCCCGCCGTTTTGAGGCATGGCCAGAACGCGAAGGCGCGGGTCTTCCTGCGCCAGCCGGTTCAAAATCTCAGGCGTTTCATCCGTCGAGCCGTCGTCCACCGCGATGCATTCGATGTCGGCAAGTGTCTGGGCAAACGCCGAGCGCACGGCCGCCTCGACGAAAGCCGCCGAATTGAAGCAGGCGATGACGACCGAAACCTTCACGAGAAAGCGCCCTCCTCGACCAGCCGCTGCTTGGTCGCATCGGCGGACGGAAGCCGCCCGTAGGGTCCGACCACGATGTCCTCGCGCAGAACCTTGGCCGGGTTTCCCGCAACCATGGTTCCGGCCGGCACGTTTTTCGTTACCACACTGCCCGCGCCGACGATGGAGCCGTCGCCGATCGTCACGCCCGGCATGATCAGGCTGTTTCCTCCGATGAAGCAGTGGCGACCGATCCGAGTGTGCAGATAAAGCCCGCGCGTCATGTCATGCGTCAGTATGCGGACATTGAAAGCGATATAGGTCTCTGCCCCGACATGCACGCCGCGCGGATAGGTGCGGTCGAAATGCGCACTCAGCGAAAAAGTGCATGTCGGATCGAGATCCATTCCCCACACGCGCGTGTAGACCGTGCGCTTTACGAACACGATGCCTTCGCGGATCCACCGGAACGCGTTGAGGCTTGCCATGATGTCAGGCCCTCGCCAGTTCGGCCGTCGCGGGCACGAGGCGCCCATAGGCTCCGACCAGTTTGTCCGCCTCGCGGTCCCAGCTGAAATTACGGCGGGCGATCTCGGCCGCAGCGCGCCCGAGATCGTGCCGCTTGTTCTCGTCTCGAACCAGATCGCACACCGCCCGGGCAAGCCCGGCCGGATCGTCGGTGCTTGCCGCGGCAAGCTTCTCGCCGAGAAGACGGCGCGTCTCGCCGAGGTTGTAGGCGACGATAGGAATGCCGAGCGCCGAATATTCGAAGACCTTGTTCATACTGATCTTGTGGTTGTACTCGTTCGGCGGGTCGGGAATGATGCCGATGTCGAACGAGGACAGGGTCGCGAGCAGTTTGTCGCCAGACAGATAGCCCGTGAACGTGATGTCCTCCTCGACGCCGAGTTCCGCCGCGAGCGCCTTCACCGACGGCAGAGCCGGTCCGTCGCCGACGACCACCGTATGCACGTCGCTGACACCCAGTTCGTGCTTCATGTGATGCACGGCCCGCACGATGTGATCGACGCCATCCTGATCGTTGATGATGCCGAGATAGCCGAGCAGAACGGGCTTCTTTGCCTTCAGTTCCTCATCTGGCTTGACGCGCCGGATGCGCGAGACATCCGGCACGCTGTAGACGGTGACGACATCGTCGGGATCTTTGCCGCCACGGTTGATGGCGATGTCTCGGAACGTCTCGTTGGTCGAGATAACAAGATCGGCGGACTTGAACGTCAGGCGCTCCAGCCAGCCGAGAACACGATGGATGAGACCCTTCGAGCCGAATTTCACCGCGAAGAGCTCGGGGCTGATGTCGTGATGATCGAAAATGAACTTCTTGCCGAGCAGCTTGAAGGGCAGCGCCGTCAGGAACAGAAGATCGGGCGGGTTGCAGGCCTGAATGACGTCGAACCCGCGCTCGCGCCACACCTTCACAAGCAGCCTGAATTCGTGGAAAAGCGCCGTCGCGTATTCGCGGGCGAACGCGATCTTGGTGTTCGCCTCCGTCAGCGGATGGCGATAGATCGCGATATCGTCCAGCATCTCGAAGGCTTTTGGGTATTTCTCCGTCTGCGGGCAGATAACGGAGACCGTCCACCCCGCATCGCGCAAGGCGCAGGCCTCCTGCCAGACCCTTCGGTCGAACGGGACAGGCAGATTCTCAACCATGATGACACAGGCAGGTCCACGCATCGGTCGTCTCCTGTTTAACTCGTCTGGGAAGTTGAAATCGTGACGTGAGGCTGGCGCGTCCGTACGTTCTGAAAGAACAGACGATGCGCCTCGAAAAATCGGAAGAGGCGAAGGCGAACAAGGATCGCCGCCGCTCCCAGCCGCGCCTCGATTCCCCGCAGGCGGCGGCTCATCAGCACGCGCGCAAGATCGGGAAGGGCCGAGGCGAGGACCAGATAGCTGCGCGCCAGCCACAGCGGCGCGCCGGACGCCTTCCGGCGTGCGAGACCGAAGCTTTCGGCCGTCAGCCTCTGCCATTTGCGACGAATTTCCGGCCAGGAATGACGCGCCGGATGGGCAACGACCGCGCTGCCCGCATAACCGATGGTGTAGCCTTTGGCGCGCGCGCGGCTGCACCATTCGAGATCTTCGGAAAGGCCGTTCGAGAATGGCCCCGCCCCGTCGAAGACGCGTCGGGGCACGAACAGGTTCGCGGTGACCGAAAAGCCTTTCCGCCGCACATAAGTCTCGTTCTGAAAGGCGAAGACGAGTTCGAAGGCTTCCGATGGCGTCGGTACATCGCCCGCCGTTTCGACGCGCATCGCGCCGCCGGCAAAATCCGAGGCTTCGAGCGCCGGCAATCCCTGTTCCAGCCAATCGGCGGCAGGACGGCAGTCGCTGTCGGTGAACGCGAAGATGTCGCCGCGCGCGGCACGTACGCCCGCATTGCGCGCAGGCCCCGCCCCCTTCTCCTTGGCGATAACGACGGAGGCGCGGCTGCCGACAACATCGAGCACCGCCAGGATGCCGCAGGACGAGGCATTGTCCGCGACAATGACCTCGAATGTTTCTCCGGGCAGAGTCTGCGCGTCGAGGGCCGCGAGGCAGAGATCGAGACCGGCCAGATCCTCATAATGGGGAATTATCACCGAGATCTTCGGCGCGTCGGTTGTTCTTTTGGCGGGGGCGGAGCCTGTCATCGGCCAGGCCCTCCGGCGTTTTTCATTGTCCGTGTTAAGAGACGCGAAAGGCTCGATCTAAACGTGGTATTAGCGACCAGCGGGTTAGGAGTGCTCTCGCAGGTCCGCAGATGGCGTCCCGATATGTTGATGAAAGCCCCACACAGCCTCACCCCGCCTTCCACGGAAGACGGCCTCGACCAGACCCCGAGCGGCTCCGCCCCGGTCGTCAGTCGGAAGTGGCGCGCGGTGGCGTTCGCCCTGTGCATCGTGTTCTCCGCTCTCGTTTGGTTGGCCGTGGTCGCGCTCATCTGAGCGAGGCTCAAAAGGCGTTGGGACCCAGCAGCTTCAGAGGCGTTTCCGCGATCAGCCTGAGATCGAGCAGGACGGACCATTTGCGGATGTAGGCGCGGTCCCGCCGCAGCCGCTCGCGAATCTGATCCGTCCCTTCCGTCGGGCCGCGATGACCGGCGACCTGCGCAAGCCCGGTAAGACCCGGCTTCACCAGATGGCGATCGGTGTAATAGGGAAGGATCAGCGCGAAGGCCTCGTCCATGGCAACGGCATGAGGGCGCGGGCCGACAAGCGACATCTCCCCCCGAATGACATTGAACAATTGCGGAAGCTCATCGAGGCTGGTGCGCCGCAGGATTGAACCGACACGCGTGATACGTGTGTCGTTCTGCTGCGCCTGGAGAAAAGCCCCCGTCGTCTCCATGACCCGCATGCTGCGAAACTTATACAGCAGGAAGACGCGGCGGTTCGTTCCGTAGCGTTCCTGCCGGAACAGGATCGGACCCGGATTGTCGATCTTGATCGCGATGCAGATAACGAGAAGTGCAGGCAGAAGAAAAATGAGCGCCGAAACGGCGATCAAAACATCAAAGAGCCTCTTGAGGCCGCATTCGTTGATCGCCCGCGCACGTTTGGACAGATACGTGCTCTGAGGCTGCTCGACGCCCAGTCTTCGGGCGTCATCTGAATTCAGAGCTGGACCATTGGCCGTCAGAAGAGTGTCGTCGAAGAACATCGCCCGCTCCCTCCAGAAACAGTATTGCCCGTCGGGAGAAACCTGTTTTTCTCCGCACGGATCCCCGTTCGCCGCATCGCAAGATGCAGCGAATTGAATCATTCTTTCCCCAGCCCGTCAGAGTAATTCGGCGTACATGCGCCGCCGTTCAGACATCCTGTCTGAATATCAAGCAGAGCATCATCACCTGGATATGAAGCCGCAAACCCTGGTGACTATGCGACGCTTATTTTGTCAAAAGTGCGCCAGCTCGATTGCGTGCCGCAAGATCCATACTTGCATCCATACGTTGTTACGAATGCGAACTACGAATAAACCAGCATTTGCAAGCGGTGTGCCACCCCTAGGTCCTCTAGGGAATCCGGAATTAAGATTTTAATTGATGTACGCACGAATTTATTCGCGCATATCCGCCATGCGGAAAATGCAGGCCTGAATTCAAATGCATTGACCCTATGCTTCGCACGGGGCAGCTGCTGTATATGCAGCCGGGGCACACGACTTCAACGATCCAAATGCAAGTTGCATTCGCTTGAGGAGGTGAATCGTGCGCATCGCAGTTATTGGCTCCGGCTATGTCGGCCTGGTATCAGGCACCTGTTTCGCGGATTTCGGACACAATGTGTGCTGCGTCGATCAGAACGCAGAGAAAATCGCGCTCCTGAAGCAAGGCGTAATGCCAATTTACGAGCCCGGCCTTGCCGAGCTCGTGTCCAGCAACGTCACTGCTGGCCGCCTTACTTTTACAACCGAACTTGCAACCGCCGTCAGCGGTGCGGATGTCATCTTCATCGCCGTCGGGACACCCTCGCGTCGCGGGGACGGCCATGCCGATCTGTGTCACGTATATGACGCGACGCGACAGATCGGCGCCGCAATAGGAACAGATCACAAGGTTATCGTCACCAAATCCACCGTCCCCGTCGGGACAGGCGACGAGGTTGAACGAATCCTGCGTGAGATTCGCCCCAATGGGCGGTTTTCGGTCGTCTCGAACCCCGAATTCCTGCGCGAAGGCGCAGCGATCGACGATTTCAAGCGCCCCGATCGCATTATCATCGGTGTCGAGGACGATGCCGCGCGCACCGTAATGACGGAAGTCTACCGGCCTCTGTTCCTCAATCAGGCTCCGGTCATATTCATGCGGCGGCGCGCAGCGGAACTGACCAAATATGCGGCAAACGCATTCCTTGCGACCAAGATCACGTTCATCAACGAGATTGCGGATCTCTGCGAGGTCATCGGCACCGACGTCCAGGAAGTTTCGCGCGGAATTGGCCTCGACAACCGGATCGGCCCAAAATTTCTTCACGCAGGCCCCGGCTTCGGGGGCTCGTGCTTTCCGAAGGACACGCTTGCGCTGATGAAAACCGCGCTCGATTACGAAAAGCCTTTGCGCATCGTCGAGACCGTGGTTGCGGTGAACGACCAGCGCAAGCGCTCGATGGCGCGCAAGGTCGTTGCGGCCTGTGGCGGGTCCGTACGGGGGCGACGAATTGCCGTACTCGGCCTGACCTTCAAGCCGAACACAGACGACACGCGCGAAGCGCCCTCGCTTGCCATCATCCAGGCCCTTCTCGACGGCGGCGCCCAGATTTCCGCCTACGATCCCAAAGGCATGGATCATTGTCGCGACATGCTCCCCGACATCGAGTTCGCATCGAACGTCAACGAATGCGCGAAAGATGCGAGCGCGCTTGTCATTGCAACCGAATGGGATGCGTTCCGTGCCCTCGATTTCGCCAATCTTCGCGAGATAATGGCCTCGCCGGTCGTGATCGACCTTCGCAACATCTACCGACCTGACGAGGTTCGCGCTGCGGGCTTCGTCTATGAAAGCGTCGGCAGAGGCGAAGTCGTCGATATCGCGATGTCGGCGAGTTCGGCCGCCTGAGTTCTGTATGTGCGTCGCGGGGGCGCACGGCAGCGGCGGGTATCTAGTGAGGGTATTTTTTGCGATCAGCTACCATGACGATCGCGGTTGTCGCATGCGCAGTGGGGGGATGCACCGCGCTTCCGAAAGCAGGTCCCGATTCGAAAGATATCGTACGTACGTCGACGAGCTCGGCGTCCTCGTATGAATTGGTGCCTTTGACATCGGCCGTTGCGGACGTCGCCTCAAGCGGCGTTCACAACGGTTTTGCGGGCTCGTTCTCCCAGAAGCGTCACACGCCGGGCGTCAGGATAGGCGTGGGCGATGCCGTGTCGGTGACGATCTTCGAGGCAGCCTCCGGCGGCCTTTTCTCCGGCGACACCGGAGCCGACAACAACACAAAGAACGTCACCCTCCCCAACCAGACGGTTGAGGCGGACGGCAACATCACCATTCCCTATGCCGGAAAAATCAAGGCATCGGGGCGCACCGTCACGCAGGTGCAGACGGAGATCGAAACGGCGCTTGCCGGAAAGGCCATCCAGCCTCAGGCGATCGTCTCCGTCTCCAATCCGACGAGTTCGAGCGTGACCGTCACCGGCGATGTCATGGCGAGCAAGAGCGTGCCGCTTTCCATGAAGGGCAATCGCGTTCTCGACGCCATCGCCGCGGCGGGCGGCCCGCGTTTTCCGGCCTATGAGACGTTCGTCTCGCTGACGCGCGGAAAATCAACCGCCAATGTGCTGCTGGCCAAGCTGATCGCCGATCCGTCGCAGAATGTGTATCTGCGCCCGGAGGACGCCGTCTTCCTGTTCCGGCAGCCGCAGACCTTCACCGCGTTCGGCGCAACGACGAGCAATGCCGTCGTGCCGTTCAACGCCGTCGATCTCAATCTGGCGGAAGCCGTCGGGCGGGCCGGAGGCCTTCTCGATCTGCGGGCCGATGCGAGCGGTGTGTTCCTGTTCCGCTACGAAAAGCCTGACATCGTCCGCCGCCTCGGCCTCGCCGTGACGGCAACAGACGGTACGGAAATTCCGGTCATCTACCGGGTGAACCTGAAGGACCCCAACGGCTATTTCGCGGCCCAGAAGTTTCTTCTGCGCGACAAGGACGTGCTGTACGTCTCGAACGCACCGACGACCGATGTCCAGAAATTCCTGACATTGATCGGCTCCGGCGTCGGCATTGCGCGCAACACGACGACGATCGCAAACGCAAGCGAGTGATCGGCATTTACGAAAACCCGCGGGCCCAGAGGCTCGCGGGTTATTCTTTCGAATTGAATTTTTTCACCGCCAAGCGCGGCACGGCGCGCGGCACCAGACGTTCCGCAAAAATGCCAAGTCTGTTGAAGAACCCCGGAATGTGGATCGCCTTGTTTGCGCGATACGCGTCGAAGCCTTCCCGGGCAATCGCGGCGGGGTCCGGTGCGGTTTCGAATCGCGGACGGCCTTCGAGCCCCGCGACCTCGATGAATTCCGTCTTTACCGGGCCCGGACAGAGCGCCGACACCTTGACCCCGAAGTCCTTCGCCTCTTCGTGCAACGCCTCGGAAAATGACAGCACATAAGCCTTGGTTGCGTAATAGACCGCCATGTAAGGCCCGGCCTGCCAGGCGGCCATGCTCGCGACGTTGAGAATGCCCCCGTCCCGCCGCTCGATCATGCCCGGAAGGAACAGACGCGACAGCGCGGTGGGCGCGCCGATGTTGAGGCGCACCATCTCATCCTGCCGCGCGGCGGAGAGTTCGTGGAACGGTCCGAGCAGCCCGAAGCCGGCATTGTTGACGAGGGTATGGACGGAAATTCCCTGTTCCCCGGTCCAATCATGGACGGCCTGCGCCGCGCCGGGCGCCGCAAGATCGAGCGCCAGAACCTTCACCGGCACGCCATGCGCCGCCGCGAGCTCGCCCGCCAGAACCTCCAGCCGCTCCTTGCGCCGTGCGACAAGAATGAGCCCGTCGCCCGCCGCTGCGAACAGCCGCGCCAGCTCAAGGCCGATGCCCGAGGAGGCACCCGTCACGAGGGTCCAGCGAACACGATCCATTTCCCGCTCTCCATTGGCCCTCGCGGCGAGGCCGCCGCAAGTTCACTGCCGGAAGCGTTATAGCGTGTTCGAGCGATCTCAGGCGACGAGACCGGCCTCCTCGCGCTCGAAGACCTTCTTGCGGCTCGCGACCTGCGCCGCCAGCCGGATAGCCGATTCGAAAGCCCCGATATCGGCGATGCCCTTGCCGACAATGTCGAATGCGGTGCCATGCGCGGGGGTGGTGAAGACCGTGTCGAGACCGGCGGTGATGGTGACGCCCTTGTTGAAGCCCTTCAGCTTCGTCGCGATCTGACCCTGGTCATGATACATAGCAAGCACGCTGTCGTACTGACCGGAAAAGGCCTTGAGATAGACGGTGTCCGAGGGGAACGGCCCTTCGCAGGCGATGCCCTTTTCCTTCATGTGCTCCACGGCCGGGCGGATGAAATCGATCTCCTCGGTGCCGAACAGACCGCCCTCGCCGGCATGCGGATTGAGGGCCGCGACGGCAATGCGCGGCGTGTCGATGCCCGCCTGGCGCATCGTCTTGTCGGCGAGTTCGAGCGCCCGGCAGATGGAATCGAAATTCACCTGATCGATCGCGGTCCGCAGCGAGACATGCGAGGTGACGCGGGTCATCCACTGGCCTTCCAGCACGTTCATTTCGCTGAAATTGCCTTTGTGGTCGAGAAGGTGGGCGAACATCTTGTGCTCGTCCGGGAATTTCCAGCCGCCCTTGAACATGGCCTGCTTGTTCAGCGGCGCAAATGTAATGCCATCGACCTCACCGGCCTTCGCGAAATCCACGGCGCGCGCCAATGTATCGCCGGTCAGCTTTCCCGCGACAGGATCGGACACCCCCGTCGGAAGGGCTTTCGGGTCCATATTGCCAAGATCGACGAGAGGGATTCCGGGCGCTTTCCAATCGACGGCACGCGGAGATGCGTAAAGACGAAGATCGAGCGTCACGCCCGCCTGCTTCGCGCCCATCTCCAGAACACGGCGATCGCCGACCACGACAAGACGCGCGATGCCCCGCATCCGCCCCTCGCTCAGAAGCCGCGCCGTCTGTTCCGGGCCGATGCCCGTCGGGTCGCCCGGAACGATCGCAAGAACGGGCAAATCGGTACTGGCCATGGCGCGAAACTCCCCTTGTCGATTTTGGCGCATGAGACCCCGCGCGCTCACCAAGTGTCAACAGACAAATCGAAAAACCTTCGCACGAAAAACGAACAAAGGGCCCAATGTGGATCCATATTAGCCTGATAACAATAGCTTTTTTCCGAAAATCGAGAATCGGATCCGCCGAAGTAAATCTACTTATTGTTGACAATCCGAAACGGCACCGTACTGTTCGCCCAACAACGCGGAAACCGCGAATGGGGAGACGTCTGAATGCGCACATACAAGATCGCGGTGATCCCGGGAGACGGGATCGGCAACGAAGTCGTTCCCGAGGGCCAGAAGGTTCTTGAGGCCGCAACCGGCGGGGAATTCCAGATCGACTGGACCCATCACGACTGGAGCTGCGAGCGCTTCGCCAAGACAGGCCGCATGATGCCGGAGGATGGCCTCGAGCAGATCCGCACGACGGACGGCATCTTCCTCGGCGCGGTCGGCTATCCCGGCGTACCCGACCATGTCTCTTTGTGGGGGCTTCTGATCCCCATCCGGCGCGGCTTCCAGCAATACATCAATCTGCGGCCGGTGAAGCTTCTCGAAGGCATCGAGAGCCCGCTGAAGGGCCGCAAGGCCGGCGACATCGATTTCTACGTCGTCCGCGAGAACAATGAGGGCGAGTATTCCGAAATCGGCGGCAAGCTCTATGCGGGCACCGAGAACGAACTCGTCATGCAGCAGTCGATCTTCACGCGCCGCGGCTGCGACCGCGTCATGCGCTACGCGTTCGAGCTGGCGAAGACACGCAAGAAGCACGTCACCTCGGCGACGAAGTCGAACGGCATCAGCCACACAATGCCCTATTGGGACGATCGCTTCGACGCCATCTCGGCCGAATACCCGGACGTCAAGGCAGACCGCTACCACATCGACATCCTGACCGCGCATTTCGTGCGCAATCCGGACTGGTTCGACGTCGTCGTCGGCTCGAACCTGTTCGGCGACATCCTGTCCGATCTCGGACCGGCGGTCGTCGGCTCGATCGGCATCGCGGCGGGCGCCAACATCAACCCCGAGAAGGAGTTCCCGTCCATGTTCGAGCCGGTCCACGGCTCGGCGCCGGACATTGCGGGCAAGAACATCGCCAATCCCATCGGCCAGGTCTGGTCCGGCGCGATGATGCTGCGGCATCTGGGCGAGGAAAAAGCCGCCCGCGCCGTGGAGAAAGCCATCGAGACCGTGCTGGCGGAGGGCAAGTGCCTGACGCGCGACCTTGGCGGCACGGCCTCGACGCAGGAACTCGGCGACGCCCTCGCCGCCATCGTCAAACAGAACACGCGCGAGCTGTCGGCCGCGTCCTAAAAAGACACAGGGGAGAAACGCATGACCGTACACCAGACCAATCCGGCGCTCGACCGGCCCCTGATCGACGGCCTGACCAAGGAAGCGGCCGAATTCGTCGTCAACACAAAGACGATTCCCGAAGAGGTGATCGAAATCGGCAAGAAGTCGATCCTCGACGGCATCGGCCTTGCCCTGTCCGGCTCGGTCGCGCAGAGCGGCAGGATCGTGCGCGAATATCTTTCACAGCTCGGCATCAAGGAGGGCCCGTCCACCGTCATCGGCATGGGAATGAAGGTGCCGACCCGCTTTGCGGCGTTCGCCAACGGCATCGGCGTCCATGCGGACGATTTCGACGACACGCAGCTCGCGGTGGCCAAGGACCGCGTCTACGGCCTTCTGACCCATCCGACGGCGCCTGCCCTGCCCGCCGCGCTGGCTGTGGCGGAGGCGGAAGGCGCGTCCGGCACTGAGATGATGCTGGCCTATCATCTCGGCGTCGAACTTGAATGCAAGATCGCCGAGGCGATCAATCCGCGTCATTACCAGCACGGCTTCCACGCCACGGCGACCTGCGGCACCTATGCCGCCGCTGCGGCCGCCTCGAAGCTGAAGGGCCTCACTGTCGAGCAGACCGTGCGCGCGCTCGGCTGCGCGGGCAGCCAGTCGGCGGGCCTGCGCGAGAATTTCGGAACCATGATGAAGCCCTTCCATGCCGGACGCTCGTCCGAGAGCGGTGTGGTCGCGGCGGACTTTGCGCAGCTTGGCTGGACGACGACCGACAAGATCCTGGAAGCGCCGCGCGGCTTCTTCCAGGCGGCCGGCGGCGGGTTCGATCCGGCCGCCATCGCCGGCAAGCTAGGCGGTCCGTGGACATTCGTGTTCCCCGGCGTCTCGATCAAACCCCATCCATCGGGATCGCTGACCCATCCGGGCATGACCGAATTGCTGGATCTCATCCGCACGCACGGCATCAAGGCATCCGATGTCGAGCGCCTGGATGTCGGCACCAACCAGAACATGCCGAACGCGCTCATCCACCGCCATCCGAAGAACGAGTTGCAGGCCAAGTTCTCGATGGAATTCTGCATGGCCATCCTCCTGCTGTACGGCCGTGGCGGCCTGCCGGAATTCACCGACGAGATGGTCGAGCGCCCCGAGGTCAAGGCGATGATCGAGAAGGTCAACTTCCACGTCCACCCGGATGCAGAGGCCGCCGGATACGACAAGATGACGACGATCCTCGATCTTCACCTGAAGGACGGCCGCACCATTTCCGGCCGCGCCGATTTCGGCAAAGGCAGCCCGGCCAATCCGATGAGCTATGACGAGTGCGCGGACAAATTCCGCGGCTGCGCCGACTTTGCCAAATGGCCGCACCAGAAGGCGGAGGCCATTGTCGAGACCGTGCGTACGCTGGAAGGGCTGATGGACATCCGCGATCTCACCAAGCTCTGCGCCTGAGGAGGCGACACGGATGACGGACCTGCTCATGGAGGCGGGAGTTCCCGACCTCGTACAGTCGAAATCGCTGATGGAAGGCTTCGAGCGCCGCCGCATCAAGACACGCGGGGCCGAGATCAATGTCGCAATTGCCGGGAGCGGCCCGCCGCTCCTGCTCATCCACGGCAATCCGCTGACCCTCGTCAGTTGGCACAAGGTGGCGCCGTCCCTCGCCCGCGATTTCACCGTGATCGCGATGGACATGCGCGGCTATGGCGACAGTTCGAAACCGGACGGCGGCGAGGATCATTCCGGCTATTCGTTCCGCGCTCTTGGCGAGGATGCGTTCGATGTCATGGACCAGTTGGGCTTCGATACATTCTCGGTCGCGGGGCATGACCGTGGCGGGCGTGTCGGATTCCGCATGGCGCTGGACCGCCCCGAGCGCATCCTGCGCTATTCCGCGCTCGACATCGTGCCGACGCATCACGTGCTGAACAACATCACGCTCGGCTGGGCCTCGGAGAGCTATCACTGGTTCTTCATGGCGCAGAAAGCGCCCTTCCCCGAAAATCTGCTTGGCGCCGATCTCGATTATTACATGCGCTACAAGCTCAACAAGAAAGGCGTCGGCCTCGAGATCTTCACATCCGAGGCAATGGAGGAATACATACGCTGCGCAACACGCGAGCAAATCCATGCCGTCTGCGAAGACTACCGCGCAACGATCACCGTCGACCTTGCGATGGACACGGCCGATTACGGGAAGAAGAAGATCGCCTGCCCCACGCTGGTGATCTGGGGCACCAACAGCCATTGCGGCCGCCACTTCAAACCTGTCGAGGCCTGGCAGGAATGGGCGGACGATGTGACGGGCTTTCCGGTGCCGACGGGGCACTACCCCGCCGAACACCGGCCCGATCTGATCTACGCCGCATTCTGGCGCTTCTTCCGCGGTGAAAAGGTGGTGTGATCGTGAACATACGTCCGGAACAGGCGAAAGCCCTCGTCCATTCAGGCGACGAGGTCGCCTTTCTGGACGTGCGCGAAGCGGCCGATTACGGAGACGGCCATCCTCTCTTCGTCGTCCACTGCCCCTACAGCCGTCTTGAGGCCGAGGCGTTGCGCCTCGTGCCAAATCGGGCTGTGCCGCTTATCCTGATCGACAGCGGAGACGGCGTTTCAGAGCGTGCGGCAGCACGTCTGGACGCCTGCGGATATCGCAACGTCCAGATCGTCGAAGGCGGCATGCCGGCCTGGCGGGCTGCGGGATATGGCGTGTTCGCGGGCGTCAACGTCCCGAGCAAGACACTCGGCGAGCTTCAGGAACACGATCATCATCCCGACACGCTCGATGCCGAAACGCTGAGCGCATGGCAGAAGGAAGGACGGGCCTTTCATTTCTTCGATTCCCGCCCTCCGGCGGAATACGGAAAGATGCGCATCCCCGGCGCGCAATGCCTGCCGAACGGAGAACTGGCGCACCGCCTCGGCGCCGTCGTTCAAGACGAGCAAACGCCGATCGTCATTACCTGCGCGGGCCGCACGCGCGGCATTGTCGGCGCCCTCGGCCTGCGGGCGCTCGGCGTGAAAAACCCTGTATATGCGCTGGAGAACGGCACGCAGGGCTGGGCCCTCGCGGATTTCGCGCTCGATCGGGGTGCGGTCGCGGACCCCTACCCGGACCTCGACGACGAGGCGCACGCGCTGAGCCGCCGCAGAGCCGGCCGCCTCAAGGCGGCGGGCGTCTCGTTCGTATCGCTGAAGGAAGCCGCGCGCCTTCATGCGGACGGCAGCCGCACGAGCTATCTCTTCGACATGCGCACGCAGGCCGAGCGCGCGCGCCTGCCCTGCCCTGCGGCCACGCCGGTGCTTGGCGGACAGCTCGTTCAGTCGACCGATCTGTATGTCGGCGTGCGGCATGCGCGCCTTGTTCTCGTCGACGACACCGGCCTGCGCGGCGGGCTCGCCGCCCTCTGGCTCGCAGGCCTCGGCTACGAGGTGCATGTGGCGGTGTCGGACGGGCAGACAGCCCTCCCGGATTTCGCCTCGCCCCACACCGCTCCTGGCCTGACCGCCACGGTCGAACGCATACCGGTCGCGCAGGCAATCGACGCGCTGAAACATGCCGCAACCTCGCTGTTCGATCTGCGTCCGTCCGCCGAGTTCGAGAAAAGGCATCTGCGCGGCGCCGTCTGGTCCATACGTCCGCACGTCCGCGTTCCCGAAGGAGCCGACGTCGCCATCCTGTTCGGAGACGAGCCGGCGGTCACCGCCTTAGCTTCGGATCTGTCGGGCTCGGGTCTGCGCGTGTTCTGGCTGGATGCTTCGCTGGAGGAGTGCGCGGCGGCGGGATGGCCGCTTGAGACCTCCGCCCCGATGGACCGCAGCCAGGCCATCGACCGCGTCTGGTTCGTGCACGACCGGCACGACGGAAATCGCGAGGCTTCGCTGCGCTATCTTGCGTGGGAGACCGGCCTCATCGAACAGCTCGACACGCAGGAGCGCGCCGAGTTCCGGCCGGTCGGCCTGCCCGGCCCGGCCTGACAGCCGGGCCAGCACGCGAGACCTTCTCAGGTCTTGCGTGCTCCGGCGACGGCTTCTTCCTCGTGCAGCTTCTGCAGGGCCAGTTCTTCCTCAGCCTCGACACGGGCCTGCTTGCGCTTGCCCCAGGCCGTCATGGCAAAGGACAGGATCATGATGCCGACAATGGCCATCGCCCCCGGCCTTTGGAAGAGGTAGAGCGGATCGCCACCGCTCAGCTGGTAGGAGCGCAGGAACTCGGTCTCCAGCATGCGTCCGAGCAGAATGCCGACGACAACCGCCGCCACGGGATATTCGTACCGCACCAGCAAGAAGCCAAGCAGCGAAAAGATAAACAAGGTGATCGGGCCGCTGGGCGATCCATCCACCGCATAGGTGCCGAGCGTCGCAATGACGAGGATCGCGGGCAGGATGTAGCGCGTACGGACCTTCACCACCATGCTGGCGAGATAGATGAAGCCGATGCCGACACCGAGGAGCGCAATCGCCTGAACGATGTTGTTGAGGATGATCGCATAGACCATCGGCTTCTGGGTCTCGATGAAGGTCGGCCCGGGCACGATGTTGTGCATCATGAAGGCCGCCAGAAGGATCGCGGTCGCACCGCCGCCCGGAATGCCGAGCGCCAGCATGGTCGCCATCGAGCCGCCTTCGGCCGACGCCACAGCCGATTCCGCCGCGATGACGCCCTTGGGATTGCCCTTGCCGAAGCTCGCGCTGTCCTTTGCGGTACGCTTGGTTTCCGCATATGCGATCAGATTTCCGACGGACGAGCCAACACCCGGCACCGCACCGATGATGATTCCGATGATGGAGCCACGGACCAGGACGCCGGGATATTTCATCGTGCCCCAGCAACCGGCGAGGATCTTGCGCACGCTGACTTTGCGCGCCTCTTCCGCATCGAGGATGTAATCCTTGCCCGCGAGCGTCAGAAGCTGGCCCGCCGCGAGAAGACCGATCATTGCCGGTATCGGCGAAATGCCGTCGAGAAGCGTCGGAAAGCCCATCGTGCCGCGGATGAATCCGGCCGTGTTCATACCCACCGTTCCCAGAAGAACGCCAAGCCCTGCCGCCAGAAGGCCGCGCGTCACGTATTTCGAGCCGAGCGAGCCGAGCAGCAGCATGCCCCAGATCGCCACCGCGAACATTTCGAGCGGACCGATCCGCAGAACGATGTTGGCAAGCGGTTCGACGACGAAGAGCAGCAGAACATAACCGAGAATGCCGCAGATCGTGGATGCGAACAGTGCGTAACCGAGCGCTTCGTTGTGCTGCCCCTTCTTGGACATCGCATAGCCGTCGAACGTCGTCGCATAGGACGCCGGAGAGCCGGGAATGTTCATGAGGATCGCCGGAACGGAGCCGCCGAAGCCCGCGCCCGTATACACCGACGTCAGGAACACGACCGCCGAGAAGAAATCCATGTATAGCGACATCGGAAGCACGATCGCCATGGCCATGGTGATCGACACGCCTGGAATGGCGCTGAAGACGAGGCCGACGACCAGGCCGGGCACAATCCAGCCCCAGGAGCCCGCCGACGTGGCCATAATGTTGAGCGCTTCAAGAAAGGCCGAAAAGTCGATCATCATACGCTCCTAGAGAATGACCGTGTACATCGGATACGGCATGAGAGCCCGGAATCCGTAGACGGCAACCACCGCCACGGCAGCGGCAAACACCACCAGATGCAGCGGCCGTCGCTCCCCGCAGATCATCATGCCGGCCAGAGCGAACAGGAAGATCGAGATGTCGAACCCGATGATGCCGAGCGCGAAGACAAACACGCCAAGGGAAAGCCCGAGCGAGATCATCTTGATGACCTGAATGCGCTCCGTCGGCAGTTTCGGCGCGAGAGGATCGTACTCCTCTTCCTTCTGCAGTTTCTGCGCCGCCATTTTATCGGTACGCACAAAACACTGAGGGATGATAAAGGCGGCCATCGCCAGAACGAAGATCGCCACAGGCTGGATCAGAAGAAGATTGTTGACGCTGGTCGATACCGCACGAGCATCGAACAGATACCAGATGGCGGCCACAGCGATCGCCCCCACGAAGACCGCATGGCCGATATCGACCCGGTACTCATGTCCTTTGAAGCGCATTTCCACCCTCCCGAAAAAAGGGAGCCGGAGGCAACAGAACCTCCGGCTCCCGGCCGGCAATCGTCAGGACTTCAGGAGATCGACATATTTGGCCATCTTGGCCGCATTATCGAGGAACGCCTTGTTGGATGCTTCCGGACCAAACCATGTGGTGGAAAGATCCTGCTTCTTGAGCGCCGCCACGGCCGTCGGATCCTGGCTGGCTTTGCTGATCGCATCCTCGAGGGTCTTGTAGATGTCGGGCTGTTCGCTCTTCAGCTTGGCCGACACCGCCCAGCCGCGCTGGGAGCCTTCGACCATGTCGGTCTTGATGCCGCTGGCGCCGATGAGCGGCGCATCCGGATACCACTCCACCGTATCGGCCGAGTAGATCGCAAGCGGCCTGACCTTGGTCTTGAGCGGAATGAAGCCTTCGCCGCCGACAAAGCCGACATCGACCTGATTGCCGGCCGTCGCGTTTCGGGCGGGTCCGCCGCCGTCATAGGTCACGATGCGAAGGTTTGCCGGATCGATCCCGACGGTCTGCATGGTCAGGACCATATTGGCGTAGTCCGCCGAGGCGGGCTGCACGCCGATCGACAGGCTCTTGGGATCCTTCTTCAGCATGTCGATGACTTGCGCGAAGTCCTTGACCTGACTGTCCGCCGATGTCGCCGCCAGCGTGTAGTCACGCGAGGGCAGATTGATCATCCAGAAGTCTTCGTTCTTGTAAGGCGCCTTCTGCAGCAGAATCGTCAGGGGAATGTACGGCGATGCCGATGTGCAGAGGATCGAATAGCCGTCGGCCGCCTGCTGCAGCGCATAGGTGTGGCCGAGCTGTGTGCCCGCTCCCGGTTTGTTGACCACGACGAGCGGCTGGCCGATCGCCTTTTCAAGATGCGGAGCGAAGGCGCGCGCCAGACGGTCGTTGTAACCGCCGGTGGCGAACGGAACGATGATGTTGATCGGCCGGTCCGGATAAGCGGCACGCGCGATCGAGGGCATTCCAATTGTGCCGGCCGCCAACAGCGTGCCGCCAGTCATTTTCAGAGCATCGCGTCTCGTGAAATCTTTCATGGGCTCCTCCCGACCGTTCCGTCATTTGATGGGCGCTTGGACTGCCCTTGGCGCGGATACTGGTCCCGACCAGACTGTTCAGCTTGCGGTCAACTGTCAACAGTCTTTCTGGAAGAAAGGCGGATCGCGGCGCCCGCTCTATAAGAAACAGCAGGCGTCCTTAGACCCCTCGCACAAACTGTTGACAATCTTCAGGCCGACCGAGCAATCTCTCCGCGTCCTTCGCGGGCGATAGGGCGGGCGTGCATGTCAACAGAACCACGAGCAGAGATGCCTGCCACCCTTGCCTCTCATCCCCTGGCGCGGCTTTCGCTCACCATCGCCATCGGCATTGCGGGGGGATTTGCCGCCAGCGCGATCTCGATGCCGCTGGCCTGGATGCTTGGCCCCTTCATCTTCTGCGCCATCGCCTGCATGTTCGGCCTGCCGCTGAAGGTCATCCCGCATGGCCGGGAGGTCGGCCAGGTGGTCGTCGGGCTCTCGGTCGGCATGCGGTTCACGGGCGCCGTTCTCATCGCGACGTTGGCGTTGCTGCCGGCGATGATCGCCTCGACGCTCTACATCATTCTCGTCACTTTCCTCGCTGCGTTCATCCTCATCCCTCTCGCGCGCGTCGACCGGACGACCGCCTTCTTCGCCACGGCCGCCGCCGGCATGGCCGACATGGCCGCGATCGCCGAACACCGCGGCGGCAATCCGAGTGCGGTTGCGGTCGTTCATGCGGTGCGCGTGTCGCTCGTCGTCCTCTCCGTTCCCCTCCTCGTCTACGCGTTCGGGGAGCACGGCAACATCGTGCACGAGCCACACACCTACAGCGACAATCTGCTTCTTCTCGCTCTGGTTCTCGCGCTCGGCTATTGCGCGGCTTACGTGTTCGGCCGCACGCATTTCCCCAATCCTTGGCTGATCGGGGGCGTTCTGTTCGGCGGCGTTCTCGGCGTCACGGAAATCGCTCTCGTCTCGATTCCGCGCCTTGTCATGATCGTAAGCCAGCTTGCCATCGGCGTTTCGCTGGGCGCGCGGTTCGAGCGCGATCTCATCCTGCGTCTGCCGCGCGTCGCCTTCGGGGCTGTGGTCGTGAGCGCGCTTCTCATCTTCGCCGCGGCTTTGGGCGCCTGGGTGCTGTCGCACTGGACCGCCCTTCCCTATTCCGTCGGGTTTTTGTCCATCGCGCCCGCAGCCGTCACCGAAATGGCCCTGACGGCGCAGGCGATGAATGTCGATGCGGAAATCGTAACCGCCTTCCATGTGATGCGCATCACCATGGTGGAGGTCTCGATTCTCCTCGTTTATGCGCTTTTCAAGAAAATGGCTCCGGAAAGGAGCTGACATGGGAGGTTTCATGCGCACATACAAAATTGCCGTTATTCCGGGAGACGGAATAGGCACCGAGGTCATCACGGCCGGATGCGAGGTGCTGGACGCGGCGGCGGCCGCGTTCGGCTTCCAGCTCGACTTCGAACATTTCGACTGGGGCTCCGATTACTACCGGCGCACCGGAAAGATGATGCCGGACGACGGGGTCGAGCGGTTGCGGTCCTTCGACGCCATCTATTTCGGTGCGGTCGGAGATCCGCACATTCCGGACGCGGTGACGCTGTGGGGCCTGCGCCTCGCCATCTGCCAGGGCCTCGATCAATACGCCAATGTGCGGCCGACGCGTCTTTTGCCCGGCCTCACGGGGCCGCTGCGCCCCGAGCTCGGTGCAGAGATCGACTGGGTGATCGTGCGCGAGAATTCGGAAGGCGAATATGCAGGCATCGGTGGCCGCGCCCATCCGGGGCTGCCGCTCGAAGTCGGCATGGATGTCGCGGTGTTCACGCGTGGCGGCGTCGAGCGTATCTGCCGCTTTGCCTGCGATCTCGCACGCTCGCGCCCGCGCAAGAAACTGACCATCGTGACCAAATCCAACGCCCAGCGGCACGGAATGGTGTTCTGGGACGACATCTGCCGCCGCGTCATCGCAGACTACAGCGATCTGGAGGTGGACTGGATGCTCGTCGACGCCATGACCACCCGCATGGTGCTGAAGCCCGGCACGATCGACACCGTGCTCGCCACCAATCTCCACGCCGACATTCTGTCGGATCTGGCCTCGGCCGTCGCCGGAAGCCTCGGTATCGGCGCCACGGCCAATCTCGATCCGAGCCGGTCCGGCCCCTCGATGTTCGAACCCATCCACGGCTCGGCGTTCGACATCACCGGGAAGGGCATCGCAAACCCGATCGGCTCATTCTGGACGGCTGCTCTGATGCTGGAGCATTTCGGTGAGGCGGACGCCGCCGGAAACATCATGCAGGCCATCGAAACGACGACCCGCGACGGACGCATCCTGCCGCCCGATCTTGGCGGCACGGCCCGCACAAGCGAGGTGACACGCCGCATGCTCGACGCCATGGAGAAGGCGCGGGCGGCGGCCTGATCTCGGTTGCACGCAAACAAAAAGGCGCTGCCGGGCAGGCAGCGCCTTCAAGAAAACGATGGGATTTCGGCGCTCAGTTGCCGGAGAGGCTCGGAAAATCCACGTCCTTGAGATCCAGAAGCGACAGATCGCTTTCAGCCGGACGACGGCCCGCGGTGATCGCAGCCGCACAGCGACGGGCGGCGCCAAAACGCTCGAGGAACTGCACCGCGCGCTCGAAGGGACGGAACGAACCGCCGGTCCCGACGGACGAAATCTCGGCGGTGGCAACAAAAGCGTTCGACATCGGACTCTCCTTTTCGGAGACCGTTCTAGCCTTGCGCCGGAGTGTCAGGAAGATGTTCTCCTGAATGGGAGGTCTGCGCGCAGCGCAGATCGCCTTTCCAGATTCTTGTCAGCGGCCTGTCCATTTGGGCGGGCGCTTGGCCAGAAACGCCGCGACACCTTCCCTGAAATCCTCGCTGAGATAACAGCTTAGATTGATGTCCCGGGCGGCTTCTTGCGCCACCGGCGCCCGAAGCAGGCCCAACGCCTTTTTCCCGGCCCGAAGCGTCAGGGGCGCCATGGCCGCCATGCGGCGGGCGAGGTCCTGCGCCGCACGGTCGAGTTCGGAGGGCTCGACCACGCCCGACAAAAGCCCCCAGGCCGCTACCTCATCTGCCCGCGCCAGGCGCGCCGTGAAGATGAGGTCCTTCACCCGCGCAGGCCCGAGAAGGTTCGCCATGCGGGCATAGTTTTCGAGCGACAGCGTGTTGCCGAGCGTTCGGGCGATGGGAAAGCCGAATTTCAGATCGCTCGCGGCAATGCGAAGATCGCAGCAGCAGGCAATCGCTGCGCCCCCGCCCGTGCAGGCGCCCCGGATGGCCGCGACGGTCGGCACCGGACACTCCTCCAGCGCCTTGAGCGTGCGCGAAATGCGGCCCTCATAGGCCAGCGCATCCTCCGCCGTCCGCACATCGCGGAACTGGGCGATATCCGTGCCCGACGCGAAGGCTTCGCCGCCCGCCCCGCGCAGCAAGACGACCCGCAGAGCCGGATCGTCGGCCGCCGCGCGGCAGAAATCGGCCAGCGCGTCGTACATCGCAAACGTCATCGCATTGCGCGCCTGCGGCCTGTTGAAGGTCACGGTCGCGATGGCGTCCTCGCGCGCGATGAGAAGATCCTCGCTCAATCCGGCTCCTGCTCGACCTTTTCCGGATCCTTGACCGTTTTCGCGCGCCCGAACAGGGCTCCGCCGACGAGCGGCGCGAAGGTCAGCACGGCGAAAACGCGGCAGACCTGACAGGCGATGACGAACGCCGTCTGGAAGCCGAAAGCATAGGCAACGACCGTCATCTCGACGATGCCGCCGGGCGCAAGCGCAAGCAGCATGGTGGGAATGTCGCGGCCGAAAAGAGCGCTGCCGAGAACGGCAAATAGGACGGTGATGAGAAGCAGAATAGCCGTCCAGAGGGTGGCCAGCGCGATCAGACGCCCGAACTCGCGCCATTTGACGCCCACAAAACGCGACCCGGCGATCGATCCGATCACGACCTGCACGGCTGACACGAGCCAGGTCGGCGGCGCGGCTTGCGTGAGATCGAAACCGTGGACCAGCGCGCTCAGCACCATGGCCGCAACGAGCGCCCCGCCCGGCAGTTTCAGCCAGGCGATTACGAAACCGCCAATTCCGCAGAGAGTGAGGATCGCCCAGTCCCATGCCCCCGCCGGCACATGTTCGGCAACGCGGGCGGCAAGCGGTATGGCCGACGCTCCGAAGAGGAACTGAACCGCGAGCGGAACGGTAAAGACGACGGCGACGACGCGGATCGAATGGATCAGAACGAGATTACGGACATCGCCGCCATATTGATCCCCGAGGAGGCTAAGCTCGCCGAGCCCGCCCGGCATCGAGGCAAAGAAGGACGTCGGCCGATCGAGCCCGCCGATCACACGGAAATACAGAAAGCCGAGTGCCGTCGCCGCGCAGGAAACGGCAATCACATAAACGAACGCATCCCACCAGCCGAACACGCTTGCGGCCACCGCCGGTGTAAAGGCGCTGCCCGCCAGAACGCCGACCACCGGGCGTGCCACCTGCGTCAGCGCCGGGATCTTGAAGGGCGGACCGAAGATCGCAACGAGCGCGACGGCCGTCAGCGCGCCGAGCGTCCAGGGCAGCGGCGTGTTGAGCGCATAAAACACCGCCCCGCCGATCGTACCAACAGCGAGCGGCCAGGCCATCTGCCAGGTTTTGGTGAGAAAAGTCAGCTCGAACCCTCTACGGCAAATAGATGCCGCCATTCACATGAATCGTTTGCCCCGTAATATAACGTCCATTGGGGCCTGCAAGATAACCTACCATTTCGGCTACATCGTCCGGCGTTCCCTCAATGCCGAGCGGTGAGGCGTGGTGCGCATGGTGCTTCGGCTCGGTCAAGCCGCTCGCCTTGCGGTTGGTTGCAATGCGGCCGGGCGCAACAAGGTTCGCGGTGATGCCGCGCGGCGCAAGTTCCGCGGCAAGGCCCTTCGTCAAGCCGACGAGCCCAGCTTTGGCCGAAACCACATGTGCACGATCGCTCGCGCCCGCATGCGCGCTGAGGCCGCCGAGATTGATGATCCGCCCGCCCTCGCCCATGCGTTTCGAGGCCGCCTGCGCGCACAGAAAGCTTGCATCGAGAATGCTCGCCATCACTTCGCGCCATTCCTGAAACGAGATGTCCGCAAGCGGCGTCTCCCGCCGCACGGCCGCGTTGTTCACCAGAATGTCGACGCGGCCATGGATCTTGTCGATCTCGGCGAAAAGCGCGGCCACCTGATCCGGATCGCCGAGATCGCCCAGCAGCGCCGAGGCTTTTCCTCCGGCGGCCCTGATCTCCTCCGCGACAGCCTCGATCTCCGCCCCGGAACTGCGCGCCGTGACGACCACGCTCGCGCCGTCCTTCGCCAGAGCCAGAGCAATGGCACGGCCGATGTTGCGGGCCGCGCCGGTGACGACGGCGACCTTGCCTTCCAGCGGTCTTGTCATGACACCGAGAAGCCTTCGAAATCGCCGAGATTGGACACGGTGAACACTCCGCCTGCGGCTTCCTTGAGGCGTGCCGCAACGGCGGCATCGAAGCCGCCGTGGATCACATTGCCCGCGAATTTCGCCTCCAGTTCCTCACGCGACAGCGGATCGTGCGCTCCACCGCGCATGTTCTCCCGCCGGATCTCATGCACGGTGCCGTCCTTCAGCGTTGCGCGCACATGGCCGGTGAATCGCTTCGGATAGGGATTTCCGGGGTCGATGACATAACTGACCTTGCCCGCCAGCCGCAGGATGTCCGGATCTCGGATCTTCTCTTCGGTGAAGGCTCCGAGCCCCGCCTCGCCGTCGATGAAGCCGACCGCGACGCAATAGGGCGTCGAGAACTTGCCGCCATAGCCCGTCGGCGGGCTCTGCTTGTCGGCGAGCGGCTCCCAGAGCCGGTGCACCGTGCCCTCCCCGACATCGCAGACGATGCTCTCGATATCGTCCGCACGCACGCCGCGCCTGGCGATCTCGATGGCGCAGTCGACATAGGGCTGGGTCATGGTTCCGCAGGCATAGGGCTTGAAGGCGATGGTTTCCATCAGCCAAATCTCGCCCAATCCGTCGAGCAAGGGCTCGAAATTCGGCTTCAGGCTCGGCGCAAAGCCGTGGAAGAAGCCGTGCTCTCCCTCGAACACGGTGAGCGGGCCGATGAAGCCGTTCTTGGCCAGCAGAGCCGCACGAATGCCCGATTGCGCCGCCCAGCCCGCGTGCAGACGCTTCGTCCAGCTTCCGTCCTTCAGATATTCGATGATGCCGGATGACATCGAGCCGGCCACGCCGAATGCGGAGGCAAGCTGGTCCCGGTCGAGGCCGAGGGCTGCCCCCACCCCGGCTGTGGCGGCCATGGTGCCGATCACCGCGGTCGGATGAAAGCCGGCCTTGTGGATCGCTTTCGGCGTCACGAGGCTGAGGCGGCAGAGCAGCTCCACGCCCACCGCGATGCCCAGAAGCGCGTCCTCTCCGGACAGATCGAAGCGCTCGCATGCGGCATAGACGGCCGAAATCACGACCGCGCCGGAATGCACAGGCCCGCCCTCGAACGTGTCGTCGAAGTCCTCGCCATGAGCGGCGGTGCCGTTGAGGAGGGCCGCGCTGTACATATCGAGACGCCGTTCATGCCCGAAGGCGGTGCATGGCCCCGGCTCGGCAACGGCCAAAACGGCTTCAACGTAATCGGTGTGCGCGGCGGCAACGCAGAGCCCGATTGTGTCGAGCAGGAGCCGCCCGCTCATATCGCGGACGCCGGGTGGAACCTTGCGCGATTGCATACCGACAATCCAGTCCGCGAGCACGGTCGCCAGGCTCGGTACGCCGACGGCAGCATTCATATCACAGCCTCCCTCTCAATTTTGATGCGGCGCCGTTTACGCACTTCGCGGACGATGGAGCCGATGAGGAAGAGAGCCGCGACGGCGAGGAAACCCACCGCAATCGGATCTTCCAGGAAAATGGCATTGTCACCGCCCGAAATGACGAGCGAGCGGCGGTAATTGGCCTCGATCATGTAGCCGAGCACGAGGCCGAGAATCGTCGGCAGCATGGGCATGCCGAAAAACCGCATTCCGAAGCCGAGCACACCGGCGGCCAGAACGAGCCCCAGGTCAAACACGCTGTTGTTGATCGAATAGGCGCCCGAAAAGACAAGCGCCAGGATGAAGGCCATCAAGAGCGGCTTCGGGCGGTTCACCAGCCAGATCGACGACGACAAGGTGAGAAACGCGACCGGGACCAAAGCCGCGGAGGCCACGAGAAGCCCCGTGAAAAGACCATACAGAAGTGTCGGGTCCTTGCTGAACAGGACCGGCCCGGGAATGAGCCCGTGAATGAGAAACCCGCCCAGAAGGATCGCGGTCGAGTTGGAGGCGGGAATTCCAAAGCTCAGAAGCGGAATGAGGCCCACACCGGCGTCCGCGTTGTTGGCGGCTTCCGGCGCGGCAATGCCCTCATCCGAGCCCTTGCCAAACTCCTCCGGAGTCTTCGAAAACCGGCGCGCTTCCGAATAGGCCATGAAGCTCGCGACCGTGCCGCCCGCCCCCGGCATGATGCCGCAGAACACGCCGATGCCCGATCCGATGAGATTGGCACGCCAGGTTTTCTTCTGCACGGTCCAGCTCGGCCATTTCAGGCGCGTGACAAGGTCGGATCTGACGGTCCCATCGTCCTTGGTCGCGATCTGTTCGAGCACCTCGCCGACCGCGAACAGCCCAACCATGATCAGGATCAGCGGAACGCCCGTCAGAAGGTCCGCCTGCCCATAGGTAAAACGGCCGACGCCCGTGACGGGATCGGTTCCGATGGTTGCGATCATCAGCCCGATGAGGGCCGCGATGACGCCCTTGAACAGGCTGCCTTCGGACACCGACACGATGACGCTGAGGCCAAGAATGCCGAGCGCGAAATAGGATGTCGGCTTGAAAGCGAGCGCAAGCTGCGACAGCGGCGCCGTGAAAAGGATAAGGCACACAATCCCGATGACGTTCCCGACGGTGCTCGCCTGCAGCGATATGCCGAGGGCCTCGCCGGCTTTGCCCTGCTTCTTCATCTCATAGCCGTCGATCATGGTCGCGGCGGAGGCATTGGTGCCGGGGGTCCGGATCAGGATTGCCGGTATGGACCCGCCATATTCGGCGCCGATATAGGTCGAGGCGAGAAGGACGATCGCCGACACCGGGTCCATCGTGTAGGTGAATGGCAAAAGCAGCGCCATGGTGATGGAGGGCGAAATGCCCGGCAGCGCGCCGCCGAAAATGCCCCAGGTCATGCCAAGGATCGCCATCGGCACGATCATCGTCGTGCCGAGCATGCTGATACTTGTGAGAACGGCATCCATGGCGATCAGATCATTTCCGCCCAGATGCCCGCCGGCATGCGCACGGACAAAAGCACGGCAAACAGGAGCCAGAGGGCGAAGGCACCTCCGGTCGCGATGAGAGCAAGCCGCGCATTGATGGCGACCCGCTGATAGACGCACAGCGCAAAGATCAGGAACGCGACTGCGGGCAGATACCCGACCGGCTCGAGAAGGAACACGAAGGCGGCACAGATGAGAACCGTGCCCGCCGCCGATGCGAAGGCCGGAACGGGATCGTCGAACACGCCTCCCGTTCTTGCCTCGGCAGCCTTGCCGCGCGCCAGGGCAATGGCCCTCTGCGCGACAAAGGCGACCGAAACCGCTGCCAGGGCATACCCCAGCAGATGGGGCACGCCGGCCGCGCCGACCGTGTCTCCGAGAGCGCTGGTGGGAATGTCGGCCGCCGCGTTGAGATAGGCGAGCGCGATGGCCGTTCCGATCAGACCGCAGGCAAGATCCCGATCCATCGCGCGCGCCCTGTCTTTACTTCTTGATGACGCCGACTTCCGACAGCAATTCCTTCTGCTCTTCAGCGAAGGTGTTGATGAACGTCACGTAGTCCTTGTGCGGGATAAAGGCCGGCACAAGGCCTGCCGCCTCGTAATAGGCCTTGTATTCCGGGTCCGCGAGCACCTTCTGGATCGCCGCATCCCAGGCCGAGGTCACGTCGTCCGGCAGGCCTTTGGGCCCGGCAAGTCCACGGAACTTGCGCACGACGAGGTCAATACCGCCCTCCTTGGCGGTCGGTACATCCGGCAGCTGCGACAGCCGCTCGTCGGCCAGCACGGCAAGAACCCGCACCTGCTTGCCCTCAAGCTGCGAGCGCAGTTCCTGAAGTTCACCCACCGCGATATCGAGCGTGCCGTTCAGCACATTGATCATGGTCTCGCCACCGCCCTCGCTCGTCACGACGGCGGCTGTGCTGGCGCCCGTGGCCTTCTTCAGCTGTTCGAGCGTGATGCGTTCGAGCGAGCCGGGATTTGCCGCGCCCCAGGCGCTGCGTGCGGACTTTGCCTTGTCGATCACGTCCTTCAGAGTCTTGAAGGGAGCGTCCGCGCGCGTGTAGATGACCGCCGGATCGTAGAACACGTTCACGAGCGGCTCGAGGGCGCTGTAGTTCGTGTCGAGCGCGCTCATGTGGGATGTGTAGATATAGGTCGGCGTCGTCGCGTAGAACACGCTCCCGTCGGCCTTCTGCTTGGCCAGGTGCGCCATGGCCTTGGCGCCCGATCCGCCCGACACGTTCTCGACGACGAAATCGGCATCGATGTACCGCTTGAGATACTTGGTCATGTCCCGGAGAAACACATCGCTTCCGCCGCCGGGACTGGAATGGGTGACGAGCGTCACGGCCTTGTGCGGATAAGCGACCTTATCCTGAGCCGACGCGGACCACGATCCCGCACCGAGGGTGAACGCAACCGTCAACGCCACGCATGCGGCGCTTCTTGCATGTACCAGCATTTCGTTTCCTCCCGATATTGTTATTTATTGTTGTTACTTTTTTGGAGATGCCGGTCTTTGCGCCGGCTCATCTGGTCATTCGTCAGGCAATGTCCTCATAGGCCTCGATCACGCGCTCGCGCGCGTTCATCACATGGTCAAAATGGGTCTCGTAGGCGCGCACTTCATCGCCGTCGACGATGGCCTCGACCATCGCGGCATGTTCGATGTTCGAGACGCGGGCGTGGTCCATGCGGTCGAGATTCTTCGCGCGGAACAGATGCAGTTCCTTCACAAGGCCCTGATAGGTGGCGGCCAGGCGCTCGTTGCGCGCCGCTTCCATGACCGTCGCGTGCAGATCGAGATTGAGCTGGTAATAGCCCTCCCCGCCCCGCTTCTCGATGGCCTCGTCCATATCGTGGACAAGCCCGCGCAGACGGATGATCTCTTCCTTGCGGCGGCGCCGGGCGGCAAGACGCCCGGCCATGCTGAACAGCGCGGCGCGCACCTCGTAGGCCGCGATGGCCTGATCGAGACTGACCTGCCGGACAAAGACACCGCGATTGGGGACGAATTCCACAAGTCCGGCCTCGACAAGAGCCCGGAACGCCTCGCGCACCGGGCCGCGGCTGACCTGAAACTTCTCGGCGAAGTAATTCTCGTTGAGGCGCTCGCCCATCGGCATTCCGCCATGGAGGATCATCTTCTCGATCTCGGCGCGCAGCGCCATCGAGAGAGAGCGCACGCCCAGAGGCTGGGCTTTGGCAGAGGAAAGGTCGCCTGCAGGCACGGGTTTCATAGTATCAGCCTATTCCAGGAAGTCAGATTGTCAACGATCTACAGATCAGAAATACGATCACGGTTTCGTACATGAAACGAATGAAGAGCAGCCTGCACGAAGTCAACGGGTGAATTATTGTTGACAGTTTACCAGCCATCGCGGGATAGCTAGCGACAAGAAAAATTGAGGAGATGCCGATGGCCAGACGACAGGACGTAACCCGCGCACTTGCCGAATGGGTCGTGGACAGCAAATTCGACGACATCCCCGACAATGTGCGGGCACAGGGCGTCCGCAGCTTCGTCAATTGGCTGGGTTGCGCCGTCGGCGGCGCGAGCCACGAGACGGCCGACCGGGCGATCGAGGGCGTTGCGCCGTTCTCCGGGTCTCAGAAGGTCACCGTGGTCGGGCGCGCGGAGCGGCTGGACGCGCTGCACGCGGCGCTCCTCAACGGCATCACCTCGCACGTGCTCGATTATGACGACACGCACCTGAAAACCATCATCCATCCGGCGGGCCCCGTCGCCTCCGCGGCACTCACCGTTGCCGAACTGAAGGGCCTGTCAGGCCGCGACGTGCTGCACGCGCTTCTTCTCGGCATCGAGGTCGAATGCCGCATCGGCAATTCCGTCTATCCCGATCATTACGACCGCGGCTGGCACATCACCGGAACGACGGGCGTGTTCGGCGCGGCGGCGGCTGTCGGCAAGCTCCTCGGCCTCGATGCCCAGCGCATGACATGGGCCCTCAGCCTCGCCGCCACGCAGTCCTCCAATCTGCGCGAAATGTTCGGCACAATGACGAAGAGCTTCCACCCCGGGCGCGCCGCGCAGAACGGCGCGACGGCCGCCTTCCTGGCGCAGGCCGGGTTCGATTCCGCCGAAGCCGGCATCGAGGGGCGGCGCGGATTCGCGCATGTGCTGTCGACCAAGCAGGATTACGGCGAGATCCTCGACACGCTCGGCACGGAATGGGAAGCGGGTCTCAACAGTTACAAGCCGTTCGCATGTGGCATCGTCATTCATCCGGCCATCGACGGCTGCATCCAGCTCCACAAGGAACACGCGATCCCCGCCGCCGAGGTGGAGAGCATCGAGTTGAAAGCCCATCCCTTCGTGCTGGAACTCACCGGCAAGACGGATCCGAAGACGGGCCTCGAATCGAAATTCAGCATTTTCCACGCCACCGCCTGCGCGCTGGAACGCGGCGATGGCTCGCCGACCGCCTTTACCGACGAAGCCGCGACCAATCCCGTTCTGGTCGATCTGCGCCGCCGCGTGAAAGTCGAGACCAGCCCGAGCGTGCGCGAGGACGAGGTCACCATCACCGTACGCACGAAGGACGGCCGCACCATCGAGAAATATATCGAGCACGCCATCGGCAGCCTCCATCGCCCACTGTCGAACGCCGATCTCGACCGCAAATTCCTGCACCAGTCCGCGCTGGTCATCGGAGAGGCGCAATCGGCCGAATTGCTCGATATGGCGTGGAAGGTCGAAGACTTCCGCCACGCCGCCGACATCGCCAAGGCAAGCGTGCCCGCGCGGCAGAAGGCCGAAGCGGTCTAGACGGCCGATCCTGACGGATCACGAAAAAGCCCGCCCCGATCACCCGGGGCGGGCTTTCCATTCTGCTCGATCAGAAATGATAGTTCAAACCGACGCGAGCAATGACGGCATCCCGGTCGACGACCATTTCGTAGTCGAGGTCGTTGGTCGAGGAGGCATCTTCGAACTTCAGGTAAAGGGCTTCCGCCTTCAGGCTGATGTTCTGCGAAACCTTGGCCTCCACGCCGCCGCCGACGACAAAACCGACATCTGTTTCACCGAAGTCCGGCCAGCTGTCGTCCGGGTCGCCGTCCTCGATCCATTGATGCTCGAATTCCGCGACAGCCAGACCGCCCGTTACGTAGAGCAAGGCCGGACCCGCCGTGAAACCGGCCCGCCCGCGCACGGTCGCAAACCAGTCCATGCCGTTGTCACGCGTGACGTTGGAGCTGCCCGCTCCATTGTCGGTGACCGACAGATCCGCAAGGCTAATATCGGCCTCCACACCGTAGACGAAGTTGCCCGATTGCACATTGTAACCGGCCTGAAGGCCGCCGACAGCGCCTTCGGCGCGGCTGCCATACACGCTCCCCGGAGTGTCCCAATCGCCGTCGACATCCGTCCAGTCGAAGTCCGACCGGCCATAGCCGACCGACACGCCGGCATAGAATCCGGACCATGCCTGTTCGACGGCACCGGGCGCCGCTCCCAGGCCACCGGGCACATCGGCGGCGAATGCAGGCAGCGCGACGCCTGTCGCAAAAGCTACCGAAACCAAAAACGTTTTCATGCGAGACTCCCAGTCGTTTGCAGCGACGGGATACACACAAAGCAAATGAACCATCTTGGCGCGGAGCGCCCTTCGCTTGCCAATCAGGTTACGGCGGCGAAACACGTCTGAAATCCGCGCCCGCTCTCTCCGTATTTCCCCTTATGGCATGTGGCGGAGGCCGGCCCCATAACAGGTCTGGAGCCAAGGAAATGAGCGAACGAACCGAAACACCCAGGCATCGGCGTCACGGCACGAGCGAAAACTGGCCTCGCCTGTCGCCCTTTCGCACGGGAATGCGCGGCAAATGTCCGCGTTGCGGCGAAGGCCGGTTGTTTTCGGGGTTTCTCAGCCTCGCGCCGTCCTGCGAGGTGTGCGGTCTCGAATATGCGTTCGCCGATCCCGCCGATGGTCCCGCATTCTTCTCGATGATGTTCTTCTGCCTTCCGCCCGCCTTCGTGGCCGTGTGGCTTCAGGTGCAGTTCGACGCGTCCTATCTGGTGAACGCCGCGATCACCATTCCCCTCATCGTCCTGTGCTGCGTGTTGCCCCTGCGCCCTCTCAAGGGATGGCTGGTTGCAAGCCAGTTCTACTACAAGGCCGAAGAAGGCAAGCGCATCACCTTGCCCAGGATCGAATGACTGTCATTACGTAAAGATACTTCAGAAAACATCCAGTACCTACGAACCTACGAAAATGTGATCGCCGCCATCTTATTTAACCCGCTAGACTTTCGCCGTCAGGTGCTGAGACGCCTGTGGGCTACAAGAAACTCTGGAGGATCTGAAAATGATGGAGAGCGACGGCATCAAGTGGATATTGCTGGCCGCAACAGCTATCACGGCTGGCGCCGCTGTAATGACGGCGATGTAAAATCCGCAAAGGCCGAGTCTCCTGGCCTCACGGCCAGGAGATCATGCCCCCGATATCTTGGTGCGTCGATCGAGAGCCGGGGCCACCATGCCCGGAATATAGGAATCAGACACGAACGCCTTGCAGTGCATTTCGAACGCTTCCACGAGGCGGGATTTCGAAAGCTGCTTGAGTGTTGCGACGCCGACCTTCATCGGGCGATGATCGCCCGAAAGTCGCACCCGCACGACGCGCCGTCCGTCCAGCGCCTGCTCCGAGCGCGGGCGCACATTCAGCAGCGTGTATCCATAGCCGTTCGCGACCATTGTCCGCACCACCTCATGATGAGCAGACCGGGCCGCGATCTGCGGCTGCAACCCCTCCTTCATGAAGAGGGCCAGAAAATATTCGCGGCTCAGCGGCAGATCGAGAAGGATCATCGGCTCGTTCACCAGATCCTCCAGGCTGATCGCCGAATGCCGCGCGAAGGGGTGGTTCTCGCTGACGACGACATGCGGCGGCAGGCTCGCCAGTGGAACGAACGATATGTCCTCCGGCACATGCAGATCATAGGTGATCCCGACATCGATCTCCGAGCGCCGCAACGCCTCCGTGAGCTCTTCCTGGTTCCCCTCGAAATAGTGGATTTGCGCGTCGGGAAAGGCAGAAGTGAAGGAGTGAGAAAGCTCCGGCACCAGCATAGGCGCGAGCGTCACCATGCAGCCCAGCGAGAGCGTGCCGCGCACCTGCCCGCTGGTCTCGGAAGCAAGATTGTAGAGCCCTTCGGCCTGCGCGATGACGTTCTTGGCCTCGCGCAGAAGATCACGGCCGGCCGAGGTCAGGGAGAGGCCCTGCGCGTGATGTCGGATGAAAAGCTGGACGCCCAGTTCCTTTTCCAGATGCGAGATCGCCGTGGAAATCGAGGGCTGGGAAATGTGGATGCGTTCGGAGGCCAGTGTGATGCTGCCGGTTTCCCCAGCGGCAATGAAATATTCCAGCTGACGCAGGGTGAAACGCATCCCGTTCCTCGAATCTCGACAGGGCCGGCGGCCCCCTCAGAGATCGCCGGGAACGCCGTAGCTCGGAGCGGCAGAAGGATTCAAGGCCCGGGTGACATAATCGTCAAGCTGCGGGGCGTAGAGGGTCCAGAGCGCCGATAACTCGGCGATGGGGCATTCCTCCGTCCAGTCGACGCGAAGATCCGCCACCGGCCAGGACACACGGTCGACGATCTTGAGGCCCGCCGAACGGACCGGCCCCGCCTCCCCGCCCGCCGCGAGCGCGGCACGCATGGCAATCAGAAGCCGTTCCGCGAGATGCCCGCGCGAGCCGACAAATGCATCGACCATGGCCTGCGGCACCCCCGCATCGGCCAGAAGGTTGCCGCCGCAGGCGACATTCTCGGCCCGCGCATCCGACCATGTTCCGAGCGACCGGGGCCCGGAATGAATGGCCGAATTGCCTTTCGCATCGACGATCAGAACCTGGCGGAACTCCATATGCGGGCGCGAGGCGCGCAACACCTCCACCGCCTGCGCGGCGTCGGCGCCCAGCGCCAGCAGATCGAGCGCCGCCGTTCCGAGCGAAGGATCAGTGACGTTCTGGCTCGAAACGGCGCCGACACCCGCACGCGCATGGGCGCAGCGGGCGGCCACGGCCGGCGAGGACGAAGACACCGCAACGCCGAACATTCCTGTTTCCGCGCAGCGGGCGGCGATGGAAAAGGTCATGCCTTATCTTCGGGGATGACGGCGATGGCGTCCACTTCGACGAGCCATTCGGGACGTGCGAGCGCCGAAACGACGATGCCGGTCGAGACCGGATAGACGCCCTTCAGCCATTTGCCGACAACACGGTAGACCGCTTCGCGGTAGCGCGGATCGACGATGTAGATCGTGATCTTGCAGATGTGGTCGAGCTTGGAACCGGCTTCCTTCAGCAGCATCTCGATATTGGCCATCGCCTGTTCGGTCTGCCCTGCCGCATCGCCGATGGCGACGCTTTCGGACGTGTCGAGATTCTGGCCGATCTGCCCGCGCACGAACACCATCGAGCCCTTGGCGACGACGGTCTGGCACAGATCATTGTCGAGGTTCTGCTCGGGATAGGTTTCCTTAGTGTTGAACTGGCGGATGCGGGTGTGCGTCACCATTGTGCTCTCCATCGAATGTAGCTGTTTCAGGGCCGTGCCCGGCGGCACCGTTGATGTCAGGCGGCGCCGGACTGCGCCTTGTGTTCGCCGGGGCCCGCGTAATCGAAGTAGTTACGCCGAATCACGATGTGGTCTGCGATGTGTTTTGCATCGTGCCAGACGCCCCAGATGAAGCTCGAGCCGCGTCCCGACAGCCACGGAAGGCCCAGAAAATAGATGCCCGGCTCGGACGAGACGCCGCGCTGGTGCCTTGGCCTCTTCTTGTCGCCGAACGCATCGACCTCGAGCCAGGAATAATCGGACACGAAGCCCGTCGCCCAGATGATCGTGGATATACCGGCCTTTTTCAGGTCCAGTTCGCGAAGCGGACGTGTGATGCAATCGGGGTCGGGCAGGAATTCCCGCGCCTGAGGCTCCTCCGGCAGATCGAAGCCGTTGCGGGAGATGAAGGCATCGGCTTCGTCCAGCAGCGACAGATAGTTCGCATCGCCCCGCGCGACATTGCTCGCAAGGTCCTGCGCGAAGGTCAGAACGCCATTGCTGCAGGATTGCGTCAGACCGACAAGTGTCATCCCCTCCGCGGCCAGACGGCGAAAATCGATCGTCTCGCCGCCGCGCGCGCCGCTCACCGCGATGGTGACATGTTCCGTGCCGGGCGTGGGCGCCTGCGCGTCCCATTTGCCGAGAACGCCGAGCCACCACACAAAATCGCGGCCACGATAGGCGCGCGGCGGACGATCGTGCGGACCGACGGAGAGATAGACCTTGCGGCCCGCGCGCGACAGCTCGTCCGCGATCTGCACCCCGGAGGAGCCCGCGCCGACAACCAGAATGGCGCCCTCCGGCAATTGGCCCGGATTGCGGTATTCGGTCGAATGAATCTGGGTCACGCCCGCATCGGCCGGAACGATCGGCGGAATGGAGGGCTTCTGGAACGGGCCCGTGGCGGAAACAACATTGCCCGCCTCGATCACCCCTTCGGAGGTCTCCACGCGGAAGCCCGGACGGCCCTCAAGGCGGCGCACGCTTTTCACCTCAACGCCGGAGCGGATGGGTGCCGAGAACTTCTGGGCATAGGCCACAAAATAATCCGCAACCTTCTCCTTGGGGATGAAGGCGTCCGGATCCTCTTTCTCGAATTCGAGACCCGGAAAGCGATCGTGCCAGGCCGGTCCGTTGGCGACGAGCGAATCCCACCGCATGGAGCGCCAGCGCTCCGCGATGCGGCCGCGTTCAAGAACGAGATGCGGCACACCGGCTTTCGTCAGGTGCTCGCTCATCGCCACGCCGGCCTGCCCGGCTCCGACGACCAGCGTGTCGATCTTTTCAACTGACATGTCCCGCGTCCTTTCTGGCTCGCCCGGGACGCGCGCGCCCGGCAGAGTATCTCGTATGGACTTAGAGGAGTGGCCGGCTCAGCAAAATTACGATTTCGATCAGCACTGGTTCGGCAATTCGGAGGGTTCGGTGCCGGGAGCCGAACCCGTACCGCTCAGCCGCGCAGGGCCTCCAGCAACCGGTTCATCATCCGGTCGCAGGCCGCGAGCTGATCAAGCGTCACGAATTCATCGGGCTTGTGCCCCTGATCCATCGAACCGGGACCGCACACCACGGTCGGAATGCCCAGCCGGTTCGCGAACAATCCGCCTTCGGTGCCGAACGCAACCTTGAACGTCGACGGGTCTTCCGTAAGGCGCCGCACGAAACCGACGATTTCGGCATCCGCCGGTGTCGACAGGCCCGGATAGGTGTTCAGCACATCGACCGACACCCGCGCCTCGGGAAAATTGTTGTGCTCGCGCACGCCAAGGCTTTCGCCATAGGCCGTGATGCCGCACAGAATCTCGTCCGCGTCGTCTTCGGCCACATTGCGGATTTCGAAATCGACCGTGCACCGGTTCGGCACGATGTTGAGCGCCGTGCCGCCCTCGATCTTGCCGACATGCACCGTCGTGTAGGGCACGTCATAGGCCTCGTCGCGGGCGCCGTTTCCCGCAAGACCGCTCTGCGTGTCGCGCAGATGACCGACGAAATCGCAGGCGATGTGGATCGCGTTGAGCGCGCGCGGCGCAAGCGCCGAATGGCCTTCCACCCCGCAGCAGATCGCGCGTGCGGCGATCTTGCCCTTGTGGCCTGTGGCGATGCGCATGCGCGTCGGTTCTCCGACGATGCAAAAGCGCGGCTGAAAAGGCGCGTGCTGCATACGGTCGATCATCGAGCGCACGCCGACGCAGCCGACCTCCTCGTCATGGCTGAAGGCCAGATGCAGCGGCGTTGCGAGGTCCGCTTTCGCAGCCAGATCGGCAAGGCGCAGACAGGCGGCCACGAACCCCTTCATGTCGGTGGTTCCACGGCCATAGGCGCGCCCGTCATCGACCTGGAGACGGAACGGATCGCGTGTCCAGGCCTGACCATCGACCGGCACCACATCCGTATGTCCCGACAGCATGACCCCCGGACGGTCCTTGGGACCGATCGTTGCCAGGAGATTGGCCTTGCGCCCCTCCTCCGCGAGGATCAGCTCGGAGGCCACGCCGCGCTCGGCCAGATAGGCCTGCACGAAATCCATCAGCTCGCGATTGGGATCGCGGCTTACGGTCGGAAAGGCGATCAGCCTTTCGAGGATGTCGATCGTCTGCATGGCTCACAAATAGAGATGGCGTACTTCGTCGCTGTCCAGCAGTTCCGCCGCCGTGCCCGTCGCGACAACTTTGCCCTTCACCAGCATGATGCCACGATCGGCGATGGACAGCGCCGTCTCCGCGTTCTGCTCGATCAGGAGCACCGTCGTGCCGCGCTTGTTGATCTCGGCGACGGTGTCGAAATATTCGTCGATCAGTTTCGGCGACAGGCCGAGCGAGGGCTCGTCCATGACGACAAGCTTCGGCCCGCCGATCAGCGCCCGCGCCAGGGCCACCATGGCCTGCTCTCCGCCCGACAGGGTGCCCGCGCGCTGACGAATGCGATCGCGCACCCGCGGGAAAAGCTGGAGCATCTCCTCGAGCCGGTCCTCGAACGAGCCCTTGCCGCCCTGCGCCTCGAAGCCAAGCCAGATATTGTCGCGCACGCTGATATCGGCGAACAGCCGGCGCCCTTCCGGCACGAAACCGACGCCGAGCCCCGACAGCGCTTCGGTGCGCGTTCCGGCGAGATCGAGCCCCATGATCTCGATGCGCCCCTTCACCGGGCGGATGAGGCCGGACAGCGCGCGAAAGGTCGTCGTCTTGCCCGCGCCGTTCGGCCCGAGCACGCACAGCACCTCGCCCGCGCCGACCTCGAAAGACACCTCGCGCAGCATGGCGACGACGCCGTAATTGGTATCGACGTTCTCGAATTTAAGCATTTTCGACGGCCTTCCGCCCGAGATAGGCCTCCTGGACGCGCGGGATCTTGCGGACCTCCTCGTAGGTGCCCTCCGCAAGCTTCTCGCCGTAATCGAGCACCATCACCTTGTGCGGCAGGGTCGAGACGAGATGCATGTCGTGCTCGATGATGATCATCGCGAGATCCGGGCGCGCCGCGCACACCGCGCGAATATCCGTGATCAGCGCCTCGGTGTCGTTGTCGTCCATTCCCGAGGATGGCTCATCCAGCAGCAGAACCTTCGGTTCGCTTGCCAGCGCGCGGGCGATTTCGAGGCGCCGCCGGTCGGCCTGCGGCAGCACCGCTGCCGGGCGATGACGCTGCTCGTACAGCTCGCGCGACACAGCCTTCAGAAGATCCTCGGCGATGGCTGCGGATTCTTTCAGCTCCCTCTGCGCCCGTCCGCGCCGGAACACGGCGTCGAACACGCCGCATTTCGTATGCACGTGGCGGCCGATGATGACATTGTCGAGCACGCTGAGATCGCCAAACAGGCGGCTCGACTGGAACGTGCGGGCGATGCCGCGCTCGACGATCTTGTGCGTGGGTATGCCGGTCAGCTTGTCGCCTTCCAGCCGCACCTGGCCGGAGGACGGCTTGTAGATGCCCGTGATGATGTTCAGCAGCGTGGATTTCCCCGCGCCGTTCGGCCCGATGACACCGAGGATTTCGCCGCGGTTCAGCTTGAAATCCACCTCTGCCATGGCAACCAGGCCGCCGAAGCGCATTGTCAGGCCTTCGCCTTCGAGAACGAGCGTGCTCATGCTCAGCCTCCGTACCGGCGCAGGCGCTGAGGGAAGATGCCCTGCGGACGGATCATCAGGAACGCGATGACCGTGACGCCGAAGAACAGGATGCGGTAGTCGGAGAAGGCACGCAGCTTCTCGGGCAGCAGCGTCAACAGCACCGCCCCGACGATGACGCCGAGAATATTGTCCATACCGCCAGCTATCACCATGGTCATGATCGTCACCGAGACGAGGAAGGTGAAATTGTCGGGCGAGATGAAGCCGACATAAAAGGCATAGATCGTGCCCGCAAAGCCTGCGAGGAACGCGTCCACCGCAAAGGCCAGAACCTTGTACCATGTCGTGTTGATGCCCTGGCAGCGGGCGGCGAGCTCATCGGCCCGCAGCGCATTCCAGGCAAGCCCGACGCGCGAATTGTGCAGACGGTCGGCAAACAGGATCGCGATGAGAACGAGCAGCGCCGACAGATAATAGAAATTTGCCTGGGAGGGCAGCGAGTATCCGAACACGACGAGCGGCGATGCGAAATTGTGCCCGAACAGTTCCGGCGCAGGAATGCCGACGAGCCCGTTCGGGCCCCCGGTAAATTCAAGATTGTTCAGCAGCTGATGGACGACGACGCCGAACGCGATGGTGACGAGCGCCAGATAGCTCTCGCGCGTGCGCATAGACGGCAGGCCGAGCAGGAAGCCGAAAATCGTCGCCACCAAGCCCGCCACCGGCAAAGCCAGCCAGAAGCTGACGCCGAGATTGACGGCCAGCAGAGCGGACGCATAGGCTCCGATGCCATAGGAGGCGCCGGTCGCGAAATTCGGAATGTTGGCGCTGCCGAGCTGGAAATTCAACGCCAGAGCGAGCGTTGCGTAAAGCAGCGACAGCACGCACAGGTGAAGTGCGTAAGTGCTCTGTTCCAGCACGAACGGGAACATCAGGACGATAACCGCCCCGAGCAAGGTCGCAAGGCGCCGATGCTCGGAAAAGGCTTCTGCGATACGGTTTTCAAGCGCCGGCCGCGACTGCAGGACGTACAGCGCCGCGCAGAACACGCCGAGCATGCCGACGATGATGCGCCAGTCCTCGACAAGCAGAAACTGCCGCAGAAAGGCCGCGCCGATCAACTCGACCGCGATGACGAGCGCGATGCCCACAGCACCTGTACCGGCGCCGGCGGCCGCGGTCTCGATGTGGTTCGATGCCGCCATTGCTCAGACCTTTTCCACGATGGTTTTGCCGAACAGGCCCGACGGCCTGAAGATCAGGATGCCGATCACAAGGCTGAAGACGAAGACGAGGCGGTAGGATGCGCCATGCGGCACCACCGCCTGCACGAAGGTGTCGAGCACGGCGATGAGAAGGCTTCCGACGATGGCCCCCGGCATCGAGCCCAGCCCGCCGACGACCGCCGCCGAAAAGCCGATCAGGCCGACCTCGACGCTGAAGTCGAAGCGGACAACGCTCGCATAGCTGGAAAAGAACAGGCCGCCGATCGCGCCGATGGCCGAGGCGATGAAGAAGGTGACGCGGAAGATCCGGCTGGGATTGATCGACATCAGACGCGCCGCTTCCCGGTCATGAGACACGGCGCGGATCTGAAGGCCGAGCCGGGTGCGGTTCAGCAGCAGGAAAAGCCCCCCTACCGACAGGATCGAGACAAGGATGACCGCTGCGTTGAAGATCGGCACGGGGAAGCCGAAGACGTCCAGAGTTCCGGTGATGAAACGGGGAAACGAATGCGGATTGCTGCCGTTCGGAAAAAGGTGGCGGATCAGCTCGCGCAGCACGATGCCGAGCGCGACCGTCGCCACCAGCGCCATCATCACCGGCGCATCGCGAAAGCGCTGGATGACCAGAGCATCGAGAAGAAGGCCGATCACGCCCGTCAATACGATGGCACCCACGAGGATCAAGAAGAAGCTCATCCCTCCGGGAGCCGCGCCAAGCGCCGTTCCGAGCGCCTGCACGGCGCCGAGCGCCAGAAACGGCGACAACAGGGAGACATCGCCATGCGAGAAGTGGATGATGTTCAGCATGCCGAACAGCAGGCTGAAGCCGAGGGCGATCAGCGCGTAGATGCTGCCGAGCGTGATGCAGTTCAGCAATTGCTGAAGCAGCATGTCCGTCATGTGCACGATCTCCCTGCCGCGTGTTTCGTTTTTGATGCAGCCCCGTGTGCCTGATCGGGGTGGCCCGCGAGAGTAGTTTTTTCTGAAACTCTGCGTCGGTTGTTTTGAGGCACGTTCCCGTGAGGCATAAGGACCTCCCAAACAGGGCGTCTCCACCTTGGTTCGAAAAATCCGAACTTGGAGCTTCGAAGATGCGATTTGCCCGCGAGCGCCAACCTATCAGAGTTGCCGTGCGTTCCCCTGCCCTAGATTAAATGGGAGGGGATCGGCATAACAATTTAGCAGAGGCTAGGGAAACCATGATGACTTTCGATTTTGCCCGCATCCGCCAAGGAGCAGCGGCCCTTGCCGTCGGCCTCGCCTCCGCAGCGGCCCCCATGGGTTCCTCCGCGTTCGCGCAGGAGACCGTCAAGATCGGCTTCATCGGTCCGCTCAGCGGCGGCAATGCCCAGCAGGGCCTCAGCGCGCGCAACGGCTTCCAGCTCGCGATCGACCAGGCCAACGCTTCCGGCTCCCTGCCCTTCAAGATCGAAGGCGTCGTCCTCGACGATGCGGCCAATCCGCAGACCGGCGTCGCGGCGGCCCTCAAGCTGACGAACGATCCCGCTGTTGTGGCCGCCACGGGCCACTGGAACAGCGGCGTCGCGCTCGCCACGATCCCCGTCTTCTCGCGCGCGCAGATGCCTTTCATCGTGTGGGGCGCGATCAGCCCGAAGATCACCGAGACGAACAACCCGTTCGTGACGCGCGTGGTCACGACGCTCGTCAACACCAACGAACCGCTCGCAAAATGGGCGGCTGAATCGGTCGGCAAGAAGATCGCCATCGTGGCCGATACGAGCGATTACGGCATGGCGAATGTGAAGGCCTTCACGGACTTCTACACCAAGAACGGCGGCACCATCAGCGCCACCGAGACCGCGCCCGTCGGCACGACCGATTTCCGTGCCATCCTGACCAAGATCAAGGGCACCTCGCCGGATGCGGTCTATTTCGGCGGCGTTGTCACCGAGGCGGCTCTGGTGCGCCAGCAGATGGTCGAACTCGGCCTCAACGTTCCGATGATCGGCGTGGACGGCTTCCACGATCCGGAATTCCTCAAGATCGCAGGCGCCGCCGGCAATGGCACGATTTCCGGCATTGCTAAGGAGCAGGGCAACCCCAAGCTCGAAAAGATGAATGCGGACTATGAGGCGGCCAAGTTTGCCGAACCGTCGGGTCCCTACACGAAAAACGCATTCGACGCGGCCAACATCATCATCGAGGCCCTGAAGACCGCCGGCACCAAGGACAAGGCGGCCATCGCCAAGGCCATCCGTGACATCAATTACGACGGTGCCATGGGCCTGACGACGTTCGACGAGAACGGCCAGACCAAGCGTCCGGTCGAGCTCGAGCTGCGCGAAGTCAAGGACGGAGCCTGGACGACCCGTCCGTAAAAAGCGCTTTAAGACATCGAAACCCGGCGGTTTCCGCCGGGTTTCGATCGCGGCGGAAGTGTATCTGCCGCACGGCTCCCTTTTGCGCAGTCGAGTACCCCTGTCTGCTCTTTCGCGACAGCGCCGCCGCCCATCCACCGGAGGATCGCGGCCAAGCCCCTTTTAAAACCTTCTACTTTTTTCTGAAGGTCGACCGGTCGCATTCGCGCGTCTCATCGATAGGCCGGTGCGCCGCTTTCCAGCGATCGCAACGACATCTTCGATAACGCCTTCGCCGAGCGCGGCCGGATCGAGCGACCGCGATGGCCGCCGCGTTTGGCCTTGCGATCCACACCCGCGGGAGCACCGGGAAGCTGCGGCCATCCAATAGACCGTCCGTACCCTCTGGCGTCTCCTTCGATGTGATGAATTCGAGCAGGCCCAAGGCGCCGGCAGGGATGATCGGATCCTGTCATTTCCAATGGAAATTTGGGCTAGGTTTTCCAGATACTCGACACACGCACGCCGACGATCAAGACCCCTCACCGCTCATCGGCACACGGAGCCGAACTAGGGGGATAGTTCTTGCTGCGAAGCAGGAACCCTCGATTAGGATGGGGGCGAAGAACAACAACTGAGCCGTCGCTGGAAGCGCAATAGCAACTCATCCCGCCATTCAAAACCCGGAGGGCTCTGTTTCGCAAGAAGCGCTTTGGGAGGCGTGCCCCTACCCTGGGCTGAAGTGCGTGTCTTAAATTTGTCATGTTGCATTCAAGTGACACGCGCGTGCGGCGAGGGCTGATATAAAAATTCTAACCGCACTACAACTGGGAGTTACAAATGTTCCGAGGATACGCAGTCGTTCTTGTGAGCATGTCGATGACCACGGCCGCGCACGCTTACTTGGATCCTGGCGCAGGCAGCTTCCTCCTTCAAATGATCGCCGCCGGCTTGCTCGCAGCCGGCGTCTCGCTGAAAGTATTTTGGTATAAGATAATTCAGGTCCTCCAAACCGTCACAAAAGGACTCGGCCGGCAGGGCAACTGAGAATGGCAGGCCATCATCGTGAATTTAGTTCGTTCCGCGATCCGGCTGGTAATCTCTTCTGGGACGACGGCGTAATTTACCGTCAGATCAACCATAGTTATGCAGCTCAATTTCAGGCCTGCAAGGATGCGGGACTGTTCGCCGAGGGAATGAACGATGGATGGCTTCTTCCATTCACCGAAGTCAAGGACGGCTCGGATGGGCAACCAATTGTTATACGGCCGTCGATGGTGCCGTTTATCAGCTATCCCTACGAATGGTGCTTCGATCAGCTGAAAGATGCTGCTATTGCGACGTTAGATATTCATCTTCGTGCTCTGAAGCACGGTCTCCTCCTCAAGGATGCTACGGCATTCAACATACAATTTGTCGAGGGGCGCCCTCAGCTTATCGATCATCTATCCTTTGATTTCATTTCGGAGTATCCGGCTTGGCCCGCTTATGGGCAATTTTGCCGTCATTTTCTGGCGCCGCTAGCGCTCATGTCCCATGTGGACCTGTCGCTTGGGAAGTTGTCACAGAGCTTTTTGGACGGCGTGCCTCTACCCCTTGCTTCTTCTCTCCTGCCTCTGCGGACACGGTGGAAACCCAGCCTGTATCTACACATACATATGCATGCAAAAATGCAGGTGCGGCACGCAGGTACTGGGAAGCGGATTGCCACTCGCCAAATGCCCGCTACGCATCTATCGGCGTTTGCTACCTCACTGAGGGGGCTTGTCGAGAGCCTGTCTCCAAAGAAGCAGGCGACTGAGTGGGGAAAATACTACGAGGCGACGAACTATAGCGGAGAATCTTTCAAGGCCAAGAAGGCGATCGTAGATAATATGATCGCGCGAGCTTCCCCATCCAGAATTTGGGACGTTGGAGGTAACAACGGCGAATTTTCGCGCGCCGTCGCCGGCCAAGCAGGCGACATCGTTTGCATGGATATCGACCCCGTCGCGGTGAGTTTAAACTATCAAATTTGCAAAAAGCTCAATCTGAAATCGATATTACCGCTTGTCGTCGATCTAACAAATCCCACACCCGCAGTTGGTTTTGCAAACAAGGAACGATCCACGCTTGAAAAGCGCGGCAAGCCAGATCTCGTAATGGCGCTCGCCCTCGTCCATCACCTGGCAATCTCGAATAATGTCCCGTTCGACTACATTGCGCGGTATTTTGCGTCCATTACCGAGTGGCTGCTGATCGAGTTCGTGGGCAAGTCGGATTCGCAGATCGAAAGGCTACTCAGGAACAGGAAAGACATCTTCCCCGATTACCATTTATCCGCTTTCAAGGAGTCTTTCGAGGGCTTCTTCACGTGTGAAATGGAGCAGGCCATCCCGGCGACCGAGCGGGTAATGTTTCTGTTTAAGAACGCCGCAGACCCAAAGGGTGTCGAATGTCCCTAGCCAATATACGGTCCGTCTGCACAAAAGCAGCGTTGGCTAATTTTCCAATCATCTTTGTATTTTTTCTTTTGCCCGCGACGATATTTGCCAACAATCGCCTCGATCTGGATTACGATCCCACGCCTGTCCTTCTCCTAGCGTCTTTTGCACTCGTGTCGTTCGTTTTGACGGCCGCCCTCATGATTTTTGTTCCATCGTTGTCGCGTTTGGTGGTGCCGTTATTCTTACTAGGACTTTTTCTTTTTATCTCGGACTCGGTAGTGCCTCCGAATTGGGGCGCGCTAGACGGGGCCGACAAGCTAACGGAGACGCCGGGTTCCATATGGACGCTTGCAGCCTTGGCTGCGACCCTAGTCATCGCGTGGCTCCGGGTGCCTACTACTGTCATGTTGCATCTCGGAAAATTACTCTTGGCTGTGGCGGTCTGTTGGCAAATTTTGACGTTAGTATTTGCGAGCATGGCCGCGCCGAACGCCATAGGCGCCGCCGCCAACACTAGCGCCGACGCCTCAAACACCAACAAGCCGAACGTCTATCATTTTCTACTTGATGGCTACAGTGGACCGAGTTTCCTCAGCGCAGCAGAACGCGTTGGGATCGGGCATCTCCTCAAAGGCTTCACATATTTCCCCAACAATTTGTCGAACTACGACGTAACGTCTGCTTCCCTCCCAAGCGTCTTTCTAGGAGAGCTCTTTACAGGAGGCTCCTTTAAAGAGTTTCAGGACAGCCTCCAGACTAACGACTTCCGTTGGGTGTTCAAGAAGGCAAACTACCGGATCTCAACTTATGGCTTGACCAAGTACGTTTACTGGGGTTTCGCTGGCTCTGACTATGCGTACACGGGCGAATCAAGCAATCTTCTGAAAATAGCGCAAATCGTAGCGGTTCGTGCTGCTCCTGATCCGTGGCGGCAAGAAGTTTTGAAGTTCTCGAAGGACGCCTTGAAATCCTGGAAGCCTAGGGCGGATTTGGCGAGCTATCGCCGCGTTCAAATTCCCATGTTCGAACGTTTCTTGCTGGATGAGGTCACACGCCCCTCATCCGGTCAGTACGTTTTTGTTCATCTTCTTCTGCCTCACGCACCTTATCTCTGGGACGCAGATTGCGCTGAGCTGGCGTTGTCGAGCTATGCTAACCAGCTTGACTGTGCAACTCGCGTTATCGGCAGGATAATCGAAGCTTTAGCTAATTGGGACAAACTAGATGGATCGGTCGTCGTTATTCATAGCGACCATGGATACGAACATGATCCAGCTGGGAAAGCGTTTCGTCCTGGCTCTGAAGCGGTAATTGATCACGTAAGAAGCAACGACAATGCTTACACCCCTGAGGGGTTCTTTGCGCGGCTCAATTCACTTCTGCTCGTGAAGCCGGCAAACGACCGGGAACCCTTTCGGGTTTCCGGGAAGCTAACGCAGTTAGCGGACGTGGCGGCAACAATCCTCGACTTAACCGGCATGCCTGAACAGAAGAAGGCCGGAAAATCGGTTCTTCGATTGAGTGATGTTGAAGACCGAGAGATTTCCGTGTTTTCCGGCTTTATCAAGAAGAACAGCGAGGGTCGGAATGTGACCTTAGGACAATCGGCTAAGAGCGCGGACTTTATCCACCTAAAGTATTCTGCCGCCAATGGCTGGGCGATCGGGGCAAGCATAACCGCAACGCACGAAGGACATTGAAGACGGGTAGCTCTACCCATTGCGAGCCGAAACGAAGCCACCATCGACTCGACTCTCGTGTAATTGCGCAAATCTAGCGGCAGAAGATGGGGGTTTGGGCGGATCCTGTCGGGGTTAAGGATTCGGGAACTCGAGCCAGCCTCGGAAAATTCGGCGTCGATTGCCGCCACATTTGCAATGAAATCCGAGGTCAATACATGGAACGGCCAAGCCCGCTGGGAGCCGCGAAGCAGTCCCGTTGCGTCCTGCTCAAGCAGTGCTGCTCTTCGACTTCGTTGAGTTTCTTGGGCGCAGGGCGCCCCTCAAGTCGGCTACAGGATGTCGAGCTGGCGTTCGAATGGCGTCTTCTAGGCGTAATGCGCTTACAGATGGGTTCCCTTTCGTCATGACCGGCTATTCATTCACACAGAATGGCAACGGGTACGAAAACAAAGGAAGCGAGCGAAGTCTCGTCTCGCAGGATTGTCACCCACCGATCGCTTGTGCTTGAAAGCGACGCCCGACAAGCCTCGCTTGTTGCGGTACTTTCCCGACCGGGCCGCAATGTGCTGACCGGTCGGCGCAATCCCTATCCGGGCAAACTCGGCGTTGTGGAACAAAGCGCATTTGCGCATCTTTTGCTGGTCGTTGGGATCAGCTGGAGAACATCGATCTCATCTAGAACCCCGGACCGCAATTTCGTGGCACTATAAAAGACTGCCGGGTCTACAAGAACGCACTCAAAAAATGACACCGCTGGCTGCGAATGCCGCAGTAAGCTGAAGATGGCAGCAAACGGGACTTCCCCTCCCCCCATCCGCCGTGTAAACGACGCGTCTAGCCTATAACCCTATCGAATCTGCCGCCGCGATGCGCCCCTGCGCGCACCGGGAGCCACGGAACGCGCCCACGTGCCCAAACGCCAAGATCTGAAATCCATCCTCATCATCGGTGCCGGCCCCATCGTTATCGGCCAGGCCTGCGAGTTCGATTATTCCGGCACCCAGGCCGTCAAGGCCCTCAAGGAAGAGGGCTACCGGATCGTGCTGGTCAATTCGAACCCCGCCACGATCATGACCGATCCGGAGCTGGCGGACGCGACCTATGTCGAGCCGATCACACCGGAGATCGTCGCCAAGATCATCGAGAAGGAACGCCCTGATGCCCTGCTGCCCACGATGGGCGGCCAGACGGCTCTGAACTGCGCGCTCTCGCTGCGCCGCATGGGGGTGCTGGAGAAGTTCGGCGTCGAAATGATCGGCGCAACCGCCGAGGCCATCGACAAGGCCGAGGACCGCGAACTGTTTCGCGAAGCGATGACCAAGATCGGTCTCGACACGCCGAAATCGGCTCTGGCCAGCGGCTCCGACGCCAAGAAGGCCGACCGCGAGAAGTATCTGAACGGAATCGCGGCCATCAAGGACAAGGGCCTACCCGAAGCCGAGGAGAAAAAGGCGCTCGACGCGTTCGAGATTTCCTGGCTCGCGGGTGAACCCGACCGCAAGAAAAGCTATGTGAAGAAGGGCCTCGCCGAAGCTCTGGAAGCCCTGCCCTCGATCGGCCTTCCCGCGATCATCCGTCCCTCGTTCACGATGGGCGGCACCGGCGGCGGCATTGCCTACAACGAGGACGAATTCGCCGAAATCGTCGCCTCCGGCCTCGACGCCTCGCCGACCACCGAAGTCCTCATCGAGGAGAGCGTGCTCGGCTGGAAGGAATTCGAGATGGAGGTCGTCCGCGACAAGGCGGACAATTGCATCATCGTTTGCTCCATCGAAAACGTGGACCCGATGGGCATCCACACCGGCGATTCGATCACCGTCGCCCCCGCGTTGACGCTGACCGACAAGGAATATCAGCGCATGCGCGATGCCTCGCTCGCGGTGCTCCGCGAGATCGGCGTCGAAACGGGTGGCTCGAACGTGCAGTTCGCCGTGGATCCGGCGACCGGCCGCATGATCGTCATCGAGATGAATCCGCGCGTGTCGCGCTCGTCCGCCCTCGCCTCGAAGGCCACCGGGTTCCCCATCGCCAAGGTCGCGGCGAAGCTTGCCGTCGGCTACACGCTCGATGAGATCGAAAACGACATCACCGGCGGCGCCACGCCCGCAAGCTTCGAGCCGACCATCGACTACGTGGTCGTGAAGGCCCCGCGTTTCGCCTTCGAAAAATTCCCCGGCGCCGAGGACAATCTCACCACCTCGATGAAGTCGGTCGGCGAGGCCATGTCCATCGGCCGCACCTTCAACGAAGCCATGCAGAAGGCGCTGCGCTCGCTCGAAATCGGCTTCTCCGGGTTCGACGAGGTCGAGATTCCGGGCCTTGGCCAGGGCGACGACAAAAACGCCATCATCGCCGCCCTTGCCGCGCCGAAGCCCAACCGCATCGTCACGTGCGCCCAGGCCATGCGCCACGGCCTCTCGGTCGATCAGATCCACGAAGCCTGCAAGATCGACCCGTGGTTCCTCAAGCAGATCGAGGAGATCGTGCGGACCGAGGAGCGCGTGCGCGCCCATGGACTGCCGCAGACCGCGGGCCAGTTCCGCAAGCTCAAGGGCATGGGCTTCTCGGATGCGCGCCTGTCGACGCTCGCGGGAACCAGCGAAAAGGACGTCCGCGCCCTGCGCCATTCGCTTGCGGTGCGCCCGGTCTACAAGCGCATCGACACCTGCGCCGCCGAATTCGCCTCGCCCACGGCCTATATGTATTCGAGCTACACGCCTTTGTTCGCAGGCGCCCCGGCCGATGAGGCCGCGCCCTCCGACCGCAAGAAGGTGGTCATTCTCGGCGGCGGCCCCAACCGGATCGGCCAGGGCATCGAGTTCGATTATTGCTGCTGCCATGCCTGTTTCGCGCTCGCCGATGCGGGCTTTGAGACGATCATGATCAACTGCAATCCGGAAACGGTCTCGACCGATTACGACACCTCGGACCGCCTCTATTTCGAGCCCCTGACGGCCGAGGACGTGCTGGAAATCCTGCACCTCGAGCAGTCGAAGGGCACGCTGCACGGCGTGATCGTGCAGTTCGGCGGGCAGACGCCGCTAAAGCTCGCCAAGGCGCTGGAAGACGCCGGCATTCCGATCCTCGGCACCTCCCCGGACGCCATCGACCTCGCCGAAGACCGCGACCGTTTCAAGCAGCTCCTCGACACGCTCAAGCTTCGCCAGCCCCAGAACGGCATTGCCCGTTCGACCGAGGAAGCGCGCGCGATCGTCGACCGCATCGGCTACCCCGTCGTCATCCGCCCCTCCTACGTGCTCGGCGGCCGAGCGATGGAGATCGTGCACGATGCCGGGCAGCTCGAGCGCTACATGCGCGAGGCCGTGGTCGTCTCGGGCGACAGCCCGGTCCTCATCGACCGCTATCTGTCGGACGCGATCGAGGTCGATGTCGACTGCCTCTCCGACGGCAAGGACGCGTTCGTTGCCGGCGTCATGGAGCACATCGAGGAAGCTGGCGTGCATTCGGGCGATTCGGCCTGCTCGCTGCCGCCCTATTCGCTGAAGCCCGAAGTCATCGCCGAGATCGAACGGCAGACCCGCCAGCTCGCTTTGGCGCTGAATGTCGGCGGCCTGATGAACGTCCAGTACGCCATCAAGGACGGCGACATCTATGTTCTTGAAGTTAATCCCCGCGCCTCGCGCACAGTCCCCTTCGTCGCCAAAACGGTCGGCTGGCCGGTTGCCAAGATCGCCTCGCGCATCATGGCGGGCGAATCGCTTGCCAGCTTCAACCTGAAACCTCAGACTTTGCAGCACATAGCTGTAAAGGAAGCGGTTTTTCCGTTTGCCCGCTTCCCGGGCGTCGACACGATTCTGGGCCCGGAAATGCGCTCGACCGGCGAAGTCATCGGCCTCGACAAGGATTTTGCGGTCGCCTTCGCCAAAAGCCAGCTCGGCAGCGGCACCCGGGTTCCGAAATCCGGCACTGTCTTCGTTTCGGTAAAAGACAGCGACAAGGCGCGCGTTCTTCCGGCCGTCAAGCTGTTGTCTTTGCTCGGGTTCAAGGTCATTGCGACCTCGGGAACCCATCGTTTCCTTGAGGAAAACGATATCGCCTCGACCAAGATCAACAAGGTGCTGGAAGGTCGCCCCCACATCGTGGACGCCATCAAGAACGGCGAGGTGCAACTCGTCTTCAACACCACCGAGGGTGCACAGGCTCTCGGGGACAGCCGGTCGCTTCGGCGCGCTGCCCTCTTGCACAAAGTTCCCTACTACACCACCCTAGCGGGGGCGATAGCTGCGGCGCAGGGCATCCGGGCCTACCTTGATGGTGACCTGGAAGTGCGGGCGCTGCAGTCCTATTTCGCCGGGACTGAACAGCCTTAAGTCTTTTGACTTGGGCCTTCACCCTCAACCGTTGTTGAGCGGCGGACGGGCGCATTGGAGCCCGCCTGCCGGATAACTGCGTTTTGCGAGAAGAGACGAGATGGAAAAAATTCCGATGACCGCCACCGGCCACTCCTTCCTTGAGGAGGAGTTGAAACGGCGCGCGAGCGAGGAGCGTCCGCGCATCATCGCCGCCATCTCGGAAGCGCGCAGCCATGGCGATCTGTCGGAAAACGCCGAATATCACGCGGCGAAAGAGCAGCAGAGCCTCAACGAGGGCCGCATTGCGGAAATCGAAAGCCTGCTGGCACGCGCGGAGATCATCGACCCGTCCAAGCTGAAGGGCGACACGATCACCTTCGGCGCCACGGTGAAACTCGTCGATGAGGACACTGACGAAGAGCGCACCTATCAGATCGTCGGCGAGGTCGAGGCCGATGTGAAATCGGGCCGCATCTCCATCGCCTCCCCCATCGCCCGCGCTTTGGTCGGCAAGAAGGTCGGAGATCAGGTCGAGGTGTCTGCGCCCGGCGGTGCCAAGAGCTATGAAGTTCTCGACATCCGTTTCGCGTGACGATTCAGGATTCCTCAAGAAATTGACGGCTAGTTTCCCCGCCATGACCCGGTGGGGGAGCGGCCACCCACAGGCGCAGCAACGTCTGTCTAGCTCTGGTTCAACTCCAGAGCCGGGTCTCCAAACTCCATCCTTCAGACATTCGGAGGCGGGCGCATGAGCGCCCGCTCCGCTTCGCGCAACGCAGTAACGGATGTGGGCGAGATCGAAGTCATCGCCCCGAATTTCAGCCGCAGGCTTTCGGGCGTCACCTCGACACTGGAGCGGCTCTTGCCGGTTCAGGCAAGAACGCTGCGCATCGCCGCCCTTGGCCCGGGATTGTCGCCTTCCCTGCCCCATCTGCGCTGGCGCGACGTGCCGAAACTCGCGCGAAAGCCAAAGGATCGCCGGTTCCGCATCTGGCATGCGCGGCGCAATCTCGAAATGCTCGCGGGCGTCGCCCTGCGCGATCTGTTGCGCTTTCCACTGAAGCTTGTCTTTACATCCGCCTCGCAGCGCCGTCATACGAAATGGACGCGTTTTTTGATCGGACGTATGGACGCGGTCATCTCGACCTCCGCCGCCACGGCCTCCTATCTTGAGCGCCCGTCGACCGTCATCCCGCACGGCATCGATGCGGGGGCATTCCATCCGGCGGAAGACAAGGCCGAAGCACGCGCCGCACTTGGCCTGCCCGATCTCAGACTGGTGGGCTGTTTCGGCCGCATCCGGCATCAGAAGGGCACGGATGTGTTTGTCGATGCGATGCTGCGCGTCCTGCCGACGCGGCCGGATGCAGGCGCCGTCGTGCTTGGCCGCGCCACATCGCAGCACACGGCATTTCTCGAAGATCTGAAGGCGCGCGTCGCCGCCGCCGGGCTTCAGGCCCGCATCCTTTTCCCGGACGAAGTCGCCCCGTCAGCCGTGGCCGACTGGTATCGCGCGCTCGACATTTATGTCGCCCCCCAACGCTGGGAAGGCTTCGGCGTCACCCCGCTCGAGGCCATGGCAAGCGGCGTGCCGGTCGTCGCCACCACGGTCGGCGCGTTCCCGGATCTCATCGCGGAAGAGACTGGCATGCTCATCCCACCCGGAAATGTGGACGCCATGACCGACGCGGTCGCGCTTGTGCTTGACGATCCCCAACACGCTCAAACCCTGTCCCTGCGTGGCCTGACCCGCGTCCTGTCGCAATTTAAGATGGACAATGAGACCCAGCGCATCTGCGCGGTCTATGAGGGTCTCTGGAACGGGGCGCCGCATTCGATTACGGCATGACAACCGCCTCACCAATTTTCTGACAAGAGCGTCGCCGTTTGCCGCGCTTGCAACATCGCCAAAGAAGGCAAGCCGCAGCGTCGGTGAGCACCCTTTAGGCTCACCTGATCAAGCAATCGCTTCGCTCGGAAGCTCCGCAGCCGGTGTGTCACGCCGCTCGCTTTCCGCATCGCTGCCACGCGAAACACGCCCGCACGCGGCATCAGGGCGCGACTATCCAAAGTAGTTCTCTTCACGCCCACAAATAGTCTCCCACGAAACACAAGACTGTTTGCAGAACGTGGAAATACTGAATAATTCATAAGCCGGACGCATGACGACAATACTTATACGTAATTGCAGACGGCACGTGACTTATGGCTTCAAAACCCCGTGGGACCGTAATGATTGCTCCACCATGGCCCCTCAGCGGAAGCGCCAATATGTTTGCCGCTGCGGCAGCGGCGCATGCGGAGACCGGGAGAAAAGTGTTCTTGCTTGTCGCCCTGCCAAACCGGCTGCGCCGTCGGCATACGGAAACAGCTCGCTTTCGAGACCACATGACATTCGAGGGCGTCTCGCAGATCGCTGTGACAGAACAAAGAAAGAGATTGAGATCGAAGCGACGTTATCTGCGCTTGTTGATGAAAGGAGAGCTGAAAGACACGTTGGCGAATACCGCGGACTTTATCTCGACGGCCAAAATCCCCGCGGAACTGTTCTCGTTCATGCGAGAGCACTGTGTGGACTTCATCCATGTGAACCACTGCTTTAACATGGATCTGGCGATCAGAATTCGTGATCTGGCGAAGGAACAAGGTCAGACCCCGGCAATTGCCTGCGAAACGCACGATGTTCAATCATCGAACGACGATGTGCTGAGGGCCCGAAACGCATTTGGTTGCCGGTCGTGGAAAAGCAACATCGTCAAAACTGAGCTCAATCTTCTCAGCTCAGCCGACCTTCTTCTGCACATCTCGAAAAGCGACAAAGACTACTTCGACACCAATCTCCCAAACACTCATGGCGTGTTGCTAATCCCGACGCTTGCGCCCGCGACAGAGAGAATCCTTAAGGAAGCCCGCGGCGCTTTGGCCAGCAAGCACGAGGTCGCATTCTTCGGCACGTCCCATCACTGGAACATCAAATCCGTGGAATGGCTTCTGGATCTTGTCATTCCGCGCGTGCCGGAGCTCGCCGAGCACCTCCGTATTTACGGCAATGTTGTTCGCGGAATCGAGCGCCGGCGCCCGGACTTGTTCTCAAAATACAAAGGGGCGTTCAAGGGCATGGTCTCGTCGCCACAGGACGTTTACCGGAACGCAAAAGTGGCTCTCATACCGACCCAAGAAGGTACGGGCGCCTCCATCAAATTTGTAGAAGCGCTTTGTTCTGACTCCCGGATCGTATTTACCAGTTACGCACTGCGTGGGCTTCCACCGGAAATCGGAACTCGCCTTTCAAAGTTTGCGACGAACGATCCCGTTACATTCGCCAAGGCGATGAAACACGAATACGCAAGCGACAACAGCCGCCTTCATTCCGCAAACATCTACGATCTGTTCTTTTCAAACGCCCAATACCGGCATCGCTTCGATGCGGCTTTTGGCAAACTGCAGAACGCGCAATTTCCTTCTGCTGTCGACGAGGAAAATCAACTATTGCGGAATTCCGAGATGAGCTGCGTATAGGCTGCCGTAACACCAGCGGCGGAGAAGCGACGATTAAGGGTGTTCTGCCCGCCCTCGACCAATCGCGCGGCAAGCTCCGGCGACGACCTTATCTTCGCAATCGCGGCCGCAAGCCCATTCGCATCGCCGACATCGAACAGCAGACCGTCTTCCTCGTCCGTCATCATCCAGCTCGGTCCTTCCGAGCGAGACGATACGACAGGCTTGCGCGCAGCCCACGCCTCAAGGATGACATTGCCAAGCGGTTCGTGGCTGGAGGGCATGACGAAGGCATCGGCTGTAGCCAGATAGGGTGCGGGCGAAGCCTGCCAGCCGGCAAAGCGTATACGTTCGGAAAGACCAAGCTTTTCGGCTTGTTCTTTCAATGCACCCTCTTCCTCTCCTCCGCCCACAAGCCAGAGAAAAGTACCCGGCAGTTTAGCCACCGCGTCAATCAGGGTGTGGAACCCCTTGCGACGGACGAAACGGCCGAGGCCGACGACAACAAAGGCATCGGAGGGCGTCGTCAGCGCCGCACGATCGATTGGCTTGGTCGGTTGCACCAGGGTGAAGTTGGAAATCGTGCGGGCGGGTTTCTCCCAGCCAAGCTCCTTCACACGCTCCACGATATCAGGCGTATTTCCGACGATGATGTCGGCATTTGCGAAATAGCGAAGACGCAACGGAAAATCGCCGAGACGTGTGACCTTCACACAGGGCGCGGTACGCGGCAGAAGCTGGCTCGCCCGCGGCGCCCACGCCATGATCGCGTCGGGCTGAAATTCGCCGACCACACGCTTCAGGCGTGCGGCAAGCACAAAGCGATAGAGCGACAGACGATTGAACGTCCCCTCGAACACCTCGCCGCACGGAGCGATGGCGCTCTTCCAGACGCGATCGGGCCGAATGAAGAATTTCTGTTCGACACCTCGCTCGTGAAAGGCCCGGGCCAGCGACGTGAAGAACCTCTCCGCTCCGCCATCCTTGCCGAAATGAATGTGAACGATCTTCACGTCTCAGCCTTCCCCTTGGCCTCTTCGTCCAATGGCGGCCGCTCTTGAAGAGCGCGGTTCTGGTAAACCTTCACCTCCGTCATGAACGAATAGACGGCACCTGTCATGGCCTGGATGAACCCCGGCCATCCGCACAAAAACAGCCTACGCCCGATGTAAAGCCGAAGGAAATAATAGGGAGGCGTCAGCAACATGCGGAACTTGGGGCGCGTTCGTCCTTCGTCGATCAACTGGTCCGACTTGAGGGTGGAATAGGCATTCTCTTTCAGAATTTGCTCGCCCATCGGAAGTGGGCGGAAGTGAAGCAGGCTGCCTTTGTGCGAAATTTCAACCTTGCCCGCCGGCACGATTCCCTCATGAACACGCTGCCGCAGGTCGTACGCACCCTTTCCGCGTCGTATGAGCCGGAGATTCGGTCGCTCGAAAACATGAGGCGGCGTAAAGCCGTAGCCGATCAGATAAGGCCGCCGGCGTATCCGCCACGCAACGATATCCTCCCGAGCGCACACCATGTCCGACAGAGCCTCGCGCAGATCCCCGTCCAGCCGCTCGTCCGCATCGATATTTAGGCACCATTCCCCGGTGCATTGCTCGAGGGCAAACTGCTTCTGGGCCGCATAGCCCGGCCAATCCCGATGAAGAAAACGGATCGGCAGCCCCTCCTCGATCAGGCGAGCGACGATCTGCGGGGTCTCGTCCGTGGAACCGGAATCGACGACGACAATGTCCGAGCAGAGGTCGAGGCTGCGCAGGCAGGCCTCGATATAGGCCGCTTCGTTCTTGCAGATGACGAACGCTGAAAGCTGTAGGGAGGATGGATCGTCGTTCCGCTTGTCCATGCGGTCAGGTGCTCGCAATGCCGAGTTTACGGATAACGAAGATCCAGATTTTCAAGCCGTTCGGTTTCGTGTGCGGCGGGGAAAGCACCTCGGTAACGGCATACTTTCCCTGCCCCCACTGCAAAACAAGGAAGGGAAGCGAATTGGGCTGAACGCCAAACGGATCGAGCTCATTCGTTCCCGATTCCGAGTGCGCGACCGTGTGCTCCAAGAGCACGGCGCCATTTGGCTTGATTTGGCCGATCCAGGTCTCGAGCGCTTTTTGGGGATCGTACGCGTGGTCGTGAGAGTTTGTATAGACGAAATCAAACTGACCGATCCAATCCGTATTTACATCGTGGAAATCCCATTGCGTCAGGTCGAATTGACCTGCCGTGTCGGAAATGTCCGTGCCCAGGATATTCACTTCCAAAGCTTCTCGAAACCATCGGACTTCCGTTCCGTTCCGAGATCCATGGCAAAGCCCGGATGAAAGGCCGGGTTGAACTTTCCTGAGGTAACTTGCGATGAAATCTATTGTCGGTCGGTCTGCCCATACATTGTCGATTTTCCGGTGGTTTCCGGCCGTTTGAATCGAGCGATATTTTTCATAGTCGAAAGTTCCGTCGGCCTTTTGATACTTGAACAAGAAGAAATCGCCACCAGCATTGGTTGCGCCGGGCGCAACCGCCCATCCCCGGCTTTTGAGGTAGCGCCGACAAATGCGCTCAAAAATGGAAGTCAAATCAGTCTCCCCGACCCGTTGGCGAGATATCATCTAGTCCAACTTCGCATGCCTAGGAACAACTTATTAAAGCCGCTCGAAAAACAACTAATGGTTGTTCCTCTTTATTGTGTCGCTGGCCAAATTGCTGCTGCCCGTGATCTGGGATAGGACACCACTTCCATACACAGACAGGAATCCAAATGGGCTCGTTGAAGCGCTCCCTGAAACGTCTCGTGCGGGGTCTCCTCGACAATGGCGTTTCAACTCTTGACGAAACAAAGCTCATTACCGATCCGAATCTCGTGGGCCGCAGCGCGCGCCGCTTCATTCTCGACGGCACCTACGAAAAACCCGAGCGCGATCTCGTCAAGCAAGCACTTGCCCCCGGCGACAGGGTCATCGAATTCGGTGGCTGCCTCGGCCTTCTCAGCCTGCTGTGCGCAAAGATTGTCGGCGCGCAGAATGTGCTGTGCTATGAACCGAACCCGATCGCCTGCGACATCATCCGACGTAATTACGAACTGAACAAGCTGTTCCCGGAACTGCGGGCGAAGGCACTTACGGTGGATGGTGGCGATGTCTCGTTCTATCAGTCCGACAATCTGTTTTCATCCAGCCTCTACGAGCGCAACGCACCCGGCGCTTTTATCACCGTTCCGAGCGATCGCTTCGCCGACGTTGTCCGCGAATTTCAGCCGACCGTGCTTGTCGTCGACATCGAGGGGGCCGAGTGCGAGGTCCTGCCCTCCAGCGATCTTGCGGGAGTGAAGAAAATCATTATCGAGACACACGAAAAAATAGTCGGGCGGGAAAAGAACGATGAGCTCATCGGCAGGCTGAAGAGCCGTGATTTTTCGGTATCTCTTGAGCAAAGCAACAGACTATATCTTTTTCGCGAAAGCTAAGCCGCCGCGGACCGCAACCGCTCCGCTCCCATTCACGGAGCGGCTCTTCGCTCGTGCGGGTATTCACTTCGCCCTAAGCTCACCGCTACTTCCGCCATGTTTTTGGAGCCATACAAGGTGCTGTTTTCTCGTACACGGTGCGCTGCTCATACTCCCTTTCTGATGACAGATTCATAAAGATGGCGGTCAAGCTCGGTCGCCCGCTCAATCTTTCGAATTACAGATGCCGTCAAGTTCGAACGCGAGACACCGGGCGGGCTTTCGTTGTGGCGCCCAACTTTTAAGTCGGACAATCCCAGCGCGATGCAAATACGTTGAATGTCGCGGTTAAATTTCTCCACCGTCCCAATAATATCAAACCGCTCGATGTTCTTCAAAGCGTCTCGCAACAGTTCGCTCTCGTCGAATTCAAGGATGCTCCGCCTGCCATCGCTGTTGAGGTCACCGCCCCAACCGAACGCAAATTGCCATGCAAGATTATTCCAAACGCTCTCGTAGACAATCAAATCGTCGTTGGAGGCTGATGAACTCGGGCGATCGCTACAGCGCTCAACGAATTCTTCGAAATCCCATCGCTGCGCTGCCGCGTAAATTGGGAAACTAGCGTCCGATCGCGCTCGACAAAAGTTATACAGGGAGATCACTCGATCGATAGGATCGCGAAGAAATGTGAAAGTGGTCCGATTAGGGAACAGCGGCTCAGCAAAGGCGAAACCAAAGTGGCCCGAAATAAATGCGCGATCGCTAATGTCAGACATAGCAAAATCGCCGTGACTTGCAGTTTCGGCGACGCCGTACCTCTCCCGCAGCGCGAGAATAATTGATGTTCCGGCTGTTTTCTGCGGATGAAGGAAAAGCGCTGGCTTCATTTAGGACTCACTAGTTTCTCGTGACCATATGTCAAAATCACGGAGCGAGCCAGATCGTGCCCAGCGCATCAGTAGGCCTGCGCGTTGCACACGGGAAGGTGGAAGCGGAAGTGCGTCACTCTAGGGCCCGCGAGAGCGCTGCCAATTCTATTGGTGGCGATGTCATCTTCGCCCTGTGCAGATGAATATGGTACCGAACTGCCTACGCAGTGTCGGACTCCCTCGCGCTCGTCGCGGTGAGATTTTCGTGGTTGAAGAACCTAACCGGCACGACTTCATTCACATGGGACGGTGAACATGGATATTTGCGCGTTCTGGCACGGCCCTGAACTAAGGCCCATTGACCGTTTATGCCTTACATCGATGGTCCTGACTGGGCAAACTGTTGATCTGTATTCGTATGGGCGGATCAAAAATTTGCCCGACGGACTTCATCTGCGTGATGCGCGCGAGATCGTTCCAGAACCCCTGCTTGAAAATGTAAATACTGGTAAATGGATGCTTTGTCAGTTCAGCGACATTTTCCGGGTAGCTCTTATGAAGCACCAACGCGGTGTATGGCTGGACACCGACATTTATCTTACCAAGCAATTTCACCCGCGCCCCGAGAAGCACTTTCTAGCTTGGGAAAACAGGCATCGGTTCGGAGTTTCCGCTCTTTATTTTCCTCCGAACAGTCCGATTATCCGGGATTTTGATGACTATCTTGAAAGTCACGCATCCATACCGCCGTGGCTTGGCTTCCGGAGACGCGTGCTACGCCCCCTGCTCCATCGCGTAAAAGGAATCGAGTCGGTACCCGCTAATCTCGGCATAACTATATTTGCGAACGACGGAATATCACGTCTGTTCCGAAAACACGGACTTGCCCATACGGCCGCTCCAAAAGGGACATTTTATTACTGGAACGGAAAAAGCGCTTCCCGAGTCTATAATCCCGAATATGGCTTGGAACCGCTCAAGGATCCGGACTTCATTGGATTTCATTTTGCCGACAAGGGAGAGGACGCGTCGAAGCCACCTAAGCCGGGCAGCTTCTTCGATTGGGCGATTGAGAGGACCAAAAGCCCTCGATCGGTAGTTGTACGCAAATAGTTCTCCAGCTAAAACATCCTAAAGTGCACCATTTCGGCAACTATATGGCGATAGTCAGCGCCTCGTCCGGGAAACTGCTCATCGTCATGGAGCTCTCCTTACGACCCCTGGCGCCGTCCTGATGGTGCTTGGCGCACTGCTCATGCGGTAAGATGACCAGGAAGACCAATAACCAAACAACTTCGGAGGTGCTCACTTGAGCTTATTCGAATTAATCAACAAGCGCGTGCAAAAGCCGGATAACAGGGTTCGTGATCTATACGTCGATGCCCTCGTCAGAATAATCACCAACACGATCTACGAAGATCCTTCCAGCGCGCCTTGGCACGAGGGTCGCGGCTTTGGCCCACATGAACGCGATCAGGGCATGGATTGGCCGCAGAAGGCCCACACTATGGTCGGCGTGAAGCGTCTACGGAATCTCGCCACACTGACCCAGAAGGTGATTGACGACGACATTCCCGGAGACTTCATCGAGACGGGTGTTTGGCGCGGCGGATGCTGCATCCTCATGCGAGGCATCCTCGCAGCGAACAACCGACACGACCGGAAGGTATACGTAGCTGATTCATTTGAGGGACTTCCGGTTCCAACGGAAGGCGTCGAGGCTGACAAGGGCGACGAACACCACACATTCATGCAACTTCAAGTCACTCAGGAAGAAGTAGCTGCCAATTTTGAGAGGTACGGCCTTCTCGATGAGACAGTTGTCTTCCTTAAAGGCTGGTTTAAGGACACGCTTCCAGCGTTGGAACCGCGCGCCCGTTTCGCCCTCCTGCGCCTCGACGGCGACATGTACGAGTCAACGATGGATGGACTGAGCGCACTTTATCCGAAGCTTTCGCGTGGAGGCTATGTAATCATTGATGACTACGGCTGCGTCCCCGGATGTAAACAGGCTGTCCACGACTATCGTCAAAATCATGGCATTAACGACGAAATCGTCACGATCGACTGGACCGGGGTGTATTGGCGCAAGTCATAATCGATGCATCGAGCACGCGGCGTGGCAAACACAACCGAGTCGCCAAGTTGGCCTATACCATCCGACCGTTCAATCCAGCCAGCCCAACCCGCGAGCTTAGCATTTCTCATTTTGTATGTTCGACCACTTAGTGACATTGGCCCATGGCGAAAATATTGGTAAGGAAACGATAATTCTGGGGATCGGCATGGCCAGCAACGCACACACATACGAGTACGAAATCGATCTTAAAAGTGATGTGGCACCGGCACGCGTTCTTCGCATGGTGGGGCATGGTAAGAAAGTTCTGGAAATCGGAGCCGGACCAGGTTCAATCACCCGGCACCTTTCAGGAACACTTGGCTGTGATGTCGTTGCGCTCGAGATCGACCCGACGGCTCTTGAAAAGCTGAAACCTCACGCTCGCAGCCTCTACGCCATGGACCTCAACGATCCGGCGTGGAGCGCGGAACTCCAAGAAAAGGAAGGCAGCTTCGACGTCGTTATCGCTGCCGATGTCCTCGAACACGTCTACGATCCTTGGGCTGTATTGGGCAGCATGAAATCTCTACTCAACGATACGGGCTCGGTTATTCTTTCCATCCCCCATGTCGGTCACGCTGCGGTTGCCGCCTGCTTGCTGGACGAAGACTTCGAGTATCGCCCCTGGGGCCTTCTTGACCGGACCCACATCCGTTTTTTTGGCATCAAGAACATCCAAGCTCTCTACGCCTCCCAAGGATTGAGCATTGAGCAGTCAGAGTTTGTGGTACGCACGCCACAAATGACCGAGTTCGTTCACCGCTGGCAGCGCTTGCCGGAGGACGTACGCGCGGCGTTACAACGCAATCGGTTTTCCCACGTGTACCAAATAGTCAGCCGCGCTGTGCCGAAGGATCGCGCTCAACACGATCTGCGCCTCATGGATCTCGACGTTCCACCACCTGAACAGAGTGTTTCTGTCTATTGGAAGTCGATCATGGCCTCCATTAAACCCGCGCCTGACAGCGATCCCCGATCCACTCTGTCCAAGCACTCTCCTGCGGAAAAGGATCGGTCAATTGTAGCCTCGCTCAAGCGGCGGCTTGGATTTTAGGAATGCCAGCCCAAGCGGAGGGGAACGCCAGCGTGAAGCTGATCGCGTTCTATCTTACCCAATTCCATCCGATCCCCGAGAACGACCAGTGGTGGGGTAAAGGCTTCACGGAATGGACCAACGCGGCCAAGGCCACGCCACTTTTCGTAGGTCATTACCAGCCGCACCTACCCGCTGATCTCGGCTTCTATGACCTGAGGGTAAGAGAGACCCGACACGAGCAGATCAAGCTTGCGAAGGCTCACGGTATCGACGGCTTCTGTTATTATTATTACTGGTTCTCTGGAAAACGGCTTCTCGAAAAGCCGCTCGATGACATGCTCGCTGATCCCAAAAGCGACATGCCGTTCTGCCTTTGCTGGGCAAACGAAAACTGGACCCGACGTTGGGACGCCGCGGAACATGAAATCCTTATCGCGCAGGAGTACCGTCCCGATGACGATCTGGAATTCATAAAGGGACTGATTCCGTTCTTCCACGATCCTAGATACATTCGCATCAACGGCGCGCCGCTACTCATAGTCTACCGCCCGCAGCACCTCCCTGATTCCAAGAGATCAGTCGAGACGTGGCGTACTTACTGTGCAAAAATAGGCATACCCGAAATTCATGTGGCCTGCGCACTGACCCACAAGAATTGGGACCATGTCACCTATGGTTTCGACAGCGGTGTAGAATTTCCCCCACACAACATGACTGCGCCAAACCTAGCGCACGAACTCGGCTTCTTCTCCCCCTACAAAGGCTACTGCCCGGACTACAGCGACATTGCTGAAATGTACTTGTCGCGTCATTATGACTCCAGAAATAGCGGTTTTCGGGGGGTATTCCCTTCGTGGGACAATACTGCTCGGCGAGGCGACATCGGCACGGTGATCCTCAACGGAACACCTGAAAACTACGAATACTGGCTCTCGGAAGCCATTCGGAAGACGACGGAGGATTTCCCTAACGAAGAGCGTCTGGTTTTCATCAACGCGTGGAACGAATGGGCCGAGGGCTGCCATCTCGAGCCGGACCGCGAGTACGGCCATAGGTTCCTAAGGGCTACGGCCCAAGCGAAGAACGGGACCATCGTCTCGGGCTGGACGCATACCGGCATACCTGCTGCCTGCCTCGCAGCAAGGCACCCGGCGATTTCGCGTCACTTGCACCACCCCAAACGTAAGAGCCTCGCGAGCCGGATCTGGCGACGCATCAAAAACAGGCTGCGCAACAGCGCTAGCTGAGCAACGGCAGCTCAGTGATCAAGCCGATGGACGGCGTTGGCACCGTTTCCGCATGATGCGGCCGACGTTCCCTCGAAAATCATCCAGAAGTCAAAAAAACGCCACCAATATCACGCATGGTCATCACGTTGTAATACGGCCAGCGCACGGCAATCCGCACAGGCTTTCAGAAACCCATACCCAAACCTTCGGTCCGGCTCAAGATAGGCACCCTCTCCCCATTCGTTCCACGCATTCACGAAAACAAGCCTTTCCTCCAAGGGGTTTGCAGCCGCCCTCGCAAATGCATGTTCCAGCCATTCTCGGAAAAGCGCCGGTGTCGCACCGTGGTAGATCACGCTGCTGGTCAGCCTCCGCGGGCTGTTGTCCCAAGAGGGCATGACGCCCGGATGCACTACACCGAGGCCAGGAGCTTTTACCTTTTCCGCCTCAACCGTGTCGGCATAGCTGCGCACGCGCCCACCGCGGCGTAGCGGCGTCATTTTGAGGCTTTTCTCGATGTTCGGAGCCTGCACGCCATGCGGTGGGAATTCCGAGAGCGCATCGAAGCCGTAGCGTTCGTAATCGGCGAAGTCGAAAGCGTTGGTGGCGATCAGATAAATGCCTGGCCAACCCAGACGCGCGATCTCCTCTCTCCAGCGAGCGACAGTATCCGCCATGTCGGGGAACAGGGACGGCCTGTACACGGTGAAAACCGGCTTCCCGCCAATCTTTAGGTAACGCGGGTCGCGGAAATAGCGCTCCAGATAGCGAATAATGGCGATGTCGTCGTCGGCCGAGTGACGCTGTTCTATCAGCACATCCTGTTCACGCCCGCTCCAGCGTCTCGACCATGGTTCATTGGCCCAGCACAGGCTGAACGGCAGATCGAGATCGGTGGTCGCCAGATAATTTTCAACTGGAAGCTCAAGTAAGCGCTTCCCTTGAAACCAATAGAAATGAAAACAAAATGCGGAGATGCCGTACAGCTTTGCAAGCTCGACCTGTCGCCTCATTACGTCAACCACGCGCAGGTCGTAATAAGCCATTTCGCCGGGAAGGCGTGGCTGATAGTGGCCGTCAAACAGTGGAAACGACCGGGTGACATTACGCCATTCGGTGAACCCCTTTCCCCACCACTCGTCATTCTCCGGTATCGGATGGAACTGTGGAAGGTAATAAGCGACGAGTCGCACCTCGCCTGTTGGCGGCGCTTCTTGTGCGATCGGCACATAGTCGATCGCGGGATACTCGCCCTGCGCATTTCGGACATAGCAGTCGTACAAAGTTGCCGCATCGGCCGGTTCCGAAAAGACACGCTGCACTCGGCGTACTGCATCGCCGATCCTTCGCGAAAGTGTAGCCGCGATGGTCATGTCTCGCTTTCTGTTTCGTTTAGACCGCGCAGAAAGCCCAAATGTTTCGCTCGGCGTGTGGCATTCCAGAGCACGTGCGGCAACAGGAGTCTTCGTCGCGTTCTGCGTCGCTCGGCCACAGTATCCAGCGGCAGGCCGTGCTTGCGCATGACGTGGACGAGAGAGCGTCCCATGGCCTCTCCTTTTATGCGCCCGGATTGTACCGACCGGGAACTCGAATTTCCTTCGTCGTGACGGATCACCGCACTGGCTGCCAGGCGCAGCTCGACCCCCTCTTGCCGCAGACGCAGGCTGAGATCGTCATCCTCGTGAAACAGAAAGATCGCCGGATCGAACCCGCCGCTTTGTTCGAAGTGCTGCCTTCGGATGAATATGCAGGCACCAGTCAGCACAGGAATCGTACAGTCCGTTTCGGGAGCCGGGCCGCACCAGCGCACGCCGGGCAACAGCCGGGACCAGCGACGGAAAACCCGCTTGCCTTTAGTTGAATAGATGCGCGGATTGAAAGCCGCATCGGGATACCTGCTCGCGGCATCGACGAACGCCTCAATCGCTCCAGCTTCCAACCGAATGTCCGGATTGGTGAAAAGCAAAAAGTCGGTGTCGACTGTGGTCGCCGCTACATTGCAAGCTGTACCAAAACCGGAGTTCTCACTGAGTGCTATCACTCGAACGCCGGCAGCTTGACCAATGGTAATTGAAGCATCCGCACTTGCGTTATCAACGATAATTGTATCTACGCCATATGGCAGTGTTTGCAAAAACGGTCGCAGTACATCAGCGCTATTGTAGGAAACGGTTATCACGCTGACTTTGGCGTTCATGCCGGAGCCCACCCCTGCCTCGCTCCCTTAACAACCAATCGCCTCACTACTTCCGCGCACGAGTCCCGCCATTGAGGTGCACGCCAATTATAGATGCGGTCTAGCTTATCAGTGTTCAGGCGCGAATTGACAGGACGCGGGGCTTTCGACGGATAGCTTGACGCGGGCACCTGCGAAGCCTGTGCCCACGGCCCACCCAAGGCTCGACTATAGGAAAATACCTGCTCAGCCAGCCCGCTCCAGTTGGTACTGCCAGTGCCAGCAAGATGAAAGATTCCGAAGCTCTGTGGATCACGCGTCTGGTCTAACCGCGCCGCGATGTGAAGAATCCCGTCAGCAATATCCAGAGCCGATGTGGGATTGCCCCATTGATCGGAGACCACGCTAATTTCGTCGCGCTCCATGGCCAGTCCCAGCATGGTTCTGACGAAATTCCGTCCGAACGGGCTATATACCCACGCTGTGCGGAGAATGACGTGCTGCGGATTTGCGGCAGCAACTGTCTGTTCGCCAGCAAGTTTCGAGCTGCCATAGGCTGTTTTTGGACCAGGGACGTCATCTTCGACGTATGGCCTGGCACTATCGCCCGAGAACACATAATCGGTCGACAGATGGATGATCGGCGCGTCGATCATCGCCGCCGCGCGCGCCACAGCACCGGCGCCGTCCGCATTGATCCGCATGGCTAAATCGAGGTCGTCCTCGGAGGCGTCGACCGCGGTATAGGCAGCTGCCGAGACCACGATATCTGGCCGATGCCGCTCGATTTCCCTAGCGATGCTCGCTGGTTCCGTCAGATCGAGTGCGGGTCGCCCGACCGCGACGACGCCCACATTTCCCAAAGGGCGCGCACGTTCGACGAGACTGCGAACGACTTGCCCTTCCCGGCCGGTGACGAGGATCTTCATGTCGCGCCCTTTGTCGCCACTCCCAGCCTTTCGCCGGCATAGCGACCGTCGAGGATAGGTTGCCACCACCAATCATTGGTCAGATACCAATCCACTGTTCTGGCTAGGCCGGTTTCAAACGTCTCCTTTGGCTGCCAGCCGAGATCGCGTTCGATCTTAGTCGGGTCGATCCCATAGCGGCGATCGTGCCCCGGGCGATCAGTGACAAAACTGATTAGATCGCGGTGGGATCCGCCATTGCGCAGTCCCTTAGCATCAAGAATGTCGCAGATCGTCTCGACAACGTGGAGATTAGTGCGTTCACAACGTGCCCCCACGTTGTAGCTTTCGCCAAGCTTTCCCCTGAATGCCACGCATTCTAATGCGGCCGCGTGATCATCGACATAGAGCCAATCGCGCACATTGGCACCAGATCCATATACGGGAAGCGCCTTGCCTTGGAGTGCATTCAGGATCGTCAGGGGAATGAGCTTTTCCGGGAAATGGAACGGTCCAAAATTGTTTGAGCAATTGGACAAAACTACCGGGAGTCCATAGGTCTCATACCAAGCGCGAACGAGATGATCGGACGCCGCCTTCGAAGCCGAATAAGGTGAGGACGGCGCGTAGGAAGATTGCTCGGTGAAAATCCCGCTATCGAACGGGAGATCTCCAAACACCTCATCGGTCGACACGTGATGGAAGCGAAAACGCTCCTGCGCATTTACCGGAAGACCGCGCCAGTGCTCGAGCGCCGCGCCGAGCAGCCGGAATGTACCGACCACATTGGTCTCGATGAAATCGGCCGGCCCGTCAATCGAGCGGTCGACATGGCTTTCCGCCGCGAGATGGATGACGACGTCAATGCGCTCAGCGCGCATGAGATCGAGCACCATTGCCTGGTCACAGATGTCACCATGAACAAACCGGTAGTTCGGTAGATGCTCGATCCCACGCAGCGAAGCTAGATTGCCGGCATAAGTCAGCTTATCGAGGTTGACGACGCGATGATCGGAGTCGACGAGAAGCCGGCGGCATAACGCAGATCCGATAAACCCTGCTCCGCCAGTGATAAGAATGTTCATGCCGCAGGAGCCCTCAATCGAAGATTTCGGCCGCGTCCAACAACGGTGCGGCGCCGTCCTTTTCTGAAACCCATATATCTGCGGTTTCCACGGGCCAATCGATTGCGATCTTGGGGTCGTCGAAGCGGATCGCCCGATCATATTCCGGCGCGTAGAGCTCGGAGACCTTATAAACAACCTCGCTGTCAGGCTGAAGCGTCACAAATCCATGCGCGAAGCCACGTGGGACCAGTAGCTGGTTCCATTTCTCGGCCGATAGCTCAACACCTACCCATTTGCCAAAGCTCGGTGAGCCACGGCGGATGTCGACGGCGACATCAAACACAGCACCTCTGACAACCCTGACGAGCTTATCCTGAGCCTTGGGTGGAAGCTGATAGTGCAGCCCACGCAATACGCCGCGCTTAACCGAGTAGGAGTGGTTGTCTTGCACGAATGCGGTTGAAATTCCCGCTCGGGTGAAGGTGGCCTCGCTGTAAGTTTCAGAAAAGAAACCACGGGAATCGTTGAACCGCGGCGTAACAATTTCGAGGACACCGCCAAGACCGATTTGATGAACCTCGATCATATCGCCGCCAGTTCATTCGCCCGCCGACGAAGATAGCGGGCATATTCATTCTTTCCCAGCTGATCGGCCCGCGCGAGAACTTGATCGGCGGAAAGCCAGCCCATCTCCAAGCCGATTTCCTCGGGACAGGCGATCTTTATTCCCTGTCTGCGCTCTATCGTGCGTACAAATGCGCTGGCGTCATGCAGGCTGTCATGGGTACCGGTGTCGAGCCATGCAAAACCCCGCCCAAGGCGATGCACGAACAAATCCCCGCGTTCCAGATAGCGATTGTTGATTGCCGTGATTTCCACCTCGCCGCGGGCCGACGGTTTCACGTCGGCGGCGATATCGACGACATCGTTGTCATAAAAATAAAGGCCGGTAACGGCCCAATGAGACCGCGGCTCCTTCGGCTTCTCCTCGATGGTTTCTGCACGCCCGGTCGCGCTGTCGAAACTCACAACGCCGTAACGCTCCGGATCCTCGACCTCATAGGCGAAGACCGACGCACCGATTGTTCGAGCGGCCGCTTGCCGACATAAATTTGACAGACCGTCACCGAAATAAATGTTGTCACCCAGCACCATGGCCACATTGTCTGAGCCAATGAAGTCACGGCCAATGATGAATGCTTCGGCCAGCCCGCGCGGAGCGGCTTGCTCAGCGTAGGCGAATGTGACCCCGAAAGCCGAGCCATCGCCGAGCAATTCTTGAAACAACGGCAGATCGCGTGGCGTGCTGATAATCAGGATTTCGCGAATATCCGCCAACATTAGTACACTCAGCGGATAATAGATCATGGGCTTGTCGTAGACAGGCAACAGCTGTTTCGACACAGCCAAAGTCAGCGGGAACAGCCGACTGCCGCTCCCTCCGGCGAGAACAATCCCCTTCACATTTCCCCCCGCCTAAACGGTAATTACAAGTACAGCCGTTTGTTCTGCCGCCCCCAGCCCAATTAAGCAGATACCGAAAAATAAACGCAACTGAAAAAAGAAATCCAAACTGAATGCAACCTGACTAATACAATCCGGTAACTCATCGCGGGACTACTCTGAGCGTGTGACAATCACAAGGCGTTTCTGAAGCCTCCGGCCCCGGGGTTCACTTCCAACACTAAGTGTTCAATTGCACAAGCTTCACGCAAGCAATGGCTGATTAGGTAGATTTTCCGCGAGGCTTTGGCCGCAAAACAGCCGAAAATGGATGCGCTCAACATGAAAGACAGAGTTGCCCTTATAACAGGCATCACCGGCCAGGACGGCGCATATCTCGCCCAACTTCTACTATCTAAACACTACGTTGTTCACGGCATAAAACGGCGCTCCTCCTCCTTCAACACGGGGCGCATCGACGACCTGTACGTTGATCCGCATATACCTCATGCTCGCTTTTTCCTTCATTATGGCGATCTGACGGATGCGACAAATTTGATCCGCATCGTTCAGGAAACTCAACCAGATGAAATCTATAATCTGGCCGCCCAGAGTCACGTACAAGTCTCTTTTGAAACGCCTGAATATACTGCGAATGCGGACGCGCTTGGTACGTTGAGATTGCTCGAGGCTGTTCGCATTTTAGGGATGGAAAAGAAGGCCCGTTTCTATCAGGCTTCCACATCTGAGCTTTATGGTGCGGTCCGTGAGACCCCACAAACTGAAACCACTCCGTTCTATCCGCGCTCTCCCTATGCGGCGGCGAAACTCTACGCTTACTGGATAACGGTGAACTACCGTGAAGCGTATGGTATGCACGCTTCTAACGGTATTTTGTTCAATCACGAAGGACCAACGCGCGGTGAAACCTTTGTTACCCGTAAAATCACGCGCGCGGTTGCGGCAATCCACCGTGGCCTAGAGAACCGCATTTATCTCGGCAATCTCGATGCCAAACGCGATTGGGGACACGCCCGAGATTATGTCGAAGGCATGTGGCGTATGCTGCAGCAAGAACGCCCTGACGATTATGTATTGGCAACTGGAGAAACTCATTCCGTTCGCGAATTCGTCGAATTGGCATTTTCATACACCGGCACAAGAATTTCGTGGCACGGCGAAGGTGTGGACGAAGTTGGCGTCGATCAAAACGGCGTCGTACGTGTCAGCATCGATCCACGCTACTTCCGCCCGACGGAGGTCGATCTTCTTCTAGGTGATCCGACAAAAGCGAAAGACGTATTGGGCTGGCAGGCAACGACGACCTTCACGGAACTCGTTGAGGAAATGGTCGGCTACGATCTTATGACAATTAATCAGGACACGTGGCGCAACGATCTTCTGAATTGCGCTTAGCTTAGCCCACCCAGCCAAAACACACTTTATTCAGGCGATCGTTTCGCGGCGGTTCGCGGTGTTCTCTAAAAACCACCGATAGGTGTCTCGGAGTCCCTGATCGAGTTCGATACGCGCTTTCCAGCCCAGCGCTTGAATCTTTGAAATATCCGCACATTTGCGCAATGTACCGTCTGGCTTCGTTCTGTCGAAATCAAAGCCGTTCCGATAATCGAGGATATCTGCAATCGTCTCGGCGAGCTCGGTGATGGACAGATCGCGTCCTGTCCCGACATTGACGATATCGGCCTCGTTGTAGTTTTCCATAAGGAACACGAGCGCCTCGGCCAAATCATCGACGTGCAAAAACTCTCGTCGCGGAGTGCCTGAGCCCCAGATCGTGACACGCCCCCCCTGCTCCTTGGCTTCGTGGATTTTCCTCATGAGGGCGGGAAGCACATGGCTCGTCGTCAAATCAAAATTATCAAATGGACCATATAGGTTGGTCGGCATTGCCGAGATGAAATGCGAACCATATTGCGCACGATACGCTTGGCACAGCTTGATCCCGGCGATCTTGGCGATGGCATACCATTCGTTGGTCTTTTCGAGGGGGCCGGTCAGCAGCGCTTCCTCCCGGATGGGCTGTTCAGCGTCGCGCGGATAAATGCATGTCGAGCCCAGGAAGAGCAGTTTCTCGACGCCGGCACGATGAGAGGCCGAAATGACGTTCGCCTCGATCATGAGGTTGTCGTAGAGGAAATCTACGGGATAGGCCGCGTTGGCAAGGATGCCACCGACCTTTGCTGCGGCCAGGAATATTGCGTCCGGTCGCATGCGCTCCATCCAATGCATGACCGAAGCCTGATCACGCAGATCGACCGATGCGCGGTCGACCGTCAGAATATCGACATCGCGCTTTTCGAGCGCACGAACGAGCGCACGGCCAACCATTCCCCGATGTCCGGCGACCCAAACTCTTTTTCTGTCGAGCACGTATTTGGGCGAGAAGATTTTTGCTGTTTCCAAGTTTATACCTGCCTGCGTCCAGCTAGCTCTCGGACAAGCGGCCTATGGCTCCACGTATAACAAATCACCGCAAGCTTGCGGGAAGCCGCCGTCCACCACTCTCATTCGACACATATCCCGCTCAACGACCCTATTCGTTGGCCTTGGCAGCATCGCACCACGGCCGCGGCAATTTCGGACAGGACGTTCCGGAGCAGGCATAGGGCACAGCATGGCCCTCGCCGATGAGAAGATCACCGATGTCGGCCCCGCGAACACGAAGCGTCCCGCACGCGCGTCCGTGATTACAGTCGGAGGTGCCATGGGTGCCGGGCCGGCAGGCACAGCGGACATAAGTCAGCGTGAGCGGGCCGGACGACAGCAGTTCGCGCAGCCGCGTACGCGCACGTTTGCCGTGCTCGATTTCGGCCGGACAGGCCGCTGAGCGCTGCGAGGTTTCCGGGGTGTTGAAGCCGACCAGGCGGATCGAGACGGGATCGCCCTTGAGCCGGATCGTGTCACCGTCGAACACCCGAATCTCAGAATTCCGGACGCTGATCGGTACGTCATAGGTCTGGGCCGCAGCTCCGGCGATCAGAATGATCGCCATCAGGCCGCCCGCGAGCAACCGCCGCATCATGCGCAACGAGACCGGCGCTGGATGATCGCCATCGCCCCGAGCAGGGTCGAGGCCTCGGTGAGCGGAATTTCGAGTTCAAGAGCCAAGGACAAAGCTCCATTACGGTCGTCTTGCGCTTCCGCGAGATAGGCCTCGGCAGCCTTGGCGGTCGCCAATGCCTCCTGCAGGCGCTCGCGGATTGATGTCAGCAGGATCGGGAAGCTCTCTTTCGCAAAGCCAGACGTCATCACATATCCGAATATTGGATCAGGTGACGCACTGACGCTCAGGTCAGGACCGAAGTCCAGT
>LNFM01000041.1_pt1 | contig 268878 bp, 265 predicted proteins | sample 596031 | NCBI WGS metagenome assembly LNFM01 (sample SAMN04254537, study PRJNA301005) | activated carbon metagenome | isolation source: dual media filters at the Ann Arbor, Michigan drinking water treatment plant | place: USA: Ann Arbor | reverse complement strand
ATGAAATTCACCCTCTCCTGGCTCAAGGATCATCTCGACACCGACGCGGATCTCGCCGCGATCACGGACAAGCTCACCATGATCGGGCTTGAGGTCGAGAAGGTGGAAGATCCGGCGAAGAAATTCGAGCCGTTCAAGGTGGTCTCGGTGATCTCGGCCGTGCAGCATCCGAATGCGGATCGCCTGCGCGTCTGCATGGTCGATACCGGCGAAGGCGCCCCGCTGCAGATCGTCTGCGGCGCACCGAATGCGCGCGGCGGCATGAAGGCGGTGCTTGGACTGCCGGGCACCTACATTCCCGGCAAGGACATCACGCTGAAGGTCAGCAAGGTCCGCGACGTGGAAAGCCACGGCATGCTGATCTCGGGCGCGGAAATCCAGTTTTCCGACGATCACGATGGCATCATCGAGATGCCCGCCGATGCACCGGTCGGAAAGCCTTTCGCCGAAGTGCTGGGGTTGAACGATCCCGTGATCGAGATCAACCTGACGCCGAACCGTGCCGACTGCACCGGCGTGAGCGGCATCGCCCGCGATCTCGGCGCCGCCGATCTCGGCAAGTTCAAGGAAAACACGCCCAAGCCGGTCAAGGGCACGTTTCCCTGCCCGGTCTCGGTGACGCTCGATTTCGGCGATACGCCCTCGCTCTGCCCCGGCTTCGCGCTGCGGCTGGTCAAGGGCGTCAAGAACGGACCGTCGCCGGACTGGCTGCAGAAGCGGCTCACCGCCATCGGCCTGCGCCCGATCAATGCGCTGGTCGACATCACCAATTTCCTGACCTTCGACCGCGGACGTCCGCTGCATGTGTTCGATGCCGCCAAGGTGCACGGCAATCTCACCGTCCGCCGCGGCAGGACGGGCGAACAGTTGCTGGCGCTCGACGGACGCATCTATCAGATCGACGAAAGTGTCTGCGTGATCGCCGACGAAAAGGGCGTGGAATCGCTCGCCGGAATCATGGGCGGCGAGGAAACCGGCTGTTCGGAGACCACCGCCGACGTGCTGATCGAATCGGCGTTGTGGGAGCCGCTCAACATCGCGCAGACCGGCCGCCGGCTCGGCATCAATTCCGATGCGCGCTACCGCTTCGAGCGTGGCGTCGATCCCAATTTCATGGTGCCGGGCCTGGAGCTCGCCACCCAGATGGTGCTGGAGATCTGCGGCGGCACAGCCTCCGAGATCGTGGTGACCGACCAGCCGCGCGCCGAGGATCGCCCGATCGATTTCCCGGTCGACGAGGTCAAGCGCCTGACCGGCCTCGACGTGTCGCTGACCGAAACCAAGCGCGTGCTCGGCCATCTGGGATTCTTCGTCGCCGGCAGCGGCCCGGTCGTGAAGGTCGCGGTGCCGTCCTGGCGCGGCGACGTCGAGGGCAAGGCCGATGTCGTCGAGGAAATCGTGCGCATCGCCGGCCTCGACCGGGTGCCGGCGACCGAATTCCCGCGCGGCGAAACGGCACGCAAGCCCGTCCTCACCACGCCGCAAATCCGCACCCGCAAGGCCAAGCGCGCGCTCGCCGCGCGCGGAATGGCCGAAGCGGTGACGTGGTCCTTTATCTCCAGACCGAAAGCCGAATTGTTCGGGGGCGGACAGCCCGAACTGGCGCTCGCCAACCCCATCGCATCCGATCTCTCCGACATGCGCCCCAGCCTGCTGCCGGGGCTGGTCGCAGCCGCCCAGCGCAACGCCGACCGGGGATTCTCCGATGTGGCGGTGTTCGAGGTCGGACAGATTTTCACCGGCGACAAGCCCGAGGACCAGCTGATCGCGGCCTCCGGCGTGCGGCGCGGGTTGGCGAAAAGCACCGGCCTCGGCCGCCACTGGTCGGGCGGCAGCAGTGCCGCCGACGCGTTCGACGTGAAGGCGGACGCGCTTGCGGTGCTGTCGGCAGCTGGCGCGCCGATGAATGCGCTGCAGATCGCGGCCGCCGGACCGGCCTGGTTCCATCCTGGCCGGTCCGGCACGATCCAGATCGGACCGAAGAATATTCTCGGCTGGTTCGGCGAATTGCATCCGCGCGCGCTCGAAGCGCTGGATGCGGAAGGACCGGTCGCCGCCTTCGAGGTCATCCTCGACCGCATTCCGGACGCGAAGGCGAAAGCCACCCGCGCCAAGCCCGCGCTCGAATTGTCGCCATTCCAGCCGGTGACGCGCGATTTCGCCTTCATCGTGGACAGCGCCGTGAAGGCCGCCGACCTCGTGCGCGCGGCGCAGAATGCCGACAAGCAGCTGATCAGCGGCGTGACGCTGTTCGACGTCTATGAAGGCAAGGGCGTCGAGCCGGGCAAGAAATCGCTCGCCATCGCGGTCACCATCCAGCCGCGCGACAGGACCATGACCGACGAGGAGATCGACGCGCTCGCCGGCCGGATCGTCGCCGACGTCACCAAGCGCACCGGCGGCGCGCTACGCGCCTGATCAGGCGCGCAGCAGATCGGTATACGCAAATCCGTCCCGCTCGACCGTCTCGCCGACGGCGACCGCAACGGGATGCGTGAACATCGGCCCGGCCGCGACGAAGGAATGGAACTCGCCGTTCTCGCCGCAGGGATCGGCGGCCGCCGGGAGATCCGCCAGCAAGCCATCATCGAAACAGCGGCCCGCGAATGACGCGGGCAGCTTCGCCAGATCAACCGTCGCCAGATGCGCCTCGACACCGGCGTCGATCATGGCGCGCGCCAGCGCGGCGGTGGGCCTTTGCCAGAGCGGGAAGACGGCAGTCATGCCGATCTCCGCCAGCCGCCGTTCGCGATAGGCGCGGATGTCGTCCAGAAACAAATCGCCGAAGATCACATGCGTCACGCCGTCCGCTTTCGCCTGCGCGAGCACGGTCGTCATCTCGCGCTCATAGACGTCATTGGGACACGGAAACGGAATGCGGACCAAGATCGAGGCAAGCCCGGCCGCGGCCAGCTGCGCCTGCAGCAAGTCCTCGCGCACGCCGTGCATGCTGACGCGTGCGAAGGTGTCGGTGACCGTGGTGAGCGCGGCGACAATGTCGTAATCGCCGCTGCGGCGAACCTCATGCAGCGCCCAGGCGCTGTCCTTGCCGCTCGACCAGGCGATCAGCGCCTTCGGCCGAGTCATCGCCGCGGCCTCTGCTGACGCGCGGGCGGCGGCGCCAGCAGCTTGAGGACGGCATCGGCCGCGCGGTCGCCGGATTCCCAGGCGCCGCCCACCGTGCCCCAGAGCGTTTCGTGCGCCGCCTCGCCGGCAAAGAAGATGCGCTCGCGCAGCGGCTCCATCAGGATGCGGCGCGAGGGCTGGCCGCCCACCGCCGCCGCCGAGAACGCGCCCTGCGCCCAGGGCTCCCGGTTCCATTGCGTGGCGTGGCTGCGCTGCACCGCCTGCTTGATGTCGGCGCCAAAGAGGTTGCCGATCCAGTCCTGCGCGAAAGCCACCATCTCGCGCGGCCCCTTCTCGGCAAGATCGCGTCCGAACGAACCCGCGACATCGACATAGGCAAGCGTGGTGCCGCCGGCATTGGCCAGCAAGGCCGCGGTGCGCAAGCCGGTCGCTTTCTCGAACACCAGATCGTCGCGCTGCAGCCCGAGCGGATTGCCCGGCAATTCGAGCGCAATGTGATCGTAGCTGCCGAGGCGGAGGCGGTTGAGCGCATCGACCTGCCGTTTCGGCAGGTCGGGCGCGAAGGCGATCTTGCCGCCCAGCAGCACATTGGTGGAGGCGGTGACGATGACGCTGCGCGCGGAAAGCCGCCCCTTGCCGGTGTCGAGAATGACTTCTCCGCGGCTTTTGGAATCGATGGCGTTGACCGGCACAGAAAGCTGCACCGGCAATCCTTCGCCCAGCTTCGCCAGCAACGCGCCATAGCCCTGGCGGCAGAAGGCGCCGATGTCTCGCTCCCAGGATTTCGAAAAGTCGAGCGCGGAAATCTCGTTCATGTCCTTGGCGCAGCCGAACGGCCCGAGATTGAACTCGACCGAAGGCCGCCAGTCGCCGAGATCCTTCGGCAGGGCCTGAGCGCAGGATAGATCGACCTTGCGCGAAGCCTCCTCGATCGCGCGTCGGGAGCGCACCAGCGATGCGAGAAATTCCTCCATCTCGCCTTCGCGCGCATAGCGCTTGCCGATGCGCAGCTTCTGGCCGGGCGGCGCGGGATAGACGTCGAAGCCCGTGCGCGACGAGAGCCTGGCCAAAGGATTTACGTCGGGCATGTGGATCCAGTGCGCGCCGAGATCATACGGCACGCCGAACTGGGACATGTCGGTGATGCAGCGCCCGCCGATCCGGTTTGACGCCTCGAAAATCCGCACGCTCTTCCCGGCGGCAACGAGCTTGCGGGCGGCGGCGATGCCGGCCGCGCCCGCACCGACGATCGCCACGTCGAGATCGGCCGCCAGCGACGGCCCGCCGAAGGCCGGCGCCGCCGCAGCTCCCGCGGTGGCAGCGATGAAGAATCGTCGGGTCATGCGTGTCATGGTTTCCGAATGGTTATAGCGCGCCGCGCATCTGCGCAATACAGCGGCATCCGCGATCGCCGTGGCTAACAGGCGGTAACCGCGGTGGTCAGCGCCATGAACCAAATTGCAACAGCTTTCGACCAATAATGTTGAGACGGCAAGGATGCGGGACGAACCGCGCGTCGGAGGGGAAGCGCTGCGATGGGTTACGCGCTCGACAGGATCGGCCATCTGATGGCCGGCTATCTGGAAAAGCCGGTGCAGGGCTACGAGCCCTTTACGCCGAGCGATCCCGACGCATTGCGCGCAAGTCTGCGTCCCGGCGACGTGCTGCTGGTCGAAGGCAACAACCGCGTCTCCGGCGTCATCAAATATCTCACGCAATCCACCTGGTCGCATTCCGCGCTCTATGTCGGCCGCGTCGGCGACCGCGAATCTGCAGACGGCGAACCGCTGGTGCTGGTGGAAGCCGAACTCGGCAGGGGTGTCATCGCCTCTCCGCTCTCGAAATACCGGCATTTCCACACCCGCATCTGCCGTCCGACCGGCCTGTCGAAAGAAGATGCCGCGCGGGTCTGCGCCTATGCGGCGGAGCGCATCGGCTTCGACTACGACCTGCAGAACATCATCGACCTGATGCGCTTCCTGTTTCCGATGCCGGTCCCGCAACGCTTCCGGCGACGCATGATGGCGATGGGCTCCGGCGATCCGACCCGCATCATCTGCTCGGCACTGATTGCGCAGGCCTTCGACGCCGTGCGCTATCCGATCCTGCCCCGGATCACGCGGGTGGAAAGCGAAGCCATGCGCCAGGAGATTCTGGAAATCCGGCATTCGTCGCTTTATGCGCCGCGCGATTTCGACATCTCGCCCTATTTCGAGGTGGTGAAGCCGACGCTGCTGAACGGCTTCGACTACAAGAAGATGCAATGGGCGGACCAGACATGCTGCGGCGACATCGAGGCGCTCTCGGCCGCGGAGGCCGCGGACGCCGGGCTGGTTCCGGACGCCGTTGCCGGTGACAGGGATACCGTCGCCGCCAGCTGAATCTTGCGTCCGACCCTTGTCGCGCCGGTCCGTCGTCGCTACCTCTGCGGCTTCGACGCCAAGGGCCGCACATGATCGACGCCGCCATCAAATCCCTCCAGCAGATGTTCTCGCCGGAATTCCGGTCGGTGCTGATCAAATCCATCCTGCTGGCGCTGGCCCTGATCGTGTTGATGGGCTTCGGCCTGCACAAGCTGCTGACCTGGCTGGCCGCCGACGGCGGCGCCTGGGCGCAGGGTCAACTCGGGCCGTCCTCGCAGACACCGCTGTCCTGGCTGATCTGGATCCTCTCCATCGCAGCCACGCTCGGCATCGTGGTCGGCGGGGTGTTCCTGATGCCGGCGGTGACCGCCTTTGTCGGCAGCTTTTTCGTCGACCAGATCGCCGAACAGGTGGAGCGCGTCTATTACCCGGCCGATCCCGCCGGCGGCGCGGTTCCGTTCGTGCGCGCGACGCTGGAAGGCCTGAAGGTGGCGCTGCTGTCGGTCGGCATCTATCTGCTGGCGCTGCCCTTCCTGTTCTTGGCGGGGCTCGGATTGTTCATCCTGTTCTTTGCCGCCGCCTACCTGCTGAGCCGGGAATATTTCGAACTCGCGGCCATGCGTTTCCGCGCGCCCGCCGAAGCCAAGGCGTTCCGCAAGCAGCATCAGACCACCGTATTCACCGCCGGCCTGCTGATCGCGACGTTCGTGTCGATCCCGATCCTCAATCTCGCCACGCCGCTTTTCGCCATGGCGCTGATGGTGCACATGCACAAGAAGCTGTCGGGCGGCAAGGCCGAGCTGATCGCAGCGAAGGTCTAGGCCGCCAGCACGGTCTTGCCCGGCCATCTGCACAGATCGGCAATCACACATTTCTCGCAGAGCGGCTTGCGCGCCAGGCAGGTATAGCGGCCGTGCAGGATCAGCCAGTGATGCGCGTGCATCATGTATTTCGGCGGGATCACGTCCAGCAGCTTCAGTTCGACCTCGAGCGGCGTTCTGCCGGGCGCAAGCCCGGTGCGGTTGCCGACCCGGAACACATGCGTATCGACCGCCATGGTCGGCTCGCCGAACGCCATGTTGAGCACGACATTCGCGGTCTTGCGGCCGACGCCGGGCAATGATTCCAGCGCTGCACGATCGTGCGGCACCTCACCGCCGTATTCCGCGATCAGCCGCTCCGAGAGCAGAATGACGTTCTTCGCCTTGTTGCGGTACAGGCCGATGGTCTTGATGTAATCGCGGACTTTCTCTTCGCCGAGTTTCACCATCTTCTGCGGCGTGTCGGCGGCGGCGAACAATGCCGGCGTCGCCTTGTTGACACCGGCATCGGTCGCCTGCGCCGACAGCACCACCGCCACCAGCAGCGTGAAGGCGTTCACATGCTGCAACTCGCCCCTGGGCTCGGGCTGAACCGCATGAAAACGCCGGAACGCCTCCTCGACCTCGGCCGGGCTCCATTGCGGAATATCGCCGTGCGCGGCCGCGACGTCCGCCTTGACCTGCAGGGCTTCGGTTTTCGGCCTGACTTTCAGCCTGGCCGGAACCTTGCGCGCAGACCGGGCCTTCTTTTTCGCCGCCGCCCGCTTCGAGGTCGTTTTTCGTGCCATTTCTTCCCTATATTAGGGCGCATGACCGCCGACAACGACCCGATTTCAGACCCCCCATTGTTTTCAGCCACGCTGACGCCGCACCGCTCGCTGGGACCGACCGGCTTTGTGGTGCTGATGACGGCGGTGGCGATCGTGAGCTTCGTCGCCGGCCTGGTGTTCCTGGTCATCGGCGCCTGGCCGGTCTTCGGGTTTTTCGGGCTTGACGTGATCCTGATCTACTGGGCGTTCCGGGCCAATTATCGCGCCGCGGCCGCCTATGAGCAGGTGATGGTGACGCCCACGGAGCTGAAAATCCGCAAAGTGAGCGCCCGGGGCGCGGTGGCGGAATGGACCCTCAACCCGCTCTGGGTGCGGCTTGAGCGCGAGACCCATCCCGAATTCGGCGTGCAAAAGCTGCTGCTGGTCTCGCGCGGACGACGCCTGAGCATCGGGGGATTTCTGGGGGCGGAAGAGAAGGAGAGCTTCGGCGACGCCCTGATGGCCGCCCTGAGCGAAGCCAAACGCGGCCCCACCCGCACCGTTTTTTCCTGACAGGAATCGGGTGGGTTCGAGCCGGCCGGCGTCCTAGGGAAGCCTGACATGACACATGCGAGGCCGACCATGCTTTCTCCAGACCGACTTGCGGATTCCGGCGATCTCGGCGCCGCCGCGCAGGATTATGACGTGGTGCGCCGCGCGATCGCACATATCCGCACCAACTGGCGCGACCAGCCGGAGATCGAGAACATCGCCGAAGCGGCCGGCGTCAGCGCCACCGATTTGCATCACCTGTTCCGGCGCTGGGCCGGGCTGACGCCAAAGGCCTTCCTGCAGGCGCTGACGCTGGATCATGCGCGCAAACTGTTGCGCGATTCCGCCAGCGTGCTCGACGCGACCTATGAGGTCGGCCTGTCGGGGCCGGGACGCCTGCACGATCTGTTCGTGACACACGAGGCGATGTCGCCCGGCGAATGGAAGGCCGGCGGCGAGGGACTCACACTCACTTACGGATTCCATCCAAGCCCGTTCGGCACCGCCATCGTGATGACGACGCCGCGCGGCCTGTGCGGGCTGGCGCTCGCCGATGCCGGCGAGGAGCGCGCTGCGCTCGCCGACATGCAGCGGCGCTGGCCGAAGGCCACCTATGTGGAAGACAGGGCGCAAACGGCGGGCATCGCCGAGCGCATTTTCAACCCGGCGCTGTGGCGCGAAGACCGGCCGCTGCGGGTGGTGCTGATCGGCACCGATTTCGAGGTGCGGGTCTGGGAAACGCTGCTGAAAATACCGATGGGCCGATACAGCACCTATTCGGCCATCGCCGCCAGGGTCTGCACGCCCAAAGCCGCGCGCGCGGTCGGCGCGGCCGTGGGCAAGAATCCGGTCTGTTTCGTCGTGCCCTGCCACCGCGTGGTCGGCAAGAACGGCGACATCACCGGCTATCACTGGGGCATCACCCGCAAGCGCGCCATGCTCGGCTGGGAGGCGGGGCAGGTATCGTGATCACGGCGCGCGTTTCGACAGTTCCGACACCGTGATCGCCGGCTCCGCGGCCCGCGCGAACAGGCCCTTGCGATAACCGGCCAGCGTGTCCGGACCGAGCCCGTCCATGAAATCCGCCAGCGCCCTGTAGGTGACGCAGCGCACCTCCGGCAGGCCGCAGACGGTGCGGGCGAATGTCTTGAGCGCGTCCTTGTAGGCACCGCCCTGATAGTCGAAGAAGTGATGCCCGATATGCAGCGGCGCGCGGTTGCCGGTGTAGTTGGTGCGGAAATAATCCAGATAGGTCTGCAGGATCTGGTCGCGGAAGAAGGCGTAGCGGCGCGGATCGGCTTTGGCGCCCGACTGCGCAACGAAAAAATTGTAGTCCATCGACAGTGTCGCGCGGCTGGAATTGGCCAACCTCAGCCGCGCCAGATTGAAGCGCCAGATGCCGTCGATCCTCTCCGGCCAGGCATCCGGCGCGCTGTTGCCGCTGGCGTCGTAGCGGAATTTCCTGTCCTTCAGCACGCCGTAGAGGCCGGAACTGATGGCGAGATAAGGCGCGCGAAAGCCGGCGAGATTCGAGACCGGAAATGCCAGCTTCACGTCAGCGTCGAAGCCGTTGTTCTGCGCGATGTTCGCCAGCACGGACTCAAACGAGCGGAACTCGCGGTCCCATTCGGCCTGCGACCAGTTGCGCCCATCGAAATGTCCGACGGCATGCGAGGCGATCTCGTGGCCGCCGGCATGCAGCGCATTCACGTAAGCGACGCGGCGCTTCACCTCGTCTGGCGTGCCGCCGAAATTGATGCTGGAAGCACCGCGCGGCTGGCGCGGGCCTTCATAGACATGACGGTTCCGGTTGGCGATAAAATTCACTGCGCTGACGAAGAAGGTGAAATGCAGACGATCGCCGTCGCGGTTGATCTCGGCGGCAAAGTCCGACAATTCCTGCCAGCGTTCGAGCTCGGTGCAATTGTCGAAGGCGATGGCGACGAATTGCGGCGGGCGATCGGTGTCTGCCTGCGCGGTAAAAGCGACTCCGCCGAATGCAAGGAATGAAAATGCCAACGCAACACATCTCATGCGCATCGTTAGACGGCATGAGCGCTTTCGGCTTCAACAAGCGGATCGGTTTAACTTTACCCGGTAGCCTTAACGGACGACGTAAAGACGCGGTTATGCTGCCAGATCGAGCTTGGACGCGACGGTGGAATCGGCATTCAGGCGGTAGATGATCGGCACTCCGGTGGAAATCTCGCGCTTGAGAATGCCATCCGGCGAAAGCTTTTCCAGCACCATCACCAGCGCGCGCAGCGAATTGCCGTGAGCGGCGATGATGGTGCGCTCGCCGCGCAGCACCCGCGGCAGGATCTCCTGCACGTAATACGGCAAGGTGCGCGCCAGCGTGTCGCGCAGGCTTTCGCCACCGGGCGGGGCGATGTCATAGGAGCGGCGCCAGATATGCACCTGCTCCTCGCCCCATTTCTTGCGGGCGTCGTCCTTGTTCAGACCCGAGAGATCGCCGTAATCGCGCTCGTTCAGCGCCTGGTCCCTGATCACCGGAATCCGGCTCTGGCCCATTTCGGCCAGCAGCAGATCGAGCGTGTTCTGCGCGCGCTTGAGCGCGGAGGTGAAGGCGATGTCGAACGACAATCCCTGCGCCTTCAGCTTGCGGCCGGCCTCTTTCGCCTCCGCGATGCCCTGCTCGGTCAGATCGACATCGCGCCAGCCGGTGAACAGGTTCTTCAGATTCCATTCGCTCTGGCCGTGGCGCACGAGCACAAGAAGACGGTCGGACATTCGTTCTTTCCTCATTAACTTCTATCGACCTCATCCTGAGGAGCATTGCGAAGCAATGCGTCTCGAAGGATGGGCCGCCCTAGTCCTTCGAGACGCGCTCCTGCGGAGCGCTCCTCAGGATGAGGGCGGTGATGTTTAAAAATCCTTCAATCCCAGCACGTCGGCCATCGAATACAATCCGGGCTTCTGGCCGCGCGCCCAGAGCGCCGCCTTCACCGCGCCGCGCGCGAAGATCATGCGGTCCTCGGCGCGGTGGCCAAGCTCGATGCGCTCGGCGGGGCCGGCAAAGATCACGTTATGCTCGCCGACCACCGTGCCGCCGCGCAGGGACGCAAAGCCGATATCGCCCGGCTGGCGCGCGCCGGTATGGCCGTCGCGGCCGGCATCCTTGCGCTGATCGAGATTGACGCCGCGGCCAGCGGCAGCGGCCTGGCCGAGCAGCAGCGCGGTGCCCGACGGCGCATCGATCTTCTTGTTGTGATGCATCTCCACGATCTCGATGTCGAATTCGTCATCGAGCGTCTTCGCCACGCGCTTGACCAGAGCCGCCAGCAAATTCACGCCAAGGCTCATGTTGCCCGACTTGACGATGACGGCCTTGGACGCCGCTGCCTTGATGGCGGCATCGTCCTGCGCCGAGAAACCGGTGGTGCCGACGATATGCGCGATGCCAGCCTTGGCGGCGACCGCCGCCAGTTCGACGCTGGCCTTCGGAACGGTGAAATCGATGATGCCGTCGGCCTTTGCGGCCAGCGCTGCCGCATCGGCGGAAAGGACGATGCCGTTCGGCCCGAGACCGGCGAGTTCGCCGGCATCGCGCCCGAGCAGCGGCGAGCCGGCCTGCTCCAGCGCGCCCGCGAGCACCGCGCCCTTGCCGGCGGCAATGGCCTGGACCAGCGCGCGCCCCATGCGCCCGCCGGCGCCGGCCACGATCAGCCGCATATCGGACATCGGTCAGTCTCCTAACGTGGCGCGGATATAGCGGGACCGGCGGGACTTGTCAGCCGTCACGGCTGCGGGCCGTCGTAACCGGCAATGATCACCAGATCGACCTCGCAGCCTTTTTTCAGATACCGGCAGGCATCCTGGTATTCCGGCGATTTGTAACAGGCGAGCGCCGCCTCATAAGTCGGAAATTCCAGCACCACATTGTGCGTCCGCGACGTGCCAATCGGGACCTCAGGCGCGCCGCCGCGCACCAGGAATTTGCCGCCATGCCTGACGAAAGCCGCCGCGTTGCGCGCGCGGTATTCGTCATAGGCGGCCTGATCATTGATGTTGAGACTGGCGATCCAGTAGCCCTTGGGCATTTGCTTTTCCTCTAGCTGCAAGCCTGTCTGATTTCGGCGGCAATCGCCGCAGCCGCCGCTTTCGGATCGCCGACGGCCGTGATCGGGCGGCCGACCACCAGATAATCCGAACCGGCGTCGATCGCCGCGGCCGGCGTCATGATGCGCTTCTGGTCACCGGTGTCGGCGCCGGCGGGACGAATGCCGGGCGTGACCAGCAGACGGTCCGGCCCGACGACCGGACGCAGCATGTCCGATTCCTCCGCCGAACAGACGATGCCGTCGACACCGAGCGCGCAGGCCTGCGCCGACTTGCGCTTGACCTGCTCGGCGACGTTGCCGACATAGCCGGCCTCCGTCACGTCGCGATCATTGTAGGAAGTGAGAATCGTCACCGCCAGAATCTGCAACGACGAACCGCGCTTCGCCTCGAGCGCCGCCTTCACGGTCTGCGGATAGGCATGCACGGTGAGGAAGGTCGCGCCTAGCTTCACCACGCTCTCGACGCCCTTGCCGACGGTGTTGCCGATGTCGTGCAGCTTCAGGTCCAGGAATACCTGCTTGCCGGACCGCACCAACTCCTTCGCAAATTCAAGCCCGCCGGCATAACCGAGCTGATAGCCGATCTTGTAGAACGACACCGCATCGCCGACATCGGCGACCAGCTTTTCGGCCTCCGCCACCGAGGGCAGATCGAGCGCCACGATCAGGCGGTCGCGCGGGTCGATGATCCTGGAAGATTGCCGCGTCACGTCAGTTGCCTCGTGATGTCGATCAGGCGCTGCAAGACGCCCTTCAGCCGGTTCATGGTCTGCTCGTCCTTCAGTTCGTCATTCTCGTCATAGGCATCGGCCGCGCGCGGCACCGCGATCTGGTCGGGGATCACCAGCGCGCCGCACCCGATTTCCAGCACCTGCCGCAACGCCAGCAGCGACCGCATGGCGCCATAGACGCCGTTGGAGGCGCCGCCGAGCGCGAAGACGCGATCCTTGTAGGCGGCCAGCGGCGCCTCACGGCCTTCGCGCACCCGCGACACCCAGTCGAGCGTGTTCTTCAGGAGCGGGGTGACCGACGCGTTGTATTCCGGGCTGGCGATGAAGATGCCGCCATGCGTCGTGAACATCCGCTTGAGCCTGACCGCATTCTCGGGCTGGCCGGAGCGGCTTTCCAGATCGCCGTCATAAATCGGCATCGGATAGTCCGCGAGCGAGATGTGCGTCACTTCCGCACCCAGCAACGCCAATTGCTTGGCGGCATTCGCCGCCAGCCGTGCGTTGAACGAACCGGTGCGGATCGAGCCGGCGAAAACGAGGATCTTGGGGATGGGCATCGGCAGCTCCGGAATGACCGGCCTTGTTTGTCATTCCTGCCGAACGAAAGCGAGCGCCGGACTGGCCGGCTAGCCCTTGCGGTAAACCCAGACGCGCGCGGGCGGCAGGTTCATCCAGATGCGCTCGGAGGCTTCGGTCTTGACCTTCGACAGCCCCTTCGGGATCGGCGGCGTGGTCATCGAATAGGTGAACTGAATGAAGGGCGCATCGGGGCGCAGCAGGCCGAAGGCTTCATTGATCAGGCGCAGCCGGGTCTTCAGCGGCTTGGTCAGCAAGGGCAGACCGGACACCACGGCAGCCGCCGGCTCCTTGAGCAGCGTTTCCAGCAGGCGCTTGAGGCTGTAGGCGTCGCCCTGCACCACCGTCGCTTCCGGATAACGCGAGCGCAGCAGCCGGCAGAAGACGGGATTGAATTCGACCAGCACAAGGCGCGAGGGATCGACGCCGCGCGCGACCAGGGCTTCGGTCACCGGGCCGGTGCCCGGTCCGAGTTCGATAACGGGTCCGGGAAGATTGGTATCGACATAGCGGGCCATAGTGCGCGCCAGGTAACGCCCCGACGGCGTCACGGCCCCGACCGTCAGCGGCTTCTCAAGCCATGACCGGATGAAGCGGACTTCGTCGTCAAGACGCAGCCCTTTCTTCTCGGCAATGGAAGGTTGGAGACGCATGGTCGACAGCTACAACTTCTATGAAGCTTTCTGTGAAGCTAACGTGACTTGCCCAAGGCATAATCGGTATAGGGCGGGCGGCTCAGGGTCAAGGCGGGCGATCAGCCGGTGCCGCTGCGCGACCCCAGACCGTCAAAAAGCTCCTTGACGCGGGAGAAAAAGCCCACGGATTCCGGATGCGTATCCTTCGAGGACAGCTTTTCGAATTCGCTCAGCAGCTCGCGCTGTTTCTTGGTGAGATTCTGCGGGGTTTCGACCACCACCTGCACATACATGTCTCCGGTCTGCTTGGAGCGCAGAACCGGCATTCCCTTACCCTGCAACCGGAAGCGCCGGCCGGACTGCGTGCCGGACGGAACCTTCACCCGGCTCTTTGCGCCCTCGATGGTCGGCACTTCGAATTCGCCGCCCAGAGCCGCGGTAACCATGGATACCGGAACCCGGCAATGCAGATCGGCGCCGTCGCGCTGGAACAGATCGTGACTGGCCAAGGACAGGAAAATATAAAGATCGCCCGGCGGACCGCCGCGCAATCCGGCTTCGCCTTCGCCGGCCAGACGAATGCGGGTGCCATCCTCGACGCCGGCCGGAATGTTCACCGACAAGGTGCGTTCGCGGGTCACCCGGCCTGAGCCCGAGCAGGACTTGCAGGGATCCTCGATCACCTGGCCGCGGCCGTGACAGGCCGGACATGTCCGCTCCAGGGTGAAGAAGCCCTGCGCGTGACGGATTTTTCCGGCGCCGCCGCAATGCGGACAGACCTTCGGCTTGCTGCCGGGCTTGGCGCCGGTGCCGGAACAGGTTTCGCAGGTGACGGAGGTGGGGATGCGCACTTCGGCGGTCTTGCCGAGATAGGCGTCCTCGAGCGTGATCTCCATATTGTAGCGCAGATCGGCGCCGCGTTCGCGGCCGGAGGCGCGGCGTCCGCCGCTCATGCCGAAAATGCCCTCGAAAATATCGGAGAAAGCCGAACCGAAATCGGCGCCGAAGCCGGGCGCGCTGGCGCCATGGCCGTTCTCGAAGGCGGCATGACCGAAACGGTCATAGGCGGCGCGCTTGTCGCCGTCCTTCAGCACGTCATAGGCTTCGTTGATTTCCTTGAACTTGTGTTCGCAATCCGCATTGCCGGGATTGCGGTCGGGATGCCATTGCATCGCCAGCTTGCGATAGGCGGTTTTCAGTTCAGCGTCTGTAGCAGTGCGTGAAACCGACAGCGTTTCGTAAAAGCAGCGTTTCGACATGGCCCGCCGTCAATCTTCGCTGGTCCGGGACAGACAGACCCCCGGGGCGAACCCGAGGGCCTGGCTGTTGATTGCAGCATAAAACATGTCCGCCTCGCGGCGAAACATCAGGCGGACTTCTTGTTGTTCTTGTCGTCGTCGACCTCGGTGAATTCCGCGTCGACCACATCGTCCTTCTTGGCTCCGGCGTCGCCGCCCGAGGCGTCGCCGCCGCCGGCCTGCTGTTCCTTGTACATCGCCTCGCCGAGTTTCATCGACGCCTGCGCCAGGGTGTTGGCCTTGGCCGAGATCGCGTCGGCGTCGTCGCCCTTGAGCGCTTCCTTCAGGTCAGCCAGCGCATTCTCGATCGCCGTGCGTTCCTGCTCGCCGACCTTGGAGCCATGTTCGGACAAGGCCTTCTCGGTCGAATGCACCATGGCTTCGGCGTGGTTCTTGGCCTCGACCGCCGCCTTGCGCTTCTTGTCGTCCTCGGCGTGCGCTTCCGCATCCTTGATCATCTTGTCGATGTCGGATTCGGACAGGCCGCCCGAAGCCTGGATGCGGATCTGCTGTTCCTTGCCGGTGCCCTTGTCCTTGGCGTTGACGTTGACAATGCCGTTGGCGTCGATGTCGAAGGCGACCTCGATCTGCGGCACGCCGCGCGGCGCCGGCGGGATACCGACGAGATCGAACTGGCCGAGCATCTTGTTGTCGGCCGCCATCTCGCGTTCGCCCTGGAAGACGCGGATGGTCACCGCGCCCTGATTGTCGTCGGCGGTGGAGAACACCTGCGACTTCTTGGTCGGGATCGTGGTGTTGCGGTCGATCAGGCGCGTGAACACGCCGCCCAGGGTCTCGATGCCGAGCGAGAGCGGCGTCACGTCGAGCAGCAGCACGTCCTTGACGTCGCCCTGCAGCACGCCGGCCTGGATCGCCGCGCCGATGGCGACAACCTCGTCCGGGTTGACGCCCTTGTGCGGTTCCTTGCCGAAGAACTGCTTCACGACTTCCTGCACCTTCGGCATGCGCGTCATGCCGCCGACGAGAACGACTTCGTTGATCTCGGCTGCGGACAGACCGGCATCCTGCAGCGCCTTGCGGCACGGCTCGACCGTCTTCTGGATGAGATCGTCGACCAGCGCCTCGTATTTGGCGCGGGTGAGCTTCATGGTCAGATGCTTCGGACCGGACGCGTCCGCCGTGATGAACGGCAGGTTGATGTCGGTCTGGGTCGTGGACGACAGCTCGATCTTGGCCTTCTCGGCGGCTTCCTTCAGCCGCTGCAAGGCGAGCTTGTCCTTGGTCAGGTCGATGCCCTGTTCCTTCTTGAACTCGGCCGCGAGATATTCGACCAGACGCATGTCGAAGTCTTCACCGCCCAGGAACGTGTCGCCGTTCGTGGACTTCACTTCGAACACGCCATCGCCGATTTCGAGAATGGAAATATCGAAGGTGCCGCCGCCGAGATCGTAGACCGCGATGGTGCCGGCCTTCGCCTTGTCGAGGCCGTAAGCGAGCGCGGCCGCGGTCGGCTCGTTGATGATGCGGAGAACTTCAAGGCCCGCGATCTTGCCGGCGTCCTTGGTCGCCTGGCGCTGCGCGTCGTTGAAGTAGGCCGGAACGGTGATGACCGCCTGCTCGACCTTCTGCCCGAGATTGGCTTCCGCCGTCTCCTTCATCTTCTGCAGGATGAAGGCGGAGATCTGCGAGGGCGAATAGGTCTTGCCGTCGGCCTCGACCCAAGCGTCGCCGTTGGGCGCCTTGCTGATCTTGTAGGGGACGAGCTTCTTGTCCTTCTCGACCATCGGGTCGTCGTAGCGCCGTCCGATCAGGCGCTTGACCGCGAAGATGGTCTTCTCGGGATTGGTGACCGCCTGGCGCTTGGCCGGCTGACCGACGAGGCGCTCGCCGTCATCGGTGAATGCGACAATCGAGGGCGTGGTTCGCATGCCTTCCGCGTTCTCGATCACGCGGGGGGTCTTGCCTTCCATCACGGCCACGCACGAATTGGTGGTGCCGAGGTCGATACCGATGACCTTAGCCATATCTGTGTTCCTCTCTTTCAGGCAGATCGGCCGGGCCCTGGGCCGGCACCCGGACAGAAGGCGAAACGCGGGATTCCCGCGCAGCTTCCTCTTCCGACCCCCTCATAAAATCATTCGCGACGCCGCAGCCCTGCGGCGTCATGGCTCATATAGGAGGGGCCACTTGGGCCGCAAGGAGTTTGGGCCGCCAAGATGGGTAAGCGGGCCGTTAAATGGCCGCTGACCCGCCGGACCAACGGCCTGCGGCCAGCTGCGGAGAATCGCCCGCGGACACCGGCCCTACAGGCCCAGTTCACCGGGATTGCGCCCCGGCCGCCCCCGATAGGCGGGCAGCGACCAGCCATAGGCCAGGGCCAATGCCCGGATGGCGAAGCAGACCGCGAATCCCGCCAGCGCCGCCGCGATTCCGGGGGCCCCGACCGCCCAGGCCCCCACGAACACAACGCAGCCCGCGAGCGCCGCGGTCGCATAGATTTCCTTGCGCAGGATGATCGGTATTTCCCCGCCCAGAATATCGCGAATGATCCCGCCGAACGTGGCCGTCATGACGCCCATGATCACCGCGATGAGATAGCCGGCCCCGGCCGCCAGCGCGATTTCGGAACCGACGATACAAAAGAACGACAATCCCACCGCATCGAGCCACAGCAGCAGGCGATATCGCGATTGCGGAATATGCGCGGTAAAAAACACGATTACGGCCACCGCGAAGCACACGCCGATATAAGCCGGGCTTCGCACCCAGAACACTGGAATTCCCAGGATCAGATCGCGTAAGGTCCCCCCGCCGATGCCCGTCACCGTTGCCAGCAACGCAAAGCCGACGATATCCATCTGCTTGCGTGACGCGACCAGGGCCCCGGTCACGGCAAACACCGCCACACCCAGAAAATCGAGAGTTGTGATGAGCGTTTCGAGCATGTCGTCCCCGCGGGTATTGGCCCAAGCCGGCGTTCTTTATCGCATAACGGACATTGTTCGCACGCGCTTCCTCCCCGCATCGGCGGCGCTGGCCTTGCTCCTGACAGCCGCCGGCGCTTCGGCAACGGAGCCGGTTTTTCCGCGCGGTTCGCATATCGGTCTTGTCCCGCCGCCGGGCATGGTGGCGAGCAAGACCTTTCTCGGCTTCGAGGATCCGGAGCGAAAAGTCTCGATCCAGCTCAGCGAATTGCCGCCCCCGGCTTACGATGCCTTTCTGCAGTCGATGAATCGCGGAGAGATCAACGTGCCCGGCGTCAGCAACGCCCGGCGCGAGATTCTCATCACGCAAGGCGGCGGCGCGCATCTGGTGGTGGGCGACCAGGATGCGGAAGGATCGAAATTCCGCAAATGGCTGCTGGTTACCCGGCAGACCATCGCGAGCGAGAAGGTCGATCTGACCATGGCCTTCGTCGTGACGGCGCAGGTGCCGGACGACGCCCGCAGCGCCTATCCCGACGATGTCATCAGGCAGGCGCTGTCGAGCGTCGCGCTGCGAAGCGAAATTCCCGGGACGGAAGCCCTGAGCATGCTCCCGTTCAAGGTCGAGGACCTCGCAGGCTTCACCTCGGTCCGTTCCCTCATTCCCGGCCGCGCCGTGCTGTTGAGCGATGAACCGCTGGGACGTGTCGAGCCCGTGGACAAGCCCTTCATCACGCTGTCGGTGGCGCCGGGGCGCGTGCCGCAGCAGGTGGACGAGCGGCGCAAGTTCTCGGAGCAATTGCTGCAGGGGATCCATGGCTACAAGGATATGCGGATCGCCTTTGCCGAACAGATCCGGCTCGGCAATCAATACGCCTATGAAATCCGTGTCGAAGGCAAATACGAAAAAACCGGCGAAGACATGATGCTGGTGCAATGGGTGCGTTTCGGCGCGCAGGGTTTCGTGCGGCTTGTCGGCATCACACCGAAGCAGGACTGGGCGAAGAATTTCCCGCGCTTCCGCGCCGTGCGCGACGGAATTGAAAATCGCTGATCAGGATTCGCCGGGCGCCTGCGAGGTATTGGCCGCGGCGTTCTGTCCGGGCGCCGTTTTCGGGCCGCCTTTGGAGACGCCGACCATGGCGGGACGGAGCACCCGCTCGCCGATCACATAGCCCGGCTGCACCACCTGCACCACGCTGCCGGCCGGCACAGACGCATCAGGCACTTCGTACATCGCCTGATGAAGATTGGGATCGAACTTCTCGCCTTGCGGCTCGATTTTCCTGATGCCGTTTTTTTCCAGCGATTTCAGCAATTCCCGTTCGGTCAGTTCGACGCCTTCGATCAGCGCCTTCACACCGGCATCCGCCGTGGCCCGCAATTCCGGGCTCACGGTGTCCAGTGCGCGGCGGAAATTGTCGGCGACGCCGACCACGTCGCGCGCAAACGATGCAATGCCATAGGTGCGGGCGTCGGCCACCTCGCGCTCGGTGCGGCGCCGCAGATTTTCCATATCCGCCAGGGACCGCAGCAGCTTGTCCTTGAAGCTGGCCGCCTCCTGCACGGCGGCCACCAGCGGATCCATGCCGGCGGTTTCCGCGGCCGGGGCCTCGGTCTCGGCAGGAGCGGCGGCATCGGGGCGGCGCGTGTCATTCATCGTTCAGTATCCGTCGGAATGGGGCTTCGGGCCCGGATATCAGAATTGCAGCCGGAAAAATCAAGCTTTTCTAGCTCGTAAGCAGTTTTGACACCACTTTGGCGGTGTAATCGACCATGGGGATGATGCGGGCATAATTCAGCCGGGTCGGCCCGATCACGCCGATCACCCCGACTACGCGCCCGTTGCCGTCGGAATAAGGGGCGATAATCGTCGAGGAGCCGGAGAGCGAGAACAGCTTGTTCTCCGAGCCGATGAAGATCCTGACCCCTTCGGCGAGTTCGGCGCGGCCCAGCAGGTCGATCACATCGCGCCGGGTCTCCAGATCGTCGAACAGCAGGCGCACCCGTTCCAGGTCCTCCAGCGCCGTGAGATCGTCGAGCAGATGCGCCTGTCCGCGCACGATCAGCTTGCGCTCGGTGCGCTCGCCGCCCGACCAGCTGGCGAGGCCGGCTTCGACGATTTTCTGCGTCAGCTGGTCGAGCTCGGCGCGGCTGGCGACCAGCGCGCTTTCCAGTTCCGCGCGCGCTTCCGCCAGCGTCTTGCCGCGGATGCGTGCGTTGAGAAAATTGCCGGCCTCGGTCAGCGCCGATGTCGGAAGGCCCGCCGGCAGATTGAAGATGCGGTTCTCGACCTGCCCGTCTTCCGCGACCATGACGACCAGCGCGCGCTCGGGTTCCAGCCGCACGAATTCAATATGCTTCAGCCGCACGTTGATCTTGGTGGTCAGCACCACGCCGGCCGCACGCGTGAGGCCGGACAGCAGGCCAGACGCCTGCGTCAGCACGCCTTCAACCGATTTGCCGGACGAGGCGATCTGTCCCTCGATCGAGCGACGGTCCTTTTCGTTGAGATCGCCGATTTCCATCAGCGCATCGACAAAGAAGCGCAATCCGATTTCGGTCGGCAGCCGTCCGGCCGAGGTATGCGGCGCATAGATCAGGCCGAGCTGCTCCAGATCCGACATCACGTTGCGGACCGAGGCCGGCGACAGCGAGACCTGCAGCAGCCGCGAAATATTGCGCGATCCAACCGGCTCGCCGGTGGCGAGATAGCTTTCCACGATCTGGCGGAAAATCTCGCGCGAGCGCTCGCTCATCTGAGCCAGGCTCACCTGCGTCGCGCCAATCGGAATGTCGTGGGACGCCAAGGTCAGCTCCTTCAAAAGCGCTCCAGAATTGTCCCTTTGCGGGTGGAAGTTCAAGACAGACCTTGTCCCCGCCCGCCCTGCAACCTAAAAGCGGGCCAAGACCTCAAAGAACCATCAATCGCCGGAAAGGTTAACACATGCGGCCAAGCCGCCGGGCCCCCGATGAGCTGCGCGCCGTCTCACTGGAGCGCGGGGTGGTGAAATATGCCGAAGGATCGTGTTTCGTGAAATTCGGCGACACCCATGTGCTGGTGACGGCGACATTAGAAGACCGCTTGCCGCCCTGGCTCAAGGGCCAGGGCCGCGGCTGGGTCACCGCCGAATACGGCATGCTGCCGCGCGCGACCAACTCGCGCACCCGGCGCGAGGCCTCGGCCGGCAAGCAGTCCGGCCGCACCGTCGAGATCCAGCGCCTGATCGGACGCAGCCTGCGCACCGTCGTCGATCTGGCGGCGCTGGGCGAACGCCAGATCACCATCGATTGCGACGTGATCCAGGCCGATGGCGGCACCCGCACAGCGTCCATCACCGGCGCCTGGGTGGCGCTGCACGACTGCGTCGCCTGGATGAAGGCGCGCAGCATGGTGAAGGATGGCGTGATCCGCGATCACGTCGCCGCCATTTCCTGCGGCATCTATAGCAACGTCGCCGTGCTCGACCTCGACTACGCGGAAGATTCCGAAGCCGGCACCGACGCCAATTTTGTCATGACCGGCAGCGGCAACATCATCGAGGTGCAGGGCACCGCAGAAAAGGAGCCGTTCAGCGAAGAGCAGTTTCTCGCCCTGCTGGCGCTGGCGCGCGGCGGCGTGAAGACGCTCGTCGACCTGCAGAAAATGGCGGTGACGTGAGCGGGCGCGCCGCACCATCGCAGATGTCAGGGCATCGCCAGATTGCCGGCAAGCTGGTGATTGCGACGCATAATTCCGGCAAGCTGCGCGAGATGCGCGAATTGCTCGCGCTCCATGGCGTCGAAGCTGTCTCGGCCGGCGAGCTCGGTTTGCCGGAGCCGGAGGAAACCGGTTCGACCTTCGCCGAGAATGCGCGCATCAAGGCCGTCGCCGCAACAATGGCGTCGAAACTTCCCGCCTTCGCCGACGATTCCGGTCTTGTGGTCGATGCCCTGGGCGGCGCACCGGGTATTCATTCGGCGCGCTGGGCCGGTCCTGACAAGAATTTCATGCGCGCGATGGAAGCCATCGATTCCATGTTGCGCGATCATGGCGCGACGACGCCGGCGCGCCGCAGCGCGCATTTCGTGTCGGCATTGTGCGTGGCCTGGCCGGACGGCCATGTCGAGGAATTCGAGGCCATCGTCGAAGGCACCCTGGTCTGGCCGCCGCGCGGTCCCGAGGGCTTCGGTTACGATCCCATGTTCCTGCCGAACGGCCATGACCGCACCTTCGGCGAAATGTCGGCAGAAGAGAAGCACGGCCTGCCGCCGCGCGGACAAGGCCTCTCGCATCGCGCCCGCGCCTTCGTAAAACTGGCGGAGGCCTGTCTTGTCCGCTGAGCGCAAAGCCTTCGGCGTCTATGTGCACTGGCCGTTCTGCCTGTCGAAATGTCCCTATTGCGACTTCAACAGCCATGTGCGGCATGGCGGCGTCGACGAAGCGCGCTTCCTGCACGCCTACAAGCGCGAGATTGCAACGATCGCCGCGCGCGCGCCGGGCCGCATTGTGTCGTCGATCTTCTTCGGCGGCGGCACACCCTCGCTGATGCAGCCGCAGACGGTTGCGACCATCCTCGACAGCATCGCAAGACACTGGGCTGTGTCTCCCGATGTCGAGGTCACGCTGGAGGCAAACCCGACCAGCGTCGAGGCCGAGCGCTTTCGCGGTTTCCGCGCCGCCGGCGTCAATCGTGTCTCGCTCGGCGTGCAGGCCCTGCACGACGCTGCGCTGAAGGACCTCGGCCGCCTGCACACCGCACAGGAAGCACTCGATGCCGTCGCCATCGCGCGCAGGCATTTCGAGCGCTATTCGTTCGACCTGATCTATGCGCGGCCCGGCCAGACGCCGGCGATGTGGGCGGAGGAACTCCGCCGCGCCATCTCGGAAGCGGCCGAGCATCTGTCGCTCTATCAACTCACCATCGAGCCGGAGACGCCGTTCTTCACCCTGCATTCGCTCGGCAAATTGCAGACGCCGGACGAGGATGTCGCGCGCGCGCTTTACGACATCACGCAGGAGATCTGCGCGCAGTCCGGCCTGCCGGCTTACGAGATCTCCAATCACGCGCGGCCGGGCGCGGAATCGCGGCACAATCTCGTCTACTGGCGCGGCGACGAATATGCCGGCATCGGTCCCGGCGCGCATGGGCGGCTCGAAGCCGGCGACAGGCGCAACGCCACCGCGACCGAGAAGAAGCCGGAATCCTGGCTGATGCGCGTGGAGACACTGGGCCACGGCCTGATTGTCGATGAAGCCCTCAGCAGCGAGGAGCGCGCCGACGAGTATCTGCTGATGGGCCTGCGGCTGGCCGAAGGCATCGACCTGGCCCGCTACCAGCGCATCGCGGGGCGCCCTCTGGATGCCGAACGCATCGCACTTCTGAAAACCCAGGGCGCGCTTGAGATCACGGCCCATGGCCGGCTGCGCGTGACGCGCGACTGTTTCGCGCTGCTCGACGCGGTCGTGGCCGATCTGGCGGCCTGAGCGAAAGCGTCAGGTCCCGGACGCCCCGAACGACTTTGGCGGCGGACTGACCACCTGCCCGCCGGACGGCCCGACCCGAAGCACCGCAAGCCCGCGCTCATTGGTGCCGTCGGTCTTGAACCGGAAGATGCCGTCGATGCCGGCAAAGCCGGAATTGCTGGTCAGCACCTCTTCCGAGAAGCGCTGCGCGCCCTGGGTTTTCACCAGGGCGGCGACAAGGGCGGTCGCGTCATACGCCAGCGTCGCGGTGCGCACCGGATCCTGGCCGTATTTCGCGCGATAGCGCTGCGCGAAGCTCGTGAAGCCGGCCGAATCGGGGGCCGCGAAGGCGCCGCCCTGCAGCGAGGGATCGCTGAAGATGCGCGGATCATCCCACAAGCCGGTGCCGAGCAGTTGCAGCCGCTTGATATTGACGCCGGCCTCGGTCAGGGACTGCACAATGAATGGAACGGAATCGGCGCCGTCGGGAATGAACAAGGCGTCCGCGTTGCGAGCGGCCTGCGCAACGATCTTCGCCGTTTCCTTCATCCTGCCCCTGTCGGACGAATAGCGCTCCATCGCGACGATGCGTCCGCCGCGGCGCGAAACGGTTTCCCGGAACGCGGCTTCGACCACCGAGCCATAGGCGTTGTCGGGAATCATCGCCGCGAACGATTTCTTGCCGGTCGCGATCGAATAGCTGACGATCCGCACGACGTCGGATTCCGGCAGGAAGCTCAGCAGATAGACACCGCGCGAGGCGACGCTGGAATCGGTCGAGAAGGCGATGATCGGAATGCCGCGCGGCCGCGCCGACGAGGCCGCCGCCTGCACCGACTGGGCGAAGAGCGGGCCGAGAATGATTTCCGCACCCTCATCCATCGCCTGCTGGGCGGCGAATTGCGCCGTCGGCGAGGAGCCGCCGTCGTCTTTCACCAGCAACTGGATGTTGGGAGTGTTGAATTCCGACAAGGCGAGTTCGGCGGCGTTCTTCATCGATTGCGCCGCGACGCCGGCATTGCCGGTGGCCGACAGCGGCAGGATCAGCGCGACCTTGACCTGACCGACTCCGATCGCCGAAGGCTGCACGGGGATGCCGGCCTGGCCCGGCGCCCCGAAGGGATCGCCCGGTCCGGGGCCAGGTCCCTGCCCGGCGCAGGCGGCGAGCAAGCCCAGCGCTCCGACCGCGAGACACCAAAGCCCCGCCCGTCGGCTCGCATTGAAAGACAAAGTCCGCAATGTCCGGGACACGGCCAATTTCCTCAAAGACGCCACGCGAGGCCGGGCGCCAGTCCACGATTGCAATCTGGCATATTGTCGGCGATTGGTTAACCAGTCGGAAAATTCGGGTTCAAACACAGTCTGTTGGGCAGCGCCATGGCGCGGGATGAGAGCGGCAGGAGCTTCATTCTGGCAGGGCAGCCGGTGCGGGCCTCGCGGCCGGCCAGCGGGCTTTATCTGGTCGCTACTCCCATCGGCAATCTGCGCGACATCACATTGCGCGCATTGGAGATCCTGGCGGGGGCCGACGTGATAGCCTGCGAGGACACCCGAGTCACGCGCAAGCTGCTGGATCATTATGGCATTTCCTCGCCGATGACCGCCTATCACGAACATAATGCCGCGGCGGCGCGTCCGAAATTGCTGGCGAAGCTTGCCGCCGGCGAAGCGATCGCGCTGGTGTCGGACGCCGGAACGCCGCTGATCTCCGATCCCGGCTACAAGCTGGTGCGCGCGGCGCAGGAGGCGGGACACAATGTCACGGCTCTGCCCGGCGCGTCGGCCACGCTCACGGCGCTGAACGTTGCGGGACTGCCGACCGACCGCTTTTTCTTCGAAGGTTTTCTGCCGCCGAAAAGTGGGCAGCGGCGCACGCGCCTCGCGGAGATCGTGCGCATTCCCGCCACGCTCGTGCTGTTCGAAACCGGCCCGCGGCTTGCCGCCGCCCTCGCCGATCTGGCGGCCGAACTCGGCCCACGCGAGGCGGCGGTCTGCCGCGAACTGACGAAGATGCACGAGGAGGTGCGACGCGGCGATCTTGCAACACTGGCCACGGACTATGCCAACATGCCGGAGCCGCGCGGCGAGATCGTGATCGTGATCGCGCCTCCACCCGGCGAAGAAAAACCGGCCGCCGGACAGATCGACGATCTGATCCGCAGGGCGCTGGCCCGTGTCTCGATGAAAGACGCGGTGGGCGAAGTCGCGATGGCGACCGGCCTGCCGCGCCGCGAGATTTACCAGCGCGCGCTGGAACTCACCAGGGACGACGACCGGGGATCGTGACCATGGCGCGCGGCCCGAAACGCATCGCAGACGATCCCGATCGTCCGTCGGCGTTTCGCACCGGCCTGTCGGCGGAAAGCAAGGCCGCCGCCTATCTGATGATGAAAGGCTTTCGCATCGCCGCCCGCCGCTGGCGATGCCCGGCCGGCGAAATCGATATCGTGGCGCGACGTGGAAAATTGCTGCTCTTTGTCGAGGTCAAGGCGCGCGAACGGCTGGACGACGCCGCCTATTCGGTGACCGAGCGGCAGCAACGGCGCATCGCGAATGCCGCCGGCGCGTGGCTCGCCGCGCACCCGCAGGACACATCCTGCGACATGCGCTTCGATGCAATTCTTGTCGCGCCGCGCCGTCTGCCGCAGCACATCACCGGCGCGTTCGAAGCGAGCTAGTTCTGCGCGTGATCTTGTCCGGAAACCGGTTCCGCCTTTCGGGATCGCGGGCTAGGCCGCGCGCAGGCGCTTGAAGAATTCGTCGATCTGCGAACGGATGCGCCCGGCGACCGAACCGAGATCGTCGGCGACATTGCGCGCCTGCACAGCATGCAAACTGGTGCTTTCGGTCGCCTGGTTCACGCGATTGATCTGCTCGGCGGTTTCACCCGAACGCAGGGAGGCCGATTCCACGCTGCGTGCGATTTCCTGCGTCGCCGCCCCCTGCTCGGTGACAGCGGCCGCAATGGCGCCGCTGATATCTCCGATTTCGCGGATGGTGCGCTCGATCGCCCCGATGGCGGCGATGGAACGCCCGGTGGCCTGCTGCATGGCCGCGATCTGGGCGCCGATCTCCTCGGTCGCCTTGGCCGTCTGGCCGGCCAGCGCCTTCACTTCGCCGGCCACCACCGCAAAGCCGCGGCCAGCATCGCCCGCGCGCGCGGCCTCGATCGTGGCATTCAAGGCGAGAAGGTTGGTCTGCTCGGCGATATCGGTGATCAGGCGGATGACGTCGCCGATGCGGCCGGCGGCGTCGCTCAATTCCTGGACGGTCGAATTGGTCTGCTCGGCTTCGCCCACCGCCTTGATCGCAATGGTGTTGGCCTGCGACACCTGCCGTTCGATCTCCAGCACGGATGCGGCGAGTTCGTCGGCGGCGGAGGCGATATCGCGCACATTGGCGTTGGCCTCTGCGGACGCCGCGGTGGCGCGCGACGTCCGATCAGACGTCGCTTCGACCGCGGCGGCCATGTCCTTGGCGCCCTTGCGGACGGCTTCCGACAAATTCAGCAATTGCGCGAGGGTGGCTTCCACGTCGGAGGAGAAGCGTGAAATCTCGGCCACCACCTTGTCCTGCCGCCGGGTACGGGCCGCCGCATCGCCGCTGACGGTCTTGTTGAGCTCGTCGTTGTGGCGCATGGCGGCCTGGAACACCGCCACCGATGACGCCAGTGCGCCGATCTCGTCGCCGCGACCGCGATGCGGAACCGGAATATCGACGTTGCCGCCGGCAACGCTTTCGGTGACGCGGGTGAGTTCCGCCATCGGGCGCACAAAGGCACGCCACATCACGATCGCGCCGAAGACCACGAGCAGCAGGGCGACCGCGGACAGCGCCGTCATCAGCGCGGCGAGTTGCGCATTCGTGACCTGAACCCTGTCGGAGATCGACTGCGCCCGCTGCACGTAGATTTGCGCGAGTTGCTCGAGATTCTTGCTCAGGATCGAGGGTCCCGACGCGGCGTCGTCGCGTTCCTGCCATTGCCGCGCGGCGTCCGCGCCGGCCTCGATGGCCCGACTGGCCAGCTGGTTGCGGAAATCCTGGAACATCCGGATTCGGACGGAGAAGGCGGCTAACTGCTCGGCGCCATCCGCGCCGCTCACCTGCTGCCACTCTTTCAGAACCTCGCCGAGTCGGCCATTGAACCGCTGCAGGTTGATCGCCCGGTCGGTGGCCAGCGCATCGTCCGGCGCCAGGAAAATCCCCTGCGATTCCATGATGACCGCATAGATCAGGGCCTGAACGCGCTCGACCCGGGCGACGCCGGCATGGGCGGACTCGAGATCGGCCGTCAGCCGCGCCTGCTGACGCGCGTTGAAAGCCGCGATGGCGGCAAGCGCAATCGTGACAGTCGCGAGCAGCGCAAAAATTGCGTAAAGCTTGGTGGCGATTGAGAGTTTCGGAAAGGACACGGCCCAGCCCCAGTCAGATCGGCGAAGACTGGCAGGTATGTGTTAACCACTGGTTTTCTGTGAATTTCCAGCCAATTCCATAGGATTATCATGGCCCTGAATGTCGCAGTGCAGATGGACCCGGTCGAACGGATCAATATCCGGGGCGATTCGACGTTCGCACTCTTGCTGGAGGCGCAGAAGCGCGGCCATGCCCTGTCCTATTTCACCCCCGACAGACTGGCCCAGCACGGCGATCGGGTTTTCGCGACGGCTCGGCCCCTGACCGTGCGCGACAAGGAAGGCGACCATTTCACCCTCGGCGACGCCAGACGGACCGAACTGACCGCCTTCGACGTGATCCTGCTGCGACAGGACCCGCCCTTCGACATGGCCTACATTACCACGACGCATATGCTCGAGCGGGTGCATCCGAAGACGCTGGTGGTCAACGACCCGGCGCATGTGCGCAACGCGCCGGAAAAAATCTTCGTCCTCGAATTTCCCGACCTGATGCCGCCGACTCTGGTCACGCGCGATCTCGCCGAGATCAAGGCGTTCCGCGAGGAGCACGGCGACATCGTCATGAAACCGCTTTACGGCAATGGCGGCGCGGCGGTGTTTCGTCTCACCAGGGACGATCTGAATTTCGGATCGCTCTACGACCTGTTCGCCACCACCTTCCGCGAGCAATGGATGATCCAGAAATTCCTGCCGGCGGTGAAGGACGGCGACAAGCGCATCATCCTGGTCGACGGCGAATTTGCCGGCGCGGTCAATCGCGTGCCGGCCGCCGACGACCTGCGCTCCAACATGGTGCGCGGCGGCGCAGCCAAACAGACCGACCTGACGGCGCGCGAACGCGAGATCTGCGCGCGACTCGGGCCGGCCTTGCGCGAACGCGGGCTGATCTTTGTCGGCATCGACGTGATCGACGGCTTCCTGACCGAGATCAACGTGACCTCGCCGACCGGGCTGCGCGCCATCAGGAATCTCGGCGGACCCGACATCGCCGCGATCATCTGGAACTGCATCGAGAGCAAGCGGTGACAAGACCTGCTGTGCGTCATCTCAAGCCCGCAATGCCAAGACTTCCCGCAACGGGTCTCGCCATGCTGTGGCTGGCTGCAATGCCATTGCAGGCCGCCGCGACCGGCATCTGCTCGTTCAAGAAACAGCCGCCGGTCGTGCTCAAGAATATGGGGCCGTGCAATTTCAACCCCGAGACATTGAGCTTTGCCGGCGCCGCGCAGCAGCAGGCGAAATGCCTGCTCACACCGGTGCTGGAAGGCGGCAAGCTCGGCACGCCGCTCGAAAAGCTGCCGGACATTTTCGCCGAGCGCGTCGGCCGCAGCGACAATCTGCCGGATCGCGCGGCCTTGCTGGCGCTCCTGAAAGAACGCGGACTCGATGTGGTGTTCGGCGACCGGCTCCCGCAGCCGACCTCGCGCGCCAATGACAGCGATCCGCAAGCACGCGCAGCCTCATATATCGTTCTGCACGACACCTCGTCGCCGAATTTCCGCACCCGGCCCTGGCCCACGAAGATCGACGACGATCCGGGGATCAACTCGCTGGCGCGCTATTCCTGCGACAACAATATCGAGCGAGCGCATGTCTTCATCAATCGTCTGGGCGACATCTTCGCGCCGCACGATTTCGCCGTGCCGTGGCGGGCGACCAAGTTCGAGATGGCAACGAATTTCGACGGCAAGCTGAAGGGTCTGTTCCTGCACGTCGAGCTGGTGCAGCCGCGCAAGCGGCATCCGAAATATCGCGGCAACAACGATTTCCTGGCGCCCAGCCCGGGCTTTCCGCCGGTGCAATATGACTCGCTGGCGCTGGTCTATGCGGTGGCAAGCCTGCGCGCAGGCACGTGGCTCATCCCCGCCTATCACGCCGCGCTCGACGAAGGCATCTACGACAAGCACGATGATCCGCAGAATTTCGATCTCGATGCCTTTGCCGAAAGCCTCAAGAAACTGCTCGACCGGTTGAAGAACCCGGGCTGAACGGGCCGCCGCCTCAATGGGCGGTGGCGGACGGCTTGCCGAGACCCAGTTCGATTTCCTGCAATGTGAATCCCGACCGGATCTGCTCGATCAGGTTCTCGAGATCGCCGCCGGCCGTTTCCGCCTCGATGCGGGCTTTGCGGGCTTCCTGCAATTCGCGCTGAAGGGCTTTCAGGTCCATGTGACGCTCCGAATGCTGCTGGACCAGAAAATAGCTGAGTCGTTTTGTTCTGCAAATGTTCTTGTGATGAGAACAAGGTTCCGCTAGGCTTGCAACCGAGGGTGGGGGCAACCGCATGGTTCAACGGGTCGCCACAGTCGCATTCGAGGGGATCGAGGCCCGCGCGGTGGACGTGCAGGTCCAGGTCGCGCCCGGCCTGCCCGCCTTCAACGTGGTCGGCCTGCCCGACAAGGCGGTGTCGGAAGCCCGCGAGCGCGTGCGCTCGGCGCTGATCGCGTCCGGCCTCGCGCTGCCCGCCCGCCGCATCACCGTCAACATGGCGCCCGCCGATCTGCCCAAGGAAGGCAGCCATTTCGACCTGCCGATTGCGCTCGGCCTGATGGCGGCGATCGGCGCCATCCCGTCGGACGCACTCTCCGGTTTCACCGTGCTGGGCGAATTGGGACTCGACGGCTCGATCGCGGCGGTGGCGGGCGTGCTGCCCGCGGCGATCGGCGCCAATGCGCGCAGCGAGGGCCTGATCTGTCCGGCGGCCTGCGGCGCGGAAGCGGCCTGGGCCAGTCCGGAGATGGAGATCATCGCCGCATCTTCGCTCATCCAGCTCGCCAACCATTTCCGCGGCACGCAGGTGCTGTCGCGGCCGCAGCCGAAAATCCGCGAAGTCGAAAATACGCTGCTCGACCTCGCCGACATCAAGGGACAGGAAAGCGCCAAGCGCGCGCTCGAGGTCGCCGCCGCCGGCGGGCATAACCTTCTGATGGTCGGCCCACCCGGCGCGGGCAAGTCCATGCTCGCCGCGCGGCTGCCATCGATCCTGCCGCCGCTGACGCCGCCGGAATTGCTGGAAGTGTCGATGATCGCGTCGGTCGCCGGCGAGATTTCCGGCGGCGCGCTGACCAATCGCCGCCCGTTCCGCAGTCCGCATCACTCGGCCAGCATGCCGGCGCTGGTCGGCGGCGGCCTGCGCGCCAGACCCGGCGAAGTCTCGCTCGCGCATCACGGCGTTCTGTTCCTCGACGAGTTGCCGGAATTCCAGGCGCAGGTGCTCGATTCATTGCGGCAGCCGCTGGAAACCGGCGAGGTCGCCATCGCGCGCGCCAATCATCGCATCACCTATCCGGCGCGATTCATGCTGGTGGCGGCGATGAATCCCTGCCGCTGCGGCCGCGCCGGCGATCCCGGTTTTGCCTGCAAGCGCGGACCGAATGCGCGCTGCATGGCGGATTATCAGGCGAAACTGTCGGGACCGCTGCTCGACCGCATCGACCTGCATGTCGAAGTGCCCGCGGTCACCGCCGCCGACCTGATCCTGCCGCCGCCGACCGAAGGCAGCGCCGAGATCGCCGCCCGCGTCGCGCGCGCCCGCGATCTGCAGGCGGAACGCTATGCCGCGCTCGGCCTCGGCAACATCCGCACCAATGCGCAGGCGCAAGGACCGGTGCTGGAAGAGGTGGCGAAGCCTGACAAGACCGGTCTTGCGCTGCTGCGCGATGCCGCCGACGCCATGCGGCTGTCGGCGCGCGGCTATCACCGCGTGCTGCGTGTCGCCCGCACGCTCGCCGATCTCGACGCGGCCGCGCATGTCGGCCGCATCCATCTGGCGGAAGCCCTGTCCTACCGTGCGCTGGCCGACGAGATCCGGCGTGCCGCCTGATCCGGCCTTAACCCTTTTTTAACGCCATTCCTCATCGGCACGGCCGCGGGACCGCGATTGAAGAAAATCGCAAGCACCTTTCAGCCACACTCGTTGCTTGAAGATGACGGACGGCATTTGTTTTCACGACAATGACCGGCCGCGCAACAGGGCAACTGGCGCCGATGACACCGGCTCGCTTTCCGGCATCGCAGGACCGATGGCGCGCGCATGCGCAGCGCGCCGTTCGTCCGTTGCTGTTCGTGATGGCCGGTTTCGGCGCCACGCTCGGCCTGCTGGCGCAAACGTTCTCCGAACACAACGCCTATAACCCGCATGTCTACGCGGTCGGCGTGTCCGGCCTGCTCGCCCTGGCCTGCGTCTTCATTGCCTATCTCGGCTTCCGCATCCGGACCTTGAAAACGGGCCTGCACGAGCTGGAGCGCCGCGCCGACGAGCTGTCCGACCGGACCTGGGAATTGCGGGAATCCGAGGAGCGGGCGCGCGGCTTTCTGGAAGCGCAGGGCGATGTCATCCTGCGGCGCGCACGCGACGGCCGGATCACCTATGCCAACGACGCCTATTGCACCCTGGCGGGACGGAGCGCCGAGGCGTTGCTGGGAACGAATTGCACCCCCGATATTCTCGAACAGGGTGACACCGCCCTGCTGCCGGACGGCAGCCGCGTGCACGACCAGAAGATTGCGTCCGCCACCGGTCCGCGCTGGATCGCCTGGCGCGATGTCGCCGTGCGCACCGACGAGAGCCATACTGAAATCCAGAGCGTGGGCCGCGACGTCACCGACCGCGCCAATGCCGAGCGCGCACTCTCCGATGCGCGCGATCAGGCCGAAGCGGCCAATCGCGCCAAATCGCGATTCCTCGCGATGGTCAGCCATGAAGTCCGCACGCCGCTGAACGGCATTCTCGGCATGGCGGATCTGCTGCTCGACACCAGGCTGACGCCGGAACAGGCGACCTATGCCAAGGCGGTGAAGACCTCCGGCGACACGCTGCTGGCGCTGATCGAGGAGATTCTCGATTTCTCCAAGATCGAATCCGGCAAGCTCGATATCGAAGCGCGGCCGTTCGCGCTCGGCGCGATGATCGAGGACATGGTGGAATTGCTGGCGCCGCGCGCGCAGGCGAAGGGCATCGAGATCGCCTCCTATGTCGACGAACGCCTGCCCGAGCGGGTGACCGGCGACGGCACGCGGCTGCGCCAGGTGCTGATCAATCTGGCCGGCAATGCGATCAAGTTCACCGAGACCGGCGGCGTCGCGATCGTGGTGGAGCCCGGCATCTGGCCCGGCGAGATCAATTTCAAGGTGCGCGACACCGGCATCGGCATCGCGCCGGAAGAACAGGCGCGCATCTTCCGGGAATTCGAGCAGGCCGAGGCCGGCGCGGCGAACGCCGCGGGCGGGACCGGGCTGGGACTCGCCATTTCGCAGCAGATCGTGGAGCGCATGGGCGGCACCATCTCGGTGGAGAGCAAGCCGGGCGCCGGCGCGCTGTTCGAATTCACCGTCAATCTCGCCGCGGCGGATGAGGCCGCGGCCACGTTCGCCCCGCCCGATCTCGCAGGCCAGGCGGTTCTGATCGTCGCATCCGCCACCATCGAAGCGGCGCTGATCGCGCGCCGGCTGATCCGCTGGGGCGCCGTCGCCACCGTCGTGCCGAACGAGAGCGCCGCCGCAGCGCTGCTGCCGGAGCGAACATGGGACGCGCTGCTCGCCGATCACGCCCTGGGCGCCGACGCCCTTCATGCCTTGCTGCGCCGGTCGGCATCGATTCCGCGCCGGCTGGTGCTGATGACGCCGGCCGCGCGCGGCGAACTGGACGCGCTCAGGCAGGCCGGATTCAACGGCTATCTGGTGAAGCCGGTGCGCGCGATTTCGCTCGCCGCCCGCCTGCAGGCCGGCGCCGACGGCTTTGCGCGGACGCCGGAGACGGAAGATGCAGGCCGGGCCTTGCAAGGCCGCGATGGCGCGCGACACGGCCTGTCGATCCTGGTCGCGGAAGACAACGAGATCAATGCGCTGCTCACGCGCTCGCTGCTGCACAAGCTGCATCATCGCCCGACCCTGACCGTCAACGGCGCCGAGACCGTCGCGAGCTTCCAGGCCGCGCGCGCCGCCGGCACGCCGTTCGATGTCATCCTGATGGATGTGCGCATGTCCGGAATCGACGGACTGGAAGCCACCCGCCGCATCCGCGCCGCCGAAGCGGCCGCCGGCGGCCGCCGCACGCCGATTATCGCGCTGACCGCCAACGCCCTGCCCGAGCACCGCGAGGCCTGTCTCTCGGCCGGGATGGACGGCTTCCTGACCAAGCCGCTCGACCGCGAGCGGCTGGAATCGGCCCTGGCCTATTTCGCTGCCGCCTCGCCGATCGCGGCCTGAGGCGCTTCACGCCCGCCGCAAGCCGGCATGTCAAAGCCGCCGCAGCGCCACTTCGTCCACCAGATGGCTTTCGCCTTTTTTCAGGATCAGGTCGGCGCGCTGGCGCGTCGGCAGGATATTCTCGCGCAGATTGACCAGATTGATCCGCTCCCAGATGCCGGTCGCGGTCTCCACCGCCTCGGTGTCCGACAGCGTCGAATAGCGGTGGAAATAGGACAGCGGATCGCGGAAGGCGGTGAGCCGCAGCGCGAGAAAGCGCTCGACATACCAGCGCTTCAGCACCTCCTCGTCGGCATCGAGGTAGACCGAGAAATCGAAGAAGTCGGATACGAAGGGAATCGCCTTGCCGTCCTTCGGCGGACGGCCGGTCTGCAGCACGTTCAGGCCCTCGACGATCAGGATGTCGGGCCGGTCGATCTCGATCCATTCGTTCGGCACCACGTCATAGACGATGTGCGAATAGATCGGCGCGCGCATCGGCCGGCGGCCGGCCTTGATGCCGGACAGAAACCGCAGCAGCTCCTGCAGATCGTAGCTTTCCGGAAAACCCTTCTTCTCCATCAGGTCTTCCTGATGCAGCACCGCGTTCGGATAGAGAAAGCCGTCGGTCGTGAGCAGATCCACTTTCGGCGTATTGGGCCAGCGCGCCAGCAATGCCTGCAGCACGCGCGCGGTGGTTGACTTTCCGACCGCGACCGACCCGGCGACGCCGATGATGTAGGGCACTTTCGAATCTTCGGTGCGCAGGAATTTCTGCTGCACCCGGAACAGCCGCTGCGATTCCGCGACATACATGGTCAGCAGGCGCGACAGCGGCAGATAGATTTCCTCCACCTCCGCCATGTCGAGCCGGTCGTGCATGGAGCGCAGGGTCGCGACTTCCGAGGAACGCAAGGTCATCGGCGTGTCTTCGCGCAGGCCCGCCCATTCCTTGCGGGTGAAAATCTTGTAGGGCGAGACTTCCGGCTCGGCGCGCTGTTCCATGCTGTCGTTTCTCAGTCAGGCTTGCGCGAGGCTTTTTCCTGCAGGCCCGATTGCGCCATGCGCTTCTCGAGTTCCGCCTCGACTTCGGCGATCTTCACGCCGCGCGCCTGCAACACCACCAGCAGATGGTAGAGAAGGTCGGCGGTCTCGGCGATCAACTTGCTGCGATCCTCGGCCACGGCGGCGATCACGGTTTCGGCCGCCTCCTCGCCGAGCTTTTTGGCGCAATGCGCCACGCCCCGATCCAGCAGCTTGCGGGTATAGGAAACATCTGCACTCGCGCTTGCACGTTCAATCACGCGCGCTTCGAGGTCGGAGAGAGTCATGGTGGTTTTGGCGGTCACGGTCGTCAGGTTCCAATCCTTGGTCGGCGGCCTTGTAGCATGATGAGCCACGCCGCGCGCGCCTGTTCCGCCTCAGGCGGGACACAGGCATGCGTCATCGCCCGTATTCTTGAAAGGCGCCGGGCACGCCTGCCGTCCAGACCGCTCCTTTTCCCTTGCCCGATCTGCAAGGGCGCGCGGAACGCCGGGCTCTCAGCCTGCCCGCGGCCTCGTGCGGCAATGTGTTTGGCCACACGAGATTGCAGTCACCACGGACCGCCGATATTTCCGGCGTTCCGCGCGCGGCGTTTGAAGGTCTGCTCCATCGTCCCCGGGGGATGTTCCTCCGCCGAAACGCCGGGCAGCGAACCCGGCGGGACGCGGCTTGAACCTGCCGCCGCACAGACCACGTCTGCCCGCGCTGCGGCCACCGCACCCTGCCCCGCATCTCATGACGCTGATCAGACGCCCCTTGCGTGGGACAGGATAGAAAGGGTTATAATCGCACTTATATACTTGACTTAGCTAAATCGCATCGGCTATCTGTAATTTGCGTGACAGGCCGGTGACTTAGGTCAGGTGTGTAGGTGCCATCTAAGGAGATGGCCCCATGGCGGGCGATTATAGGTCTGATGTGACCCCAGCTATGATTGAGGCCGGGGTTTCGGCTTACGAGGCTTGGGTCGGTTCTTGCCACCCCGAGATGCTTGTTGCTGAGGTTTATAGCGCCATGGCGCGCGCAGCGTCGGCTCAAACGTCTCTAGTGCCCCTATCTCGCTTGGAAGCCCCTTCGCCATACAGGCATAAAGGTGGATATGAATCTTCCACAGATCGCTAGTCATCTGGCGGAGGATGCGGGCGGAAATTGGCGTCTCGCGCAGTCGAGATTTATTCAGCGCCTTCTCCTTATTGGAGACAAGGTACTCCATTGGATCATTTGATCCTCGCCGCCTCTGCGAGGCGTAGTTTGTTCCGTAGTGAATCACATCATTACGGACCTTGTTTATGTGGCCGAGCTGCGTGAACGCGAATTCGGCTTTTTGCTTTTCTTGGTCTGTGGCTTTTAGAGCGATTAGAAGACGCGTAATATATTTCATCGCGGCGTCGATTCTGACCCCAGAAAATAGCGCGCGGCTAACTGCGTTACTGGTGCCAGAGAGCTTGTGCAAATAGTCGAACATGGCAGCTTCGATTGCCGCGAAGGCGTCCGTGAACTCTCCGAGTGCAAGCCAATAGTCTTCCAACTCTTTCGAGTGCTTTTCTCGGTACCAACCCGGCAAGTCGTGCATGACTAAAAAGAACCCGGTTAAAGACCCTGGATTTCAAAGGACGCTGAAGAACTTGCTCAGCGCGCCTCCTAAACCCCATTCTGAAATGAAGGTGGGGCGGGCCAAGAAGAAGAAAGCAAAGTCTAAGCGCGCGGGTTGACTCTGCAACTGTGAGTTTTGCACCCTACCCCTTTTGGGGGTAGGGCTGTGGCGGACGACAAATGGAAACCGATCACCTTCGCGCCTAGACGCGGCGCCATATTGCTCTGCAATTTCGATATGGCGCGCGTGCCTCCGTCAATCGATAAGCGGCGACAGGTGATTGTGTTCTCTCTTACGGAACTGAACCACAAGCACGGCACCGGCCCCGGCCGCTCCATGGTGGTGCCAACGACCTCGCAAGAGCCCAAGACCATTGGACCGGAGGATGTTTTCATCGCATCCGGAAATTACTGGAGCTTTGAGGAGGATTGCTGGGTACTAGCGAAGCTTGTGACCACTGTATCTCACAGGCGTCTAAGCCTGCTTCATAGGAATGGCAGACCGGCGCTGAGTTCCGAATTTCTGGACGTTGACGACATAGAGCGGGTCGGCACGGCGATAAAGTATGCGTTGGGCCTATCTTGAATTGGTAACGATTTGGGTCCATATTGTTGGGGTCCCCGCAAGGGGCTTTCGGGGGGCGAAACGTCTTGTCTATACAAGGGGACAAGGCAGATTAGCCCCCGCTCAAAAGGCCCCGTTTAAGCGGGGCCTTTTTCTTTTCGGCGCCTCCACGCCAAGAAACGTTTGGCGTTGTGCTTGATGAAGCGGGGGCGTTGTTTAGTTAGGCCGTCGATACGTGAGGCGCTTGCCTTCGATGCCTTTGAGTGCGAGCGCCGCACGTTCCCCGTCTGTGTAGCCGAGGCCTGAGCGCTTATTGTAGCGGAATTCAAATTCCGCGAGATAGCGGGAAACGTGCTGTTCGCCGCAGAAATGGTAGGTGCCCTTCATGCCACGCTTGAAGGTGCCAAAGAAGTTTTCGACGTTGTTTGTGGTCTGGCCGTCCTTGCCGACATAGAAGCCGCGCTGGTTCACGCCATGCTCGACGGTCTTGTGATCGGCAAAGGCCTTGCCAACGTACTTGTAGAGACCGCTTTCGTCTGTGTGCAGTTCTGACTTGCGGTCAACGTTGGTGAAAAGCAGGTGACGCACGGTGTCCGCGTCAGCGCGTTTCACGTTGAAGGCGCGGACCTCTTTGCCCGGCTCGACAAGGGCAATGATCTTGGACTTGTGGCGGTGTCCCTTGCGGTAGGCTTTCGCGCGCTTGGACGTGTTGCCGTAGTAGGTTTCATCGGCTTGCACGATCTTGCCTTTGCCGCCCATAGGCTCGGTGTTGCGCTCGGTCATGGCCTCGCGGATGCGGTGCGCCAGAAACCACGCGCTCTTGTACGTGATGCCAAGCATACGGTGCAGTTGGTGGGCGGACATGCCTTTCTTGCTGGCATTCATCAAATGAATTGCCAGCAGCCACTTATGGAGTGGGATATGGCTGCGCTCCATGACGGTTCCGGTGCGGCAGGTGAACTTGTCGCGGCAATCGTTGCAGATGAAATAGCCAGCCTGTGTCTTGCCTTCCATGCGGTGGACGTTGACCGAACCGCAGTGGGGGCAGGACACGCCATCGGGCCAGCGCGACGCCTCGATATGGGCGATTGCGGCTTCCTCGTTGGTGAATTCCGGGGCGTTCAAGGCGGTCATGGGTCTATCTCCTGACCCTCTTATCGCCCATCCGGGGTGCTAAGTCAAGTATATAAGTGCGGTTATAATCCTACTAGGAATATTGTCAACACCTTCGCTGTCGTCGCCCGCAGATTTACGGACCCATTCCCAAGCTGCTATTCAAACCGCATGCCTTTCCTGCCCGCGCCCGACATTCTCCTCGCCTTCACGCTGGCCTCGGTGCTGCTGATCCTGACGCCCGGGCCGGACATGACCTTCTTTCTCGGGCAGACGCTGGCTGCGGGACGCACGCGCGGCGTCGCCGCCCTGTTCGGCGCCATGACCGGGCTGTGCGTTCACGCGATGCTGGCGGCGTTCGGATTGTCGGCGCTGCTGGTCGCGTCGGCGGAGGCGTTCACGATCCTCAAGATCGCCGGCGCCGTCTACCTGCTCTGGCTGGCGCTGCAGGCGATCCGGCATGGCAGCATGCTGCAGCTCGCGCAGGGCGACGCGCCGCCGCAATCGCTGCGGCGCGTGTTCCTGACCGGCGTCGGGATCAACCTGCTCAACCCGAAGATCGTGATGTTCTTCCTGACATTCCTGCCGCAATTCGTTTCGGCGTCGGACCCGCAGGCCAGCGGCACGCTTCTGTTCCTGGGATTGTATTTCAATGCGCTGTGCCTGCCGATCTGCCTGCCGGTGATCCTGATGGCGGATCGCTTCACCGGCGCGCTGCGGCGCTCGCCGCGCATCATGCGTGCCTTCGACTGGATGTTTGCCGGGCTGATGGGGGCGTTCGCGCTGCGGCTGCTGCTGGCGCGGGGCAATTAGAGCACACTCACGTAGGATGGGTTTCGCTGCGCTCAACCCATCCTACAAACTCGCGAAGAAGATGGATGCGCGGATCAAGTCCGCGCATGACGAAGGAGTTACACCGCCCCCAGCGACGTCTTCCACCTGCCGGCATTGCGACCGGCGATCAGCCAATAGACGAAGCCGGCGACGATGCCGGCGGCGGCGACAAGCTGCAGCCCGAAGGCGACCGGCGGCATGTCGGTGGTCTCTTCCAGCCGCACCGACATGTTGGTGCCGAAATAGGCCAGCAGCCCGATCGCGGCGCCGCCGAGTGCGTAATAGAAGATCGAGCGGATAGCGACCCCCTCGGCGATGCCGATCAGGATCAGCGCCGGCAGGAAGGCATAGGCACCGACCAGGCCGGTGGTGAAGAAGCTGACGAAGAAGAACGCGAAATGCTCGATCGGGTCGGTGGTGACGGTGACGTAGTCCGGCAGCATGATGCCGATCGCGAGCGCGAGCCCGGCCGCGAGAATGGAGACCATCAGGGCGAAGATGATCACGAAGAAGCGGACGAAAAGGGACATAGGGCAATTCCTGATCTGGGCGGAAACAGTCAATCCGTCATCGCCATCGCCCGCAAAGCCATGCGCTCGCGCACTGACAGCTTCTCCGTCGCGCTCTTGAGCTGGCCGCAGGCGGCGAGAATGTCGCGGCCGCGCGGGGTGCGCACCGGCGAGGCATAGCCGGCATTGAACACGACTTCGGAAAACTTCTCGATCTGCTCCCAGTCCGAGCACTCATACGTCGTGCCGGGCCAGGGATTGAACGGAATGAGATTGATCTTGGCGGGAATGCCCTTGAGCAGCCGCACCAGTTCCTTGGCGTCCGAGAGCGAGTCGTTGACGCCTTTCAGCATCACGTATTCGAAGGTGATGCGGCGCGCATTCGACACGCCGGGATAATTGCGGCAGGCCTCAAGCAATTCCTTGATTGGATATTTGCGGTTGAGCGGCACCAGCTCGTTGCGCAGATCGTCGCGCACCGCATGCAGCGAAATCGCCAGCATGCAGGCAATCTCCTCGCCGGTGCGGGAGATGTTCGGCACCACGCCGGAGGTCGAGAGCGTGATGCGGCGGCGCGACAGCGACAGGCCCTCGCCGTCGCTTGCGACCAAGAGCGCGTCGCGCACCGCCTCGAAATTGTAGAGCGGCTCGCCCATGCCCATCATGACGATGTTGGAGACGAAGCGCTCGCCCTCGGTCGGCAGGCCGGGACCCTTGGCATGCTCCTGCCCGAGAAAATCGCCGAGCCGGTCGCGCGCCACCATGATCTGGCCGACGATCTCGCCGGCGGTGAGATTGCGCACCAGACGCTGCGTGCCGGTGTGGCAGAAGGAACAGTTCAGCGTGCAGCCGACCTGGCTGGAGACGCACAATGTGCCGCGATCGGTTTCGGGGATATAGACGCACTCGACCTCATGCGGGCGCTCGCCAACGGTTTCGCCGGGAAGCCGCAGCAGCCATTTGCGGGTGCCGTCGTTCGACACCTGCTCGGCGACGATCTCGGGACGCTCGAGCGTGAAATGCTGTTCGAGTTCGGCGCGCAGATCCTTCGACACCGAGGTCATGTCGGAAAAATCGCGGGCGCCGCGCACATAGAGCCAGTGCCATATCTGCTGCGCGCGCATCTTCTGCGCGCGTTCCGGCACGCCGATGTGGCCCAGCATCGCCGCAAGCTCGGCGCGCGAGGCGCCGACCAGCGAGGGCTTCGCCGGGGCGACATAGCGCTCCAGCGGCGTCTTTTCGAGGGTCAGTTCGGCGGCGGTCATGGCAATCATATAAGGCGCGGATGGCGCGCGGTCGTAGCATAGATGGGGCCTGGACGACCATTTATCAGGGTCGTTCCGGCCGAGCGAAAGCGAGAGCCGGAACCCATAGCCACCGGCCTCTGGTTTACGGAAATACAGGGGGTATGGGTCCCGGCTCGCGCTCGCTGACGCTCGCTTGGCCGGGACGACGCCAAATAATTAACGGCATTCCTGCGCGGTGCGGTCGAGCGCCTGGGAAATGCCCTTGAGCGAGAAGGTGTCCGTGGTCTTGGTGCCGCGGCCGGATTCGCCACGGACGGTGACATCGGCCCCCTTGCGCAGGGCGTCGACCAGACGCGCCTCCTCGGCGGCATTCTTGATCCAGGCGCCGTCATTCTGCGTGTACATGGCGAAACTGGCGCCGCCGATCTCCACGCTGGCGTCGGCATTGGGCTTGAACGGATAGCCGATGATGACGGACACCTCTTCCTTCACCTTCTCGGCCGGACGGGTGGAAATGAACAGCCAGGCCGGATCGCGCGGACGGTTGGGCGGATTGGTCGCAGACGAGGCCGGCTTGGCGAGCGCAAAACAGACCTTCTTGCCGCCCGGCGAGGCGGTATAGGCGCCCCAGTCGCCATATTGGCCGAGCAATGTCGCCCCCTGCGTGGGTGACGCCTGCCCCCAGGCCACCGAAATCGCCGCCGCCGACATGGCCAAAGCCACGCCAAGACCTGCAACAAATGTCGGAATATCGCGGAAAGATCTCATGTGCTCGCACCTTTCGTTCCGGCCTGCGCCGAAGCGGCCCCTGCGGGCGAATAATAATCCAAAATCGGCATTGTGAAGGCGATTTCCACCGTTGATTGCCGGCACGGGGGTCGTGGTAGGAGATGTCCACCATGAAAGCCATTCTTTGCAGCCAACCCGGCACACCCGACGATCTTGTGCTCGGCGACATCCCCGACCCCGTCGCGGCACCCGGCGAGGCCGTGGTCAGGATCGCGGCGGCGGCGCTGAATTTCTTCGACACGCTGATCATCGCCGACAAGTACCAGGTCAAGCCGGCCTATCCGTTTTCACCGGCGGCGGAATTCGCCGGCATTGTCGAGAGCGTGGGCGCGGGCGCGGCCGGCGTGACGCCGGGCGACCGCGTGATGGGCTACATGCGCTACGGCGCGGCGCGCGAGCGCGTGGCGATCAGGGCCGCGCAGCTTGTGAAGATTCCCGACGGACTGGATTTCGACCGCGCCGCCGGACTGAGCGTGATCTACGGCACCACCTATTACGCATTGCATGATCGTGGAAAGCTGAAGGCGGGCGAGACGCTGGCGGTGCTGGGCGCGGCCGGCGGCACCGGATTGTCGGCGGTGGAGATCGGCAAGCTGATGGGCGCGCGCGTGATCGCCTGCGCCTCGACCGCCGAGAAATGCGCCTTCGCGCGGGCGCACGGCGCCGACGAGACCATCAACTACACGACGCAGGACCTGAAAGCCGAACTGAAAAGGCTGGGCGGTTCGCATGGCGTGGATGTCGTCTACGACCCGATCGGCGGCGCCTATTCCGAGGCGGCCCTGCGCGCGCTGGCCTGGGAAGGCCGCTTCCTGGTGATCGGATTCGCGGCCGGCGAGATTCCGAAAATCCCGCTCAATCTCGCGCTGCTGAAAAGCTGTGACATTGTCGGCGTGCAATGGGGCGGCTTCACCGAACGCTTTCCGGAGCAGAATGCCAGCAACATGCAGCAGATCGTGCGCTGGGCGGCGGACGGAAAACTGTCGGTGCATGTACACGCGGTCTACCCGCTCGCCGACACGCCGCGGGCGCTGAAGGACATCGCCGACCGCAAGGTGATGGGAAAAGCGATTATCCGGCCGTAGCGGCTATTGGAAGAGCTTCTCGCGCGCCGCCTCGCGATGCTCGGGGCGGATCGAATCCATCACGAGCTTCATGGCGGTGGCGAGCACGGCGGCGTCGTCGGCGAAGCCGAGCATGGGCAGAAGGTCGGGAATGCCGTCGAGCGGCAGAACGAAATAGGCCAGCGCGCCGAGCAAGACCGCGCGCACCTGCAACGGCGTCTGGCGGTCGAAGGCGCAATAATAGGCGGCCAGCAGATCCTCGGCGAAGGGCAGCTTGCCGGCATGGCGCGCCAGCTTGCGCCAGAAGCCGTTGCGGACAAGCCGTTCGTCGTCCGCCACGTCGTTCGCTGCGTAGGCATTTCCGCCGGCCGATGTGCGTCCTGAGCGCATGGTCCCGTCTCCGCTGAAAGGCGCCAGCCCGCTACATGGCCCCGGCGGCCCCCGGCCGCAAGCCATTGCGCCGCAGTTGACGCGCCGCACCGGCGCGGTAATGCTCCGCGCCCAACAAGCCTTTAATCAACATATTTCAAAGGGAAACGTTCGATGCAAATCCATTGGCGCGCCACCATCCTCTCCGCCTGCCTCGCCGCCTTCGGCATGACCGGCCTGGCTGCCGCGCAGGATTATCCCGCGCGCCCGGTGAAGATCGTGGTGCCCTACCCGGCCGGCGGCTCCAACGACATCATCGCGCGCATCCTGGCGCAGAAGCTGTCGGAGCGGGTGGGCCAGCAATTCTTCGTCGAAAATCGCGGCGGCGCCGGCGGCAATATCGGCGCCGAATCGGTCGCAAGTTCCGAACCGGACGGCTACACGCTGCTGCTCAGCGCGCCCGGTCCGCTCACGTCGAACGTCGCCCTTTACAAGAACCTGCCCTTCGATCCGACAAAGGCTTTTGCGCCGGTGGCGCTGATCGCGCAGGTGCCGATCGTGCTGATGGTGCACCCTTCCGTCGAGGCGAAGAGCGTGAAGGATCTGATCGCGCTGGCGAAAGCAAAGCCCGGCACGATCAATTTCGGCTCGTCCGGCAACGGCTCGACCAACCATCTCGCCGGCGAATTGCTCAAGAGCATGGCGAACATCAACATCGTGCACGTGCCCTACAAGGGCGCGGCTCCGGCGATGAACGATCTGGTCGCCGGCCACATTCCGGTGATGTTCGACAACATGCCGGCGGTACTGCCGCAGGTCGCGGGCAAGAAGGTGAACGCGATTGCGGTCGCCGGCGCGAAACGCGCCACCGCCATGCCGGACGTGCCGACGGTGGCCGAATCCGGTCTGTCGGGCTTTGATGCTTCGGCCTGGTTCGGTCTCGTGGCACCGGCGAAGACGCCGCCCGCCGTGCTGAAAAAGCTGGAAGGCGAGATCGCCGCGGTCCTGAAAATGCCGGACGTGCAGAAGCGCTTTACCGAACTCGGCGCCGAGCCCGGCGATGTCTCGGGCGCGGCTTTCGGAAAGTTCCTCGCCGACGAAACCACGAAATGGACCAAGGTGATCCAGGTGTCCGGCGCCAAGGTGGAATAAGGCCCGTCAAACCTTCAGGCGGTCGAAGAAGCTGCGCACCAACGACGCGCACTTGTCCGGATCGGTTGCGGCGACGTGGTAGGAATCGCCGGGCAGGACTTCGAGCTTCGAGCCCGGAATCCTCTCCTGCCAGGCGCGCACGGATTCCACGCTGCCAAGACCCGACCCGGTGGTGGTGATCACCACCGCCGGACACTGGATGCGCGGCAATTCGGCGGTGACGTCGACCGTCGGCACCATCTGCAGAAAAGCCTCCAGTGTCGAAGCCTGCGTCTTCGACATCAGGTTCACCCACCATTCGATCGCCGGCGGCGGCAGGGAGGTGCCGAGCCGGCCTTCGGTGGTTTCGCGCACCCAGGCGGCGACGCCCTGCTCGCGAATCTGCCTGCGCCAGGCCGGCGCCCGTTCGGAAAACGACGTGAGCGAAACCGGCGCCCCGACGGCGGCGAGCGCGATCACGCGCGCGGGACAATTCGCGGCGAGATGCATCGCGAGCGTGCCGCCGATCTTGCCGCCGATCAGGAACACGCGCTCAAGCTTCAGCGCGTCGAGCAGGCGGATGATGTCCTCGCCCAGTTGCGCGAAACGGTATTTGTAATCTCCCGCCATCGGCGTGGAATCGCCGTAGCCGCGCAGATCCGGCCGCACCACCAGATGATGGGCGGCGAAATACGGCACCCAGCGGCGGAACGCCTCGCCGCTTTCGGCAAGCCCGTGCAGCATCACCACCGGCGGCTTCGCCTGCCAGGCATCGGCGTAATCGTCGAGTCGAACAGCCAGTTCGCAATCGTCGCCGACGCGGATTTTCGAGATTGCAGTCGCCATCAGATGCACCGCGTCCCGCCGCCGTCGATATTGATGCAGGTGCCGGTCATGAACGACGCACGCTCCGAGCACAAGAACGCCACCAGGCCCGACACTTCGTCCGGCCGCCCGACGCGGCCGAGCGGCACCGACGCAATTGCGGCGGCGTTGACCGCATTGGCATCCCTGCCGGCGATGGCCGCACCTTGCGAGATCAGGCTGTCCCAGCGCTCGGTCTGCACCGGACCGGGATTGACGCCGGTCACCAGAACGTTGTCGGGCGCGCATTCCTCCGCCAGCGCCAGCGTGAAATTGAGCAACGCCGCGTTGACCGCGCCGCCCGCCATATAGGCCGCGCGCGGCTGATGCCCGCTGCGGCCGATGATGTTGACGATGCGTCCCCAGCGCCGCTCGCGCATGCCGGGCAGCACGTCGCGCGCGCACCGCATGTAACCGAGCAGCTTCAGATTGAGGGATTTCTCCCAGGTCGCGTCCGGCGTGTCGGCAATGCGTCCCATCGGCGAGGCGCCGGCATTGTTGATCAGGATGTCGATGCGCCCGAAGGCCTGACGCGCGGCGTCCATCGCGTTCGCGATATCGCCCGGCTGCGTCATGTCGCCGGCACAGGCGATCACCCGGCGTCCCGTGCCCCTGGCGATCTCGTCCGCGGCCGCTTGCAGCCGCTCGGCATTGCGCGCCACGATCACGATATCGGCGCCCTCGGCCGCAAGTTCGACCGCGATGGCGCGGCCGATGCCGATGCTGCCGCCGGTGACGACGGCCGCCTTGCCGGTCAAATTCAAGTCCATGGAAATTCAATCCGCCAGTTTGTTCATTGCCTTTGCGAGCGTGACGTCCTTTTCGGTCAGCCCGCCGGCATCGTGCGTCGAGAGCGTCACGTCCACCGTCTTGTAGACATTCATCCATTCCGGATGATGGTCAAGCTTCTCGGCCACCAGGGCGGCGCGGGTCATGAAGCCGAAGGCTTCGCTGAAATCCCGGAACACGAACGTCCTGAAAATCGCGTCGCGGTCCGTCATCTCGATCCAGCCGGGCAGGGCCGCCAGGGCGGATCTGCGGGCCTCTCCGGTCAGTTTTTCTGGCATGGCGGCATCTCCGGGCTCATTTGACAGATAGGATGGCCCTCGCAAAGAACCGGAACCGACCTTAGCTGTTTCCTTGGGCGGCACGAAGCGGTCCGGATTGCAACGGTGAGGATGTCATGGGCTGGTCATTGAATATCGGGTCGATCGCCGGCACCGCCGTGCGCATCCACATCACGTTCCTGCTGTTTCTGGTGTGGATTTTCGGCGCCAGCTATGCCGCCGGCGGGGCGGACGCCGCCTGGAGCGGGCTGCTCTTCCTGGTGCTGATCTTCGCCTGCGTTCTGGCGCATGAGTTCGGACATATCTTCACCGCGCGCGCCTTCGGTGTGGCGACGCCGGACGTGACATTGCTGCCGATCGGCGGCGTGGCGCGGCTGGAGCGCATCCCGGAAAAGCCGATGGAGGAATTCCTGATCGCCATCGCCGGACCGCTGGTGAATGTGGTGATCGCCGGGTTCCTGCTGCTGTTTGCCGGCGCCGAGCTGACGTCGGGGGCCGCGGCGGCCTCGCTGGACAACACCACCATTCCGCTGGTCAACCGGCTGGCGGCGGTGAACCTGTTCCTGGCCCTGTTCAACATGATCCCGGCCTTTCCGATGGACGGGGGGCGCGTGCTGCGCGCCCTGCTCAGTGCAAAACTGGGTTTCGTGCGCGCAACCGAAGTCGCCGCCTCGATCGGGCAGGGCTTCGCCTTCCTGCTCGGCTTTGTCGGGCTGTTCTACAATCCGATCCTGATCTTCATCGCAATCTTCGTGTATCTCGCAGCGTCCTCGGAGGCTCACATGGTCGCGTTGCGTTCGGTCGCGCGCGGCGTGCCGGTCTCGGCCGCCACCATGACGCAGATCGCAACGCTCCCGCCGGAGGCGCATATCGACGAGGCGGTGCAGACCCTGCTGCGCACCAGCCAGAGCGAATTCCCGGTGGTCGATGCCGCGCACAGGCCGGTCGGGCTGCTCGGCCGCGGCGACATCATCCGCGCCCTGAAGGAGCTGGGTCCGGATGCGCGCGTCAGCCAGGTCATGACCGATTCGATTCCGGTGGTGAATCGCCGCGCCCCGCTGGATGAGGCGGTCCGCCTCCTGCAGGAGAAAGCGGCGCCGGCGGTGGCCGTGGTCGAAAACGACGGCCGGTTTCTGGGGCTGATCACCACCGAAACCATGGGCGAATTGCTGATGATGCGCGACGCCATGCCGAAAGACGCCAAATTCGGTCCCTGGAGCCGCCTCGCGAGGCCCGAAAAGGCCATTAACCAAGGGCCGATTGCCTAAACGGGGCGGCTCGCCTATATCCCCGCCATCGCTGACAGCGCATTTGGGTCGCGGGCCGGATTGGGCCCGCGTCCGGCTTTTGGACACACCCCTTTCATGAAGCTTCGTAACGTCGCCATCATCGCACACGTCGACCATGGCAAGACCACGCTGGTGGATCGCCTGCTGCAGCAATCCGGCTCGTTCCGGGAGAACCAGCGCGTGGCCGAACGCGCGATGGATTCCAACGACCTGGAGCGCGAGCGCGGCATCACCATTCTCGCCAAGGCGACGTCGGTGGTGTGGAACGACGTGCGCATCAACATCGTCGACACTCCGGGCCACGCCGATTTCGGCGGCGAGGTGGAGCGCATTCTCGGCATGGTGGACGGCGCGATTGTGCTGGTCGACGCCGCCGAAGGTCCGCTGCCGCAGACCAAGTTCGTGGTCGGCAAGGCGCTGAAGATGGGCCTGAAGCCGATCGTGGCGATCAACAAGGTGGATCGTCCCGACGCACGCGCGACGCAAGTCGTGAACGAAGTGTTCGATCTCTTTGCCGCGCTCGACGCCACCGACGAACAACTCGACTTCCCGATTCTCTACGGTTCGGCCAAGGAAGGCTGGATGGCCGAGAAGGAAGAAGGCCCGAAGGACAAGGGCATGGCGCCGCTGTTCGACCTGATCCTGCGTCATGTGCCGGAACCGACCGTTCAGGAGGGGCCGTTCCGGCTGCTCGGCACCATCCTTGAAGCCAATCCCTATCTCGGACGCATTGTGACCGGCCGCATCGTGTCGGGATCGGTGAAACCGAACCAGGCGGTCAAGGTTCTTGATCACACCGGCAAGCTGATCGAGGAGGGCCGCATTTCCAAGGTGCTTGCCTTCCGCGGACTTGAGCGCACGCCGGTGGAAGAGGCCGAAGCCGGCGACATCGTCGCCATTGCCGGCCTGCCGGATGCGACCGTCGCGCATACCATCTGCGCTCCGGAAGTGGACACGCCGCTGCCGGCGCAGCCGATCGACCCGCCGACGCTGGCGATGACCTTCCGCGTCAACGATTCCCCGCTTGCCGGCACCGAAGGCAGCAAGGTCACCAGCCGCATGATCCGCGACCGCCTGCTGCGCGAAGCCGAAGGCAACGTGGCGCTGCGCGTGTCCGAATCCGACGAGAAAGATTCGATGGAAGTCGCCGGCCGCGGCGAATTGCAGCTCGGCATCCTGATCGAGACCATGCGCCGCGAAGGCTTCGAACTCTCCGTGTCGCGGCCGAAAGTGCTGTTCCGCCGCAACGAATCCGGAGAGCTGGAAGAGCCGATCGAAGAAGTCGTCATCGACGTCGACGAGGAGCATTCCGGTGTGGTCGTGCAGAAGATGTCGGAGCGCAAGGCCGAGATGATGGAAATGAAGCCGTCCGGCGGCAACCGGCTGCGGCTGGTCTTCCACGCCCCCACGCGCGGGCTGATCGGCTATCAGGGCGAATTGCTCACGGACACCCGCGGCACCGCGATCATGAACCGGCTGTTCCACGCATATGCGCCCTACAAGGGCGAGGTGCAGGGCCGCCGCAACGGCGTGCTGATCTCCAACGAACAGGGCGAAGCCGTCGCCTATGCGATGTGGAAGCTCGAGGATCGCGGCCCGATGATGATCGAGCCGGGCTGGAAGGTGTATCGCGGCATGATCGTCGGCGAGCACACCCGCGACAACGATCTCGAGATCAACGTGCTCAAGGGCAAGCAGCTCACCAATATCCGCACCACCTCGAAGGACGAGGCGGTGCGCCTGACGCCGCCGATCCGCATGACGCTGGAAAAGGCGCTGGCCTATATCCAGGACGACGAACTGGTCGAGGTCACGCCGAAATCGATCCGCCTGCGCAAGAAGCTGCTCGATCCCAACGACCGCAAGCGCGCCGAGCGTCAGAAGGAAGCGGAGACGGTTTGACGCAATCGGTCCTCCGCGGGCGCGCACCCAGCGCGGCCTCGAAGGATGGCGCTCTCCGCCCGGCCTATTTGAGACCTTTCAGAAAGCCGTCCACCACCGGCTCCCAGATCGCCGTGCCGTCGCGCGCGCCGAACAGCCGGTGGCCGTCCTCGCCGAAAGCCGGCAGCAGACGATAGTCCATGTTGCCCCCCGCCTTGCGATAGGCGTCGGCGATCTGCCGTGAGAGCGCGGCGGAAAAGTAGGAATCATTTTGCGTGTAGATCGACAGCACCGGAATGCGCGCGGTCGAGCCGAACAGGGCCGCGGCCGCGACCAGTTTTTCGGGCGCGCAATTGTTGTTCGAACGGTTGTGCACACGGCCGCCGCGGCCGCCGGCGAAATTGATGATCGCCATCACATTTTTCGGATTGCGGCTCGCCAGCCCGAGCGCGCCCCAGCCGCCCGCCGATTGTCCCACGACGACGATGCCGTCACGTTTCACAAACAGCTGCTCGCTCATGTAGCGGATCGCGGCCTCGATCGAATCCGCCACCGCCAGTCCGGCCTTGCGAAAATCCGCGCGCTCGCAGGGACTGCCCTGCGCTTCGAGATAAGGCCCGCCGGTTTCACCATGCCCGGGTCGCTGCGGCACCGCCACCGCATAGCCGCGCCGCACGAAAAATTCGGCGCCCGCCGCGAAAACCGGCTGACCGAACTTTCGGCGCTCCTCCGGGTTCTGGACCGAACCGTGATTGATGATCACCAGCGGAAATGGACCGGGGCCGGCGGGACGAAACACCGTCGTCCGCATCAGGATGGAGCTGTCCTGCGATGGGACAAGCCAGAGCTGCTGGCGGTAGCGTCCCTGCTCCTGACTCTGCGGTCCGGCCGCGGGACGCCCGCCCCCGTCCTGCGCCGGCACAGCGGTGGCCGATATCGCAAGACAAAAACCGAACAGACCGGCCAGCAGGCGTTTCATCGCGAGAACCCTTTGGAATTTATAGCCGTTCCAGTCCTCTCACAAAGCGGTGCAAGAAATCCACACCGTTAACTGATCGTTAAATACAGGCTTGAAGCCCGAGTCGCCGCTTGCTCATATGGCGTCATGAGTACCGTCCTTATCGAGATCCGCCGCGCCAAAGCCTCCGACGCCACCGCCGTCGCGGAGACGCATGACGAAGCCTGGCGCAATGCCTATCAGGGGATCATCCCCGGCGCCGAACTGGAAAAGCTGATCGCGCGCCGCGGACCGGACTGGTGGGATTCGGCGATCCGGAAAGGCAGCCGCATCGCGCTCATGCAATTCGGCGACAACATCGCGGGCTATGCGAATTACGGCCGCAATCGCGCGCGCAGCCTCTATTACGAGGGCGAGATCTACGAGATTTATCTGAAGCCGGAATTCCAGGGCCTCGGCTTCGGACGACGCCTGTTCTCCGCCGCGCGCAAGGATCTGGCGCAGAGCGGCCTGAAGAGCCTTGTGATCTGGGCGCTCTCCGACAACGAGCCGGCGGTGGAATTCTATCGCGCGCTCGGCGGCCGGGCGGTGGCGCGGTCTTCGGAACGCTTCGGCAGCAAGGTGCTCGACAAGGTCGCCTTCGCTTGGCAGGCGTAAGCGCCGCCTCTCACTTGCCCGGCTCATCCTTGCCGCATTTGAACGTGCGCGCTTTCTCGTCGGCCAGCTTGCGGGCCGCTTCGTTGGCACCGGGCGCGCGCGCATCGACATAACCGACATGGCAGACGCCGCCGGGATTGAGGCGCGTCACCACGAGCGTGCGTCCGGTCGATTTTCCGTCGCCGCGCTCGACATCCGCTTCCGTCATCACGTTCCAGCGCAGGATGGTGGCGAAGGGCCGCGCGCTGCCGTCCGGCAATTTTTCGATCCGCCACTCGACGGTGCCGCTGTAAACGCTGTTGAAGCCGGGGAAGGTCTGTTCCGCCGCCAGTTCGCGCGCGGCGTCCTTCGCGATCGTTCCGAAACTGACCTGCATGCGCTGGTCGCCCGCGCTCAGATGGACACCAAGCCCGCCATAACCGGGGCAGCGCCACGAGCCGTAATCCTCGACCTCGCGGCCGCGCGTGTGCTTGCAGGTTCTGTCGGCGTCGAATTGCGTGTAGGCGCTGACAATGTCCTGCGCGCGGGCGGGTGTTGCGCCGCAAGCGCCGCAAACAAATGCGGCGCCGGCCGCCGCCATGATCGCCTGACGCATGACCGAAGATCCTTCCAGAGACATGTCATGCCCTGGTCGCCGGACGGACAGGACCGGTTCAGATTTTCGGTTCCGGCAGGCCGGCGCCGGCGCAGGCCGCGCGCAGCGTATTGAGGATGACGCAGGCGATGGTCATGGGACCGACGCCGCCCGGCACCGGCGTGATGGCGCCGGCCACCCCTTTCGCTTCGGCAAAGGCGACATCGCCGACCAGCTTCGTCTTGCCGCCCTCGCCCGGCACGCGGTTGATGCCGACATCGATGACGGTGGCGCCGGGCTTGATCCAGTCGCCGCGCACCATTTCCGGGCGGCCGACCGCGGCAAACAGCAGATCGGCGCGGCGGCAGACGGCGGGCAGATCCTTCGTCCTGGAATGCGCCACGGTGACGGTGGCATTTTCCGCCAGCAGCAATTGCGCCAGCGGCTTGCCGACAATGTTGGAGCGGCCGATCACCACCGCGTCCAGGCTCGAAAGAGAAGGATGGACCTTCTTCGCCATGATCACGCAACCGAACGGCGTGCAGGGCACGAGCGCCCGCTGGCCGGTGGCGAGCCGCCCGGCATTGACCGGGTGAAAGCCGTCGACATCCTTGCCGGGATCGATGGTGTTGAGCACCAGTGTGGAATCGATGTGCCTGGGCAGCGGCAATTGCACCAGAATGCCATGCACGCTCTTGTCGGCGTTCAGCCTTTCGATCAGCGCGATCAGTTCGGCCTGCGAAGCGGTCTCCGGCAATTTGTGATCGAAGGAGCGCATGCCCGCCTCGGTGACGGCCTTCGATTTCGAGCGCACATAGACTTCGCTCGCCGGATCGCTGCCGACCAGCACCACCGCCAGACCCGGCACGATGCCGTGCTCTTTCGACAAGGCCGCCGTCGCAGCCGCGATGCTGGCGCGCAATTCCTGTGCGATCGCCTTGCCGTCGATAAGGGTTGCGGTCATTTCTTCGCCTGCTCCAGAACACGTTCCAGCCGCGCCGCCAGCATCGCGGCGTCGCCGGCGACGGCGACGCGCTTGATGCGCGCGGTGGCGCCCGCCGTCAAATTCACGGCGCGCGCAGGAACGTCAAGCGTTTTGGCAAGCAGTCTGACCAGCGCGTCGTTGGCTTCGCCCTCGGTGGGCGCGGCCCGCACCCGCGCCTTCAGCACCGAGCGCCCATCCGACAATGTCTCGACGCCGTCGATGGCGTCGCGCCCACCCTTCGGAGTCAGGCGGATGGAGAGAGTCAGTCCGTCCGCGCTCGCCGTCCACGGGCGCTCGCCCACGGCGGGATCAGAACACGTTGGGATAGATGTAGCGGACAATCACGCTCTGGAAGAAGAAGATGATCAGGATCAGGATCACCGGCGAAATGTCCAGCCCGCCGAGATTCGGCATGAAGGAGCGGATCGGCCGCAGCACCGGCTCGGTGATCCGGTAGAGGAAATCGGCGATCACCGCGACCACCTGGTTGTGCGTGTTCACGACATTGAAGGCGATCAGCCAGGACAGGATCGCCGACGCGATCAGAAGCCAGACATAGATTTGCAGAACGACCAGAATGACGTCGAGGAGCGCGCGCATGTGCCGATTCGCTTCTTTCAGGGAATGCCGTGAAACGTCCCGCAGATGTACCGGGTCGGGGCGCAGGGAACAAGCCGGAGCACGCCAGCCCCTCATCCTTGACAGTCCCAACCCTGCGGCCTAAATGGCCCGCACTCAGGGATTGGGGCCGTAGCTCAGCTGGGAGAGCGCCTCGTTCGCAATGAGGAGGTCAGGGGTTCAAATCCCCTCGGCTCCACCAATCTTCCCGGGATCACCCGCCCGGAATTCCCGATTTTGGCCGGATAATCGTGACCGGATGAGCGCGCCGCTCCGTTGTCGATTGCAGGAGCGCCGCACGCCATGAGCGCGAAGCCGCCCGCCGATACCCCCATCGGCCGCCACCGCCCGTTCCAGCTGTTCTGGTTCGCCCGCGTCTTCGCGACCGTCGCCCTGCAGATGCAGGTGGTCGCCGTCGGCTGGCAGGTCTATGCGATGACCGGCCGGCCGCTCGATCTCGGGCTGGTCGGACTCGCGCAATTCATTCCCGCCTTTCTGCTGGTCCTGATCGCCGGCCATGTCGCCGACCGCTACGACCGCAGCGTGATCCTCCGCCTGTGCCAGATCATCGAGGGTCTGGCCGCGGCCGGCCTCGCGCTCGGCACCGCCTCGGGCTGGCTGACGCGGGAATGGATTTTCCTGCTGGTGTTCGTGCTGGGCGCGGCGCGGGCCTTCGAGGCGCCGAGCCTGCAGGCGCTGCTGCCCGGCATCGTGCCGATGCCGATGCTGCCGAAGGCGGTGGCCGGCTCCGCCTCCGCCAATCAGGCGGCAACCATCGCGGGGCCCGCGATCGGCGGACTGCTCTATGTCTACAGCCCGACGCTGGTCTACGCGATCTGCTGCGCGCTGTTCATTGCGGCGAGCTTCCTGATCTCGCTGATCGACGTCGCGCGCGTGGCGCCCAAGCGCGAGAAGATCAACATGCAGGTATTGTTCGCCGGCATCTCCTTCATCCGCAAGAAGCCGGTGATCCTCGGCGCCATCTCGCTCGACATGTTCGCCGTGCTGCTCGGCGGAGCCACGGCCTTGCTGCCGATCTACGCCAAGGACATCCTGCATACCGGCCCGCTCGGCCTCGGCCTGCTGCGCGCGGCGCCCGCCCTTGGCGCGCTGATCATGGCGGTGGCGCTGGCGCACTGGTCCCTGAACAGGAATGCGGGGCGCAAGATGTTCGTTGCCGTTGCGATCTTCGGCGTCGCCACCATCGTATTCGCGCTGTCGACATCCTTCCTGCTGTCGATCGCAACCCTGATTGTGCTGGGCGCCGCCGACATGGTGAGCGTGGTGGTGCGGCAGACGCTGGTGCAGATGCAGACGCCCGACAACATGCGCGGGCGCGTGACGGCGGTAAACACATTGTTCGTCGGCACCTCCAACCAGCTCGGCGAATTCCGCGCCGGCGGCATGGCGCAGTTCACCGGCGCGCTGATCGCGGTGCTGGCCGGCGGCGTCGGGACATTGCTGATCGTCGCGCTCTGGATGAAACTGTTCCCGGCCCTGCTCAGGGTCGACGATCTGGAACGCAGCGAGCCCGATCAGGACAAGCCGAAACCAAAGCCGAGGAAGAACGCCAATGTCCGAGCCAAAAAGTCCGCACGTGGACGTGCTGCGGTCGAACGCGGTCCTGACTAAGGGCCTGCCATTTCCCGACGGCGTGCGGGTCGGCGACCTGGTGATCCTGTCGGGCCAGATCGGCATCCGGCCAGGCACGCTGGATCTGGTGCCGGGCGGGATCGAGCCCGAGGCGCGGCAGACATTTGAAAATCTCAGGCTGACGCTGACCGCGCATGGCCTGACTCTCAACGACATTGTCCGCGTGCAGGTGATGCTCGCCGACATGAGCGAGTGGCAGCGATTCAACCAGATCTATCTGGAGTTTTTCCCGGACGCGGCGCCGGCGCGCAGCGCCTTCGGCGCCAACGGGCTTGCCCTCGGCGCGAGGGTCGAAATCGAGGCCTTCGCCGTCAGGCGGTGAGCTGGGCGTCGCGTGCCTGGCCGCGCACCTGCTGTTCGTGCGCGGCATCGCGCAGATGCCGCAGCCAGTGGTCGAGAAAACCCGACAGCCAGGACTGCATGGCGTAATCGTGCACCCAGCGGTCCTCGAAATGCGCGCCGCGCTGCTTGGCGCCCGGCAATTCCATGCGATGCGCGCCGCGGATCAGCCAGCGGCACATCATGGCGTGGGTGACTTCGGGATGAAACTGCACGCCGAAGGCGTGATCGCCATGACGGAAGGCCTGGCAGGGAAAGGTGTCGCCTTCCGCCAGCAGCGTCGAGCCGGCGGGCAGATCGAAACCCTCGCGATGCCATTGATAGACGTGGTCGGGCCACATCTCGCTGACCTCGCGGCCGGCCTCGGTCGGGCGGATCGGATAATAGCCGACCTCGACCTGGCCTTCGTCGTGAAAGCCGACCTTGCCGCCCAGATTGCGCGCCATCATCTGGGCGCCGAGACAGATGCCGAGCAGCGGCTTGTTTTCCTTCAGCGGCACCGACATCCAGTCGATCTCGCGCAGGACGTAATCGTGATTGTCATTGGCGCTTTGCGGACCGCCGAACACCACCGCGCCGGAATGCTGCGCGAGCGTGGCGGGCAGGTCGTCGCCAATGCAGGGCCGGCGGATGTCGAGGGAATAGCCGCGCTTGACCAGATAATTGCCGACGCGACCGGGCGTCGAGTTTTGCTGGTGCAGGACGATCAGAACGGGCGGTTTCATCGCGGCATGTCTGCGGATTTGGGCAGTCTAGACATCAATCGTTTATGTCTTCTTTTCATCGGTCCAGGCAAGATTCGCGCCCGCAGGGCGGCCATGTGCGCGGCGGCGGTCCGGTTCATCTGCGGCGCCGCTGCCGGGCATAGACGCCTTCCAGCACCCAGGACCGGGGAATCATGCGCGGCAGGACCGTCACCACCTTGTTCAGGACGCCCGGTATGACCAGCCGCCGGCCCGCCATCAGCCCGCGATAGCCCTCGTCCGCCACCCGCGCCGCCGGAACGGCAAGCAGCCCCATCGCGCCCGATTCGTCCGCTGCGGTCAGGCCGGCGCGGGCCTGGAATTCAGTCCGGACCGGGCCCGGGCACAGCGCCGTCACCCGCACGCGGCCCTTGAGTTCGCGATGCAGGGCTTCGGTAAAGGACAGCACATAGGCCTTGCTGGCGTAATACACGCTCGAGCCCGGACCGGGCAGAAAGCCCGCCACCGAGGCGACATTCAGAATGCCGCCCTGCCGGCGCGCCAGCGTGTCGACCCAGCGCAAGGAAAAATCCGTGAGCGTGCGGATATTGAGATCGATCATCTCAAGTTGCTCTGCGCGATCGCGCTCATGCGCCTTGCCGACCAGACCGAAGCCGGCATTGTTGACGACATAAAGCGGCTCAAGCCCCCGCGCCGCCAGTTCGGCATCGACCTTGTCCGCCATGCCTGGCTGTTGCAGGTCGAGCGCCAGAACGACCGGCTCCGGATCACCCGCTGCCGCGATCTCCTGCGCGAGCGCTGCGAGTTTTTCGCCGCGGCGCGCGATCAGCACAAGCCGCTGTCCGTTGCGGGCGAAGACACGCGCCAGCTCCATGCCGATGCCGGCGGAGGCGCCGGTGAGAATGGTGACGGGTTCCCGCGCGGTCATGATGCGGACGATGGCACGCGACGCGCGATCATGCGTCGTCGCGCGCCCGAGATTCGCTCGACACGCTCCGGCGCAACTCGACGCGCTCGCGCTGGGAGACACCGAGCAGATCCGACGCGCGCCAGACGATATTGTCCTCGAATTCGTTCATGCGCCCGTCGGCGAACACGATCTGCCACATCATCTCGACCATGCGGCGACGGCCGTCCTCGTCGAGCGAGCGATTGAGCAGGCTGGTGAAAGAATAGAGATCCACCGCCTCGCGGTCGGCCGCGGTCGCCGCCTCGATCAGGTCCGCGGTCGCGTCATCGTCGAGGCCGAATTCGCGCTTGAGTACGGCCTGCAGACGTTCGCGTTCCTTTGCGGACATCTCGCCGTCGATCATGCTGACATGCATCAGCAAGGCGGCCGCGGCCAGCCGGTAATCGCTGTCGTCAAAGCGATTGGCCGGCTTGTCGCCAGCGCCGACATCGCTGAGAAATTCCTTCAGAAGATCAAGCATGCCATAAGTCCCGCCAATTCGGCCGGAATTTGGGGATCGGCGGCCGCGATGTAAAGCAAAATAGCCGCGCGAAAGCGCGCGTCCGCATTACCGTTTGGCAATCAACGTCCGGTTACGGCATGCGCGGCGCTATTGCACCGCGCTTTTCTTGCGCAAACTTTCGTCCAAAAGCTCGAGATTGTTCTGGATATAGGGGTTGCCGGGGTCCTTGGCCTGCGCCAGCAGCAGGGTCTGGCGGGCGCGGCGGCGATCCCCGCGCAGCAGATAGGAATAACCCTGGTTGTTCAGGATTTCCGGCGTCGGACCGCCGAGCTTGATGGCTTGCGCATAGGCACGGTCGGCGAGGTCGAAGCGGCGCAGCTTGTCATAACTCGCGGCCAGCCCGATCCAGGCCTCGAGACTTTTCGGGCCTTTCTCGACCGCGCGCCGGAAATGCTGTTCGGCCAGACCGAAGCTGTTCTGGCGATAATGCTTCTTGCCAAGGCTGAGATCGTCGTTGGGGTCTTCCCCCATCAGACCGGTCGATTCCGGCGTCTCGGGCGCAATCCCCGGCTGGGCGATCGAGCCGGTGACGTCGCCTTCGGCGGTCGCGGCCGTGCCGTCTTTCGTAGTCTCACAGCCGGCCAGCCATACCAGGCACGCCGCCGTGACAACGAATACGCGGATGTCACCCACTCGCATTCTACGCTCCGCGCGGCGAAGCGATCCCGCCGGAGCGAGCGCACGCACGCATACAAACGGCCCATACAAGGCCGGAGCCACAGGCTAGGAGACGTTGGTTAAGATTTTATCGACCTTGGAACCCGGCCGGCGACATTGGTATGTCCGCACCGCGGCTCAATAGGTGCCGGTATAGATCCGTACCGCCACCGGCAGCAGGATCACGACAAACAGCACCGGAAAGATGCAGGTCATCATCGGCAGGGACAGCTTGGCCGGCAGCGCATAGGCTTTTTCCTCGGCGCGCGACAGACGCTTGTGGCGCATGTCGTCGGAATAGATCCGCAGCGCTTCGGTGATGCTCGAGCCCAGTTCATCGGATTGCTGGATCAGGGTTGCGAACGAGCGCGCTTCCTCCAGACCGAGCCGGTCGGCCAGATGTTCGAGCGCGTCGGTCATGGGACGGCCGGCGCGGATTTCCAGGTTGGCCATGTGGATATTGGCGGTCAGCGAGGGGTAGGAGTCGCCGAGTTCGCGCCCCACACGATCCAGCGCGGCCTCCATGCTGAGTCCGGCATCGGCGCAGACCACGAGCAGATCCATGAAATCCGGAAAGCCCGCGCGATGCTCTTCCTTACGGCGCGCAATGCGCCGGTCGAGGTAGATGCTGGGGCCGACATAACCGGCCATGCCGGCGGCGCCGACAACCATCCAGTAGATCGACGCACTGCTGTTGGGTGCAAGGAATATCGCAAGGGCGGCCAGCCCGAGGCAGAGAATGGTCCGCGCCAGAAAGAAATAGGCGACGCCGCGCGGATCGTAGATGCCCGCGATCACGAGCCGCTTGCGCAGCACCTTCATGTCCTGCGAATCGGACTCGGTGTAATGCTTCTGCGTATAATCGATAAGACGCTGCGCGCCTTTGAAATTGGAGCCGCGCAGCGAGCGCCGGCCCGTCCCGCTTCCCTGTCCCATGTCAACGCTGATGCCGGCAGTGCGCCGCTTCATCGAGCCGTGCAGCCGCAACGACGCCATGACCGCAAAGGCGAGCGTCGCCGCAGCCAGGAACACCAGCAACGTCAGCATCGTGGATGCCGTGTCGCCGAATATGTCGAAGACTGCATCCATGATCAGATCTTGAAATTGACCATGCGGTACATGATGAAATTCCCGAGCACCATCCACGAAACCGCGATTCCAAGCACGACCTTGGTGATGTCGTGATGCCAGATGGTGCGGTAGAAATCAGGCGCGATCAGATTGACGACGGCGAAGATCGCGATCGGCAGCGACGAGAGGATGATCGCGGAGGCGCGGCCCTCCGCCGCCAGCGCCCTGATCTTGCGCCGCATCTTGAAGCGCAGGCGGATCACGGCCGACAGATTCTCCAGGATTTCGCTCAGGTTTCCGCCCGTGGACCCCTGAATGGCAACCGCCGTCACGAACAGCGGCAGGTCCTCCTGACCGACACGGAAGTACAGATTCCGCATCGCCGTTTCGAGCTCCGAGCCGTAGGCGACCTCATCCGATACGATGCCGAATTCGCTGCCGACCGGATCGGGCAATTCGCGCCCGACCATGGCGATCGCGATCGGGACCGGATGCCCCGCGCGCAGGGAGCGCACAATGACGTCGACGGCGTCCGGAAACTGCGCACCGAATTTCTTCTGCCGCCGGTTCCGCAGGAAACGCAGCCACAGCAGCGGCCCGAGCGTGCAGCAGAACAGCCCAAGCGCGGCGGCGTAGCGGATATCGCCGTGAAGCACCATCATCGCGCCGAAAGCGATGACGGCGACCATCACGACATAGACGCACAGCTTCCAGACGCCGGCCGACAATCCCGATTGCAGGATCAGCCGATTGAGCGCCACCACCGGAAGACGGAAATCGCCGCCGCTGGTCAGCCCGCGCTCGCGCCTGAGCTGGACCAGAACGCCTTCGCGGTCGCTCTGGCCTTTCAGAAGATCCAGCCTGCGGTTGATCCGCTTTCGGTAGGACGACGCCGAAAACAGCAGGAGATAAAGCGCTTCGACGAACAGAACCGCCGAGATCGCGGCGAAAGCGTAGAAGACATATTCGCTGCTGAAATTGAACGACATGGCGGTCACAGCGGTTGGCTGGGATCGAAATAGCTGCCGGGAATCTTGATGCCCTTGGCCAAGAGGTCGGTCAGAAAACGCGGCCGCACACCGGTCGCCTGGAAGTGCCCCTGCACGGCTCCGTCTTCCGCCGTCCCGGTCCGGACAAACTTGTAGATTTCCTGCATCTGCAGGATGTCGCCTTCCATGCCGGTGATTTCGGCGATGCTGGTGACGCGGCGCTTGCCGTCGGACAGGCGCTGAAGCTGCACGATGACGCGAATCGCGGAGGCGATCTGGCCGCGCGTCGACGCGATCGTCATCGGCAGACCGGCCATGCCGATCATCTGCTCCAGACGCGAAATGGCGTCGCGCGGCGTGTTGGCGTGAATGGTCGCCATCGAGCCTTCGTGGCCGGTATTCATGGCCTGCAGCATGTCGAACGCTTCCTCGCCGCGGCACTCGCCGAGAATGACGCGGTCGGGACGCATACGCAGCGCGTTCTTGACCAGTTCGCGCTGGCGGATCTCGCCCTTGCCCTCGGTATTGGGGGGCCGCGTTTCCATGCGTCCGACATGCGGCTGCTGCAATTGCAGCTCGGCGGCGTCCTCGATGGTGAGCAGGCGCTCCTTTTCCGAGATGAAGGCCGACAGGGCGTTCAGCATCGTGGTCTTGCCGGAGCCGGTGCCGCCGGAAATGATCAGCGTCACGCGCGCCTTCACGGCGGCGCCGAGCAGTTCCGCCATCTGCGGCCGCAGCGCGCCGATATCGACCAGCTTGTTCAGGTTGAACGGCTTCTTGGAAAATTTGCGGATCGAGACCAGCGGCCCGTCGACCGCGATCGGCCGCACCGCGACGTTGACGCGGCTGCCGTCGAGCAGGCGCGCGTCGCACATGGGATGCGATTCATCCACGCGGCGTCCGACCGCCGAGACGATCTTGTTGACGATGCGGATCAGATGCTGCTCGTCCTTGAAGCGCACCTGGGTCGGCTCCAGCATGCCGCCGCGCTCGACATAGGTGCATTCATGGCCGTTGATCAGGATATCGCTGATGGTCGGGTCTTTCAGCAGGGGCTCGATCGGCCCAAGCCCCGTCATCTCGTCGAGAATCTCGGAGACGAAATCATTCAGCTCCTGGGTATTGAGCGCAAGCCGCTCGCTCACGACATACTGGCTGACCAGCTTCTGCACATGCGCGTGCATTTCCGCTTCCGGCAGCTTCTCCAGCGCCTGCAGATTGATTTCCTCGATCAGCCGCCGGTGCAGACGCACCTTGGCGTCGAGCAGCTTGTCGGTGAGCAGGGGATTGGATGGCGCGGACGGTACATCCGGACCCGGCTCCGGCTGCAAAGCGGGCTGTATCTGCGATTCCAGTTCCGGCAGAGCCTGCCATGAGGTCTCCCCCGCCGCGGCAACGCCATCCTCGGCAAGAGCCGGCGCCGAATCGGGCGCTTCGCTGCGCCGCGCGGTGAATCGCCCCGTCATGGATTGGAATCTGCTCATCGTCTCCAGCTCACCCGATATCTCTTCCGATTCAGCGCGCGAGCGAAAAATTGAGCGGCTTGGATTCCGCCGCAGCCTTGGCGGCGGCCTTGGCCGGTTGCGGCATGATCAGCTTCTTGAGCTCGCGCGTAATCTTGTTGCCGGGCTTGATCTCTTCCAGCGGAACGCCGCGATCGATCGCCTCGCGCACCAGCCGGTAGAAATTCGGGATAGCGGCGGTGAAATCCTTGCCCAGCGCCTGTTCGATGTCGGCCTTCTTCACGCCGGGTACGAACAGCCGCTCCTCGAAGCGATTGACGATGACCTGCGGCTGCGGTCCCTCCGGCATGCGTTCGCGGATGGCGGCAACGAGCTGCTTGGTGTGCTTGAGGCTCGGCACCGTCATTTCGCTGACGATGAACAGCCGGTTCGAGCCGAGCAGCACGCTGTCGGTCCAGGAAAACCAGGTGCGCGGCATGTCGATCACGACATTGTCGAAATTCGACGACACCAGATCGAGCAGACGCGTGACCACGTCGGGATCGAACGAGCGCATTTCCGCCGGCCGGTTCGGCGCCGCCACGACCGCAAGGCCGGAGGCATGGACGGTCGTCATGACTTCAAGCAGCTGGCGGTCGAGGCGCTCCGGACGCGGCTCGATTTCCGACAGATCGAGCCGCGGCTCGAGATCAAGATAATCGGCGCAGGCGCCATGCTGGAAATTCAGATCGACCAGGCAGGTGGAGGCGCGCCGTTTCTGGCCGCTATTGAGCAACAGCAAAGCGGTCTGGATCGCCAATGTCGTGACACCGGCGCCGCCCACGGCGGGCAGGAAGGTATAGATTTCCGCCTCGGCTTGATCCGTCGCAACCGGCTTGACCACGCGCGCGCAGGTGCGGACCAGCTCAATCGGGGGCACCGGCTTCACCAGGAAATCCGCAACCCGCATCTGCAGCAATGTCCGGGCAGCCTGGGCATCGAAGCTCTGCGCGACCACGATCACGGGCGGCCAGTTGCCGATGCGGAGCATCAGCCGCTCGAGCGCCTGCATTTCCTCGGCCCGGCCGGTGTTCAGGTCGATCAGGATGACGGTGGCGCCTTCCGGATCGACCTTGTCCTCGACCGCGGCCAGGTCCGCCGACAACACATGCATGTCGATCTGCTGACTGGCGCTGAATGTCGAGCGGATCGATTGCTCGAATCCGGCGTCAGCGGTCACGACGACCACATGCGTCTTGTTATCCGCGGTCTGAGCTCGGCCGAGATGCATTCGTATTCGGTCCCTTACCTGGTCTCACCCGGCTGCAACGCCTGGGATTGCTGCGAGGAGGCCTGGGATTGCTGCGACGACGTCTGCGGCTGGGACTGCGGGGACCCCGCCCAGCCCGAAGGTGGAGGCGACGACGCCGACGTGGAGCTCCGCACGGACTGTGCCGCGTTGGCGACCGAAGCCTGCGCGCGCGCATAGGCGGTGGAACTGGTCGTGGCGTTGACGGGCGGAATCACACGCCCTTCGCGATAACGCTCAACAGCGCCCTGCATGACCTGGCCGTTGAAGGCGATGTTGCGGTTGGCGCTGGACCGCGGCCAGGGATCGACCATCTGCGTGACCCGGTTGGCGGCCATGGCCTCGCCTGCATTCGGGACAATGGTTTCGCGGCGATCGAAATAGATGTCGGAGCAGCCGGCAAGAGCAGGTCCGAGCAGCAGGACGCCGGTGAAGAGGCGAATCCTAGTATTTGACCATGACATGGCCCACCTCCTTCTTCGTCGAGACCGGGACGTTCGCCGAGACCGGGATGGCGACGGCACCCGGCAGATCGAGCATGTGCCCGGTCATGGCGCGTTCGGTGCCGGCTTCGAGCTTGGCGACGGCGCGCGGGATTTCGGTTTTGCCCATCAGGAAGAAGTCGGCATCGTTCGGCGGCAGCGAGCTGTCGAGCGGCGTCTTGATGGTGTCGCCAGGACGCGCCGGGCGCACCAGACGCGGCGTCACAATGATGGCGAGATCGGTTTCGTTCTTCTGGTAGGAGCGGCTGGAGAACAGCGCGCCGAGAACCGGAATATCTCCCAGCCACGGCAATTGTTGCGCCGCCGTCTGGCCCTGGCTCTGCAGCAGGCCGCCGATGACGAAGCTCTGGCCGTCGCGCAATTCCACGGTCGTGGAGGCGCGGCGCACGATCAGCGGCGGAACCGAGATGCCGGCAACCTGCACCGGATTGCTGGTGTCGAGCTGGCTGACTTCCGGTTCGATCTTCATGTTAACCAGACCGTCGGACAGCACCGTCGGGGTGAAAGCGAGACCGACGCCGTAGCGCTTGTATTCGATCGACACGGTGCCGAGCGAGCCGGGCACCGGCACCGGGAATTCGCCGCCCGCCAGGAAGCTTGCGGTATCGCCCGACAGGGCGACCAGATTGGGCTCGGCCAGCGCGCGCGCCATGCCCTTCTGCTCCAGCGCGTTGATCAGGATATCGGCCGACAGGCCGTTGGCGATCAGCTTGCCGATCATGAAGCCGAAGGGCGCAGTGCCGGACAGCACGCCGGCGGCGACGATCGGCGAGATCGGCAGGCCGCTGGCCGGGACATTCTTGCCTGCGGCCGTTGGCAACGTCGCATTCGGCTGCATGAAGGTGGAGCCGTTGGTGACCGGCAACTGGTTGGCGTCAACGCGGTTGCCGATATTGCCGAGGAATTTTCCGTTGTTGGAGAAGCTGTTCCATTGCACGCCGAATTCGCGGCCGGCCTTGCGGTTCACTTCGATGAAGCGCACCTCGAGCATCACCTGCTGCGGCGACATCACCGCCATGGAATTGATGACGTCAGGTCCGAACTGCCGGGCCAGCGTCATCGCCTTGTCGACGGTCACCGCGTCGGTGATATTACCCGACAGCATGATGCGGCCGTTGATCGAGGCCACCTTGATTTTCTCGTAGGGGAAGCGTCGCGCCAGCACCGAGGAGATCATGGAGGTGTCGTGCGTCACCTCGACGTCGAAGACGCCGATCAGCTTCTTGCCCTCGGCATAGGCCGAGACCCGCGTGGTCCCGCTCTTGCGGCCCAGGATCGACAGCGAACGGTCGGTGAGCGGGGCGACATCGGCGACTTCGGGGTCGCCGACCACAAGATCGACGAAACTCGCATCGGTCCGGACATCCTCGGTCTTTCCGATGGCCACGCTGATCAGCGACGTCTTCTTGACGGCGTTGATCTGTACCAGGCGCTGCGCCAGCGCGACGCCGAGACCCAGCGGCAGAACCGGCTCCATCATCAGCACCGCCATGCCGACGGCCGCGGCGCGAAACGCGCGCGAGCGGCCGTTGCCTGTGGCCCTGTCCGAAGGCCGCTTCTGCAGCCCATCAATGACGTTCTTGTTGTTCACGACACACACCCCGTCCTTCTTGATAGTCCCCAAGTCATTGGCGTTTCGAACCGTCATCCCCGACAGCTCGCCGGCCATCGGTGCCCTCGACGGGCACCTGGTATTCCTGTTTGTTTGAGCCCCTTTGAACCACCACATTCGTGACGCCGGTATCGCGACCGCGCACAACCCGGTCGGGCTTGCTGAGATCGTCCAGCGTCACACGTCGCGTCCGCTCGGCGGTGTTCTCGCCCGCCTTTCGCAGCAGCAGCGACAGGCTGCCGACCGAAGCCGCCAGCCAAACCTTCTGCGCGCCGACCGTATCGACCTCGAGGGTCACGGCCTTGGCGACCGTGGCCTTCGAACTGCGCTCGTCGGCGCTTTGATCCACCGCGAGCACGCGCGTATTCTGCAGAACCACCTCGGTTGTGGCGTTGCCCTTGTCGACCTGGCGCGTCAGCACGACGTCGACGCGATCGCCGGGCAGCACGAAGCCGCCGACGCCTTCGACATCGTTCACGCGCACGGTGACGGCTCTCATGCCTTCGCCCACCAGCGCCGACAATGTCGCGCGCTGGCCGGAACCGGTGATCTTCAAGGCCAGGACCGGCTCGTTCGGCTCGACCGGCGACAGCACCACGCGCTTGCCGGCCGAAAGCATGTCGGAAATCTTCGCGAAGGCGCCGGCCGGAATCGAATCGGCGGGCCACGCGATTTCGCGCAGATGATTGGGCGCAAGTTCGGTGCCGAACTGCAGGCGCTCGGCGGCAACCACGATCGTGTTGGTGGTCAGCACCTTCTTGCCGGCTTCGAGGCTCTTCATGCGGTTCGCGGCTGCATTGTTCAGCCACGTCTGCGCAATGAAGACCGCGAGCAGGCCGAAGACCACGGCAAACGCAATCATCACAACTGTTGACTTACGCACGACGCCCGTCCCGATTCAAAAACCCGATGCAGCGTATTTCTCCGCCGCACTATCGGAGCCGGGTCGTATTGAATTGGTGAAGCAAAATCCGCTTCTGCGCCTATACTGAAAAGAGCCTGAATCGACGTCGTTTATGAAAAATTGTCGTGCCGAGCGCAACGCAAGCTTAACCTTGCGCGTTTTCGAAGGCGGCGAGATCAGCCTTTAAAACCGGATGTTTCTGACGCCGGAGCCGTCGCGCGCGCCACAGCGATTACCGAAATCTTTCCGGTTTCGGTTCATTCAAAATAAAGCACGGTTTCAGCTGCGCTGGCGCATCGGCGCGGACGCAGCCGAACCGCAAAAATCAAGCAGCAATGTGAGGTCGCGTTGCGCGTCGGACACCTCCGCGACGGCGGACGCGATCCGGCGATAGAGATCGGCTGCACCCTGATACATGTCCGGTCCGCCCGCGACATTGTCCGCGAAGACCGCGATCTCCTCCATCTCGGCGATCCAGCGATAGGCCTTCGGAAACATGCCCGGCACGGACCGCTGCAGGAACGACAGGAAGTGTGGCTGGCTTTCCGACAATTCGCGCGCCAGCGCGTCCGACACGCCCGCTTGCGATGCGCCCAGAATCATGGCGGCGCCGAGCGCCGTGAAGCCCTTGGTCAGTCCGGCATAGGACATCTTCAGCGCCGAAGCCGCGCCGAGCGGACCGTCGAGAACGCGAATGTCCAGTCCATGGGCGGACAAGGCCGCGAATTCCGGCGCGGCTTCACCCGACGCGTAGAATGTGGTGGCCGCGCGCTGGGTGGCGGACGGCGGCGGACCGATAATGCCGGCGTCGACAAAGCGCGCGCCGGTGCCGGCAATCACCGCAGCGATGCGGCGCACCGTTTCGGGGGCGATGGCGTTGCAATCGACATAAACCGGCTTGCGGACCGCGCGCGCGAATGCGGGCCGCAGACGCTCGGCAAGACCGAGCGCATCCTTGGGCGGCACGATTGACAGAACCATGTCGCACCCGGCCAAGGCATCGTCGTCCGGAGCGTCGGTGAGACCGGCCCGCACCGCGCGCGCGGCGCTGGCGGCGCTGCGACCCTTCAGAGACGTCAGCACGGTCAGTCCCTGCTGAACCAGCTTCTGCCCTACCCCGCTGCCCATTTCACCGGGAGCAACAATGGCGATCCGGAGACTCATGGCATCACTCCCTGCCGAAAGAGAGCGATGCTAGCAGAGGAAGACCGCTACCTCGACGCCTTCTTCGGAACGGCCACGATGACGTCCAGCTCCACGCGCGCGCCGGGAGAGCTGAGCTGGTTGATGCAAACCATGGTGCTGGCCGGACGCCAGTCGCCCATATAGGGTTTCATCGCCCTGTTCATGCCGTCGGCGTCGCGCATGTCGGTCAGGTACTTGGTGATCTTGACGATATCCTGGAAGCTGGCGCCGACCTCGTCGAGGATCAGCTTGATGCAATCCATCGCCTTGGTGGTCTGTTCCTCGATGGAATGCGGGTGGATATGCTCTTCATCGCGATGCGGATGATGATGATAGAGATCCGAAGGCGTGCAGCCCGACACGAACATCAGGTCGCAGGCGCCCACGATCTGGATCGCCGGCGCATAGGGCATCTTGTAGGCTTCCTCCGGCGACGGATGGATCACCTCAAGTCTGTGCTGGTTGTCTCCCGAAACCGACATGCTTCCTCCTTCAGGCCGTCACGGCCGACGCGCGCGCGGCCGCTTGCTCGGCCCGTTCCTTCGCCATCTTCTGCAGACTGAGCATGTCGACCTTGCCGGATCCCAGCATGGGAAGTTTCTCCATATAGATCACTTCCGCCGGAATCATCAGCTCGGAGGCATGCCGCGCCCGCGCGAAGGCGATGATCTCAGACCGCGCGGCGTCCTTCTTCTGGGTGTAAAGCAGCAGCCGCTCGCCCTTGCGCGCGTCGGGGACGGCGACCACGGCCGAGACCACATCGACCCACAATTCCGCCGCCAGCATCTCCACCGCCGCCAGCGAGATCATCTCCCCGCCGACCTTGGCGAAACGCTTGGCGCGGCCCTTGATCGCGATATAGCCCTGCTCGTCGATGGTGACGATGTCGCCGGTGTCGTGCCATCCCTGCGGAGGACGCTCGAGGATGCCGGGATTCTCGGCGCGCAGATAGCCGAGCATCACGTTCGGTCCCTTGACGAACAGCCGCCCGCCTTCATCCACGCCCTCGACCTTGTCCAGCCGCGCTTCCATGCCGGGCAGCAGACGACCGACCGTGCCGAACTTGTTGAACATGGGCGTGTTGAGCGCCAGCGCAGGGGCGGTTTCGGTCACGCCATAGCCTTCCAGGATGCGCAGTCCAAATTTTTCCAGGTAGGTGCGGCGCGTGGATTCCTTCACCGGCTCGGCGCCCGACAGGATGTAACGGATCGACCGGAAATCGTACGGATTGGCCGCGCGCGCATAGCCGTTCAGGAACGTGTCGGTGCCGAACATGATGGTGGCGTTGATGCCGTAGATCAGTTCGGGAACGGTGCGGTAATGCAGCGGCGACGGATAGAGATAAATCCTCACGCCGGACACCAGCGGCAGGATCACGCCGACGGTCAGCCCGAAGGAATGGAAGACCGGCAGGATATTGAACACCTTGTCGGTGCGCCCGAAATCGATGCGCGCCTTGGCCTGCGCCGCATTGGTGAGAATATTGCGATGGGACAGCACGACTCCCTTGGGCGTGCCTTCCGAGCCCGACGTGAACAGGACCACGGCCCAATCGTCCGGCCTGCGCGGCACCAGCGGCTTGTTGGCCCCGAACAGCACGCGCAGCTTGTCGATGATGTTCACGGTGGCGCGCACGTCCTCGAGATAGACGAAACGGATCGTGCCGTGCAGCTTGTCGATCAGCGGCTCCAGCTTGCCGCGTTCGATGAAGGTGCGCGACGTGACGATGGTGGACACACCGGCCGCCCGGCAGCCGGCCAGGATATTGGCCGCGCCGGCGGTGAAGTTGATCATGGCCGGCACGCGGCCCGCCGACATCAGCGCGAACAGCGTCGCAACCGCGCCGTTGGCATTGGGCAGCATCACGCCCACCGGCTTGCCGATATCGGCCAGCGGCATCAGCTTGCGGCCCAGCACGGCGGTCGCGCGCAACAGCTTCTTGTAGGTCAGTTCGCCGGTGACGGGATCCTCGGTCGCCACGCGGCCCATGCCATTCGCCTGCGCCGCCTGGATCAGCGCCTGCACCACCGTGCGATCGGTCGAAACCGTGCGATAGATCATGTCCGACATGATGTCGTAGAGCGCGGCGCCGGCGGCCTGACGGCGGCGGCGGCCGCGCAAGTCCGGATTCACATTGAGCTTGACCGGTTCCAGCACCGTGACGGTCACTTTGGGGAACCAGCGGCGGCGCACCTGGCTCTTGTTGAGACGCGTGAACGGGGTCTGCTCGAGGCCGTCGATATGCACGGGCACGATGGTGGCGTCCGACTTGTCGGCGATGAGACCGGCACCGTCATAGACCTTCATCAGCGAGCCGGTGACGGTGATCCGTCCTTCCGGGAAGATGATCAGCGTCTCGCCCGACTGCACCGCATGAATCAGCGTGCGGGTCGCCATCGGCTTGAGCGGGTCGATCGGCAAGGCCCGCGTCATGCGCATGAACGGCTTGACCCACCATTTCTGCGCCATGGCGGTGTCGACGGCGAAAACCGGATCGCGGCCGAGCAGCGAGAGCGCGATGCCGGCATCGAGAAAGCTGACATGATTGAGCGCGATGATGACATTGGGACTTTTGATCTTGGTGAGATTGTCGAGTCCCTTCACCTGCACGCGGAACAGACAGCGATACAGGATCGACAGCGCATCGTTGAACGGCCGGGTCGGCATGGTGAAGCCGATCAGCACCGCCACGACGAGATTGCAGATGCCAAGCCCGATGAACAGCGTCGGCGTGGTTGCGCCGTTGCCCTGCAGTGCCGCGACGATCAGCGTCGCAGCCGTCATGAACAGCGCGTTGAGCACGTTGACGGCTGCGATCACGCGCGCACGGCGATCGGCGCCGGACCAGGCCTGCACCGCCGCGAAAGCCGGGACGATGAACAGGCCGCCGCCGATCGCCAGACCCATCAGTCCGATGGCGACGTTGATGCCGCGCACCGAAGCAAAAACCTCCGACGGCCCCGCCAGTGTCTGGGCCGGCGCAACGCCGTAAACCGAGAAACCGACAACCAGCGCCGACAGCCCGAGCAGGACGGCACCGAAAAGAGTCGGCAACAAGATGATGCGTCCGCTCGCCAGCCAGGCCGCAAGGCCCGAGCCGACAGCCACCGCGATCGAGAAAATCGCCAGATAGGCCGTGACCACTTCCTCGTTGCCGCCGACCAGCGATTTCACCAAAGGCGGCAGCAGCGACAGGACCACGATGCCGACGAGCCAGAACCAGCTGGTCACCAGCGCGCCCCACCACAGCCGGCTGTCGCTGCGCAGATGCTGGATCAGCGACCAGGTCGAGATCACGATGTTCCTGTTGATCTGCAGATTGGGGGCGGCTTCGCCGGTGCGCGGAATCAGCAGGCTGGACACCCAGCACAGCAGCGCGAACACCATGACCAGACCGGAGAAGGTGGCGGGATCACCGCCGCCCCGCGCCACAAGACCGCCGGCGATCGTGCCGAGCAGGATGGCAATGAAGGTGGCGCCTTCCACCAGCGCATTGCCGGCCGGCAGTTCGCGGCGCTCCAGATGATCGGGAAGGATGCCGTATTTGATCGGACCAAACAGCGCGCCGATCACGCCGAAGCCGAACAGCGCGACGAACAGGATTGCGATCGAATGAAACACGAATCCGGCGACCGCGACTCCGGCGACCGCGATCTCGATCAGTTTCAGCCGCTGCGCGACCACCGCCTTGTCGAAGCGGTCGGCGATTTCGCCGCCCAAAGCCGACAGGAAAAAATACGGCGCGATGAAGGTCGCTCCGGCCAGCGTGATCAGCGTCTCCGCCGATTGCGGGCTGTCCTTGGCGACATGAAACAGGATCAGGAAGACCAGCGCGTTCTTCAGATAGTTGTCGTTGAACGCGGAAAAAAACTGCGTCCAGAACAGCGGCGCGAACCGCGACGACAGCATCAATGGCTTGTGGGAATGCGACATGGCCCCGCGTCCTCGCCTGAAATAGCGCCCGAATGTGACTGACGCATCTCGGCGGATGCCAGTCCGGACAGTTTAGCAGCAGGCCGCCAGTTTTCTTGACTTTCTGCCATTATTTCGATATTCGTTGAACTATGGAAGAGATAGAAAAAGTCACTATCATTCAGGCGCTTGGTGCGCTGGCGCAGGACAACCGGCTGGATGTCTATCGTCTGCTGGTGCGCGCCGGACCCGCCGGCCTTCCGGCCGGTCAGGTCGCCAGCGCGCTTGGCCTCGCGCCCAACACGCTGTCGTTTCACTTCGATCGTCTGCGGCAAGCCGGCCTCGTGTCGGTGCGTCGGGACGGGCGCTCGCTGATCTATGCGGCGCGCTTCGACGTCATGAATGATCTTCTCTCCTATCTCACCGAGAATTGCTGCGGCGGCAAGCCGGAGCTGTGCGCGCCGAACGCCGCAGGCACGTCCTTGCCGGCGACCGGCGAGGCGGGTGTGGGCTGAACAAACCAAGCATCGCTGCAGGGGCAGGTTATGAGTGAGCGGGTCTACAACGTTCTCTTTCTGTGTACGGGCAACACGTCGCGCTCGATTCTGGCGGAAGCGATCTTGAATCGCGAGGGCCGCGGGAAGTTCCGGGCCTATAGCGCCGGCAGCCAGCCCAAGGGGCAGGTGAACCCGTATGCGCGCGGTTTGCTGGAACGCCTTGGCTATCCGACCGCAGAGTTGCGTTCGAAATCCTGGAACGAGTTTTCTCAGCCGGGCGCGCCGGAATTCGATTTCGTGTTCACGGTCTGCGACGATGCCGCGGGCGAATCCTGCCCGCTCTGGCCGGGCCAGCCAATGACCGCGCATTGGGGCATTCCCGATCCCGCCGCCGCCGAAGGCTCACCCATCGAGATCGCGCTCGCCTTCGACAAGGCCTATGGAATGCTGCACCGGCGCATTTCGGTGTTTTCCGCGCTCCCGATCGCATCGCTCGACCGGCTGAAACTTGAAAGCCGGCTGAAGGATATCGGCCGCATGGACGGCGCGACCGCAAAAGCGATGCAGGACTGAACTTGCCGTCAACCACACACGCTGACCCAGCCGAGGTTTCACACATGTCCTTGTTCGAACGCTATCTCACGATCTGGGTCGGCCTATGCATTATTGTCGGGATCGCCCTCGGCCACTTCTTTCCCGCCGCATTCCACATGATCGGCACGGCCGAGATCGCCAAAGTCAATCTGCCGGTCGCGGTTCTGATCTGGCTGATGATCATTCCCATGCTGGTGAAGATCGACTTTGCGGCCTTGTCGGGCGTCAAGGAGCATTGGCGCGGCATCGGCGTCACGCTTTTCATCAACTGGGCGGTGAAGCCGTTTTCGATGGCCTTTCTGGGATGGCTTTTCATCGGCTGGCTGTTCAAGCCCTATCTGCCGGCAGACCAGATCAACAGCTACATTGCGGGGCTGATCCTGCTCGCCGCGGCGCCGTGTACGGCGATGGTGTTCGTCTGGAGCAATCTGTCTGACGGCGAGCCGCATTTCACCCTGAGTCAGGTCGCCCTCAACGACGTGATCATGGTCTTTGCATTTGCGCCAATCGTGGGACTGCTGCTCGGCCTGTCTGCCATTACCGTGCCGTGGGAAACCCTGCTCCTGTCGGTTGTGCTTTACATTGTCGTGCCGGTGATCATCGCGCAGATTGTCCGGCGGAGCGTGCTCGCGAGCAGCGGAGCCGACGCGTTGACGCGGCTGCTGTCGACCTTGCAGCCGGTTTCTCTCGTCGCCTTGCTGGCCACACTGGTGCTGCTTTTCGGATTCCAGGGCGAGCAAATCCTGGCCCAGCCCTTGATCATTGCCATTCTGGCCGTGCCGATCCTGATCCAGGTCTACTTCAATTCGGGCCTTGCCTATCTTCTCAATCGCGCGGCCGGAGAGGCGCATTGCGTGGCGGCGCCGTCAGCCCTGATCGGAGCCAGCAACTTCTTCGAACTCGCCGTCGCGGCCGCGATCAGTCTCTTCGGATTCAATTCGGGCGCCGCGTTGGCAACTGTGGTCGGGGTCCTGATCGAAGTGCCCGTGATGTTGTCGGTGGTCAAAATCGTGAACGGCACACGCGACTGGTACGACGCGAGTCCCGCCGTCCGGCAGCGTGTCGCAGCGGAAAAGGCAGCCGGCTGAGGAAGCGCTCCGTGGGCCGATGAAATGGCGCTCAGGCGGCCGCGCGCGTCAGCGTGGTCGGCTTCTTCATGCAGTCTTCATCCACACCGTTATGCAGATGATACTGGCTGAATCCGACATGGCTGGCGGGCGAACCTGACACCGCGACCTGGTAGCAGAACTCGGTGCGGTGACGTTTCGCGCCGGCGAAAATCTCGTCATATTCGGTCCAGCCCCAGATCAGCAGCTTGCCCTGCAGATCGCGGACCTGGCGCAGCATCGCCGGCTCGATATTGATGACCGGCGAGAGCGCCGTCGATTTCGGGCCGACGATCAGCGGCCGGTAGGCGTCGTAGGACAGGATGCGGTTGCCGAGATCGTCGAAATCGGAAAAATCGAAATCGGCGGGCACCGAACGTTCGAAATATTTCCAGCTCACATGGCTGCGGCCGTTCCTGGTCGGCGTGGTGCCGGTATTTTCCCAGATCGGCTGCAAGGTGCAGGTCTGAATCTCGTCGTTGATGGGATTCTTGGTCAGGCTGACCTGGATTTCCTTCATGAAGACATAGGCGCGTTGCGCCGACATCAGCGCCTCGTCCATCAGCGCGGAGGATTTTTCCGATGCCTGCGCCGCCTTCTGCGACGCGCGCAAGGCGCCGCGCATCCACAGGCCCTGGAAAAGACCGGCCAGCAGCAGGAATACCGCGCAGGCCAGGAGGGCCAGATCCGACGCGCGGATCTCGCAGACAAATCGCTGCCACCAGCCCGGCAGAGCGGCGGTCGATGGCGCTGCGGCGTTCTGCGCAAGGACGACATGGCCCTCAAGCGTGTCGCGCAGACTGACGGCGCGAATCAGGTGGCCGCCGCCCGGCAGATCGACGCGAATCTGCGGCGGAGGCGCCTTCTTCTCGACGGGCGGCACCGGCGAATAGCTGCCGCAGACCTGCCCAAGCGCCAGCACCGAACCGGCCAGAAAGGCCAGCGCAACCAGCGCGGAAATCAGGAATGCTGCCGATGATTTCATGGGGCTCTGGCGTCGAAGCTGTGCAGCGACATTCGTTCCCTGTCCAGGCCGATGCCGCCGGCGCAGCACTTGCCGCGCGGGGGCCGGATAACCGGCAGAGCGGGGAAATTAGAGAGCGGTATCGGCGGCGTCAAACAAATCGGGGACATGGCCGGTCAAACCGGCGGGGTTGTGTCACAAAAAGCATGCTCCCAAAGGCGAAGCGCCCCGGCCCCGCGCGCAGCGGACCTCGCGTGAAAGACATAGCTGGCGTTCGCAGGCTGTGGATGGCCAGCCGGGCCATGGCGGCGTATGCCGGACACGCCGACTCGCCGGAGCTTGCGCGTGCCTTCATCCTTCTCCTTGCCGTCCTGGCTGTCCGCCAGAGTCATCGGAACGCTGTGCGGCATCGCGGCCGCACTGTTCTGGGCCGCCGGGCTGGTGGCGGCCAAGCACGGCGTCGCCGTCGGCCTGACCCCCTCGGACATGGCCTTTCACCGCTTTGTCTGGTCGGGGGTGCTGCTGGTGCCGGCGCTCTGGCGCATGGGCATGGCCGATCTGGGCGGCGCCGGCTGGGGCCGTGGCCTGATCATCCTGCTGCTGGCGGGCCCGTTGCAGGCGGTCTCCAGTTATACCGGCTTCACACTAGCCCCCCTCGGTCATGGCGCCGTGATCCACCCGGCCTCGGCCGCCCTGGGCGGGCTGCTGCTGGCCACGCTGGTGCTGAAGGAGCCGCTCAGCACCGCCCGGCTTGTGGGTGTGATCGCCATTGTCTGCGGACTGATCGTGTTCGCCGGCGAAGCCGTCACCTCGATCGGGCTGCATGCGCTGGCCGGCGATTCGCTGTTCGCCACCGCCGGGCTGATGTGGGCGACGTTCACGCTGTGCCTGCGGCGCTGGCGCATGGACGGCATGCATGCCGCCATGATCGTGGGCGTGCTGTCGCTCTTCATCTACGCGCCGCTGCATGCGCTGCTCTTCGGCTTTCACACCATGATCGCGGCGGGGTGGATCGAGAATCTGATCCAGATTGCGGTGCAGGGCGTGTTCGCGGGATTATTGGCGCTGTTCCTGTTCGCGCGCGCCGTGACCACGCTCGGTGCCGGCCGCGCCTCGACCTTCCCGGCGCTGGTGCCCGGGCTGACCATGCTGATCGGCTTTCTCGCGCTTGGGGAAATCCCGACGCCGCTGCAACTGCTGGGCCTTGCGATCGTCGTCGTCGGCTTCCGTTTCGCGATGAAGCCGTGATCCATTCAGGATCGGTCAGCGCATCATGAGACCGTGGTGCATTGCGTCCACTTCGTCCTGGGACGCTTGAGTTGCGCCTGGTTGCCCTTGATCCAGAAGGTGACGCCGCCCTTCGCATAGCGTGCGCCGGAGGCGGAAAGCCGCTGCGGCAAGGTCATCGACTTGCCGTCGAGCTGCACGAAAGCGGATTTCGATTGTGGGACGAAGGCTGCGATGAGCTGGCTGCCGTCGGCGCAGGTGTAATTGAAGAACTTTTGCGCGGCGGCGGAATTCGTGCTCCCGACGACGATGAACACGATAAACAAATGTGGTTGAATCATTGACTTCATCTACATGCCTCGCCGCGATTTAGCCCCTCCCCTTGCGGGGGGAGGGTAAGCAAAGCTACGCCGCCTTGCGGCTCGCCAGAAACTCGCCCATGCGATCGAGCGCCTTCAGGATGTTGTCGGTGGAGTTGGCGTAGGAGAGCCGCACATAGCCCTCGCCCAGGATGCCGAAATCCGGTCCGCCGATAATGGCGACGCCGGCGTCTTCCAGCAGCGCCGACGCCAGCGGCTTGGCCTTCCAGCCGGTCTTCTTGATATTGGGGAAGGCATAAAACGCGCCTTTCGGCGTCGCGCAGGACATGCCGGGCAGCTTGTTCAGTCCCTCGACCACAACCTTCCGCCGCTGGTCGAATTCCGCGACCATGCGGCGCACCTCGTCCTGCGGGCCGGTCAGAGCGGCCAGGCCCGCATATTGCGCCGACGCATTCACGCAGGAATGCAGATTGACCGCGAGCTTGCGCGCATAGTCGTAGAGCTTGCCCGGCCACACCGCGTAACCGAGCCGCCAGCCGGTCATCGCATAGGTCTTCGACCAGCCGTTCAGCAGGATCAGCCGGTCGCGGATGGACGGATAGGACAGCAGGCAGACATGCGTCTCGCCGTCATAGGTCATCTGGTCGTAGATCTCGTCCGACATCACCGCGACGTCGGGGAATTTTTCCAGTCCGGCAACCAGCTTGTCGACTTCGCTTTTCGGCGTGACCCCGCCGGTCGGATTGGCCGGAGAATTCACGATCAGGAGCCGGGTCTGCGGCGTGATCAGCTTCAGCGTCTCCTCGGCCGAGAAGGCAAAACCGTTCTCCTCGCGGATCGGCACCGGCACTGGCCGCGCGCCGGTGAACTCGATCATCGAGCGGTAGATCGGGAAACCGGGATCCGGATAGAGAATGTCCACGCCCGGTTCGCCGAACATCAGGATCGACATGAACATCGTGGGCTTGCCGCCCGGCATGATCATCACGCTGTCGGGCGACACCTCGACCGCAAAGCGCTTGTGCAGATCGGCCGCCACCGCTTCGCGCAAGGCCGGAATGCCGTTGGCCGGCGTGTAGCCGTGGTGGCCGTCGCGCAACGCCTTGATCGCGGCCTCGACGATATGGTCCGGCGTGCGGAAATCCGGCTGGCCGATGCCGAGATTGATGACGTCACGGCCTTGCGCGATCAGCGCGTTGGCGCGCGCGAGCACCGCAAAGGCGTTTTCCTCGCCGATACGGTCGAATGCTGCGATGGTCCGGAGCATGGCGTTTCCCTTTGCCCTGTTTATCCGCATTGAACGCGCCGGCTGCGGCCTGCGTCAATCCCGGCGGTCGATGCGGCGGATTTCAAGCTCTCCCATCCGCATGACTTCAAAAATGATGAACACCGACAACCCGATCAGCAGCAGGCCATTGAGTGCGGTGATCGGACCGTATAATCGCTGGCCGGGCGGAGGCACCGCATCGCCATAACCCAGAGCGGTGTAATTCTCGAAAGCGAACTCGAAGACGTGAATCCCATGGCCGGGATCGATTCCCGCAAGCGAATAGAACATTGCCCAGATCGAAATTTCGATCAGGTGTGCGAACGTCAGCACCACAACGGTCACCGTGAGCAGGGCGGTAAGCTGGACGAAGCGATGAAAGTCGTCGGTCGCCGCCGCCGCATGCCGGGTCGCGATCATGATCAGCCCGGCCGTGGCCGCATGAATAAGGAAATTGATAAAACTGACGGCACCGCCAACGATCAGCTGCCAGACCATGTCCTCGCCCCTTTCCGCATCAATTAGCACCTATCAGCCCTGCGAATTCAACACACTTGCCCAAGGCCGGTTGCGGTCGACCCTCACAGTATGCGACACAGGGAATTATGACTGTCTGGCTTGAACTGACCATCGTCGTCGGGCTGATTCTGCTCAACGGCTTTTTCGCCATGGCCGAAATGGCGATCGTGTCATCCCGCCGCATCCGGCTGCAACAGATGGCGGAGGCCGGCTCGCGCGGCGCCATGCGCGCGCTGGAACTGGCGGAAAATCCCAGCCGCTTCCTGTCCGGCGTGCAGGTCGGCATCACCCTGATCGGCATCCTGTCCGGCGCCTTCGGCGGCGCCACCCTCGGCGCGCGGCTCGGCATCGTGCTCAACGAATTTCCGGCCCTCAGCCCGCGCGGACCGGAAATCGCCTTCATCCTGGTGGTGATCGCGATCACCGCGTCGTCGGTCATCGTCGGCGAACTGGTCCCCAAGCGCATCGCCCTGCTGAAACCGGAACGCATCGCCGCGCTCGTGGCGCGGCCGCTGCAGATCGTGGTGATCGCAGCGCGGCCGCTGGTCTGGTTCCTGGAAAACGCCACGGCCTTCCTGTTGTGGGTCCTGCGCGTTCCGCAGCGGCGCGCCGACAATGTCACGGAAGAGGAAGTCAAACTCGCCATCGCCGAAGGCACGGAAGCCGGCGTGATCGACGAGGTCGAGGAGCAGATGATCCACGGCGTGCTCGCGCTCGCGGACAATTCGGTCGCCTCGATCATGGTGCCGCGGCCGGATGTGTACTGGATCGATCTCGACGACGACAAGGACGTGATCGCGCGGGAAATCGCAGATTGCCCCTATTCGCGCATCGTGGTGGTGCGCGGCGGCGATCTCGGCCGTCCGCTCGGCGTGCTGCAAAAGAAGGACCTGGTGGACGATCTGATGTCCGGCCGCGGCATCCGCGTCGAGGAGCGGCTGATCGAGCCGGTGTTCGTTCCGGAATCCATGCCGGCATTGCGATTGCTGGAGACCTTCCGCAAGGTGACGATGCATATCGCCTTCGTGGTGGACGAGTATGGCGACTTCCTCGGCGTGGCGACGCTGAACGACGTGCTGCAAGGCATCGCCGGCGATCTGCCGGAGGAACATCCGCAGGTGTCGGAAGAAATCGTGCGGCGCCCGGACGGCTCCTGGCTGGTCGACGGCCGCGCATCCATCGCCGATCTTGCGGAGAAACTGAAGCTGGTGGATGTCGGTGGCGAGTTCCACACCGCCGCCGGCTTTGCGCTGGAGCGGTTGGCGCGCATTCCGACCGAAGGCGACACCTTCGTGTTCAACAGCTGGCGGGTCGAAATTCTCGACATGGACGGCAAGCGGATCGACAAGCTGATGTTCTCGCCGCATCACAGCGAACAGGCCGACTGACGCAGAGCCGCCACCACGTTGCGCTGCCGTCTCCAGAGCCTAGATTAGGCGGGTCTCGCGGAGGACCTCATGACGAAGACACCCAAAACGGCAAAACCGCGCGGACGCAGCCTCCGCTCCCAGCTCTGGTTCGACAATCCCGACAATCCGGGCATGACCGCGATCTATCTCGAGCGCTATCTCAATTACGGCCTGACGCTGGAGGAACTGACATCGGGCAAGCCGATCATCGGCATCGCCCAGACCGGCAGCGATCTCTCGCCCTGCAATCGCCATCACATCGAACTTGCGAAGCGCGTGCGCGAGGGCATCGCCGCCGCCGGCGGCCTCGCCTTCGAGTTCCCCGTGCATCCGATTCAGGAAACCGGCAAGCGGCCGACCGCGGCGCTGGACCGCAATCTCGCCTATCTAGGCCTGGTAGAGACCCTTTACGGCTATCCGCTCGACGGCGTGGTGCTGACGACGGGCTGTGACAAGACCACGCCGGCTTGCATCATGGCGGCCTGCACCGTGAACATTCCCGCGATCGTGCTGTCGGGCGGGCCGATGCTGAACGGCTGGTGGAAGGGCGAACGCTCCGGCTCCGGAACCGTGGTCTGGCAGGCCCGCAAGGAGCTTGCCGCGGGCGCCATCGGCTACAAGGAATTTCTCGACATCGTTGCATCGTCGGCGCCGTCGATCGGGCATTGCAACACCATGGGCACCGCCTCGACCATGAATGCGCTGGCCGAGGCGCTGGGCCTGTCGCTGCCCGGCTGCGCGGCCATTCCCGCGCCTTACCGCGAACGCGGACAGATCGCCTATGAGACCGGCCTGCGCGCGGTCGAGATCGTGCACGAGGATCTGAAGCCATCCGACATTCTCACGCGCAAGGCGTTCGAGAATGCGATCGTCGCCTGTTCGGCGATCGGCGGCTCGACCAATGCGCCAATTCACATCAATGCCATTGCGCGCCATATCGGCGTTCCGCTGACGATCCAGGACTGGGAGAAGATCGGCTATGACGTGCCGCTGCTGGTCAACATGCAGCCGGCCGGCTTCTATCTCGGCGAAGAATATTATCGCGCCGGCGGCCTGCCCGCCGTCATGAACGAATTGCTGCGCGCGAAGCGCATTCATGCCGACGCGCTCACCGTCAACGGCAGGACCATGGGCGAGAATGTCCGGCGCGCAAAGGTTCAGGATGCCGACGTGATCAAGTCCTACAAGTCGCCGATGAAAAAGCAATCCGGTTTCCGGGTGCTGCGCGGCAACCTGTTCGAGTCCGCGATCATGAAGACCAGCGTGATCTCGGACGAATTCCGTACGCGTTATCTGTCCAATCCGAAAGACCCGAATGCGTTCGAGGGGCGCGCGGTCGTGTTCGAAGGGCCGGAGGACTATCACCATCGCATCGACGATCCCGCGCTCAGGATCGACGAGAACAGCCTGCTGTTCATGCGCGGCGTGGGCCCCATCGGTTATCCGGGTTCGGCGGAAGTGGTGAACATGCAGCCGCCGGCGGCGCTGATCAAACGAGGGATCCTGTCGCTGCCCTGTATCGGCGACGGGCGGCAATCGGGCACATCCGGCTCCCCCTCCATTCTCAACGCCACGCCGGAAGCCGCGGCGGGCGGCGGACTGGCGCTGCTGAAGACCGGCGATCGCGTCCGCATCGACCTCAACAAGGGCACCGCCAATATTCTGGTCCCGAAAGCCGAGCTGGCGCGGCGGCGCGCGGCGCTCGACAAACGCGGCGGCTACAAGACGCCGAAAAGCCAGACGCCGTGGCAGGAAATCTATCGCGGCATGGTCGACCAGATGGCCGACGGTCAGGTGCTCAAGCCGGCGGTCAAGTATCAGCGCGTCGCGCAGACCAGCGTGCCGCGCGACAATCATTAGTTTCCCGCATTAGCTTTCCTTATTTTCAACAGGCGAAAATCTAATCGGCATCCATTCCCGCGTGTGACAGCGGCGTGTTGACTTTGCCCCCGCCCGCACCCGATGCTGCGTGCATAAGGACACAAGCCGCCCCAAGGCGGCGTTGGGAGGAAAGCCATGAAAATACGCACTCTTGTGCAGTCGCTGGCTGTTGCCGCGATTGTCTCTGCCGCGACCGGCGCTTCGGCGCAGGAAACGATTCGTCTGCGCATCGCGTCCGGCCATCCGCCGGTGAACACCTACGTCAACCTGATGCAGAATTTCTTCGTGCCGGAGGTGACCAAGCGCGTCGCCGCCCGCACCAAGCACAAGATCGAGTTCGTCGAGGGCTATGGCGGCGCCATGGTGAAGGTCGCCGACACGCTGGAAGGCGTGCAGTCCGGCATCATCGACATCGGCGGCTATTGCTTCTGCTTCGAGCCGTCGAACCTGCCGCTGCACGCGTTCCAGGTGATGCTGCCGTTCGGCACCATGAGCCCGGTGGCGAGCGTGAAAATCGCGCGCGAGGTCTATGACAAGGTCCCGTACATGTCGAAAGTGTTCGAGGACAAGTACCGGCAGAAGCTGATCGCGCTGATCGCCGACAACGGCTACAATCTCGGCACCAATTTCGAATGGAACAAGGTGTCCGACCTCAAGGGCCAGAAGCTGGCCGGCGCCGGACTCAATCTGAAATGGCTGGAATATGCCGGCGCGACGCCGGTGCAATCCTCGCTGCCCGACGCCTATACCGCGATGCAGACCGGCGTCTACAACGGCTGGATCATGTTCCCGTCGGGCTGGGTCAACTTCAAGCTGTTCGAAGTCGGCAAGTTCTATACCGAGATCGGCTTCGGCGCGATCACCTGGCACGGACTGACCATCAACTCCGCGCGCTGGGCGAAACTGCCGAAAGAGGTGCAGGACATCATTCTGGAAGTGGCGAAGGAATACGAAGCCAGGACCGGAACGGTGAACGAAGAGAACTATCCCAAGCAGCTGGAAGACCTGAAGTCGAAAGGCACCAATGTCCGCAAATTGCCGGACTCGGTGCGCGCGGACTGGGCCAAGTCCCTCGCGGCCTGGCCAAAGGAAAAAGCGCAGGAACTCGACAAGCAGGGCCTGCCGGCGACGCAGGTGCTGGAGCTGACGCTGGCGGCTGCCGAAAAGGCCGGCCACAAATGGCCGCTGCGCTACCAGGTCAAGTAATCGCGCGGCGGGCGGCGGGACGCGGTCCCGCCGCCCGTTTTCTTTGATCGGGAGACCTTTGCGGTGCTCGCACGAATTACAGATCGACTGGTGCGCACTCTTCTCGTGGTCGCGGCGGTGATCATCTTCTGCCTCAGCTTTCTGGTGGTGGCCGACGTGCTGGGCCGCGCCCTGTTCAATTCGCCCGTGAAGGGCACGCCCGAAATCGTTTCGATGTCGATCGTGATCATCTGCTTCCTGCTCGCGGCCTACGCGGTGCAGAGCGGCGGCATGCTGCGCACCGATGTGATCGTCGGCGCCTTTGGGCCGCGCGGCCAGGATTTCGCGGACATGCTGTCCGGCCTGCTCGGCGCGGCGTTTTTCATTCTGATCGTCTGGGGCAGCTACGAACCCACATTGCATGCCTGGTCCAGCGGCGAGTTCGAAGGCGAAGGCGCGCTGCGGGTGCCGGTCTGGCCGGCCCGCATGGTCGTCATGCTCGGCGCCGTTCTGGTCGTGGCGATCTATCTGGCGCAGGCCCTGGCCGCCGCCCTCGCCCTGTTCGGCTTCGCGTCCCGCAAGACCGAGGCCTCCCCCGAAACACCAATCGTCTGAAGGATCGCTGACATGCTCGGCAGCAGCGAGATGTTCATCATTATCGTCGTCCTGCTCGGGCTCGTCTTTGCCGGCGTTCATATCGCGATTGCGCTCGGCGTCACCGCCGCGATCGGCATCTATCTGATGCTGGGCGATATCGAGGTGGTTCGCACCTTCGTCGCCAGCACGGCCTATGAAGCCCTGCGCGACTATGTGTTCGCGGTGATTCCGCTGTTCATGCTGATGGGTGACTTTCTCGCCAAATGCGGCGCGGCCAGCGATCTCTATACATTGGCCAATCGCATCAGCCGCTGGCTGCCCGGACGGCTCGCGGTCGCGACCATCATTTCAAATGCGATCTTCGCCTTTGTCACCGGCGTCAGCATCGCGGCGGCCGCCGCCTTTTCCCGCATCGCCTATCCCGAGATGAAGCGTTACGGCTATGATCGGCAATTCTCGCTGGGCTGCATCGCCGGCAGCGCTTGTCTCGGCATGCTGATTCCCCCGTCGGTGCTGATGATCGTCTGGGGCGTGCTGACCGAATTGTCGATCGGCAAGCTGTTTCTGGCCGGCGTGCTTCCCGGCCTGCTGCTGGCGGGTGGCTTCTGTCTCTATGTCGTGGTCGCCGCAATCCTGAAACCGGAACTGGTCGGCGAAGCCGGTCCCTCGCGCATTGGAGCTGCGCCGCTGAGCGCCGCCGCCACCCGGCCAGCCAATCCCGCCGACCTCGAACCCATCGGCCCATTGCTGTTCAGCACCGGGCTGGTGCTGGTGCTGATCGCGGGCGTGCTGGGCTCGATCTGGCTTGGCCTGTGCACGCCGACCGAAGGGGCCGGCGTCGGCGCGGTCGGGGCTCTCATCCTGGCGCTGATCAAGGGCATCACCCCGCGCGAAATCTGGCAGGTGGTGCTGAATGTCGGCCGCACCTCCGGCCCGCTCTTGCTGCTGCTGTTCTGCGCGCAGCTCTACTCGCGCGTGCTGTCGATGACGGGCTTCACCGAGGCCGCAAAAGTCTTCCTGCTCGACACCGGCCTCGGCCCATGGGGCATTCTGATGGTGATGCTCGGAATCTGGTTCGTGCTGGGCTGCCTGATCGATTCGATCTCGATCATCCTGCTGACGGTGCCGATCTTCGCGCCGATCGCCACGCAGCTTGGGTTCGATCCGCTGGCCTTCGCCATCATCGGCATTCTGGCGATCGAAATGGGGCTGCTGACGCCGCCCTTCGGCATTCTGGTGTTCACGGTGAAAGCGGCGGTGCCGGAGACGGGCGTCGAGCTCGCGGAGATCTTCTGGGGTGCGATTCCCTACTGGATCATTCTGATGCTGGTCGTGGCCGTCGTCGCGATCTTTCCGGCGATTGCCACCTACCTGCCCGGCCTGTAAATGCCTCGGCCCGCAATCGTCCGAGCATTGCTGCCTTGCAGGACACGACGTTCCCGCGCATTGACAGCACCGGCTGAGAACGGTCGACTGACCGCACCATAAACCAGACCGCGCCCTCCCGTTATTCAGGCTGAACGTTCATGCCCAGCATCGTCGACAAGCGCCGCGCATTCCGCCGCCTGCATGACAGCGGATGTTTTGTCATTCCCAATCCCTGGGACATCGGCACCACGCGCTATCTGCAGCATCTGGGCTTCAAGGCGCTCGCCACCACAAGTCTCGGCTACGCCTTCTCGCAGGGCCGCGCGGACGGCACGGTGCCGCGCGACATGATGCTGGCCCATATCGCCGAGATCGCCGCCGCCGCCGACGTTCCGGTGAACGCGGATTTCGAGGGCGGCTATGCCGTGGACCCGGCCGGCGTCGCCGAGAGCGTGCGGCTTTGCGTGGAAACCGGCGTCGCCGGATTGTCGATCGAGGATTCCACCGGCGACAAGGACAGGCCGCTCTATGATTTCGATCTCGCGCTCGCGCGCATCAAGGCGGCGCGCAGCGCCATCGACAAGACCGGGGCCGACGTTCTGCTGACTGCCCGCACCGAAGGTTTCATCCGCGGACGACCCGACCTTGCCGAGACCATCCGGCGGCTCAAGGCCTTCGCGGACGCGGGCGCCGATTGTCTGTATGCGCCGGGCATCAAGACCCCCGACGAGATCACTGCCGTGGTTCAGGCGGTCGCGCCCAAGCCGGTCAATCTTCTGAAGGGCTGGGCCGGCGGCCTGTCCGTGGACGACATCGCAGCGCTCGGCGTGCGCCGCATCAGTGTCGGAGGTGCGCTGGCGCGCGCGGCCTGGGGCGGCTTCATCCGCGCCGCCCGGCAGATCGCGCTCGGCGGCAGCTTTGGCGGCTTCTCGGATGCAGCGCCGGCCGCCGACCTGAACGCCCTGTTCGGCGCCGATCAAAAGAGCGGATCCGCGCCGTGACATCGCGCCTGTCCATCGGCGCCCCGGTCGACCCCGCGCCCGCACACAGGCCTTCGGCGGTCGTGCTGGAGGGCCGCACCGGCCGCGTCGAAAAACTGAACGCGCCGCGCCATGGCCGCGATCTCTGGCAGGCGGTGAAAGACCACGATCACATCTGGACCTATATGTCGGCCTATGGTCCGTTCGCCGACGAAGCGGCTTTCGGCCGGTGGCTTGCCACACGCGAGCCGCTCGAAGACCCCTGTTCCTACGCCATCGTGGACGCGTCCGGCCGCGCCGTCGGCATTGCGACGCTGATGGAAATCCAGCCAGCCATGCGGCGAATCGAGGTGGGGCACATTGTCTATTCCCCCGCCCTGCAGCGCACACCGCTCGGCACCGAGGCGCAATATCTCTTGGCGCGCTACGTCTTCGAGACGCTCGGCTATCGCCGCTATGAATGGAAATGCAATGCCCTCAACGACGCGTCGCGGCGGGCGGCCCTGCGCTATGGTTTTGTATTCGAAGGCATCCTGCGGCAGCACATGATCGCCAAGGGCCGCAATCGCGACACCGCGTATTTTTCCATGCTGGACAGCGAATGGCCGGTGCGCAAGGCTGAGTTCGAGCGCTGGCTTGCGGCGGACAATTTCGACGCCGAAGGCCGGCAGAAATCGCGCATGGCCATGCCGGATACCGCGTCCTGACGGAGCCCAGTCCATGACCGCCGGTTTCCGTGTCATTCCGCTGGCCTGTGCGATCCTGCTGGCCGGGACGTCGCTGGCTCTGGCGCAAGCCTGCAAGCGCAACGGCAATGCCGTCACCTGCGACGACGGCCGCACCGGCCTATTCGCCGGCGACGCGATCGTGTGGCCCGACGGCACGCGCTCCAGCGCCAGCAACCCGCATCCGAGCGTGATCATCGGTCACAAAGATTCCGTGCGCGTCGGGCCGGGCGTGTTCGTCGGACAAGGCAGGGGTTCGGTGCCGCTCGACGACCCGAATGCGCCGAACAAGCGCAACTGCGCCATTCTCGACGGCGTCCCCTATTGTCACTGAGGCAGGCGCCGCATGCATATTCTCATCACAGGCGCAGCCGGCATGATCGGACGCAAGCTGGTCGAGAGACTGGCGCGCACCGGCAAGCTGAACGGCAAGACCATCGACAAGCTGACGCTCGCAGACATCGTCCCGCCGGAACCGCCGAAGGGCCTGAGCGGCGACATCGAGAGCCGGACGATCGATCTGCCCGCACCGGGCGCCGCCGAAGCGCTTCTCATCGCGCGCCCGAACGTGATTTTTCACCTCGCCGGCGTTGTCTCCGGCGAAGCCGAAACCGATCTGGAGAAAGGCTATCGCGTCAATCTTGACGGTTCGCGGACGCTGCTCGACGCCATCCGCAATGCCGGCGACGGCTATTGTCCGAAATTCATTTTCACGTCTTCCATCGCGGTCTTCGGCGCGCCGCTGCCGGACCCGGTGCCGGACGATTTTCACCTGACCCCGCTCACATCCTACGGCACGCAGAAGGTCATGATCGAAGCGCTGCTCGCCGACTACAGCCGGCGCGGCTTTGTCGATGGCGTCGGCATCCGCCTGCCCGGCATCACGGTGCGTCCGGGCAAGCCGAACAAGGCGGCATCCGGCTTCTTCTCGGCGATCATCCGCGAGCCGCTGGCCGGACTTGAAGCGATCCAGCCGGTGCCGGACGACGTGCAGAACACGCATGCCTCTCCCCGGTCCGCCGCCGGCTTCCTGATCCACGCCGCCGGGCTCACGCGCGCGCAGCTTGGCCCGCGCATCAATCTCACCATGCCCGGCGTCTGCTGCTCGGTCGGCGAACAGGTGGCCGCGCTCCGCCGCGTGGCCGGCGAACGGGTGGCGGCGCGGATCCGCCATGTCCCGGACCCCTTCATCATGCGGATCGTGGAAGGCTGGCCGCGCAGCTTCACGTCGGATCGCGCGCGCGCGCTCGGCTTCAAGGCGGAAAATACCTTCGATGAAATCGTCAAAATCCACATCGATGAGGATCTGGGCGGCCGTTTTGTCGCCTGATTTCGGGCCGCTTGCACCAGGCGGGCGATCGCTTACATTGCGGGCAAATCGCCGCGAGGACTGGCATGAGTTACGTTGAGGCCGCGCTTGCGCCTGCGCGCAAGACCGGACAAATCAAATTGCACGGCCCGGAAGCCTTTGCCGGCATGCGCAAGGCCGGCCGGCTGGTGGCGGAATGTCTCGACCTGCTGGTCGACGAAGTGAAGCCGGGCGTTCCGACCGAGCGCATCGACAAGCTGGTCTTCGATTTCGCGATGGATCACGGCGCGCTGCCGGCGACGCTGATGTATCGCGGCTACCGGAAATCCACCTGCACCTCGATCAATCACGTCGTCTGTCACGGCATCCCGAACGACAAGCCGATGAAAGAGGGCGACATCGTCAATATCGACGTCACCCTGATCGTCGATGGCTGGCACGGCGATTCCAGCCGCATGTACGCGGTCGGGGAGATTCCGCGCCGCGCCGAGCGGCTGATCGACGTGACCTACGAAGCCATGATGCGCGGCATTGCCGCCATCAGGCCCGGCGGCACCACCGGCGATATCGGCGCCGCCATCCAGTCCTATGTCGAAGCCCAGCATATGAGCGTGGTGCGCGACTTCTGCGGCCACGGACTGGGCCGGCTGTTTCATGACGAGCCGAATATCGTTCACGTCGGCCGCGCCGGCGAAGGCACCGTGCTGCGGCCCGGCATGTTCTTCACCGTCGAGCCGATGATCAATCTCGGGCGCCCGCATGTGAAGGTGCTGTCGGACGGCTGGACCGCCGTGACGCGCGACCGCTCGCTTTCCGCGCAGTTCGAGCACAGCATCGGCGTGACCGACAAGGGCGTCGAGATTTTCACGCCCTCGCCCAAGGGCCTCGACAAGCCGCCTTACCGCCCCGCGGCATAAATCGGGATTTCCAAAGTCCCGCTTTCGCGGCATCCTGATGGTCCGTCGGGGGATGGCGGCGATGCCGGGCAGAAAAAAAGTCCGTAGCGAGGAGGCGGGCCTGCAGAATGCGGCCCCGCATTATCACGGCCATCGCGAACGTCTGCGCGCCCGGTTCCGGGATGCGGGCACCGACGCCCTCACCGACTACGAATTGCTGGAATTGCTGCTGTTCCGGGCCCTGCCGCGGCGCGACGTGAAGCCGCTCGCCAAGCAACTGATCGCCAAATTCGGCTCCTTCGCCGAAGTCATCGCGGCGCCGGGCGCGCGGCTGGCCGAAGTGAAAGGGCTCGGAGGCGCCGCCGTCACCGAACTGAAAATCGTGCAGGCCGCGGCCAGCCGTTTTGTCAAAGGGGCGGTGCAAAAACGCCCGGTGCTGTCGTCCTGGACGTCGGTGCTGGATTACTGCCGCACGGCCATGGCTTTTGCCGAAAAAGAGCACTTGCGCGTGCTGTTTCTCGACAAGCGCAACCAGCTGATCGCCGACGAGGTGCAGCAAACCGGCACCGTGGACCACACGCCGGTCTATCCGCGCGAGGTGGTCAAACGGGCGCTGGAATTATCGGCCACCGCCGTCATCATCGTGCACAATCATCCCTCGGGCGATCCCACCCCCTCGCACGCCGATATTCAGATGACGCAGTCCATCGTCGATATCGCCAGGCCGCTCGGCATTTCCGTGCACGACCACATCATCGTCGGCAGGGACGGCCATGCCAGCTTCAAGGGATTGCAGCTGATCTGATTATTTCCGGCTCATGGTCAGGCCGCCGGCGGTTTCGGGCACCCGCTGCCACGTCTTGCGTTCGCCCTGCTCGAATCGCCAGCTCTGGCCGTTGGCGGCCGACAGCACGACTTCACCGCGATCCATCCGCCACGCCACCGGATTGAGCCGCATCACCACAGGATCGCAGCCGGGGCGCACATGCAGGGCGTAACCGGCTTCGCCGCCGGCGCCGTCGCTGGTCAGGGTGACGACGCAGACCGGCTTGCCGCTTCGAGCCAGCGTCCATTCGCCGAACATGTTCTCCGCCGTCTCCGCTGCCGGCGGCGCCGACGCCTGATTCTGCAGGAAATAAAGTCCTTCGTTTGCGCGCTCGGCCTCGTACATGCCGCTCTCGACTTCGGTGAAGTCGAAAACGGTGCGGCCGCGCGCGTCCAGCAGCCGCAGGTCATCCTTCACGACGGCCCAGGCCTCGACATCCCTGGTTGCCGGAAAAACTCCTGCGCAGGCCTTGTCGAATTCGACCTTGAAGCCGCCCTTCACGGGATCGGCCTTGAAGGTCAGATGGCACGCCTTCTCGCGATCGGCGTTGGAAATCTCCCAGCCCCCGGCCAAGGCCTTGATGGCGTCGCTGGGAGTCTGAGCCTCGGCATTATGAGAGGCGAAATGAGAGGCGAACAACGCGACCAGAACAATCGGTAAAATTTTACGCATTCCACCATCCCTGTTCGATGTGGAAACGCTAGCATATCCGGCGCGGCGGTCACCCGCGCTTTTGTGGTGGGTAGGGCGTTTCCGGAACCGGCGTTAAGGGAGGCTTTCCGGAAAACCAGGCCAGAAGATTGTCGACCACGAGCTGGTCCATGGCGCGGCGGGTATATTCCGAGGCGGAGCCGAGATGCGGAAACAGCACGACATGATCCATCGCGATCAGTTCCTGCGGCACCTCGGGCTCATTGACGAAGACATCGAGTCCGGCCGACATGATGGTCCTGTTCTGCAGCGCCTTGATCAGCGCCGGCTCGTCCACGACCGACCCGCGCGCCATGTTGATCAGGATGCCGTTGGGTCCGAGCGCCTCCAAGACCTGCATGTTGATGAGACTTTTGGTCGCCGCGCCGCCGGGCACAATCACCATCAAGGTGTCGACATCGCGCGCCATCGCGACGAGATCGGGATAATATTTGTAAGCGACACCCGCCTGCGGATTGCGCGAGTGATAGACCACCGGCACGCCGAAGGCGTCGAGACGGCGCGCGATCGCCTTGCCGATGCGGCCCATGCCGACGATGCCGACAGTGCGGTCGCGCAGCGTCGCCTTGCTGAGCGGATATCCTTTTTCGATCCATTTGCCCGCGCGCAAATAACGGTCGGCCTGCGGAAATTCGCGGACCGTGCAGAGCAGCAGACCGAGCGCGGTGTCGGCGACTTCCTCGTTCAGCACATCCGGCGTGTTGGTGACGATAATACCGTGCTGGCCGGCCCATTTTGCATCGACATGATCGTAGCCGACGCCGAAACTTGAAACGATTTCCAGTTTCGGAAAGCGTGACATGAACGCGCTGTCGATCTTGTTGGCGGTATAGGCCACCGCCAGGCCGCGCACCCGCGGCGCGATTTCAGCCAGCAATGCCTCGCGATCCTTGGCCTCGAACAGCTTGTGCAGATGCACCTGCGACGACAGGCCGTTCACAATCACCGGCTTGGACGCACCGATCAGAACGATATCGGCCTTGTCTGCGGCCATTCTTGAGTCCTCCCTTGATTTTCCGTGCAAACCTGCCGCAATCCCCGGTCTCACTGCAAGTCCGATTATCACAAGTGTCACTTGTGGAGAGCATTCGTCCGGACTAGACACCGGCAGCCGACTTGCGTTCTCGATCAAGTGATAGACGTCATGAATATCGCCGCCGTCCAGGCCATCCGGAAGATCGTCCTCTTTGCCGTCATTGCGCTCGGGATATTCACGTTCGCGGTGACCAATTCCCGCTATCGAAGCGGCGGCACGATGCACGAGATGGTCGAGTGGGCCGGAATCGTGCTGATCGTGATCTGTATTCTCGGCCGCACCTGGGCTTCGCTCTATATCGGCGGACGCAAGATCGACGAACTGGTGACGACGGGCCCTTATTCGGCGACACGCAATCCGCTTTATTTTTTCTCGTTCCTGGGCGCGGCGGGCGCCGGCGCGCAGGCCGGAAGTATTGTGCTGGCGCTGATCTGCGGGGTGCTGGCTTACGTTGTGTTTTACATCGTCGTGCTGCAGGAGGAAAAACTGCTGCTGCAGCGTTATGGCGAACCCTATCGCGCCTTCATGGCCAAGGTCCCGCGCTTTCTGCCCAATCCCTCCCTCTGGAAAGACGAGCCGACGCTCACCATCCGGCCGCCGCGCGTTCTGATGACATTCGCCGATGCACTGGTGTTCCTGCTGGCGGTGCCGGCTGCGGAAGGTTTTGAGTATCTTCAGGAGATCGGCGCGATCCCGGTTCTGCTGCTGCTGCCGTGACTCAGCGCCCTTTCACGACCCGCTCTCGGTAGAGCAGATAGAGGCCGGACGCGATGACCACAGCGGCGCCGGCCAGCGTCCAGTTGTTCGGCACATCGCTGAAAATCAGATAGCCGAGCAGCACCGCCCAGACCAGCTGGGTATACATGAATGGCGCGAGGATCGAGGCCGGCGCCAGACGATGACCGGCGATCAGCAGATAATGGCCGAAACTTCCGAACGCGCCAAAGACCGCCATCAGGAAGATCAGGAACCAGTTGTCGGGCGTGCTCCAGACGAAGGGCAGCACCGGCATCATTGCAACCGCACCGACGAGATTGGAATAGAACAGCGTGGTCTCGGTGGAGTCTGTGCGCGAGAGCACGCGTGTCGCAATGATATAGACCGAATAGCAGACCGCGCTGGCAACCGAATACAGCGCCGCCCAGTGAACGCCGCCCGCACCCGGCCGCGTCACCAGCAACACGCCGGCAAACCCGACCAGAATCGCCAGCCAGCGCCGCCAACCGATCCATTCACCCAGAAACGGCCCCGCCAGAATCGCCACCATGAAGGGTGTCGAAAACAGGATCGACAAGGCCTGATCGAGCTGCAGATAACGGAAGGCGAGAAAATTGAACAAGGTCGAGCCGAGCAGCAACGCCGAGCGGGCCAGTTGCAGCACCGGACGTCCGGTCCGCATCAGGCCTGGACTGGAGATCGGATTCGATATGATCAGCGTGAGAACGAAGGCGCTGACATAGCGCGCCCACACCACCTGCATGGTGTCCATGTGCCCGTTCAGATATTTCGCCGTCGCGTCCAGAATGGCGAAACTCGCTACCGCGCCGCACATCAGGGCGATGCCGATCAGCCGGTGACGGCGCAGCTTGCGGGCCTCAAGATCGGCCAATTGGTGGGGATCGGCTTCCATGCCGGACACAACCTAGCGAAGCTGCCCGGCGTATGCGAGGGCCCGGCGGAGAAGAGCAGGATTGCCGGCCACCCCGTTGATGCCGCAGTCCGATTGCTGTACCGTTTAAATGCGGGGCCAGCGACGGTCGCCCCGTCTTCCAAGGCTCGCAAGGCCCAAGCACCGTCTCCTTCGCGCGATCACGCGCAGATGGAGGAGACCATGCTTGCTGCACCTTTTGCCATTTCTCCGCAGGATCTCTGGACGCTGATCGGTTCTCCGTCCGCGCCGCGCATCATCGACGTGCGCAGGCGCGAGATTCTGGACAGTTCACCGGGATTGCTGCCGGGCGCATCCTGGCGCGACCCACTCGAGGCGGCATCATGGCCGCATGGCGCCGGCCGTTGGATGTCTGTCGTCCTTGCCTGCAAGGAAGGGCATGAGCGCAGCCAGACGGCGGCCGCTATCCTGCGCGAGCAAGGGTTCGATGCGCGCGTGCTGACAGGCGGCTACAAGGCGTGGACCGACGCAAGGCTGCCGCTTGTGTCCAAGGCGGCCCTGGCTCGCTTCGCACCCGGGCAACGCAGCCTCTGGGTCACCCGCAGGCGGCCGAAGATCGATCGCGTGGCTTGCCCCTGGCTGATCCGCCGTTTCATCGATCCGGACGCGCGATTCCTGTTCGTCGATCCGCCGGAGGTGGCGGCGGTCGCACGCGAGACCGGCGGCGTGCCCTTCGACATCGACGGCGTCGAGCTCTCGCATGACGGCGAGCGCTGTTCTTTCGACACCATCCTCAGGCTGTTCGGTCTCGAGAGCGAGCCGTCCCTGGCGCGGCTGGCGTCGATCGTGCGCGGCGCCGACACCGCGCGGCCCGACCTGGCACCGGAAGCTTCGGGATTGCTCGCGATCTCACTTGGCTTGTCTGCGCTCGCCGATGATAATGATCATGAACTGCTCGAACGCGGCTTCGTGGTTTACGATGCGCTTTATGCGTGGCTGCGATTCGCCGCCAGCGAACGTCACAACTGGCCGGCGAAAGCGGCATGACATGACCGAAACGCCCCCTTTCTCCCAAGCCGTGAAGACCTGGTTCAAGATCGGCTGCCTCGGCTTCGGCGGACCGGCCGGGCAGATCGCGCTGATGCACCGCATCGTCGTCGACGAGAAGAAATGGGTCGACGAGCCGCGCTTCCTGCATGCGCTGAATTTCTGCATGCTGCTGCCAGGCCCGGAGGCGCAGCAACTCGCCACCTATATCGGCTGGCTGCTGCATGGCGTGCGCGGCGGACTGGCGGCCGGCATCCTGTTCGTCCTGCCGGGCGCCTTTGTCATGCTGGGCCTGAGTCTGCTCTACGCGCTCGGGCGCGGCATTCCGCTCGTCGACGGCGCCTTGTTCGGCATCAAGGCCGCTGTGCTGGTGATCGTGGTCGAGGCGCTGATCCGCATCGGCAAGCGCGCGCTCAAAACCTCGTTTCTTGTGGGAATCGCGGCGGCGGCTTTTGTCGGCATCTTCTTTCTGGACCTGGCCTTTCCGCTGATCGTCATCGGCGCCGGGCTGATCGGATTTCTGGTGGCGCGATCCGCTCCCGCGCAACTCGGACTGGCCGGAACCGACCATCAGCTCACCGCGCCGCATCCCGAACGCTGGCGGCAGGCCGTTACTGCAAGCGTGGTCGGCCTGATCGCCTGGTGGACCCCCGTGGCGCTTGCCGCCGTGCTGCTCGCGCCGTCTCACATCCTCGTCGATATCGGCACTTTCTTTTCCAAGCTCGCAGTGGTGAGTTTCGGCGGCGCCTATGCGCTGCTTGCCTATATGGCGCAGGAAGCGGTCGAGACCAACGGCTGGATGACGGCCGCCGAAATGGTCGACGGACTCGGGCTCGCGGAAACCACGCCCGGTCCGCTGATTCTGGTCACGCAATTCGTCGGCTTTCTCGCGGCCTTCCGCGAAGCCGCGCCATTTTCTCCGGTGACCGCCGGCATTCTTGGCGCGGCGATGACCATCTGGGTGGTGTTCGTGCCGTCGATGCTGTGGATCTTCGCCGGCGCGCCCTTCATCGAACAGCTGCGCGCCAACAAGCGTCTGACGGGAGCGCTGGCCGCCATCACCGCAGCCGTGGTCGGCGTGATCCTCAACCTGACGGTCTGGTTCTCGTTGCACGTCCTGTTCGGGCGCGTGCAGGAAATGCATTCCGGCTGGCTGCGCTGGTACGCCGTCGATCTGGCGAGCATCGACGTGCTGGCGGCGATCCTCGCCGTCGTCGCCGGCGTGCTGGCGTTCGGATTGCACACCGGGCTGGTGACGACGGTGATCGTCATGGCTGCGTTCGGAATGACCGTGAAACTGGCCTTCGGCGTATAGCCTCATGTCTCCTGCTCGACGGCGCTGTCGTGCCAGCGCCGCAGCATCAGATGCGAGAACCATGACAGCGCGGCGAAAATCACGATGCCGGTGACCGACAACAGCAGCAGGGCCGCGAACATGCGCGGGATGTTGAGACGATAGCCCGACTCGGCGATGCGATAGGCGAGCCCCGATCCGGCGCCGGCCGATCCCGCCGCGATCTCCGCCACCACCGCGCCGATCAGCGACAGGCCGCCCGCGATCTTCAGTCCGCCCAGAATGAACGGCATCGCCGCCGGCAGCTTCAGGTCCCACAGCACCTGCCAGCGCGACGCGCCGTAAAGCCGGAACAATTCCGCCAGATTGCGATCGACCGAATTCAGGCCCAGCGTGGTGTTCGCCAGCACCGGAAAGAATGCAACGATCCAGGCGCAGGCCAGCACCGCGGCCTGTTGCGGCAGATAGATCAGCAGCAGCGGGGCGATCGCGACGACGGGTGTCACCTGCAGGATGACGGCATAGGGATAGAGGGAATATTCGACCAGCCGCGACTGGTTGAACAGGATCGCCAGACCCACGCCGCCGACCAGCGCCAGAAGCAGGCCCTCGAACGTAATGGTGAGCGTCACCAGCAGCGATGCAAACAGAATGGCCCAATCATCGATCAGCGTTGACAGCACCAGGCCCGGGCTCGGCAACATATAGGGCGGCAGGCCTTTCAGCCGCACCACAAGATCCCAGACCAGAAAGCCGAGCAGCAACGCGGCGAGCGGCAGCGAGGCGCGCAGAATGCGCTCGCGCCGGCTGCGTTCGAGATTCTCGTCCTCGCGTCGCCGGCGCGGTGTCGTCATGCTGCCGCCTCCGCCGACATCGCGCGCGCCAGCGCCTCGGAAACCCGCCGGCACAGCGCGGCATATTCGGAGGACGTGCGGAAGGATTCCGCGCGCGGGTAGGGCGCATCGATCTCGATTTCGGCAAATATCCGGCCCGGCCGCGCCGTCATCACCAGAACGCGGCTGGACAGAAACACCGACTCGAACACCGAATGGGTGACGAACACCACGGTCTGGTCCGTGGCCTGCCACAGCGCCAGCAGATCGTTGTTGAGCCGGAAGCGGGTGATCTCATCCAGCGCCGCAAACGGCTCGTCCATCAACAGCAATTGCGGCCGGGTGACCAGCGCGCGCGCGATCGACGCCCGCATCTTCATGCCGCCGGACAATTGGCGCGGATAGGCGCCGGCAAAATCGGGCAGTCCGACGCGCTGAAGCGCCAGCGCGATCTGCGGCTGCGCCCTGTCAAAAGCCATGCCGGTCAGTTTCAGCGGCAGATACACGTTGGCAGCGACCGTGGCCCAGGGCATCAGCGTCGGTTCCTGGAACACAAAGCCGATGGAGCCCGGCGCCCTGTCCCCGCCGTCGCGCCAGACCACATCGCCCGCGGTCGGTTCGCTCAGGCCGGCCATGATCCGCAAGGCGGTCGACTTGCCGCAGCCGGAAGGCCCCAGAAGCGAGACGAATTCCCGCCGGCGGACATCGAAACTCGTCTGCGTCAGCGCAACCACGCCGTTGCCGAACCGCTTGCCGACGTCCCGCAGGCTGACGATCGGGGGCTGCGCGGCGCTGCGATCCGGCATCGGGACAGGGCCTATTGCTTCGGCCGCAGATTGACGCCGACGCCCTTGTTCACAAACCGCAGCGTGTAGGATGCCTTGTAGTCGACACTCGGCTTGACGATTCCGGCGCGCACCATCTTGTCGAAGAAATCCTTCATGCGTGCATCGGTCATCGCGCCGATGCCGAGCTTCTGCGCATCGCCGGAATCGACGATACCGAATTCCTTCATCTTGGCGATCGAATAGGCGATGCGGGCGTCGTCCATTTCCGGATTGTCCCGCCTGATCATCGCGTTCGCCGCCCTGTTGTCGCCGTAGAGATAATTGGCCCATCCGATGATCGAGGCGTCGACAAAACGCTGCACCAGATCGGGTTTGTTCTCGACCAGATCGCGCCGCGTCTCGATCAGGGTCGAATAGGTGTTGAAACCCTGATCGGCGAGCAGAAAGATTTTCGGCTTGAACTTGCCCTGCGTCTCCACCGCGTAGGGCTCGGAGGTGACATAACCCTGCATGGCGCTGCGCTTGTCGGCGAGGAAAGGCTGCGCGTTGAAGGTGTAAGGCTTCACCTGCTTGTCGGTGAAACCGAAATCCCTCTTCATCCACTGATAATAGCCGGCCAGGCCTTCCTTGGAGATGAACAGCGTGAGCGTCTTCAGATCCTCGAATTTCTCGATGCCCTGGTCGGGATGCGCCAGCAGAACCTGCGGGTCCTTCTGGAACATCGCCGCGATCGCCAGCGTCGGGATCTTCTGTTCGACGGCGTCGAACGACTGCAGCGTGTTGGCGCTCATGAAGAAGTCGATCTTGCCGACCGGCAGCAGGATGCGGTTGTTCACGTTGGGCCCGCCCGGCACGATCCTGACATCAAGGTCGTATTTTCTGTAAGTCCCGTCCGCCACCGCCTGATAGAAACCGCCGTGTTCGGCTTGCGCGACCCAGTTGGTGCCGAAGGAAACCTTGTCCAGCGCTTGCGCCGGCGCCGCGCCGGACAGCGCGCTCGCGGTCAGCAGAAGGCCGGCATGGCGGATGAAGCGGAAAAACATGTTGCGATCCCGTGCTGTGGTCCGGCGATTCGAACAATAGGCAAGCCGGACGCCCATGCCCAGCGCCCTCACACTTTCGTCAGATGCCTCCGGACATTCTCCGCGGTGATGCGATTGGTCCGGTCGTTGGATTCGAACGTCACCCCGGCGACATGCGGCGACAGCAGCAGGTTCGGCACGTCCCGGAACGGCGCAGCGGTCTCGGCCGACAGTGGTTCGTCAACGAAAACGTCGAGCGCCGCGCCGCCGAGCTGGCCGGATTTCAGCGCCTCGACCAGCGCGGGTTCATCCACGATGCCGCCGCGCGCCGGATTGATCAAAATAGCGCCGCGCTTCATGCGCGCAAACGCCTTGGCGTCGATCAGGTTCCTGGTCTGCGGCATGAACGGCAGATGCAGCGAGATCACGTCGGAGGTCGCGATCAGCGGGTCGAGGTCGGCTTTGGTGACCACGCCGATCCTGTGGGTCCAGGCCGGATCGTTGGCCGGCACCAGGGGATCGTAAGCCACGACATTCATGTCGAAGGCGAGCGCGCGCGCCGCCGTGCGGCGCGCATTGTTGCCATAGCCGATCAGGCCGAGCTGCTTGCCCGCGAGTTCGGTCCCCATCAGCTCATTGCGCAGCCATTTGCCGGCGAGCGTGCTGTCGTTGGCCGAATAGACCCCCTTGCGCATCAGCACCAGCATGGCGCCCATCACATATTCGGCGACCGACACCTCGTTGCACCCGGTCGCGGGATAGACCGTGATGCCGCGCGTCTTGCACGCATCGAGATCGATATTGTCGAGGCCGACCCCAAGGCGTCCGATGCATTCAAGTTTCGGCCCCGCCTCGAGAACGGCCTTGGTCACCTGCGTCCTGTTGCGCACGATGAGGGCGCGGGCATCCCCGAGCAAAGGTGGAATCCGGTCGGGATGATCGACCAATGTCTTGTCGTAGTGAATGTCGAAGCCGGCGAGGAGTTCGTCGATCGCGTCCTGGCCCATGATTTCGGTGATGACGATAGTGCTCATTTTCCCTCGACGCGGCGCGAATAGACCATGACAACGCCGACGGAATCATTGCCCGAATACGGCAATTGCCACAATATGGTGGGCAATGAATCTTCCCCGCAACCCGGACTGATGCGCGCGATGCTGGACGATCCCGCGCTGGCCGCGGTCCTGAGCTTTTCCACGCTCGCCAATCTCTGGCTGGGCGCGTTTGTCGGGGCGCTGGCCGCAGGCGGCGCCGGATTTGCGTTCGGCGTGGTGGCGTCGTCGATCTGGCTGCACAAGCTGGAACCCGTCTATGCGACGTTTCTGGTGGTGGCCTGCGGCACCATCCTGCATGTCGGACTGATCTGGCCGGCACGCAAAGGCATTGCGGCGAGCCGCCTGTGGCCCTTCATCGCGGGCGGGCTGATCGGGATTCCGCTCGGGGTCTATATTCTGACCCATGGCAATGCCGCGATTCTCAAGACCGGGATCGGCGCGTTTCTGGCCATCTACGGAATTTATGCACTGGTGACGCCGCGCCTGCCGGTGATCCGAAAGGGCGGGCGGATGGCCGATGTTGGCATCGGCTTTGCCGGCGGCATCATGGGCGGCATCGGCGGCTATTCCGGGGTCTTGCCGGCGATCTGGGCGCAATTGAAAGGCTGGCCGAAGGACATTGCGCGCGGCGTGTATCAGCCCTTCATCCTGTTCGGTCATGTCACGACGCTGCTGCTGGTCGGCTTCGTGGCGCTCAATCGCATGGGTGTGCTGCTGTTGATCGCGGCCCTGCCCGCCTTGCTCGCGGGCGCGTGGTGCGGATGGCACATCTACGGGCGGCTCGACGAAACCCGGTTCCGGCAGGTGGTGGCCGCGATCCTGGTAGGATCGGGCGCGGCCCTGGTCGTCTGACGTATCCGTGAATGCGCGCGCATGTGATGCCATCTGCATTCAATACCGTTTAGGCTCCGCGGTTCCCGCACCGCGATTCCGCAACCAGCGCTATTGACCAATTTGAACATATTGGGTGGGTATCACCCTGAACGCGCTGTGAGCCGCCCTGCATGAATTCGCGCAATATGTCCGCATTGACGACGGTGCCGAAAGGCATTCTGGCCGTGCTGGCGATCGGCGGGGTGGCGCTCTCGCTGTTCATGGCCCATGTCGAAGCGCAGCAATACCGGGCCATCGAAAGACTGCGGATCGGGGAAACGGTGGACGGAGATTTCGGAACCGTCACCGACCATCTCGCCACACGGGAGAATCTCGCGACCACCGTGGCCGCCTTGTTCAATCCTCCGGCGCTGTCGGCGCCACGGCCGCTGAAACAATTCGGCGCAAAAATCCTCGCACTGGCGCCGGACGTGACAGCCGTGGGATGGCTGCCCGAGATCGCGCCTGCGCAGATCGACGACGTCCTCAGGTCCATGGCGGCATCGGGTATCGAAAGCCCCGTGTTGCGCGGGGCCGACCGCAAGCCGCTGCCGCTCAATGACCTGAACCGACCGCTATACCCGATTGTCGACGTCGTGCCCGATCAGACACGCTGGATCGTCGGCGTCGATGCCGGCGATTTTCCCAACCGGCTCGCTGCCATTCAGCAGGCCCGCGAAACCCGCACGCTGGCGCGAACCATTTCGACCGGGCTGGTGCAGGATGCCGATGCCAGCGCGTTGCTGATTTTCGCTCCGGTGTTCGGAGCTGACGGCGGCTTTCTCGGCGCCATCGGATTCGGCTACAAGGTCGACGAATTTTTTCGCAGCGCGCTGGATGCAAGAAAGTCCGGCAACAACTTTCACGTCCGCGTCTTCGCGCCGGATGCCAAGGGCGTGTTGCTTGAGAACCCATCGCGCAGCGCCTCGACCGGATCGCAGACAAGCGATCGGAACGCGACCATCATCGAACGCAAGATCGGCTTTGCCGGGCAGGAATTCAGATTCGTCTATTCCGTCCCGCGCGATCTGGCGCACGAAGGCCTGGTGCATGGCGTCTGGATCGCGGCGGCCGGCTTCTGCCTGACCGGCGCCGCGGTCCTGCTGCTGGGATTCATGGCCAGCCGCGCGACAAAACTATCGCAGGAAGTCGCATCGCGGCGCTCGGCGGAAGATCGCCTCAAGATCCTGATTCACGAACTGAACCATCGTGTCAGGAACGTGATGACGGTGGCGCAGGCCGTGGTGAGGCTCAGTTTCACGTCAGGCTATAGCCTGGCCGACGTGCAGAAGACCTGCGAGGGCCGGTTGCAGGCCTTGGCCAACGCGATGACGCTGCTGACCGCCGCCGACTGGCGGAGCGTCAATCTGCGTCAGCTGATTTCGGAAGACATCATCCCGTTCTCGGAACGGATAAACGTCAGCGGCCCCGACATCGCCCTGCGGCCGCGCGCCGGACAGACCTTCGCCCTCTTGCTTTACGAACTCGCCACCAATGCGGCCAAGCATGGCGCGCTGTCGGTGCCGCAAGGCAAGGTGCTTCTGAGCTGGGTCATCGATCATTCCGCGGAGGAGCCGCTGTTCCGCCTGACCTGGCAGGAGACCGGCGGACCGGCCGTCAGCGCGCCGACCCGGCGCGGCTTCGGCGAATTGCTGGTGCGCCGCATTGCCCCGCGCGACGTCGCCGGCCGCAGCACGGTGAGCTACGACAGCCAGGGCTTTCACTACGAACTGGAAGCGCCGCTCAAGGAACTGATCGATCCGAAGGCGGACAAAAAAGCGGCGTGAGTGCCGGCCGGCCGATCGAAATGGTGCCGCAAGAGGGATTCGAACCCCCGACCCCATCATTACGAATGATGTGCTCTACCAACTGAGCTATTGCGGCCCAACGCCGATGCCGAGAAGTCGCCCCTGATACCGGGCCGAACCCGCCTTGGCAAGCGAGCCCCGAAACCGGCGCTACCAGGAAAACAGCCGCCGCCAGCCCGAAACCGGGCTGGTCGGCTCCGGCCGCGGATCGCGCTCCGGATCGGGGTCCGGACCCGGGTCGTCCGGCACATGCACCTGCGGCACGATAATATCGGCGGCGGGAACCATGGGCGCGCGCGAGACCCGCGGCGCCTTGGCGGCAACGACCGGCGCGGCTTCCGGCTTCGGCGCCGGCGGAGCGGGAACGGGCTTCTCTTCCACCAGCATGGGAGCGTCCTGCGCAAGATCCAGCGCGGGCTCCTGATGCGCGATCTCGGCCAGCGGCACCTTCCACTCGAATGCGTCGAGACGGCCGCTGACCGGCGAGACCGGCATCCAGCGCTCCGAGACAAAACCGTCCGCCGTCCAGGCCGGATCGCGCGCGGCGCGCACCGCGCGCGCCATCCATTCGCGGGCGCGGCCTTCGTCGCCGAATTCGGCCTGTTCGAGATTCGCCATCAGCACGGCGAGGCGCTGTGTCGGCCGGTCGAGATAGGGAAACAAGGCCTGCCGCGCCTGCATGAACTCGCGCGCATCGATGGCGGCGCGCGCCAGCGCGATGGCGCCGTCGATATGAGCGGCCGATTTTTCATTCAGCCGTTTTGCGCGCGCCAGCCGCTCGCGCGCCGAATCCCCGAGCCGCACATGGACGTAGGCGTCCGCAAGATCGGGATGCGGATGAGCGTCCCATGCCTTCTCGATCAGCCGCGAGGCTTTGCGGATATCGCCCGACTCGGACAGAAAGCGCGCGGCGAGCGCGACCGCCGGCACCAGATCGGGCGCGAGCCTGACCGCTTCCAGCACCGCGTCTTTCGCCAGATCGCGATCGGCGTCTTCCGCCGCGAGCGCCTGACCGGTGAGCAGCACGGCGCGCTGGCGGCGATAGGTTTCCTTGTCGATGGCGCCGCTGCTTCGGTTGCGCTCGATGACGTCGAGCGCGCCCGCCCAGTCACCCGCCGCGCACCGGAATTGCAGCACCGCCTGCCCGGCCCACGGCAAGGCCGGCTGCAGCCGCGCCGCCTCTTCCGCATAAAGCCGTGCGCCGGCGACATCGTCGCGGCGCTGGGCCTCGACATACAGGCCGCGCAGGCCGAGCAGGCGCGTGTCGTCAAATTCCGTCATCTTGCGGAAACTGCGCTCCGCCGCGTTACGGTCGCCCGACAATTGCGCCGCCTGCGCGCCCAGCAGCAGCGTCAGCGGCTCGTCCGACGCCAGGCGTTTGGCCTCGCCGGCATATTTGCGCGCCTGCCCGGCATCGCCGGCGCCGATCGCCAGCAGGCCTTTGGTGATCGCAAGATGGCCCTGTCCCACGCGGCGGCGGCGCCAGAATTCGGAGAACTGCCGCGGCGAGCGGAAAAGTCCGCGCAGGATCGACCACGCCAGAATTGCCAAAACCACGACGGCGGCGAGCGCGACCAGCGCCACCATCACCGAGGTTTCGATGCGCAGCCCCTGCCAGGTGACGGCGACCTCGCCGGGACGATCGGCGAACCAGGCTACGCCGAGCGCCAGCAGCCCGACGACGACAAGATAAAATGCAACGCGGATCATCGGCGCAGAGGCCTCACATGTTGGGTTTGCCGACGGCGGCAAGCGCATTCATCGAGAATTGCCGGGCCGCCGCGAGCGCGGCGGCGCGGGCTTCGGCTGTCCTGATCCACGGATCGGCGGGCGCACGCACCGGAGCAGGCAGTTTTGAAAGATCCTGCAAGGCGCCGGCCAGATCGGCGCGCGCCGCTTTCGCCTCGATGCGCGCGATGACATCGGCTGGCCGATCGCCGGACACGTCGCCGACCGGGCGGATGCGAACCAGCCGCTCCGCATTGGCCTGCAGCTTGTCCAGAATGCCGCCGTCCTGCGGCGCGGCATTTCCCGCGGCCTTCAGCAGCGCAGGCGTCAAGGCCGCGAGTTCGCGCGACAACGCCTGCGCGCTCGGAACGCCGGCGGCGGCAAAGGGTTCGAGCGGCGCAAGAACGCCGGCATCGGGCGCCAGCGCGCGCGCCGCCGCAAGTTCAGCAGTGAAGGATGCGCCGCGGTCCACGGCCATCGACAGCACCGACGCCACGACCGCCAGCCCGCTCTTCCGATCGTCAACGACGCCGGCGCTGCGGCGCTCGGCTTCGCTTGCCTTGAGCGCCTGTTCGAGCGCCGCGATGCGATTATTCAGCGCGTCGATATCGCCGCGCGCGACATCGGACGTTGCAACACCCGTCCCCTTTTGCGCCGTTTCGGCGGCGGCGAGCGCGCTGTCCGAACGGGCGCGCGCTTCGCGCACCAGCACCGCCAATTCGTCCGCGCGCCGCTGCTGCGCCGCGGCCTGCTCTGCCGCCAGCCTGGCAGCGGCTTCGGCGGCGGCGATGCGGCCGGTCAAGCCGGCATCGGGCGCGCGAGGAACAGCCAGCGCGGATTCAAGCCGGGCGATGCGCTGCGACAGATCGTCGGCCGTCCGGTTGCGCTCGGGCGCGGAGTCGGTGGTGACGGCGCGGCCGGCGAGCAGATTGGCGGCGGCGAGCCCCAGCAGAAAGAACACGATCGCGGCAACAGCGCCCGCCCCGATCAGCGGCCACGGCAATCCGCCGGGCACCCGGCCCCATATTTTTTGCGCGAAGCGATCCGGCCCGCGCGGCGGCACCCCGCCGGCCGCTGTGTCGGGCCGGGGCGGCGATGATTCGGGTGTCGCCCGCTCGGCCGCAACGGTCTCGGGTTTCTCTGCAGCCACAGGCGGTTCGTGAGCAATCGGCTGACTTGCCACTTCGGTCGCTTTCAGTTCGATGGTCGGCCCGCTCCGGCGGCTGCCCGACGGCCCTTTCTTCGGGCCCGTGCCCTTGTCGCTGGTGCCGCCGGTCATGGTGCCGTCTCCTGGCTTGGATTCACGATCAGGCCGCGGACATTACCCGAGATACTGCGTCAGCATTTCGGCGGCAACCGCGCCCTGTGCTGCCCGAAGAGGCCCAACCCTTCAACGCAGCAAAAGGTCCAGCAACGCTGCCTCGTCAGGCTTCCGCGCCACACGAATATCGGTGGCGTCTATATCCCTGAGCGGCCCGGCCGCGCGATCGGACAGGCAGAGATGCGGCAATGCCTTGATATGACGCAACAACCCGCCGGTTTTCGCGCAATCGACAAAGATCGCAGCGCTGCGGCGGGAATAATGCAGAACACCATCAACCGCGCCGGTCTCGAGCGCAGCCGCCACGTTTTGCGGGAGGATTGCGGCGGCGCGCGCGCGGTAAAGGACCGCAGTCTCGACCTCGAGACCCCGAGCGGCCAGATCCCCGGCGAGATCGCGCGCGACGTCGCTGCCGGCGAGATAGAGCAGCGGTTGCGGATTCGCCCCGATCCGCGCCGTCACCAGCCGGACAAGATCGTCGCCGTCACCGTCCGCCGAAATGACCTCGGAAAAGCCGGCCAGCCGCGCCGCCTCCGCGGTGCGGCCGCCGACCGCGAAAACCGGCAATTTTCCAAGATCGCGGCAACTCGCATGCGTCATGAGCGCACGCGCGGCGTTGCCGCTGGTCATCAGCACGGCCGCCCAGGGACCAGATCCGATTGCCGCATCGGACAACGCCTCGATATCGAGCACGGGCGCGATCAAGGCCTCGTGGCCGAGATCGCGCAACCGGTTTGCGGTGCGCTGCGCTTCATCGCGTGGACGCGTGACCAGAATCCGCACCGCTTCATCCTTGCGTGAAGAAACCGGGACCGCCGCGGCGCCTCAGTTCGGCGCCGGCGTCCCGACCGAGGGCGACGGCGTCGTTCACTGCACCCTCCCGCACGGTCTCGAAACTTTCGCTGCCGTCGGGCTTCAGGATCAGGCCGCGAAAATGAATGCGCGATCCGTTCAGAACGGCATGGCCGCCGATCGGCGTCCGGCAGGAGCCGTCCAGCACGCCGAGAAAAGCGCGCTCGGCCGCGAGCGCAATCGATGTCGCGGCATGATCGATGGCCGCAAGATATTTGCCCGTGCGCGCATCGTTCTCGCGCGCCTCGATCACGATCGCGCCCTGTCCGACCGCCGGCAAGAATTCGTCCGTGCTGAGAACGCACGTCGCGGCATGCGCGAGTCCGAGCCGGCGCAACCCGGCCAGCGCCAGCAGCGTCGCATCGAACGCCCCTTCGTCGATGCGGCGCAGGCGCGTCTCGACATTGCCGCGCAACATCTCGACTCGCAGATCGGGCCGCAGCCGTTTCGCCATCGCCTGCCGCCGCAGCGAGGCGGTGCCGATCGTTGCGGCTTGCGCGAGGCCGGACAGCGACGTCGCCTTGCGGCTGATCAGCACATCGCGCGGGTCCTCGCGCTCCAGGCAGCAGACCAGTGCCAGGCCGTGCGGCAGGATTGTCGGCATGTCCTTCGCCGAATGAACGGCGAGATCGATCTCGTCCGCCAGCAGCGCCTCTTCGATCTCCTTGGTGAACAGACCCTTGCCACCGGATTCGGACAGCGGGCGGTCCTGGATGCGGTCGCCGCTGGTGCGTATGACGCGGATTTCGATTGCCGCCGGCTCCAGCCCATGTGCCGCCGCCAGCCGTGCCTGCACCGTCCGCGATTGCGCCAGCGCCAGCGGCGATCCGCGCGTGCCGATCCGCAGGACAAAGCTGGCAGAGGATTGCGCCATAAGACCTCGCAATGCTACGCCGGTCTGACAAGCAAGGTTTGCCGGCGGACATGGTTGTACTCGGAATCGAAACGACTTGCGACGAGACCGCGGCCGCCCTCGTCGAGCGCGGCGCGGACGGGCGCGGGCGCATTCTGTCCAACATCGTGCTTTCGCAGAACGACGAACACGCGGCCTTCGGTGGCGTGGTTCCGGAAATCGCCGCCCGCGCGCATGTGGAAGTGCTCGACCTGCTGATCGCAAGAGCGATGCAGGAGGCCGGCCTGACCTTCCCGCAGATCGACGGCGTCGCCGCGGCCGCCGGACCCGGCCTGATCGGCGGCGTCATTGTCGGGCTGACCACCGCGAAGGCCATGGCGCTGGTCAACCAGAAGCCGCTGATCGCCGTCAATCATCTCGAAGCCCATGCCCTGACCGCGCGCCTGACCGACGGCGTGCCGTTCCCTTATTGCCTGTTTCTGGCCTCGGGCGGCCATACCCAGATCGTGGCCGTGCGCGGTGTCGGAGATTATGTGCTGCTTGGCAACACGCTTGATGATGCGATCGGCGAGGCCTTCGACAAGACCGCCAAGCTGCTCGGTCTCGGCTATCCGGGCGGGCCGCAGGTCGAGCAGGAGGCCACGCGCGGCGACGCGTCCCGCTTCACGCTGCCGCGCCCGATGTTCGCCCGCCATGACGCCAATTTCTCCCTCTCCGGGCTGAAAACCGCCTTGCGGCTGGAGGCCGAAAAGATCGCCCCCCTGAGCGATCAGGACGTGAGCGACCTGTGCGCCTCGTTCCAGCAGGCGGTGGTCGACGTGGTGTCCGATCGCCTGCGCGTCGGCTTGCGGCTGTTTCGCGAGCGCTACGGTGCGCCCACCGCTCTGGTCGCCGCCGGCGGCGTCGCCGCCAATCAGGCGATCGGCAAGGCCCTGCACAAGCTGGCTTTCCAGATCGGGACCCGGCTGATCGTGCCGCCGCCCGCCCTGTGCACGGACAATGGCGCGATGATCGCCTGGGCCGGAGCGGAGCGGCTGGCCGCGGGCCTGACCGACGGTCTCGACATTGCCCCGCGGGCACGCTGGCCGCTGGAGGAGGTTGCCGGTCCGCGCGCGATGACCGATCCTCACCCAGCGTCGCGTATCTGACCCTCCAGCCGGGGCCGCATCATGCCGTTCGATCATATCGCCGTGCTCGGCGCCGGAGCCTGGGGAAGCGCGCTCGCCAACGCGGCCGCGCATGCCGGCCGCAAGGTCACGCTCTGGACGATCGACAAGACGGAAGCCGACACCATTACGACGACAGGGATGTCGCCGATGCTGCCCGGCGTGAGGATCGATCCGGACGTCACCGTCACGACATCGCTCGCGCAGGCGGCGAAGGCGGACGCGATCCTCGTTGTCGTCCCGGCGCAGGCCTCGCGCGAGGTTGTGACCGCGGCGAGCGCGCTGATCAGCGCGGGCACGCCGCTCATCACCTGCGCCAAGGGCATCGAGCGCGGCACCCGCAAGTTCATGACCGAAGTGATCGCCGAATGTGCGCCGCTGGCCGTACCTGCGATCCTGTCCGGTCCGAGCTTCGCGGCGGACGTCGCTCGCGGTCTGCCGACAGCCGTCACCCTGGCGGCGAAGGATGAAGGCATCGCCCATGCCCTGTCGCAGGCGATCGGCACGGCGACCTTCCGGCCCTATCATTCGACCGACCTGCGCGGCGTCGAAATCGGCGGCGCGGCCAAAAATGTATTCGCCATCGCGGCCGGAATCGTCGCGGGCCGCGGATTGGGCGACAGCGCGGCGGCGGCGTTGATCACGCGCGGCTTTGCGGAATTGTTGCGCTTCGGAAAGGCCTGCGGCGCAAGGCCGGAAACGCTGACCGGCCTGTCGGGCCTCGGCGATCTGATCCTGACCTGTTCAAGCCGGCAATCGCGCAACTTCTCGCTCGGCATCGCGCTCGGCCGCGGAAAGTCTCCGCTGGAAGCGTTGGGCGCATCAAAACTCGCGGAGGGCGCCTATACCGCGTCGGTGCTGACCGACATGGCGCGCGCGCACAAGATCGAAATGCCGATCGCCGACGCGGTCGCCAGCGTGCTCGACGGCAGCACAAGCGTCGACAAGGCCATCGACGGGCTGCTGGCGCGGCCGATTGGCGCGGAGATCTGAATGGCCTACTGGCTTGTAAAAAGCGAGCCCGACGCTTGGTCGTGGGACCAGCAGGTGAAGAGGGGCACAAAAGGCGAGATGTGGAGCGGCGTGCGCAACCACACCGCCAAACAGAACCTGATGAAGATGAAGAAAGGCGACCGCGCCTTCTTCTATCACTCCAATATCGGCAAGGAGATTGTCGGCATTGTGGAGGTCATCCGCGAGCATTATCCCGACCCGACCGACGACACCCAAAAATTTGTCGTGGTCGACGTGAAAGCGGTCGAGCCGGTTCCGCAGCCGGTCACACTGGCCGCCATCAAGGCGGAGCCCAGGCTGAAGGACATGGCGCTGCTGAAATATTCGCGGCTGTCGGTGCAGCCGGTGACGGATGCCGAATGGAAGACGATCTGCAGGATGGGCGGAATAAAGTGAAACTGGCCGGAGCAGGCCTGAAAGACCGGCAAAGCCGGCATCCGAAGCTCCTCTTCCGCGGCGCAATGCCACCAAAGTGGCACGGTCTGCCGTCTTGCCGTTCGGCCGGGCGCTCCGCATAATTGCGGCAAATCAAGAACATGGCAGGCTCGGCAAGCGATCCTGTGGCGTTGCGTGGGGAGGGTGACTGAGATGTCCGACAAGATTTTCGACGTTCCGGCCGAATGGCAGCAGCGCGCCTGGCTGGACGACGCCAAATACAAGGCGATGTATGCGGATTCGGTCGCGAACCCGGACGCATTCTGGGGGCAACAGGCCAAGCGCATCGACTGGATGCGGCCCTTTTCCAAGGTCAAGAACACGTCCTTCGCCGCCGACAATGTCTCGATCAAATGGTTCGAGGACGGCACCCTGAATGCCGCCTACAACTGCATCGACCGGCATCTGCCGCATCGCGCCAACCAGACCGCGATCATCTGGGAAGGCGACGATCCGAAAGACTCCAGGCACATCACCTATCAGGAATTGCACGACGAGGTCTGCCGCTTCGCCAACATCATGCGCAACCGCAATGTCGGCAAGGGCGACCGCGTCACCATCTACATGCCGATGATTCCGGAAGCGGCTTACGCGATGCTGGCCTGCGCGCGGATCGGCGCCGTTCATTCGGTGATCTTCGGCGGCTTTTCGCCGGATTCGATCGCCGGCCGCATCGAGGATTGCAAATCCAATTTCGTCATCACCGCCGACGAGGGCTTGCGCGGCGGCAGAAAAATTCCGCTGAAAGCCAATGTCGACGCGGCGATCGAAAAGGTCGGCGGCGTCGACCATGTCGTGGTGGTGCGCCGCACCGGCGCGCCGGTGAACATGGATCCGGTGCGCGACGTCTGGTACCACGAAGCGAAGGAAGTCGTGACCGCGGAATGCCCGTGCGAGGAGATGAAAGCGGAAGACCCGCTGTTCATCCTCTACACATCGGGCTCGACCGGAAAGCCGAAGGGCGTGCTGCACACCACCGGCGGCTATCTGGTTTACACCTCGATCACGCATCAATACGTGTTCGATTATCACGAGGGCGACGTCTACTGGTGCACGGCCGACGTCGGCTGGGTCACAGGCCACAGCTACATCGTGTATGGCCCGCTTTCCAACGGTGCGATCACGCTGATGTTTGAAGGCGTGCCGAACTACCCCACCAATTCACGCTTCTGGGACGTCATCGACAAGCACAAGGTCAACACCTTCTACACCGCACCGACCGCGATCCGCGCGCTGATGCAGGCCGGCGACGAGCCGGTGAAGAAGACTTCGCGCAAATCGCTCAGACTGCTCGGCTCGGTCGGCGAGCCGATCAATCCGGAAGCCTGGGAATGGTACCACCGCGTGGTCGGCGACAGCCGCTGCCCGATCGTCGATACCTGGTGGCAGACCGAGACCGGCGGCATCCTGATCACGCCGTTGCCGGGCGCGACCAAGCTCAAGCCCGGTTCGGCGACACGGCCGTTCTTCGGCGTGCAGCCGCAACTCGTCGACGCCGAAGGCCAGGTGCTGGAGGGCGCCGCCAGCGGCAATCTCTGCATCACCGATTCCTGGCCGGGCCAGATGCGCAGCGTCTACGGCGATCACGCGCGCTTCGTGGAAACCTATTTCATGACTTATCCCGGCAAGTATTTCACCGGCGACGGCTGCCGCCGCGACGAGGACGGCTATTACTGGATCACCGGCCGCGTCGATGACGTGCTCAACGTGTCGGGCCACCGGCTCGGCACCGCCGAGGTTGAAAGCGCGCTCGTGGCGCATCCGAAATGCAGCGAGGCCGCCGTGGTCGGCTATCCGCATCCGATCAAGGGCCAGGGCATCTATGCCTATGTGACGCTGATGGCCGGCGAGCAGCCGAGCGACGAACTCAAGAAGGAACTCGTGGCGTGGGTGCGCAAGGAAATCGGGGCGATCGCCTCCCCCGACCTGCTGCAATTCGCACCCGGTCTTCCCAAGACGCGGTCCGGCAAGATCATGCGCCGCATCCTGCGCAAGATCGCCGAGGACGAGTATAACAATCTCGGCGACACCACGACGCTGGCCGATCCGGCGGTGGTCAACGATCTCGTGAACAACCGGCAGAACCGGACGCATTAAGGTTCCAGAGAGAGAGAGAGCAAATCGCGCGCGGCCGGCCCAGCCGGCCGCGTTGCCATTTTTCAACACTGTTTACATTACTCTCAGGCGATGCTTTTCCCCGGACCGGCGGATGCGCTAGGTTCAGCTGAACAGGGCTGAATTGGCTGGGGTTGCTTCATGCGGACTGCACACTGCCTTTTGGCGTCGCTCGGCGTCCTTGTCCTCGCCGCACAGACCGGCACCGCTTTTGCGCGCGAGAGCATCAGGTTCGATACCGACGTCTCGCCGGGCACCATTGTGATCAAGACCAATCAGCGCCGGCTCTATTACGTCATGCCGGGCGGCCGGGCGGTGGCCTACACCGTCGGCGTCGGCCGCGCCGGCAAGACCTGGACCGGCACCAAATACATCAACGGCAAGTATCGCAATCCCGCCTGGTCGCCGCCGCCGGAAGTCCGCCGCGACCGGCCAAGCCTGCCGGCGGTGATCCCGGGCGGCACGCCCGGCAATCCCATGGGCGTGGCCGCGCTGACGCTGTCGGGCGGCGATCAATATGCCATCCACGGCACCAACGCGCCGGGATCGATCGGCGGTTTCGTGTCCTATGGCTGCATCCGCATGCACAACCGCGACATCCTCGACCTGTTCGACCGCGTCGGCTACGGCACGCCGGTGATCGTGACGCGCTGAGCCCGGCGCGGCCCAGACACAGAAACTACATATGTTACAAACAATTAATGCCATTCCGGGCGCGGCACAGGGCCGCGACCGCGCGCCGCTGGCCGGACAATCTTGAATGCCGGGCCGGCCGTCCCCATCCTTTGCAGCCTGACCGACACGCGCCTCTGCGCGGTGCGGCCGGAGGAGAGAAAGAATGAATTATTTTCGGACGGCGATGCTGCTGGCGGGGCTCACCGCCCTGTTCATGGGCGTGGGCTATCTGATCGGCGGCCAGAGCGGCGCCCTGCTCGCATTGCTGGTCGCGGGCGGCATGAACATTTTCGCCTACTGGAATTCGGACAAGATGGTCTTGTCCATGAACGGCGCGCAGGAAGTCGACGAGCGCACCGCGCCGGACATCCATTCCATGGTCCGCGAGCTTGCGGGCCGTGCGCAACTGCCGATGCCGCGCGTCTATCTGATGGACAATCCGCAGCCGAACGCCTTTGCCACCGGCCGCAATCCGGAACATGCCGCGGTCGCGGTCACCACCGGCTTGCTGCAGCGGCTGTCGCGCGAGGAAGTGGCGGGCGTGATCGCGCACGAACTCGCGCATATCAAGAATCACGACACCCTGATCATGACCATCACCGCCACCATCGCGGGCGCGATTTCCATGCTGGCGCAGTTCGGCATGTTCTTCGGCGGCAATCGCGAGAACAATAACGGCATGGGCATGATCGGCACGCTCGCCATGGTCATTCTCGCGCCGATCGCCGCCATGATCGTGCAGATGGCGATCAGCCGCACGCGGGAATATTCCGCCGACAATCTTGGCGGACGCATCGTCGGCAATCCGGACTGGCTGGCTTCCGCGCTGGTCAAGATCTCGAACGCCGCGCATGTGATCCCGAACGAAGACGCGGAGCGCAATCCGGCAACGGCGCACATGTTCATCATCAATCCGCTGTCGGGCCAGCGCATGGACAATCTGTTCTCGACCCATCCGGCGACCGAGAACCGCATTGCCGCCTTGCAGGAGCTGGCGCGCGAAATGGGCCAGAGCAGCCGTTCCGGCGGAGATTTCCGTTCGGGCGCAAGCGCGGCCAGCGTACCGGCGTCCGGCCCCTGGGCGAGCGGGCGGCGCGGCGGGTCAACGCGCTCCGGTCCCTGGGGCTGATTTCGTAAATTCGCCGAATGGACGGCGGGTGCGCCCTCGCATCCGCCGTTTCTTCGTGCCATGGGAAGGCCGATGGCACACCCGCAAGCACCTTCAGACGCCGACGCCCCCGGACTGGCGACACGCCGGAGCGCGGTCGAAATCCTCGATTCCGTCCTCAGGCACCGTCAGCCGCTCGACGATCTCCTCTCCGGCAAGGCCGCCCATGCCGGCCTGGCGGCGCTGGACGAGCGCGACCGCGCGCTCGCGCGCAACATCATCGCGACCACGCTGCGGCGGCTCGGCAGCCTGCGCTATCTGCTGGCGCGCTTTCTCGCCAAGGGAATGCCGGCGGACGCGCCGCTGGTGGAGCCGATCCTGCTGGTCGGCGCGGCGCAGATCCTGTTTCTCGACGTGCCGGACCATGCCGCCGTCGATCTGTCGGTGCGGCTGACACAGGCCACCCGCCATCAGGCGCATTATGCCGGCCTGGTGAACGCGGTGCTGCGGCGCATGGTGCGCGAGGGCAAAGCCGCGCTCGCCAAACTCGACGCGCCTTCGCTCGATACACCGGGCTGGCTGCTGCAACGCTGGATCAAGGCTTACGGCAGCGAGACCGCGCGCAGCATCGTGATCGCCAACAGCCATGAAGCCGCGCTCGATCTCAGCGTGAAAAGCGATCCCGCGGCATGGGCGGAACGCCTGAACGGACAGGTGCTGCCGAACGGCAGCGTGCGTCTGATCGCACAGGTGCCGGTCCCCTCCTTGCCCGGCTATGACGAGGGCGAATGGTGGGTGCAGGACGCCGCCGCAGCCTTGCCGGCGCATCTGCTGGGCGATGTGCGCGGCAAGACCGTCGCCGATCTGTGCGCGGCGCCGGGCGGAAAAACCGCGCAGCTTGCGCAGGCCGGCGCCAGCGTCATCGCGGTCGACCGCTCCAAGGTCAGGCTTGCGCGGCTGCAGGAGAATTTCGGCCGGCTGCATCTTCCGGTGGAAACGGTCGTGGCCGATGCGGCGGTCTGGGAGGCGGGACCGTTCGATGCCGTGCTGCTCGACGCGCCCTGTTCCTCGACCGGCACCGTCCGCCGCCATCCCGATATTCCCTGGCAGAAGCGGCAGGCGGATATCGTGAAGCTCGCAGCCCTGCAGCAAAGGCTGCTCGATAATGCGGTCCGAATCACCAAGCCGGGCGGCCTCATTGTCTATTGCACCTGCTCGCTGGAACCGGAGGAAGGCGAAGCCGCGATCGGGTCTTTTCTGGCGCGGACATCCGCGGTCGGCCGGAAGCCGATCGTGGCGGCCGATGTCTTTGGCCAGAGCGAATTCCTGACCGCGGATGGCGATCTGCGCACTCTGCCCTGCCATTGGCCGAGTCCGGATACGCGGCTGGGCGGTCTCGATGGCTTCTTTGCCGCCCGGCTTGAGCGGCGCTAGGCCATTGGCCGATCTGACCAAGTGTGAAGCGTTCTGGTTGGCCGCCTCCCGGCGCTTCGCTATATGATCGCTTCGGGAGCGGGACATGGGGCCCGTCGCAGCGAAGAGGCCAAGCCGGAAATGTCCGTGTCTGTCGCGGAACGTACCAAGCTATCCATGCTGCTGGTGCGTCGCGGGCTTCGCCATGCCAGCGGCCGGCTGAACGCACATCCCCTTCTGCGCTGGCGGTTTTTCCCGGCCAAGACCGACCGGCTGGTGATTTCGCCGCAGGATTTGCGCACCGCCGATCCGACCCGCGCCAGCGAGATCTATGCCGGACGATTCGCCTTTGCCGGCAAGGTCGTGATCTGCGACGGCCGCTCGCCCTTCGAGATGACCCCGCCTTCCGACGAATGGGCCACCCTGCTGCTGGGCTTCGGCTGGCTGCGTCATCTGCGGGCCGCCGAATCGGCCATCACCCGCGCCAATGCCCGCGCGCTGATGGACGAATGGATTTCCCTGCAGGGCTCCTGGCATCCCCTGGGCTGGCGCCCCGACATTCTGGCGCGCCGAATCATGTCCTGGATCAGCCAGGCGCCGCTGGCCCTGCAGGACGCCGACGTTCACTTCTATCGCCGCTTTCTGCGCAGCCTGACCCGGCAGGTCCGCACCCTTCGGCATAATTTTGCCGAAGCGCGCGACGGCGCGCCAAGGCTGCAGGCCGCCATCGCGCTCATGTACGCGACGTTGTGCATGGCCGGCCAGACCCGCCATCTGCGCAGCGCCACCAAGCGTCTGGAAGACGAACTGGAATGGCAGATCCTCCCCGACGGCGGACATGTCAGCCGCAATCCGGGCGTGCTGATCGAATTGCTGCTCGATCTGCTGCCGCTGCGGCAGGCCTTTTCCGCCCGCAATGTCGCGCCGCCGGCGGCGCTGCTCAACGCGATCGACCGCATGATGCCGATGCTGCGTTTCTTCCGGCACGGCGACGGCAATTTCGCTTTGTTCAACGGCATGGGACCGACGGCCGCCGATCAGCTCGCCACCATTCTGGCCTATGACGACGCGCGCGGCACGCCGGTGGCGAATGCGCCGCATTCCGGCTATCAGCGCCTGCAAGCCAAGACCATGCTGGTGATTGCCGATACCGGAACCCCGCCGCCGCTGGCGGTGAGCCAGGAAGCGCATGCCGGATGCCTGGCGTTCGAATTCTCCGCCAACGATCACCGCATCGTGGTGAATTGCGGCGTGCCCGCCAACAACCGCGAAAGCTGGCGCCAGGTCGCGCGCGCCACCGCCGCGCATTCGACCGTCACTTTCAACGACACATCGTCCTGCACCTTCCTCGAAGGTGGCGCGTTCAAGAACCTGGTCGGCGTTCCGGTCCTGGACGGCCCGCACCGCGTCAACGTGGCGCGCGAAGACCATGGCGACTCGCTGGTGCTGCGCACCTCGCATGACGGCTACGCCGACGACTTCGGCATCATCCACCAGCGCTCCCTCATGCTGGCGGCCAACGGTCTGCGCCTCGACGGCGAGGATGTGTTCATGCCGGTGCATGGTGACGGATTGCGGCCCGGCACACCGGACGAATTCGCGGTGCGCTTTCACCTGCATCCGACCGTGAAAGCCAATCGCCTGACCGACGGCCATGGCGTGATGCTGGTCCTGCCCAATCGCGAAGTCTGGACATTCGACGCCCATGCCGACCAGGTCGAACTGGAGGAGAGCGTGTTCCTGGCCGGACTCGACGGGCCGCGCCGCACGGTGCAGATCGTGATCTTCGGGCAGGCCCGCCGGGTGCCGCGCGTGCACTGGACCTTCGCACATACATCCACGGGGCAGCAGCCTCAGCGCCGCGGCGAACCGGCCGCGCGCAAATTGCCGCGTGACGAACCCGAATTGCCGCTGTGACAGGACGACCGATGTCTGAAACTCTTCGCCGTGTGACCCGCGCCCTGCTGTCCGTGTCAGACAAGGCCGGACTGATCGATTTCGCACGCCGGCTGGACAAGCATGGCATCGAGATCGTGTCCACCGGCGGCACCGCAAAGACCCTGATCGATGCGGGGCTCAAGGTTGTCGACGTGTCCGAGGTCACCGGCTTTCCCGAAATGATGGATGGCCGGGTGAAGACGCTGCATCCCAGGGTGCATGGCGGGCTGCTCGCGATCCGCGCCAACAAGGATCACGCCGGCGCCATGCAGACGCACGGCATCAAGCCGATCGATCTGCTGGTGGTGAGCCTTTATCCCTTCGAGGCTACGGTGGCGAAGGGCGCGGGCTTCGACGATTGCATCGAGAATATCGACATCGGCGGGCCGGCCATGATCCGCGCCGCGGCCAAGAACCACGGCGACGTGGCCGTGATTGTCGATGCCGACGACTACAGGACCGTGCTGGATGAACTCGACGCGCAGAACGGCGCGACGACGCTGGCGCTGCGCAAGACGCTGGCGGCCAAGGCCTATGCCCGCACCGCCGCGTATGACGCGGCGATCTCCAACTGGTTCGCCGCGCAGCTTCACGATACGGCGCCGGCCTTCCGCGCCTTCGGCGGCAAGCTCGCCGAAGCCCTGCGCTACGGCGAAAACCCGCACCAGAGCGCGGCTTTTTACCGCTCGGGCGAACAGCGGCCGGGCGTCGCCACCGCGCGGCAATTGCAGGGCAAGCAACTCTCCTACAACAATATCAACGACACCGACGCCGCCTATGAATGCGTCGCCGAGTTCGATCCCAGGCGCACCGCGGCATGCGTGATCGTGAAACACGCCAATCCCTGCGGCGTCGCGGAAGGCGAGACGATAATGGACGCCTATCGCAAGGCGCTGGCCTGCGACTCCACCTCCGCCTTCGGTGGCATCGTGGCGCTCAACCGCACGCTCGATGCAGAGGCGGCGCGGGCGATCACGGACATCTTCACCGAAGTGATCATCGCACCGGAGGCGACGGACGAAGCGGTCGCCATTGTCGGCGCCAAGAAGAATCTGCGCCTTCTGGTCGCCGGCGGACTGCCCGATCCGCGTGAAGCCGGCCTGCTGGTGAAATCCGTCGCCGGCGGTCTGCTGGTGCAATCGCGCGACAATGCGGTCGCCGACGACATGGACCTCAAGGTCGTCACCAGGCGCGCGCCGACAAACGCGGAATTGCGCGATCTGCGTTTCGCCTTCCGGGTTGCCAAGCACGTCAAGTCGAACACGATCGTTTACGCGAAAGACAACGCGACCGTGGGCATCGGCGCCGGCCAGATGAGCCGCATCGATTCCGCCCGCATCGCCGCCCGCAAGGCGCAGGACGCGGCGAAGGAACTGGGCCTCGCCGAGCCGCTGACTAGGGGCTCGGTGGTGGCGTCGGACGCCTTCTTCCCGTTCGCCGACGGCCTGCTGGTCGCCATCGAGGCCGGCGCCACGGCGGTGATCCAGCCCGGCGGCTCGATGCGCGACGACGAGGTGATCAAGGCCGCCGATGACGCCGGCATCGCCATGGTGTTCACGGGAACGCGGCATTTCCGGCATTGAGTGATCCATCGCCGTCCTGCGGCGAGACGGACCTCACTTCGCCGCCAGATCGCCCAGCAGGCTCGCGGCCACCGACAATTTCGACAGCGTCAGGCCGGTATCGGCGATCTCGAGCACCGCGCTGCGGATGCGCTCCACGTCGCTCTTGCGCGCCGCCACCCAGGCCTCCACCGCCGCCGGCCCGGGCGGACCCGCATCGAGCATGTCCGCCGTGAGCCGGCGCATGGCCTCGCCCAGCATGTTGCGCGCCCGGTCCAGCGCCAGCCGGTCGAAATAATCCGACACCGCGATGTCGCGCGCGGCACTGGCGATGCGGTCGAGCCTGAAAAAATTGCGGGCGGCGAAATAGGTCAGCGTGACATCGGCAATCGCCTTTCCGGTGCGGTCGGCGACCAGAACGATGTCGGGCGCAACCGACAGAGCCGGAAGGCTGGCCATCCGCCGCGCCAGAGTTTCCGGCACACCGGCCTGCCGGAGATCCGCCGCGCGCGCCGAACGGGCGGCGGCGCCATCCTCCGACAACGCCTTGTCCAGCATGCGGTCGACCTCGGCGATGCCGCCGCCGAAATGCGTGACGGTGTCGGCAAGTCCCTTCTCGAGATCGACATTGCGCAGGAACCAGACCAGCCGGTCGAGCAACAGGCTCTGGATCGCGCCATACAATTCGAGCTGCAGCGCGCCCGAAATCTTGTTGTCGAGGGCGTCGATCTCTCCATTCAGCGCCGTCATGCCGAAGCTGTCGCGCACGGCGGCAAAGGCCTTGGCGATCTTGTCCGGCGGGGCGCCGGTCTCGTCGGTCAGACGGGCGATCAGCGAAGGCCCGCCGCGATTGATCATCGAATTGGTCAGGTGGGTGGCGATGATCTCGCGCCGCAACCGGTGCTGCCTGAGCGCATCCGGAAACCGCCGGGAGAGGTCCTGCGGAAAATACCGGATCAGGTCGCGGCCGAGATAGGGGTCGTCGGGCACTTCGGTCCGGATGAGATTCTCGAACAGCGACAGCTTGGCATAGGCCAGCAGGACGGCGAGTTCCGGCCGGGTGAGGGATTGCGAGCGCCGGCGGCGATCTGCGATCTCGGCATCGTCGGGCAGGAATTCCACTGCGCGGTCGAGCGCGCCGCGCGCTTCCAGCATCTGCATCAGCCGCTGCAGAAAGCCGATATCTTCCGCACCGCGCCGCTCGGTGAGCGATATGGCCAGCGTCTGCAAATAGTTGTTGCGGAGCACGAGCTGCGCGACCTCTTCGGTCATGTCGGCAAGGAAAACGTTGCGCTGCTCGAGCGTCAGCGCGCCCGCCCGCACCGGAACGCTGAGCGCGATCTTGATATTGACCTCGACGTCGGAGGTGTTGACGCCGGCCGAATTGTCGATCGCGTCGGTGTTCAGCCGCACGCCGCGCAACCCGGCCTCGACGCGCCCGCGCTGGGTCATGCCGAGATTGGCGCCCTCGCCGACCACCTTGCAGCGCAGATCGGCGCCGGTGACACGAATGGCGTCATTGGCACGGTCGCCGACCGCCTCGTCGCCCTCCCCCGATGCACGGATATAGGTGCCGATGCCGCCAAAGAACAGCAGATCGGCATCCATTTTCAGGATCGCGCTCATCACCTGCTGCGGTGTGGGTTTTGTCGATTCAAGCCCCAGGAGCGCCTGCGCTTCCTTCGACAGCAGAATCTCCTTGGCGTTGCGTGCATAAACGCCGCCGCCTCTGGAGATCAGTCCCTTGTCGTAATCCTGCCAGCTTGAGCGCGGCAGATCGAACAGCCGCTGGCGCTCGGTAAAACTTTTCGTGGGATCGGGGTCGGGATCGATGAAGATGTCGCGATGATCGAATGCGGCGACGAGGCGGATGGTTTTTTCGCGCAGCATGCCGTTGCCGAACACGTCGCCGGACATGTCGCCGACCCCGGCCACCGTGAAAGGCGTCGTCCCGATATCGATATCCATTTCGCGGAAATGCCGCTTCACGGCCTCCCAGGCCCCGCGGGCGGTGATGCCCATTTTCTTGTGGTCGTAGCCGGCCGAACCGCCGGAGGCGAAAGCATCGCCCAGCCAGAAATCGTGCTTCAGCGAAAGCTCGTTGGCGATATCGGAAAACGTCGCCGTGCCCTTGTCGGCTGCTACCACCAGATAGGGGTCGTCACCGTCGTGGCGCACCACCTGCTCGGGCGGGATCAGCGTGTCGATCGAGAGGTTGTCGGTGATGTCGAGCAGGCTCTCGATGAACAGCTTGTAGGTCGCCACCCCTTCCGCCTGCACCGCTTCGCGCGGCCCGGCGGGCGAGCGCTTGGGGACAAAGCCGCCTTTGGCGCCGACCGGGACGATCACCGCATTCTTGACCTGCTGCGCTTTCACCAGGCCCAGCACCTCGGTGCGGAAATCCTGCGGCCGGTCCGACCAGCGGATACCGCCGCGCGCCACCTTGCCGAAGCGTAGGTGAATGCCCTCGACCCGCGGCGAATAGACGAAGATTTCGTAGAGCGGGCGCGGCGCCGGCAGGGTCGTCAGCTTGCGGCTTTCATATTTGATGGCGATCAGGCCCTTGGGCAGACCATCCATGTCGAGCTGATAGAAATTGGTACGGATCGCGCTTTGCACCGCGTTGACGAAATGCCGAAGGATGCGATCCTCATCCAGACTCTCGACCTTGTCGAGCGCGGCGTCGATCTCCGCCACGATCTCCGCCTCGTGATGGCCGCGCTCTTCCAGCGAAATGTCGAGCCGGGGATCGAAGCGGGCGCGAAACAGCGCAACGATGCGCGCGGCTACCGGCGCGTGGCGATACAGCGTCCGCCACATGTAATCCTGCGAAAACGGCACCCTTACCTGGCGCAGAAAGCGCGACACCGCACGCACCAGCGCGACATCGCGCCAATAGAGTCCGGCGGCAAGGACCAGTGCGTTATAGCCGTCGTTCTCGGAACTGCCGCCCATCACCACCAGGAAGCAGCTTTCCAGCGCAGACTTCAGCCGCTCCAGATCGACCTTTCCGCCGTCGGCCCGCTCCAGCACCATGTCGTGGAGGAATATGATCGGGTGAGCGTCCGTGGACGGAGTGATTTCCGATGTCCGCTCGTCGACCACACGGAAACCCATGTTTTCCAGTACCGGCACGCGTTCGGACAATGGCAGCGGCCGGTTGTGGCTCCAGACCTTGAGCCCGACATCGTCAGGCCCGACGTCCTTCAGCGAATGGAAATTCACCGCCAACGGTCGCTCCGCCGACAGCGCCTCGATCACGCGAATATCGGCAACCGCGATCGCAGGCGAATAGCGGCCGCGATAGCCGGCCGGGAATCCGCTCTGATAGCGGACCAGAAGATCCTTGGCCCGCGCCGGCTCATAATTGAGCGACAGTTGCTCGAACAGCGCATCGGTCCAGGTGCGGACGATCGCATTGACCCCGTATTCCAGCGTGGCGCGATCCGGATCAGCCGCCCGGCGCTCGTCGGCGTCGAGATCGCGCCGCGCCACGATGAAATGCGCGCGCACCAGCGCGCTTTCGGGCAGGAACAGCGTCAGACCGCCGATATGCCCCTGATGGGCCCGGGCAAGGAATTCTCCCACCGATTCCACCACGTCGCTGGTGGCACGATCGCGCGGCAGGAACACCAGCACGGAGATGAACCGGTCGAAGCGGTCCCGCCGCGGCAGGACGCGCACCCGCGGGCGCTCGCCGAGCTGCATGATGGCGACGGCGAATTCCAGAAGCGTCGCCTCGTCGATCTGAAAGAGTTCGTCGCGCGGATAGGTTTCAAGCACATTGGCCAGCGCCTTGGCGGAATGGCCGGCGCTGCTGAAACCGGCGCGATCGATCACCGCGCTCACCTTGCGGCGGATATAGGGAATCGAGCGCGTGGATCGCGTATAGGCGGTCGAGGTGAGCAGCCCGACAATGCGCAATTCGCCGACGGCACGGCCGTTGCGATCAAAGCGCTTGACCGCGATGTAATCCATGAAGACGCGGCGATGCACGCGCGAACGGATGCTCGCCTTGTTGATCATCAGGACCTTGGGTTCTTCAAGAAAAGCGCGCATTTCGCGCATCATCACGTCATGACCGGCGACGGCCTTGAGCTCGCTGATCTCCGGATCGCGCAGGATGCCGAGCCCGCTTTCGGGCAACGGCTCCGGCGCGCCATTCGCGGCATAGCGATACTCGCGCGCGCCCAGGAATGTGAAATTGTCGCCGGCCAGCCATTCCAGAAACTGTACGGCCTCGGCGATTTCATCCACCGGCAAAGGCGGCGGGCCGGCTTTCAGATCGGCGGTGATTTCGCCGACCCGATCCAGAATAGGCCGCCAGTCGGTCACGCTGACCCGCACATCGGCCAGGGTTCGCTCAAGCCCCTGCACGATCTGGTGGCGGCGCGCTTTGTTGTCGTCGCGGTCGACATGAATATGGATGACGCTTTCGCGCGCGGGCGCGGATTTGGCTTGCGGCGTCAGCGACTGCAGTTTTCCGGCGGCCTCGCGGGTGACGCCGAGAATCGGATGCGCTACCAGCCTGATAGCGGTGTCGCGCACCGCCAGATCGGCCATCACCGAATCAACCAGGAACGGCATGTCGTCGTTGACGATCTCGATGACCGAAATCGCCTTCAGGCGCTCGCCGCCCGGCGGCGCATCGACAAAGCGGACTTTGGGAACGCCCGGCTTGCGCACCGACAGGAACGCGAAGGCATGTTCGGCAAGCGCGGCGAGGTCCGCGGGCTCATAGCCGAGCAGATCTTCGGGCGCGGCTTGCGCGAACAGCGCCCCGACAAGCTCGGCGGGAACATCGCTGCCGTTGTCGCGCACGATCGCGGCCGCCTGCTTGATCAGGCGGTGCGCGGATCGTTCCTCCTCCGCACCGGAGTGACCTTCAACCCGCATCGGTGATTCTCTTGCCGCTGGCCCCGTGTCAGTGTCCTCGACCCTGCCGCCGCCGTCGAGCCCTGATAGCCGACGCTTCACGAAGTTTCGAAGACGAAAGTGCCGGATGGCGTTCCCGCCGGCCCCGCGAGCAGATAGGCTTGCCTGAATGCAACCGGGGAGAACGGACCTTGCCCAAGGACAAGAAAAAATCCAACAAAATCAAGAAGAAAGATATGATCGCCGCGCTCGCCAAGGCGGCCGGCAAAAAACCGGCGACACCCGTCGCCTCTCAACCCGCGGCGGTAGCCAGCGACGATGTGGTCTTTGTTGCGCTGTCGCTGCCCGAACCGAAGCTGAATGGTTCGATGGCAGCGTATTTCAAGAAGTGCAAGGATAAGCTCGGTTTCGTCCCGAATGTGCTGAAGGCCTATGCCTTCGACATGACGAAGCTCGAAGCCTTCGTCGCCATGTACAACGATCTGATGCTCGGACCGTCCGGCCTGAGCAAGCTTGAGCGCGAGATGATCGCGGTGGCGGTGTCGTCGCAGAATCGCTGCTATTATTGTTTGGTCGCGCATGGCGCCGCTGTGCGGCAGATGGCAGGCGATCCTCTCCTGGGTGAACTGATGGTGATGAACTATCGCGGCGCGCGGCTGTCGAAGCGCCATCGCACGATGCTGGATTTCTCGGTGAAGCTGACGTCGCAGCCCTGGTCGGTGGAGGAACCCGACCGCGAACGGCTGCGGCGCGCCGGATTTTCCGACCGCGACATCTGGGACATCTCGAACGTGGCCGGCTTCTTCAACATGACCAACCGCGTCGCTGCGGCGACCGACATGCGGCCGAACACGGCGTATCACGCGCAGGCGCGCTGATCCGCGATTGGCAGGAATGCGACGACTTTTCACGTCTTTGGTTATTCTGCTTGCGTCCATTGGCGGAGCCTGGCCGCAATCGTCCGCGCGCTCAGATGCGCCCGCCGGAATTCCGCCGGTCGAAACCGTCATTGCGCGCCACGGCATGGTGGTGGCGCAGGACGCGATCGCCGCGCGGATCGGCGCCGACATTCTCAAGGCGGGCGGCAACGCCGTGGATGCCGCCGTTGCGACCGGTTTCGCTTTGGCGGTGACCTATCCGCGCGCCGGCAATATCGGTGGCGGCGGCTTCATGCTGATCCACCTCTCCGCCGGCAAACGCAATATTGCCATCGATTACCGCGAGACCGCGCCGGCCGCGATCGGCCGCGACAGCTTTCTCGACAGCCAGGGAAATGCCGATCCAGACAAGTCGCGCGCCACCGGACTCGCCATCGGCGTGCCCGGCACGGTTGCCGGGCTCGCACTGGCGCACCGCAAATACGGCTCCGGCAGAATGACACTGGCGCAACTGATTGCGCCATCCGTCGCGCTGGCGCGCAACGGTTTCATCATCGATGGCGATGTGGCCGATACCCTGCCGGCGGCGCGCAACCTGCTGGCCCGCTGGCCGTCATCGGCGAGGATCTTCCTGAAAGCCGACGGCCGGGCGCTCGGCGCCGGCGACCGTCTGGTGCAGCGCGATCTGGCCGATACACTGGCCGCCATCGCCCGCGTTGGACCGCGCGCCTTTTATGAAGGCCCGATTGCCGACAGGATCGCTGCCGCCGTGCAGGCGGCCGGCGGGGTGATGACCACCGGCGATCTGAAAGCCTACCGCGCGGTCGAGCGCAATCCGGTGACCGGACGCTATCGCGGCTACGAGATTGTGTCGATGCCGCCGCCATCATCCGGCGGCGTGCACCTGATCCAGATGCTGAACATTCTGGAGGCCTATGACCTGAATAAACTGGGACAGGCCAGCCCGGACACCGCGCATCTGCTGATCGAATCGATGAAGCGCGCCTATGCCGACCGCGCGGTGCATCTTGGAGATCCAGATTTCGTGAAGGTGCCCACGCCGGGATTGACGTCGAAGACATATGCGGCGTCGCTGCGGAAAAATATTGGCGACCGCGCGACGCCATCATCCGAAATCCGGCACGGCAACCCGCTGAAGGCGGAAGGCGACAACACCACGCATTATTCCGTGGTCGATCGCGCCGGCAACGCCGTATCGAATACCTACACGCTGAATCTCAGTTATGGCGTCGGACTGGTCGCCGAAGGCACCGGCGTCCTGCTCAACAACGAGATGGACGATTTCGCCGCCAGGCCCGGCGCGCCCAACGCCTTCGGCCTGGTCGGCGCCAGCGCCAATGCGCCGGGTCCGCGCAAGCGTCCGCTGTCGTCGATGACGCCGACCATCGTGCTGAAAAACGGCCGCCCCTTTCTTGTGACGGGAAGTCCGGGCGGCAGCCGCATCATCACCACCGTGCTGCAGGTTGTGAGTAACGTGATCGACCACGGCATGACGGCGGCAAATGCCGTCGCCGCGCCGCTCCTGCATCATCAATGGCTGCCGGATCAGGTCTATGTTGAACCGGGGTTGACTGATTCAACGCTCAATACGCTGAAGGCGCGCGGCCATGCGCTGGTTCTGCGTCCGCCCGGCACCTCGGCGAATTCCATTCTGGTCACGCGCGACGGGCTCGCCGGCGCGGCCGATACCCGCACGCGCGGTGCGCTGGCGGCAGGATATTGATCGATCGATTGTGACAAATCAGCGCCGGGGGTGGTGCGCTGAAATTGGAGCGGGCGAAGGGATTCGAACCCTCGACCCCGACCTTGGCAAGGTCGTGCTCTACCCCTGAGCTACACCCGCATCCGTGGAATTGGCGGCCATCCGGGCCGCTTGGGCTTTCCTATGCCAAAACGCTTAAGCCTTTGCAACCGGCCAGCCTATATTAAGATTTATTGGATTTTTGGCCTGAGATAAGGCCGATTTCGCTCCGCAAGTTCAGCATGCCCGCCACACCCGACGATCTCTTCGCCTTTCTGGACCGCCTTGGCATCGCACATGCCACCGTGTCGCATCCGGCCCTGTTCACGGTCGAGCAGTCGCAGACCCTGCGCGGCCAGATTCCCGGCGGCCACACCAAAAATCTGTTCCTGAAGGACAAGAAAGGCATCCTGCTGCTGGTCGTGGCGCTGGAGGATGCGGCTATCGATCTGAAATCCCTGCATCGCCGGCTGGGCGTGACGGGGCGGCTGTCGTTCGCCTCCGCCGACCTGATGCGGGAGACGCTCGGCGTCGAACCCGGTTCCGTGACCCCCTTCGGCTTGATCAATGACGTTCATCGGCGGGTCCGCGTCATCCTCGACCGGGCGATGATGGCGCATGCGCAGCTCAATTATCATCCCTTGGTCAACACCATGACCACAACCATCGGGGGCCCGGACCTGCTCCGGTTCATCGCGGCCACCGGGCATGAGGCGGGGATCGAGGGCGTTTCGGACGGGCCGGCCGGCGGCTAGACAGATTGCAATCGCGGCTTTTGTCGCCATTTAATGGGCCTCATCGGGTAAAGTGCCGCAAGGCAGATTGCGGCCCGTTCAGGGCATAAGGATTATTGAGATGTTGCAAGAGATGGGTGGAGCGGCGGCCGCGACGGCGGATAGTGTTATTGCCGACACCACGACCCAGTCCTTCGTCAAGGACGTGATCGAGGAATCCAAGACCCGGCCTGTCCTGGTCGATTTCTGGGCGCCTTGGTGCGGCCCCTGCAAGCAACTCACGCCTGTCCTCGAAAAGGTGGTCCGCGCCGCCAAGGGCAAGGTCAAGCTCGTCAAGATGGATATCGACAAGGATCCGGCCATTCCCGGCCAGCTTGGCATCCAGTCCATTCCCGCCGTGTTCGCTTTCGTCAACGGCCAGCCCGTCGACGGCTTCATGGGCGCTCTGCCGGAAAGCCAGGTGACCGGCTTCATCGAACGCCTGATCAAGGACAAGGTCGGCGGCGAGGACAAGGATCTGCTCAAGGCCGCCGACGACGCGCTTGCCGCCCACGACTTTGCGGGTGCGGCCGACATCTACGCGCAGATTCTGGCGCAGGACAATGCCAGCGTCCCCGCGCTGGCCGGACTTGCCCGCAGCTATCTCGGCGCCGGCAACATCCCGCAGGCCAAGACCACGCTCGCCATGATCCCGGAATCCAGGCACGGCGATCCGGCCTTCGCCGCCGCCAAGGCCGCGATCGATCTCGCCGAACAGGCCAGCAATGTCGGACCGGTGACCGAGTTGGAAGCGAAAGTGACCGCCAACCCCGCCGATCATCAGGCACGTTTCGATCTGGCGCTGGCGCTCAACGCCAAGGGCAACCGCGAAGGCGCACTTGATCACCTGCTCGAGATCGTCAAGCGGGACCGCAAATGGAACGAGGACGGTGCGCGCAAGCAGCTCGTGCAATTGTTCGATGCCTGGGGGCCGACCGACGATGCGACGGTGACAGGACGACGGCGCCTGTCATCGATCCTGTTTTCCTGAGAGCCGGACTGTCGCCATGTGCGGAGGGCGACCATGCCGATGAACGAGATCTATAAAGGTCCCGACGATCTCGCGGGCGTGATCCCGGTCTTTCCGCTGCCGGGCGCATTGCTGTTGCCGCGCGGGCAGATGCCGCTCAATATTTTCGAGTCGCGCTATGTCGCCATGATCGACGCGGCGCTGATGTCGGGCAACCGCCTGATCGGAATGATCCAGCCGGACGCCGCGCATCCAGGCTCCGAGGATCGACCAAATCTCTACAAGATCGGCTGCGTCGGCCGCATCACGCAGATCGCGGAATCCGGCGACGGACGCTATCTGCTGCAGCTGACGGGCATCAGCCGCTTTCGCATCGAGGAAGAATTGCCGGTGCACACACCGTTCCGGCAATGCCGCGTGACCTATGCGCCGTTCGTGGACGATTTTGTTGCGCGCAAGGGCGAGGAACAGGTCGATCGCAAGGCCGTGCTGCGGGCTCTGTCCGATTTCCTGACCGCCAACAATCTGAAGACGGACTGGGAAGGCATCGAGAATGCGCCGAACGAGGCCCTGGTGAACGCCCTGGCGATGATGTCCCCGTACGGCTCGCCGGAAAAGCAGGCGATGCTGGAAGCGCCGGACCTGAAAACCCGCGCGGAAATCCTGGTGGCGGTCACCGAAATCGAGCTCGCCAAGAACAGCACGTCCGGCGAAACGCCGTTGCAATAACGCGCCGACCCTTTACAACCCTGTCGCCGGCCCGCGCCGGACCTTTCGCTTGGAGCGGACTTTTCGCTTGGAGCCGACATGACCGATACCGATCGTCCCGCCGGCAGCCTCGATCCCAAGCTGCTCGAAATTCTGGTCTGTCCCATAACCAAGGGACCGCTGGAATATGACGCCGCCCGGCAGGAACTGATTTCGCGCGCGGCCAAACTCGCCTATCCGATCCGCGACGGCATTCCGATCATGCTGCCGGAAGAAGCGCGCAAGCTCGACTGACCATCCAATTCATATCCGGGAATACAGACCATGTTGAAGATATGGGGCCGCAATACTTCGTCCAACGTCCAGAAGGCGATGTGGGCTGTCGGCGAAATCGGCGTTGAATATGAACGCTTCGATGTCGGCGGCGCCTTCGGCAAGAACAAGGAGCCGGCCTATCTCGCGATGAACCCGAACGGTCTGGTCCCGACCCTGCAGGACGGCGATTTCATTCTCTGGGAATCCAACGCCATCGTGCGCTATCTGGCGCGCGAATACAGCGCCGGCAAGCTCGAGCCGGCAGATCCGAAAATGCGTGCGCGCGCCGGCCAGTGGATGGACTGGCAATTGTCGGTGGTGGGACCTGCGATCTTCGCTGCGTTCTGGGGCCTGATCCGCACACCGGAAGAAAAACGCGACCTCGCGGCGATCGCCGCCTCGCAATCCAAGACCGCCGAGGCGATGAAAATTCTCGACGGCCAGCTCGGGCGTACCGCCTTTGTCGCCGGCGACCAGTTTTCCATGGGCGACATTCCGGTCGGCGTGATGGCCTATCGCTTCCGTCAGCTCTGCCCCGAGCGCCCGGACTTGCCGAATCTCGAGCGCTGGTATGCCGAACTGCAAAAGCGAGCGGCGTTCAAGGATCACGTTGAATCGATTCCCCTGAGCTGACGCTGTCGCCGATGCAGGACAAGCGCATGGCCGCGCATCTTGCATCCGCTCTCATGGCGTGGCTCATAATTTTTACCCTGCCGACCATGGCGCAGCACATGAAAGAAGAGCCGTGGTCGGGCGGCGGCCTGCACGGCACCTTGCAGCATGCCACAGATGCCGACATGCGCGGACCGGCAATTCTCATCATCGCCGGCTCCGGTCCCACCGATCGCAACGGCAACGGCCCGAATCTGTCCACCGATACTTACAAGTTGCTGGCGCGGGGATTTGCCGAAGCCGGCATCCGTTCCCTGCGTTACGACAAGCGTGGCATCGGCGAGAGCAAGGCGCTGGTGACGCGTGAGGAAGATGCGCGCTTCGGCAACTTCGTGGATGACGCTGTTACCGCCGCCCGTTCCTTGCAAGCAAGACCGGACGTCTCCGCGATCATTTTAGCCGGGCACAGCGAGGGCGCGCTGATCGCCATTCTGGCGGCACAGAAAATCGACGTCGCCGGTCTGATCCTGCTCGCGTCGACGGGCCGGCCGCTGTCCGCCGTGCTGCGCGACCAGTTGCAGACGGCGCTGCCCGGGCCACTGCGCGACAATGCGCTCGCGATCCTCGACAAGCTCACCTCTGGCGAAAGGGCGGCGAATGTCCGGCCCGAACTCAACGCGCTGTTCCGGCCTTCGGTGCAGCCCTTCCTCCTGTCGCTTATCAAGCTCGACCCCGCGGCGGAACTTGCCCGAGTGAAGACGCCCGCGCTCCTGCTACATGCCGAACGCGATCTACAGATCGGCCGCGCAGATTTTGAAGCATTGCGACAAGCGCGGCCCGATGCGCGCAGGGTCGCGTTGCCGGAGGCCAATCATACATTGAAATCGTCGCCCGCGGATCGCGCCGGAAATGTCGCGCTGTACACAAATCGCGCAGCGCCGCTCGATGCTGGTGTGATGCCGCCGCTGATCGATTTCGTCCGCAGTGCGGCGCGTTAAAGCGCCTCGCCCTTCAGCAGCTTCGGCGCCGCGCCGGTGATGCCGGCGGCTTCGCGGATGAAGAAATCCTTCAGCGTTGGAATCCGGTCCACGATGCCGAGCCCGGTGTCGCGCAGCAGCCGCAGCACGTCGGACTGGTTGGAGAACAGCCGGTTGAGGCCGTCGGTGGCGACGCCCATCGCCATGGTGTCGAAGCGCCGCCAGCGCTGATAGCGGTCGAGCACGGTGGCGCCGCCGATATCGAGGCCCAGCCGCGCGGCATCGACCACCGCTTCCGCCAGCGCCGCGACGTCGCGCAGGCCCATATTCAGCCCCTGCCCCGCGATCGGATGAATGACATGTGCGGCGTCGCCGATCAGCGCGACGCGTTCGGCGATGAAACTGCGCGCCACCGACAGGCCGAGCGGATAGGCGCGGCGGGGTCCGGCAATGGCGATATCGCCGAGATGCAGGCCGAAACGTCTTTCCAGTTCGGTATGAAATTCGGAATCCGGCAACGCGACGATGCGGTCGGCTTCGGTGCGCTGCTCGGTCCAGACGATGGATGACCGATTGCCCGTGAGCGGCAGGATCGCAAACGGACCGGCCGGGAGAAAATGCTCCTCCGCACGGCCGTGATGCGCGCGCTCATGCGCGACTGTGGTCACGATGCCCGATTGTTGGTAATCCCAGCCATGGCTGGCGATGCCGGCGCGTTCGCGGATCGCCGAGCGCGCGCCATCGGCGGCGACCAGAAGCCGAGCCGGTATCGTCGCGCCACTCGCCAGCCGCACGACAATGCCACCAGGCTGCGTGTCGAAATCCGCCACCGCGTCGGTACGCAGGTCGACGCCGGTTTCGCGCGCCTTTTTCAGCAGCGAGGCGATCAATGCGTTGTTCTCGATCATGTGCGCGAACGGCTCGCCCGGCGCGATCTCGCCGTCAAAGGTGAGGAAGGTCGGCCGCATGGCGTCGTCGAGCTTGGAATCGGTGACCACCATGTCGAGGATCGGCTGCGCGCCGGCCGCGACCTCGTCCCAGACGCCGATGGTCTCGAACAGCCGCCGCGCCGCCGCCGCGATGGCGGAGGCGCGCGCGTCGCCCGGCGCACGATCGAGCGCGGGGTCCGCGACCACCACATGAAAGGCGTCGCCCAGGGCTTCCCGCAGGGCGATGGCGAGCGCGAGACCCGCAAGACCGCCGCCGCCGATCAGAATATCGGCCCGATCCGCATGGCTTTGAGGCTTCTTTGACATGACCACTTTATTATACTCCATATTCCCGCCGCCGCCCCTCCTCAGAGAACCTCATGTCGTCCGCCGTCCAAGAACTCCTCACCATCCTCGATCTTGAGCCGCTTGAGGTAAATCTATTCCGCGGGAGGTCTCCGCAAGTCGGCTGGCAGCGGGTGTTCGGCGGCCAGGTGATCGGACAGGCGCTGGTGGCGGCGTGCCGCACGGTGGACGCCCGGTTGCCGCATTCCATGCATGCCTATTTCATTTTGCCGGGCGATCCCAGCGTGCCGATCGTCTATGAGGTCGAGCATCTGCGCGACGGCAAGAGCTTCAGCACCCGCCGCGTGAAGGCGATCCAGCACGGCCAGCCGATTTTCGCGATGTCGGTGTCGTTTCATGTCGACGAGGCCGGATTCGATCACCAGGCTTTCATGCCCGATGTGCCGGGGCCGGACCGGTTACCGAGTGAATCGGAAGTGCGCGAGCGCATCTTGCCGATGATGCCCGATCCGGTGCGGCGCTATTACGAACGCGAGCGGCCGATCGAATTGCGGCCAGTCGAATATGACCGCTACACCGGAAAGAAACTTCCGGACGGAAAGTTCAATGTCTGGATCCGCGCCACCGGCCGGCTGCCTGACGATCCCGCCATCCACCAATGCGTGCTGGCCTACGCCTCGGACATGACCCTGCTCGACACCGCTCTGGTGCCGCATGGCCGTACCTTGTTCGAAAAGGACTTCATGGGCGCCAGCCTGGATCACGCCCTGTGGCTGCACCGCCCGTTCCGCGCGGACGAATGGCTGCTCTATGCCCAGGACAGCCCGAATTTACATGGCGCGCGCGGCTTTGCCCGCGGGCTGATTTTCAAACAGGACGGCACGCTGGTCGCCTCGGTGGTCCAGGAGGGATTGGTGCGCGAACGCACCCGGACGCCCCGGCAATGGCCCGACCCCGCACCTCCCAAAAAATAATGGGCTCGCTGAAATTCGGCCGTTTGCTCACAGCATAAGCGGCCTTTGCTGACGGACTCGGGTGAATCCGCTTAAACTCTGGTCGCGCAGACTATATCTTCGGCGGCGATCAAACCGTGCCCGTTCGCACGGATAAAGACGCCAACCGGGGGCTTTCGCTTATGAAACTCATCACTGCGATCATCAAACCCTTCAAACTCGAGGAAGTGCGCGATGCCCTGAACGGGCTCGGCGTACACGGCATGACCGTCACCGAGGTCAAGGGCTATGGCCGCCAGAAGGGCCACACCGAAATCTATCGCGGCGCGGAATACGCGGTGAATTTCCTGCCCAAGGTCCGCATCGAAATCGCGGTCGCCAGCGAGCGCGCCGACAAGGTCGTCGATGCGATCTCGTCGGCCGCCAAGACAGGACAGATCGGCGACGGAAAAATCTTCGTTACCGACATCGAACGCGCCGTGCGCATTCGCACCGGCGAAACCGACAAGGACGCGCTGTAAGCGTTCTGCCATTTCAGGGGGAAACCAGATGCCAATGCCGACATATTGCCGGCCGCTGCCCATCCTTGCGGGCACGGCCCTTTTCTCTTGCGGCGCCACGCCCGCTCTCGCGCAAGCGGCTAAGATCGACGCCGCCGACACGGCCTGGATGATCGTGGCCACTGCGCTTGTTCTGATGATGACCTTGCCGGGGCTCGCGCTGTTTTACGCCGGCATGGTGCGCAAGAAGAACGTGCTTGCCACCATGGCGCAAAGTCTCGCGGCGCTGGTGATCTGTTCGCTGCTGTGGGTGGTCATCGGCTATTCGCTGACTTTTACGGGCGAAGGCCCGCTGATCGGCACGATGGATCGTTTCATGCTCACCGGCATGACGATGGACTCGGCTCACGCGCTCGCGAAAACGATTCCGGAAGCGCTGTTCATGATCTACCAGATGACATTTGCGATCATCACGGTGGCGCTGGTCTCCGGCTCGGTGGCGGAACGCATGCGTTTCTCGGCGTTCGTGTGGTTCTGCGTCGGCTGGCTGCTTCTGGTCTATGTGCCGGTCGCGCATTGGGTCTGGGGCGGGGGCTTTCTCGGCGCCGCCGGCGTGCTGGATTTCGCCGGCGGTCTTGTGGTTCATCTCAATTGCGGCGTGGCTGGTCTCGTCGCCGCCTACATGCTGGGTTCGCGCCGCGGCTACGGCACCGAGAATCTTGCGCCCTATAATCTCGCGCTCGCGGTGATCGGAACCGGCCTGCTCTGGGTCGGCTGGTTCGGATTCAATGGCGGCTCCGCGCTCGGCGCCAATTCACGCGCGGTGTTCGCACTCGTTTCAACCCATCTCGCGGCTTGCGCGGGCGCGCTCGCATGGATGTTTCTGGAATGGTGGACACGCGGCAAGCCGTCGGTGCTCGGCATGATTTCCGGCGCCATCGCAGGCCTCGGCACGATCACGCCGGCCTCCGGCTTCGTGCTGCCGTGGCACGGCATCGTGATCGGACTGATTGCCGGCGCAGTCTGCTTCTGGGCCTGCACCAAGCTCAAGCAGATGCTGGGCTACGACGACTCGCTCGACGTGTTCGGTGTGCATGGTGTGGGCGGCCTGACCGGAACGCTGCTCACCGGCGTGTTTGCCACCGCCGCCATTTCTGCGAGCGCCGATGCGCCGGGCGGACTGCCCGGTCTGCTGGAAGGTAATTCCAACCAGCTTCTGATGCAGGCTTACGGGATCGCCGTCACCATCCTCTGGAGTGGGGGCGTGACCTGGCTGCTGCTCAAGGTGATTTCGCTGATGGTGCCGCTGCGGGTCAGCCAGCAGCAGGAAATCGAGGGGCTCGACATCTCCCAGCACGGCGAAGCGCTGCAATAACCAGACGGCATCTGCCGGAAAACAGGAAAGAGCCCGGCCCGTCCGGGCTCTTTTTCTTTCGGCGGCCCCCGCCGTTGGTCGAAGCCCAATCGCTGACCAGTTACTAGGCAGGACTGGCGTCTCTTTGTGCGGCAACCCTGACTGGCACTTTGCCAGCTCTCTAGAGCGCGACAAATCGTCCAAAAATTCAAAGTCTTAGCGCTCAGATGCCAGACTGGCACGGCGTTTGATTCCCTATGCCCTGGCAACGCCCGCAAGGGGGCAACCTTGCGTCGCCAAGCTGAATGAGAACGCCCGGATCTGCATTGTGCGTGTGAAGGGCCAACGGGGATCGAACCAATGAAAATCGTCATGGCCGTCATCAAGCCGTTCAAGCTCGACGAGGTCCGCGACGCGCTTACCGCGATCGGGGTGCACGGCATGACCGTCACCGAGGTCAAAGGCTACGGGCGTCAGAAGGGGCACACCGAAATTTATCGCGGCACCGAATATGCCGTGAGTTTCCTGCCCAAACTCAAAGTCGAGGTCGCGGTTGCCAGCAACCAGGTCGACAAAGTCATCGACGCCATTACCGGGGCGGCCAAGACCGGCCAGATCGGCGACGGCAAGATTTTTGTCTTCAGCCTCGATCACGCCGTGCGCATCCGCACCGGCGAGACCGATGCGTCAGCCCTCTAAACCCGACCCAAAAAGTCTTCGGACAGGAGCTAAAACAATGTCGTTCAAGATTCCGCACCGGGCCGGGTTTATCACCGCCCTTCTCGCCGCATTGATAGCGGCAACACCAGCCTTCGCAGAGGCGACGGTCAACAAAGGCGACAACGCCTGGCTGATGACATCGGCGGTTCTTGTTCTGCTGATGACGATCCCCGGCCTGGCCTTGTTCTACGGCGGCCTTGTCCGCTCCAAGAACATGCTCTCGGTGCTGATGCACGTCTTCTACACGGTCTGCATTGGCGCGATCCTTTGGGTCGTCTACGGTTACAGCCTCGCCTTCACCGGCGGCTCGGCCTATATCGGTGGCTTCTCGAAAGCGTTTCTGGCCGGCGTGACGCCGGATTCGATGGCGGTCACCTTCTCGGTCGGCGCCAGCGTTTCGGAATATGCCTATTTGGCCTTCCAGCTGACCTTCGCCTGCATCACGCCGGCACTTATCGTCGGCGCCTTCGCGGAGCGCATGAAGTTCTCCGCTCTGGCGCTGTTCATTCCGCTCTGGATCACCTTCATCTACTACCCGATGGCACACATGGTCTGGTATTGGGCCGGCCCGGACGCCATCGACGCCGCTGCCAAGGCTCTGGCTGCTGCGACCGACGATGCGGCGAAAAAGACCGCGCAGGCGGCTCTCGACGAAGTTCTCGCCGATGCCGGCCAGATCTTTTCCTGGGGCGCGCTCGACTTCGCGGGCGGCACGGTGGTGCACATCAATGCCGGCATCGCCGGTCTGGTCGGCGCCATCATGATCGGCAAGCGCACCGGCTTCGGCAAGGAACTGATGCCGCCGCACTCGCTGGTCATGACCATGATCGGCGGTTCGCTGCTGTGGGTCGGCTGGTTCGGATTCAACGCCGGATCCAATCTCGAAGCGACCGGCGTTGCCTCGCTGGCGATCGTCAACACCTTCGTCGCCACGGCGGGCGCTGCCCTGTCGTGGATGTTCGCGGAGTGGATGGTGAAGGGCAAGGCCTCGCTGCTCGGAATCGTCACCGGCGCCATTGCCGGTCTCGTCGCCGTCACACCGGCGGCCGGCTTTGCGGGACCGATGGGTTCGATCGTGCTCGGCCTGGTTGCCGGCGTGGTCTGCCTGTTCTTCTGCTCGGCGGTGAAGAACGCCTTCGGATACGACGACTCGCTCGACGTGTTCGGCGTTCATGCCGTCGGCGGAATTGTCGGCGCCATCGGCACCGGCATCCTGGTCAGCCCCGCGCTCGGCGGAACCGGCGTGTTCGATTACGTCACCGGCAAAGTCGCCGATTACGACTTCATGACCCAGATCATCGCCCAGTGCAAAGCCGTGCTGCTGACGATTGCCTGGTCAGGCATCGGCTCGGCGATCTTGTTCTTCATCGTCAACCTCGTCGTCGGCCTGCGGGTCACGGTGGACAAGGAACGCGAAGGTCTCGATCTCACCGAGCACGGTGAGCGCGCCTACAATATGTAATCCACGCTCGCGCGGCGGGGCGAAATACCCGGCACCGCCCCTCGCCGAACGGAGGCCCCGGTCCTTGGACCGGGGCCTCTTTCTTTTGGGGCTCCGTCCGGGCACCGATGGTTAATCGGACCTTAACCTCGGGCGTCTAGGGTGGTGCAAACCCCTCTGTTATCGGCATAAACCGCCTTTTTTGATGTTCATGACCGTCGCCGATCGCGAGTCGCCGCCCTCACCCGCCCGGACACCCGACGCGCGGTCGCCCTTCGTGCGGCTGAACGACCTGCTGGCGCCGGTCCAGCCCGGCCAGCCGCCGATCAGTTGCGCCGTCGGCGAGCCGCAGCATCCGATCCCGTCCTTTGTCGGGCCGACGCTGGCCGCCCATCTCGACGATTTCGGGCGCTATCCCGCCAACAAGGGCACCGACGACTTCCGCCGCGCCGTTTGCCGCTGGCTGTCCTGGCGCTACCGCCTGCCGCGGCCGCTCGATCCCGAACACGATGCGATCGTGCTCAACGGCACACGCGAGGGACTTTATCTCGCGGCGGTCGCTGCCAAACGGTTTGTCGCGCCGCGCAAGGGCGCGCCCGCGATCCTGGTTCCCAATCCCTGCTACGCCGCCTATGCCGCCGGTGCGCGCGGCGCCGAATGCGAAACCGTCTATCTCCCGGCCACGGCGCAAACCGGATTCCTGCCCGACCTCGACGCGCTCGGAGACGAGCTGCTCGCCCGCACCGTGGCTTTCTACATTGCAACGCCCGCCAATCCGCAGGGCGCGGTGGCCGATGAAAAATATCTGGCGCGTCTGGTCGCGCTCGCGCGCCGCTTCGGCTTTCTCGTCTTCGCCGACGAATGCTATTCGGAAATCTATTCCGGCGCGGCGCCGGCCGGCACGCTGGAAATGGCGGGGCCGGATTACGCGAATGTCGTGATATTTCATTCGCTCTCGAAGCGCTCCAATCTTCCCGGCCTGCGCATCGGATTCGCCGCCGGCGATCGCAGTTTCCTCGCAAAATTCATGGAGCTGCGAAACACCGCGGCGCCGCAGGTGCCGATGCCCGCGCAGGCGGTGGCGATCGCGGCTTACGGCGACGAAAGCCATGTGATCGAGAACCGCCGGCTTTATGCCGAGAAGTTCGATCTCGCCGACGAGATCATCGGCCATCGCTTCGGTTACAAGCGGCCGGCCGGCGGATTTTTCCTCTGGCTGGATGTCTCCGCGCAAGGCGGCGGCGAGAAGGTCACCGAGCGGCTGTGGCGCGAGGCCGGCCTGCGCGTGCTTCCCGGCGGCTACGCGGCGCGTGACGATGCGCAGGGCCGCAATCCCGGCGCCGATTACATCCGTGTCGCCATGGTGCATGACAAAGACACCACAGCCGAAGCGTTGCGCCGGCTGATCGCGGTGTTGGGGTGAGAGGCCGGACCATGCCAGCAATCGACCGCAGCCTCAACAATGTGGATTTCCTGTCCGACGATTTCCGCGGCGCGATCCGCCGGCGGCTTGGCGAAATGTTCGGGCTCGTCCTGATCCTGCTGTCGGTGACAATCGCCGTTGCGCTCGCGACCTGGTCGGTGAAGGATCCGAGTCTCAGCCACGCCACCGACGCGCCGGTGCGAAATCTGCTCGGCGCGCCCGGCGCTGTGGCCGCCGATCTGCTGATCCAGCTGTTCGGCCTGGCCGCCATCGTCGTGGTGTTGCCGGTCGCGGTCTGGGGCTGGCGGCTGCTGACTCACCGGCCGGTCGAACGCGAATGGCTGCGGCTGATCTTCTGGGTTCTGGCGGTTGCTTGCGCGGCGGCTTTTGCATCGGCTCTGCCGCGCCTGGCGTCCTGGCCGCTGCCAACGGGACTGGGCGGCGTCACCGGCGACGCCATCCTGCGCCTGCCGCTGGCCATTCTCGGCGATCCGCTGACCGGGTTCAGCCGCCTAATGGTGGCCGGTATGTGCGGCCTGCTGGCGCTTGCAACCATGATCGGCGCCGTCGGCTTTGGCTGGCGGTCGCGTGAAACGCTCGCCGCCGACCTGCATCGCGAAACGGAGCAATTCGAGGAAGAGGACGAACGCACGTCCGTTTCGCTGGGCTGGATCGTGCACGCCTTGCTGAGCCTGAAGGCGAGGCTGGGACGCCTGTTCGTCCGCCGCTCCCGTCTGTCCGGCGCATCGTCGCGTGGCGCGACCGCGCGCCGTGCCGAGCCGCGTTTTGCCGGCCGCCGCGCCGCCGCGGAAGAGGACGAATGCGGGCAGGACGAAGAGGAACACTACGAAGACGAAGAGGAGGAAGAGGAGCAGCCGCGCGCGCGCCGCGCCGCGCCGCAGCCGAAACCGCGCCGCCTCAATATCAGCGGCGCCTTCGTGCTGCCGTCGCTGAATTTGCTGGCGGCGGCGAAAGCCTCCGAACGCTTCACGCCCAGCACCGCCGAGATCGAGGAAAATGCCGAGTCGCTGGAAAGCGTGCTGGAGGATTTCGGCGTCAAGGGCGAGATCATCAACGCACGGCCCGGTCCGGTCGTCACGCTCTACGAACTCGAGCCCGCGCCCGGCATCAAGTCGTCGCGCGTGATCGGTCTCGCCGACGACATCGCGCGCTCGATGAGCGCGGTGTCCGCGCGCGTCGCCGTGGTCGCCGGACGCAATGCCATCGGCATCGAATTGCCGAACGAGATCCGCGAGAAGGTCTATCTGCGCGAGATGCTGGCCTCAAGCGAATACAACAACTCTCCGACCAAGCTGCCGCTCTGCCTCGGCAAGACCATCGGCGGCGAGCCGGTGATCGTCGATCTGTCGCGCATGCCGCATCTCTTGATCGCGGGCACCACCGGCTCCGGCAAGTCGGTCGCCATCAACACCATGATCCTCAGCCTGGTGTACAAGCTCCGTCCCGAGCAATGCCGGCTGATCATGATCGATCCGAAGATGCTCGAATTGTCCGTCTATGACGGCATCCCTCACCTGCTCACGCCCGTCGTCACCGATCCCAAGAAGGCGGTGGTCGCGCTCAAATGGGCAGTGAAGGAAATGGAGGAGCGCTACAAGAAGATGTCCAAGCTCGGTGTGCGCAACATCGAGGGATATAACGTGCGGCTCGCGGAAGCGAAGTCCAGGCGCGAGACGCTCACCCGCACGGTGCATACCGGCTACGACAAGGATACCGGAGAAGCGATCTACGAGAAGGAAGAGCTCGCGCTCGAGCCGTTGCCCTTCATTGTCGTGATCGTCGACGAAATGGCCGACCTGATGATGGTCGCCGGCAAGGACATCGAAGGCGCGATCCAGCGCCTGGCGCAGATGGCGCGCGCGGCCGGCATCCACGTGATTCTTGCGACCCAGCGCCCGTCGGTCGACGTCATCACCGGCACCATCAAGGCGAATTTCCCGACCCGCATCTCGTTCCAGGTCACCTCCAAGATCGACAGCCGCACCATTCTCGGCGAACAGGGCGCCGAGCAACTGCTCGGCCAGGGCGACATGCTCTATATGGCGGGCGGCGGCCGCATCAGCCGCGTGCACGGCCCCTTCGTCGCCGACGACGAGGTCGAGAAGGTCGTGCGGCATCTGAAGTCGCAGGGCGCGCCGGAATATCTCGAAGCCGTCACCCGCAGCGACGAGGAAGACGAGGACGGCGCGGTGTTCGACAGCACCGACATGGGCGGGTCCGGGGGCGCCGACGACCTGTACCGGCAGGCCGTGCAGATCGTGCTGCGCGACCGCAAGGCCTCGACCAGCTATATCCAGCGCCGGTTGCAGATCGGCTATAACCGCGCAGCCACCATCATGGAGCGTATGGAACAAGAGGGCGTGATCGGCCAGCCCAATCACGCCGGCAAGCGCGAAATCCTGATCGAGGAAGGCGCCGAACGCTATTGAGAATCAGGGTTTTGGTATTAACTCGCCGGAAGCGTTGCGCAGTCGCGAAATCGCCACAGGCGGCCCTTAGCGACACCTGTAAGACGACAATGGAGCGGATCATGGCGAAGCGGCTTCCGGCTTTTTTCGGAGCTTTGCTGATCGGAATGGCGGCCTCGCCCTTGGCGAGGGCGCAATCCGTGCCATTACCGACTCCCGCGCCCCAGCCCAAGACCAATATGGCGCCGGCCGCCCCGGCGGCCGAATCGCGCCCGACCCCGCCCAGCGCCATCGGCGGCAGCGACCCCATCAGCAGCCTGTTCAACCGTGCCAAGACCGGTGAAACCACCGCCTTCGACCCCAACCAGCGCGCCCTGGTGGACAAGGTCAGCACCTATCTGACCAGCATCCGCACCATGGTCGGCGATTTCGTCCAGGTCGGCCCCGATGGCGCCAAGACCGAAGGCCAGATCTATCTGCAGAAGCCCGGCCGCGTGCGCTTTGAATACGCGCCGCCGAGCCCGATCGAACTGATCGCCGACGGCCAGAGCCTGGTCGTGCGCGACCGCAAGCTGGCGACGCAGGATCTTTATCCGCTCGGCCAGACCCCTTTGCGCTTCCTTCTGGCGGACCGGGTCGACCTGATGCGCGAGACCAATGTGGTCGGCGTCTATTCCGACAATATCTTCACCACGGTCGTGATCGAAGAGAAGAAGACGCTGGGCGGCACGCACAAGCTGATGCTGATGTTCGGCGCGCAGGATCTCGCGCTCAAGCAATGGACCGTGACCGATCCGCAGGGCTACGACACCACGGTCGCGGTCTACAATCTCGACATGACCAAGCGGCCCGATCCCAGCCTGTTCAAGATCAATTACGAACGGCTGATGCAGTAAATCCGCTCCCTCGCCGGCAGGCTTGACCCGCCGCTTCATCCGATAAATATGATCCTGAATGACAGATTGCCGGGCCAGGCCCGGCAATGACTTTTTGGAAGTCCAAAGAACGCCGGATGAAACTCAAGATAACAACCTGGAACGTGAACTCCGTTCGATTCCGCATCGATCTGGTGGCGAAATTCATCAAGGCGGCGCGGCCGGACATTCTCTGCCTGCAGGAAACGAAATGCATCGACGACGCTTTCCCGCTCAAGCGGTTCAAGCGTCTGGGTTACGAGCATGTCGCACTCAACGGCCAGAAGGGCTATCACGGCGTGGCCGTGCTTTCGCTGCGGCCGTTCGAGAGTTTCAGCAAGCGCGGATTTTGCGGTCTCACCGACAGCCGGCACATCTCGGTCGTGTTCGGGGAAAAAGCCGGGCTGAAGGATCCGCTCACCATCCACAATCTCTATGTCCCGGCCGGCGGCGACATGCCGGATCCGGAAGCCAATCCCAAATTCGCGCACAAGCTGTCATTCCTCGACGAGATGAACGACTGCGCCGACGTGCATGTGAAAGGCCGGGAGCGCTCGATCCTGCTCGGCGATCTCAACGTGGCGCCGCGCGAACACGATGTCTGGAGCCACAAGCAACTGCTGGATGTTGTCTCGCATACGCCGATCGAATGCAAAAAGCTCGAAACCGCGCGGCAAAAGGGCGGCTGGATCGACGCCATGCGCGAACTCGTGCCGGAGCCGGAGAAGCTCTACACTTGGTGGAGTTATCGTTCGCCGGACTGGAAGACCGCCGACAAGGGCCGCCGCCTCGATCACATGTGGCTGGCGCCCTCATTGATGGACCGACTCGACGACATCAAGATCGCCAAGGATGCGCGCGGCTGGACGCAGCCATCCGATCATGTGCCGGTCACCGCGACATTCGACGTGTGACGATCGGCGAAATGCCGATCAGGACTTGGCGTCGGCCGGACCCAGCACCGTCTTGAGTTTCGCGATATCGCCCATGGTCCGTTCCGCGCGCGCGGCGACATGATCGCGCAGCCGCAAGGCCGCATCCGGATAGCCTTCGAGCATTTTCAGGAACAGGCTGCGCGGAATCTTGATCACCGTCGACAGTTCAAGCGCCATCGCGCGCGACGGCTTGGCCGTTTCGCTGATCAGAGCCAGTTCGCCGAGCAAGGCGCCAGATCCGGCGATGAATTTCGAATCGTTCTCGGCATGGCCGCGCAAACCGAAACGGCCATGCTTGACGACGTAGCCCGCATCGATGCTGTCGGGATTGTCGAACAGCACATCGCCTTCGTGAACGATCTGCGTTTCCGCGCCCATTGCGATCACACGCAAAGGCGTGCGCCCGATCAGCCGGAACAGCGGCACCGATTCCAGAAAGGAAATATCGTCTTCGATGGTCATGAGCCGGCTACGGCACCAGCTTGTAGCCGCCGGAATCCGTCACCAGAATCGAGGGATTGGCGGCATCCTGCTCGACTTTCTGCCGCAAGCGGTAGACATGCGTTTCCAGCGTATGCGTCGTGACGCCGGAATTGTAACCCCACACTTCCTGCAACAGGGTTTCGCGCGACACCGCCTGCTGTCCGGCGCGATAGAGATAGCGCAGGATGGCGGTTTCCTTTTCCGTGAGGCGCACCTTGGTGCCCTTCGGGCTCATCAGCAGTTTCGAGCTCGGGCGGAACGAATAGGGTCCGATGGTGAAGACGGCATCCTCGCTTGCCTCGTGCTGCCGAAGTTGCGCGCGGATGCGCGCCAGCAGTACGGCGAAACGAAACGGCTTGGTCACGTAATCATTGGCGCCCGATTCCAGACCGAGAATGGTGTCCGAATCGGTGTCGTGGCCGGTCAGCATGATGATCGGCGCCTTGAAGCCGCCCTTGCGCAGGATGCGTACGGCCTCGCGGCCGTCCATGTCGGGCAGCCCGACATCCATGATCACCAGATCGATCTGGCTGGCCTTGGCCGCCTGCACACCCTTGGCCGCGGTGTCGGCCGCGCTCGCCTCGAATTCCTCATGCAGCCGAAGCTGCTCAAGCAGCGCGTCGCGCAGCTCGGCGTCATCGTCGACAATCAGGATTTTGCGGACATTGGACATATTTCGCAGGTCCCCGAAGCTTGATCTTACAATTTTCTGGCGAATTAGGGCATTAAAGGCAAAAAGGGCAAGACGAAGTCGGCCCCGAGAGCAGTCATCACGCGATGTTGCGCCAGACCTTATCCACGATTCGCGTCCGGTCACGCCCCGGCCGTCGCACTCAGGGCTGGCTGTGCGCTGATACCATGTGTCTGCCGGTGGCGCTCGGCCGATCCGGCATCAGGGCTAGCAAGCGGGAGGGGGATGGCGGCACGCCCCGGGGAACCTTCCGTCTCAAGCGGCTCTGGTGGCGGCGCGACCGCATGCCCAGACCGTTAACCGCCCTGCCCGTCCGCCCCATCGGCCCGGCCGATGCCTGGAGCGAGGACCCGGCCGACCGCAGGTACAACCGCCCGGTGCTGCGCCGCCCGGGCGCGACCGGCGACCGGCTGTGGCGGGAGGATCATCTCTACGACCTCATTATCGAGATCGACCACAACGACCGCCCGCGCATCGCCGGCCGCGGCAGCGCGGTGTTCATTCATTTGGCGCGGCCGGGTTTTTCTCCGACGGCTGGATGCGTGGGGCTGGAAAAAAACAGATTGCTGAGATTGCTCGCCCGGCTCGGACCGAAAACCAGGATCGTTATTGAGTAGCGGGCTTCGGCCGCTCTCCGAAGATCGCGCTGCCGACACGCACATGCGTGGCGCCGAATTCGATCGCGATTGCAAAATCCGAACTCATTCCCATCGACAACAGTTTCAGACCGTTGCGCGCGGCGATCTTTGCCGTGAGGGCAAAATGCGGCGCCGGCGCTTCGTCGGCGGGCGGAATGCACATCAGTCCGTCGATGGTGAGACCGTAAGCGTCGCGGCAATCGCGCAGGAACGCATCTGCCTGCTCCGGCAGAATGCCGGCCTTCTGCGGTTCGGCGCCGGTGTTGATCTCGACGAAAAGCCTTGGCGCGCGGCCCTGCTTGACGATCTCCTTCGCCAGCGCCTCGCAGATGCTGGGGCGATCGACGGAGTGGATGGCGTCGAACAAGGCCACCGCTTCCTTCGCCTTGTTGGATTGCAGCGGCCCGATCAGATGCAGCTCAAGGGCGGAATACTTCTCCCGCAAGGCTGGCCATTTCGACTTGCTCTCCTGCACGCGGTTCTCGCCGAACACGCGCTGACCCGCCACGATCGCGTGCTCGATCACATCAGTGGCAAATGTCTTGCTCACCGCGATCAGGGTGACGGTGGCCGGATCGCGCCCGCACGCGCGGCAGGCGTCCGCGACCTGCCGTTTCACATCGGCGAGCGCGGCGGCGACGGATTCTGCGGCGTCGGAATGCGGCATTTTTCGTCTATAGCGGTCGCCGCCGGGCGATGCAAAAAGCCCAGCCATGCGGCCGGGCTTTACGGGACCGAAGCGAAATCGGGCTCAGGCCGCCTGCCACTGTTTCATGGCATCCGACGAGGTCTTGTTCAGATGCACGTGGCGGTCGACATGGTCGACCCAGTCCACCGAAATGTAGTGATGCCGGCCGCCCGCCTTGGGGTCCGACTTGGTCAGCTTGATGCGGTTGCCGCCGTCCAGATGATCGACGGTGCCGACATGCTCCCCGTCGGAGCCCAGAACTTCCATGTGTTCGCGGATATCTTCGACTTTCGCCATGGTTGGCCTCCTTTCAACCCGGATAAAACGGCCCGGGCCGGGCGAAAGTTCCGGCACATGTGGCCTTCAACGTCCGTGCCGCCCGCGGCGGCTTTGCGGCAGGCCGTTGACCGCACAGGGATTTTCGTGTCCTTTCGCCCCCATTCTCACGCCCGGATGACCGACATTTCCATGAGTAACGAGCGCTACAACGCCCGCGAAACCGAACCGCGCTGGCAGAAGCTGTGGGACGAGCGCGGCATCTTCGCGACGAAGAACGACGACCCGCGGCCGAAATACTACGTGCTGGAGATGTTCCCCTATCCGTCGGGGCGCATCCATATGGGGCATGTCCGCAACTACACGATGGGCGACGTGGTGGCGCGCTACAAGCGCGCCATGGGTTTCAACGTGCTGCATCCGATGGGCTGGGACGCCTTCGGCATGCCGGCGGAGAATGCCGCGATCGAGCGCAAGGTTCATCCGAAAACCTGGACCTACGAAAACATCGCGACCATGAAGAAGCAGCTCAAGTCGATGGGCCTGTCCCTCGACTGGGCGCGCGAGATCGCCACCTGCGATCCGTCCTATTACAAGCACCAGCAGCGCATGTTCCTCGATTTCCTGAAGGCGGGACTGATCGAGCGCAAGCAGTCGAAAGTGAACTGGGACCCGGTCGACCAGACCGTGCTCGCCAACGAGCAGGTGATCGACGGCCGCGGCTGGAGAAGCGGCGCGGAGGTCGAGCAGCGCGAGCTGACGCAGTGGTTCTTCAGGATCAGCGATTACGCGCAGGATCTGCTGGACTCAATCGACACCCTCGACCGCTGGCCCGACAAGGTGCGGCTGATGCAGCGCAACTGGATCGGCCGGTCGGAAGGCCTGCTGGTCCGCTTCATGCTGGATCCGAAAACCACGCCGAACAGCGAAAGCGAACTCGAAATCTACACAACGCGGCCCGACACCCTGTTCGGCGCAAAATTCATGGCGCTGTCGCCCGATCATCCGCTCGCCGCTGCGGCGGCGAAGAAGAATCAGAAACTCGCCGCCTTCATCGCCGAGTGCAAGAAGCACGGCACCGCGCAGGAAATCATCGACAAGGCGGAGAAGCTCGGCTTCGACACCGGCATCAGGGCGGTGCATCCGTTCGATCCGAACTGGACGCTGCCGGTCTATGTCGCCAACTTCATCCTGATGGATTACGGCACCGGCGCGATTTTCGGCTGTCCGGCGCACGACCAGCGCGATCTCGATTTCGTCAATAAATACGGGCTCGGAAACGTGCCGGTGGTGTGCCCGGAGGGCCAGGATCCAAAAACCTTCGTGATCACCGACACCGCCTATGACGGCGACGGCCGCATGGTCAATTCGCGCTTTCTCGACGGCATGACCATCGCCGATGCCAAGGACGCCGTGGCGAAGAGGCTGGAAGGCGAAACCCGCGGCAACCGTCCGGTGGCGCAGCGCCAGGTGAATTTCCGCCTGCGCGACTGGGGCATTTCGCGTCAGCGTTACTGGGGTTGCCCGATCCCGGTGATTCATTGCGACGATTGCGGCGTCGTGCCGGTGCCGGTGAAGAATCTGCCGGTGACCTTGCCCGAGGACATCGAGTTCGATCGCCCCGGCAATCCGCTCGACCGCCATCCGACATGGAAGAATGTCGCCTGTCCGCAATGCGGAAAGCCGGCGCGGCGCGAAACCGACACCATGGACACCTTCGTCGACTCATCCTGGTATTTCGCGCGCTTCACAAATCCCTGGATCGAAAACGCCCCGACCGAACGCAAGGATGTCGATTCCTGGCTGCCGGTCGATCAGTATATCGGCGGCATCGAGCACGCGATCCTGCATCTGCTCTACAGCCGCTTCTTCACGCGGGCGATGAATGTCGCCGGCCATGCCGGACTGAAGGAGCCGTTCGCCGGCCTCTTCACGCAGGGCATGGTGGTGCATGAGACCTATCGCAAGACGGACGGCACGTTTGCCACGCCGGCGGAAGTGAAGATCGACGGCGCCGGCGACCAGCGCCGCGCGACCCTGCTCGCGACCGGCGAAGAGGTGGAGATCGGCTCGATCGAGAAGATGTCGAAGTCTAAGCGCAACACGGTCGATCCCGACGACATCATCGAAACCTACGGCGCCGACACTGCGCGCTGGTTCATGCTGTCGGATTCACCGCCCGAGCGCGACGTGATCTGGACCGAGGAGCGCGTGCAGGGCGCCTCGCGCTTCGTGCAGCGGCTGTGGCGGCTGGTCGGCGAGGCACATGAGGTTGCGAAATCCGCGCCGAAGGAGCGTCCGGCGGAATTCGGCGCGGCCGCGCTGAAACTGCGCAAGGCCGCGCATGGCGCGCTGGCGCGGGTTTCGGGCGACATCGAGAAGCTTCATTTCAACGTCTGCCTGGCGCAGATCCGCGAATTCGCCAATGCCATGAGCGATGCGGTGGAGACCGTGTCCGCCGCCGGCCAGGCCACGCCGGACATGGCCTGGGCCATGCGCGAAGCCGCCGACATTCTGGTCCCGCTGTTTCACCCGATGATGCCGCACCTCGCCGAGGAATGCTGGGCGGCGCTCGGCCACAAGACCCTGATCGCGCAGGCGCCCTGGCCGCAGGTCGAGGGCGCCCTGCTGGTCGAGGACACCATCACCCTGCCGGTCCAGATCAACGGCAAGAAACGGGCGGATGTGACTGTGCCGCGCGACGCCGCACATGCCGATATTGAGGCTGCAGTTTTAACCCTCGATGCGGTAAAAAAGGCGCTCGAGGGCAAGGCCCCCAAAAAAGTCATCGTTGTCCCGCAGAGGATTGTGAATGTCGTGGCGTGAGAAGGGTTTGGATCGGATGAGGACGGCGCGGATCGCGCTGGCGCTGGTCTGCGCCGGTCTGGCCGGCGGCTGTTTCCAGCCGCTTTACGGCCAGCGCAACGGCCCCGGTCCCTCCATCGTCGGCCAGCTCAGCGGCGTGGAAGTGCAGCCGATCGAGGCCGCCAACGGCACCCCGGAATCCCGGCTTGGCGTCGAGGTCCGCAATGCCCTGATCTACGACCTGACCGGAGGCAGCGGCGGCGGGTCGTCCACCCACAAGCTGAAGATCCTGCTCACGTCCAGCCGCCAGCAGGTCATCGTCGACATCACCACTGCCCGGCCGGACGTCGAGAATTACGGCATCGACGCGGTCTATACCCTGACGGATGCTGCGACCGGCAAGGTCGTGCTGACCGGCCGCACCTTCTCGCGCGTGTCCTACGACATTCCCGGCCAGCAGCAGCGGTTCGCGCGGCAGCGCGGCCTGCGCGACGCCGAGAACCGCGCGGCCTCGGTCATCGCCGAAAACATCAAGTCGCGTCTGGCGTCCTATTTCGTTACCGGCTCCTGATCACCACGGGCTCTCATGGTTGCGCTGAAAAGCAGGGACGCGGACGCCTTTCTCGCGCGCCCGGACACGGCGCATCCGGTCGTGCTGATCTACGGGCCTGACGCCGGCCTCGTTCGCGAACGCGCCGACGCCCTGATCCGCCTGTCGGTGGACAATCCCGACGATCCGTTTTCCTTCATCCGTCTCGACGGCGACGAACTGTCCGGTGACCCGCAACGGCTGATCGAGGAAGCCAACACCATTCCGCTGTTCGGCGGACGACGCGCCATTCTCGTCCGTGCCGGCAGCCGCAATATCGTCCCCGCCGTCGAGCCGCTGCTGTCGTCGTCCCTGAAGGATTGCCGCGTCATCATCGAGGCCGGCGAGTTGCGCAAGAGCGCGCCGCTGCGGACCTTGTGCGAGCGCGGAAAGAATGTCGCGGTCATTGCCTGTTATGCCGACGACGATCGCAGCCTCGGCCGCCTGCTCGACGACGAGCTGCGCCAGTCCGGGCTGACCATCGCACCGGACGCCCGCGCCGCCTTGCTGCCGCTGCTCGGCGGCGACCGTCGCGCCTCGCGCAGCGAGATCCAGAAGCTGTTTTTGTATGTGTCGGGTCGCAACCGCGTGACCCTCGATGACGTGATGGCGGTGATTTCCGACGCCTCGTCTCCCGGCCTGACCCGGCTGATCGATTTCGCCTTTGCCGGCAAGTCGGCGGACATGGATTCCGAATTCACCAAGGTCCGGGCGGAAGGCTTTCCCGCCGGCGCGATTCTCAATACCGCGCTGCGCGAGCTTTACAGCCTGCACCGGCTTCGTCTCACGATCGAAGGCGGGCAACCCGCGAGCGCCGTCATCGAAGGCCACCGTCCTCCGATCCATTTCAGCCGCAAGTCGATAATCGAGATGGCGCTGAAAAGCTGGAACAGCGCGAAACTGGTGCGGGGAATGCAGCAGATTGCCGAGGCGGTCCTGGAAACGCGCCGCAACGCCGCTCTCGCAGACACCATCGCGCAGCGTTGTCTTCTGTCGCTCAGCACCGCCGCACGGCAGCGCCGATAATCAGCCCCCACTCTCCAGCCGCCGAATGACTTCGTCGAGCTGATCGAGCGTCTTGTACTTGATCTCGACCGAGCCGCCGCGCGCGCCGTGCCTGATCTCGACCGCCAGCCCCAGCGCGTCCGCCAGGCGCTTCTCGGTCGCCGCGGTATCGGCATCCTTGCGGGCCTTGGCCTGGCTTTTCTTCGCCGTCGGCTTGGCGGGGTCCTGCCGCAGCGCTTCCGCCTGCCGGACATTCAATCCCTTGTTGACGATGTCGCGCGCAAGCTCTTCGGGATTGGGCTGACCGATCAGCGCGCGCGCATGGCCGGCCGACAGCTTGCCCTCGGCGATATAGGTCTTCACCGCATCCGGCAGCTTGAGCAGGCGCAGCGTATTGGCGATGTGGCTGCGGCTCTTGCCGACGATCGAGGCGATGTCTTCCTGGCTGTGCTTGTATTCGCTCGCCAGCGACTGATAGCCCGCCGCCTCTTCCAGCGCATTGAGGTCGGCGCGCTGCACGTTCTCGATGATCGCAAGCTCGAGCGCCTCGGCATCGCCGACATCAAGCAGAACGATCGGCACATCATGCAGGCCGGCGCGTTGCGCGGCACGCCAGCGGCGCTCGCCGGCGATGATCTCGTAGGAATCGGGCTGACCACGCAAGGCGCGCACGACGATCGGCTGGATGATGCCGCGCTCCTTGATCGACTGCGCCAGCTCTTCCAGATCGTCCTCGATGAAGGACCGGCGCGGATTGCGCGCGCTCGGCTTGATATGCTCGATCGGAACCCGGCGCGCGCCGCGCGATCCACGATCGCTGACGGCGGACTCGGCGCCGACATCGCCCATCAGCGCTGCCAGCCCGCGCCCCAGACGTGATCGCGATTCTTCGGCCATCGCTGCCGCTCCTGCCACTTTGTTCACATCGAGCTCCAGATTGAATTAAGGACGTGTGTTCGACGCAATCTCAGCTCGCTGCGCAGAGCTCCTTCTCGCGTTGGATGATTTCGGTCGCGAGCCGCAGATAGGCTTCGCTGCCGACGCATTTCAGATCGTAGACCAGCACCGGCTTGCCGTAGGACGGCGCTTCCGAGATGCGGACATTGCGCGGAATGATGGTGTCGTAGACCTTGCGGCCCATGAATTCGCGCACATCGGCGACCACCTGGTTGGACAGGTTGTTGCGGGCGTCGAACATGGTCAGCACGATGCCGTGAATCGTCAGATCGGGATTGAGCGTTTCCTTCACCTGCTCGACCGTCTTGATCAGTTGCGACAATCCCTCGAGCGCGAAGAACTCGCATTGCAGCGGCACCAGGATGGCGTTCGACGCCGCCATGGCGTTGACGGTGAGAAGATTGAGCGAGGGCGGGCAATCGACCAGCACATAGGTGTAGTCGCTCGCGGCGTTGCCGTTGTTGAGCGCGGCGAGCGCGTTGCGCAGACGGAAGGCGCGATCGCGCGCGGTCGAGATTTCCAGTTCGAGACCGGAGAGATCCATGGTCGATGGCGCGATGTGCAGACGCGGCACCGCGGTGGTGAGAATCGAATCGCGCAGCCGCGCTTCGCCGACCATCACATCGTAGGTCGAGCATTGCCGGTTGCGGCGATCGATGCCGAGGCCGGTCGAGGCGTTGCCCTGCGGATCGAGATCGATGATCAGCACGCGCTCGCCGATGGCGGCCAGGGCGGTGCCGAGATTGATCGCGGTCGTGGTCTTGCCGACCCCGCCCTTCTGGTTGGCGAGCGCCAGCACCCGGGGGGTCTTCACTTTTTCGTGATCAAGAGCCATGCCGGACTCCTCCAGGACAGGAGAAAGGGGCGCATCTGTATCTATCATCATGACGTCGTCCGATCACTGCTTTGGAGCATTAATTCACCGGCCGTTTTGCCAGCGTCCGGATCACAACAATCTGGCCATCCGGATTGGTCAGACTCGGGACCAACTTGGCATCAAATGTCCAATATTTAGAGGCCTCGGTCAATTCAACATCAACATCTTGTCCCTTGGGAAAGAGAGCTACAGTACCGGTTTTCAACAGCGGATAGGCTTCAGCCAGCAGCTTTGCCAGCGGCGCCAGCGCCCGCGCGGAGACGACATCGGCCCGGCCGGAAAACTCCGCGGCGAAGTCCTCGATCCGCATCGCATGCACCTGCGCCGGGGCGCCCGTGACCCGCACCGCCTCGCGAAGGAAAGCCGCCTTTTTCTGGTTGCTCTCCACGAGGTGAACGATGGCGCCTGGATGCTCGGCCAGCGAGCAAGCGATGATCATCCCCGGAAAACCGCCTCCAGACCCCAGATCAAGCCAGAGCATCGGGGTTTCTACGAGCATTAAGAGCTGCAGGGAATCGGCGATATGGCGAGTCCACAGATTCGGCATCGTGGACGGCGCAACCAGATTTATCCTGTTTTGCCAAGTGGTTAGCAGGCCTACGAAGCGGTCCAGACGGGCCTCGGTTTCACGTGAAACAGGGGTCAATGTCAGGGCTTTTGCCCGGTCCGCCGCCAGATCGAGCGCCGATTCCCGCGTTTTCATCCCTGCAATGCCGCTTTTCGACCCTTTCGGCGCAGATGCGCGGCCACCAGGGTCAAGGCTGCAGGCGTCATGCCATCAATGCGGCCGGCCTGGCCGATGGTGCGGGGGCGATGGGTCTGCAGCTTGTGCCGGGCCTCATTGGAAAGTCCTGTGATATCGGCGTAATCGAGCCCGTCTGGTAACTCGAACGACTCATCCCGGCGATAGGCAGCCACATCGGCGGCCTGACGCGACAGATAGACATCGTATTTGGCGTCGATTTCAAGCTGTTCGGCGATCTTCGCTGGCAGTTCGCCCAGTTGCGGCCAGATCCGGGCAACATCGATCATTCCGATGGTAGGATAGGATAAAAGCTCGAAGGCCGTACGGCGGTGGCCGTCCTTCTTGAGGGCCAAGCCATGCCGGTCGGCTTCGGTCGGCGATACGGAAACCGAACGCGCGAACGCCCTCGCCTCCTCCAGCGCCTTGGCCTTCGCCCGATATGTTTCACGGCGAACACCACCCACGCAGCCGAGAGCGATTCCTCTTTCGGTCAGCCTCTGGTCGGCATTATCCGCCCGCAGGGCCAGGCGATATTCGGCCCGCGAGGTGAACATCCGGTAGGGCTCGGACACCCCCCGCGTCACCAGATCGTCGATCATCACGCCCAGATAAGCCTCCGCGCGGTCGAAAATGATCGGCGGGCTGTTCGAGACTCGGGCGGCCGCATTCAGACCCGCCATAAGCCCCTGGGCCGCAGCCTCTTCATAACCGGTGGTGCCGTTGATCTGGCCGGCCAGGAAAAGCCCGGTCACGGCCCGGGTTTCCAGCGTCGGACCCAACTCGCGCGGGTCCACATGGTCGTATTCGATGGCGTAGCCGGGCCTGATGATCCGGGCCTTTTCCAGCCCGGGAATCGAAGCAACCACCGCGCGCTGGACGTCTTCCGGCAAAGAGGTCGAGATCCCGTTGGGATAGACCGTGTCGTCGTCCAGCCCCTCCGGCTCGAGGAAAATCTGGTGCCCGTCGCGTTCCCCGAAACGCACGATCTTGTCCTCTATGGAAGGACAATAGCGTGGCCCGCGGCTCTCGATCTGGCCGGAATACATGGGCGAACGGTGCACATTGGCCCGGATCACATCATGCGTGGCACCGGTCGTCCGCGTGATCCCGCACTGAACCTGGGGCGTCGTGATGCGCTCGGTGAGGGTGGAAAACGGCTCCGGCGGCTCGTCGCCGGGCTGCATGTCCAGCGACTTCCAGTCGATGGTGCGGCCGTCGAGACGGGGTGGAGTGCCGGTCTTCAGACGGCCGAGCCCCAGGCCCAGGCGCTCCAGGGAGAGCGAAAGACCGAGGGCAGGGGCTTCGCCGACCCGTCCGCCAGGAGTTTTTTGCTCGCCGATGTGGATGAGACCGCGCAAAAACGTTCCGGTCGTCAGAACCACGGCGCCGGTCGAAATCAGCCGGCCATCCGCCAGTTTGAGGCCGGAAATGCAGCCATTTTCAACGACCAGCTCGTCGGCTTCGGCCTCGATCGCCGTGAGATTCGATGTTTCACGGATCGCACGCTGCATCGCCGCCGCATAAAGCTTGCGATCGGCCTGCGCGCGCGGACCGCGCACCGCCGGACCCTTGCGGCGGTTGAGAACCCGAAACTGAATTCCGCCCTGGTCAGCCACGCGACCCATCAGGCCGTCCAATGCGTCGATTTCCCGCACCAGATGACCTTTTCCGAGTCCGCCGATGGCCGGATTGCAGGACATAGCGCCAATTGTCGCAAAACGGTGCGTGACCAGCGCCGTCGACGCGCCCATGCGTGCAGCGGCGGCCGCGGCTTCACAGCCGGCATGACCGCCGCCAATCACAATGACGTCGAAACGCAGGTCCATCGGAAATCCTCGAGATGGCCTATCTAGTAGAGCCTCGTGCCGGGGTCAAAAGACTTCGTGTTTCATGTGAAACACTGGTCATTGGTCATTAACCATAAATAGCGCGATCGCCCGCCGGAAAACCTCGCTGTTTCGTCTTCTCTCGGCGTTTCCCGGCTCGTCCCGGCGCGGCAAGACGTTCTTCCGGCCGATACAGCGGTTCGCTTCCGAAACGAAAGAATCAGAGGCGATAGGCCGTGCGAAAACCGCCCCAGTGCTTTCCGTTTACACGGATCGGCGCATCAATCTCCTGCATCATGATGGTGATGCCGTTGCCCATATCGCGCGGATAATTTTGGATGAGATAAGGCCGCGCATTGCGCGCGGCGGCCAGACCCGCCCGATCGTCAAAGATCCGACGATTGCGGGAATTCGCCGTATTCCACGCCACGTCGCCTGGCCGCTGCGGATGCGAATAGATCCTGTTGTGCACCGGCAGATAGGCATTCCGGTCCACCGCTGCGCAAAAAATCATCCGCTCGTCGCTGGCCCGCAGCGGCTCCTGAATTCCCGGCAGCACGGTTTCCAGCCACTCGAGAAACGCGGTGCGATGCTGTAGCGGCTCGGTGCCCTCTATCGGCTGATAATTGTTATCGAACAGCTGGTCCTGCGTGAGAACGCCGCGCGACACAGCATCTTCGAACAAGCTCGAGATGCGGTCGGCAGCCTGAATCGCGCGCTCGATGAATTCCTTGTTGTCGCGGCGAATGTCTTCCAGCTTGTTCAGGATTGCACTGCGCGTCGCGCCAGAGAAATCGACGAAATGCAGATGCAATCCGAGATGAGAGTGATTCACCACTCGAACCTGGCTGCGTCCGAGCCCGAGAATATCCGACGTGATGACATCTCCGACCGCAATGGAATGCGCATCCGTCAGTCGCATGAGCACACCGCCTTCCGAAATATCCGCGGTATGGCCACGGACGACACCGAAGCGAGCCTGCAATTCGATCTCCAGATCGCATGGCAAGCGGTCATGTCGGCGGCGATCTCCAATTTCCGTCTGCCGAAGAAAAATCACGCAACGTGTTTTCAGCTTGCCGGCCAGTAACGCGACATCCTTCCCGGAGTGATCGACATTGCGGCCATGATCAGCCACCGCCGCCGCAGCCTTCTGAATATCTTCTGCGCCATCGGCGACAATCGCCACGAACCGCGATGTCTCGCCCGCTGTTGAGGAAAGATTGTTCGCGGTCACCACTTGCTCTTCAACGGCGCTTGCGACCGCGCTGAACAGGGGCCTGATTGTGCCGATCACTTCGGCGATACGCTGAACGGCTGCGATCAGCGCTCCGGCGTCACCCTGCAGCATGCTGATCTTGCGTTTGATCTCTTCCGTTGCCTGCTGGGTTTGCAAGGACAACGCTTTCACTTCTGCCGCCACCACCGCGAATCCCCGGCCAGCCTGACCGGCCCGTTCGGCTTCGATAGTGGCGTTCAGTGCGAGCAAATTGGTCTGCTTGGTGACTTTCTGAATAAGCGCGGCAACCTTGCCGATTTCCGAAGACGACGACCGCAAACCATCGATGGAGTGAGTCGCAGCTTCCGTCGCCGCGCCCGCTTCCTGCGCCAGCGCATCGGCCTGGCGCACACGCTGTCCGACTTCGTTGAAAGATTGCGCCAGTTCTTCGGTCGACTGCGCAAACTGGAGCGCGTTGAACTTCGCATCCTGCGATTTGGACGCCAGGGATTCCGTACGCGTGTTGATGGCGGACAATGCTTCTGCAGAGGCCTGCGTCCCGGAACACACAATGTCGGCAGCGCGCTCGACGGCGCGAATCATCGCACCGAGATCGAGTTCCAGCAGGTCTATGGTTTCGCGAATAGCAGACAACTCGGTGGCGCTCTCGGGAGAGACCGAGGCGCCTTCCAAGTCAGCATAAACTACGTCGCCGCCTGCAGCATGCCCGGTTGCGGTCACCGCAGAGCCCCCGATCACAGCTTTCCAACTTCTTCCGGCCGGAAAAACTGAGCGTTTCCTTTGCACAAAATCTAATCTGATTCAGAAAGAGGGTACCATTGCACTAACGGCGAATACGGAAATCTGCGCGCGTTTTTATTTTCCGATGCAGAAATCCCGGAAAATCACATCGAGAATATCCTCAACGTCAACGCGTCCGGTGAGCCGACCCAGCGACCGCGCCGCCAAGCGAAGTTCCTCTGCGAATACATCTTCACGCCCGGCCGTACCTTCGGTAATGGCACGATCGAGCGCCGAAGCCGCCTCCCTCAAAGCAGTGCGTTGCCGCTCCCGCGTCACCAGAACCGGTTCCTGCGAACCGAGCACATCCGCCGCATGGGCCGACAACACCTTGACCAGATGTTCGACGCCGGCGCCGGTGGTCGCAGATATGCCGAATGACCGAGGTTGGTCGGGCAGGGCCGCGGCAGGATTCAGATCAATCTTGTTCTGAACAATCCAGCAATCTTGATGCTCCCGCTGTGGCGCGTTCATCAAGGCCGGTGCGGTCGCATCCACCACCCACAGCACCAGATCGGCCGCCGTAGCGCGGGCCCGGGCCCGGGCCACGCCTTCGCGCTCCACCGGATCGTCGGTCTCGCGAATGCCGGCGGTGTCGAGCAGGATCACCGGATAACCATCGAGATCGAGATGAACCTCGATGACATCACGGGTGGTCCCGGCATAAGGCGAAACGATCGACGCCTCACGCCGTGCAATGCGGTTCAGCAGCGTCGACTTCCCTGCATTGGGCGGGCCGGCAATCGCCACCACCAGACCTTCGCGCAAACGCTCGCCGCGCTTTGCATCAGCCAGTGCGTCGCCAATTTCGTGTGCCAGTTCATGCACCGCCGCCAGCGAGCGCGTCAGCACATCGCTTGCGACGTCAGCCTCGTTGGAAAAATCGATGCCCGCCTCGACCAGGGCCTGCGCTTCAATTAGTTTTGTCCGCCAGACTTCCGCGCGTTGGCCGAGAAACCCCTGTAATTGCCGCAGCGCCTGTCGCCGCTGGACATCGGTGTCCGCATAGATCAGGTCGGCCAAGCCCTCGACCCGCGTGAGATCAAGTTTGCCGTTCTCGAATGCCCGGCGGGTGAATTCCCCGGCTTCCGCCGGCCGCAGGCCGTCGATCTGCGACAGAGCGCTGAACACCGCCGCGATCACCGCCCGTCCGCCATGGACCTGCAATTCGGCCGCGTCTTCGCCGGTTTCGCTGTTGGGTCCGGGAAACCAGAGCGCCAGAGCCTCGTCGATGATCTCAGTGGTCTTCGGATCGCGCACACGCGCGAACATGGCGCGACGTGGCTCCGGCAGGCGTCCGGCCAGCGCCTTCAATGCGTCGCCGGCGCGCGGACCCGAGATTCGAATCACCGCGATCGCAACCGGCGGACGGCCGGAGGAGAGGGCATAAATGGTGTCAGGCTGGACCACGCGGACCCCGCTGAATATATTCCTTCTGCCGGGTCGAGGAGCGTCGTCGTGCGAACTCTTTCCGGCCACCGCAGTTATTCTGCCATAGCATCAGAGGCCGTCATGGCACAGCGACTGCGATCTGCCGCGGACAAAAAAACAGCCAAGCAATGGCCAGGCGAGTTACTTTGATGATTTGGGGAAGCACATCCTTACGCGAGATCGCGCGTTCGCTCAAATGATCGGTCGAGCGCAGTCACCGCAACAAGGCGCCGTCTTTTCGATTGGCGATGTCGATGCCGACTTTCGATATCAATCGCGGTGGCAAAAACCCGAATGCGGCGCGACACCGAAAGCCTGAATCTGCCAGCGCAGAATTGCGCCGTGTGTTCAGGCGCGATTCAGCTCAAACCGTGCGCTCGGCCTTCTGCCATGCCAGACGCGGAATTTCCAAGCGGTTGATACCGATCGCCGCCAGCGCGCGGTCGTCGAGACGGGACAGCCGGCACAGATTGGCGTCATATGCGCGCCACTGACGAAAGAAGTGCGAGAAGCTGATGGCAAACATGGCTACTGCCTCCTTAACGGTCCCCAGAAAACTGTAAATACACAGCAGGAAAGTCCTGATTGGCGTGTACTTGCGTAGCACGGGATCGCTGACATCATCCCACAAAGACATGCAGCAATAATTACAAAGACAATTTGATTTTTAGCGAGATCGCCAAGGTGCCCGCCTATTGGGTCAAAACAAGTTCCGAATTGTGAGCTGGACACCCAGCAGCAACAGGCCAATGAACAGGCATGCCCTGAACACCACAACAGACACGCGACCGCGGACCCATTGCCCGATGATCATGCCGATCAGCGCGGGTATGACGACCAGCATGGATGTCGCCGCCACCGACACATCAAACGCACCGCCCTGATAGAGAACCGCCGCCAGCAAAAACGTCGCGAACGTAAAATGCAGACCCAGCGCCTGCACCAGGTCGTCCTTTTCCAGCCCGATGGCTTGCAGATAGGGCAGGGCTGGTATCACGAAAATTCCGGTCGCAGCCATGATCGTACCGGTGGCAACGCCAATAATCGGTGCAAGCCAGATCTCGGTCCGCCGTGAGATCACGAAGCGGATATTCGACAAACCGAACAGGCCGAACACAACAAGCGAGAGGCCAAGACCGAGTGCGGCGACCCGTACGTTTGGTCCCGTGAGAATTCCAGCGCCCAGCCAGGCCCCGGCACACACGCCGATCAGCATGGTTGCAAGACGGCGGACCAGCGCAAGGAAATGCGGACCCGCCAGCATCTGCCAGACATTTGTCACCAGCGACGGCGCGATCAGAAGAGCCGCGGCCTGGGCCGGCGTGATCACCATGGCCAGCACGGCGAGCGCCACAGCCGGCAAGCCCATGCCGATCACGCCCTTGACGAAGCCGGCGAGAAGATAGGCCGCAATGACAATGCCGATGATCGGAACATAATCGCCCATGCGGGGAGCTTTAGCTGCCCCGCCCGCGTTTGACATCTTGCCGGCCGCACATAACGGTCATGCGTGCCGGCATCGCTAACTGGCGCACCGGCCTCCGGCCCAAGGATTTCAGTCATGACTGCATTGCCCGGCACGTCGCACGAAAATCGCCTCGCCCACGAGACCAGCCCCTACCTGCTTCAGCACAAGCAAAACCCGGTCGACTGGTGGCCATGGGGACCGGCCGCGCTGGCGGAAGCAAAAAGCAAAAACAAGCCCATCCTGCTCTCCGTCGGCTATGCCGCCTGCCATTGGTGCCATGTGATGGCGCACGAGAGTTTCGAGGACAATGCCACCGCGGCAATAATGAACGACCTGTTCGTCAACATCAAAGTGGATCGCGAAGAGCGGCCCGATATCGACCAGATCTACATGTCGGCGCTGCATCACCTGGGCGAGCAGGGCGGCTGGCCGCTGACCATGTTTTTGACGCCGGACGGCGAACCGTTCTGGGGCGGCACCTATTTTCCGAATGGCTCGCGTTACGGCCGGCCGGCCTTTGTCGATGTGCTGCACGAGGTGGCGCGGCTGTTTCGCGAAGAGCCCGGCAAGATCCAACAGAACCGTGACGCCCTGATGAGCCGGCTGGCAGAGACGGCGCGGCCGCCGCAACGCGTGGTGATCGGACGGCAGGAGCTCGACCAAGTCGCATTGCAGCTGGGCGGCGCCATGGACCCCGTGCATGGCGGATTGCGCGGCGCCCCGAAATTCCCGCAATGCATGATGACCGAAAATCTGTGGCGCGCAGGCCTGCGCACCGGTGAGCCGCGCTATTTCGCCATCGCCGAACTGACGCTCGAACGCATCTGCGAGGGCGGCATCTACGATCACCTGGGCGGCGGTTTCTCGCGCTATTCGGTTGACGACAAATGGCTGGTGCCGCATTTCGAGAAGATGCTCTACGACAATGCGCAGCTTCTGGAGCTGCTGGCGCTGGCCTATCGCCGGTCCGGCAATGCGCTGTTTCTGCAGCGTGCGCGTGAAACCGTGGACTGGCTACGCCGTGAAATGACCACGGCGGAGGGCGCCTTCTCTGCCTCGCTCGACGCCGATTCGGAGGGCGAGGAGGGCAAGTTCTATGTCTGGTCGCTGACCGCAATCAGAGATGTGCTCGGCGCGGACGACGCGGCTTTCTTCGCATCGCATTACGACGTCACCGAGGGGGGTAATTTCGAGGGTCACACGATTCTCAACCGTCTCAAGACCATACCCCGGACGGAAGACGACGAGACGCGGCTCGCCACTCTTCGAGCCGCATTGCTGAAGATGCGCGACAGCCGCGTTCGCCCCGGTCTGGATGACAAGGTGCTGGCCGACTGGAACGGTCTGATGATCGCAGCACTCGCGAATGCCGGCACCATGCTGGGCGAAGCATCATGGATCGCGCTTGGCCGGACGGCCTTCGATTTCATTTCGACGAACATGACGCGCGACGGCCGGCTCGGCCATTCCTGGCGGCAAGGCCGTCTGCTCCATCCCGGTCTGGCCTCGGATTTTGCCGCCATGATCCGCGCGGCCCTGGCCCTGTACGAAGCCACCGCCGAGACGCGCTTCCTCAATCAGGCGGTCACCTGGCAGCAGGCTCTGGATCGGCATTACGCCAATTCGTCGAACAATGGCTACTACCTGACCGCAGACGATGCCGAAGGTCTGGTGGTGCGCCCGGCCAGCACCTCGGACGACGCCACGCCGAATCCAAACGCATTGGCCGCGCAAAATCTGCTCCGCCTTGCCATCTTCACAGGCGGCCACGCGTGGCGCGAAAAAGCCGATCGTCTGATCGACGGCATCCTCGGAAGCAGCGGCGACAATCTGTTTGCCCATCTCGGCATCCTCAACGCCATCGACATGCGCCTCAATGCAGTCGAGATCGTCGTAACGGGAGAGGGCGCCGAACCGCTTGTCCAGGCGGCGTGGGCCGTGCCTTTCCTCAACCGGGTGCTGGTACGTGCCGCATCCGCCCAATCCCTGCCTGCATCGCATCCGGCGCAAGAAAAGCTGAAAGCGGCCAAGGGTTCGGCGGCTTTTGTCTGTGTGGGTGAAACCTGTTCGCTGCCGGTCACTCAGCCGGGCGACATCGTCAGGGTCATTGGCGAGATGCCGCGATAAGGGTCGTTGGCCAAGGGCCTACGACGCCCTAACCCGGATCTTTCCCTGGGCCACCCGATCGCTGCGCGGCTTGCCCAGCCACGCGCTCCATGGCTCGGGCGGCACAAGTCCGCCGCTGCTCCAGACCGGCATGATGCGGCCTGCCACGGTAATGCGGCCGATGAAAGCCGGCTTGTGCAGGTGATGGTTGGTCTCGTCCATCCGCACCGTGAAGCCGCTCGGCGCCGCGACTTGCATCCCGTCAAGTGCGTTACGCACGGCGCCGATGTCCGTGCTGCCAGCTTTCGCCACCGCCTCAGCCCACAGCCTGAACCCGATCCAGGTCGCTTCCATCGGATCGTTGGTCATGGCCTCAGGATGGCCGCTGAATTCACGCCATTGCGAGACAAAGTCACGGTTCACCGCGCTGTCGATGGCGCCGAAATAACTCCAGGCCGCCAGATGCCCTTCCATCTTCGCCCGAGCGAGGGCGGGCAATTCCGCCTCGCCAATGGACAGGGTCATCACCGGCAATTCGTCGGCGCCAATGCCCTGGCGCGCGAATTCGCGGAAGAAATGCACATTCGAATCGCCGCTGATAGTTGCGATCACGGCGGCATCGCCGTGCCCGCCGAAGCGGCGCATCTTCTCGATGGTTTCGCGCCAGATCTTTTCGCCGAAGGGCGCGTAGAATTCCGCAACCGCGTCAGCCGCCACGCCCTGCGAGGCCAGATAACCCTTGATCACGGCATTGGTCGTGTGCGGATAGACGTAGTCGGTGCCGACCAGAAAAAACCGGCGGCGGCCCTGATCGAGCAGATAATCGATGGCCGGCAGCGCCTGCTGGTTCGGCGTGGCGCCCATGTAATAAACGTTGGCGGATTGCTCCTCGCCCTCATACTGGCTGGGATAGAACAGCAATCCGTTCTCGCGCTCCATCACGGGCACGACATGCTTGCGTGACGCCGATGTCCAGCATCCGAAGATCGCCGCCACATTGTGTTGCTTCAGCATGGTCAGCGCCAGTTCGGCATAGGTTTCCGGATGCGAGCACGGGTTGAGAATGACGGCCTCGATCGGCCGTCCCAGCAATCCGCCGGCATTGTTGAGCTGCTCGATCAGCATCACCAGCACCTGCTGCAGCGGGCGCTCGCTCGCCGTCAGCGTCCCCGAGAGGGAATGCAGAATGCCGATCTTGATGGCGTCGTGGTCGAGATCGGTGAAGTAACGCTTCACTGAAATCACCAGAGACTGCGAGCGGCTGGCAAGTTCGTCTGCCGTGCCCAGCACAGCTTCGCCGGCATGCGCCACTTCCGCGATCGCGCTCTGGATATCGGGGATCGCCTGGCTCACCGTGGTCGCAACATTGCTGGCTTCGTCCCCGATATGGTCAAGTTCGGAGATCTGCCGTTCCAGCATCGCATTGAGATCGCGATTGACATCGCTAGTCGCATTCACACGCAAGGACACCGCGGCAATGGCCTCCGCCGTTTCATGCACGGCAGTCTGGATCCCGAGAATCTGGGTACGGATTTCACCCGTGGCCTGCGCCGTCTGCTTGGCCAATTCCTTGACCTCACTCGCCACCACCGCGAATCCGCGTCCGGATTCCCCGGCGCGCGCCGCCTCGATGGTCGCATTCAGAGCCAGCAACGAGGTCTGGCCGGCAATGCTCTGAATCAGCTTGATGACGACGTCGATCCGTTGCGCTGCCGCCGAGAGGCTGCGCACGGTCTCGTCGGCGTGCCGAAGCTCCACCACTGTGCGTTCGGTAGCTTCCCGCGCAGCGGCAATATGATGGCCCGATTGCAGCACGATCCCGCGCACGTCATGGGCGGCGGCGGCCACATGCGCGGCATTCTCGGCGGCCGCTCCGGCGGATTGCGCCGCGCTTGAGACCCGCATCGACATGTCATGATTGCGCGTGGCCAGGTCGGCCGCCGTGATCCGGATCCGCTCGTCCGCCTCCGTGAATGCGGTTACCACGTCTCCGATCGCGCCCTGAAAACGCTTGGTGATGAATACCCGGCCGGCATGGCGCAATTTTGATTCCGTGACCCGGCGATCGCGATCGACCATGATAGCATCGGCATCGACCAGGGCGGACCGCATGGCTTCCGCAGCATCGCCAAAACGCTGCATGGTGCCGTCGCCGATCGCCGGCGGCAGATTGGCGTACCGGTCGCCGCGGGCGATCCGCACCAGACTCGCGACAATCCCGGCCAGCCGGTATTCGACGAACCAACCCAGCGCCAGTGACCCGCCAAATGCAATCAGCAGACCCAGGCGAAGACCGGCCTCCGCGCTGACAACCGCGGCAGTCGTGGCGATCGCAACCGCGGGAATCGTGATCCAGAGCGCCGGTCTTCGGAATTTCAGTTTCATCTTCGCGCGCAATGAAGACCGCCGCGGCACCGTTGCCGGACTTGAGCCCCGATTGGGTTGAATCGCACGGTCTACGTTTCCAAAGCGTTTCCGATAAGTCTTTCCGAACGCATGAATTTTTGGCACCCCGGCGCAATTTTGGGCGCGAAATACCTCTGCTCGATGTGAAACAAAAAAGGGCCGGAGGTTCCCCTCCGCCCCCTTTCCAAAACAGCCCCAAGACGGGGTTCAGGTGTTCATCGACTCGAAGAACTCGGCGTTGTTCTTGGTGTTGCGCAGCTTATCGAGCAGGAAGTCGATGGCATCCATAGTGCCCATCGGATTGAGGATGCGGCGCAGGACATACATCTTCTTGAGCTGCTGCGGATCGGTGAGCAGCTCTTCCTTGCGGGTACCGGAGCGGGTGATGTCGATCGCCGGGAAAGTGCGCTTGTCGGCGACCTTGCGATCCAGAATGATTTCCGAGTTGCCGGTGCCCTTGAACTCTTCGAAGATCACTTCGTCCATGCGGCTGCCGGTATCGATCAGCGCGGTGGCGATGATCGTCAGCGAGCCGCCTTCCTCGATGTTGCGCGCGGCGCCGAAGAAGCGCTTCGGGCGCTGCAAGGCGTTGGCGTCGACACCGCCGGTCAGCACCTTGCCGGATGACGGCACCACGGTGTTGTAGGCGCGGCCGAGACGGGTGATCGAGTCGAGCAGGATCACGACGTCGCGGCCATGCTCGACTAGGCGCTTGGCCTTTTCGATCACCATCTCGGCGACCTGGACGTGGCGCGTGGCCGGCTCATCGAAGGTCGAGGAAACGACCTCGCCCTTCACCGAGCGCTGCATGTCGGTCACTTCTTCCGGACGCTCGTCGATCAGGAGCACGATCAGATAGCATTCCGGGTGATTGGACGTGATGGCGTGAGCAATGTTCTGCAGCAGCACGGTTTTACCCGTGCGCGGCGGCGACACGATCAGAGCGCGCTGGCCCTTGCCGATCGGCGCGACGATATCGATGACGCGCGGGGAAAGATCCTTCCGGGTCGGATCCTCGTGCTCCATGCGCAGCCGCTCATCGGGATAAAGCGGGGTGAGGTTGTCGAAGTTGATCTTGTGGCGGGCCTTGTCCGGATCCTCGAAATTGATCGAGTTCACCTTGAGCAGCGCGAAATAGCGTTCGCCTTCTTTCGGCGAACGAATATGACCTTCCACGGTGTCGCCGGTGCGCAGGCCGAAACGGCGGATCTGCGAGGGCGAAACGTAGATATCGTCCGGGCCGGGCAGGTAGTTCGCTTCCGGCGAGCGCAGGAAGCCGAAGCCGTCCGACAGCACTTCGACAACGCCTTCCCCGATGATGTCGATTTCCTTGCTGGCCAGTTGCTTCAGGATCGCAAACATCAATTCCTGCTTGCGCAGGGTGCTGGCGTTCTCGATCTCGTGCTCTTCCGCAAAGGAAAGAAGCTCGACCGGGGTTTTGGATTTGAGGTCTTGTAGTTTTACTTCCCGCATAGGGGGTAGTCCTGTTGGAAAAGTCCGGTGGCGCTATGTGAAAAAGGGGGCGGCAGCGGATCAGAGAAGGAAGGGAATTGCAGGTCTTGTGGCTGTGGAGAACAGTCCTCCCCCGGCCCGATGCTTACGTGATCCGGATACGCGGGACCGCGTGAAACTGCATCCGCCTGCGTTCGGGGGGATACACGTAACATACTGAGGAACTTGCGATTCCGCAAGAGGGGACGCACTGAACCCCGCCAGACGACGCAAATTCAGAACGGTTTCACGACCACCAGAATCACAACCAGGACCATCAAGACGGCGGGTACCTCATTGATGATTCGATAGAATTTCTGCGTGCGCCGGTTCTTGTCGGCGGCAAAGTCTTTCATACAGCGCACCAGCCACCCGTGCAGCGCCGACAGCGCAAGGACGAGTGCGAGCTTGCCATGCAGCCAGCCAGCCCTGAACCATCCACCCTCCCAAGCCAACCATAAACCCAAGATCCAGGTCGCGATCATGGCCGGATTGATGATGGCTTTCAGGAGCCGGCGTTCCATCACCTTGAAGGTCTCGGATTGCCTGGAACCCGGTTCGGCGTCGCAATGATAGACGAACAAACGTGGCAGATAGAGCATACCCGCCATCCAGGCGATGACGGCGATGATGTGAAATGCCTTCAGCCAGTCGTACATCTCATCCGCCCCGGACACGTCTGATCATGCGTTCCACATTCGCGATCGGAGTTTCGGGGGTGATGCCATGCCCCAGGTTGAAGATAAATGGTCCGTCAGAAAAAGCCTCAAGAACAGCGTCGACACCCGCATCCAGCGCATCGCCGCCTGCGATCAGAACCAGCGGGTCGAGATTTCCCTGCACGGCAACGCGTCTCTGAATTCTCTCCCTCGCAAATTTCCGGTCGATCATCCAGTCCAGCCCGACCGCATTCAGGGGCAGTTCGCTGACATAGCGCTCAAGCGAGGATCCGGCGCCACGTGGAAAACCGATGATTCTGGCGTCCGGAATTTCCGTCCGCACCGCCGCTACGATTCTTGCGGTCGGCGCGATCGACCAGCGCGCGAATTGTTCGGGAGGAAGGATCCCGGCCCATGTGTCGAAAATCTGCACGGCATCCACGCCTGCGCGAAGCTGACGCACCAGATAGGCAGCGGACGCTTCCACAAGATTGTCAATCATCTGTGCAAAAGCTTCGGGATGCCGATAGGCGAACAATCTTGCCGGCGCCTGATCTGCCGTACCTTCCCCCGCGATCATATAGGTCGCAACCGTCCAGGGCGCCCCACAGAAGCCGAGAAACGTCACCGCCGGCGGCAAGGCCTGTTTCACCCGCCTGATCGTTTCATAGACCGGCTCAAGTACCGCATGGTCCACGTCACGTTTCATGGAACCAACCAGTTTGGGATCGGAGAGCGGATCGAGCCTGGGACCTTCACCTGCCACAAACGACACCTTGCATCCCAACGCATGAGGAATGACGAGGATGTCAGAAAACAGAATCGCTGCATCGAATCCGAACCTTTTGATCGGCTGCAGCGTTACTTCCGCAGCCAGTTCCGGCGAAAAACATAGATCCAGAAAACCGCCCGCCTTCTCTCGAACGGCACGGTATTCAGGAAGATAACGACCCGCCTGGCGCATCATCCAGATTGGAGGAACTGATTGCCGGTTGCCGTGCAGCACATCGAGGAGAGTTTTTTTCACAGCGGTATTGGCCACGGGTGTCCTTCAAATCCCATCTAGATTCTTAAAGGTTGTAGTGTCTGTTTGACCGTTGATTGGACTCACACATTTGCGTCCACAAAGACCGTCGGGTTTATACACATATCCCCGATCTTATCAGTCTCTGACATATTTGCCGCCGTGGTTATTTCAGGCCGTTCTGCAGGCAAGTTTGGATTTTCTCCCCACATGTTATTCTGCGTAGAATGTGTCCGCCCCAGTTTTCTATCTGGTCCGGTTTTTATTGTCCCGGCAGGTCTCCATGTGGACGATTGATGGCCGTGGGAGCGAGGAATGCTTGCACCGGACCGAAAGCCATGGCCTCCTCCCCAGGTGTCCACAATCCATACTGTGAATAGGCCATGTCCCAACCGGGCCCGAGTTATTTCCATCTGCATCTGATCTCGGATTCGACCGGGGAAACACTGACCACGGTTGCGCATGCCGCAGCCGCTCAATATTCGACGGTTTCTCCGATCGAACATGTCTATCCGTTGGTCCGGACCCAGAAACAGCTCGATCGGGTATTGGCTGAAATCGAGGAAGCGCCGGGGATCGTCCTCTATACGTTGCTGGACGATGTTCTGATTGAGCGACTGGAGGGGAAATGCAGCGAATTGAGCATCCCCTGCCGTTCCATCCTCGGCCCGGTGTTGAGGGTGTTCCAGTCCTATCTGGGGGCGGCGTCCACCCATCGAGTGGGTGCCCAGCACACGCTGAATGCGGAATATTTCAAGCGGATCGACGCGCTGAATTATACAATGCTGCATGACGACGGCCAGCACACCGACGATCTGGAAAACGCAGACGTGGTTCTGGTCGGTGTGTCGCGCACGTCCAAGACGCCGACATCGATCTACCTGGCCAATCGCGGCGTGAAGACCGCGAACGTGCCGCTCGTGCCAAGGGTGCCGTTGCCGCCGAAAGTCGAGACATTGACCAAGCCCTTGGTCATCGGACTTTACGCCAGTCCGGAGCGTATCGTGCAGATTCGCCAGAACCGGCTTTTGGGGCTAAACGCCCATCGCGATGACGATCAATATATCGACAGACAATCGGTGGCGGAAGAAGTGACCTATTCCCGCAAATTGTGCGCCAAGCACGGCTGGCCGTCGATCGACGTCACCCGCCGCTCGATCGAAGAAACCGCGGCGGCGGTTCTGCAATTGCTGTCGGAGCGCCGGCGGCAGCCGGTCGCCTGATGCCGCTCTGGCGTGCGCCCAGTCCGCTCGTCCTGGCGTCGAAGAGTCTGGCGCGCCGGCAGATGCTGGTTGCGGCCGGAATTCCGGTCGAGGCCGTGACCTCGGATATCGACGAACGTGCGGCCGAGAAGATGCTGGGGGACAATCCGAAAGCCGGTAATGCCGCGCTGCATCTCGCGCGCGAAAAAGCAAAGGCCGTTGCTGCGCGCATGCCCGGCCGGTTGGTGATCGGTGCCGACCAGACGCTTGTACTGGGACTGCAGCGCTTCAGCAAGCCTGCCAATATGGACGACGCACGCATTCAGCTGCTCGCTTTGCGCGGCCAGACCCATATGCTGCACTCGGCCGTCGCGCTGATGCGCGACGATCAGCTTCTGTTTTCGCATGAAGACGCGGCGCGGCTCACCATGCGGGAGCTCTCCGACGCGTTCCTGGAAATTTACCTCGAGGCGGCCGGCGATACCGTGACCGAAAGCGTTGGTGGCTATCAGCTCGAACGAACAGGTATCCATTTGTTTCAGCGCGTCGAGGGCGATCATTTTACTATTCTCGGTATGCCGCTGCTGCCCTTGCTCGAGGCCTTGCGGTGCGAAGGGTTTTTGGCCGGATAGACAATCATGTTCATTCTCGGCCTGACCGGATCAATCGGCATGGGGAAAACCACTACAGCGCGGCTGTTCGCGGAGGAGGGTGTGCCGGTGCATGATGCCGACGCCGCCGTGCACAGGCTTTATGAAGGCGAGGCGGTTTCCCTGATCGAAGCGGCTTTTCCGGGCACGACGCATGCCGGCAAAGTCGATCGCGAAAAACTCAGCCGGAGCGTGATGGGTGACGCCGATGCGTTGAGACGGCTTGAAGCCATCGTCCATCCGCTGGTGCGTCAGACCGAATCCAGGTTTCTGGCTGAGGCCGAAGCAAGCGGTGCGGCCGTGGCCGTGCTTGACATTCCGCTGCTGTATGAAACCGGTGGTGAAAAACGGGTCGATGCGGTGGTGGTGGTCTCGGCGTCGGAATCCGTGCAGCGGCAGCGGGTGATGGAACGGCCGGGGATGACGTCGGAGAAGTTGGATGTCCTTCTCGCCAAGCAGATGCCCGACGCAGAGAAACGCCGCCGCGCCGACTTCATCGTGGATAGCGGGCAGGGCCTTGACCATGCGCGGGCGCAGGTAAGGCAAATCCTGGCCGACGTTGCTAGGATGAGGAAAAGCTGATTCGCTGCCGGCCCGAAATGCAAACGTCTTTGAACATCATGCGCGAAATTGTCTTCGACACCGAAACCACCGGCCTTGATCCCCTGCAAGGACATCGTCTGGTCGAGATCGGCTGCATCGAACTGCTCAATCGTATTCCGACCGGCAATAATTTTCATCGCTATCTCAATCCCGAACGCGATATGCCGTCGGAAGCTTTTGCCGTTCATGGCCTTTCAGCGGATTTCCTGAAGAGCCATCCGCTTTTTGCCGCGGTGGCGGACGAGTTCATCGATTTCATCGGCGACGCACCCCTGATTGCGCACAATGCCTTTTTCGACCTTGGCTTCATCAATGCGGAGTTGAATCGCCTGCAAAGGCAGCTGATCGGCCGCGAGCGTATCGTCGATACCTTGCTGCTGGCGCGCCGCAAGCATCCGGGGGGCCAGAACAAGCTCGACGATCTCTGCGCGCGCTACAGGATTGACAATTCGCGCCGCACCAAACACGGCGCGCTGCTGGATGCCGAACTTCTTGCGGAAGTCTATATTGAACTGATCGGGGCGCGCCAGGCGCTGCTCGGATTGACCAATGTTTCGGTCGCAGCTGCGAATGCAAGCCGTCAGGCGGTTTTGCGGCCGCGCCCGGACCCTTTGCAGCCGCGCATGACCGATGAGGACCGCGCTGCGCATCGCGCCTTCGTTGCAACGCTCGGAGAAACCGCAGTCTGGCGGAAATATCTGACGGTTGAGTGAGTCGTCAGCTCGAGATCGTCTGCGCCTGGGCTTCGGTCATCTTCTGACGATACAGGCCGACAAAATCCACCGGATCGATCATCAGCGGCGGGAAGCCGCCATTACGCACCGCAGCTGCGACAATTTCGCGCGCAAAGGGGAAAAGGATGCGCGGACACTCGATCATGATGATCGGGTGCATCTCGGCCTGCGGAACGTTCTGGATGCGGAACACCCCGGCATAGATTAGGTCGAAAGCGAACAGGACCGAACCTGCGGCCTCGGCCTTGCCCTCGATCTTGAGCTCGACCTCGATGTCGTTGTCAGCCAGCTGGTTGGCGTTGACATTGATCTGCAGATTGATCGCGGGCTGCTGTTGCGAGGGCTGCAGCGAACGCGGTGCGTTGGGGTTCTCGAACGAGAAATCCTTGGTGTACTGCGCCAGCACGTTGAGCTGGGGAAGTGCGCCGGGTGCCGGCTGAGCGGCCTGTTGGCCGCCATTGGTCGGATTTGCCATGGATTGTTCCCTGGGCGTCAGCGCCCCTCGCATTCGGCGGTGTGGCTAACACGGCCTGCGGGGGGCGAACAAGGATCGCTGCCGTTAACAATGAAGGCCGCATGAGCGGACAGGAAGCTGCATGGGCGACATACACTCGCCTCCGGAGAAGCGGTAATGCTGAAAACCGGCGGTCCCGGGAAGACCGCTCCGCCCGACACCGCGGGGGTAGGCCAGGACCTCCGCCACAACGAGGCCCTAAATGCCGAGCAGGATTATCCAATTGAGCGACATTTGGCTCTGGTCCCGGGTCCCTTTGTTGTGTTGGCGTCACCGGGCGGATCGTCTAATGTTGTGTCCGACAAGCGCTTTTTGACCTGTTGCAGCTATGGATAAGCCGGATCGCGTGCTTAGATTAAAGGCGGCGAAACCCGATTTCATGACCCGGCAGGTCGACGTGGCGGCTCGTCGTTCTCGTCACCCACGGCTCTAGAGGCAAGCGCGACGTGTTCGATATTTACACCATCATATTCCTGGCGCTGGCGATTTTCATTTTCCTGCGTCTCCGCAGTGTCTTGGGTCAGCGGACCGGCCGTGAACGGCCGCCTTATGATCCCTATTCCGCGCGCGATGCGCGCGCCCAGTCCGGCGACAAGGTCGTGAGCTTGCCGACCCGCAACGCGGAAACCGCGCCCAAGCCGTTGGAAACGGTTGAACCGTCCGAACGCTGGAAGGGTATCGCGGAAGAGGGCACGCCGGTGGCCGCCGGCCTCGATGCGATCGTCGCCAAGGATCCGAGCTTTGACGGCAAGCAGTTCGTGATGGGCGCCCGCGCTGCCTACGAAATGATTGTCAACGCTTTCGCCACCGGTGACCGCAAGACCCTCAAGGGGTTGCTGTCCAAGGATGTGTATGAAGGCTTCGAGGCGGCAATTCGCGACCGCGAAACCAAAGGCGAAACCGTCGAGAATCGTTTCGTGTCGCTCGACAATGCCGACATCATCGGTGCCGAATTGCGCGGCGGCATGGCGCATGTGACCGTGCGCTTTGTATCGCAGCTCATTACGGCGACCCGGGACAAATCCGGCAATGTCGTCGATGGCAGCCCCGACAAGGTCACCGACGTCACGGACGTCTGGACCTTTGCTCGTGACGTAACCTCGCGTGACCCGAACTGGAAATTGGTGGCAACCGAAGCCGGACAATGATCTTGGCGCGGATTTCACTGTCGCGTGTGTCTGCGTCGCGGTCGTTTCGGGTCGCGATGCTTGCGCTCGCCGTCACCGCGTATCCTATCGGCGCGCAAGCCTCGGCAAAAGCGCAAGCCAAACCAAATCCCCTGAAAATTCCCAATAGCCAGATCGAACCGCTGGCCTGGCATCAGATCGACGGCTGGATGCACGATCACCATGCCGAGGCCTTCGCAACCTTTCTGGCGTCGTGCAAGGCAATCCTGCGCAGCAGCGCGAAAATCCGTGCCTCGCGTCCCGCCGCCTATAACGCGCTCTATGAGGTTTGTGGCCGTGCTGTCGCTGCCGTGCCGCTTGATGACACCGGCGCGCGTGCGTTCTTCGAAAAGAACTTCCGCGCCGTCCGGCTGTCGCCGTTAGGCGAGCAGGCGGGATTTTTCACCGGCTATTATGAACCGATCGTGGAAGGCGCGCGCCTGCCCAGCGATGTCTACACGGTGCCGCTGTATCGCCGTCCGCCCAACATGGTGACGCAGCGCTTGCGGATGTCGGGCAAGAAAGGCAAGGCGGGCAAGCGCGCGGTGAAGCGCACCGCGCCGTTCTATGATCGCGCGCAGATCGAGGACGGTGCGCTGGCGGGCCGCGAACTCGAGATTGTCTATCTGAAAGATCCGATCGACGGATTCTTCGCGGAAATACAGGGTTCCACCCGGGTGCGTCTGGAAGACGGTTCGGTCATCAGGCTCAATTACGCTTCCGGAAACGGTCATCCATATACAGCCGTCGGCAAATTCCTGGTGGAGCGAAACATCGTCTCCAAGGAAGAGATGTCGATGCAGAAAATTCGCGAATACATGGAAGCCAATCCCGAGGAAGGAAAGAACCTGCGGCGGGAGAATAAATCGTATGTGTTCTTCCGCGAGACCGACCTGTCTGAATATGAAGAGGCCATTGGCGCACAGGGGTTGCCGTTGACCGCTTCGCGCTCCATCGCGGTCGACCGCAAGCTTCATACTTACGGGATGCCGTTTTTCATCGATGCGACGCTGCCGTTTCAGTCCACGAAGCCGGATACAAGATTTCAGCGTTTGACGATCGCCCAGGACACCGGCGGAGCCATTATCGGGCCGGCGCGGGCCGATATCTATCTCGGCGCCGGCGAGGAAGCCGCGCGCGCCGCGGGCCGCTTCAAGCATTTTGGCCAGTTCGTCATGCTGGTGCCCAACGAACTCGATCCCGGCAATATCGCGCAGTCGGTGCCGTTGCCGCTGCCAAAGCCGAATGCAGGCGACAAATCCATCAAGCTTGCCGATCAGGTGCCGGATGAGATCGCCGTCAGCACCGCAAAAACGACGAAACCTGCCGTCACTGCAGCGGCTGTTCCGTTGCCAAAAGCGCGTCCTGCGAAGCGCAATCCGGGAAAACCTGCATCATGAGCGCAGACGGGGGCCGGAAGGGACGGCGGCTCTCCAAGGATGAACATACGCTGTGGCAGGGCGTGACGCGCTCGATCAAGCCATTGCTCAAACGCGCGCCCAAGCCCGACACCAGGCCCGAGCGGGGACTCGAAGACGAGAAACCGGCCATCGCCAAGCTGCGAAAGGCGGTCGCTGCGCACAAAGCGGCTCGGCCGCCGGTCAGACCGAAAAGCCCGCCACCGCTGGCGCCGATTGACCGCCGCACCAAGCAAAGCATCGCGCGCGGCAAACGCGACATCGACGGCCGTATCGATCTGCATGGTCATACCCAGGCGGAGGCGCACGCGGCGCTGCTTCGTTTCCTGCGGGCCTCGCAAGCCAATGGGAGCAGGGTGGTTCTGGTCATCACCGGCAAAGGGGTTCGTGGCGAAGCCGGCCGCGAGCGCGGGGTGCTGAGGCGGCAGGTGCCGCTCTGGCTCGCGCTGGCCGAATTCCGCGACTATGTCGTGGGCTTTGACGAGGCCGCCATCGGCCATGGCGGCGAAGGCGCGCTGTACGTTCGGTTACGAAAACAGCGCGCCTGATTTTGTGCTGTCGGCCAACTGGTTAACAAATCATCAATTCTGCGGTGTTGTCCCCAATATCCCCTACATATCGTAGTTTCTTGATTTGTTCTCCAATATATATTGACGCAAATCGATTCCCGTGAGATTGGCGATTTGACCCTAGAAACGGATGAAGCCGTTAGGGCGGCAACCCTAACGGCTTCGGAAGTTTCTGACCCGCGCGACCGAGCCGGCCGCGGGACAGGTGTGTTGGCGAATCGTTGAATCAAACATTGTGCCTGCGGTCAAGCCCGGCTCCATTTATATGGAGAAAATCGATGAATTCCCCTCTTACTAAACCGCAAACCGCACAGATCCGATGTGTGAACAAGAAAGACCGCCCGAATCCTCATGAGCGAATTACTCATGTCGGTGGGTACGGAACGTCGCAATGGAAGATCACACAGGAAGAAGCGATCGGAATGATTGAGCGTAATGAGTGGAAATTCTACGTCGCATTGCCGAGCAACAAATCGGTTTGGGTTGAAGTTGGTATCAGCCGGTTCGGCAACAAATATCTTCGCACGGAAGGCGATGATGATCATCGCAACAATTTGCTGAGCTTGCCGGAGTGCCCGTGACGAATTGCAAATGAATAAAAAGACCCGGCACTATGTGCCGGGTCTTTCTCGATCAGAATCGCAGCGTTGCAAAGAACCGGTAGTTACGTCCCGGCTGCAACACCTCGTCCTTGCGGAACGAGACGTGGTTGCGGATGTCGTCGTCCAGAAGGTTTCTGCCGGCAATTCCCCATACCATTTCACGCGCACCGAAATCGGATGGCTTCAGTTTCTGCGTGTAGCTGATTTCGGCGTTGAGAAGATCGTAGCCGCCGGTCGGCGTTTCGTTCTGCGCGATTCTGTCCTGTGCGTAGGCATGCAACAGGTTCACGCGCGCGAACCAGTTTTCGTGCCGCCAGAACAATCCGCCACCGAGGCGCTGCGGCGGAATGCGGGGGACATAGCTGCCGTCGCTGAAGCGCGCATCGACAATGTCGTACTGACCGTCGATGCCGAACATGCCGCCAGCGACCGGGAGCAAATCAAGCTGGGTCGCCACCTCGACACCCTTGAAAGTCGCGTCGCGTTGCGCGTAGGCGACTTGCAGCAGTTCCTCGCCGTCGCCGGCGACGCAGCTATCGAATTCCTCCCCGCAACTATTGCCGGTGAACTGCTTGAAAATGAAGCCCTTGTATTTGGTGTAATAGGCCGTGGCGTCGAAACGCAGCGGCCCTTCACGCCGGCGCAGGCCGAATTCGACGCTCATCGCCTTTTCCTTGTCGAGATTCGGGTTGCCGATCTCGAAAGTGCCGGTCGCCTCATGCACGCCCTTGGCGAAGAGTTCGGCGGCGGCCGGCGCGCGCTCGACATATTGACCTGTCAGGCTGGCCACAATTCCCCACGGCAATTGTTGAATGAAGCCGGCGCTTGCGCTGCCCGGCAGAAAGCGCCGGTTTCGGGGATCCAGGAAAGGTTCGTCGCCCGGTGCCACCGGAAGAAAATCGGAGGGAAACAGACCGGCGGTACCGTCCACCGTTGTGCGCTCGATTCGTCCCGCAGCCTGAAATCTCAGGTCTGAATTGATGTTGTATTCCTCGAACAGATAGACGGCGGCATTCTTGGCCTGTGCGGGCAGCAGAAATTCTTCTGCTTCGCCTTCGGTCGACAGACGCTGGTTACCGTACTGGAAGCCGACAGCGCCGTTCCATCCCGCGATCGGTGCGTGCTGCAACTCGACGCGGCCTTCCTGCTGTCTGTTCTTGAACGTGGACAGGATCTGGTGGACGCCATCGACCAGCGCCTGTTCATCGTGCTGATACCGTGTTGCGCCGAACCAGAACCGTACCGCCGAGATCGCGCCGGAGTCGGGACGGAATTCGCCCTTGGCGTTGAATTTGGTCTGATCGAGATCAATGCGTGTGCCGCCCTCGGCTTCGGCGCCGGGGATTCCGTACATGCTGAGATTGCGGCTGACTGAGGCGCCGATGAAACCCTGTTCAAAGACAAAGGAGCCACCGATCGCATGGCCTTTCGAGTTAACCCACGAATTTGCCTGTTTCTGTCCGCCGGGAATCTCGTAGTCGAAGGCGCGCCGATCGAAGGCGTCGACATGCATCGCGAAATTCCTGCCGCCAGCCTCCAGCGCGCCGGAACTTTCGCGGCCGTCGTCGACGGTTGTGGCCGCACCCTTGAACCGCGCGCTGAAGCCATTCTCGATGCGCGTGGTCGGGATGCGGTTGTTGGTGACGCTGACTACGCCGCCGATGGCCTGCGAGCCGTAGCGCAGGGTGGCCGGTCCGCGAATGACCTCGATCTGATCGGCGGAGAGGGGATCGATCGGCACGCCGTGATCCTCGCCGAGCTCGGAGAGGTCGTGTGAGCCGATGCCGTTCTCTTGAATCCGGACGCGATAATTGTCGAGTCCGCGAATCACCGGACGGCTGGCGCCGGGCGCGAAGGTGGATGAGGTGATGCCGGGTTTGCTGAACATGACATCGCCCAGCGTGGCAGCCGGGCTGCTCAAAATCTCCGGGCCTGGAATGACCGTCACTGGCGCGAACACGTCGTCCACCAACGGCAGGATGCCGTTTGGCAGGCCGGCGATTTCACCGGGTGACTGGCCGGAGAGGATGGGGCTGGGAGCCGTCACAACGATCGTCGGCAATTGGACCTGGGCCAAAGCAGGGTCAGTTGGAAAACCCATGTAAATCAAAGTGATAGTGGTTGATGTCAGCCATCTGCGCTCGGATAATGCCATTGCTCAGTCCCCAATATGTTATATTATAACATATCATCCAGAGGCCTGACGCTGTCAACACGTGGAGTGGCGGCTCCGTCGCGATTGGCGAGGTTCGGGTGTCAGAGAATGAACCGGCTCAGGTCGGCATTCCTGGCCAGATCGCCGATCGAATTGCGCACATAGGCGCCATCGATCTTCAGCGTCTCGCCGGAACGGTCGGTGGCGGTGAAGGAGATATCGTCGAGGACGCGCTCCATAACCGTCTGCAAGCGGCGTGCGCCGATATTTTCGACACTGGAATTGACCGACACCGCGATGTCGGCAATCGCGTCAATGGCGTCGTCGGTGAAGTCAAGCGTGACCCCCTCTGTCTTCATCAGTGCAATGTACTGCTTGATGAGCGAGGCCTCGGTGTCGGTGAGGATGCGGCGGAAATCCTCGCGTGTCAGCGCCCGAAGCTCGACACGAATCGGCAGGCGTCCCTGCAATTCGGGCAGCAGGTCCGATGGCTTCGCAATATGGAAGGCGCCGGACGCAATGAACAGAATGTGGTCGGTCTTCACCGGGCCGTGTTTGGTGGAGACGGTGGTGCCTTCGATCAACGGCAACAGATCACGCTGCACACCTTCGCGCGACACGTCGCCGCTCATGCGGCCTTCGCGCGCGCAAATCTTGTCTAGCTCGTCCAGGAACACGATACCGTTATTCTCCACCGCCCGGATCGCGTCCTGCACCAGCACTTCCTGATCGAGCAGCTTATCGGATTCTTCGTTGATCAGGATGTCGTGCGACTCTTCGATCGTGACGCGCCGTGTTTTCGTGCGACCGCCGAGTTTGCCGAAAATATCGCCGATCGAGATCGCGCCCATCTGCGCGCCCGGCATGCCCGGGATATCGAACAGCGGCATGCCGCCGCCGGACTGCACTTCGATCTCGATTTCCTTGTCGTTCAGTTCGCCGGCGCGCAGTTTCCTGCGGAAGGACTCCTTGGTGGCAGCGCTCGAATTCTCGCCCACGAGCGCGTTGATCACGCGTTCCTCCGCAGCCAGTTCGGCCCGTGCCTGCACGCCTTTTCGTCGTTTCTCGCGGGTCTGGGCAATCGCGACCTCGACCAGATCGCGCACGATCTGTTCCACGTCGCGGCCGACATAGCCGACCTCGGTGAATTTGGTGGCCTCGATCTTCAGAAACGGCGCCCCGGCAAGCTTGGCGAGACGACGCGAAATCTCCGTCTTGCCGACGCCGGTTGGTCCGATCATCAGGATGTTCTTCGGCAGCACTTCCTCGCGCAGCTTGTCGTCGAGCTGCAGGCGCCGCCAGCGGTTGCGCAGCGCGATCGCAACCGCGCGCTTGGCGTCATGCTGGCCGATGATGAAGCGGTCCAGTTCGGAAACGATTTCACGGGGAGAGAAGTCGGTCATGTGAACTCGTGTGCATCGGGATGGTACTGCATGATCAGCACGTCGCCGGTGCGTCCATGCAGATGAGGAACGGGGCGAAAGCCGACTTTCGCATAAGCGCGCACGGCGCGTCCATTGCAGGGATCGGGATCGATGATGATGGTGTCATGGCCTTGTTCGCGCAAAGCGTCGACAAACGCAGCCAGTGCTTGTGATCCGATGCCCTTCGAAAGCTTCTCCGGGCAGCCGATCGACAAATCGACGCCGACCGTTTCGGACGGAAGCTCGGCGAGCCATGGATGATCCTTGATCCATTGCTCGTTCTGATGATGGCCGATGAACCAGTACTGGATATAGCCGACCGGCGCGCCGTCCAGTGCGATCAGGAAAGGCCGTGTCGTGTCGCGTCCTTCGACCATGGCGCGGATGTAGCCAAGCTCCGTGTCCGGGTCGCCCCACCATTTCCGCATATGCGCTTCGTCGAGCCACTTCTGGAGCAAGGGATAATGCTGCGGCTCCACCGGCACGAAGCTGATCTGGTGCGGATCAGGCTGCATTGATGGTTTCGACGGTGACGTTGCGGTTGGTGTAGACGCAGATGTCGGCGGCGATATCGAGCGACTTGCGAACGATGGCTTCCGCATCGAGCGGCCCGTCGAGCAGGGCGCGCGCGGCGGCCAGCGCATAATTGCCGCCCGAGCCGATGCCAGCGACGCCGGCTTCCGGCTCCAGCACGTCGCCGGTGCCGGTCAGCACCAGCGAGGTCTCCTGGTCGGCGACGATCATCATCGCTTCCAGGCGCCGCAGATAGCGGTCGGTGCGCCAGTCCTTGGCGAGCTCGACGCAAGCGCGCGTCAGCTGGCCGGGATATTGCTCGAGCTTGGTCTCCAGCCGCTCGAACAGGGTGAAAGCGTCGGCGGTGGCGCCGGCAAAGCCGCCGATCACGTCGCCCTTTCCGAGGCGGCGGACCTTTTTGGCATTGGCCTTGATGATGGTCGCCTGGAGCGAAACCTGGCCGTCGCCGCCTATGGCGACGATGCCGCCCTTGCGGACGGTCAGGATGGTGGTCCCGTGCCAGGAGGCGTGTTCAGGCGATGACATGCGTATTTTACCCCGTGCGGACAGTGATTTAGGGATTGCCAAGGGTGTTTGCAAACCGCTTCGTCCGGAGGTGGCGGAAGCCGGAAACCCCTGTTAAAAGGCGCGCATTCTCGAACCCCGGAAAGCCTTACAAATCATGCGCAAAGGCCAGGTGAAGCGCACCACCAAGGAGACCGATATTGCCGTCGAGGTCGATCTCGATGGCAAGGGGAATTCGTCGATCGAGACCGGAATCGGCTTTCTCGATCACATGCTGGATCTCCTGGCGCGCCATTCCCGCATCGACATCACCGTCAAGGCCAAAGGCGACCTGCATATCGACTATCACCACACCGCCGAGGATGTGGGCATTGCGCTCGGCCAGGCGGTGAAGCAGGCGCTCGGCGACATGAAGGGGATCACCCGTTATTCCGACGTGCATGTGCCGATGGATGAGGCGCTGACGCGCGTCGCCATCGACGTGTCGGGGCGGCCGTTCCTGGTATTCAGTGTGAAATTCATGCGCGACAAGATCGGCACCTTCGACACCGAGCTGGTGAACGAATGGTTCCAGGCCTTTGCCATGAATTCCGGCATGACCCTTCATGTCGAGACATTGTATGGTTCGAACGATCACCATATCTCGGAATCGTGCTTCAAGGGCCTGGCGCGCGCCTTGCGTGTCGCTTTGGCGATCGATCCGCGCGCCGCAAACGAAATTCCCTCGACCAAGGGAACGCTCGGCGGCTGAGCGCTGAACAGGACGACAATGGCGGTCTATACGATTCATGAGCCGCCGCTGCGCAAAGGCGAAACTTCCCCCGATCCGGATCGTTTCGTGCTGGTGCGCGACGGCTTCTATGTCTGGGCATTCCTGCTCGGCCCGGTCTGGATGGCCTGGCGGCGGTTGTGGCTGGTGCTGGTGCTGTATGTGCTGGCGGCGATCGGTGCCGAAGTGCTGTTGCGGCTTGCCGGCGCCACTGCCTCGATGAAGACGCTGATCGCACTTGCCGTTGCGCTTCTTGTCGGCCTGGAAGCGGCGACACTGCGTCGCTGGACGCTCAATCGCCGCGGCTGGAAGAATATCGGTGTCGTGGTCGGCGACGATCGTGAATCGGCCGAACGCCGTTTCTTCGCGGACTGGATCGACAATCGGCAGTCGCCACAGCAAGCGGGACTTGTTAAGCCGCAGACGCCTGTGGTGGCGCGGATGTCGGCGGATCCTGGCCAGGACATCATCGGGTTGTTTCCGGAGTCCGGAAAGCCGCGATGACCACGGCCATTGTCGATTACGGTTCCGGAAATCTGCATTCCGCCGCCAAAGCCTTTGAACGCGCGGCGCGGGATGCCGGCCTGAATGAGCGGGTTCTGGTCACCAACGATCCCAAAGCGGTTGCCGGCGCGGATCGCGTTGTGCTGCCGGGCGTCGGGGCATTCGCCGATTGCCGGCGCGGACTCGATGCCGTTGCGGGCATGATCGAGGTTCTGGACGAGACGGTCATTAAGCGCGGGCGGCCGTTTTTCGGTATTTGCGTCGGCATGCAGCTGATGGCGGAGCGCGGCCGCGAATATGTGGTGACGCAGGGTCTCGGCTGGATCAAGGGCGAGGTCGATCGAATCACACCCTCCGATCCGGATTTGAAGATTCCGCATATGGGCTGGAACACGCTCGACACGTTAAGACCGCATCCGCTTCTGAACGGTATTGCGACCGGCGCAAACGGACTGCATGCCTATTTTGTGCATTCCTATCAACTTGGTGTCGCGGACAAGGGCGATCTGGTCGCAACGGCCGAGTATGGCGGGCCGGTGACGGCGATTGTGGGTCATGACAATATTGTCGGCACCCAGTTCCACCCGGAGAAAAGCCAGCGTCTGGGACTGGCGCTGATTGCCAATTTTCTGAAGTGGAAACCGTGATCCTATTTCCCGCCATCGATCTCAAGGACGGTCTTTGCGTGCGGCTCGAACAGGGCGACATGGCGCGCGCGACCGTGTTCAATCGCGACCCCGCCGAGCAGGCCTATTCCTTCGAGCTCGCCGGATTCGAGTATCTGCATCTTGTCGATCTGGACGGTGCGTTTGCCGGCAAGCCGGTCAATGCGGATGCGGTGGATCGCATTCTGGAAGCGACCAATATCCCGGTGCAGCTCGGCGGCGGCATACGCGACCTTGCGACCGTGGAGGCCTGGCTGGACAAGGGCGTCAATCGGGTGATCATCGGGACGGCAGCGGTGCGCGATCCCGCATTGGTGAAAGAGGCCGCCGCGCAGCATCCGGAGCAGGTAGCGGTGGGTCTCGACGCCCGCGACGGCAAGGTGGCCGTGCAGGGATGGGCCGAGAGCTCCGAATTATCGGTGCTGGATATTGCGCGCCGGTTCGAGGATGCCGGCGTTGCGGCCATTATCTATACCGACATCGCTCGCGACGGCATGCTGAAGGGCCTGAATCTCGACGCCACCATCGCGCTGGCCAACGCCGTGTCGATCCCGATCATCGCGTCGGGAGGGCTCGCCTCCATTGACGACATACGAGCCATGCTTGAGCCCCGTGCGGGCAAACTTCAGGGCGCGATTGCCGGCCGTGCGTTGTATGATGGCCGTCTGGATGCCGCCGAGGCGTTGGGTTTGATCCGTGCGGCACGGGGCGGGGCATGACGACCGAACAGGGCGCAAACGGCAAAGCCGGCTTATCCGAAGACAGGCAATGGGAGCTGGCGCTTGCCAGTCTGAATCGCGCCGATCAATCCACGAATTATCTGCGGACTCTGATGTTCGTAGCGGCTGGCGGATTGATTTTCTTTGTTCTGCCGGAATTGCGGTCTGCTCTCCCGAAAACGGCCTTGTTTGCGCATCTTGCGGCGGCGGCGCTGGCGGGATTGGCGATCTGCATCCTGCTCTATAGCTGGCATATCCAGCGTGTGAAGGCGCGGGAACGGTTCGGTTATCTGCGCGACGGGAATTACGATTCCTATCTGCAATACGACAAGGCCGTTGAGACGATTTCGTCCAAGCGCGACAGCCGAATCGACTTTCTGAGTTTTGTCATTCTTCTGGCCGCTTTCGCGCTCGAACTTGTTGCGCGGTATCAGGCTTTGTCGGAGGCGATGAAGACTGCTCCGGTTCCTGGGGTCCATGTTTAAGGTCCGCGTCATTCCCTGCCTGGACGTAAAGGACGGCCGTGTCGTCAAAGGCGTCAAATTCCTCGATCTGCGGGACGCCGGAGATCCGGTGGAAGCCGCGATCGCTTATGACGCGGCGGGCGCCGACGAGTTGTGCTTTCTGGACATCACCGCAAGCCATGAAAACCGCGATACGATCTACGATGTCGTGACACGCACGGCGGAAGCCTGTTTCATGCCGCTGACCGTCGGCGGCGGCGTACGAACAGTGGAAGATATCCGCAAGCTGCTGAATTGCGGGGCGGACAAGGTATCGATCAATACCGCCGCCGTCACCCGGCGCGCCTTCGTGAAGGAGGCTGCTGAAAAGTTCGGAGATCAATGCATTGTGGTTGCGATCGACGCCAAGAAGGTCTCAAAGCTGGGCGAAAAGAATCGCTGGGAAATTTTCACGCATGGCGGGCGCAATCCAACCGGTCTTGATGCAATCGAATATGCGAAGGAAGTGGTTTCGCTCGGCGCAGGTGAAATCCTGCTGACCTCGATGGACCGCGACGGCACAAAATCCGGCTTCGACATTGCGCTCACGCGCGCCGTGGCTGACGGCATCACGGTGCCGGTGATTGCCTCGGGCGGTGTCGGCAGTCTCGATCATCTGGTGGACGGCATTCGCGAAGGCCACGCCACGGCTGTGCTTGCCGCGTCGATTTTTCATTTCGGGGAATATTCGGTTCGCCAGGCCAAAGAACACATGGCGGCAGCGGGTTTGCCGATGCGGCTCGATCCCTGACCGCGCCCCAAAGACCCCAGCCGTGAGGCCGGGGCCACCGAATGGCGGGTGAAGATGGGACGATGTGGTCCCGCGCACTTAGCTTATTTCAAGTCCTCCCGGCCTTGTCCTGTTCCTGCCGTCCGGACACAAAATCCCCGAAACCAGGCTCCGGGGATAATGGGCGATCGGTCAATCACCCCCCAACTCAGCACGCCATTTGCGTCGCACGAGAGTAAAACGCTTGTTCCGCGATCAGATTCCCTTCGTTTTGCATGCCCATGTGAGGGCTGCTTCGAGCCGGTCGTTGCCCCAGAACAATTCGCCGTCGGCGGTGACGAAACTGGGCGCGCCGAACACAACGAGCCGTTGTGCCTCTTCGGTTTCTGCGCGGAGAAGCGATTTGATCTCATCGCTCTGCGCTTGGTCGAACACCTGCCTGGGGTTGCACGGCAGTCCGGACAGCAGATCGCGGATCACGGCCGGATCGTTGATCAGGCGACCCTCGGCGAACTGGGCCCGAAAAACCTGGCTGATAAAGCTTTCGCCCCAACCGTCTTTCAGGCCAACCAGCGCCACGCGTGCCGCCAGAAGGCCGGCCTGCGGAAAAGCGGCCGGTTTGCGAAACGCCAGGCCGTAGCCGGCGCAAAGCCGTTCAAGATCGCGCCACATGTAGCGGCCCTTCGCCTCGTAGATGTTGAAGGGCGAATTGTCCCAGCCCTGGGCTTTGAAGATCGGGCCGAGCAGAAACGGTCGGAAGCGAACAGACACTCCGGCCGCGTTAGCGAGAGCGCCGATGCGGGCGGTGGCCGGATAGGAATAGGTCGATGCGAAGTCAAACCAGAAGTCGATGACGGGACGGGACATGCGGGGGGAGGCCTCGACGGAACGTTCGGACCGGTTCATTGTTGGCTGTGAAAGCGTTCAGGGCCAATGATTTTCCGGGAGGTCACATGCGCAGAATTCTCATTCTCGCCACCCTTGGGATAGCCTGTCAGTTTCTTCCGGCGACCGCGGCGCAGGCGCGGGAATATCCCTGGTGCGCCCGCTATGACTGGTCGACCTCCAATTGCGGTTTCGTCAGTTTCGAGCAATGTCTGGCGACCGTCAGGGGGATTGGCGGGATCTGCGAGCGCAATCCGCGCTATGCCGGCCCGCCGCCGCGGCAGAAGAAACGGACGGCCCCGCGCTGAGCGCAAAGTCCCGCAAAATCTGGCTTTTAGGACAGCCGGGTGCCGTTGCGGCTTGAACCGCAAGCACATCCGCCTATAGTCCGCGCGATTTTTCTCCCTACCGCGGACTTCCCGACATGACCCAGAGCGACCCGAAAAAGGGCGACGTCAAGAAAGTGGTGCTGGCCTATTCCGGCGGGCTGGACACCTCGATCATCCTGAAATGGCTGCAAACCACCTATGGCTGCGAGGTGGTGACCTTCACCGCCGATCTCGGCCAGGGGGAGGAGCTCGAGCCCGCGCGCAACAAGGCGCTGCTGCTCGGCATCAAGCCGGAAAACATCTTCATCGAGGATTTGCGCGAGGAATTCGTCCGCGACTACGTGTTCCCGATGTTCCGAGCCAATACGGTCTATGAGGGCCAGTATCTTCTGGGCACCTCGATCGCGCGCCCTTTGATCGGCAAGAAGCAGATCGAGATCGCGGAAAAGGTCGGCGCCGATGCCGTGGCGCATGGCGCGACCGGCAAGGGCAACGACCAGGTCCGCTTCGAACTCGCCTATTACGCGCTGAAGCCGGATGTGAAGGTGATCGCGCCTTGGCGGGAATGGGACCTCACCTCGCGCACCAGGCTGATCGATTTCGCCGAGAAGCACCAGATTCCGATCGCCAAGGACAAGCGCGGGGATGCACCGTTCTCGGTCGATGCCAATCTTCTGCATGCGTCTTCGGAAGGCAAGGTGCTAGAAGATCCGAATGTCGAAGTTCCCGACTATGTGTTCTCGCGCACCGACGATCCGGAAAAGGCGCCGGACAAGCCGACCGCGATCACCATCGATTTCGAGCGCGGCGACGCCGTCGCTATCGATGGCAAGAAGCTGTCGCCGGCGACGTTACTGACCAAGCTCAACGAATTGGGAAAGGTCAACGGAATCGGCCGTCTCGATCTGGTCGAGAACCGTTTTGTCGGCATGAAGTCGCGCGGCATGTACGAGACGCCGGGCGGCACGATCCTGCTGGCCGCCCATCGCGGCATCGAATCGATTACGCTCGATCGCGGCGCGGCGCATCTGAAAGATGAGTTGATGCCGAAATATGCCGAGCTGATCTATAACGGCTTCTGGTTCGCGCCCGAGCGCGAGATGCTGCAGGCGGCGATCGACAAGTCGCAGGAATTCGTCACCGGCCGCGTGACATTGAAACTGTATAAGGGATCGGTCGTCGTGATCGGCCGGGAGAGCCCTTATTCGCTGTATGATCAGGAGCTCGTGACGTTTGAAGAAGGCGCGGTGGCCTACGATCATCGCGACGCCGAAGGGTTCATCCGGCTCAATGCGCTGCGTCTGAGGACGCTGGGGCAGCGGAAGAAGAAGCTGAAACTCTGAGAGAGAAAAAGCCCGCCGCGATACGTCGCGACGGACCTTATGTAGCTAGCGCGGCGGCGGGCCGCCGGGCTGGTTTTGTCCCGTCAGCAGCGGGGTAATCCGCCGCACGGTGACGCGGCGGTTCTGCCGCTCCGGACCGTCAGTCGGGATTTTCAGATATTCCTCACCATAGCCTTGCGTGGTCAGGTTCTCCGGCGGAATCCCGAATTCCTCGGTCAGGAGATTGGCGACCGATTCCGCCCTGCGGTCCGACAGGGACAGATTGTCGATATCGGGACCGACGGCATCGGTGTGACCTTCGATCAGGAACACCTCGTTCGGGTTTCGCTCGATGGCGCGCCGGATGGCGTCCGCAATCGGCGCCAGCCTGCTGACCTGATCCTGCGTCACGTCCCATGAACCGGTATCGAAGGTTACGGAATCGACATCGACACGCCGCATCCGGTCGCGCAATTGCGGACTGTAGCGCACCTCATCGAGCGTGTAGCCGCGCTCAATGCGTTCCACCGGAGGCGCGATCAGTGTTTCGTAGATGAGCGTTTCGTCCGCGTCGTTGGCTTCCACGATGTAGCGCTCGCGCGGAATGCGGATCACCGGCGGCGGGAGCTGCACGAAAAATCCTCCCGCTCGCCGCGGTCCACGCGATCTGTTGTCGATGATCACGACTTCGCGGCCTCGCGCATCGCGCCGCGCCCGCCGGATCAGTCGGCCATCGGAATCCGTGACGGTGACGATCTGGACGCCGCCCGGACGGACGGAGATCGTGAAGGTCTCGTTGCCGCGCCGCTCGACGCGGGCATCGCGGCCGCCTCTGCTGCGGAAACGGTCGGCTTCGTCACGGCGGATGATGGTGCGATCCCCTTGCCGGATGATGGTGCGGTCGCCCTCCTGAATAACCGTGCGTCCGTCGCGTTTCTCCTCGCGCCGTTCCTGACGCAGATCCTCGATGCGGCGCGGCTGTGCGGCTGTCGCAGGCCGGCCGGGTTGGGTGGCGGGCGTCTGCGATTGCTGTGGAGCCGGTTGAGCGGCCGGTGCCTGTGGCGCGGGTGCTGGAGCGCTTTGTTGCCCAGACGGCGCACGACGGTCCTGTATGGCCGATGGCGGTGGTGTCGGCACCGAGGAAGGCTGCTGCGGCTGGACCCGCGGTGCCGGTGAGCCGGGGGCGACTCCGTCCCGGGGCGGCGGAGGCGGCGGTGTGCCGGGCGCAGCTTGTGCAGGCGCCTGAGACGGTTGCACCTGTGAAGGAGGTGCAGGCGGCGTGCGGTCGACCGGGCGCTGCGGCAGTTCTCGGCGCTGGACCGGTTGCTGTGTGGCTGGCGGCTGCGGTTGTCGTACAGCGGGCGGTGCTTGATCGGGTTTGCGGGGCTGCGCCGCTCCGGGAGCCGGTGCCTGTTGCGTCGCCGGCGGTGTGGGTCGTGTCGGCGCTGCCGGACGCTGCGGCTGCGCCGGCGCGGGTTTGGTCGCCGGAGCGGGAGCCGGCTTTCCGGCCGGCGCCGGTTTCGCGGGCGGCGTGCCTTCCGGTTTCTTCTCGGGTTCCGGCGAGGCCTGCTGCGCGAGGATCATGCGTGCGGCATCTTGCGCTGTCGCGGTTGCCTCCCAATTGCCGGCGGCGGTCAGAATAGTGGTGGCAAGCAGCAGGCGTTTCAGCGTCGTCATGGGGTTCCGTTTTCTGATGGAAGGCTTTGTTGCGGGGCGGCAGCGTGCAGATAGCGATGGGCGCGGATTTGTCGCGACAATGGCCGATCTGCGGCGCTTCGTTTAACGGGCGTTCATCGCTTTGGTTGCGCTGCAATGCATGATCGTTTTCTTGTCCGGGCGGATTCCCGGCAAGAAGAACGACTCAGGGGCCGGAATGTTCCGTTGTGCTGGTGCGTCGACGGAAGACGCAAAACAAAATGGCCGGGACGAGCCCGGCCATGACGAACATTGCTCTGCTGTGTGAAAATCACACCTGCCGTTCGACCATCTTTTTCTTGATCTCGGCAATCGCTTTCGCCGGATTCAGCCCCTTCGGGCAGGCCTTCGAGCAGTTCATGATGGTGTGGCAGCGATAAAGCCGGAACGGATCTTCCAGAAAATCCAGCCGCTCGCCGGTCTTTTCGTCGCGCGAATCCACGATCCAGCGTTGTGCCTGCAGAAGCGCAGCCGGCCCCATATAGCGGTCGCCGTTCCACCAATAGCTCGGGCAGGAGGTGGTGCAGCAGGCGCACAGGATGCATTCGTAGAGGCCGTCGAGCTTTTCGCGATCCTCCTTGCTTTGCTTCCATTCCTTTTGCGGTTCAGGCGTTTCGGTCTTCAGCCAAGGCTCGATGGACGCGTATTGCGCATAGAAGGTGGTCAGGTCGGGGACCAGATCCTTGATCACCGGCATGTGCGGCAACGGATAGATCCGGACATCGCCCTTGATCTCGTTCATGCCGCGCGTGCAGGCGAGCGTATTGGTGCCGTCGATATTCATCGAACACGAGCCGCAGACGCCTTCGCGGCAGGAGCGGCGAAAGGTCAGTGTGGGATCGATCTTCGACTTGATCCAGATCAGCGCGTCCAGAACCATCGGCCCGCAATCGTCGAGATCGACAAAATAGGTGTCGACGCGCGGATTTTCGCTGTCGTCGGGATTCCAGCGATAGATGCGAAATTCGCGCTCGCGTTTCGCACCCGGATTGTGCGGCCAGGTCTTGCCTTCGGTGACGCGGGAATTTTTTGGAAGCGTGATCTCGACCATTGTCAGTATACCCGCGCCTTCGGTTCGATATAGGCGATGTCGTTGGTCATCGTGTAGGCATGAACTGGACGGTAATCGATCGTGACCTTGCCGGTCCTGGGATCGAGCCACGCCAGCGTGTGTTTCATCCAGTTCTTGTCGTCTCGATCGGGATAATCCTCGCGGGCATGCGAGCCGCGGCTTTCGGTGCGATTCTGCGCCGAATCCATCGTCACAACGGCCTGCGCGATCAGGTTGTCGAGCTCCAGCGTCTCGATCAGATCGGAATTCCAGACCAGCGAACGGTCGGTGACGCGAATCTCCGGCATCTGGTCGAACACCTGATGAATCAGCTTGTGGCCTTCATCCAGGGTTTCGCCGGTGCGGAACACCGCGCAATTGGTCTGCATCACCTTCTGCATCTTCAGGCGCAGGTCGGCGGTTGGCGCCGTGCCGGAGGCGTGGCGGAACTTGTCGAGGCGGCTGAGCGCCAGATCGGCGGAGTCGGACGGCAATTCTGCATGTTTGCTGCCGGCTTCGACGGTTTCGGCGCAGCGCAATGCGGCGGCGCGGCCGAACACCACCAGATCGATCAGCGAGTTCGAGCCCAGACGGTTGGCGCCGTGCACCGACACGCAGGCGGCTTCGCCGATCGCCATCAGGCCGGGGACGACCGCGTCGGGATCGCCGCTCTTCTTGGTCAGCACCTCGCCGTGGAAATTGGTGGCAATGCCGCCCATGTTGTAATGCACGGTCGGCAGCACCGGGATCGGTTCCTTGGTGAGATCGACGCCGGCGAAGATGTGCGCGGATTCGGAAATGCCGGGCAGCCGTTCGGCCAGCACGCTGGGATCGAGATGATCGAGATGCAGATAGATGTGATCCTTGTTCTTGCCGACGCCGCGGCCTTCGCGGATTTCGATGGTCATGGAGCGCGAGACGACATCGCGTGAGGCGAGGTCCTTGGCCGAGGGCGCATAGCGCTCCATGAAGCGCTCGCCTTCCGAATTGACCAGATAGCCGCCTTCGCCGCGCGCGCCTTCGGTGATCAGGCAGCCCGCGCCGTAGATACCGGTGGGATGGAATTGCACGAATTCCATGTCCTGCAGTGGCAGGCCGGCGCGCAGCACCATTGCATTGCCGTCGCCGGTGCAAGTATGCGCGGAGGTCGCCGAGAAATAGGCGCGGCCATAGCCGCCGGTCGCCAGCACGGTGGTCTTGGCGCGGAAGCGATGCATCGAGCCGTCATCGAGCTTGAGCGCGATCACGCCGCGGCAGCGGCCTTCCTCATCCATGATGAGATCGATGGCGAAATATTCGATGAAGAATTCCGCCGAATGCCGCAGCGATTGCGCATAGAGCGTGTGCAGGATGGCGTGACCGGTGCGGTCGGCGGCGGCGCAGGTGCGCTGCGCGGTGCCCTTGCCGAAATGGGTGGTCATGCCGCCGAACGGGCGCTGATAGATCTTGCCGTCGTCGGTGCGCGAAAATGGCACGCCCCAGTGTTCCAGTTCGTACACCGCGGCCGGAGCCTCGCGCACCATGTATTCGATCGCGTCCTGGTCGCCGAGCCAGTCGGCGCCCTTGACGGTGTCGTACATGTGCCAGCGCCAATCATCCTCGCCCATATTGCCAAGCGAGGCCGAGATGCCGCCTTGCGCAGCCACCGTGTGCGAGCGGGTGGGGAACACCTTGGTGATGCAGGCGGTCTTCAGTCCCGCCTGCGAACAGCCGACCACGGCGCGCAAGCCCGCGCCGCCGGCGCCGACCACCACAACGTCAAAGGTGTGATCCTCGATCGGATAGGCCTTGCCGTTCACGCCAGGCGCCGCACCGTTACGTCCGTTCGCGGCCATGTCAGACTCCAAAAGACAGCTTGAGGATCGCGTAGATGCAGCAGAGCGCGATCGTGAAGCAGAAGAAGGTGTTGAGGATCAGCCAGGTCAGCTTCGACTCGGAATGGATGTAGTCCTCGATGATCACCTGCATGCCCAGCCACATATGATAGGTGGAGCTGATGACAAACAGCATCATCACGATCGAGACGAAGGGAGAGCCGAGGATCTGCGCCGTCGCGGCATGATTGCGGCCGATCAGGCCGGCCACGATCAGCACGAAGGCGATGGTGAGCGGAATGAGCGCGACTGCGGAGACGCGCTGATGCCAGAAATGCTTGGTGCCGGATTTTGCTGAACCGAGATAACGGACGCGCGCCAGCGGCGTGCGCATGCTGCGCTGTTTGCTCATGATGCGCCTCCCGTCACCAGCAGGCCAACGATCCACAGCAACAGCGTCAGTCCGATCGAGCCGATCAGGTTCGCCAGAGCGAGCCACTCGCGCTCCACCGGACCGAAGCCGCGGCCGGTGTCCCAGATCAGATGGCGGATGCCGCCCAGCATGTGATGGATCAGCGCCCATGTGTAGCCGAACAGCACAAGCTGGCCGACAAGGCTTTCCATCGCCCACTGGAACTTTCCATAAGCGGTCGGACCGGATGCCGCCGCCAGCAGCCACCAGGCCAGCAGCAATGTGCCGAAATACAAAGCCGCGCCGGTGATGCGATGCACGATCGACATCATCATCGTCAGCATCGGCTTGTAGATCTGCAGATGCGGCGAGAGTGGCCGCAGGCTGGCCGGTGAAGGCTTGAGATCGGCCATGATGCGCTCCGTAAACAGGTCTGGAGATCGGTGGTGTGGTTCAGGCAGAAATGCCGATCCCGGCCGCAATCCGAGGAGCATTTTTTCAGCGGATAGAGATACCGCTGGTTCATTAACTTCTAAACTTCGTCAATAACGAAGTACCATCAAGAAAATACAGGCCGCAATATCTATTTGGCGTAGTTTGCCTTCTCCAAAATTGAAGGCTATGTTTTTTTATGCGCTTCGATCTGGCCGATTTGAGTCTTTTTCGCCATGTGGTGGAAGCTGGAAGCATCACCCACGGCGCCGCCCGGGCCCGTCTGGCCCTGGGAGCGGCCAGTACCCGTATCCGCAACATGGAAGACACCCTGGGGGCGCCGCTCCTGGTGCGCGGACGCCTTGGCGTGAAGCCGACGCAGGCCGGCCGCACGCTGCTGCAGCACGCCCGCACGTTGCTGGCGCAGGCCGAGCGTTTGCGCGAGGACCTCGGCGCCTATGCCGGCGGCGTCGCCGGCCAGGTCACGGTGCTGTCCAACACTAACGCGCTGACCGAGTTCCTGCCGGAAACGCTGAGTTCGTTTCTCACCACGCATCGCAATGTCAGCATCGACCTCGAGGAGCGCCTGAGCGACGAGATCGTCGATCTGATCGCCGAAGGCGTCGCCGATATCGGCATCATCGCCGGCACCGTCGATGCCGGACGCCTGATGACCTATCCGTTCCGCAGCGATCGTTTCGTGCTGGTAGTGGCGCGCGATCATCCTCTGGCAAACCGGGCCAAGATCGCCTTCGCCGATGTGCTGGATTACGATTTTGTCGGACTCGATCGCGCCAGCGCCTTGCAGCGTTTTCTGGCCGGCAAGGCCGACCGCGTCGGGCGGCCCTTACGTTTGCGGATTCAGTTGCGCAGTTTCGACGCGGTCTGCCGTCTGGTGGAGCACAATGTCGGTGTCGGCATCGTGCCGGAGACGACGGCGCAGCGCGCCGCGAAGACAATGGCGATCACGGCGGTGGCGCTCGATGACGCCTGGGCGCCGCGCGACCTGACCATCTGCATTCGCGACTTCGACGCGTTGCCGCCTTACGCGCAACAACTCGTTCATCACTTGCGCGCCGTGAACGGCTGATCTCAGCGCGGAATCAGGACCCAGTAATCGAGATCCAGGATGACGGCGGGATCGTCCTGCTCGCCGGCCTTGAGCGGGAAATCCTCGCAGGACCGGTTCTTCGTCGCCACGCTACGCACGCGCAGGGCGCCGACATCGGCGCGTCGCGGCAATTCGGAGGTGGCGAGAATTTCCGACCATGCAAACACCGTATCGCCCGCGAAAAGCGGCGCGACATGCCGGCCGCCATTGATCGCGCCGATATGGAATGCGTTGGCGAGTCCGTTGAACGACAATGCGCGCGCCAGCGAAATCACGTGGCCGCCATAGATCAGCCGGCGGCCGAAGCGGCCCTTGCTCTCGGCGAAGTTGTTGAAATGGATGCGCGCCGTGTTCTGGTAAAGGCGCGTCGCCATCTGGTGTTCGGCTTCCTCGACCGTGATGCCGTCGACATGGTCGATCTTCTCCCCGATGCGATAGTCGCCGAATTTGTGCGCCGAACCCGACAGTGTCGTATCGAATGCGCCGACATTGATCGGCGGACAGGCGTCGCCCAGCAGATTCGGCTCCACCGCCGTCGGCAGACGCGGAATGTGGTCGGCGGGAGCGGCGGCGGCTTCATCGCGCTTTCGCACCATCACCCAGCGCACATATTCCAACACCAGCGTTCCGTCCTGTCGGAAGCCGCTGGAACGGACCGACACGATCCCGGTTTTGCGGTTGGAATTTTCCTTCAGTCCGATGACTTCGGAGACTGCGGTCAATGTGTCGCCGGGATAAACCGGCTGCAGGAAGCGGCAATTCGCATAACCGAGATTGGCCACAGCATTGAGCGAGATGTCGGGCACCGTCTTGCCGAAGACGATGTGAAACACCAGAAGATCGTCAATTGGGGCGTGATGATAACCGATCGCCTGCGCGAAAGCATCGGAAGATTGCACGGCGAAACGCGGTCCGAAAATTCCGTTGTAGATTGCGACGTCTCCGACGGTAACCGTGCGCGGCGTCGCATGACGGATGGTTTGTCCGAGCCGGAAGTCTTCGAAAAAATTGCCTGAACTTGTCTTTGTCATTGCTCGATCAATCGCGTGAAATAGGAAGCTCTCTATAGCGCAGCTCGACCCGGTCACGAAGCCGTGAGATTGGGCAGGCCGGGAAACCTTCGTACAAAGCCCCCCGTAGCTCCTGCCGACGATGCGATGGACACCAGGCATCCCATAAAGTCGAGGGACCGGCCTTCGCAGGCGTCGTCGCCGGCGGCTTGCCGCCGATCAATCCGGAAGGGAGCATTCCAATGTCGAAGCGTTATACCTTGCTTGCTGTGGCCGCCCTGCTCGCGGTCGCGGCTCCTGCTTATGCCCAGAACAACCCGATGGTCGGCGGCGCGCCGATGTATTCCAACAAGAACATCGTCGAGAACGCCGTGAACTCCAAGGACCACACCACGCTGGTCGCAGCGGTGAAGGCGGCCGGTCTGGTGGACACCTTGTCCGGCAAGGGCCCGTTCACGGTGTTCGCGCCGACCAATTCGGCCTTCGCCAAATTGCCCGCCGGTACGGTCGAAACGCTGGTGAAGCCTGAAAACAAGGCGACGCTGACCAAGATCCTGACCTGCCATGTGGTCGCTGCGAACGCGATGTCGTCTGCGATCAACAAGATGATCGCCGACGACAAGGGCACGCATCCGGTGAAGACCGTCGGCGGCTGCGTCCTGCAGGCCAAGAAGACCGGCAACAAGATCACGCTGACCGACGAGAAGGGCGGGGTCGCGACCGTGACGATCGCCGACGTCCGTCAGTCGAACGGCGTCATCCATGTGATCGACAGCGTTTTGCTGCCGTTGAGCTGATGTTGCAATAAAGCCGGAACGCCGGGGTTATCCCCGGTGTTCCGTCATTGCATTCTGATCGATTCGTCAGGTCAAAAATCTGGTAGCCATCGCGATGAGCGTGACCACAGCCAGTCCTTCGATGACATCAAATACCGCGCCGCAGGTCATTCACCCGCTATGGGTACGCGTCACGCACTGGATCAACGCCGTCGCAATGGTCGTCATGATCATGTCGGGCTGGCAGATCTATAATGCCTCGCCGCTGTTTCCGTTCGTCTTTCCGCGCGAGATCACGCTCGGCGGCTGGCTCGCCGGCGCCCTGCTCTGGCATTTCGCGGCGATGTGGCTGCTGGTGATCAACGGTATCGTTTACGTGACCCTGGGCGTTCTGACCGGACGCTTCCGCCGAAAATTTCTGCCGATCAGCCCGCACGCTGTTGTTGCCGACGTCAGGGCCGCATTGACGTTCCGGCTCTCGCACGATGACTTGTCGATCTACAATGCAGTTCAAAAACTGCTTTACCTCGGTGTCATTCTTGCCGGGTTCGTTGTGGTGCTTTCAGGTCTTGCAATCTGGAAGCCGGTGCAGCTGCAGATGCTGACGGCCATCTTCGGCGGCTATGACGCCGCCCGCTATGTGCATTTCTTCGCGATGGCGGGAATCGTCGGATTTCTAATCATTCATGTGGTGCTGGCGCTGCTTGTGCCAAAAACCCTGCGCAGCATGATCACGGGCCGCTGAGGAGATCGGCATGAGACGCAAACGCATTCCCGGCGTCGATCCCAAACTTCTGATCAGGGATGCGGCGAAGCTGCGACCCGATTTCGCGCGGCGCTCTTTTCTGCGCGGCATGGCGAGTCTCGGCACGCTCACGTTTCTCACCGGCTGCGATGTCGTTGACGGATTTTCCGCCGAGAAAGTCCTGCGCAAGATGTCCGAGCTCAATGATGGCGCGCAGGCGTGGCTGTTCGATCCAGGCCAATTGGCGCCGGAATATCCGGACAGCGCGATCACGCGGCCATTCCCGTTCAACGCCTATTATCCCGAAGAGGATGCGCCGGAAGTCGATGCAAGGGATTTCAAGCTGGAAGTCGGCGGACTGGTCGACAGCAAGAATTCATGGACGCTCGACGAACTCTATGCGCTGCCGCAGGAGAAGCAGATCACGCGCCATATTTGCGTCGAAGGCTGGAGCGCGATCGGAAGCTGGACCGGCGTGCGGCTGAGCGAATTCCTCCGCCGTGTCGGGGCCGACACGCGCGCCAGATATGTTTGGTTCCAGTGTGCCGAAGGCTATTCCAACACCATCGACATGGCGACGGCGCTGCATCCGCAGACCCAGCTCAGCTTCAGATTCGACAACGAGATCCTGCCGCGCAAATACGGGTTTCCGATGAAATGCCGGATGCCGACCAAGCTCGGCTTCAAGAATCCCAAGCATGTGGTCGCCGTCCATGTGACCAACAGCGATCTCGGCGGCTATTGGGAAAATCAGGGCTACAATTGGCATAGCGGGCTCTAGGAGCGCCTTGCCAACCGTCGCTGCGCCCTTTAGCACTCCGCGCGGCATTCCAACGGTAGCGAGGCGTGGTGATGGCGACCCATAAGCTCCTTCTTCTCCCCGGTGACGGCATTGGCCCGGAAGTCATGGCCGAGGTGAAGAAACTCATCAAATTCTTTAACGACAAGGGCCTGGGCCGCTTCGAGACCGAGGACGGTCTGGTAGGCGGGGCCGCCTATGATGCCCACAAGGTCGCGATCACCGACGAGACCATGGACAAGGCGAAGGCCGCCGATGCGGTGATCTTTGGCGCCGTGGGCGGACCCAAATGGGACGGCGTGGCCTATGACGTGCGGCCGGAAGCCGGCCTGCTGCGACTGCGCAAGGATCTCGCGCTGTACGCCAATCTGCGGCCGGCGGTGACCTATCCTGCGCTCGCCGACGCCTCGTCGCTCAAGCGCGAGCTGGTCGAGGGCCTCGACATCATGATCGTGCGCGAATTGACGGGCGGCGTGTATTTCGGCGAACCGAAGACCATCACCGATCTCGGCAATGGTCAGAAGCGCGCCATCGACACGCAGGTCTACGACACCTACGAGATCGAGCGCATATCGCGTGTCGCCTTCGAGCTCGCGCGCAAGCGCCGCAACAAGGTGACGTCGATGGAAAAGCGCAACGTCATGAAGAGCGGCCTGTTGTGGAACGAGGTGGTGACGCAGGTCCACCAGCGCGAATTCAAGGACGTGCAGCTCGAACATATGCTGGCCGACGCCGGCGGCATGCAGCTGGTGCGCAATCCCAAGCAGTTCGACGTTATCGTCACCGACAATCTGTTCGGCGACATGCTGTCCGATGTGGCCGCGATGCTGACGGGCTCGCTGGGCATGCTGGCGTCGGCCTCGCTGGGCGAGGTCAATCCGAAAACGAAGAAGCGTCAAGCGCTTTACGAGCCGGTGCATGGCTCCGCGCCCGACATTGCCGGCAAGGGCCTCGCCAATCCGATCGCGATGATCGCGTCCTTCGGAATGGCGCTGCGCTACTCGTTCAACATGGGCAAGGAAGCCGACCTGATCGATCAGGCGATTGCCGCCGCGCTTGCGAGCGGCCTGCGGACCGGGGATATCGCCGGACCGGGCACAAAAACCGTCGGTACGGCCGAGATGGGTGCAGCAATCATCGGCGAGATGGAAAAACTCTCAGGCTAGCCCGGATGCCGCCCGGCGGCGCCCAGGCGGAATTTCTGCCCGGCGCAACAAAAACGCGCGGTCCATGCCGCGCGTTTTTTTCAAGACCGATGAGGCAAGCGATCAATATCGCTGCGGCACGTCCCATGGATCGTTGAACGGCCGGCGGTCCCACCCGAAGCTCGGTCCCAGCGCGCTTTCCATCGCCGAATAGCCGTAAGGAATGGCGTAGTCGGTGAATTTCCGCTCTCCGGGCAATACTTCGGTTCCGGCATCGAGATAGGAGCGCTGCCGCACCGTCACACGGGAACGCGGCCGGGCCTGCGGGGTGTAGTAGCGGTCACCCGCGTAATATTCGACCCGCTTCTTGCGCGCCGCATCGGCGGGGCTGGCTGCGATCATTAACGCCCCGGCTGCGGCTGCGGTCATCGCGGCAAACGTCAAAATCCGCATTTCCAGTGCCCTCGCTAAGTCCTTCGATTCAAACGCAGCTTATGCGATTTTGGTTCAGCCCGACAGGGGCCTGATCGACGCAATGCAGCATGGCCGGACTGAATACCGCACCTGTTGCAGATTGACCACCTGCCAGAACGTATTAGAATTATTGAATACGTGACGTGATGACGTTGCGAATAATCAAAGGCGCGGCATGGCGATGCCGGGCGCAGGGGAGAGCAAGAATGTCCAAGATCGAGCGATCTGTCGAGGAATTGTATGCGGAGGACCCGGAACGGGCCGATGCGGTGGTGTTCGGGCGCGGAACTGGCGTCAACCGGCGCGGCTTTCTTGGGGGCGCTGGTTTGGCCGCAATGGGTGCTGCGGTTGGGGGCGCCATACCTTTTGGAAGCAACATGCCAGGCGGGTTGATTCCGGCGGCCTTCGCCCAAGACAAGCCCGCCGCGGCGCCTGCTGCTCCCAAAGGGCCCCAGCCCCTTAACTTCCCCGGCAAGGACCCAAAGCTGGTCTTGCTTGGGGACCGGCCTCTGGTGGCCGAAACGCCGGAAAGTTTGCTCAACGACGCCACGACGCCGATCGACAAATTCTTTATCCGCAACAATGGTCAGGTTCCGGAGGAAGCCAAGAATCCGGAGGCCTGGAAAATCGTTGTCGACGGAGAGGTCAATAAGAAGCTCGAAATCACGCTGGGCGAACTGAAGAAAAAATTCAAACCGGTGTCGCAATTCATGGTGATGGAATGCGGCGGCAACGGCCGCTCGTTCTTCACGCCGCAGGCGCGGGGCAACCAATGGACCAATGGCGGCGCAGGCTGCGCGGAATGGACCGGCGTTCGCCTCGTCGATGTGCTGAAGGCGGCCGGCGTGAAATCATCGGCGGTGTTCAGTGGTCACTATGGCGCCGATCCGCATCTGTCGGGCGATACCAGCAAGCCGGCGCTGTCACGCGGCGTGCCGATCAAGAAATTGATGGATCCGAACAATCTGATCGTCTGGAACATGAACGGCAAGCCGCTGATGAACATTCATGGCGGTCCGGTGCGTCTGATCGTTCCCGGTTGGCCAGGCTCGGTGTCGGCGAAGTGGCTGACCCGGATCTGGGTGCGCGACAAGATTCATGACGGTCAGGGCATGGGCGGAACGTCCTATCGTGTCACTATCAAGCCGATGGTTCCGGGCGACAAGGCCGATGACAAGAATTTTCGCGATCTTGAATCCATGCCGGTACGCTCGATCATCACCAATCCGGCAAATGGTTCGAAACTCGCGGCCGGCACCCGCAAGCTCGATCTGCGCGGTGCCGCATGGGCCGGCGACAATATCGTGCGCTCGGTGGAGATTTCGACCGACTATGGGGCGAGCTGGAAAGCCACGAAACTCGGCGAGCCGCGCAATCGCTACGACTGGCAGCGCTGGACCGGAAGCGTGTCGTTTCCATCCGACGGCTACTACGAAATCTGGGCGCGGGCGACGGATTCGCGCGGCATCCATCAGCCTCATGTCGCCGGTAACTGGAATCCGCAAGGCTACGGCGCAAACCCGATGCATCGGATCGCCGTTTTGGTTGGCTGACGTATGAAAGCGAAACACAGGATCTTTTCCGCCGCGCGTTATGCGCGGCGGTTTCTCCTCTCGGCATCGGTTGGGATTTTTGCGCTGTTTGTGGCGGGCGGAGCAGGTTTTGCGCAGGCCCCGCAATTCGCACCGCGCGACGAAACGCCGGATGAATTTCCGGCCGGCGCGGGACGCGACGAGACTTTCTATGCCTGCACCGCCTGTCATAATTTCAAGCTGGTGGCGGCGCAGGGCATGAGCCGCCGGCAATGGGAAGATTCGCTGGAATGGATGGTGACCAAGCACAACATGCCGCGGCTCGACGATGCCGACCGCAAGGTGGTGCTGGATTATCTGGAAGCAACCTATCCGCCGCGAGCGCCGGCAGGCGGCGGCTGGCAGAACCCGTTCCTGAAGCGCTAGTTTTCAGCGCGCCGACATGCGTCCACGCAATGTCGACAGTACCGACTTGCCGGCGTCGCCGGGACGCTTCGGGGTTGCATAGAGAAGCGGATCGCGCTGGCCGCAGAAATTGCGCTTGAGTTCCGCCTGCGCGAACAGTTTTGCGATGTCGGGGTCGCTGCCGGCCGACATCAGCGTCAGCTTGTCGAGCGCGCAGGCCATTGCGCTGCGGTCGACAATCGCGTCCATGCTGCAGGACAGGCCGGCAATCTGCAGCCGCGGCTCATCGAAGGCGCGAGTGAAGCCGACGCAATGTCCTCCGCCGAAGCGGCCGATGGCGAAGTCGACGGTGGAGACCGGACCGAACTTTGTCTCGATCGGCAACGAGGCGCGCATGCTTGTTGTCGGGCCGAATTCGGCCGCGCGTTTTTCGATCTCGCTCGCCGGGTCGGAAAAACGCTGGAGTTCGGTGCCGGGGCGATAGATTTCGATCATGACGTGACGCACCGACTGGCCGGGCTCGCCCCATGTAAGAACGTCCTTGCGGCCGCCGCCGTCGCCGTGACGCTGGATCACATAGCGGTGATCGTCCGACACGTCGGTGAGGCTCAAGTGGAAAGCCGGATAAGGTTTGGCGACGTTGATCCATTCCGGGCGCGCGACCGGCTCCATCGCGGCGACGATCGGTGCGGGTTGGAACATTTCCGCCGCGAAGACGGACACGGCGCCAATACCTCCGAGATAGGCCAATGTGCGCACGAATGTGCCGCGCCATGATTGAGCCATGGCGTCGAGCAGGGGGTTGGACGGCGGCGGCGCCGGGCGCCGGAATTCGATGGATTTGAGATGCTTCAGAACGGACGCGAAGACCGCCTTTGATGCTGCGACACATCCCGCGAACGCCATTCCGCTCAAGGGAATGCCCGCGCTTGCAAGCGTGTACACCCATGCGGAGACGGCGCCGGCCATGGGGCGCGCGGATTGGGTCGCGTCCTGAAGACGTTCCCGCTGAAACTCGACTTGCGATTTGACCCATGCCAGGGCCGGATTTTCCGGCGCAGTCACGGGCGGCAGGGACGGGGAAACCCGGCGTTTTCCGAAAGACCGGGGCTGAACGGCTTGCAACGCGGCCTCCATGACCGGCCTTTTCTAGGCCGGCGTTGTATTCGCCGCATTTCTCGCTTAGAAGCGCCTCCGTTCCGGTTTCCGTGGTATCGGTTTCCGGGCCATTTTCCGCCGGAGAGTCAACGATGGGTTACAAGGTCGCGGTTGTCGGTGCCACAGGGAATGTGGGCCGCGAGATGCTCGCAATTCTGGCCGAGCGGCGTTTCCCCGCCGACGAGGTGGTCGCGCTTGCGTCGCGCCGTTCGCTCGGCACCGAGGTCTCCTATGGTGAAAAGACGCTTAAGGTCAAAGCGCTCGAGCATTACGATTTTTCCGACATCGATATCTGCCTGATGTCCGCCGGCGGCGCCGTCTCCAAGGAATGGTCGCCGAAGATCGCCGCGGCCGGCGCGGTGGTGATCGACAATTCATCGACCTGGCGCATGGATCCGGATGTGCCGCTGGTGGTGCCGGAGGTGAATGCCGACGCCGTCGCCGGTTTCCGCAAGAAGGGCATCATCGCCAATCCGAACTGCTCGACGGCGCAACTCGTGGTCGTGCTGAAGCCGCTGCATGACAAGGCGAGGATCAAGCGCGTGGTGGTCTCGACCTATCAGTCGGTGTCGGGCGCCGGCAAGGACGGCATGGACGAACTCGATCGGCAGACCAAGGCGCTCTATTCGCTCGGCGAAGTCGAAACCAAGAAATTTCCCAAGCGCATTGCCTTCAATGTGATTCCGCAGATCGACGTCTTTATGGATGACGGCTCGACGAAGGAAGAATGGAAGATGGTGGTTGAGACCAAGAAAATTCTCGATCCCAAGATCAAGCTGAACGCGACCTGCGTGCGCGTGCCGGTGTTCATCGGCCATTCCGAGGCGGTGAATATCGAATTCGAGACTCCGATCACCACCGACGAAGCGCACGAAGTTCTGCGCCGGGCGCCGGGAGTTCTTGTGGTCGACAGGCGAGAGCCGGGCGGTTACGCGACGCCGCACGAAGCGGCCGGCGAAGACGCGACCTATGTCAGCCGCGTTCGCGAAGATCCGACGGTCGAGAACGGTCTTGTGCTGTGGTGCGTAGCAGACAATCTGCGCAAGGGTGCTGCGCTCAACGCCATCCAGATCGCCGAAGCCCTGATCAACCGCAAGCTGATCGAGGCGAAGAAGAAGGCGGCGTAACTTGCTTTATCCCTCCCCCTTTCAGGGAGAGGTGAAGGCAAGATCAAAACCTCGGCTCTCCGAACACCCGGTCGTGATAATTCTGCGCCACAGGTTCGAATGTGTCCGTCTCGGGATTGAGCACCGAGAGTTTTCCCGTGGCGACGCCGAAATAGGCCGCGTGCAGCTCGAGCTTCTTGCGCTCGGCCAGAATGCGCACGCAGGGAAAGGTCATCAGGTTGTCCAGCGTCTTGACCAGCGAGGCTTGTTCGAGCTGGGTCAGGTAATCCGCCATCGGCCGCTCGCCGCGCGGCCCTACCGTTTTCGCGGCCGGCGCGATCAACGCCATCCAGTGTCCGATGAAATCGCCCGGCGACAGCGGTGCGGAATCCTCCGCAAAAGCGCGGATGCCGCCGCATTGCGCGTGTCCCAGCACGACAATGTGCTTCACCTTCAGCGCCTGTACCGCAAATTCCAAAGCCGCCGAAACCGCGCGCTGCGCGCCGTCCGGCGTGTAGGGCGGCACCAGATTGGCGACATTGCGCACGACGAACAATTCGCCGGGATGGGCGTCGAAAACCACTTCGGGCGACACCCGCGAGTCGCAACAGCCGATCACCATGATCTCGGGCGACTGGCCTTTTTCGGCCAGCTCGCGATAACGGCTTTGCTCCTCGATCAGACGGCCGGACAGGAAGTTGCCGTAGCCTTCGACGAGACGTTGTGGGAAGCTCATATGATTACTCTGCGATGTCGCTCCGTGCCGACCGCCGCCCCGGCGGCTCGGCCGACCTTCCGATATGGCACGCGGCTTCCGAATACAATATCGGTCGCCGAGGTCATCAGAACCGTTCGCCGCGGATTACCTGCACGTCGGAGACGCTGACGATGGCGATCTGGCGGGTAATCAGCGGGCGGATGGCGGTCATCAGGCCGGGAGCTGCGTCGGGGCTTACGATCAGCACGACGACAACCATCCGCCCTGCGTCGGTCGCCAGGCCTTCGCGGCTCCAGCTGCCATGGTGGCCGCGGCCGGCGATCGCCGGGAGAACTGTATAGCCGGACACGTTGGCATCATCGAGGATGCCGAGCAGCCGGTTGAGGAGGGGGGCCTCCACCACGATCTCAACTCTCTTTTTGGCGTGCATCTCCATGGCGGCCTCGCGGTCACGAACCGATTACGCTGCGGGCGATCCAGACATAGGTCGGGATGCCGAGCGTGAGATTGAAGGGAAAAGTGATGCCGAGCGACAGCGTCAGATAGATCGACGCGTTCGCTTCCGGCAGCGCAAGCCGCATCGCGGCAGGCACGGCGATGTAGGAGGCGGAGGCCGCAAGCGTCAGCAGCAACGTCGAGCCGCCTGTGGACAACCCAAGCAGCCAGCAGACCGGCAGTGTTAGCGCCGCACTGACAAGCGGCATGTAAAGCCCGAACAAGATTACCGGCGCGGACAATTGCCGGCGTCCTTCGCGTAGACCGCGGCCGGCGATCAGACCCATGTCGAGCAGGAACAGGCAAAGTACGCCAAGAAACAGATCGCCGATAAACGGCTTGATCATCTCGTAGCCCCGCGCGCCGGTGATCCAGCCGATAATGAAAGCGCCGATCAGCATGACGACGGAGGAATTACCGGCTACCTCCCGCAGCATGCGGCCCAGCGGCTCGTCACCGGCGCAGTCCGAATAGCGGCGAGCGATCAGTAACGCGACCAGGATCGCCGGAGCTTCCATGCCGGCGGCCACTGCGACCAGATAGCCTTCGTAATCAAGGCCCATGGACTGGAGCGCCTGGGTGCTGGCGATGAAGGTGACGATCGAAATCGACCCGTAATGTGCAGCGGTCGCGGCGGCGTCGATTGCCGACAATCTGCTGGTCAGGCGTAACAGCAGGAATGCGAGACATGGAATGAGGAGCGACAGCGCGATACCGCTGAGGATGGTGGCGACCATGCGCGCGCTGACGCCTGAGGCCGCCACCTGCGCGCCGCCCTTGAAACCGATCGCCATCATCAGGTAGAGGGCGAGCCCTTTTGCGATCGCCTCAGGGACCACGAGATCGGATTTTGCCAATGCGGCCAGGAGGCCCAGAGCGAAGAACAGAACCATCGGCGAGAGCAGATTCTGCGTGGCAAGACTGAGAACGTCGCTCAAGGATTTTCTCCGGGGCCGCATGATGATGCAGGACATGCCACTCGGCTTCGGCGAGCCGACTATCACGCCCAGATCGCCATCGGCAACCCGTAAGCATCGCGCGGGGGCCGTTCCGGAAAAGGCTGTGCATTGCCTGCATGAATCCGCCGTGCAATGGAGCCGCAAGCCAGGGCGTCGAGCAGGTCGTCGACTCCCGCCCCCCTTTGGGGGGTCGTCCTTCGACTGCGGCGATGGGCAGGCCCGCCGCGATCACTCGTCGTAATCCTTCGCATAGACCGCGGACCGCGACGGAACCGAGAAGACCGACGATTGCCTTTGACCCAGAAGGGGGCGAACCGCGTTTTCAGCATCACGTCCCCCGGGCCCGGTCCGATCGGGCAAGCCGATCGGCATGTCGATGGCGACGATGGCGGGATTTTCAGGCGCGGCGGCAAGCTCGGCAAAGCGCCTGTACACGGTGATTTTCATGTCTTCGCCGGATGGTCTGACAAGGACGGTGATCCAGCCGCCGGCGCATCCATCGACGCCGGCGAGCCAGATATCCGGCCGGCCCATTCGACCTTTGTCGCTCATGCTGCACGCTGGCATGCCGCGCCCGGTCCCGCTAGGTTCGTTTGATTACCGTTGGGGGAGTTCATGACGATCCGGCCGCGCCGCTCCGTTCTCTACATGCCGGGCTCGAATGCCCGCGCCATTGAAAAAGCCCGCTCGCTGCCGGCCGACGGTGTGATTCTGGATCTCGAAGACGCGGTCGCACCCGACGCCAAGGCCGACGCACGCAAGCAGGTGGCGGAAGCTGTGAAAGCCGGGGGTTTCGGCGCGCGCGAGGTGTTTATCCGAGTCAACGCCATTGATACGCCCTGGCATGCCGACGATCTGACGGCAGCGGCGCGCGCCGCGCCGGACGGCATTCTGGTCCCGAAAATATCAAATCCCGGGCAGCTTGAAATGCTGGGCCAGCGGCTCCTGGACATGGGCACCGATCGCAAGACCCGCATCTGGGCGATGATCGAGACGCCGATCGCCATTCTCAACATTCAGGCCATCGCGGCGGCGGCGAAAGACTCGGAAACGCGGCTGTCGGGTTTCGTGCTGGGCACCAACGATCTCGCCAAGGAAACCGGAGCGCGTCTTTTGCCAGGACGCTGGCCGATGCTGCCATGGCTGACCACCTGCGTGCTGGCGGCGCGGGCATTCGGAATTTCCCTTCTCGACGGGGTCTACAACGATATCAGCGACGCCGAAGGTTTTGTGCGGGAATGCCAGCAGGCGCGCGATCTCGGGATGGACGGCAAGACACTGATTCATCCCAACCAGATCGCGCCATGCAACGACGCGTTTTCACCCGCCGCCGAAGAAGTGACGCAGGCCAAGAAAATCATCGCGGCTTTCGACCAGCCGGAGAACAGGGACAAGGGCGTGGTGCAGCTCGATGGCCGCATGGTCGAACGCATGCATGCCGATATCGCACGACGAACCGTTGCCATTGCCGACGCGATTGCGGCGCGTCAGTAAATTTCTCTTCACCTCCTCCTGAATGGGGAGGAAGAAGAAACTGCGCGCCGAGAAACGGAGAGCCTCGCCATGTCGCTCGAGTTCTATCTTGCCTATGTCGTCGCCTGCATCGTGGTGGTAATCGTGCCCGGCCCGACCGTGACCGTGATCATCGCCAATTCGCTGCGTTATGGCGCGAGCGCGGGCTTGCTGAACGTGGCCGGGACGCAGCTCGGGCTCGGCCTGATGATGCTGATCGTGATCTTGGGCCTCGCCTCGATCATCGAGACGGCAGGGTTCTGGTTCGACTGGCTGCGGTTGGCCGGTGCGGCCTATCTGATCTGGCTCGGACTCAAGCTGTTCACGTCGAGCGGGGCGTTCGATGCGCCCGGGCAGGCGCCGAAGCCGCGCGGCGGCTTTTTTCTGCAGGGTTTTCTGGTGCTGATGAGCAATCCGAAGGCGCTGTTGCTGTTCGGCGCCTTCATTCCGCAATTCGTCGATCCGAAGGGCGATTACATCGGACAGGTGGTCCTGCTCGGCGTCACCGCGATGGCGACGGCGGCGATTTTCGATTCGCTCTACGCCATTCTGGTCGGGCGGGCGGGACAAATCCTGTCGCGATCGCGGGTGCGTCTGCTGTCGAGGATCAGCGGCGCATTTCTGATCGGCGGCGGCGTCTGGATGGCGTTGATGCGGGCGCGCTAGCGCGACACATCGAAGGACATTTTATTCCGGCAATGTGTGGACGAAAACCGGCCCGCGCCGAAAGCCGGCATGCAGGCAAATGAAGCGGACCGGCTTCGGTCCGGCGGCGGCTTCGTAGGTCGCCTTGCCGTGATAGATCGTCGATACGAATTGCATCCCGACCTGATCGACATACTTGTCTTCGCTGACGCTTGAGCGGTCGATCATGAAGCGGCGAAACGCCGGGTTCTGTTTTCGGAACTGAAGCCCGCCATAGCGCTCGCATTGCCGCAGGCCGTCGAACTTCGTGCGCTGCGCCGACGCCGATGCCGGCAGCATCAGCGTTGCGGCCACCGCCATCAGCAGGAACGCCTTTACAGACGGTCTCATTAAAACCAGGGACGCTGGGCTTTGACGCTGTTCTCGAACGTGTCGATCTTGCTCTTCTTCACCATCGTCAGCCCGATATCGTCGAGTCCGTTGAGCAGACAATGCTTGCGGAAGGCGTCGATCTCGAACTTGATCACGCCGCCATCGGGGCCGCGGATTTCCTGCTTTTCGAGATCGATGGTCAGCGTGGCGTTGGCGCCGCGGTCGGCGTCCTCGAACAGCTTCTCGAGTTCTTCCGGCGTGACGCGGATCGGCAGGATGCCGTTCTTGAAGCTGTTGTTGTAGAAAATGTCGCCGAACGAGGTCGAGATCACGCAGCGGATGCCGAAGTCGAGCAGCGCCCAGGGCGCGTGTTCGCGTGAAGAGCCGCAGCCGAAATTGTCGCCCGCCACCAGGATCTTGGCGTTGCGATAGGCCGGCTTGTTGAGCATGAAATCCGGGTTCTCGCTGCCGTCGTCGTTGTAACGCTTTTCCGAGAACAGACCCTTGCCGAGGCCGGTGCGCTTGATCGTCTTCAGATATTGCTTGGGAATGATCATGTCGGTGTCGACATTGACCACCCGCAGCGGCGCCGCGACGCCTTCCAGCACGGTAAACTTGTCCATCGCTCCAGTTCCTTTGCGCGCCCGGACGCGCGTCCCGCTTTCCTCTAGGCGTCCCGGCCGCTGCCGGTCAAGGCCCCGTATCATAAGGCAAATTGCTGCCTGCCATGCGGCCGGCGCGGGCGTCAGCCAAGGCCGGCGATGCCGGCCTGGGCGATCTGCTCGTCTTCCTGCGATTGCACGCCGGATACCCCGATCGCGCCGACACATTCGCCCTGGTACATGATCGGCAAGCCGCCCTGAATGTGAAGGACGCCCGGAAAGTTAACGAATCCCGGCCGCTCCTTGATCCGCTCCTCCCAGAACTTGCTCGGGCGGCGGGTCATCGCCGAGGTGCGCGCCTTGGCGACGGCCACCTCCGCGGTGGTGGCCGTGGCGCCGTCCATGCGCTCCAGATAGAGCGGCACACCGGCGTCGTCGGTGATGGCGATGGTCACGCTCCACTTGTTCTTCTCGGCTTCGGCCTTGCAGGCCGCCGCCATTTTCAGGGCGTCGCTCGCAGTCAGGCAGGGTTTGGTGCGCATGAATCCTCCGCTGTTGTTTTTGCTGTTCGGGATCTATCCCGTATTCGATTCGATCGCTTCCATGTCGTCGTCCGACAATCCGAAATGATGGCCGATCTCGTGCACCAGCACATGCGTGATGATCGCGCCGAGGGTCTCCTCGTGTTCGGCCCAGTAATCGAGAATTGGCCGGCGATAGAGCCAGACCATGTTCGGCATGCGCGAGGGGTCGGACGTGGACTGGAACGGCAGGCCTATGCCCTGAAACAGCCCGAGAATGTCGAATTCGCTTTGCAGCCGCATGTCGCGGACCACGTCGTCGCTCGGGAAATCGTCGACCTGGATCACGAGATCGGAACAGAGCGCGCGGAAATTCTCCGGCAGCCGGCGGAAAGCCTCCTCGGCGATTGTCTCCATCTCGGCCAGCGACAAAGCCTTGACCGATCGCCACGCGAGCGGATCTGCGAACATGTTGTCTTTCATGGAACAGGCTTCACCGGATGTAGACCCAGAGCAGATACAGGCCGACGACGATCAATGCGACCACGCTGAGGCTGCGGCCGATGCGGGTCCCCCAGACTTCGATCGCATCGCCGGAGTCGACGTTACGCGGCAGAACCCAGCGCGCAAAAACCCCGCCGAGTGCGTCGCCCTCATGCCGCAGCTTTTTCAGCTCGCGGCGGGCGGTCTGTTCGCTATTGTGCCGGTCTGTCATGAGGTGAGCATAGAGCCGGCGCGGCGGGGCCGCTATCGGGTTGACCTGCCGGGCACGATGGGAGAGTTTGCGGACAGTACACGCGGAGCGGCACATGTGCATCTTCAAGCCGGGACTTGCAGCATTGGTCGGAGCGGTGGCGAGCGCCGCTGTGATCGCCGCTCCGGCGCCGGCCGTCGCGCAGGATGCCGGTTTGCGGACAGCGTCTGAATTCTCCGGCCAGGAACGCCGGCATCCCCGGATTCGTGTGCAGCCGCAACAGCCGGCGGCCTGGCCCTACCCGCGGCCTGACGATTATTCCTGGCCGGCGCCCGCTCCGGCCTACCGCCAGTGCGAAGCCTGGTATCTGACCGAATACCGCCCCGGCGGCACGGTCATAACGCCGCAGCGGCGCTGCCGCTGGGTGCGGGGCTAGCAGGACGTCGTATGTCCGACCGGATCTGCATTGGCTGAACGAACATTCAGCGCGCGGTCTTGTGATGTGGTGCGCCCCCGCCCTGCCGCAATTGGCCGGAAGCATGGCACTATTGGCCTCTTGGCGCGTTGAGGGTGGTGGAGGCGATTGAAGTCTTGGAGATGACGATGTCAAAAATTCTCGCAAGCCTTGCTGTTCTGGGTGCTCTGATCGCATTTTCACTGCCGGCTTCGGCGTCCGCCGCATCCCGGCCGGACGGTGTCCGCGCCGCGCAGGCCGATCAGCATGAATTCAGCTCACGGCGCCATTACCGCCGCCATTACCGGCCGTACCGCTACTATCGGCCGTATTATCGGCCGTATCCCTATTACGGATATTACCGGCCCTATTACCGGCCTTACCCGTACTACCGGCCCTATGGCTTCGGCTTCTACTGGTAAGCCGCGAGGCTGATTCCGAATTCAAAAGGCCCGCCGTGAGGCGGGCCTTTTTCACTCTCAATTCCGATGCGGGATCAGTTCCACTCGCGCACGTCGACGAAATGTCCGGCGATCGCCGCCGCCGCCGCCATCGCCGGCGACACCAGATGGGTGCGGCCCTTGAAGCCCTGACGGCCTTCAAAGTTGCGATTGGATGTCGACGCGCAACGCTCGCCCGGCGCCAGCTTGTCGGGATTCATCGCCAGGCACATCGAGCAGCCCGGCTCGCGCCAGTCGAAACCGGCCGCCTTGAAAATCTTGTCGAGGCCTTCGGCTTCCGCCTGTTCCTTCACAAGTCCCGAGCCCGGCACGATCATCGCGTTGACGTTGGCGTTGACGGTGTGCCCATTCACCACGCGCGCAACCTCGCGCAGATCCTCGATCCGGCCGTTGGTGCAGGAGCCGATGAACACGCGGTCGAGCTTGATGTCGGTGATCTTCGTGCCCGGCGTCAGGCCGATATATTCCAGCGCGCGCTTCTTCGACGCACGCTTGTTTTCTTCCGCGATGTCGTCGGGATTGGGCACAATGCCTGTCACCGACACGACGTCCTCCGGGCTCGTGCCCCAGGTGACCAGCGGCGGCAGCTTCGTGGCGTCCAGACGGATTTCATGATCGAAGAACGCGCCGTGGTCGGTATGCAGCGAATCCCAGTAGCGGCGGGCGTTGTCCCAGTCGATGCCTTTCGGCGCCTTCGGGCGATCCTTGAGATAGGCGTAGGTCTTCTCGTCCGGCGCGACCATGCCGGCGCGCGCGCCGCCTTCGATCGACATGTTGCAGATCGTCATGCGGCCTTCCATCGAGATCGCGCGGATCGCTTCGCCGGCATATTCCAGCGCATAGCCGGTGCCGCCCGCGGTGCCGATCTCGCCGATGATAGCGAGGATAATGTCCTTCGCCGTCACGCCGGGCGGCAACTGGCCGTCCACGATGGCGCGCATGTTTTTTGACTTCTTCTGCAGCAGCGTTTGCGTCGCGAGCACATGCTCGACCTCGGACGTGCCGATGCCATAGGCCAGCGCGCCGAACGCGCCATGCGTTGCGGTGTGGCTGTCGCCGCACACGATCGTGGTGCCGGGAAGGGTGAAGCCCTGCTCCGGTCCGATGATGTGAACGATACCCTGGCGCCTGTCGAACTCGTTGTAATATTCGATCCCGAAATCCTTGGCGTTCTGTGCCAGCACCGCGATCTGCTCGGCGCTTTCGGGATCCGGATTGGGCAATTTGCGGTTCGAGGTCGGCACGTTGTGATCGACCACGGCCAGGGTTTTCTGCGGTGCGCGCACCTTGCGGCCGGCATTGCGCAGGCCTTCGAAAGCCTGCGGTGATGTCACTTCATGCACCAGATGGCGGTCGATATAGAGCAGGCAGGTGCCGTCCTCCTGCTGATCGACAACGTGGTCGTCCCAGATCTTGTCGTAAAGAGTGCGCGGTTTCATGGTGTCGGTCTCGATTGCGTTTTGTGGATCAGGCGTCTGTGAGCGCAGCATGCGCGTCGCGAACGGGCTTCCTGCCCGGAACGGTCAAAGACCCGCCTGGATCGCCGCCGTCATCCGGCCGAAAAACCGTCCCGGCAGGCGCGCGTGATCGTCCAGCACGATCGGATGCGGGAACAGCACGGCTGCGGGTCTGGTTCGCCGGAATGTCATGGCCGGTATGTAGCAATTCCAGTCTCAAGGGACAATGAACCCGCCGCATGGCCGCCGGCATGAAAAAGGGGCCTTGCGGCCCCTTTTTGTTGGTCCGGCGTAAAGGCCGCGAATTACTTCGCGGCGGCCTTTTTCTTGGCCGGAGCGGCAGCTTCCGCGCCGCTGTTTTCGCCGCCGTGATGCGACTGCACTTCGGCGATGCGGGCCTTCTTGCCGCGGCGCGAGCGCAGGTAATACAGCTTGGCGCGACGGACCTTGCCGCGGCGCACGAGCTTGATCGAGTCGATCATCGGCGAGTAGAGCGGGAACACGCGCTCCACGCCTTCGCCGTAGGAAATCTTGCGCACCGTGAAATTCTCGTTGATGCCGGCGCCGGAACGGCCGATGCAGACGCCTTCATAGGCCTGCACGCGGGTGCGCTCGCCTTCCTTCACCTTGACGTTCACCAGCAGGGTGTCGCCCGGTTCGAAATCCGGAATCTCCTTGTTGGCGGACAGCTTCGCCATCTGCTCTTTTTCGAGTTGCTGGATAAGGTTCATGGCGAAATCTCCGTCGTCTGCGCGCGCTTGCGGTGGCGCGGCGCCGTATGTCCACTGTCAGGATTGGCCGGGGTTCTAATGCAAAGAGTCCGGTTTGTCACCTTTTTGGGTGGTTTTTCTTCGGGCTGGGCGTTTTGGCGCCAAACGCCGCCCAGAGGTCGGGCCGGCGCTCCCGGGTCAACCTTTCGGCCTCCTCCCGCCGCCATCGGGCGACCTTGGCATGGTCGCCGGACACCAGCACGTCGGGGATCGGCCGGCCCTCGAAGACCTGGGGCCGGGTATATTGCGGGTATTCCAGCAGGCCGTCGGCGAAACTTTCCTCGGTTCCGGAGGTCTCTGCCCCCATGACCCCCGGCAGCAGGCGGACACAGGCATCCAGCACCGCCAGGGCCGCGATTTCCCCGCCCGACAGCACGTAGTCGCCGATCGAGACCTCTTCCAGCCCGCGGGCCGCAATCAGGCGCTCGTCCACGCCCTCGAACCGCCCGCAGACGATCACCACGCCGTCGCCCTTCGCGAGCCCGGCCACCCGGTGCTGGGTCAGCGGGACCCCGCGCGGGCTCATCAGCAGGCGCGGGCGTGGATCGGCGGCGCGGGCGTCGATCGCCTGCGCCAGCACGTCGGCCTTTATCACCATGCCGGGTCCGCCCCCGGCCGGTGTGTCGTCCACCGTGCGGTGCGCACCAATGCCGAAATCGCGGATATCGACGGGCTCAAGCGACCACGTCCCGGCCTTGAGCGCCTTGCCGGCCAGGCTCAAGCCGAGCGGGCCGGGAAACATGTCCGGGAAAATCGTGAGAATGGTGGCGCGCCACATCGATTCAGCGCTCCTGCGGCTCTGCCGCACGCTCGGCCGCCTCGTCTCCGCTCTCGGCGGGCGGCACGACGGTCATGCGTCCGGCGGCCAGATCGATCTCCGGCACCACGGCGTCGTTGAACGGAAACAGCGCCGTCGTCTGATCGGCGCGTCTGATCTCGATGATTCCGCCGGCGCCGAAATCGTGCACAGCGATCACGTCGCCGATCTTCGCACCCTCCGGATCCATGGCCGCAAGGCCGATCAGGTCGGCGTAGTAGAACGTGTCGTCGTCTTCGGTGGGCGGCAGCCGGTCGCGCGCGATATAGAGTTTGGTGTTGCGCAACGCCTCGGCCGCGTTGCGGTCATCGACGCCGCGCAGCCTGGCGACGAAGTGGTCTTTCGCCACCCGCAGATTTGAAATTTCAAGTCGCCGCGATCCGTCCTCGGTTTCGAGCGCGCCATATTGCGCGACCGCGGACGGCTCCTGCGTATAGGACCACAGGCGCACTTCTCCCTTGAGCCCATGCGCGGCGCCGATTTGCGCCACACAGACCCGGTCGTCGCGCCCGTCTTTCGGACGCGAGGCCATCGGCCGTTAGCTCGCGGCCGGAGCGGCGGGCGCGGGCTTCGCAGCCGGTGCGGGCGCTGCGCTCGCCGCCTTGGCGGCTTCCTCAGCCATCGCCTTGCGCTGCTTGCGCGGGATCGCCTTCTCGGGATTGTTGCGCTTCTCGCGTTTGGCGACGCCGGCGGCATCGAGGAAGCGCATCACGCGATCGGACGGCTGCGCGCCTTTCTTGATCCAGTCCTTCACCTTCTCCATGTCGAGCTTCAGACGCTCGGCATTGTCCTTCGGCAGCAGCGGATTGAAAAAGCCGAGGCGTTCGATGAAGCGGCCGTCGCGCGGGCTGCGCGAGTCGGCGGCGACGATGTGATAGAACGGGCGCTTCTTGGTCCCGGCACGGGACATGCGGATCACGACGGGCATTTCAGGTTCCTTTCTTGAGATCGATCTGTTCGTGTTGAATTCGCAAAACTCATTTCTTTTTTCCAAAACCCGGCAATCCGGGCAGTCCGCCCAGCCCCGGCATTTTTCCGCCCGGCAGACCGGGGAAATTCGGCGGCAGGCCGGGCATGGTGGGCGGCAATCCGCCGGCTCCGCCGCCCTTCATCTGCTCCGCCATTTTCGCCATCTCTTCCGCCGACGGCATGCCGCCGCCCAAACCGCCGCCCATGCCGAGCGCATTGGCAAGGCCGGCCATCGGGCCGCGCTTGCCGCCGCCCATCGCCTTCATCATGTCGGCCATGGTGCGATGCATTTTCAGCAGCTTGTTGATCTGTTCCGGCGTCGTGCCGGCGCCTGCGGCGATGCGCTTCTTGCGGCTGGCCTTCAGGATGTCGGGATTGCGCCGCTCCTGCGGCGTCATCGAGTCGATGATCGCGCATTGTCGCTTCAGGAGAGTGTCGTCGAGATTGGCGCTGGCCATCTGCGCCTTCATCTTGGCGACGCCCGGGATCATGCCCATCAGGCCCGACATGCCGCCGAGCTTCTGCATCTGCGTGAGCTGTTCGCGCAGATCGGTGAGATCGAAGGCGCCCTTGCGCATGCGCTCGGCCGCGCGCTGCATCTTCTCGGCGTCGATATTCGCCGCCGCCTTCTCGACCAGCGAGACGATGTCGCCCATGCCGAGAATGCGGCCGGCGATGCGCGCGGGATCGAAGGTCTCCAGCGCATCCATCTTTTCGCCGGTGCCGATCAGCTTGATCGGCTTGCCGGTGACCGCGCGCATGGAGAGCGCGGCGCCGCCGCGGCCGTCGCCGTCGACGCGCGTCAGCACGATGCCGGTCAGGCCGACGCGCTCGTCGAACGCGCGCGCGAGATTGACCGCGTCCTGGCCGGTCAGGCTGTCGGCGACCAGCAGCACTTCGTGCGGCTGGGCGGCGTTTTTCACGTCCGCTGCTTCCGCCATCATCGCCTCATCCAGCGTGATGCGGCCGGCGGTGTCGAGCAGCACGATGTCATAGCCGCCGAGACGCCCGGCTTCGAGCGCGCGGCGTGCGATCTGCGGCGGCGTCTGGCCCTGCACGATCGGCAGCGTGTCGATTTCGACCTGCCGGCCGAGCACGGCCAGTTGCTCCATCGCCGCCGGACGGCGGGTGTCGAGCGAGGCCATCAGCGTTTTCTTGTTGTTGAGGGCGGTCAGGCGCTTGGCAAGTTTCGCGGTGGTGGTGGTTTTGCCCGAGCCCTGCAGGCCGACCATCATGATCGCGACCGGGGCCGGCGCGTTGAGATCGATCACCTGCGCATCGGAGCCGAGCGTGGTGACCAGTTCGTCATGGACGATCTTCACCACCATCTGGCCGGGCGTGACCGACTTGATGACGTCGGCGCCGACCGCGCGTTCGCGCACACGGTCGATGAAGGCGCGCGCCACGTCGAGCGCAACATCGGCCTCCAGCAACGCGCGGCGCACTTCGCGCAACGCCTCGTCGACATCGGCGGCCGACAGCGCCCCGCGCCGCGTCAGGCGGTCGAGTATGCCTCCGAGCCGTTCCGACAGAGTGTCGAACATGCAGTTATCGGCCTCGTCCCGAGGAGGCAGCGAAGCTGCCGTCTCGAAGGGCGAGGTCGCCCTTTTCTTGCCGCCTCATCCTTCGAGATGCCGGCTTCGCCGGCTCCTCAGGATGAAGCTTGAAAAACACACGTGTCGCCCGAGGGCGCATCGCGCTGTCGGGCGGGTGCCTCCGGCCTCGCGGACCGGTCGGCGGGGTGAAATTCAGATCTCTTGCGAGAGCGGGCGGAACCTAGGGATGCCCCGCCATGGCGTCAAGGATTTCAGAAAGGCAAGCAATATCAAATATGTAACGGAGGTATTATTTAACCGGAACCAGCACATTGATGACCAATTCCCCTTCCGGGGTGCTGCGCGGATCGGTCAGGTATTCCTCGATGAACATGTCCTTGGACTGGATGTTCTTCTCGTCGAAGAAATTCGTGATCGCCTCGTAGGTATTCTCCATCCCGTCATAGGAGCCGCGATGGACGAATTTATAGGCTTTGCCGGTGGGCGCCGGGCCGACGGACATATCCCCCTTGGGCGGATTTTCAGGCGCCGCCGCGATCGGAACCGCGGCCTGGAAACTGAAGCCGGCATCGTCTGCCGAGGTGTAGATCATCATCGGCTCGCCGGCGGGCTTGAGGCCTTCCTTGTCCATGAAGGCGTAAACCGTCTTGAAGGCATCGACGAGGGTGTCGAAGGCGGAGTCCCAGTTGCCGTTTCCGCTCAGAAACACGACGGTTTTTTCCGGCAGCGTGACCTCGAGCGCGAATTCGCCGGCCGGCCGCGGCCCGCGCTCCTGCGCGACTACGGCTGCCGGTGCCAGAACCAGTATCAGGACAAGCGCAGCGGCCAAGCACGCGCGCAACATTTTCATTTCCCGTCTCCGTCCGGTCCTCGCGGACCCGCGCCCGCAAAATTCTAGCATGGCCAAGTGCGGCGCATGCGCCGCAATTCCCCCGCGCCGGCGGAACCCGCCGCTGGCCAATCGACCGCCTTTCCCCATATATACCGGCAGAAATCGTCATGAGCACGCTCGCCAACCACGCTTTTGTGAAGATGAACGGCCTCGGCAACGAGATCGTGGTGGTCGATCTGCGTCAGAACCCCGGCGCCATCAGCGCGGACGAGGCGCGCGCCGCCGCCGGTCCGGCCGGTGCGCCCTACGATCAGCTGATGGCGCTGTATCCGCCGCGTATCCCGGGAACCGACTCCTTTGTGCGCATCTACAACAATGACGGCTCGGAAGCCGGCGCCTGCGGCAACGGCATGCGCTGCGTGGCGTCGCTGGTCTTCGCCGAAACCGGCAAGAGCACGCTGACCTTCGAGACCAAGGCGGGCCTGGTGAATTGCTGGAAGACCGATCAGGCCGACCGCTTCACCGTCGACATGGGCAAGCCGCGCTTTGCGTGGAACGAGATTCCGCTGGCGGAGGAATTCCGCGACACCCGCGCGATCGAATTGCAGATCGGTCCGATCGACAAGCCGATCCTGCATTCGCCCTCGGTGGTGAATATGGGCAACCCGCACGCGATCTTCTGGGTCGAGGATCCTGCGCCCTACGATCTCGCCAAGTTCGGCCCGCTGCTGGAAAACCATCCGATCTTCCCGGAACGCGCCAACATCACGCTGGCGGCGATCAAGGCGCGCGACCACATCGTCATTCGCACCTGGGAACGGGGCGCGGGCCTGACGAAAGCCTGCGGCTCGGCGGCCTGCGCCACGGCGGTGGCGGCGGCGCGGCTGAAGCGCGCCGACCGCAAGGTCCGCATCACGCTGCCGGGCGGCGATCTCTTCGTCGACTGGCGCGAAAGCGACGACCACGTGCTGATGACCGGCCCGGTCGAATTCGAGTTCGACGGCACATTCGATCCCGCGCTGTTTGCCGATTCTGCAGGCGTCTGACCCATGGGCGTCGACGTCATCACCTTCGGCTGCCGGCTCAACACCTATGAATCGGAAGTCATCCGCCGCGAGGCGGACAGCGCCGGTCTTGGTGATGCCGTGGTGGTCAACACCTGTGCCGTCACCGGCGAAGCCGTGCGGCAGGCGCGGCAGGCGATCCGTAAAATCCGCCGCGACCGGCCGCAGGCCCGGATCGTCGTGACCGGCTGCGCGGCGCAGACCGATCCCTCATCCTTCGCCGCCATGCCGGAAGTCGATCGCGTGATCGGCAACGGCGAGAAGCTTGAAGCCAGGACATGGCGCAGCGCGCGCGATGCGCTCGCCGGGCCCTCTTTCGGCCTCGACGCCGAGGAGAAGATCGTCGTCAACGACATCATGGCGCTCAAGGAAACGGCGCTGCACCTGATCGACAGCATCGAAGGCCGCGCCCGCGCCACGGTGCAGATCCAGAATGGCTGCGATCACCGCTGCACCTTCTGCATCATCCCGTATGGCCGCGGCAATTCGCGTTCGGTGCCGATGGGCGAGATCGTGTCGCAGGCCCGGCATCTCGCGGCCAACGGCTACCGCGAGATCGTGCTCACCGGCGTCGACATCACAAGCTATGGCGGCAACCTTCCGGGCGCGCCGAAGCTCGGCACTTTGGTCAGGCAGATTCTGAAACATGTTCCGGAACTCGAGCGGCTGCGGCTGTCGTCCATCGACTCGGTCGAGGCGGATGACGACCTGCTCGACGCCATCGCCACCGAGGAACGCCTGATGCCGCATCTGCACCTGTCGCTGCAGGCCGGCGACGACATGGTGCTCAAACGCATGAAGCGGCGTCATTCGCGCGCCGACTCGATTGATTTCTGTGCGCATGTCCGGCGGCTGCGCCCGGACATGGTGTTCGGTGCCGACATCATCGCGGGCTTCCCGACCGAGACGGAGGAGATGTTCGCCCGCTCGCTCGATCTGGTCGACGCATGCGGAATCACGCATCTGCATGTCTTTCCGTTCTCGCCGCGTCCCGGCACGCCGGCGGCGCGGATGCCGCAGGTGGAACGCGCCGTCGTGAAGGAGCGCGCCAGAAGGCTGCGTGAAAAAGGCCAAGCCGCATTGCGGCGGCATCTTCAGGGCGAGATCGGCGCGCGGCGGCAGGTGCTGACCGAACTGAACGGGATCGGCCGCACCAAGCAATTCACCCCCGTGCGGCTTTCCTCGCCCATGGCGCCGGGGCAGATGGTCGAGCTCTCGATCGCCGGACATGACGGCCGCCAGCTCATTGCGGCCTGATTTCCCGCGCATATCCGGCTAGTATCTCCGGATGAATGTGAAACCCGGCGAACGATTTTCCGAAACCATCCAGCTGACGCCGGAGGATTCGAGCGCTTTCGCGCTGGCGGCGCGCGACCACAATCCCATTCATCACGACCCGGACGCGGCGGCGCGCAGCCGCTATCAGCGCCTGATCGCGAGCGGCACGCAGACCACCGCCCGGCTGATGGCGCTGACGGCCACGCATTTTTCCAAACTCGGCGACATGGTCGGGCTGGAATTCTCGGTGAAGTTCCACCGGCCGGTCTATGCCGACGACACCATTGTTCTGGAATGGCAGGTCATGTCGGTCGAGGAATCGCCCTACCTGAAAGGCGACGTGGTGGAATTGCGCGGCCGCATCAGCAATGGTGCAAACGAAAAAGTCGTCAGCGCCACCGGCCGCGTTCTGGTGATGGACAAGACCTGAACGCGTCGCAACGTTGTTGCGCCCTCTCCCCTTGTGGGAGAGGGCGCAGTTACGTGCGCTCGGCTTGCTGCAGTCGCTGTGCGTCGACGACTTTCTCTTCGCCATCCCAGCCGCACGCTGTCAGCATCTCGCGCATGTGTTCCGGCACCGGCGCCGTCACGGAAACCGGCGCCTTGTTCCTGTAAAGCGGCACCACGATCTCGCGCGATTGCAGATGCAACCCGGGTTCGTCCGTGCGCGGCGCCGTGCCGTAGATCGGGTCGCCGAGGATCGGCCAGCCCATGGCGGCGCAGTGCACGCGCAGCTGATGAGTCCGCCCGGTGACGGGTTCGAGTGCGAGCCATGTGAGATTCTTCTCATGGGCGCCGCGAGTCAGGCGCGCTCCCTCCCTCCTTGCGGGGGAGGGTTGGGGAGGGGGGTAAGCCAAAGATGTTTGCGTCTGTTGTTCGACCCCCCTCCCGCCGCCTTCGGCGGCGACCTCCCCCGCAAGGGGGGAGGTGAAAGAGAAACGCGCGCGGCCCATCACCTTCCATGTTGTGATTGACGGCAGGCCGGCCGGATCGACCTTCATCCACCAGCCGCGCGTCTCGTCACGGCGGCCAAGCGGGAGATCGATTCGGCCTTCGTCGGTTTCAGGGTCGCCTTCGACCACGGCCCAGTAGGTCTTGCCGATCTTTCCGTTCTTGAACAGCTTGCCGAGATCGGCCAGCGCCTTGCGGTGGCGGCCAAGCACCAGGCAGCCCGAAGTCTCGCGGTCGAGGCGGTGCGCCAGCGCCGGACGGCGCGGCAGGCCGAAGCGCAGGGCATCGAAATGGTCCTCGAGGCATTCGCCGCCCTTGGGGCCGCGATGCACGGGCAGGCCGGCCGGCTTGTCGATCACCAGCATCAGGCCGTCGCGATACAGCAGCCGGGATACCATCTCTTCCGGTGTCATGCCGAAAGGGCTATCACGCGGAAGAACAGGTTCAACCTTCCTCGTCACTCAAGGCCGGGCTTGCGGTGCGGCAGAATTCGGGGCGCTTGTATTTGCGCCCTCTCCCCTTGTGGGAGAGGGCAATTCAGAGCTTCAACAAACAAGAATGGGTGAGGGGGTTACAATGTGGGCTTTAACCCCTCAGCCATCTTTTTTCGTGGACAGTCCGAGCTGCCCTCTCCCACAAGGGGAGAGGGCGCAACAACTAGGGCGTCAATGACCGAACCCGAAAAGAAAAGCTGGTGGCAGCGCCTGAGCGGCGGGCTGCGCCGCACCTCCGCCTCCCTCGGCGGCGCCCTGTCCGATCTCGTCACCAGGCGGCGGCTCGATTCTGCCATGCTGGACGAGATCGAGGAGGCGCTGATCCGCGCCGATCTTGGAGTCACGGCGGCGGCCCGCATCGCTGCGGCGGTGGGCGAGGGCCGTTATGACAAGGATGTCGCACCCGAGGACGTGAAGGCCATTGTCGCCGCCGAGGTCGAAAAGTCGCTGGCACCCTGCGCTCATCCGCTCGCAACCGACACCGCAAAGCCCTTCGTCATCCTGGTGACCGGCGTGAACGGCTCGGGCAAGACCACGACCATCGGCAAGCTGGCGGCGAAATTCTCCGCCGAAGGAAAGAAGGTTTTGCTCGCCGCCGGCGACACCTTCCGCGCCGCCGCCATCGACCAGCTCAGGATCTGGGGTGCGCGCACCGGGGCGACCGTGATTGCGCGCGAGCCGGGTTCGGATGCGGCAAGCCTTGCATTCGAGGCGGTCACCGCCGCGAAGAGCGAGAATGCCGACATTCTGCTGATCGATACTGCCGGCCGCCTGCAGAACAAGACCGAACTCATGGACGAACTGGAGAAAATCGTTCGCGTCATGAAGAAGGTCGAACCCGACGCGCCGCATGCGGTGCTGCTGGTGCTGGATGCCACGGTCGGGCAGAATGCGCTGTCCCAGCTCGAGGTGTTCCGGAAAATTGCCGGCGTGACGGGCCTGGTGATGACCAAGCTCGACGGCACCGCCCGCGGCGGCATCCTGGTGGCGCTGGCGGAAAAATTCCGGCTGCCGATCCACTTCATCGGAGTCGGCGAGGGTGTCGACGATCTGCAGCCGTTCAGCGCAAAGGATTTCGCGCGGGCGGTGGCGGGGATGGAGTGACTCGTCTTGCCCGGGCTTGACCCGGGCATCCATCGAGGAAGATGGTCTTTACGAAGCGGGATGGATCGCCGGGTCAAGCCCGGCGATGACAACAGAAGAAAGTCACCACGGCAGAAAACAATGGACCAGAAAATCCAGCTCAATCCCTTCGTGAAGCTCGCGCTCGATCTCGGGCCGCTGATCCTGTTCTTCTATTCCAATTCGCGGCCGGGCCTGTTCCTGCCGCTGATCGCGCCGTTCTTTCCCGCGATTGCAAACGACGGCGAACGCGCCGGCATCTTTGTCGCCACCGCCGTGTTCATGGTGGCGGTGCTGGTGTCGCTCATCGTGTCCTATATCCTGATCCGCCGTCTGCCGCTCATGCCGGTGGTGTCGGCGATCATCGTCGTGGTGTTCGGCGGGCTGACGCTGGTCCTGCACAACGACACCTTCATCAAGATGAAGCCGACCATCATCTATGTGCTGTTCGGCACGGTTCTGTTCGGCGGGCTGATCTTCCGCAAGCCGCTGCTGGAGATGGTGTTCGATTCGGTCTTCCATCTCAGTGAACAAGGCTGGCGCATCCTCACCGTCCGCTGGTCGCTGTTCTTCTTCGCGATGGCGGTTTTGAATGAGGCCGTCTGGCGTATGACCAGCACCGACACCTGGGTCAGCTTCAAGGTGTTCGGCGCGCTGCCGCTCACCTTCGTGTTCGCGATGCTGCAATATCCGGTGCTGACGAAATATGCGGTGGAGCCGGAGAAGAAGTAACGCGGGAGGATCGCATCCTCGCGCGAGGAATGTGCGCGAGGATTGCCGAGGATCACCGAAACCACGCTGTTTCTGCGCGAGGATCGTGGTTTCTACGAGCATGAAAGGCGCGTCACCGCGCGCCAGCGATAGGAATTGTTTCACATGAAACGCGACGCGGCTGGGTCCGTTTTCATTGTGTTTTCAAAAGTTTCTCAATCGTTGGTCTGAGCACAGCGGCGAGATTCTGCTCCGTGATCGGCCCCACCAGCTTGTAGGCGATCTTGCCGTCTTTTCCGACGACAAATGTTTCCGGCACGCCATACACGCCCCAGTCGATGGCCGCGCGCCCGTTCGGGTCGGCGCCGACCGCGACAAAGGGATTGCCGTAGCGGCCGATGAAGCGGCGCGCGTTGTCCGGCTGGTCCTTGTAGTTGATGCCGACGATCTGGAAGCGCTTGTCCTTGGCCAGGTCATCGAGCAGCGGCGCCTCGTCGTGGCACGGCACGCACCACGAGGCCCAGACATTCACCAGCGTCACCTTGCCCTGAAACAGTGCCGGCGAGAGCCCCGGCACCGGCTTGCCGTCCTGCAGAAGCCCGGCCACCGGCGGCAATTCAGTCTGCGGCACAGTGCGGCCGATCAGCGCCGAAGGGATTCTGTTCGGGTCGCCAACGCCGAGCTGGAAAAAGAACAGCGCCGCCAGCGCCAGAAACAGCACCAGCGGGATGATCAGAAATGTCCTGCGGCGCCTGTCGCCTTTCTGATGCGTTTCCGTCGTCATCGGTATTTTCTGCGCTCGTCGGACCGGCGCGTCACGCCCCGTTCTTCCAATGCCGCCAATGTGCGCTTGAGTGCGCGATGGGACAACCAGATCCAGGCGATCAGAACGGCAAGAATGAGAATGGCCGCTCCATAGGACAGCAGGATGAAAGCGGCATGAGGCCCGAGATTCATGGCTCAGCTCCCAGGCGCCGCTTGCGCTTGCATCAGCTGCATGGTCCGCACGCGGCGCCGCAGGATTTCATTGCGCATGGCCGCGAAGTGGAGTGTGACGAACAGCAAGGTGAAGGCGGCCGCCATGACCAGCAGCGGAATCAGGATTGACGCATGAATGGTCGGTCCGTCGAGCCGCATGACCGACGCCGGCTGATGCAGTGTGTTCCAGAACTCGACCGAGTATTTGATGATCGGAATATTGATCGCGCCGACCAGCGTCAGGATCGCAGCCACGCGCGCGGCGCGTGATGGATCCTCGATGGTGCGCCATAATGCGATCACGCCGAGATACATCAGGAACAGCACGAAAACCGATGTCAGGCGTGCATCCCAGACCCAGTAAGTGCCCCACATCGGCCGCCCCCAGAGCGAGCCGGTGATCAGGCAGAGCAGGGTGAATGCGGCGCCGATGGGAGCCGCCGCCTTGGCGGCGACATCCGCCAGCGGGTGCCGCCAGACCAGCGTGCCGAGCGCGGCCACGCTCATCACCGTCCAGCCGAACATGGCCAGCCACGCCGACGGCACATGAATGAACATGATCTTGACGGTTGCACCCTGCTGATAGTCGTCGGGGGCGAGATAGACCTGGTTGAGGCCGACGGCGAAAGCGAGCGCGGTTGCGCCCGTCAGCCATGGCAGGACGCGATCCACGAACGACAGAAACCGCGACGGATTGGCGAGATCAATCAGGGCCATTGGCACTCCACGGGTCTTGGTCGCGTCATCCAGTCAGGATGTTCGGCGGCTTCAAGGTCAACATCGAAAAATGATTGTGATGCCATCATGTCAGTCCTGCCCCTGCCGCAGCGCCAGGGCCGCCGCGAACGGGCCCACCACCAGGCTGACCAGCGTCAGCGCGCAAAGAATCAGGAATGGCGTGCCGAAGGGCAAGGGCCCAACGATGGCCGCATTCGACGCGGCCACGCCAAAAATCAGAACCGGAATGGCTAGTGGCAGCACCAGCACGCTGAGCAGGATGCCGCCGCGCCGCAAGGTCACTGTCAGGCCGGCGCCGATCAGCCCGATGAAGGTCAGTGCGGGAGTGCCCACAAACAAGGTGCCGGCGACGGCGGCCGTCGCGGTCAGATCCAGGTTGAGAAACAGTGCGAAGACTGGCGTTGCGATCACCAGCGGCAGTCCGGTGGTCAGCCAGTGCGCCAGCGCCTTTGCCGCCACGGCAAGCTCCAGCGGCGTTCCGCCCATTAGAAGGAGGTCCAGCGAGCCGTCTTCCAGATCGGCGGTGAGCAGGCGGTCGAGCGCAAGCAGGCTCGCCAGCAATGCGCCGATCCAGAGAATCGCCGGCCCGATGCGCTGCAGCAGTGCAAGGTCGGGACCGATCGCAAATGGCATCAGGGCCACGATGGTGAGAAAGAACAGCACGCCAATCATGGCGCCGCCGCCGACGCGCACGGCGATGCGGATATCGCGGACGAAAAGGGCGGCGAGCGCGGTCATAGCGGCGTTCCCAACCGCAATTCGCGGACATTGTCCAATCCGAGCGTCTGATGGGTGGCGGCCACAATCAGGCCGCCGCCGGCAAGATGCCGGTGCATGAAATCGTGCAGCATCGTTTGCGCCGCCGCATCGAGCGTCGATGTCGGCTCGTCCAGCAGCCAGAGCGGTCGTTCGATCGCCACCAGCCGGGCGAGCGATAACCGTCGTTTCTGGCCGGCGGAGAGGTAGGCGGCCGGCAAATCCCGCAAGGCGCCGAGACCGACGGCGTCGAGCGCGGTCTGGGGTTCGCCCCGGCCGTCGAGATAGCGGATCCAGAAGCGAAGGTTTTCCATCGCCGTCAGCGAGGATTTCAGCGCATCCTGATGGCCGAGATAATGGGATTGCTCCCCGATTCCGCGGTCCGGCTGTCCGCCGCTCAACTCCAAGCGCCCGCCGGCGATTCGCAGCAGCCCGGCGATCATGCGGAGCAGCGAGGACTTGCCGGCGCCGTTGCGCCCCGTGAGCAGCAGTCCTTGGCCGGCCGCGACCGAAAAGTTCAAGGCCCGGAAAACCTCCCGCTCACCTCGCAAGCAGGTCAGGTCCGTTGCCGAAAGTGTAATTTTTCCAGTCACTTGAAACTTCTGTCCCGCACGGGCCGCGGCGCCAGAGCGCGGGCCGCTGCTGCTGTTGACGGCATTTGTTCATATGGCAGAACGCCAAAAAAGCCCCTATAAGCCGCACCTTAGACCGCTTCTCGCCAGATTCCCTGCGCGGTGTCCTCGCGCTTGAAATGTGATGCAATATCAACGCATTGGAACGAATCGGCCAGCGCTCGGACCGGTGAGACAGGAACAGGACCCATGACTTCGCTCGACAGCTTTCGGTGTTGCCGCACGCTCAAGGTCGGCACCAAGACCTATGCCTATTACAGCCTGCCGGTCGCGGAGAAAAATGGGCTGAAGGGGATTTCGCGGCTGCCGTCCTCGATGAAGGTGCTGCTGGAAAATCTCCTGCGCAATGAAGACGGCCGCACAGTCACCAAGGAAGATATCCAGGCGGTCGCGGCCTGGCTGAAGACGAAGGCCTCTGATCGCGAAATTGCGTTCCGGCCGGCGCGTGTGCTGATGCAGGATTTCACCGGCGTTCCCGCCGTGGTCGATCTTGCCGCCATGCGCGACGCCATGAATGTGCTGGGCGGCGACGCGAAGAAAATCAATCCGCTGGTGCCGGTCGATCTGGTCATCGACCATTCGGTAATCGTGAATTTCTTCGGCAGCAATTCTGCGTTCAAGAAAAACGTCGATGAAGAATACAAGCAGAACCAGGAGCGCTATCGGTTCCTGAAATGGGCGCAGAAGGCGTTCAACAATTTCCGCGTGGTGCCGCCCGGCACCGGCATCTGCCATCAGGTCAACCTTGAATATCTGTCGCAGACGGTCTGGACCGCGAAAGACAAGGTCAAGATCGACGGCAAGACCATCAACGCGGAAGTCGCCTATCCGGATTCGCTGGTCGGAACCGACTCGCACACCACCATGGTGAACGGCCTGTCCGTGCTTGGCTGGGGGGTCGGCGGCATCGAGGCAGAGGCCGCGATGCTCGGCCAGCCGTTGTCCATGCTGCTGCCGGAGGTGATCGGCTTCAAGTTCACCGGCAAGCTGAAGGAAGGCGTGACCGCCACCGATCTGGTTCTGACCGTCACGGAGATGCTGCGCAAACGCGGCGTGGTCGGCAAGTTCGTGGAATTTTTCGGACCCGGCGTGATGGATCTGTCGATCGCCGATCGTGCCACCATCGGCAACATGGCGCCGGAATACGGCGCCACCTGCGGCTTCTTCCCCATCGACGAGCATACCGTGAAATTCCTGCGCGATACCGGCCGCAAGGAAGATCGCGTCAAGCTGGTCGCCGCCTATGCCAAGGCGCAGGGCATGTATCTGACCAAGTCCAGCTCCGATCCGGTCTTCACCGACATTCTCAAGCTTGATCTTGCTTCGGTCGAACCCTCGCTGGCGGGTCCCAAGCGTCCGCAGGACCGCGTGGCACTCAGGAATGTCAAATCCGGCTTCGCCGGTTCGATGGAGGACGAGTTCAAGAAGGGCGCGGAAATCGCAAAGCGCGTTCCGGTCCAGGGCCGCAAACACGACCTCGGTCATGGCGACGTGGTGATCGCGGCGATCACGTCCTGTACCAACACATCCAATCCCAGTGTGATGATTGGCGCCGGCCTGCTTGCCCGCAAGGCGGTGGCCAAGGGTCTTGCCGTCAAGCCGTGGGTGAAGACCTCACTAGCACCCGGCTCCCAGGTCGTCGGCGAATATCTTGCAAAGTCCGGTCTGCAGAAAGATCTGGATGCGCTCGGGTTCAACCTGGTCGGCTATGGCTGCACGACCTGCATCGGCAATTCCGGACCGCTGCCGGAGGAAATTTCCAAGACCATCAGCGAGAACGATCTGGTGGCTGCTGCGGTTTTGTCCGGCAACCGTAACTTCGAGGGCCGCGTCAATCCCGACGTACGCGCCAACTATCTCGCCTCGCCGCCGCTGGTGGTGGCCTATGCGATCGCCGGTTCGATGCAGGTCGATCTGCTGAAGACACCACTCGGCACCGACAAGAAAGGCAACAAGGTGTTCCTAAAGGACATCTGGCCGACGGCGCGGGAAATCGACACGTTCATTCGCAAGAACGTCACCAAACAGCTCTTCGCAAAGAAATACGCGAACGTCTTTAAGGGTGACGCCAACTGGCGCAAGGTCACGGTCAAGGGCGGCCTGACCTATGCGTGGGACAATAAATCCACCTATGTGCAGAACCCGCCCTATTTCACGGGCATGCAGCCGCGGCCGTCGACGCTGGAAGACATCATCGATGCGCGGGTTCTGGGGCTGTTCCTGGATTCCATCACCACCGACCACATTTCTCCGGCCGGCTCGATCAAGCTCAATTCGCCGGCCGGAAAATATCTGGTCGATCACAAGGTTAAGCCGGTCGATTTCAACCAGTACGGCACGCGCCGTGGCAATCATGAAGTGATGATGCGCGGCACCTTCGCCAATATCCGCATCAAGAACCAGATGGTTCCGGGTGTTGAAGGCGGCGTGACGATTCACTATCCGTCCAAGGAGCAGATGCCGATCTACGACGCGGCGATGCGCTACAAGCAGGAAAAGGTTCCGCTAGTTGTCTTTGCCGGCAAGGAATATGGCACCGGTTCGTCGCGCGACTGGGCGGCCAAAGGCACGGTCCTTCTTGGGGTTCGCGCCGTCATCGCGCAGTCCTTCGAGCGTATCCACCGCTCCAATCTGGTCGGCATGGGGGTCATGCCGCTGGTGTTCGAGGAAGGCGCCTCGTGGCAGACGCTTGGGCTGAAGGGCAGCGAGCAGGTCACGATCCGGGGGCTGCACGGGGAACTCAAGCCGCGCCAGAAACTGATCGCTGAAATCGTGGCAGCCGACGGCAAACTCACGCGCGTTCCGCTGATCTGCCGCATCGATACGCTGGATGAACTGGAATATTTCAGGAATGGCGGCATCCTGCAGTACGTCTTGCGTCAGCTCGCGGCATAGCGGCCGCGAGCGACCAAGCACGTTTCCGTGATGCGTCTGTGCGGGTGGGTTTTCTCAAACGGCAAGGACTATTCACTGCGAAGTGAGTGGTCTGTGATTATTTTAATCGTTAGGCTGGTATATCAGATCCTTGGAAGGGTCCTTCCAAAAGAAAAGATGGAATTGACTTGAGACGTCGCCTTTTCGCGCCATCTTTCCTGTCTGCCGTGTCATGCGCATGGCTGGCATTTCTGCCCACTCAAGCGACCGGCGCCGAAATCCGCGCAGTGGTGGAACTGTTCACCAGTCAGGGTTGCTCGTCCTGCCCGCCAGCCGACAAATTGCTCGGCGAACTGGCACAGGATTCCTCAATCGTCGCGATGACTCTGCCGATCGATTACTGGGACTATCTCGGCTGGAAAGACACACTGGCCAATCCCCGGTACAGCGCCCGCCAGCGCGCTTACGCCCGTCAGCGCGGCGACCGGGAGGTCTATACGCCGCAAGTCGTTGTGAATGGCAGCCACCATGTTCTCGGCAGCGACAAGGCTGCGATCGAGCGTGCGATTTCCGAGACCCGCGGCAAGGCGATGAAAATTCCGGTCACAATCGCGGCCGTCGGCGACAAGCTCACGGTCAGCCTTCCGGATGCGGCCAGCGATCAGGTTAAGGGCGAAGTCTGGCTGTGCGCAATGGCCAGGAAAGTCCCAGTCACCATCGGCCGCGGTGAGAACAATGGCCGTGCGGTGATCTACCACAATGTCAGTCGCCGCTGGGTGAAGGTGGGCGACTGGAACGGCAAGGCAATGTCCTGGACATTGCCGGTGGCAGATATCAAGGCCGAGGGCGTGGATGCCGCCGCGGCCATTGTTCAAAGCGGAAGCGCGGACAATCCCGGTCCGATGCTGGGCGCGGCCCTAGCCAGCATTCGCTAGTTCGTCTTCCAGGAAAAAATCGGGCCGGCGGAAGCCGGCCCGAAAGCATTGGGGATTGAACCGTACTTGGAACATCGGCCCGGTCCGTTCGAGCCCCGGGGGGCTGGGGGGCTGAGGAATCCGGAACTCTACGAACCGGGCCTGAAGCTTCTATATCGCAAGCCATAGGGGCGAGCGCGGGACCGAAATTAGGCGTTATTATGGTTCACCTAACGAAGGCGTGAATTGCGACGTCTCGCCGCGCGTCTGATTTCGTTGAATTTTTCAACTTTCTACAACAGCGAGAATAGGCGCACTTGCGATCAGGTGCAGTCGGCGCGATCATGTCAATGTAAGCAAACGGAGGCGCCGCATGAGCTTTACGCCCGGCGAAACTGATCCCAGCGAGTTTCGCGGGGGCGAAAGTTCAGGACTCTGGTCCATCGCCCCCGGAAACCAGGTGACTTTCAACAGGCTGGAGCTAGATCGCATTCTTCGTCTCTATGGGCGCATGGTGGCTGCCGGAGAATGGCGGGACTACGCCATCGATTTTCTGAAAGATCGCGCCGTATTTTCCGTGTTCCGGCGCTCGTCCGAAGTCCCCATTTACCGGATCGAGAAAAATCCGAAGCTTGCCCGCAAGCAGGGCGCCTACAGCGTCGTGTCTGCGACTGGATTGATCATGCGGCGCGGCCCCGAACTCGACCGCGTGCTGCGTGTGCTCGACAGATCCCTGAGCGTGGTTGCGGGATAGGTCAGGGCTTGGTTGTCGCGCCGGGTCCCAGGTCGCGCTGCATCAAGACCGAGTCCAGCCAGCGATCGAATTTGTAGCCGACATTTTGGATCGTGCCGATCAGACGAAAGCCGGCTGCACGATGTAGTTCTATGGACGAGGTTTGCGCGGAATCGCCAATCACCGCGATCATTTGCCGGAAGCCGCGCGTTTCCGACTCAAGAATCAGATGCTCCAGCAAGGCGCGGCCCACGCCGCGCCGGTGGGCCTCCGGATGCACATAAACGCTGTCTTCCACGCTCCAGCGATACGCCGGTCGCGTCCGGTAAGGACCGGCATAGGCATAGCCTGCGATCTCGCTGCCATTCAGCGCGACGATGTAAGGAAATCCGCCATCGAGAAGAGCTTTCCGGCGGTGCGCCATCTCTTGTTCGTCGGGTGGGTCGATTTCAAACGACGCGGTGCCGTGTCGCACGGCATGCGCGTAAATTGCAGTAATGACGGGGATATCGGCTGGAGCGGCGGAACGTATCTGGATCGGCATGGGAACGTCACATGCGGCAAGAGTAAACAGTCTAGCAAAAGAAAACGCCCCGGAACGGTCCGGGGCGTTGATAACTCACAATCCTGTTCTGTCCTTTAGCGGCGGTCGCCGAAGATCCGCAGCAGCATCAGGAACAGGTTGATGAAGTCGAGATAGAGCGACAGCGCACCCATCACCGCCTTGCGGCCGGTCACGGTGCCATCGTCGGAGGCGCTGTAGATCTCCTTGATCTTCTGCGTGTCCCATGCGGTGAGACCGGCGAAGACCAGAACGCCTACAACCGAAATGATCCAGTCGAGGCCGCTCGATTTCAGGAAGATGTTCACCAGGCTGGCGACGATCACGCCGATCAGGCCCATGATCAGGAACGAGCCCATCGCCGAGAGGTTGCGCTGGGTGGTGTAGCCATACAGGCTCAATGCACCGAACGCCGCCGCCGAGACGAAGAACACGCGCGTGATCGAGGTCGCCGTGAAAGCGAGGAAGATCGTGGTCAGCGAGAGACCGAGCAGGGCGGCATAGACGAAGAACAGCAGCCGCGCGGTGCCGGCCTCAAGCGTATTGATGCGGAAGCTGATGAAAAACACCAGCGCCAGCGGTGCCAGCATTAGCACCCACATCAGCCAGCTTCCGAAAAGCGCCTGGCCGAGCGGCGTCAGCGCAACGATCGCGCCGGCTTCGTTGGTGACCGCCGACAGCTGGAAGGTCAGGAAGGCCACAACACCGGTAAGCGCCACCGCCGCAGCCATGTAGTTATAGACGCGGATCATGTGTGCGCGCAGGCCGGCGTCGATGGCGGCGGCGCGGTCGGCATAGCCGCCGCGGGAGGCTGCGACATTCCGGTCAAAGTCAGACATCAAATTTCCCTTTCAATGCCCGGACACTGCCGGGCCAGGTTGGCCACCAGCTCCTGCCGGTGACCGAGATAATACAAATGTAGGGATGGAGTCTGCGATTTTCCAGCGGTCCGTGGTCGGCCGGCCAGGCGTTAACCCCTTTCATCCAAAACAAAAAGCCCCGGACGAACCGGGGCTTTTCGAAGTCGATACCGCCCGTTTGGACTATTCCTCGCGCTGCCCCAGCAACTGCAGAAGCAGCGTGAACAGGTTAATGAAGTTCAGATACAGCGATAGCGCGCCCATAATGGCGGAGCGCTGGGCGTCCTCGCCCTCCAAGGCCCCATAAACATACTCGTTCTTCAGGCGCTGGGTGTCCCATGCGGTCAGGCCGGCAAACACCAGAACGCCCACCACCGAGACGATGAATTGCAGCGCCGAACTCTGCAGGAACAAGTTTACCAGCATGGCAATGATCACCCCGAACAGGCCCATGATCAGGAAGGAGCCCATGCCGGTGAGATCGCGCTGGGTGGTGTAGCCCCACAGGCTGAGTGCCCCGAACGAGGCGGCGGTGATGAAGAACACGCGCACGATCGAAGTCTGGGTATAGACCATGAAGATCGAGGCAAGCGAAATGCCGATCAGCGCCGAAAATACCCAGAACAGCAATTGCGCCACCGGCGGCCGTAGCCGCTGGATGCCGAAGCTGAGCACGAACACCATGGCCAGCGGCGCCAGGATGATCGCCCATTTCAGCGGGCTGACGAACAGCGCATAGCCAAGCGGCGTCAGGAATACGCTACCGCGAAGCTGCGCGGGCACCTCGACTCCGTTGCGGAGGACTTTCGCCGCCGCGGCAACATCTCCGGTCATGGACAGCATGTAGATGCCGAGCGCAGCGAAGCCGGTAATGGCAAGCCCGAGCACCATGTAATTATAGATATGAAGCATATAGGCCCGCAGGCCCTGATCGGTGACGGCTGCACTGGTGCCGCTGGTTGCCTGGCCATAACGATTGGCCATCGCATCACGATTCAAGTCCGACATTGCCGAACTCCCATTTCTGAATTGTTGTCGCCCAAACTTTCCCGGACGCACTCCGCATCCGCGAAAACTCAAATAACGTTACACCAGATTGCGGCAAAATAATCCGTCCTGAAGGTCGCAGTTTCGCACCGCACACGCGGCTGAATGCCGCAATTCTACAGGTTTCTCAGTACCGGAGCGGGCTTCTGCCCGAGCGCGCCGAAGGTGCCGATCAGGCCGAACACGATTGTGATCGTTAATGCGCCGGCGGCGGCCGTCAAAGCCGGTAGCGGGAGCCAGACATAGGTCAAATTCATCACCCGGGCGACGACCATCCACGCCGCCAGCGAGCCGGCCGCCACGCCGACCAGCGCCGTCGCGCTGCCCAGCAGGGTGTATTCTAGGGCGTAGGCTGCGATCAACCGCGCCCGCGTCGCGCCCAGCGTCTTCAGGATAACGGCGTCATAGACCCGGCTGTGGTGGCTGGCCGCCAGCGCCCCGGCCAGAACCAGGGCGGCCGCCAGCAGGGTCACCACGCTTGCACCGCGAATCGCTAAAATGAGATTCGAAACCACTGCACCGACGGCATCCAGCGCGTCCTTGACGCGAACCGTGGTGACGGCGGGAAACGCCGCGGCCATCTCCTTCAGAAGAGCGGTTTCCTCCTGCAAGGTCGATGCGCGTGGATAGGTCAGGGTGGCAATGTGCGTATGCGGCGCGCCGCGAAATGCATTCGGCGAATAGACCAGTACGAAATTGATACCGAGATTTTGCCAGTCGACGACGCGCAGATTGGCGATGGTGGCGGTGATGTTGCGGCCCAGCACATTGACAGTGACCGGATCCCCGATCTTCAGACTGAGTCCGTCTGCGATCTTCTTTTCGAACGACAGGAGCGGCGGCCCATCGTAATCCTTGCCCCACCATGTGCCTTCCACCACGCGTGATCCGGCCGGAATGTCGCCGGTATAGGTGATGCCGCGATCGCTCTGCAGGACCCACGCGGCGTTCGGCAGCGGTCTCAGATCTTCGGCCTTCACGCTATTGGCAGCGACGATACGCCCGCGCAGCATCGGCACGCGTTCGAGTGTCGCGTCGGGCGTGCGCGTCTTGATGAAGTTGTCGAAGCGTTCGGCATCCGCGGACTGGATATCGACGAAATAAAAGGCCGGCGCCTTGTCGGGCAGCGCCTGCTCGAACTGGCGGCGCAGATTGCCGTCGATCTGGATCACGGTCACAAGCAATGACACGCCAAGTCCGAGCGACAGGACGATGGTCGCGGTGAGGGCGCCCGGCCGGTGGATATTGGCGATGGCCAGCCGCAATACGGTGATGCGCGAACGCGGCAGCCGGCTGGCGATCCACATGATCAGCGCCGCGATCAGGCGCAGCGCAAGGAATGTCGCGGCCGCCGACGCCACGAAAATCGCGGCGATGCGGCGATCATAGGCAAGGAATATTGCCAGCGCGGCGAGCAGAACGGCGACGGCGGCCGTGCCGACCACATAGATCTTGCGCGGCCAGCGACTGTCGGATGCGACCTCGTCGCGGAACAGCGCTGAGACAGGAATGTCATGCGCGCGGCCGAGCGGCCACAGCGCGAAGGCCAGTGCGGTCACGAGGCCATACAGCAACGCGAGCGCCAGTTCGGGGATCTGCAAAGCCGGTTCGATCGGCAGCGGCAGGATGCCGCCGAAGGCGCGCGCAACGACGAAGGGCAGGGCGGCACCTAGCGCCAGTCCAATAATTGACCCCGCCGCCGACAGAAGAAGCACCTGCGTCAAATAAATCGAGAAAATCCGCCCTCCCGTTGCGCCCAGCGCCTTTATGGCCGCGATGCTGTCACGCTTGCGGTCGAGATGGCCCTTCACCGCGTTGGCGACGCCAACACCGCCAACCAGAAGCGCCGTCAGGCCGACAAGCGTGAGAAATTGCGTGAAGCGCTCGACATTGCGTTCCAGTTGGGGCGATGCATTGTTGCGCGTGCGGACTTCCCAGCCGGCATCCGGCAGCCGAGCCTCTGCGGCTTTTACCAGCACATCGGCGGCGCGGTCGGCGGTGTCGTTGCCGGGCAGTCGCACGCGATAATGCCAGCGCACGAGGCTTCCCGGCTGCACCAGCCCGGTGGCGCGCAAGGCAGACTCGCTCATCAGCAGCCGCGGGCCAAAACCGATGCCACCGGCGAGCTTGTCCGGTTCGGTGCGGATCGCGGCGCGAATCTCGATGCGCGCCGCGCCGACGGTGATCTGTTCGCCCGGCTTCAGATCGAGACGCACCAGCAAGGCCGCGTCGGCAGCAGCACCGAACGCGCCGTTGCGTTCGGCCAGCGCGTCACCGAGCGGAATGTCTGGCTCCAGCGTCACCTTGCCGTAAAGCGGATATGCGCCGTCGACTGCCTTGATTTCCACCAGCGCGCTGCGATCGTCCGGTGCGCGCGCCATGGCGCGCATGGTCGCGGCCGCCGACACGGCGCCGCCATTTCTGAGAAACGACAACTCCTCGGCGCCGGCTTCCCGCTGGATCAACGAGAATGCAACATCGCCGCCGAGAATGACGCGTCCCTCGCGGACCAGGCCGCCGGTGAGGCTTTCCGAAAACGACCCGACGCCGGCAATCGCCATCACGCCAAGCGCGATGCAGGCAATGAAGACGTAGAAACCGCGCAGGCCGCCACGCAGTTCACGCAGGGCGAAACGCAGCGGCAGCAAGCGTGACGCATGCGAGGACTGTGATGACGCAGCCACTCTCATGCGCGTGCGACCTCGCGCAACGGTGTATCGTCGATGCGTCCCGAGCGCAGGCGCACGACGCGGTCGCAGCGCGCGGCAAGACCGGGATCATGCGTGACAAGAACAAGCGTCGTGCCGCGCGTGCGATGGCCTTCGAACAGCAATTCGATCACCTGCTTGCCGGTGGTTTCGTCGAGATTTCCGGTTGGCTCGTCGGCGACAAGAATGGACGGACTTGGCGCCAGCGCGCGGGCCAGCGCCACGCGCTGCTGCTCGCCGCCCGACAGTTGCGCAGGATAGTGCTGCAAACGGTCCTTTAGGCCCACCGTCGCAAGCTCGTTTTCGGCTCGGGTATAGGCGTCGGCGGCACCGGCCAGCTCCAGCGGCACCGCGACATTCTCGATGGCGGTCATGGTTGGGATGAGATGAAAAGACTGGAACACGATCCCGATATTGCCGCCGCGAAAACGGGCCAGGGCATCCTCGTCGAGACGGGTCAGGTCCTGTCCGGCGACCACGATAGTGCCGGTGTCGGCGCGTTCCAGGCCGGCCATGACCATTAATAGCGTCGATTTGCCCGAGCCCGAGGGTCCGACCATTCCGATCGCTTCGCCCCGCCCTATATTCAGCGCGATATCCTTGAGGATATGGACGCGGGCGGCACCCCGGCCGAGCGAAAGATTGACGTTTGAGAGGGAAACGGCCGGCTGGGAAGAAGAGGGTTTTGACATGGTATCGCTATGTTTGGGGCCGCTGTGGTGGCCGACGATTGTGATCAAAAAGAGCCTCGCCCGGCCCGCTCATATGGGAAGATTCTTGCCATGATCCATAGACCTCAAGCGACCGCCATCGGTGCGATGGCCTTGGCCGCCTTTTTGGCTCTGTCCCTGCCGGCCGCCGCCGACCGGCCGGTCAAGATCGTGGCCTTCGGGGATTCGCTGACCGCAGGCTATGGCCTGTCGGCGACCGAGGCTTTTCCCGCCCGGTTGCAGCAGGCTCTGGCCGCGAAGGGCCATGCCGTCGAGATCGTGAATGCGGGGGTGTCGGGCGACACCGCGTCGGGCGGATTGGCCCGGCTCGACTGGTCGGTGCCCGATGGCACCGATGCAGTGATCGTCGAGCTCGGCGCCAACGACATGCTGCGCGGCGTCGATCCGAAAGTCACCCGCGCCGCGCTTGATACGCTGCTTGGCCGGCTTAAGCAGCGCGGAATCGAAATCCTGTTCACTGGAATGCGGGCGGCGCCCAATCTCGGTGCTGAATATGGGCAGGCATTCGAAAAATTATTCTCCGATCTCGCCGCCAAATACGATGTCGTGTTCTATCCATTCTTTCTGGACGGCATCGCGGCGCAGGCAAAATTTGCGTTGCGCGACGGCGTGCATCCCAACGCCGACGGGGTTATTGGAATTGTGACAGGCATATTACCGAAGGCCGAGGAATTGATTGCCCGCGTCAAGACGAAGAAAGGCAGCTAGCCTCTTGCGTGTGTGGGCCGAATCTTCTTCAGTCAGTGCCGTGCTGTTGCGCGGTTGAGCTCTTTCGGGAGGTGTCTCGATGCCACGTATCTTCACCGGGCTCGAGATTCCCGATCAGGTCGGGCAAACCCTGTCGTTCCAGCGCGGCGGCTTGCAAGGCGCGCGCTGGATTGATCCCAAAAATTATCATCTGACACTGCGCTTCATCGGCGATGTCGATTTCGTTGTCGCGCGCGAGATCGTTTCTCTGCTCGGTCGCGTGAGTCGCAAGCCGTTCGATTTCAGGCTGAATGGCCTGTCGTCATTCGGCGGCAACCGGCCGCGTGCGCTGGTCGCGACCGTGGCACCGTCACCGTCGCTCCTGGAATTGCAGGCCGAACACGAACGTTTGATGCGGCGGGTGGGGTTGGAGCCGGAAACGCGAAAATATACCCCGCATGTCACGCTGGCGCGGCTGCGCGATACGTCAAGCCGGCAGGTGGCGGATTATCTCGCCGGACGCGGCTATTTCCAGCCGTTAGCGGTGCATGTGGAGCGGTTTGTCTTGTTTTCTTCGCGTGCCTCGAGCGGCGGCGGGCCTTATGTGATCGAGGAGGCCTTTGCCCTCGACGGACATCAGGCGCTGCGTGCGATCTGAAGGTCGGACTGGCTTGGCATCACCTCGACGCCGCGAAAATGGATCTCGTTGAAGTGCAGCTTGCGGGCCTCTTCGGCCGCGCGCGAGATCAGCGACTGCACGATGGGATGCGACTGGTAGCCGGGTTCGGCGGTCACCACCGCTTGTGCGCGTTTGGCGTTACGGTCGGGAATGATTTCAACGCCCGCGCGCTGCGTGCCGTCGACATAGGCCGCGACCAGAATGGCGCGTTCCGACATCAGGCGGAGACAATGCGCGTCGATGGCGCGATCGTCGTTGCCGCTGGAGAAATGCAGGCAGCGGTCGAGATAATGCAGCCGCAACAGATGAGCGTGGTGGTCCTCGATGCGACCCGGGCCCGGAACCTGGATGTCGATAGTGTGGCTGGTCATGTCGTTCCCCGAAACGTCCCGGAAACGATGCTAGGCCGCAATAGGTACCGGGCGGTTAACGTCAGCCGGCCTTAAGAGTGTGTGATTGCGCATCCAGCATGGCGGTCGCCAGGCTCTGGCCGTCGTTCACCATTTCGCGCATCAGGGACATCGGCGTCGGCCGCGGGGTCTCCAGCTCGCAGACCACATTGCCGAAATCGAACGACAATTCGGCGTCGAATTTGCGAGCCAGTTGCTGCATGCGCTTGTTGTCGGCGAGGCAGGCCATGTGCAGGAACTTCACGCCGCGATTGCGGGCGGTGAGCAGGGTGCGTTCCAGCAATGCGGAACCGACGCCATGGCTTTGCCAGGGGCTCTCGACACTGAAGGCGGCTTCCGCCTCACGGGTGAGGTAGCGCGGGCCGAGAAAGCGCAATTCAGCAACGCCGCGCAGGACGCCGTCCACGAAAAAGCCGTGCAGCATGGCGTCGAGGCCGGCCGCATGTTCGGTGTGATTGCGAATGCAATCATCGGAAACCGTGCCGCCAAAGCGCCGGCGGCGGCTCTCCTGGTCCAAACGCAGCAAATGCTCGCGGTATTTATCGGCTTCGCCGACCCATAATTTCCGGATCAGCCCGCCATCGGTCAGCAACTCGTCCATTGAGGGTCTCCTGACATTGCGTCGAAAGACCTCCCGCCATCTCCTCCAGAGACGTGGCGCGTGCTCGCACACCCGCCGGAATCATTCATACAGATAATGGTGCGATGCAACATTTGCGTGACGAAGCCAAGCCCGAATTGTGGGCGCTGCGTGCCAGAATTTTGTTTTTGTGATTAAAAATCCCTGAATCGCGCCTGTGGGGCGGTTTCCGGTGTGGCTTGCGGCGCAAGGCAGGCGGCGGTAAGGCCTGTCCGTTTCTCCGTTTTCCCGCACCCGATTTCCAGACATGTCCGGCAACGTCAGCGCCCGCTATGCCGCCCTGGTCGACGAGGGCCGGATCGAGGCCGACCTCCGGCAAGACCGGGCGGTGCAACGGCTGTCGGCGCTGGAAGAGCGGGTCGCGCAGCACCGGCTGGCGCGCAAGTCGTCGTCGCTGGGCTGGCTGTTCGGCAAGAAAGACAAGACGGCCACCAAGGGCCTCTACATCCACGGCAGCGTCGGGCGCGGCAAGACGATGCTGATGGACCTGTTCTTCGAGTCGTCGCCGGTGGCGCGCAAGCGACGTGTGCATTTCCACGAATTCATGGCCGACGTGCACGAACGGGTACACGAGATCCGCAGCCGCCAGAAGAACGGCGAAGCCGCAAGCGAAGATGCGATTCTGGTTGCGGCGTCGGCCATCGCCGACGAGTCGTGGTTGCTGTGCTTCGACGAATTCCACGTCACCGACATCGCCGACGCGATGATCCTCGGACGGCTTTTCACGAGGCTGTTCGAGCGCGGAGTCGTTGTGGTGGCGACCTCGAACGTGATGCCGCAGGATCTCTATCGCGACGGATTGAACCGTGCGCTGTTCCTGCCTTTCATCGCACAGTTGCAGGCGTCTATGGATGTGATCGAACTCGACGCCCGCACGGATTATCGGCTGGAGAAGCTGGTGCGCGGGAAGGTCTGGCATGTGCCGGCGAATGATGTCGCCGATGCTGCGCTGGACGCGGCGTGGTTGCGCGTCACCCTCGGCGATGGCGGTACGCCGCTCGATCTGGTCGTGAAAGGACACATCTTGCATGTGCCGCGTGCCGCGCATGGTGCCGCGCGTTTTTCATTCGAGGACTTGTGCGGGAAGCCATTGGGTGCGGCGGATTACCTGCGCATTGCACACGATTTTCATACTGTCATCGTCGATCACATTCCGGTCATGGATTTTGCGCGGCGCAACGAGGCCAAGCGCTTCATCACGCTCATCGATACATTTTATGACAATGCGGTGAAACTGATCGCCTCGGCGGAGGCGCCGCCGCATCAACTCTATGTGGCGGATGAAGGCGTTGAGGCGATGGAGTTCGAGCGCACCGCATCGCGGCTGATCGAAATGGGATCACAGAGCTATCTGGCGTTGCCGCATGGCAAACTGGACGGTGCGGCGCAGGCCGGCGGTATTGTCGAGACCTGAAAGCCCCTTGGACAGGCTCCCGTTTTGACGCATGATTGCGGCTTGTCTGCAGGGGGCAGCGCATGCGTATGGTCCGGACGTCGTTTCAAGCGGCTGTTGCCGGGATCGGTCTTCTGGGTCTCACGGCCTGCGGCGACAGCAAGCCGCAGCAACCGGCCGCTTCGGGTCCCCCGCCAGCGGTCACCGTGGTGAAGGCGGCGAGCGAAGACATCAGGCCGACCGTGTCGTTCACCGGCCGCGTCGAAGCGCGGGACAAGGTCGATCTGCGTGCCCGCGTCGACGGTTTTCTCGAAAAGCGCCTGTTTACCGAAGGTGCCGATGTGAAGCAGGACGAATTGCTGTTCGTTCTCGAAAAGGGACAATACCAGGCCGCCGTCGAGCAGGCGCGCGGCGCGCTGGAGCAGGCGCAGGCCGCTCTCAAACTCGCCGATATCGAACTGGCGCGGCAAACCGAGTTACTGCAAAAGGGCGCGGGCACGCAGGCGCGGGTAGACGACGCCACCGCCAAGCAGGGCCAGGCGCACGGTGAAATGCTGTCGCAGAAGGCTTCGCTCGACAAGGCGCTGCTCAATCTCAGCTACACCGACATCAAGGCGCCGCTGGCGGGCCGTATCGGGCGCGCCGCTCTGTCGGTTGGAAATTTTGTTGGTCCTTCCAGCAATGCGCTGGCGACCATTGTGAGCCAGGATCCGATCTACGTAACCTTCCCTGTGACGCAGCGGGAAATCCTGGCGATCCGCAAGCAGAATGTCGGCACGCCGGATCAGGCGACGATCTTTGTGCAGCTCGCCGATGGCAGCCGCTACGCTCATCCCGGCAGGATCAATTTTCTGGACGTCACCGTGAATCAGGGCACCGACACCGTGCAGGTGCGCTCGTCCTTCCCCAATCCCGATCGCCTCCTGGTCGACGGCCAGCTGGTGAGCGTGATCGCGGAGGCCGGCAAGAGCGAGACCGCGTTGCTGGTGCCGCAGCAGGCGCTGCAATTCGATCAGGCTGGCACGTATGTGCTTGTGATCGATAATGACAACAAGGTGCAGGTCCGCCGCATCGAAACCGGGGACAATCGCGGTGCGCAAGTAATCGTCCGCAAGGGCCTGGCGGCCGGCGAACGCTTGGTGACTGAAGGGATTCAGAGGGTTCGTCCGGGCCTGACCGTCAATGCCACCGAGGCCGGACCGGGGCCCAGAACATGATTTCCGGCGTTTTCATCGACCGCCCGCGGTTCGCCATCGTCATCTCGATTGTCATCACGCTCGCGGGCGCGATCGCGATGTTGCAGATTCCGATCGCGCAATATCCCAATATCGTTCCGCCGCAGATCTCCGTCACCGCCAGCTATGTCGGCGCTGGGGCCGAAGTGGTCGAGGCGACGGTGGCGCAGCCGATCGAGTCGCGCGTGATCGGCGTCGACAACATGCTCTACATGAAGTCGACCAGCGGAAATGACGGCAGTTATACGCTCAACATCACCTTTGCCGTCGGCACCGATCCCGATCTCAACAACGTTAAGGTGCAGAACCGCGTCTCGCTTGCGGAAGCGCAATTGCCGCAGGAGGTCCGCAGCCAGGGAATCAGCGTTACCAAGAAATCCTCCGCGCTGCTGCAGGTCGTCAATCTGACGTCGCCGGGCGGTCGTTACGATCAGCTCTTTCTCAGCAATTACGCGACCATCAATGTCATCGACACCCTGAAGCGAGTGCGTGGCGTCGGCGATGTCGCTCTGTTCAATACCGCCGATTACAGCATGAAGGTGTGGCTCGACACTGACCGGCTCACCAGCTTTGGCCTCACGCCGTCGGATATCGCGGCTGCGCTCAAGCAGCAGAATATCCAGGCCGCCGTCGGCCGTATCGGCGCGCAGCCGGCGTTGCCCGATCAGCAATTCCAGCTCAGCATCCAGACCAAGGGCAGGCTGTCGACCGTGCAGGAATTCGGTGGCGTGGTCGTGCGCGCCAATCCGGACGGATCCTTCGTGCGCATAAGGGATATCGGACGCGTGGAGCTGGCGGCGCGTCTGTCGGAAACGCAGGGCCGTCTGGACGGCTCGCCCGCGGCGGTCATCGGCATCTATCAGTCGCCCGGCGGCAATGCGATCGACAGCGCGGACGCGATCCGCAAGGCCATGACGCAGCTTAAGGCGGCGTTTCCCGAGGGTCTCGATTACCAGGTGACTTACGACACCACGGTGTTCGTAAAGGAGAGTGTGACGGCCGTTGTGCATACGCTGTTCGAAGCGTTCGTGCTGGTGGTGATTGTCGTCTTTCTGTTTCTTGGAAATTTCCGCGCCACGCTGATTCCACTGGTCGCCGTTCCGGTGTCGCTGATCGGCACTTTCGCAATCATGTTGGCGCTCGGCTTCTCCGCCAACACGGTATCGCTGCTGGCGCTGGTTCTTGCGATTGGCATCGTGGTCGACGACGCGATCGTGGTTGTGGAGGCCGTGGAAGCGCAGCTTGAAAAAGACCCAACCATGGCACCGGCCGAGGCTGCGCGCCGCGCGATGCAGGAAATCACGGCGCCGATCATCGCGATCACGCTCGTGTTGCTCTCGGTGTTCGTGCCGGTCGCCTTCATTCCAGGTATTGCCGGTGAATTGTTCCGCCAGTTCGCCGTCGCGGTCTCCGTGTCGATGCTGATTTCGGCGCTGAACGCTCTGACTCTCTCACCAGCTTTATGCGCGGTGTTTCTGCGCGCACATCACGGCCCGCGCCGTGGACCGGTCAAGTATGTCATGGCGGGTATCGACAAGGCGCGCGATGGCTATGCCATCGTGGTCGGCAAGCTGGTGCGGCTGGCGGTTCTGGGTGTTGTTGCCCTGTTAGTGGTCATGGGCGGCGTCGGCTGGCTGTTCAAAATCACTCCGACCGGCTTCCTGCCGGCGGAAGACCAGGGCGCCATCTTCGCCGAAGTTCAGCTGCCGGAAGGCGCGTCGGTGAATCGCACCGACGCCGTGACCAGGCGCGTTGAGGAAATCGCGCGCAACACCGCAGGCGTGGCGAATGTCACCTCGGTGGTTGGCTACAGCATGCTGGATGGGTTGGTGAAATCCAATTCGGCGCTGCTGATCCTGACATTAAAACCATTCGACGACCGCAAGACGCAGGCTTTGTCGTCCGACGGGATCATCGTGAAACTGCGCGGTGAATTACAGGGTTTGCGCGAGGCTCTGGTCTTCGCATTCAACCTGCCGCCGATTATCGGACTGGGAACCGGCAGCGGCTTCGAGTATCAGCTGCTCAGTCTGGCCGGGTCGAGTCCCGCCGAGATTGCGGGCGTCGCGCGCGCCTTGGTGTTCGCGGCCAATCAGGATCCGGCGCTCCGTGGTGTGTTCACGACATACGCCGCCAACACCCCGCAGCTTTATCTCGATATCGACCGCGAGAAAGTGCAAACGCTGGGCATCAATCTGGCCGATGTCTTCAATGCGCTGCAGTCGATTCTGGGCAGCGCCTATATCAACGACTTCAACCTTTTCGGCCGTACCTGGCAGGTCAATATCCAGGGCGAAGCGTCCGAGCGCAGCAAAATCGACGACATTTACCGTATCAACGTGCGCAACAGGAACGGCGATATGGTTTCGGTGCGTGCCTTTGCCGAGGCGCGACTGATTCTCGGGCCGCAGATGGTGCTGCGCTACAACAATTTCCGCAGCGTCACGATCACCGGCAATCCAGCGCCGGGTCACAGTTCCGGAGATGCGATCGCCGCGATGGAGAAACTGTCGGCGAGCACGTTGCCGCAAGGCTACAGCTACGAATGGACCGGTACGGCGCTGCAGGAAAAGGAAGCCGCTGGCAAGACCACCACGGTGCTGCTGCTCGCGATCCTGTTCGCCTATCTGTTCCTCGTGGCATTGTACGAAAGCTGGTCGATTCCGATTTCGGTGCTGCTGTCAGTCTCCGTCGGCGTGCTCGGCGCCATTGCCGCCCTGCTGGTCACCGGCCTGTCGTTCGATCTTTACGCCCAGATCGGACTGGTGGTGCTGATCGCGCTGGCGGCGAAGAACGGCATTCTCATCGTAGAATTCGCGAAGGAGCGTCGCGAGCACGGCCTGTCAATCCAGGATGCTGCGGTGGAAGGCGCGCGGGAGCGCTTCCGGGCCGTGATGATGACCAGCTTCGCCTTTATCGCCGGGCTGATTCCGCTGGTGATCGCGACCGGCGCCGGCATGCTGAGCCGTCGCGGCGTCGGCACCGCGGTGTTTGGTGGCATGCTGGCCGCGGCATTTTTCGGGATTTTCATGATCCCGGTGCTCTATGTGATCCTCCAGTGGCTGCGCGAAAAAATAAAAGGCACGTCGAAAAAATCCGCCGCAGCATCGCAGGCCGGAGCCGCACCTCACTCCTGAAAATATTTTCTCGGGCCCCGCCGAAGGGGGCTTGGCAAGCGCTTGTCTTGTTGGAATAATGTATTCCACGGGAGTGAAATGCAGGCCGGACACGCTCCGTCAAAGGCCTTCTTGTCGATAGCCGCGTGACGGGTTAACCACCGCGCGGCCGCGATTTTGCGGCAGTTCCATTCGAGGTCTATTCCACATGGCGCGTCCCAAGATTGCATTGATCGGCTCCGGCCAGATCGGCGGCACGCTCGCTCATCTCATCGGATTGAAGGAACTCGGCGACGTCGTCATGTTCGACATCGCCGAAGGCGTCCCGCAGGGCAAATCGCTCGATATCGCGCAGTCCTCGCCGGTCGACGGCTTCGATTCCCGGCTGGCAGGCACAAATTCCTATGACGCCATCGAAGGCGCCTCGGTCTGCATCGTCACCGCCGGCGTGCCGCGCAAGCCCGGCATGAGCCGCGACGATCTGCTCGGCATCAATCTGAAGGTGATGGAGCAGGTCGGTTCCGGCATCAAGAAATACGCTCCCAACGCCTTCGTCATCTGCATCACCAATCCGCTCGATGCCATGGTGTGGGCGTTGCAGAAATATTGCGGCCTGCCCAAGACCATGGTGGTCGGCATGGCGGGCGTGCTCGATTCGGCGCGGTTCCGTTATTTCCTCGCCGACGAATTCAATGTGTCGGTGGAAGACGTCACCGCCTTCGTGCTCGGCGGCCACGGCGACACCATGGTGCCGCTGGTGCGCTATTCCACCGTCGCCGGCATTCCGCTGCCCGACCTCGTGAAGATGGGCTGGACCACCGAGAAGCGCATGGACGATATCGTGACGCGCACCCGCAATGGCGGTGCCGAGATCGTCAATCTGCTCAAGACCGGCTCCGCCTTCTATGCGCCCGCTGCCTCGGCGATTGCGATGGCGGAAAGCTATCTCAAGGACAAGAAGCGCGTGCTGCCGTCGGCCGCCTATATCAACGGCGAATACGGCGTGAAGGATCTTTACGTCGGCGTGCCGGTGGTGATCGGCGCCAAGGGCGTGGAGCGTATTGTCGAGATCGAGCTGACCTCGGCGGAGCGCGACATGTTCAACAAGTCGGCGGAGTCAGTGCAGACGCTGGTCGAGGCCTGCAAGAAGATCGCGCCGGATCTTGGAAAGTAAAACACGTATGGGGCGGCCGGACATGCGCCGGCTGGCCAGGGGGACGGAATGAATATTCACGAGTACCAAGCCAAGACGGTGCTGCGGGATTTCGGTGTGCCGGTGCCGCGCGGCATTCCGGCTTTCTCGGTCGATGAAGCGGTCAAGGCCGCGCAGGACATGGGCGGCCCGGTCTGGGTGGTGAAGGCCCAGATCCATGCCGGCGGCCGCGGCAAGGCCGGCGGCGTCAAGGTCGTGAAATCGATCGACGACGTCAGAAAGGAATCGCAGCGCATTCTCGGCTCGACGCTGGTGACGCATCAGACCGGTCCGCAGGGCAAGGAAGTCCGCCGTCTCTACATCGAGGAAGGCTCCGCCATCGACAAGGAATTCTACCTGTCGATGCTGGTGGATCGTGAATCCTCGCGCGTCGCCATCGTCGTCTCCACCGAAGGCGGCATGAATATCGAGGAAGTGGCGCACGACACGCCGGAGAAGATCACCACCATTACGGTCGATCCGGTGGCCAATATCTGCCCGCATCATGTGCGGCGCGTCTCCAAGGCGCTGGGCCTCGACGCCGACCTGCAGAAGCAGATGAGCCCGCTTCTGACCAATCTTTATAAGGCGTTTGTCGACACCGACATGGCGCTGCTGGAGATCAACCCGCTGGTCGTCACCAAGGACAAGAAGCTCATCTGCCTCGACGCCAAGGTCGGTTTCGACTCAAACGCGCTGTTCCTGCATCCCAAGATCGCGGAACTGCGCGACGAGACCGAAGAGGACGAGAAGGAGATCGAGGCCTCGAAATTCGATCTCAACTATATCGCGCTCGACGGCTCGATCGGCTGCATGGTGAACGGCGCCGGCCTCGCCATGGCGACCATGGACATCATCAAGCTGTATGGCTCCTCGCCCGCCAACTTCCTCGATGTCGGCGGCGGCGCGACGAAAGAAAAGGTGGCGGCGGCGTTCAAGATCATCACCTCCGATCCGAAGGTGAAGGGCATCCTGGTCAACATCTTCGGCGGCATCATGCGCTGCGACGTGATCGCGGAAGGCGTGGTGGCGGCGGTGAAGGAGGTCGGCCTGAAGGTGCCGCTGGTGGTGCGCCTGGAAGGAACCAATGTCGAGCTCGGCAAGAAGATCATCAAGGAATCCGGACTGAACGTGCTGCCGGCCGACGATCTCGACGACGCCGCGCAGAAAGTGGTCAAGGCCGTGAAGGAAGCCGCGTAATGTCCATCCTCATCGACAAGAACACCAAGGTCATCTGCCAGGGCTTCACCGGCAAGAACGGCACCTTCCATTCCGAGCAGGCGATTGCCTACGGCACCAAAATGGTCGGCGGCACCTCGCCGGGCAAGGGCGGCACCACCCATCTCAACCTGCCGGTCTTCGACACCGTCGCGGAAGCGCGCGCCAAGACCGGCGCCGACGCGAGCGTGATCTACGTGCCGCCGCCGGGCGCGGCCGACGCGATCGCGGAAGCGATCGAGGCGGAAATTCCGCTGATCGTCTGCATCACCGAAGGCATTCCGGTCAGTCACATGGTGAAGGTGAAGCGCTCGCTGTGCGGATCGAAGTCGCGGCTGATCGGCCCGAACTGCCCCGGCGTGATGACCGCGGGCGAATGCAAGATCGGCATCATGCCGGGCAATATCTTCAAGCCCGGCAAGGTCGGCATCGTGTCGCGCTCCGGCACGCTGACCTATGAGGCGGTGTTCCAGACCACGGCGGAAGGCTTGGGCCAGACCACGGCCGTCGGCATCGGCGGCGATCCGGTGAAGGGCACCGAGTTCATCGAGATGCTGGAAATGTTCCTGGCCGATCCGAAGACCGAAGCCATCATCATGATCGGCGAGATCGGCGGCAGCGCGGAAGAAGACGCCGCGCAGTTCATCAAGGACGAAGCCAAAAAGGGCCGCCGGAAGCCGATGGCCGGCTTCATCGCCGGCCGCACCGCGCCTCCGGGGCGCCGCATGGGTCATGCCGGTGCGATCATTTCCGGCGGAAAAGGCGATGCGGAATCGAAAATCGCGGCGATGGAATCGGCGGGAATTAAAGTGTCGCCGTCGCCGGCCCGGATCGGCAAGACGCTGGTCGAGGTGCTGAAAGGCTAAGACACTGGATTTTCAATAAAATCCGTAGCGTTTCACGGGAAACAATTCCTATCCGGCGAAGCCGCGGTCCCGGGATCGCGGCTTTGTCATGCTCGTAGACATCCCGATCCTCGGCGTACGAGGATTTCCGGTCCGGCCGAAACAGCCGCCTTTTCAAGGAGTCATGCTCGTAGCAACCAGCGTTGCTCGGCCGAGGAAATGCGCTGCACGCATCATGAAGAAATGGAATATAAATTCATTCTTTCGTCATCTAATCGTAGCCGCATTAACCTCTTATCTGTAGAAAGAACCCGTTTGGGGAACACTTTTGGGCCGATTCGAGCCCATTTGCCGCTGCCGGGCGGCAAACAGATGACGATTCAGGACGCCAGATGTCACGCCAGGACGCGAACGCCGCTTTCGCCCTTACCTCTTTTCTCTACGGCGGCAACGCCGCCTATATCGAAGACCTCTACGCCAAATACGAAGCCGACCCGGCCTCGGTCGATGCCGAGTGGCAGTCCTTTTTCCAGAGCCTGAAGGACGACCCGGCCAGCGTCGAAAAGAGCGCGCGCGGCGCCTCCTGGAAAAAGCCGAACTGGCCGGTGCGCGCCAACGGCGATCTGGTCGCCGCGCTCGACGGCAACTGGGCCGAGACCGAGAAGGCGCTCGGCGACAAGATCAAGGGCAAGGCGCAGACCCGCGGCGTCGATCTCTCCACTGCCGACGTGCAGCAGGCCACGCGCGACTCCATTCACGCATTGATGCTGATCCGCGCCTATCGCGCGCGCGGGCATTTCCACGCCAGGCTCGATCCGCTCGGCATGGAGCCGGAGAAGAACGAGGAGGAGCTCGATCCGCGCTCCTACGGCTTCACCGAAGCCGACATGGATCGCAGGATCTTCCTCGACAAGGTGCTGGGTCTGGAATTCGCCACCTTGCGCGAGATCGTCGCCATCCTGCGCCGCACCTATTGCCAGACGCTTGGCGTCGAGTTCATGCACATCTCCAATCCGGCGCAGAAGGCCTGGATCCAGGAGCGCATCGAAGGCAAGGACAAGGAAATCACCTTCACGCGCGAAGGCAAGCGCGCGATCCTGAACAAGCTGGTCGAAGCCGACGGCTTCGAGAAATTCCTTGACGTCAAATATACCGGCACCAAGCGCTTCGGCCTCGACGGCGGCGAGTCGCTCGTACCCGCGCTGGAACAGATCATCAAGCGCGGCGGCAATCTCGGCGTGAAGGACATCGTGTTCGGCATGGCGCATCGCGGCCGGCTCAATGTGCTGACGCAGGTGCTGGGCAAACCGCATCGCGTGCTGTTCCATGAATTCAAGGGCGGCTCGGCGACGCCGGACGAAGTCGAAGGCTCCGGCGACGTGAAGTACCATCTCGGCGTGTCGTCCGACCGCGAGTTCGACGGCAACAAGGTGCATCTGTCGCTGGCACCGAACCCCTCGCATCTCGAGATCGTCGATCCCGTCGTGCTGGGCAAAGTGCGCGCCAAGCAGGACCAGCTCGGCGCCACGCCGGAAGACCGCACCATGGCGCTGCCGCTGCTGGTTCACGGCGACGCGGCCTTTGCCGGCCAGGGCGTGGTGGCGGAATGCTTCGGCCTGTCGGAGCTGAAAGGCTATCGCACCGGCGGTTCGATCCATTTCATCGTCAACAACCAGATCGGCTTCACCACCTATCCGCGCTATTCGCGTTCGTCGCCCTATCCGTCGGATGTGGCGAAGATGATCGAGGCGCCGATCCTGCACGTGAACGGCGACGATCCGGAAGCGGTGGTGTTCGCGGCCAAGATCGCGATCGAATACCGGCAGAAATTCGCCAAGCCGGTCGTGATCGACATGTTCTGCTATCGCCGCTTCGGCCACAACGAAGGCGACGAGCCGGCGTTCACCCAGCCGCTGATGTACAAGCTGATCCGGGCGCACCCCTCCACGCTCGATCTGTATTCGAAGAAGCTGATCGGCGAAGGCGTCGTCACCGATGGCGAAGTCGACAAGATGAAGGCCGACTGGCGCGCGCGGCTCGAGGCCGAGCACGAAGCCGGCCAGGGCTACAAGCCGAACAAGGCCGACTGGCTCGACGGCCGCTGGGCCGGACTGAAAGTGGCCGGCGAGATCGACGATCCGCGCCGCGGCGTCACCGGCGTCGAGATCGACGCGCTGAAGGAGATCGGCCGCAAGATCACGACGCTGCCGAAGGATTTTCACGCCCACAAGACGATCCAGCGTTTCCTCGACAATCGCCGCAAGGCGATCGAGAGCGGCGAGGGCATCGACTGGGCGACCGCGGAAGCGCTCGCCTTTTGCACGCTGCTGGACGAAGGCCATCCCGTGCGCCTGTCCGGGCAGGATTGCGAACGCGGCACCTTCTCGCAGCGCCATTCGGTTCTGTTCGATCAGGAAAACGAGGCGCGCTACACGCCGTTCAATCAGCTGAGGGAGAACCAGGCGCGTTACGAGGTTCTCAATTCGATGCTCTCGGAAGAGGCCGTGCTCGGCTACGAATACGGCTATTCGACCGCCGAGCCGAATGCGCTGACATTGTGGGAAGCCCAATTCGGCGACTTCGCCAACGGCGCGCAGGTGGTGTTCGACCAGTTCATCTCTTCCGCCGAACGCAAATGGCTGCGCATGTCGGGCCTCGTCTGCCTGCTGCCGCATGGCTATGAAGGGCAGGGCCCGGAACATTCCTCGGCGCGGCTCGAGCGTTTCCTGCAGATGTGCGCGGAAGACAACATGCAGGTGGCGAACTGCACGACGCCAGCGAACTATTTCCACATCCTGCGCCGGCAATTGAAGCGCGAGATCAGGAAGCCCCTGATCCTGATGACGCCGAAGTCGCTGCTGCGCCACAAGCGCGCGACGTCGCGGCTGGACGAGATGGGCGCCGAAACCACGTTCCATCGCGTGCTGTGGGACGATGCGCAGATGCTCAAGGGCGAGAAGATCAAGCTTGTCGCCGACGACAAGATCCGCCGCGTCGTGCTGTGCTCCGGCAAGGTCTATTACGATCTGTACGAGGAGCGCGAGAAGCGCGACGTCAACGACATCTATCTCATGCGCGTGGAGCAGCTCTATCCGTTCCCGTCCAAGGCGCTGGTGCACGACCTGTCGCGCTTCAAGCAGGCGGAGATCGTGTGGTGCCAGGAAGAGCCGCGCAACATGGGCTCGTGGTTCTTCGTCGATACCTTCCTGCGCTGGGTGCTGGAGCAGATCGGCGCCAGGCACAGGCAGCCGCGCTATGCCGGACGTCCGGCGGCGGCGGCGACCGCGACCGGCCTGATGTCGAAGCATCTCGCGCAGCTCAAGCAGATGATGGACGAGGCGCTGGGGTAATTTCTGTCACCCTCCCCTGGAGGGGGAGGGTCGGCGAACATCGAACGAATGTGAGATGTGAGCCGGGGTGGGTGAAACTGCGACGACATCGGTCACCCCACCCCGCCGCTCGCTCCGCTCACGGCGACCCTCCCCCTCCAGGGGAGGGTGGAAAAACTGAGAGACCGAAAACAATGACCGACATCCGTGTTCCCACCCTCGGCGAATCTGTCACCGAGGCGACCATCGGCAAATGGTTCAAGAAGGCGGGCGATGCCGTCGCCGTCGACGAGCCGCTGGTCGAGCTCGAGACCGACAAGGTGACGATCGAGGTGCCGGCGCCCGCCGCCGGCGTGCTCTCGGAGATCGCGGCCAAGGACGGCGATACGGTCGCGGTCGGCGCGCTGCTCGGCCAGATCAAGGAAGGCGCCGGCGGCGCGAAGCCCGCGACGGCCGCCGCCACCGCAACCGGCTCGCCGGACAAGAAGACCGGCACCACCGCGCCGATCAAGGCCGGCGAGGAAGAGGTGAAAGCCCGGGGCCAGGACAAGCCTGAAGCCGCGACGCCGAAACCCTCCGGCGACATGCCGCTGGCGCCGTCGGTGCGCAAGCTCTCGGCCGAAAGCGGCGTCGATGCCGCCACCGTCCCGGGCTCCGGCAAGGATGGCCGCGTCACCAAGGGCGACCTGATGGCGGCGATCGAACGCGCGGCCTCCGCGCCGACGCCGGTCGGCCAGCCGGCTGCGGCCGTGCAAGTCCGCGCGCCGTCGCCCGCCGACGACGCCGCGCGCGAGGAACGCGTGAAGATGACGCGGCTGCGTCAGACCATCGCGCGCCGCCTGAAGGACGCCCAGAACACCGCCGCCATGCTGACGACCTTCAACGAGGTCGACATGAAGCCGGTGATGGACCTGCGCGCCCAATACAAGGACTTGTTCGAGAAGAAGCACGGCGTGAAGCTCGGCTTCATGGGCTTCTTCGTGCGCGCCTGCGTGCAGGCGCTGAAGGAGATTCCGGCGGTCAACGCCGAGATCGACGGCGCCGACATCATCTACAAGAACTATTATCACGTCGGCATTGCCGTCGGCACCGAGAAGGGTCTCGTGGTGCCGGTGGTGCGCGATTGCGACCGCAAGTCGCTCGCCGAGATCGAAAAGAACATCACCGATTTCGGCCGGCGCGCGCGCGACGGCGCGCTCAAGATCGAGGAGATGCAGGGCGGCACCTTCACCATCACCAATGGCGGCATCTACGGCTCGCTGATGTCGACGCCGATCCTGAACGCACCGCAATCCGGCATCCTCGGCATGCACAAGATCCAGGAACGTCCGGTGGCGCATGACGGCAAGATCGAGATCCGGCCGATGATGTATCTCGCGCTGTCCTACGATCATCGCATCGTCGACGGCCGCGAGGCGGTGACGTTCCTCGTGCGGGTGAAAGAGAATCTGGAAGATCCGGCAAGGATTGTGCTGGATCTGTAATCCGCCTCATCCTGAGGAGCCCGCCGCAGGCGGGAGTCTCGAAGGATGGGGCGGCCCCATGCTTCGAGACGCGCTTCGCGCTCATCAGCATGAGGCCGGGATGTGGTCGCGCCTTTGGCGCAAGCAGCGGAAGCAAGAGTGATGTCCTACGATCTCATCGTCATCGGCACCGGCCCCGGCGGCTATGTCTGCGCCATTCGCGCGGCGCAGCTCGGGATGAAAGTCGCGGTGGTGGAAAAACGCGCCACCCATGGCGGCACCTGCCTGAATATCGGCTGCATTCCCTCGAAAGCGCTGCTGCATGCCTCCGAACTGTTCGAGGAGGCCGGCCATGCATTTGCGAAAATGGGCATTGGCGTCTCCAAGCCCAAGCTCGACCTCAAGCAGATGCTGGTGTTCAAGGACGAGGCGGTCGAAGGCAACACCAAGGGCGTCGAATTCCTGCTGAAGAAGAACAAGGTCGACGCCGTGCACGGCACCGGCCGCATCGCCGCAGCGGGCAAGGTCGAGGTCAAGGGCGCCGACGGCAAGAGCCAGACGCTCGAGACAAAAAACATCGTCATCGCCACCGGCTCCGATGTCGCGAGGCTGAAAGGTATCGAGATCGACGAGAAGCGCATCGTGTCGTCCACCGGCGCGCTGACGCTGGAGAAAGTGCCGGAGAAGATGCTGGTGATCGGCGCCGGCGTGATCGGCCTTGAGCTTGGCTCGGTCTGGCGGCGTCTCGGCGCCGAGGTCACGGTGGTGGAATTCCTCGACGGCGTGCTGCCCGGCATGGATTCGGAAGTGCGCAAGCAGTCGCAGCGCCTGTTCGAGAAGCAGGGCATGGTCTTCAGGCTCGGCGCCAAGGTCACGGCGGTTGACGCTTCCGGCAAGCGGCTGAAGGCGAGCATCGAACCCACGAAGGGCGGAGCGGCCGAAACGATTGAAGCCGATGTCGTGCTCGTGTCGATCGGCCGCGTGCCCTACACCGACGGACTCGGTCTGAAGGAGGCCGGCGTCGCGCTCGACGAGCGGGGCCGCGTGAAGACCGACGCGCATTATGCAACCAATGTGCCCGGCATCTACGCGATCGGCGACGTCATCACCGGACCGATGCTGGCGCACAAGGCGGAAGACGAAGGCATGGCGGTGGCGGAAATTCTCGCCGGCCAGGCCGGGCATGTGAATTACGACGTGATCCCGAACGTGGTCTACACCTATCCGGAAATCGCCTCGGTCGGAAAATCCGAGGACGAATTGAAGGCGGCCAATGTCGCCTACAATGTCGGAAAATTTCCGTTCACCGCCAACGGCCGCGCCAAGGCCAACCAGAAGACCGAAGGCTTTGTCAAAATCCTCGCTGACGCGAAAACCGACCGCGTGCTCGGCGTGCATATCGTCGGCGCCGACGCCGGCAACATGATCGCGGAAGCGGCGGTGGCGATGGAATTCTCAGCCTCGGCGGAAGACATCGCCCGCACCTGCCACGCGCATCCGACGCTGCCGGAGGCGGTGAAGGAAGCCGCGCTGGCGGTGGAGAAACGCGCGATTCATATGTGAATTATCACGCCCTTGGATGCGCCGATTTGTACGCATCCAGCAGGCGTTCGGTGTCGACCGCCGTATAGATCTGCGTGGTCGAGAGCGAGGCATGGCCGAGCAGTTCCTGGATCGCGCGCAGGTCGCCGCCGCGCGACAGCAAGTGCGTCGCGAAGGAATGCCGCAGCGCATGCGGCGTCGCCGAATCCGGCAGGCCGAGCGCGCCGCGCAACCTCTCCATCGTCAGTTGAATGATGCGCGGCGACAGCGGGCCGCCCCTGGCGCCGACGAAGAGCGGTTGATCGTCCGGCAGGTCGTAGGGGCAGGCGGCGATGTAATCGGCGATCAGTTGCGCGACCATTGGCAGCACCGGCACCATGCGCGCCTTGTTGCCCTTGCCGATGACAGTGATCGTGTCGCCTGTGCCGGGCGCGGGAATGCCGCGGCGCGTAAGCCCGAGCGCTTCGGCGATGCGCAGGCCGGAGCCATAGAGCAGACCGAGCACGGCGGCGTCGCGCGCAAGAATCCACGGCTCGCGGTCCTCGCCGGCGCGCAGGGCGGTGTCGGACACGCGCTTCGCCGACGGCACGGTGAGCGGCTTTGGCAGGCTTTTGGGAATTTTCGGCGTGCGCACCGCGCTCAGCGCGGCGACCTTGCCCTTGCCGTCGCGCTCCAGAAAGCGCGCGAAGGAGCGCGCACCGGCCAGCTCCCGCATCAGCGATCGCGCGCCGAGTCCGCCGGCGCGGCGTGAGGCCATGAAGGCGCGCACGTCCTGCGGGGCGAGCGCGGCGAGATCCTTGAGCGACGGCGGCTGGCCGAGATGGTCGGCGAGGAAGGCGACGAACTGGCCGAGGTCGCGGGAATAGGCTTCCAGCGTTTTCGGCGACATGCGCCGCTCGGCGGCCAGATGCGTCAGCCAGCGCGCCGCCTCGGCCGCGATATCGGGCGAGGCGGAGGCGAGTTTACCCACCCCCTTGTGGGGAGGGTCGTCAGCCGGAGCGGAGCGCAGGCTGGCGGGGTGGGGGTCCTTCGTCTTGCGTAACGACGCCCTCCTACCCGGCTCGCTTCGCTTGCCGATCTCCCCCACAAGGGGGGAAGTATGTCTGTGTTCGTGGCGCTTCATTCTTCCCTACGTTACGAGCACGTCCTTCACCCTTCCTTAAATCGCCGGAATCGGGCGAGTGTCGGAGCAGAATCAGGGAAAATATGGCGGCCAAGATTGTCGACGTTCTGGTGCCGATCGCGCTCGATCAGGCCTATTCCTACCGCGTGCCGGCCGGCCTGACGCTGGAAGCCGGCGACGTGGTCGCCGTACCGTTCGGCGCCAAGGAATATGCCGGCGTGGTCTGGGGCGAGGGCCATCCGCGGCCCGGCCTGCACAACAAGCTGAAGGACGTCATCGGCAGGCACGACATGCCGCCGCTCAAGCCGGAATTGCGGCGCTTCATCGACTGGGTGGCGGATTACACGCTGGGTGCGCGCGGCATGGTGTTGCGCATGGCGTTGCGCATGGGCGAACTCGGCCCCGCGCGCGAACGCGTCGGCGTGCGGCTGGCGGGGCCGGCGCCCAAGCGCATGACCCCGGCGCGGGCGCGGGTGATGGAGGCGCTGGCCGACGGCCTGCTGCGCGCCAAGAGCGACGCCGCGCACGACGCCGGCGTGTCGGTCGGCGTGATCGATGGGCTGATCGACGAAGGCACGCTCGAGACGCAGGTGCTGCCGCAGGAGCCGGTGGCGAAGGCGCCCGACCCGGATTTCCTGCAGCCCGATCTCTCGCCGGCGCAGAGCAAGGCCGCCGACACCTTGCGCGAGATGGTCACGCGCGGCGGCTTCGCGGCGAGCCTGGTCGACGGCGTCACCGGCTCCGGCAAGACCGAGGTCTATTTCGAGGCGGTGGCGGAAAACATCCGCCAGCGCAAGCAGACGCTGATCCTGATGCCGGAAATCGCGCTGACCGCGCAATTCCTCGAACGCTTCTCCGCGCGCTTCGGGGTGCGGCCGGCGGAATGGCATTCGCAGCTGTCGCCGCGCAAGCGCGCGCGCACTTTCGCGGCGGTGACGGCGGGCGAGGTCAGCGTCATCGTCGGCGCACGCTCGGCGTTGTTCCTGCCCTATGCCGATCTTGGCCTGATCATCGTGGATGAGGAGCACGACGCCGCCTACAAACAGGAGGACGGCGTGCATTATCACGCCCGCGACATGGCGGTGGTGCGCGCGCATGAAGCGCAGATTCCTATCATCCTCGCTTCGGCGACGCCGTCGGTCGAAACCGAAGTGAATGCGCGGCGCGGCCGCTACACGCGGCTGCATCTGCCGGAGCGTTTTGGCGGCCAGCACATGCCGCATATCGAGGCCATCGACATGACGCGCGAAGGCCCGCCGCGCGGGCGCTTCATCGCGCCGCGTCTTGCCGAGGCTGTCAAGATCGCGCTGGAGCGCGGCGAACAGGCCCTGCTGTTCCTGAACCGGCGCGGCTATGCGCCGCTCACATTATGCCGCTCCTGCGGGCATCGCCTCGATTGCCCGAACTGCGACGCCTGGCTGGTCGATCACCGCTTCAAGCGGCGGCTGGTCTGCCATCATTGCGGCTTCTCCAAGCCGATCCCCGAATCCTGCCCCAAATGCGAGGCCAAGGATTCGTTTGCGGCCGTCGGTCCCGGCGTGGAGCGCCTGCAGGAGGAAGTCGCGGTCCTGTTTCCCGAGGCGCGCACCATCGTCCTGTCGAGCGACCTGGTGGAATCGGTCGAGCGCCTGCGCGAGGAGCTGGACGACGTGGCGGAGGGCCGCTTCGACATCATCATCGGCACGCAGCTGGTGGCGAAGGGCCATCATTTCCCCAAGCTCAACCTGGTCGGCATCATCGATGCCGATCTCGGGCTTGCGAACGGCGATCCGCGCGCGGCCGAGCGCAGCTTCCAGCTGCTGCATCAGGTGGTGGGCCGCGCCGGCCGCGAGGCCGGGCAAGGCATGGGCTATCTGCAGACGCACCAGCCGGAACATCCGGTGATGCGCGCCCTGATCGCGGCCGACCGCGACGCCTTCTACGACACCGAAATCGCCTCGCGCGAGACGACCGCGTATCCGCCGTTCGGGCGGCTGGCGAGCCTGATCGTGTCGGGCGGCGACAAGCACGAGACCGAAAGCTTTGCCCGCAAGGTGGCGGCGGCCGCGCCGCTGGACGATAATGTGCGCGTGCTGGGACCGGCGGAGGCCCCGCTGGCAGTGGTGCGCGGGCGCTTTCGCCACCGCATCCTGGTGAAGTCGCCGAAGAATTTCGACCTGTCGCATTACCTGCGCGGCTGGCTGCAGAACGCGCCCAGGACGCGCGGCACGCTCAAGCTCGAAGTCGATATCGATCCGCAGAGTTTTCTGTAACCGGACGGAAATGCGTCAGTCCGCATTGGCGGAGCTGGCCGCTTTCAGCGCCCGCTCCACGCTCGCGACATAATGCACGGCGCGGCCGCGCAATCCCGGCAATCCGAACGAGCGCCGCACATGCGGGCGCACGCCGGCGAAATACACCTTGGTGCCGGCCTTCTGCAGACGGTGCACGAAACGCTCGAGCGCCGCGGCGGCGGTGATGTCGATGAACGGTACGTCGGAAAAATCCAGAATGAAGACGCGCGGCGGCTTGACCACGCGGTCGAGGATCATGTTCACGCGCGCGGTGGCGCCGAAGAAGAACGCGCCGCTGATGCGATAGACCATGACGTCGCCGGGCGTCTGGCCGCGATAGGCGCCGCGGCCATTGGCGCTGTCGGAGGCGTCGTCGCGAACGAGTTTGGGATCGCCCTCCACTTCCACCGCTTCCGACATGCGATGCAGGAACAGGAACGAGCCGAGCACGACGCCGACGCCGATGCCGGTGAGCAGATCGTAGAAAATCGTCAGCAGGAAGGTGGCGAGCAGGATCATGGCGTCGGCCCGCGACGTCCGCAGCAACAGCGCGAACTCGGCCTTGTCGGCCATCGACCAGGCGACCACGACCAGCACGCCGGCGAGCGCGGCGAGCGGGATATAGGCCACCAGCGGCATGGCGAACAGAACGAACACCAGCAGATAGAGCGAATGAAACATGCCGGCGACCGGCCCGCGCGCGCCGGCGCGGATATTGGTCGCGGTGCGTGCGATCGTTCCCGTCACCGGCACGCCGCCGCAGGCGGCGGCGGCGATGTTGCCGACGCCCTGCGCCACCAGTTCGGAATTGGAGCGATGCCGTCGTCCGGTCATGCCGTCGGCGACGACCGCCGACAGCAGGGATTCGATAGCGCCGAGCAGGGCGATGGCCACAGCGTCGGGCAGAACGGCGCGGACCTTTTCGAGACTGAAGGCCGGGATCGCCGGCGCCGGTAATCCCGAGGGAATCGCACCGAAGCGCGTGCCGATGGTCTCGACATCCAGCTGCAGTCCCGCCGTCAGCGCCGCCGCCAGGATGACGGCGATCAGCATCGACGGCCAGGCCGGCCGCACGCGCCGCAACACCAGAATGGTCGCCACCGAGAGCAGGGACAAAATGACGGTCACCGGCCTGACGGTGCCGATCGCGCCCCAGATCGCCGCAAGCTTGGGCAGCATGTCGGGCGGCTCGTTCGTCAGCTGCAGGCCGAGCAGGTCGTGCACCTGCGTGACCAGAATGATCACGGCGATGCCGGCGGTGAAGCCGACCGTCACGGGATAGGGGATGTATTTGACGTAGGTGCCGAGCTGCAAGAACCCGGTGATCATCATGATCGCACCCGCGATCATGGTGGCCAGCACCAGCCCGTCATAGCCGTGCCGCGCCACGATCACCGCCACCAGACCGATAAAGGCGGCGGCCGGTCCGCCGATCTGGAAGCGGCTGCCGCCCAGCAGCGAAATCAGGAAGCCGCCGACGATGGCGGTATAGAGCCCGCGCTCGGGGCTGACGCCGGCGCCGATGGCAATGGCCATCGACAGCGGCAGGGCGACAATGGCGACGGTCAAGCCGGCGATGGCGTCGGCGCGCAGTCCCTCGGCCCCGTAGCCTTCCCGCAGCACTGTGACGAGCTTGGGGGTGAAGAGGTCGGCAAACGTCGGTTCGCCACGGCCACGGGCCGCGGGCACGGAGGGATCCATCCTTGTCCCCGGAATCAGCAGGAGACGAAATGTGTGCGGCCATTAACGCCGGGTCCCGCGATTTCGCCAAGGATTTTTTAGCCGGGGCGGGCCCGGAAAGCCTTGATATGGTCTCAAGTCACCAGCTTGAGGCCAACAATGCCGGTCAGGATCAGGGCCACGCAGCCGAGCCGGAGCGCGGTGGCGGGCTCGGCGAACAGCACGATGCCCAGAATGACGGTGCCGATGGCGCCGATGCCGGTCCAGACCGCATAGGCGGTGCCGACCGGCAGCGCCTTCAGGGCGAGGCTGAGAAACAGGAAACTCACCGCCATGGCGGCCAGTGTCCCGAGCGAGGGCCACAGCCGGGTCCAGCCGTCGGTGTATTTGAGGCCGATGGCCCAGATGACTTCGAACAATCCGGCAATCAGCAGATAGACCCATGCCATGACAGAACCTCATGTCCTGGCAGGGCCGTCCCTACCGTTTGCCGCGCATGACGGGGCCGTCCCCGCCGCCGGAAAATAATCCCGCGCTGCGCGCATTCAACGTGCGCGGTGCTTGCGACGAAAGGCCCAGAGAAAGCCGGTCAAACCTGACATTTCGAGGCTTTCACATTGTTGCACCGCCCTGCGCGGCGTGTTAGCAACCGCTCGATTTTGCAGGGGCTCCGGAGCGTTCCGTGACGTCCGGCCAAAATCGGAATTCCCTCTTGGATTCCAATGGCTTGCGCCGCCGCTCCTGCGACGGCGTCGGGCTTGCGGATTGACGATTTCAGACGAGTGGCAATGGCAGGCGAACAACCGATCGTATCCGGCATGGCAGGCCGCTACGCGACCGCCCTGTTCGAGCTGGCGCTCGAAGAAAAGGCGCTCGACAAGGTCCGCAAGGATCTCGACGCGTTCGACGAGATGGTGGCCGAAAGCGAAGATCTCAGCCGTCTTGTCCGCAGCCCGGTCTTTACCGGCGAGGAGCAGGCCAAGGCGCTGGCCGCCGTGCTGAAGAAAGCCAAGATCGACGGTATCGCCGCGAAATTCCTGAATGTCGTGGCTTCCAACCGCCGCCTGTTCGCGGTCGGCCAGATGATCCGCGGCTTCCGCGCGCTGGTCGCCAAGCACAAGGGCGAAGTCATGGCCCAGGTCACGGTCGCCGAGAAACTCGGCGACGCCCATCTCAAGGCGCTGAAAGGCGCGCTCAACACACTCACCGGCAAGGATGTCGATCTCGACGTGAAGATCGATCCCGCGATCATTGGCGGCCTTGTGGTCAAGCTCGGCAGCCGCATGGTCGACAGCTCGCTGCGCACCAAACTCAATTCGATCAAGTATGCGATGAAAGAGGCACGCTGATGGATATCCGCGCCGCAGAAATCTCCGCGATCCTGAAGGATCAGATCAAGAATTTCGGCCAGGAGGCGGAAGTCTCCGAAGTCGGCCAGGTGCTGTCGGTCGGCGACGGCATCGCCCGCGTCTTCGGTCTCGACAACGTCCAGGCCGGCGAGATGGTCGAGTTCGAAAGCGGCGTGCGCGGCATGGCGCTGAACCTCGAAAGCGACAATGTCGGTATCGTCATTTTCGGCACCGACCGCGAGATCAAGGAAGGCCAGACCGTCAAGCGCACCCGCGCCATCGTGGACGTGCCGGTCGGCAAGGGCCTGCTCGGCCGCGTGGTCGATGCGCTCGGCAATCCGATCGACGGCAAGGGCCCGATCAAGGCCGACAAGCGCGAGCGCGTGGACGTCAAGGCGCCCGGCATCATCCCGCGCAAGTCGGTGCATGAGCCGATGGCGACCGGCCTCAAGGCCGTCGACGCGCTGATCCCGATCGGCCGCGGCCAGCGCGAGCTGATCATCGGCGACCGCCAGACCGGCAAGACCGCAATCGCGCTCGACACCATCCTGAACCAGAAGCCGCTCAACGCCACCGGCGACGAGAAGATCAAGCTGTATTGCGTCTATGTCGCGATCGGCCAGAAGCGCTCCACCGTCGCGCAATTCGTGAAGGTGCTGGAAGAGCAGGGCGCGCTGGAATATTCGATCATCGTCGCCGCCACCGCGTCGGACCCCGCGCCGATGCAGTTCCTGGCGCCGTTCTCCGGCTGCACCATGGGCGAGTATTTCCGCGACAACGGCATGCACGCCGTGATCATCTATGACGATCTGTCGAAACAGGCCGTCGCCTATCGCCAGATGTCGCTCCTGCTGCGCCGCCCGCCCGGCCGCGAAGCCTATCCCGGCGACGTGTTCTATCTGCATTCGCGCCTGCTCGAGCGCGCCGCCAAGATGAACGACGATCACGGCGCCGGCTCGCTGACGGCCTTGCCGGTCATCGAGACGCAGGCCAACGACGTGTCGGCCTATATCCCGACCAACGTGATCTCGATCACCGACGGCCAGATCTTCCTGGAGACCGACCTGTTCTATCAGGGCATTCGTCCGGCGGTGAACGTCGGCCTCTCGGTGTCGCGCGTGGGATCATCGGCGCAGACCAAGGCGATGAAAAAGGTCGCCGGCAAGATCAAGGGCGAGCTGGCGCAATACCGCGAGATGGCGGCCTTCGCGCAGTTCGGCTCCGACCTCGACGCCACCACCCAGCGCCTGCTCAACCGCGGCGCGCGCCTGACCGAGCTTCTCAAGCAGGCGCAGTTCTCGCCGCTCAAGATGGAAGAGCAGGTCGCGGTGATCTATGCCGGCGTCAACGGCTATCTCGACCCGCTGCCGGTCAACAAGATCCGCGATTTCGAGAACGGCCTGCTGTCGCTGCTGCGCACCAAGCACAACGACATCCTCGAAACCGTGCGCACCTCGCGCGATCTCGACGATGCCACGGCGGCCAAGCTGAAGACGGTTGTCGACGGCTATTCCAAGACCTTCGCGTAACGGCTGGATGAGACGGTAAGGACTGATCGGCAATGGCCAGCCTCAAGGACATGCGCGTCCGCCTCGCCTCCACCAAGGCGACGCAGAAGATCACCAAGGCGATGCAGATGGTCGCGGCCTCCAAGCTGCGCCGCGCGCAGGCCGCGGCGGAAGCCGCACGCCCCTTCGCCGAGCGAATGGACCGTGTGCTGGGCAATATCGCCTCCACCGTCACCGACATCGAGTCGGCGCCCAGGCTGCTCGGCGGCACCGGGCGCAACCAGGTGCATCTGCTGGTGGTCTGCACCGGAGAGCGCGGCCTGTGCGGCCCGTTCAATTCGGCGATCGTGCGCCTGGCGCGCGAAAAGGCCAACGCGCTGCTGAGCGAAGGCAAAGAGGTCAAGATCTTCTGCGTCGGCCGCAAGGGCTACGAGCAGCTGCGCCGCAACTACGAGAAGCACATCGTCGAGCATCTCGACCTGCGCAGCGTGCGGACCCTGCAATTCGAGCACGCGCAGGCGATCGCGGAAAAGATCATCGCGCTGTACGAGCAGGGCGGCTTCGACATCGCGACGCTGTTCTATTCCAAGTTCAAGTCGGTGATCGCGCAGATCCCGACCGCGCAGCAGATCATCCCGCCGGTGTTCCCGGAAGCGGCGGGCGAGGCCAAGAACACGAATTCGGGCGCCGACGCGTCCTATGAATACGAGCCGGACGAACTCGACATTCTCGGCGAATTGCTGCCGCGCAATCTCGCGGTGCAGGTGTTCCGCGCTTTGCTCGAGAACAACGCGTCGTTCTACGGCGCGCAGATGACCGCCATGGACAACGCCACGCGCAATGCCGGCGACATGATCCGCAAACAGACCATCACCTATAACCGCACGCGCCAGGCCATGATCACCAAGGAACTGATCGAGATCATTTCCGGCGCCGAGGCGCTCTGACACACGATTTGTAGCGAGGACGAGCAATGGCCAAAGCCGCAGCAGCCGCAGGCAAACCCAACAAGCAGGGCCGCATCACGCAGGTGATCGGCGCCGTCGTCGACGTGCAGTTCGACGAGCATCTGCCGGCGATCCTGAACGCGCTGGAAACCCAGAACGGCGACAACCGCCTGGTGCTCGAGGTCGCGCAGCATCTCGGCGAGAACACCGTCCGCACCATCGCGATGGACATCTCCGAAGGCCTGGTGCGCGGGCAGGAGGTCTCCGATACCGGCCAGCCGATCTCGGTGCCGGTGGGCGTCGGCACGCTCGGCCGCATCATGAACGTGGTCGGCGAGCCGGTGGACGATTCCGGTCCGATCAAGGCGGAAGCCCGCCGCGCCATCCATCAGGACGCACCGCTCTATACCGACCAGTCGACCGAAGCCGAAATCCTGATCACCGGCATCAAGGTCGTGGATCTCCTGGCCCCGTATGCGAAGGGCGGCAAGATCGGCCTGTTCGGCGGCGCCGGCGTCGGCAAGACCGTGCTGATCCAGGAGCTGATCAACAACGTCGCCAAGGCGCATGGCGGTTACTCGGTGTTCGCCGGCGTGGGCGAGCGCACCCGCGAAGGCAACGACCTCTATCACGAGTTCATCGAATCCGGCGTGAACAAGAAGGGCGGCGGCGAAGGCTCCAAATGCGCCCTGGTGTACGGCCAGATGAACGAGCCGCCCGGCGCCCGCGCGCGCGTCGGCCTCTCGGGCCTGACCGTCGCGGAGCATTTCCGCGATCAAGGCCAGGACGTGCTGTTCTTCGTCGACAACATCTTCCGCTTCACCCAGGCCGGTTCGGAAGTGTCGGCGCTGCTCGGCCGCATTCCCTCGGCGGTGGGCTATCAGCCGACGCTCGCCACCGACATGGGCGCGCTGCAGGAACGCATCACCACCACGCAGAAGGGTTCGATCACTTCGGTGCAGGCGATCTACGTGCCGGCCGACGACTTGACCGACCCGGCGCCCGCGACCTCGTTCGCGCATCTGGACGCCACCACCGTGCTGTCGCGTTCGATCGCGGAAAAGGGCATCTATCCGGCGGTGGACCCGCTCGACTCGACCTCGCGCATGCTGTCGCCGCTGGTCGTGGGCGAAGAGCATTACGCGGTCTCGCGCCAGGTGCAGCAGATCCTCCAGCGCTACAAGGCGCTGCAGGACATCATCGCCATTCTCGGCATGGACGAATTGTCGGAAGAGGACAAGCTGGCGGTGGCGCGCGCCCGCAAGATCGAGCGCTTCCTGTCACAGCCGTTTTTCGTCGCCGAAGTGTTCACCGGCTCGCCCGGCAAGTTCGTCGAGCTGGCCGACACCATCAAGGGCTTCAAGGGCCTGTGCGAAGGCAAGTACGATCACCTGCCGGAAGCGGCGTTCTACATGGTCGGCACGATCGAGGAAGCCATCGAGAAGGGCAAGAAGCTCGCGGCGGAAGCGGCGTAAGGCGGATCACTCATGGCCACCTTCCAGTTCGATCTCGTCTCGCCGGAAAAGCTGCTGTTCTCCGGTCAGGTCGAGCAGGTCGACGTTCCCGGCTCCGAAGGCGACTTCGGCGTGTTTGCGGGACATGCGCCGCTGGTCGCTATCCTGCGGCCCGGCATTCTCACGATCGTCCGCGACGGCGCGCCGCTGAAGGTGGTCGTGCTCGGCGGTTTTGCGGAAGTCTCGCCCGCCGGCCTGACCGTGCTGGCCGATGTCGCGATGACCGTCGATGATCTCGACCGCGCGGTGCTGACCGAGCAGATCAAGCAGGCCGAGACGCGCATCGCGCAGATGGAACCGGGCTCCGTGCTGGACAAGGAAATCGCGCGGCTCGATCATTTCAAGGCGCTGGACTATCACCTGACCGGCACCGCGATGCACTGACGCATCGGCGTCAACCGAATTGAAAAAAGGCCGGGCCATGCCCGGCCTTTTTGTTTCACATCAGATTTTCAGGACTCAGCTCGCCATTGCGGGCGCTGTCGCCGGCACCGTCGCACCTTCCACGGTCGCGTGCAGATGCTTCACCAGCGCGTCGTCGAGATTGAGGCGCGCTGCAAGGAGACCGAGATAGGCGCGCTCGGACGGGTTATCGATATCGATGGCGAGCAGCGAGGCGGTGTAGATGCTCGCCGCCTCTTCCGGCGTTGCCGCCGCGCGCGCGACGGCATCGACATCGAGCGGCTTGCGCAATTCGTCCATGACGAAGGCCTTGTCGTCCGCCGACAGCGGCATCCGGTCCATCTCGGCGAAGATCGCAGCCTGCTCCTTCGCGTCGATATGGCCGTCGGATTTGGCGGCGGCAATCATCGCGCGCAGCAGATGACGGCTGAGCGATTGCTGTTCGGCCGGTTGCGCCGGCGCAAACGGCGTGTCGGCTGGCGGCGGCAAAAGGCCGGCCGGCGCGGCCTCGACGGTCGATTGCGTCACCGTCTTGCCGGACTGCCAGTTCTGGTAGGCCTTGTAGGCGAGCGCGCCGACCACGGCCATGCCGCCGAGCTGCAGCGCACCGCCGGCAACCTTGCGGCCCTGCTTGGAGCCAAGAAGCAGCGCGACGAGGCCGCCGGCGACCGCGCCGCCGCCAATGCCGCCGAGATTGTTGCCAAGCGCGTTGCCGATACCGCCGGCGATGTCGCCAAGCCCGCCGCGGGCTTGCTGGCCGGATTGCTGAGGCTGGTTGCCGGCGGGCGCGCCGAGAAACTGGTCGAGAAGGCTTTTGGCGTCGAGCATCGTGATGAGGTCTCCCTGGAATGACAGGCTCACCTAGTGACGGGCGGAGGCAGCTTCAGGGCGCGCAACTGCGGCGAAACGTCCCGGCCAGGTCACATCAGATGCGCAAATTCCTTCACGACCGCGTCATAGACCGGCCGCTTGAACGGAATGATCAGACCGGGAAGATTTTTCATCGGCTCCCAGCGCCAGGCGACGAATTCCGGCTTGTGGTGGCCGCCGGCGGGATGGGCGATGTCGATCTCGCTGTCGGGCCCGGTGAAACGCAGCGCGTACCATTTCTGTTTCTGGCCGCGATACTTGCCCTTCCAGGCCTGGCCGACGATCTCGCGCGGGATGTCGTAGGTCAGCCAATCCTCGATCTCGCCGAGCTTCTCCACCGAACGGATATTGGTTTCCTCGTAGAGTTCACGCAACGCCGCGGGCCAGGGGTCCTCACCATCGTCGATCCCGCCCTGCGGCATCTGCCAGACATGGTCGTCGTCCACGTGTTCCGGCCCGCCGAGACGGCGGCCGATAAAGACGAGACCGTCGCGATTCAGCACCGCGACCCCGACACAGGGGCGATAGGGAAGATCTTCGTAGCGAGGCATGGCTGTTACCTGTCGTCGCGGCGAAACGCCGGGACCATTATTTCCAATGTCTGCGATCCATGAATGACAGGGGATCATGAGCCGGCGAGAGCAACAAGCCCACTCAGATCGACGATTTGGTTCTCGCCGCGGCGGCGGTGACCGGAACCAGAATGACGCCGCGGTTCTGCACCGACTTGGCCCATCTGGCGACCCGCTCAATGGTCACCGGCAGGCCGGTTCCGTAGCCGACCGCGAGTCCGCGTTCGCGCGCCAGCGATTCAAGGCGCGTCAATGCCTTGTCGATATCGTCGGACGACGAGACGGCGTCGATGATGACATCGGCCTTTGCAAACGGAAGATTGTTGGCGCCGGCGATCTGGCTGGCCTGGCTGCGCGGCGACGAGCCGTCATCGAGATAGATCAGGCCGCGCCGCGCGACTTCACGCAAAACCGGCGCCATGGATTGCTCGGACGCGGTGAATCGCGCGCCCATGAAATTGGTGATGCCGACATAGCCCTGAAACCGGCTGAACAGCCAATGCAGACGATCGACATTCTGCTCGCCGGCCAATGTGCTCAACAGGGTCTGCGGACCGGGATCGTTGTCGGGATAGTCAAACGGCTCCATCGGCACCTGCAGCAGGACCTCATGATTGTCGGCGCGTGCGCGCGACACGAAATTCTCGAGATCGTTTCCGTAGGGCGTGAAGGCGAGCGTCACCGGCGCCGGCAATTTGGCGATGGCGTCCATGGTGCTGGCGGTGCCGACGCCAAGTCCGCCGATCACGATGGCGACGCGCGGCCCGTCGGGTTTGCCGCCCTGTACGGTCTTGACGGGACGGGCATAAGTATCGGCCGGACGCGAGCCATCCTGCGCGACCTTGGGTATGGGACCGTGACGCGAGGCTTCCAGCAGTTTCGGATCGACCGGTGCGCGCTTCGCATCGGCTGCGCCGGGAATCACGACTTCCTGTTTCTTGCCGCTGGTGCCGTCGATGATGGTGACAGTCTTGGTGCCGGCCGGTGCGGCTGGCGGGGACGATGGCGGCGTCGGCGCGGGTTCGGCCGCCGCCACGGCGTCCGGTCCGTCATAGCGCCCGGGTCCGACAGCGCCGGGGGCGTTCTTGCCGGCGGCTTTCTTGGCATCGGCATTGATGGCGACCGAAAGTCCCGGTTCGCCGCCGAGCGGGTCATTGGCGACCGCGGCCCACAGGACGAACATCAGAATGAACATCCCGAGCGCGCCAGCGATCGCCTGCGGCAGCAGCGCCGTGACCGGCGGCCGCTTTTTTCTGGACGGCTGCGTGCCGAGGGGAGTGTTCAGGTCATCCGACGACACGGCCGAATCCTCGCGAATCATGCCCAAAAGTCTAGCATGAGGGGTTAAGGCCCGGTTTTTTCCCTGCCAAAACGAGCGGGGCGGCCCCGGGATTCCCTGGGCCGCCCCGTCAGACGGTTCTGACCTGTCCGTGCGTTATTGCGGCAGGGAGGCGCGCTTTCCGCTCGGCGGGAAGGCCGAGTTGGTCACCGTTCCGCGCAGCAGATCGGCCGCCATTTTCAGGGCCTTGTCGTCCTTCGGATCCGGCGGGATGTAGGACTGCGAGCCGGTCTGCTCGTCGCCATCGGCCTTGAGATGGCCGCGCAGCGAGGATTCGCCCTTGGTGTCGGTCCGCGCCTTCAATTCGTCCGGCACATCCTGCAGGACTTCGATATCGGGCGAGATGCCCTTGGCCTGAATCGACTTGCCCGACGGCGTGTAGTAGCGCGCCGTGGTCAGCCGCAGCGCGCCATTGCCGGCGCCGAGCGGGATGATGGTCTGCACCGAACCTTTTCCGAAGGACCGGGTGCCGAGCACGGTCGCCCGCTTGTGATCCTGCAGCGCACCGGCCACGATTTCCGACGCCGACGCCGAGCCGCCATTAATCAGGACGATGACCGGCTTGCCCTTGGTGAGATCGCCGGCGCGGGCGTTGAAGCGCTGGGTTTCCTCGGCGTTGCGTCCGCGGGTGGAGACGATCTCGCCCTTTTCCAGGAAGACATCGGAGACCGAGATAGCCTGATCGAGCAGGCCGCCCGGATTGTTGCGCATGTCGACGATATAGCCTTTGAGCTTGCCGGCCGCGATCTGGGTATCCAAATCGGCCAGCGCCTTTTTCAGATTGTCGGTGGTCTGCTCGTTGAACTGCGTGAGGCGGATGTAACCGATGTCGTCGCCTTCGATGCGCGAGCGGACCGCACGCACGCGGATGACGTCGCGGGTGATCGACACTTCGATCGGCTTGTCCTGGCCCTTGCGCATGATCTTCAGGCGGATCTTGGTGTTCACCGGTCCGCGCATTTTTTCGACGGCCTGATTGAGGGTCAGCCCCTGAACCGCTTCGTCTTCGAGATGCGTGATGATGTCATTCGCCATGATGCCGGCTTTTGCCGCCGGGGTGTCGTCGATCGGCGCCACGACCTTCACAAGGCCATCTTCCATCGTGACTTCGATGCCGAGACCGCCGAATTCGCCGCGGGTCTGCACCTGCATGTCGCGGAAGCTCTTGGCGTCCATGAAGCTGGAATGCGGGTCGAGGCCGGCAAGCATGCCGTTGATCGCCGTTTCCACCAGCTTGGAATCGTCGGGCTTCTCGACGTAGTCGGAGCGCACGCGCTCGAACACGTCGCCGAACAGATTGAGCTGCCGGTAGGTGTCCGACGAGGCGGCCGCCTTGGCGCTCATGCCTGTGAAAATGACACGCGGCTGAATGGCGAGCAGCGTGAGCGCTACGCCCGCCGCCGCACCGAGGAGAACCAGGAGAGTTTTGCGCATCATCCGCGAACCTTCTCACTTTCGCTTTTGGCCCACCATGGGCCGGGATCGACGGGGGTCCCGTCTTTGCGGAATTCGACGTAGAGAACCGGTTGACTGGTACCGACCGGTATTGTGGAGGCGGTTTGCAACGCACCACTTCCCATAACGGCCACAGGTTCGCCGGTCAGTACGAACTGGCCGATATCGACGGAAATCCGCTCCATTCCCGCGAGCAAGATATGATACCCGCCGCCGGCATTCAGGATCAAGAGTTGGCCGTAAGAGCGGAACGGACCTGCATACACCACCCAGCCGTCGCTGGGGGACGTTACCTGGGCACCGGCCCGGGTGGCGATCGACAGGCCGCGCTCGGACCCGCCCAGGCGGTCCGGGGCCCCGAAATTGCGAATTCTCACGCCGTTCACCGGCATCGGCAAAAGGCCGCGCGCGGAGGCGAAGGCGATGGCGGGAGTCAAGCGGCCGGGATCTTTCAGCGCGGCGAAATCCGGCCGGCTCTCGCCCTTTTGATCGTCCGTCGCCTTCTCGGCGGCGCGCGCGGCGCGATTGGCGCTCTCCACCCCCTGTTCCAGCCGCGCGACCAGATCCTTCAGATTGTCGACCTGACGGGACATGTCGAGCGCGACCTGGCGTTCGGTGACCAGCGACTTTTCGGCTTCGGTCTGCGATTTCTGCCGCTCCTCCACCAGTCCGGCCATGCGCTGGCGTTCGCTGGCGAGCGTCGCGAGTTCGGCGGTAAGGCGTGTGCGTTCGGCGGAAATACTGCTGCGCAGGCGCACCAGCTGTGACAGGTCGGCCGCCAGCTTCTCGGCCTTCTCGCGCATTTCGGGCAGGACGGCGCCGAGCGCGATCGCGCTGCGCACGGATTTCACCGCGTCTTCCGGACTGACCAGAAGGGCGGGTGGCGGGCGGCGTCCGACACGCTGCAGGGCGGCGAGGACTTCGGCGATTTCGCCCCGCCGGCTGGCTAGCGACTGGCGCAAGTCGCGCTCGCTCTGTTCGAGCGGTCCGATGCGGTCCTCGATTGCGCCGAGCTTGGTTTCGGCCTCGCGGACCTTGGCGGCGGTCTCGATCAGGGCGCCGGTCAGCTTGCGGCGATCGGCGCCGAGCGCCTCGATCTCGAGCCGCAGTTTCTTCTCGGCTTCGGCCGCCCGCTGCTGCTCGGTGCGCGCGGTTTCGAGTTCCCGGGCGCGCTGCTTGAGGAACGTCTCTTCGGTCGAGGACCCGCGCAAATCTGGAACCGCCTGTTCCTGCGCGGCCGCCGGCAGCGCGCCGGCAAGCGCCATCGCCGCGAAAAGCGCGCGGGGACTCAGGACAGCATGGTGAAAAAGACGCATCCGGCTCCAAATTGCCCGGGAATCGAGGCCAATCTTATCCTGCGGGGTGGCGGTTTTAAGACCTATGCGCGGTGATATGGGTGTCCCCCCAGGATTGTGACAGCCCTGTAGATCTGCTCCAAAAGCATGATCCGGACCAGTTGATGCGGCCAGGTAGCGGCGCCGAAGGCGAGGGTCATTTTGGCCTTGTCGCGCAGGCTTGGGGCCAGTCCGTCCGGCCCCCCGATGATAAACACCAGCGCCGGGCGGCCTTCGTCGCGCCAGAGCCGTATCTTTTCGGTCAGGCCGGCGCTGCCCAGCGACTCGCCTTTTTCGTCCAGCAGAACCGTGATGGCGGCCTCGGGAATGAGATTGGCCAGCGCGATGGATTCCTCCAACTGGCGTTTTTCGGCGCTGTCGGCGCGGCTTTCGCGGATTTCGACCAGTTCGACGTCGCGCACGCCCAGATTACGGCCGGCCTGCGCCGCGCGCTTGCGGTAGCGCTCGCAGAGTTCCGTTTCCGGACCTGCTTTCAGACGGCCGATCGCGAGCACGATCACCCGCATCGGCGCCTCCTCTTCAGCCGTCAGCTTGCGCGTTTGCTCGCGGTGCGGCCACCCGACCACATCTTTTCGAGATTGTAGAACTCGCGCACCTCGGGACGGAAGACGTGAACGATGACGTCGCCGGCATCGATCAGCACCCAGTCGCAATGCGGCTGGCCCTCGGTTCGGATGTCTTTCAGTCCGGCCTTGTGGAGGGCTTCGGTCACATTGTCCGCAATGGAACCGACATGGCGGTTGGAGCGGCCAGAGGCCACCACCATGGTGTCGGCGATTGCGGTTTTACCGGTGAGGTCGATGGTGACGATGTCCTCGGCCTTCATGTCATCGAGGCGCTCAAGGACGATGCGCAAGGTCTCCTTCGCGTCAGGACGCAGCTTGGAGACGGAGCGGGGCGCTGTCGTGCGGGCCCGCTGGATTGCCTGGGTTCTCAGTGTCCCTTTCCTTTCAGTTGCGACCGGCAGCCTGGCCGGGACTCAACACACCAAATGTAGGCATTGTCCCTTAATGGTTTCAATATCAAAGCCGTTCCTTTTTCCCGGCCCGCAAGGCCGTGGAGGAGAGGGTGGATTTGACCCCGTGCAGATAGACCCAGGCCGGCGGGTCGCGGTCCGCCAGCGTCATGGCCTGATTTTCGGGTATTCGGGCGCGGGCGAAATGGATGGCGCCGGGACCAGAGGTGGCCTGCAGACTGATGCCGCCGCGATCCAGGATGGCGATCGGAATCATGCCGAAAATGCCGCGCCAGTTCTTCCAGCGGTGAAACCCTTTCAGGTTGTCGGCGCCCATGAGCCAGACAAAGCGCACGTCCGGACATTCCCGCAGCAGATAGGCAATCGTATCGCAAGAATATTTCAGGCCGATGACGGATTCGAAGCCGGTCACATCGATGCGCGGATGATCGGCCAGAGCCTGCGCCGCCTGCACGCGCTCCTCCACCGGCGGCAGCGCCTTGGTGTCCTTCAGCGGATTGCCGGGCGTCACCAGCCACCACACGCGGTCGAGCCCCAGCCGCTTCATCGCCAGCAGGCTGACCTCGCGATGCGCCGCGTGCGGCGGATTGAACGAGCCGCCGAACAGCCCGATACGCAGGTTCGGCGCATGATTGGGCAAGGTGGCGCGCGGCTTTGTGATGCTTTTCACCAGCGTCCGCTGCGGCGACGACGTCACGGCCGCGTCTGTCCCGTGCCGCGCACGCGATACTTGAACGAGGTGAGCTGCTCGACGCCGACCGGGCCGCGCGCATGCATGCGGCCGGTGGCGATGCCGATCTCGGCGCCGAAACCGAATTCGCCGCCATCGGCGAATTGCGTGGAGGCGTTGTGCAGGACGATGGCGGAATCCACCTCGTTCAAAAATTTCTCCGCGGCTTTCGCATCGGCGGTGACGATCGCATCGGTGTGATGCGAGCCGTAGGTCTCGATGTGATCGATGGCGCCGTCGACCCCGTTCACGACCTTGGCTGCGATTACGGCGTCGAGATACTCGGTGCGCCAGTCGTCGTCGTTTGCAGGTTTGGCGCGCTTGTCGGCCTTGAGCACTGCCGCATCGCCGCGCACCTCGCAGCCGGCGTCGATCAGCATCGCCACCAGCGGCTTCAGCAACTTGTCCGCCGCCGCCTTGTCGACCAGCAATGTTTCGGCCGCGCCGCAGACGCCGGTGCGCCGCATCTTGGCGTTCAGCACGATTTTCTTCGCCATCTCCGGATCTGCGGCCTTGTCGACATAGACATGGTTGACGCCTTCCAGATGCGCGAAGACCGGCACGCGGGCTTCTTCCTGTACGCGCGCGACCAGGCTTTTGCCGCCGCGCGGCACGACCACGTCGATGCAGCCGTCGAGACCGCGCAGCATGGCGCCGACCGCGGCGCGGTCGCGCGTCGGCACGAGCTGGATGGCGTCTTCGGGAAGCCCCGCTTCGCGCAGGCCGGCGGCAAGCGCGGCGTGAATGGCGCGCGAGGAGCGGTGCGAATCCGAGCCGCCGCGCAGGATCGCGGCGTTGCCGGCTTTCAGGCAGAGCGCGCCGGCATCGGCGGTGACATTGGGACGGCTTTCGTAGATGACGCCGACCACGCCGAGGGGCGTGCGCACCCGCTCGATGATCATGCCGTTCGGCCGCGTCCAGCTTTCCATCACGGTGCCGACCGGATCGGGCAGGGCGCGCACCACGTCGAGACCTTCCGCCATCGCTTCGATGCGGGCGTCGTTCAGTTCCAGCCGGTCGAGGAACGAACCGCTGATGCCGGCCTTTTTGGCCTCCGCCACGTCGTCGCGATTGGCGGCCAGAATTGCTTCCTTCGCCACCCGCAGGGCATGGGCCTGTGCTTTCAGCGCCGCGTTCTTCTGGTCGGCCCGGGCCAGCGCCAGCTTGCGCGCGGCTAAGCGCGCGCGGCGGCCGATCTCGCGCATCAGGGCGTCGAGATCCTCAAGCGAGGAGATGGGTTTCAGCGGCGCGGTCATGGTCTGGCGTCAA